>Ga0071330_1064750_pt1 | contig 130511 bp, 151 predicted proteins | sample GBScel77sediment_FD_63802 | JGI IMG/M metagenome (GOLD analysis project Ga0071330, IMG submission 63802) | Hot spring sediment microbial communities from Great Boiling Spring, Nevada - Cellulolytic enrichment Sediment 77C v2 (version 2) | ecosystem: Environmental > Aquatic > Thermal springs >... | reverse complement strand
TGAGAGCGTTGATGGAGTTGAGTATAGTTACTACGCAAAACTAAGTGCAAGCCCAGGTCTTGATACTAAGTTAACTATTGAAGTCTTAGGTTATGGAGTTACTACAACTATAACGTATGGTTATGCACCTATAAGCATATCGTTTGATAAACCTACATACGGACCTTGGAGTTGTGTAAGGTTAAGTATTAATGATCCTAACTTGAATTTAGATCCAACAGCTAAGAATACAGTTAGTGCGAATGACATACTTCTAAACATCACGATAACTAACTCTACTGGGACACGTACATTAGCAGTACAAAGCCTCAATGATATTTTACCGGCTACTACTGCTACTGAGACTGAAGTTAATTCAAATGTATTTAGGTTTGAAATTAGCTTAACAGCATTAGCAACATTCGTTGGTGTTACTAAGTTTGAGAAGGATACCGTTATAGAGTTTAAGGTTATGTCTAAATACGATATTGATGTATATGATAAGAAGTCATTTACTATAACATCTGTAGCACCTGTTATTGAGTTGAGTGGTTCATTTAGTGATGAGATTGTTGTTACTGTTACATACCCAGATGCTAATGTGAAGTCATGGGGGGTTGATAGATTTAACGTTAGCTTAAGAGTCTATCCGAAGGGATTAGACTTCACAAAGTTTTATTATCTGAATTTAACTGTTGAAGAAACTGATAAAGATACTGCTGTATTTGAGGGTAAGTTAGTACTTAACTGGACTGCTCTAAAGAGTAAGATATATGATGGTACTGCTTGGAAGACTATTGAGAGTTCATTATCAGCACTAGGGTTTAGTTCTGATAATGATTTAATAATGAATGCTAGTATCGGTAAGGAAGTAGTAGTTAGAGCTAATATGACCTACGCATATGAAGGTAAAGAAGTTATTAAGGAGTTAGTAATAACCCCAGTAACACCTACAGTAACTTTAGATAAGGCTGATTACTACTCAACAGATATCGTTAAAGTAACTATAGTAGATCCAGACCTAAATGATAATAAAGATGTTGTTGAAGTATATATAGGTACTGTAAGTGTTAATGGAGAGTTAAATAAGATACCGCTAAATCTTAGTGGAACAACCATTCCATACCTCAACATCTCACTACTCATACTACCTGGTGAGAAACCTGTTATGGCTAAGGAAGGTCTAACTTTATCTCTAGTTGAGCGTGTAGACTCTCCAGGTACTTTCGACTTAAAGTTAAACCTAAGTAAGTTGTATAATATAAGTAAGGATACTTGGTATAGAGTTAAGATAGGTGACTTAACCAGCGGTAAGTACGTATCTGTAGACTTCAAGGTAATTGAGAAGGAGGTTAAGGTAGAACTTGATAAGACTGCCTACCCATTACCTAGAGGTATGACTAGACCACTAACTGTTCATGTGAGGATTACAGACCCTGATATGAATACGAATCCATATGCTAAGGACGTAATATCTAGCAGTGCTATTACATGTCGGTTATTTAACTATACTGGTGGTGTAGCAGCATTATGTACAGATGTTGGTACTGTCGGTGACTTAACTGAGACTGATGTTAATACTGGTGTATTTGAGGGTAAGATCACTTTAAGTATCGGTGATACAATTAGTGGTGTATCAAGTACTGTATTGATTAATGGTTGGATTAACGTAACATATAAAGGGAAGGTAGCTACAGCTAAGTTCACAGTTACATCAGCTTCATTATCTGTTAATGTAACAACTGTTAAGTACGGTGATTACATTAAGATAACTGTAGTTGATAAGGACGCTAACTTAGATAGTAAGAGTGCAGAGAGTATCACAGTTAGTGTAGGTACATCATTAACCTTGAAGGAAACTGATAAGGATACTGGTGTATTTGAGGGTGAGTTCTTAGTTGCTCTCGATGGTGATGTGTATGCAGATCCTGCTAAGGATATAGAGATAGAATATGTTGATAAGACTCCAGGATTCATAACTCCAGGGGCTGATTGGGATGAGTTAGAGTTAAGTAAGGCTATTAAGGTAGCATCATTTACTGGTAAGTTAAGTACTGATAAGGTTGAGTACGGACCTGCAGCAACTATTAAGGTAACTGTCACCGATTTTGATGCTAATAAGTATGTTAAGTCTAAGGATCCTGGTGTTAGTGTATCTTACGTTATTGAGGGTATAGTAGGTACTAGGTCATTAACCTTAGAAGAAACTGACGTTAATACAGGCGTGTTTGAAGGTAAGATAGATCTAAGAACTATTGGAGTACCTGCTAAGGACTTAGTAGGTAAGAGGATTAGTATAGTCTATAGAGATCCTGTAGACGCTACAGGTAAGGCAGCAACTGCTACAGTAGTTGTTAAGGTAATTAGTGTTGATGGTGTAGTAAGCTTCGATAAATCTTACTACAATGTAGGAGATACTATGAAGATTACGATTAAAGATATGGATGCTAACTTAGATCCTGAAGGGTTTGATACAGTATCTGTTAGAGTATACTCAGATACAGACCCAGTAGGTACTACGGTAGCTGGTAGTGAGACTGATAAGGATACTGGTGTATTTGAGATTACAGTATTAATATCTGATGTTCCAGGTGCTGGTAGAATAGTTGCTAAACCTGGTGATAAGATATATGTTGAGTATGAGGATAAGTTCCCAGCAGATTACGGAGTTACTGGTAAGTCTAAGATGTTCACAGCTTCAGTACCTGTTGGTGTTCCTGTTGAGAAGCCTATAACACCTGAGAAGGCTGAGTTCGTAGATCCTAGGACTGGTGCTGTCGTGGTACCTAGAGTTGGTTCTATGGTCGGTATCTCCGTTGAGTTAAGTAATGTAGGTATTGCTGATCAGGTATTCACAGCTATACTAGTCATTACAGATCCTGAAGGTGTTGTCGTTAAGGTCGACTCTATAAGCATACCTTTAGCTGCTGGTAAGTCAGGTACTGTTACATTCTCATACATACCTAAGTTAGCTGGTGACTACACTGTTGAGGTATACGTAGTTAAGTCATTAGCTGATTGGACACCACTCGGTGATATGCTAACGAAGGTAATGTCTGTAGTTAGTTGAGGTGTGTTAAGATGAGGTCACTACCTATAATTGCTGTGTTGCTGACGGTGTTGCTAGTAGTTACTGGTGTTGCTGTAGTTGCTCAAGCACTTACTGTTAAGACTGATAAGGATGTGTACATGCCTGGTGAGGTCGTAGTAGTTTCAGGTAGTGCAGTACCTGGAGCTACTGTAGGTATTGCTGCTTACAACCCTGCAGGTACTACTGTGTTCTTTAAGATGGTTACTGCAGGTGCTGACGGTAGCTTCACAACAACTATTAAGATACCTAAGACAATACCTTACGAGGACTGGGTATACGGGACATATACTGTTGAGGCTAAAGTAGGTACTACAACAGCAACAACATCTTTCACACTAGCTGCTGCAGCTTTAGTAGTAGGTACAGTAGTTGATGAGGAGGGTGTTCCAGTAGCTAATGCTGAGGTAATGGTTAAGGAGACTGGAGTATCAGTACTTACTGGTAAGGACGGTAAGTTTGAAATATCTACAGATGTAGGTACTTGGACTTTAGTAGTATCTAAGGCAGGATACATAAGTACTGAGGAGGTAGTTACAGTATCTGTAGGTACTAACGACGTAGGTGTGATAACCATAACATCACTTGAGGGTGTAGTAGTTAAGTTAAGTGCTGAGGTTGAGGCTTTAAGTAAGTCAGTTAGTGAGTTAAGTGCTAGGATTGAAGCTTTAGAAGCTCAAGTACCTGCATTAGCTGAGATCTCAGATAAGTTAGATGCTTTAGAGGAGTCTTTAGGAGCTTTAAGTAATGCAGTAGCTGAATTAAGCAGTAAGGTAGATACTGTTAGTAATGCAGTAGCTGATGTAAGTACTAAAGTAAGTGGTGTAGATGCTAAGGTCTCAGACTTAAGTAAGGCTGTTAACGACTTAAGTAAGACTGTATCAGCTCTAGATGCTAGTGTTAAGGATGCTTTAGGTAAGGTAACAGCCACCTTAGATGCTTTAAGAGTTGATATTACTGGATTAAGAAGTGATTTGAAGACAGTAAGTGATAAGTTAGGTACTCTAGCAACTAAGTCTGATGTTGATGCTGTTAGTAAGGCAGTAGCAGGTGTTGATGCTAAGGTAGGTGGTGTTAGTGGTGCTGTAGGTGGTTTAAGCGGTGCTGTATACGCTGCAGTAGTACTTGCGTTACTAGCATTCATAATGTCATTACTAGTATACATGACTGTTAGGAAAGCAATAGCTAAGTAAGGTTAAACCAAATACTTTTTAAACCAAAACTCTTTTTCACTTCAAAACATGAATTCTCCTAGGTGTTAAATCAGACTTAATATCAAGTACCCAAATACCCCTCTCCTCAGCTAACTTAAGAGCTTGAGGTAAAGCTACATCACAGTAAATAACCTTAATCAACTTAGGTCTAATTAAGTCAGACCTCCTACTAATAACTAAATCAACCTTCCTCTCAAACTCATCAATTAATGAAGTACCTAACCTAACAGTAGCTTCACCAATAACTAGTAAGTCCTTACTAACACCGAAGATATTAACCTCAACATCATTAATAAAGAACCTACTTAAACTAATTGAAACACCTAACTCCTTCTCCAACCTCCACTCAATAACATACCTACCCTCATCCTCAACACTAAGAGTTAACCTCTCAACAAGAACCTTCAAACCCCTAACATCAGCATATAACTTATTAAAATCTCCTCTTAAAGCCCTCACTTCCTCCCAAAGCCTATTCTGATTCTCCCATAGTTTCCTAGTTTCTTCCCTTAATGCTCTTACCTCTTCCCAAAGCTTGTTTTGATTTTCTCTTAAGCTCCTAACCTCCTCCCAGAGCTTATTCTGTCCCTCTCTTAACGCCTTAACCTCCTCCCATAATCTATTCTGACCTTCTCTAAGACTTCTAACTTCCTCCCATAACTTACTCTGTCCCTCTCTTAAACTCTTAACTTCTTCCCATAGCTTATTAACACTCTCCCATAACTTATTCTGGCCTTCTCTTAATGCTTTAATTTCTTCCCATAGTTTATTTTGGTTTTCCCATAGTTTCCTAATCTCTTCTCTTAACCCTCTAACCTCTTCCCATAACTTCTCAATACTTCTTAAAACCTCTGAAATACCTAAATAACCAGCAACAGCATATCTAAACTCAACATCCTTCTCAAGTAACTCTATAAATGTCTTCTTAACAGCTTCAGACATTTCACTACCTCTAAATAGTACTTAATACTTAAATATTTAACTACTAATTAAATTAGTTATTAGGTGGTTGTTTGAAGGCTGCTATACTTGCTGGTGGTTTTGGTAAGAGGTTAAGACCTCTAACTAGTGATAGGCCTAAACCATTAGTTGAGGTCTGCGGTAGGTCTATTATTGAGTGGCAGATTAGTTGGTTGAGGAAGTATAGTGTTAATGTGTTAGTAGTTCTTGCTGGTTACTTAAGAGAGAAGTTAATAGATTATTTAGGTTCAGGTAATAAGTACGGTATTAAGATAACTTACGTAGTTGAGGATGAACCACTAGGTACTGGAGGTGCTTTAAAGAATGCTGAGTATGTACTGAATGACTCAGTATTCATAGTATTAAATGGTGATGTAATTACTAACTTAGACTTAAGTAGGTTAGTTAATGAGTTATTAAATTCTAAAGCATTAATAGCTATAGCGTTAACACCACTAAAATCACCGTACGGTATAGTCAGGTTGGGTAGGGAGTCATATGTAGAGTCATTCATTGAGAAACCGTTAATTAAGGAATACTTAATAAATGCTGGTGTATATGCTATGAAACCTGAAGTATTTAAATACATACCTGAGAAGGGGGACTTAGAAAGAACTACATTCCCTAAACTAGCATCTGAAGGATTAATCAAGGGTGTAGTATTTGAGGACTGCTACTGGAGGTCTATAGATACACTTAAAGATATTGAAGAAACTAGTAAGGAGTTAGAGAGTATTAAGTTCTGAACATGAAGATCAAGATATTATGTAGTGATAAGTACTGGTGTTACACACTAAGTAGTTGGGTTTATGAGGTTAAGGACTTAATAGAGAGTGAGTTTAGTGATGATGTTGAAGTTTTTGAGGAAACATGTAGTGATTGTGAAGATACTCAACTATACATTAATGGGGAGTTAGTACTGATTGGAATACCTAGTGAGGAAGGATACCTACTAGAAATTATTAGGAAGTACTTAAGAAGTAGAGGAACTACTTAATCATATGTACCACTATATTAGCTATTAAAGTAGCTATTACAGTACCTGTTAACACCCATGAAATCCTAGCTATATAATCAATTCTCTTATCGAGAGACTCAATCCTCTTATCAAGTGAATCTATTCTCTTATCTAACCCATCTATCCTCTTATCCAAATCATTAATCCTCTCAACTAACTGTATAGTAATACCTTCTAACCTAGAAATCCTCTCCCTCAAATTACTTACTTGAGAATACATCTCATTCCTAAGGACTTCAAAATCCCTCCTCAACCCATCAATAACTTCCTTACTCACTCCTTAACCTCTCTAAATAATCTTTAGTTGCTACATCCCTTAAAACAGCATTAATTATAGCTAACTTAATATCAGGTTCTGACATTAGTAACTCAGCTAACCTCTTCCTAGACCTAACATCCTCCTCAAAAAGCTTAGCTATATACTCAGCAGTTAATGAGATCTTAAACACCTAAGTAACTACCACATCTAAATTTTTAAGTATATCTAGTAGGGATTAACTGGTAGTGTTAAATGACTTTCCTACCGAGTAAGTTCTTCGTAGTTGCTCATAGGGGTGCGAGTGCTTACGAACCTGAGAATACTTTAAGAGCTATAGCTAAAGCTATAGACTTAGGAGCACCTGTAGTTGAGGTTGATGTTAGGAGGTGTAGGAGTGGTGAGTTAGTTATATTCCATGATGAAGACTTAAGTAGGTTATTCGGTATCAACACTAAACTCTCAGACCTAACACTGAAGGAGTTAAAGAACTATAAAGTTGGAGGTATTGCTGAAATACCGACACTTAATGATGTTTTAGAATTTGTTAGGGGTAGGGTTAAGTTATTTATTGAGGTTAAGGAGAGAGGTATTGAAGGTGAGGTAGTTAGTAGGGTTAGGGATTTAGGATTACTAGATGATGTAGCTATAATATCATTCTATCAGGAAGTACTAATCAATGTTAAGAACTTAGAACCTAAAACACATGTAGGTCTAATAATATCACATCCATACCCTAACATACATAACTTAATTAAGTACGGTGTCGAGATACTACTACCTAGACATAACTTAGTTACTGGTAGGTTAGTTAAGGAGGTTAGGAGTAGGGGTATTAAGTTAATATCTTGGGTAGTTAATGACGTAGCACTAGCTATTAAGTTAAGGAATTTAGGTGTTGACGGTATAGCTAGTGATAAACCAGATATAATTAATGAAATTAATAAAATTCTTTAACTACATAGTAAATTAATTATTAGTTGATGAGAGTCATGCCCCCTGATTAATGATGACCTTTAGGGTATCTGAACACTTAAAAAACCTAACTAACTAAGTAATTAGGTGATTAGGTGTTAGATGAGAATCAATTACTTATAGACGGTGTTTTAAGTGTTGCTAAGTTAATGACTATAGCTGCTAAGACAGCACCTAAAGCTAGAGGTATAGATAACATAGTTGTTAAGGTTTTAGATAGGAGGGAGGAGTTAGAGTTAATTGCTAAGAAGATGGAGGAGTTAGCTGATGATTATGGTGATTTCTTTAGGAGGGATGCTCAGAACGTTAGGAGTAGCTCTACAGTAGTGTTAATAGGTTGTAAGAAGGTGTCTTTAGGACTTAAAACACCGAGGAGGTGGTTATTAGATGCTGATACAGTATGTAACTTAGTTAACTTAGGTATTGCTTTAGGATCTGCTGTTAAGGTAGCGTCTAACATGAATGTAGATAATAGGATTATGTTCTCAGTAGGTGTTGCAGCTCAAGAACTAGGGTTAATGGATTGTGACTACGTATTAGGTATACCCCTAAGTACTACAGCTAAGAACCCATACTTCGATAGGGTATGGCCTCCTAAGAAGTAATACCTAGTAACTCAGGTATTAGAGGTGTTATGAATACCTCAACAAATGATGCAATACCTAACATTAAGATAGCTATGATTAAATACTTAAGATTTTTAATGAATAACTCCTTAATACTGATATTACCTCTGAATAAGTACTTATGTATTATAGCTAGACCTACTGAAGTACCTGAAGTAGCTGATAGTATAATAGCTGGTAACTCTATAACTCCGTGAGGTATCATCAACAGTAAGTTCTCTATCAGAGGTCTTGACGAGTATATTAGGAAACTACCTATGAGGAATCCATTAACGTATAGTACAGTTATAGGTACTAATAATGTAGGTCCTAAGAAGAAAGATATTAACGCAACCCTCAAATTATTCAAGAATATAAGTAATGTAGTTATTATCGGGTTAATACTTAAAGTCTCTATAATAGGTCTTAACTCTCTAGAAACCTCCCTAATAAAACCCTCAGTAACTCCAGGTTCAATAACATAACAACTAATTAAACCTAATATGAATGAAGCTACGATCAACACCGTAGATATTAGTAGGTAGTTCACATGAGGTTAATGTATTAGTAGTTTAAATACCTTAACACTTAAATAAAGTCTAAACTAGTTAGTTTTTAATAAGTCTAAGTATTAGTTAAGTTATGTAGTATGGTTGAGGTAGTTACTGAAGTACCTGAGGAGGTTGAGGTAGTTAAGCTGTTAAGACCTTATACATACTCATGGTTCTATAAGAAGTACAGTAACTTCACACCAGCTCAGTTAATGGCTATACCCTACATTAAATCAGGTAGGAATGTACTGATTTCAAGTCCTACAGGTAGTGGTAAGACTCTAGCAGCATTCCTAGCAATACTAGACGATATGTTCAGGTTAGGTGAGTCTAACGGGTTAGAAGACTCTATATACGTGATATACGTATCACCTCTTAGAGCTTTAAATAATGATATGAGGAGGAATTTAAGTGAACCTATAGAGGGTATATTAACTGAGGCTAGGTCATTAGGTATTGAATTACCTGATATTAGATTAGCTGTTAGGACTAGTGATACATTACCTTACGAGAAGCAGAAGATGCTTAAGAAACCACCACATATACTGATAACTACACCTGAGTCCCTAGCAATAGCTTTATCAGCACCTAGATTCAGAGCTTTAATGAGTAGTGTTAAGTGGGTAGTTATTGATGAAGTACATGAACTAGCTAGTAGTAAGAGGGGTGCACACCTAAGCTTAAGTCTTGAAAGACTTGAAGAACTTATCAGTAGGTCTTTCCAGAGGATTGGATTAAGTGCAACTATATCACCACTAGATGAAGTAGCTAAGTTCTTAGTAGGTTATGATAGTGACGGTAATTTAAGGGATTGTGTAGTTATTGATGCTAGATTTGTAAAGCCTATGGAGGTTAAAGTCGTATGCCCTAAAGTAGATATAGTTAGAGCTAGTGCTGAGGAGTTGAATAACGCAATATATGATGTGTTAACAGATGTTGTTAGGAGTCATAGAACTACGTTAGTATTCACAAACACTAGAAGTGCTACTGAGAGGGTGGTATTCAAGCTTAAGAAGATTTTCGAGAAGGACGGTGTAGTAGATGCTGATGAGATTGAAGCACATCACAGCTCATTAAGTAGGGATGTTAGGTTAGAAGTTGAGGAGAAGTTGAAGAAGGGTGGTTTAAGATGTGTTGTGAGTTCTACATCTCTAGAGTTAGGTATTGATATAGGTTATATAGATGCTGTAGTACTACTAAGCTCACCTAAGAGTGTTACTAGGTTGATTCAGAGGGTTGGTAGGTCAGGACATAACGTTAGAGATGTTAGTAAGGGTTATTTAATAGCTGTTGATAGGGATGACTTAGTAGAAGTTACAGTACTCGGTAAACTAGCTATTGAGAGGAGGTTAGATAATGTTAAGATACCTAAGAAACCCTTAGACATACTTGCACAACACCTAGTAGGTATGTCCTTAGAGAGGAGGTGGAGGGTTGATGAAGCTTATAAAGTTATTAGGAGGTCCTACAACTACTCAGAATTAACTATTGATGAGTTAGTTAAGGTCCTCAGATACTTAGCAGGTAGGTTTGAGGAGGAGTTAGAAGGTCTTAACATATACGCTAAGATATGGTTTGATGAGTTTGAAGGTGTTTTCGGTAGGAAGAGAGGTTCTAGAATGATATACTACTTAAACGTAGGTGCAATACCTGATGAAGCTAAGGTCAGGGTATTCCTAGATACTGGTAAGTACGTAGGTGATTTAGAGGAAGGTTTTGTAGAGTATTTAGAACCTGGTGATATCTTCGTATTAGGTGGTAGGACTTACGAATTCTTAAGGAGTGAGGGTATGAGGGTTATTGTTAGGAGGGTTGAGGGTGTAAGACCTACAGTACCTAGTTGGTTCTCAGAAATGCTACCACTATCTTTCGACTCAGCACTTAAGGTAGCTGAGTTTAGAGGTTATGTTAGAGACTTAATAATTAGGTATGGAGTTGATGGAGCTATCAATAAGTTAGTTAGTGTGTATGGGGTGGATTACGACGTAGGTAAGTATATAGTTGATTACGTTTATGAGGAGTTTAAGTATTTAGGTTTAATACCTGATAATAAGTTATACGTTATTGAGGTTTGGGAAGACTTAGATAGTAGGTCTATAAACATCATATTCCACTACCTACTAGGTAGGAGAGTTAATGATGCTTTATCTAGAGCTTATGCTTCAGTAATTAGTGACTTACTAGATGTTAACGTTAGAGTTACAGTAACTGATAATGGGTTCATGCTGACAATACCTAAGAACCCTGAATTCAATACCTCAGTAGTTAAGGAGTTAGTAAGTTCTGTAAGGTCTGATAATATAGTCAGTATTCTTAAGAAGTCTTTAAGGAATAGTGAGTTACTTAAGAGGAGGTTTAGACATTGTGCTGAGAGGGCTTTAGCACTACTTAGGAGGTATAAGGGGGTTGATACTAGTATTAGTAGGAGGCAGGTAAGTTCTGAAACACTACTTAAGGTCGCTAGTAGATTAGATGGTTACCCAATACTTGATGAGGCTTATAGGGAAGTTCTAGAGGATTATATGGATGTTGAGAATGCTAAGAAGGTCTTAAAGTTTATTGAGGATGGTTTAGTAAGTGTAGAAGTTGTTAAGGTTTTAATACCGTCACCATTCGCACATAATATAGTAGCTCATGGTTATAGTGATGTAGTGTTGATGGAGGATAGGAGGAAACTACTTATAAGACTTTACGAAGCAGTTATGAGTAGGTTAAGACATTAAACTACTCACTCACTACTACTCTTGGTTAGTGTTTTGATAAGTATAGTAGTACCTACATATAATGAGAGGGATAATATAGTAGAACTCATACGTAGGATTGATAAGGCTTTAGTAGGTGTTGATTATGAGGTTGTAGTAGTTGATGATAACTCACCTGACGGTACTGCAGATGTTGCTGAGGGTTTATCTAAGGACTACCCAGTTAGAGTTATTAGGAGGCCTAGTAAGTTAGGTTTAGCAACTGCTGTATTAGATGGTGTTAAGAATTCTAGGGGTGACTACGTAGTAGTTATGGATGCAGACCTACAACACCCACCTGAGGTAATACCTAGGATGTATGAGGAGTTGGTTAAGGGTTATGATATAGTCATAGCGTCTAGGTACGTAGTTGGTGGTAGTGTACGTGGTTGGGGCTTTATTAGGAGGTTAATCTCTAGGACGGCAATATTAATTGCTAAGTTATTAATACCTAAGGTAAGAGGTATTGAAGACCCTATCTCAGGTTTCTTCATGTTTAGGAGGGAGGTCTTAGAAGATATTAGTTTAAGTCCTAAAGGTTTTAAAATACTTCTTGAGGTACTCGTTAAGGGTAGGTACTCTAGAGTTTCTGAAGTACCCTACACATTCGGTGTTAGGGTTAGAGGTACTTCTAAATTAAGTAGTAAGGAGTTAATCAACTATATAACACACCTACTTACTCTAACACCTTATAAGACATTACTTAAGTTCTTAGTAGTAGGTTCCCTAGGAACTCTAGTTAACTTAGGTGTTCTCTACATACTTAGGTACTCCTTAGGTATACAGCATTTAATAGCTAGTGCGTTATCTATTGAGGCATCAGTAATTAATAACTACGTACTTCATGAGTTATGGACTTTTAAGGATAGGAGGTTAGGTAGTTGGTTAGTTAGGCTAATTAAGTTTCACGGGAGTACAGCATTAGCAGTAACTATACAGTACATAACATCTCAAATACTTTACTACGTATTAAGTGTTGAGTCAATAACATCTCAATTCGTAGGGATATTACTTGGCTTCATAACTAACTACACGTTAAGTACTAGATTCATATGGAGGAAGTCTAAATCTTAATAACCCCTAACTGATTAGCTCTAATACCTAAGGACCTACCTAACTCTATAAGCTTAGGTATATCACCATCCTTAACACCCCCTAAAATACTTACCCTACCCTCAATAACTGCTTTAACATCTTCTAAAGCCTTAGTAATTCTAGACTCTGCTGTAGGTGCCCAAAGACCACTACTTAAGATACCTACATACCTACCCTCAAATCTCTTAATCCTCATTAACTCAATAATTAAGCTTATGTATGGGAACGCGTTAGCATCGTATGTAGGGACTCCGAATATTATTGATGGAGCATCCATTAACTCCCTAACTACGTACGTAATAGCTGTTTCAGGAACCTTCATCAATACAGCTTTAACACCTACCTCCTCAACACCTTTAACTACATACTTAACAGCATCCTCTAAATTCCCATACATACTTGAGTACACGATAACTACCTTAGACTCAAACTCAGGTTTAGACCACCTTAAATACAGGTTAACTACCTTCCCAATATCACTAATTAGAGGTCCGTGAGCAGGTGCTACTACATCAAATTCATACTTAGATAACTTCTCAATAGCTTTAACTACTTGAGACCTATAAGCAGATACTATATTAGCGAAGTACCTCTTACTTAAACTTACGTGTAAGTCCCCGTAATCCCTATCCCAATAACTAGTTGTTAATACTCCGTAAGAACCGAATATATCGCATGAGAATAATATCTTATCATTAGGTATGTAAGTTACGAATGTATCAGGCCAATGTAACCACGGTACCTTAATAAACACTAACTTACGTTTACCAATAGGTAACTCATCATAATCACTTACTACTAGGTAGTTGAAGTTGATGTTATATAGGTTCTTAAGTATTTTAAGACCTACATCAGTAGTTACTACCTTAACGTTAGGGAACTCCTTAATAATATCTGGGAAACTTCCTGAGTGGTCTGGCTCACCGTGATGTACTACGTAGTAATCTAAATCCCTACCCTTCAGTAAGTTCCTTAACTCATCTATTAACGCTTTAGAATATACATTCTTAACACCATCGAATAATACTGTCTTATCATCAATTACTAAATAAGTATTATATGTTATACCTTCAGGTATATCCCATAAGGATTCAAATAACCTAGTACGTATGTCATTTACTACTACCATATAGGTATTACTTCTGAACTCGTAAGTATGTACAGGCATAGTATACCCTTACTCTAATTAGGTTAAGACTTAAAAACTCATACTACCTCTAACACAGGTTCATACTTACTGAGAGCTTTAGATAATTGATTCAGTACTTTAAGGATATCGACATTCCTAATAGGTATTGCTATAGATGATAACCTAATATCTACTACTAAGAACTTACTGTTTAACGACTTAATAACTACGTAATTATCATTAAATCTGAAAGGCCCTAAATCAACTTCTTTTAAAACTCTCTTAACTTCGTTGAAGACCTCATTAACATCCTCATTCCTACTTATGGATAGTACTAACCTAATACTGATACTCGGGTTAAGCTCCTTAATTACTGACTCCACTAACACTGTATTAGGTATGTATATCTTATTACCGAAGAAGTCCTCAATAACTGAAGTCAGTGGTGAGATCTCAACTATCCTACCCTTAATAGGTTCTGAAACAGTATGTACGTAAATCTCAGCATTCCTACCCTTAACATGTCTAAACATCTGAAGTGTTATGTATGCAGCGAATTGCTTAACATCGTAGAAGAAGAATGTAAGTACTGTAAGTCCTAGTACTACAACTACTGCGTATGGTGTTAAGGAAGCAGTTACTATGTTAACAGATATTATCAGGAATGTTGAGAGTAATGTTAAGTCTATTAACCTAGTTAGTAATGCCTTAGTACTTAATGAGATACTACCACGTTGAGCTAACGTATTTAGAAACCTACTTAAGATATACCTAATAACTACTACTGTAGCAGCTAGTAATGTTATTACTTCTAACTGATTCAGTAATGGAGTATCTACTTCTAAATTAATCACCCCTTCAAATAACTACTTAATTCATCCTCACTAACCTTACTAAGTATTATTAGTTGGTAACCGCTAGCTAGTACATCCTCACCTCCAGGTGGGTAGAGTTTCGAACCATCAAATAGTAATAATATCTTAGTATCTGGAGGTAGTTCAACATCCTTAATAGCTTTATTAACAACTTTATCAGTCTCTGAAATACTTACTAAGTATAGTTTGAAGTCGTCGAATTCTACCAGGAGTTTAGGCCTCCTAACAGAGTCTATATAGTTTTTAATCATATTAGCAGTTATTGATGGTGATATTATAGGGACTCCTAAACCTAACTTAAGAACTAACTCAGCAACTCTAGGATCGTTAACTCTAGTAATCCTTATAGGTACGTTATAAACCTTAGCTATTGATAGGACGAAGAGGTTGATCTCATCCCTATCCGTTAACGATATCACTGAATCTATATCATTCATAGAGACTTCAGAAGTATATAGTGAGACGTCTGTAGCGTTCTTATTAATTACGTTAATATCGTACTTACTGGATAACTCCCTACACCTACTACTCTCTGAATCAACTATAGTAACTTCATTTTTCCTAAGGTCTATACTCTTAATGAGTTCTTCAGCTACATCACCACCGCCAACTATTAATATCCTCATACCTCTAAATCACTCCATACTAATAATTAATGTTGAGTCACTTAAATATCGTTAATATTAACCTTAAGTTAGTCACTGTCTTTAACACGTTTTAAACCTGAAGCTATTAAGAATGTAATTAGTTTGGTTATGTTCATAGAGCCTTCATATCTAGAAACTTCATCACCACCTACTAAAACTATAGTTGTAGGTACTGCAACTACGTTATACTTCTTACTAATACTCCTTAAATTCTTAGTCTGTACTTTAACGAAGACTGCATTACCTTTAAACTCCTTAGATACCTCCTCAAAGACTGGTATGTAGGACTTACATGCAGGGCAGTCAGGCTTATAGAAACATACTACGACATTCCTCCTACTACTAACTAACTTATTGAATTCATCCTCACTACTAACTTCTAAGACATTACCTCCCTCACTACTCTTAACTACTACATCCTTAGTAATTGACTCGAAGACCTTACTCAATATACTCTCTAACTCACTCATACATTAAATCTATAACTACTATTAAGATATAAGTATTTCATTTAGTGGTTAATAGGTAGGTAAGTACTAGTTAGTTGTAGGGCGGTTGAACTGAGGTTTAGAGCGTATAGGTTAGTGATTACAGGTATCGTACAGGGGGTTGGTTTCAGACCTCTAGTATTTAGATTAGCTAGTAGGTTAGGACTTAAAGGTTATGTTAGGAATGTAGGTGGTTCTGAAGTTGAAGTACATGTAGAAGGTTATGAGGGATCATTAGATGAGTTTGTTAGGATGCTTAAGGAGTCCTTACCACCTATAGCACGTATTGAGGAGTTAAGTATTTATGAGGTAGGTGTTGTAGGGTTTAAAGACTTTAGAATACTACAGTCAAGTCCTGAAGCTATTAAGTACTCTATGATACCACCTGATATAGGGATATGTGATGACTGTCTTAAAGAGGTTTTAGACTGTAGGGATAGGAGGTATAGATACCCATTCAACTCCTGTGTTTGGTGTGGTCCTAGATTCTCCATGATGTATAGAGCACCCTACGATAGAGTTAATACCTCAATGAATGACTTCCCATTATGTAGTGATTGCTTGAGTGAGTATGAAGACTCTAACAATATTAGGAGGTTCCACGCTCAAGGGATTAGTTGTCCAAGATGTGGTCCTAAGGTAAGCCTACATACTAATACTGGTGAGTTAGTAGGGTGTGAAGACCCTATAGTAGAGGCTGGGAAGTTAATTAATGAGGGTTACGTAGTAGGGGTTAAGGGTTTAGGAGGTTATCATATTGCAGCTCTAGCTACAGATGACGACATAGTAATTAAGCTTAGGTTGAGGAAGAAGAGACCTCAAAAACCATTCGCTATCATGGCTTTAAATGAATTCATAGTTAGTAAGTTATGTTACTTAAGTGATGAAGCTGTAAAAATACTTAAATCACCTGAGAGACCGATAGTACTACTACCTAAGAAGGAGGGTAGTCCAGTATCTAAGTACGTATCTCCAGGATTAGATGTTGAAGGTGTTTTCCTACCATACACAGCACTACACTACCTCCTATTAGATTCTACTAGAGATAAGTTCTCTATAATGACTAGTGGAAATCCTGGAGGTAAGCCTATGTGTATTGATGAGGAATGTGCTTTTAAACTACTTAAGGATTACGTTGATTACTTCCTAATACATAATAGAGTTATAGTTAATAGAGTTGACGATAGTGTTGTTAGGTTTACTAACGGTAGGTTAGTCATGCTTAGGAGGGGTAGGGGTTACACACCCCAATGGATTAAGACTAAGTTTAAGTTTAAGAGGCCTGTAATCGCGTTCGGTGCTGAGTTACAGTCAGCTGGTGCTATAGCATTCGATGATAAGATAGTATTAACTCAGTACATAGGTGATGTAGATGATTACGACGTACTTAACGACTTAGATAAGTACTTAAGTTGGTTTATAAGGACTTACAATATAGATGTAGGTAATACCTACATAGTAGTTGATAAACACCCTAACTACGTATCTAGGGTATTAGCTGAGGATTACTTAAGGAGGTATGGTGGTGATTTAATAGAGGTTCAACACCACTACGCACACGCATTAACTACTGCTACAGACTTAGGTTTAGACCCTAATGAGGAGTTCATAGCTGTAGTACTTGATGGTGTAGGTTACGGTGATGACGGTAATATATGGGGTGGTGAGGTCATCAGAGGTGATTATTTAGGTTATATGAGGGTTGGACATCTAGAGAATATAACATTACCAGATACTGACTACTCAACAATATTCCCTGTAAGAGTCTTAACATCATTCCTATATAGAATCTTAAGAGATGATGATGAGGTTATCAAGTTAATCAGTAAGTTAGGTTTAGTTGAAGCTTTTAGGTACGGTATTGATGAAGCGTATATAGTGCTTAAGAGGATTAGAGAGTCTAGGATCTCTACATCAAGTACTGGTAGGTTCTTAGATTCAGTATCAGTACTACTTAAGGTATGTTTTGAGAGGACTTATGAGGGTGAACCAGCTATAAAGCTAGAAGCTGCCGGCAGTAGAGGTAAGTTATTAGATGGGTTTGAAGGGTTTGTAGGTGTTGGTGATGAGGGGTATACAGTACTGACTACTAAGATTATTGAGAAGGTTTTAGAGAGTTTAGATAGAAGTGTTAGTGATTTAGCATTCAGTACTCAATACTCTTTAGGTATGTCTTTAGGTGAGGTAGTACGTAGGTTAGTCTACGGTACTAGAGTAAATCATGTAGTACTTGGTGGTGGGGCTGTAGTTAACTCAATAATTGTTAAAGGTTTAGAAGACATCCTCAATAACTACGACGTTAAGGTATACCTACCTAGGAGGATACCACCTAATGATGGTGGTATAGCTATTGGTCAGGTAGTGAGTACTTACGGATTTAATACTATCTGACCTCCTCCCCGCCCTAAAGGGCGAGGGTTCTTGCTAGGGCGGGGGAGGTTTGGGGCTACATGCCTCGTTTCGGGGTTTAGCCCCGGGCCGGGTCTCCGGCCCGTTACCCCTACCCCTCTCGGGGCTCGGGGTTATGTGTGCCTCGATGTAATTCATTAGAGCTACCATCATTAACACTTATATATCCTAACCTCTAAAGATGTTTAGGTATCTATGTGTTATCTGTGAAATTGATCAAGTACTCGCCGTGGTTACTACATTTTAATACTGGTGCATGTAATGGTTGTGATATTGAGGTATTAGCAGCTCTAACACCTTACTACGACCCTGAGAGATTTGGTGTTAAGTTAGCTCCTAACCCTAGACATGCTGATGTGATGGTCGTAACAGGTGCTGTAACTAAGAAAGCTGCTGAGAGGTTGAAGAGACTCTATGATCAGATGCCATCACCTAAGTTCGTAGTTGCTGTAGGTGCTTGTGCTATTAGTGGTGGGATTTTTGCAGGTTCTTACTCTGTAGTGAATGGTGCTGATAAGGTGGTACCTGTGAGTATGTACGTCCCTGGATGTCCTCCAAGACCTGAGGCAATACTCTACGGAATAGTTAAACTACTTAGTAAGTTGGATGGTGGTAGGAAGTGAGTAGGGTAGTTGATTACTTAAGGTCTTTAGGTCTTAAGGAATTAGAGATTAAGCAGCCTAGGAGGTATGTGTTTGAGGTAAGTCCTGAGAAGCTTAGGGAGGTTATAACTGAGATACTTAAGGTAAGTCCACAGACTTACGTATCAGCTATATCAGGTGTTGATTACGTTAGTGAAGGTGTTATAGAGGTTAATTACTCCTTATGGGTTATTGAGGATAGGGTTATGGTGGTTATTAGGGTTAGAGTTCCTAGAGACTCACCTAAAATCCCTACAATCTACGACTTAATACCTGGGGCTTTAAACAGTGAGTTAGAAGCCTATGACTTATTAGGAGTTGTTTTTGAAGGTAATGATAAGTTGAGGAGGGGGTTCTTAGCACCTCCTGAAATACAGAAGGTATTCCCTCTAAGGAAGGATTTTAAGGTGTGATTATGTCTCTAATAGAGATTCCTGTAGGCCCTCAACACCCAGCACTACATGAACCTATAATGCTTAGGGTTAGAGCTGATGGTGAAAGAGTTGTTGATGTTCAAGTAGTTACTGGTTATAATCATAGAGGTGCTGAGAAGTTAGGTGAACGTAATACATGGATTAAAAACATATTCCTATATAGTAGAGTCTGTGGTATATGTAATACCGTTCACGCACAAACATATACTCAAGGTGTTGAGTTTATAGGAGGTATTGAAGTACCACCTAGAGCTCAGTACTTAAGAACCTTAGTAATGGAGTTAGAGAGGATTCACTCACACATACTTATATGTGCTATTATGGCTGAGGTAATAGGTTTTGATAGTTTATTTATGTTGATGATGAGGGATAGAGAGCCTGTGATGATGATTAAGGAGTTAGTCACAGGTAATAGAGTACTCTCAGACTACTACACATTAGGTGGTGTTAGGAGGGATATAGACGAGGTTAAGAAGGATAAGATATTGAAGGTGTTAGAGAAGGTTGAGGAGAGGGTGAAGTACTATAAGAAAGTCTTTCTAGAGGACTTCACATTAAATAAGAGGTTAAGGGATGTCGGTATAGTCAAACCTTTAGATGCTGTTAAACACTCATTAGTAGGTCCTACGTTAAGAGGCTCTGGTGTTAAATCTGATGTTAGACGTGATGACCCCTACGCAGCATATGGTGAAATACCTTTTAACGTAATAACCTATGATGGTTGTGACTCATTATCTAGGATGTTAGTTAGATTTGATGAGACTTTAGAGTCTATAGAGATGGTTAGGTACGTACTTAACCACCTACCTCAAGGACCTATAGCACCTAAAACACCTATTAGAATACTACCTAAGGGTGAGGCCTTCTCAAGAGTTGAAGCACCTAGGGGTGAGTTATTCTACCATATAGTTAGTTTAGGTGGTGATAAACCGTATAGGGTTAAGGTTAGGACACCATCATTTCATAACATTATTAATGGTGTTATAGCTTATAAGGATGCTCATATAGCTGACGTACCAGTAATACTAACTAGTGTTGATCCCTGCATATCATGTACTGAGAGGGTTGTAGTTATAGATGAAGCCTCAGGTAAGTCTAAAGTATTAAGACTTAAGGACTTAAGTAGGGGGTTGAGGTAATGAGTCTTAAACTACTTACTGAAGTATTAAGTAACTTACTTAAGAAAGCATCAACTGTTGAATACCCTAAACAACCACCACTAGCTCTTCAAGAACATAGAGGGAGGCATTACCCAGACTTAAGCAAGTGTATAGGATGTAGTTTATGTGCTTTAGAATGCCCTACAAACGCTATAGCTATGAAGTCATTACCAGCTAAAGTTAAGCATAACCCTAGAGGTATGTACCCAGTGGTAGAGTATGGTAAGTGTGTATTCTGTTATAGATGTGTTGATGTGTGTCCGGTGAAGGCCTACATAACCACTAACTACTTTGAAAACGCTTCAGACACATTAATAACTTCTAATGAGTTAAGTCTAGAGACGTTACCAAAGACTGAAAACTTAAAAACCTAAACATTATAGTTTTAGAGGTTGGTGAGATGGGTATAGAGACTTTAGTCACTACAGTTATTTCATTCACAATACCGATATTCATAGTAGCATTCATCCTATACCTTATCAGGATTTTAAAAGGTCCTACAATATCTGATAGGGTCTTAGCTATAGATGCGTTAGCCTTCGACTTAGTTGTTTTCTTAGTTGTATTAGGCATATATTTTAAATCACCTGTACTCCCTATAACTGGTGTAGTATTAGCTCTATGGGCTTACGCCTTAGATATTTTCGTTGCTAAATACCTTGAGAGGAGGGAGATGGGTGAGTAATCATGTATGACTACGCATTAGTTACAATAGGTTGTGTCTTACTAGTTATAGGAGCTATATGTGATATGTTAGGAGCTTTAGGGATGAATAGATTCCCTAATTTCTTTGTAAGATTACATGCAGCTACTGTAGGGGTTATAGGAGGTGCTTTCTACCCATTAATAGGTACTGCATTAATAGCTTTTGGATCTGAGTTCTTAGGTATCTATAGGTGGTTTATGGGTGGTTGTGCTTTAGTCTCAGCATTCCTAATATTAATACTAGCTCCAGCAGGTTCTCACGCATTAGCTAGAGCAACTCATAAGTCTAAGGCAGCTATAGTTCAACCTAAAGTAGTAGATCATTTAGAAGAGGATGGGGGTGTTAGGTGATGGAGTTAACCTACCTACTACTAGCAATATCTATGTTATTCGCTTTAATAGCTACGTACTTAGCTATTATTGAGAAGAACTTAGTTAAGGCAGTGATATTCTCAGCACTTCAGAGTATATCATTCACTTTAGCACTCTACCTACTTAAAGCTCCGGATATAGTATTAGTGTACTTACCGATAACTGTAGGTGTTTACCCAGCAGCAATTTTATTCTTAATTAGGAAGACTGAGGAGGTTGAGGAGTTATGAGGAAGGATATAATAGTAGCTGTATGTCTAGCAATAGTTATTGTGGTGGTATCTTATATAGTAACATTAGGTGGTGGTTTAGGACCGTTATTCAACGATGTAAGACCACTAGCTACTATATACTTAAGTACTGCACTAAACACTTACAACATTACATTCACAGCTATGAGTCCTGAGGCAGTAACAGCTATTGTATGGGATTATAGAGGTCTTGATACGTTATTCGAGACAGCTGTTTTCTACTTAGCTATAATAGGTTCTGTAGCTGTGTATAGAGGTATTGATGAGAAGTTAAGAGCTAGTGAGGGTTTCGGTCTCTCTAAGATAGTTAAAGTAGTTACTAAATTATTAATACCTATGAATATAGCTATAGCTGCATCTATAGCATTACATGGACACTTAACACCTGGTGGTGGGTTCCAAGCAGGTGCTGCTATGGCTGTAATCCCAATACTGTTGATTGTAGTCTTCTCAAGATACTTCCTACTAGATATTAGACTTTCTAAGGGTTTAGCATTAGCTCTAAGGTCTATAGGACTTGTAGGTATAGCTCTTACAGTATTCATCCCAGTAGTTATCGGCTTGATCAGAGGTCTTAACGCATATATAATGCAGAATCAGGCAAAGATTAACGCACCTGTATCACTCCCAGCATTCATAGGTGATTCACTCATATCAGGTTCTTTAATCCTATATAACGTTTCTGAATTCCTAGCTGTAAGTTTTGGTTTTGCTATACTATTCATACTACTCTCTATAGAGGAGGGGTTAGTTAAAGATCAGATGAGAGGTGAGGATGTTGAGCATTAACGTAGATGAATTCTTAGCTAATATATCGTTAATATCATTAATAGCTATTATAGGTATATCACTATACGGTATATTCGTTAGACCTAGTATTATTAAGAAGATAATAGCTTTAACAATATTTACAGATGCTTCTAACTTACTAGCGATTTTAGTTGGGTTTAGGAGACCTCCATCAATACCTCCAGTACTACTGAATCTACAGCCAAGTCCTGAAGACATAAGATACTTTACTCAGGTTGCTGTTGACCCACTACCTCAAGCATTAGTACTAACAGCTATAGTTATAGGTATGGCAGTTAACCTACTCATAATATTCATAGCATTACAAGTGTATAGACTTTACGGAACGTTAGATGTTAGGAAGATTAGGAGGTTGAGAGGATGAGTAGGTTAGTTAAAGCAATACCTATAATAATACTAGCGTATGTAGTCTACATAGTCTTCTCAGGGTCTGTAAGTACTTACGATTTAGTACTAGGGTTTGTAGTAGCTCTACTTTCTGGGTACTTAACCTCAGAGTTACTAGTAAGTGATGTTAGGAAGGCATTAGATATTAGGAGGTTTATATGGTTAGTTATGTACGGTATTTACTACTTAACAGTTGCTGAGTTTAGAGCTCATTGGGATGTTATTAAGAGGATACTACATCCTAAAGTACCTATAAACCCTGGTATTGTACGGACTCCATATAATGTAGTTAATGACTATAGTGTAGTAACTATAGCTAACTCAATAACTAACACCCCAGGTACAGTAGTAGTACACTTAGATGAGGGTAAGAAGATATATTACGTACATTGGATTGATGTTAAAGCCCCAGATCCTAAGACTACATACGATAATATAGTTAAGGGTTTTGAGAGATATGTTAAGAAGGTTTTTGAGTAGGTGATTAAGATGGTTGAGCTCATAACTATAGGTCTAACCCCACCACTACTAATAGCTATGGCATTCTCACTACCTATATTTACATTAGTGGTTAAGAGGAAGTTGTTTTACGATATATACGCATTAGTAGCATTAACTATAGCGTTGATTCTATCTCTATATAATTACTACTTAGTATTCTACGTAGTTAGAGGTCCGATAATATATCCATTCGGTGGTTGGCCACCACCAGTCGGTATAGTTTATGAGGTAGATACTCTAAGTGCTTACTTCGGTATAATAATAAGTGTTGTGATGTTGTTAATAGGTATGTACAGTGTATGGTATTTGAGAGGTGTTAGTGGTTATGAGTGGTACTACACATTACTACTTGGTTTAGAGGCAGGTATGATTGGATGTGTATACACTGGTGATGCTTTTAACTTATTCGTAATGCTTGAAGTCCTTTCAGTAGCTGCTTACGGTTTGGTAGTGTTTTATAGGACATCACATGAGGCTGTTGAGGCAGGTATTAAGTACTCATTAATAGGTGCTGTAGCAACTACTATATACTTCATAGCTTTAGTGTTCATCTACGGAGCCTTCGGAACTTTAAACATGGCTGATATAGCTTTTAAATCAAGGACAGCTTCTGAATTCCCGTTCAGTGGTGTTATTGTAGGTAATATACACCTAGCTAGTGCTATAGCGTTAGCACTATCTATGTGGGCATTCACCTTCAAAGCTGCTGTAGTTCCAAACCACTTCTGGCTACCTGATGCACACCCAGCAGCACCAACACCTATATCAGCAGCACTTTCAGGTTTAGTGGTTAAGGTAGGTGTATACGCTATAATTAGGTTCTTATACACTATCTACGGCTTAGATACTTTACAACCTATATCTAACGTGGTTAACCTCATGATGAAGGTCTTAATAGTTTTAGGTATGGTATCAGCTTTAATAGCTTCAGCATTAATGATCGTACAGACAGATATTAAGAGGTTAATAGCTTACAGTACTATAATGCATGTAGGCTTCATAGTAACTGGATTATCTTTAGGTACTCGATTAGGTCTTGAAGCATCTCTATACCATACAATTAACCATGCGGTAGGTAAGGCATTACTCTTCCTCTCAGCAGGTGTTTTAATTAATGTGGCAAGGTCTAGAAATATTGATGAGTTATCAGGTGTTGGTAGGTATCTACAACTAACAACACTTACTTTAATATTATCGATACTCTCTCTAGAAGGTCTACCACCACTAGCAGGCTTCTTCAGTAAGTTACTACTTTATGAAGCTTTCATAAGTTCTGGTCTAGCTATACTAGCAGTAGTGTTGGTAGTATCTTCAGCATTTGCATTACTAGCATATATAAAACTCCTCTACGGTGTATACTTCAAACTACCTACTCGAGAATTCAATAAGGTTAAGGAGGAGTGGGTATACCTAACACCACTACTAATACTCACAGCATTACTAATAGTGTTAGGTATTACAGCACCGTTATTCGTTAATGAAGTATTATCACATATATCTGAAGAACTCACTAATCCTATGAAGTATATAATGGCTGCTGAGAAGGTAGTTAGGGTATTAGGTGGTTAGTATGGATGTACTAACATTAACAGTCTTTACAACAACTCTAATGTTATTAGTTGGTCTTATAGTATTAGTATCCTACTTAGTAGTTAGGAAGGAAGGTAGTAGTAAGTCTGGTTCAGAACCCTACCTCTGCGGTGAGTCTATGGATGATTTTAAAGCTTACATCTCTGTAGGGAGTAGTAACCTGTACTGGGGTAGTGTATCAGCAATTCTTAAGAAGTTCTATGAAGTATTAAGAGATAGAGTACATACCGGTATACTTAACGATTGGTTAGTACTTATGAGTTTATGGTTCTTTACAGCTGTTATAATCTCATTTATAGTTGTTTTCGTAGGTGGTTAGATGGTGTATATCCACGAAGTCTTACTAGCAGTTATTTCAGTACTTATATACCCTGGCTTAATATTCCTAATAGTTTTAGGATTACTTACTCAGTGGTTTATGAGGAAGTTAGTTGGTAGGTTACAGAATAGGATTGGGCCTAAGTATGTAGGCCCTCTAGGACTAGCTCAACCATTCGCTGATGTAATTAAGTTAATGTTTGTTAAGGAGGAGTTATCATTTAAGGGTAGGTTAGATAAGTTCTTAGCTATATTCATGGCTTTAGGTCTAGGTGCTCTAGCAACTGCAATGTTATTCACACCTATATCTCCATACGTTGTTAAAGCACCTTACGATGTGATAGTATTCATATACTTAATGTTTTGGGCAACAGTAGCATTCTCACTCATAGGTTTAAGCCTATCAAACCCATACACAATCGTAGGTTCATCAAGACTACTTACTCAGATATTATTTGCTGAACCAGTCATAGTGATATCTGTAATTGCTACAACATTAGTACTATCTAGGAATTCTGAAACACCTCTATCTATGTACTCATCAATAGTTAACCCTAGGTTAGATATGTTGGGGTTAGTAGTTATAGTCTTATCACTAATAGCATTCCTCCTAGCTATCATGGTTAAGGCAATGATAAAACCATTTGATATCCCTGAAGCTGAGACTGAATTAGCTGGTGGTTTACTAGCTGAGTTAAGCGGTCCTACACTAGCTCTAGCTATAATACTACATTATAGTGAGATAGCATTTCTAACCTTAATAGCTACCCTACTATTCTTAGGAGGTCCATACCCGTTAAGTTATGGTGATTACTTAGGTTCTCTAGTGATAACTGTGAAGTACTTAGTAATGCTCTTCATAATAACACTTATTAGAGCTTCTGTAGGTAGGATTAGGATAGAGCAGGCAGCATCAATAGTCGTTAAATACATGCTTACAGTATCTGTAGTAGCTTTGATAATAGCTTCATTAGCATAATTAACTTTAGCTTTTAAGTAATACTTTAATAATATCATTAGGAGTCCACATGAGATTAGAATTGATAACACCTACTACTGGTAGGGTTGTTAAGGAGGTAGTACTTAAAGGAGCTGTTAAGTTATCAGATGTAGTTGATGCTGTATTTAATGAGTTAGGTGTTAAGATGAGGTACTCAGATTTAGAACCGTATTATCTAGTAGTTATTAACGGTAAGCAGTTAGAGGAAGGTGTTAGATGGGATATCATATATCTAGATGATGATGACTACGTAGTGATTATTCCTTTCGCTTCTGGAGGGTAGGTACTATTTTAATTTTATCTACTTAAATACCTACTACACTCCTCGCTATAGTATCAAGTATTTTCTCTATTTCATATTTAATAGCTGGAGGTAGACCTCTTAAATCTACATCTATAAATCCCCTAACAAGTACTGACTTAGCCTCATCCTCTCTAAACCCCTTACTCATCAGATACTCTAACTCTTCCTCAGCAATAACACCTATAGCTGCTTCATGACTAAGTATAGCTCCAGGTTTCTTAGAAGTTATTGAAGGTATTGAAGAGATTTTAGAGTTAGGTGAGAGTAGTAGTCCTAAACATTCAACATGTCCTCTACCTACTGACTCAGCTATGATGTCCGACCTAGCGTAGATTTCTGAGGAATCAGTAGCTACGACTTTAGATATTATTTCAGCAGATGAATCATCACCGCTTAATAGGACTCTAGACCCTACATCATAGACCCCACTACCGCTACCAGCTATTACAGATGTTGAGGAAGTCTTACTATTACTACCTAGGATAGTAGTTGGGAATGTCTGTAAGGAAGCTACTGGTGAGTATATTACGTAGTAGCTTACATACTCACCACCAGGAGCTACGTTAACAGTAGTTCTAGGTCTTACATGGACACCTTCAGCCCATGAATGAATCATTGCGAAGGTTAACTTCGCATTCCCCCCAACGTAGAACTCTGAAATCCCTATATGTAAACCCTCTTTAACTCCGTGAGGTACTAAACACCCAGTAATTACCTGGGCTTCAGAACCTTCATCAACGTATACTACGTTATGAGCGAATTGAACCTTCTTATTAGATGTTATAGCTAAGCATGAGTATATAGGTATAGGGACTTTAGTATGTGGTGGTACGTATATGAAATAGCCTAGCTCCCCTCCGTATAAGTAAGTTGCTGCTGTGTACTTATCTGTCTCCGGACTTACTAACCTCCATGTTAAGTCTTTAGCATATGTGAATTCCTCTAAAGCCTTCTTAAGAGGTACTACCTTAACACCGTAATTCCCTAATACGTTCTTTAAAGCTTCATACATAGCGTTTTCATTAATTTGAATATAACTGAATTTAGATGTGTCTTCAATACCTAACTTAGATGTTATGTTATTGAATTCTTCAATGATGTTTAAGCTTGAGTGTATTCTAGGTTCACCTAACTCATACTTACTTAAATCTATGTCGGGACCTATAGGAGCTGACTTCTTAATTATTTCAAGTAAGTTATCTCTCAACGTGAATACCACCTAAGACTTCCTAATCCTCTCAACAACACCTTTAAATCCATACTTAAATACTAGGGGTATGATCTCATCGACAATACCGCTATACACTATACTCCCATCAAACATTAAATGAACTCTATCCACACGTTCTAACCTACTCAATATACTCCCAGAATGTGTTACTAAAATTACTGATGAACCCCTCCTAACTAAGGAGTTAATAGCATTAGCAATAATGTTTAAACTCTCAACATCAACACCACTATCAGGTTCGTCTAGAAGTGCTAGTTTAGGGTTTTGAAGCATTACTAAGTAGAGTTCAGCTCTCTTCCTCTCACCACCACTAAACCCTACGAATAAATCCCTATTCATTAAATCATCAACTCTTAACATCTTAGACATTATGGTAAAGTCAGAACATCCGCAACGTTTAATCATATTCTTAACAATCTCTGAAAACTTAACACCTCTTATTGATGGTGGGTTTTGATGTGCTAACGCTATACCTAACTTAGCACGTTCGTAAGGAGGTATGTAGGTTATATCAACATTGTTAAATAATATACTCCCACTACAGATCTTAACTCTAGGTAAACCCATTAAAGCAGATAATAATGTGGATTTTCCAGAACCGTTAGGCCCTATAATAACATGTAACTCGTTATGACCTACACTTAAGTTAACATTCTTTACAATCTTCTTACTGCCTACACATACCTCTAAGTCAGCTACCTTCAACATACTCCCAACTCTAAAACATGTAATCATAGTAGATATATAAGGTTAGTTTGAGAAGTGGTTTAGGAGTTGATATGAAGGCTTTAAGAGTTCACGGACCTAAATTAATTAAATTTGATGAAGTTGATGAACCACAGATAGAACCTGATGAGGTATTATTAAGAGTTAAGTATGCAGGGATTTGCGGTACTGACCTACATGTATATAGAGGAGCTATGAAGGATAGGGTTAAGTACCCAGCAATACCTGGTCATGAATTCTCCGGTGTTGTAGTTAAGGTAGGTCCTAAAGTAACTTGGGTTAGTGAGGGTGAGGAAGTAGTTGCTAATCCTGTAGTACCCTGCGGTAGGTGTGTAGCATGTCTTTCAGGGAGGCCTAACGTATGTGTTAACTTTAAGATATTAGGTGTTGATATACCTGGAGTATTTGCTGAGTACGTTAAAGTTAAAGGTGATAAGATCTATAAGATCCCTAAAGGACTCTCATTAAGAGATGCTGCCTTAGTAGAACCGTTCTCAGTAGCTGTTCACTCATGTAGGAAGGCTAATATAGAGGTAGGTGATGTTGTTGTAGTTATAGGTCAAGGACCTATAGGACTATGTACAACTCAAGTAGCTAAACACTACGGTGCGTATAAAGTAATAACAGTTGATGTCGTAGGGAGTAGGCTTGAACTATCTAAGAAGTTAGGAGCTGATGAAGTTGTAAACCCGCTTGAGACAGACCCTGTAAAAGTTGTTAAGGAGTTAACTAATGGTGTAGGAGCTGATAAAGTTATAGAGACTTCAGGAGCTCCACAAGTACTTAATCAAGCATTAAGTATGTTAAGACCTGCAGGGAGGTTAGTAGTTGTAGGGTTATGTTTTGAGGAAGTTAAGTTCTTCTCATACCCGATAGTGTATAAGGAGGCTGAGATCGTAGGTTCTAGAGTATACATAGATGAATTCGCAAGAACTTTAAACCTAATGAGTAAAGGATACTTAAAACCCGAACCATTAATAACTCATGAGATGTCGTTAAGTGATGGTGAGAAAGCATTTAAGATCCTTGATGAAAAGCCTGGAGAAGCTGTTAAGATATTATTAAGACCGTAACCAACATAATTTTTATTTTACAGGCCGGAGACCCGGCCCGGGGCTAAACCCCGAAACGAGGCATGTAGCCCCAAACCTCCCCGCCCTAGCAAGAACCCTCGCCCTTTAGGGCGGGGAGGAGGTCAGGTTAATGTATTTATTTAGGTCTATTAGAATTCCTGAAATCTAGATCTTATGTAGTCATCAAACCAGTTAGAGATACCCTTAACTACTATAGTCTTAATACCTGATAACCTCCTACTCCTTAACTCCCTCACCATTAAATCCATTCTTAAGTAGAATTTACGGTATGCTCTAGCTAACATCCTAGCAACATCTCTTACTGTAAATTTAAAGCCTCTCATAACAGGTCTTAACGTTGTGTAGTGTTCCCAGTTAGTATCAACTATTAAGTTGTTTTTTAATGCGTATTCATAAAGTGGTGTTCCTGGGTAGGGTGTTGCTATCGTGAATTGTGCGTATGAGGGGTTTAATTTAATTGCGAAATCTATAGTCCTCTCCATATCTTCTATAGTCTCCCACGGAAAACCTAGTATGAACGTACCTACATGAAATATACCTACCTCCTTAACAACTTTAAAAGTCTTAACTACATCATCTATACGTAACTTCTTACCTATCTTATTCAATGTTTCTTGAGAGTAGGACTCTACTCCAAAGTATATAGCTCTTAAACCAACACTCTTTAAATCCTTAAGTAATTCCTTATCTACGTGATCTACTCTAGACCCACAGCTAAACTCAATATCTAACCTCCGAGTTCTTAACTCGTTAATAAGTTCCTTTATAAATACCCTACTAGCTGTTAACTCATCATCCATGAATGCTATCTTCCTAACGTTATACTTGTTAATTAGGAATTCAATCTCATCAGCTACATCTTTAGCAGGTCTAAACCTCACCCTCCTACCCCAGAAGTAGGATGTACTACAGAATATACATCCGTAAGGACAGCCCCTACTAGCTATTACATGAGCTATCCTAACCTTCTCACCGAATATAGCGTAAGCATCCATACATAGTAAGTGGTGTGCAGGCCACGGTAACTTACTTAAATCTAATATAGGTTCTCTCAAAGGGGTCTTAATAATCCTACCATCAGAATCCTTAAAAGCTATACCCTTAATGTTCTTTAACTCCTCATTAGGGAATCCATGTAGTTCTATACTATTAACTAACTCTAAAGTTGTTAACTCACCCTCACCACAAACAACTACATCAAATCCCTCATTAAGTGCTTCATCATATTTAAAAGTAGGGTGAGGACCACCAGCAATTATAGGTATATCACTAAAATACTTCTTAAGGATTTTAACAGTTCTATAAGCTCTATACGCTGTAGGAGTTATTATAGATAAACCCACTACATCTGGAGACCAGTTCTTAACCATTAATATAAAATCCTTCAACCCTAACTTCATTGTAGGAGAGTCAATAATCTTAACCTTATGCCCACTCCTCTCTAACACAGAAGCTATCCACGCTATACCTAGGGGAGGAGCTTTAGCACCTAAAATACTGTAGACCTCAAGATTATGAGTATCTGGTGGTAGCGCTAATAATACTTTCAATAATTCCCTAAATTATTATTGATACGTAACTTATTAGTGTGTTTGTTAATGAAACTATTTCAGAAGTTCATTAAATCTGAACAAAACTTAAAGTGTTTTAAGTTTTGCTAAGATCGGTATTAATCTGATGGTTTTATACTCATCCTTAGGTATGTAAACCCCTATCTCTCTTAATTCACAACTGAATCTCAGTAATGTTTTAAATAGGTTTATTAGGTGTTTTACATCGTTGAAGGTGAGTGAGTTATTAGCTAATTTCTTACTGAGGATCTTTATGGAATTAACTGTATTGACCTCACCTAAGTCAGATAACTTCTTAAGTAAGTAGATAGTGTTAATCTTAATAAATAACTCGTTATTTACGTATCCTTTAATATATATGTAGAGTGCGTTTGCATTAGTTATTAATTTAGAATTATACTTATGATTAAGTTCCTCACATTCAAGTTTATCTATAAACACTGTAGGTTCTATAAAGCATATAGCTTCAGTCTTAATCTCTACCTCAGCTCTAAACACTATGTCCTTATACTTGTATAAGGTTATGGAGTTTCTACCTTCTCCTAAGTAAGTCTTAAACAACCCCCAGAAACGTCTAATACTGTAGTAGTTAAGACCTAAGCTACGTAGTATTTGTGAAGTTGTTGCTGGAGGGTCTCTACATAGGATATTCAATCTAATACAGTTGTCCAACTGAGAATATATAGAATCTACTAAGTAGTTTATGTAGTTCTTAATCCTCACGTTCTCATAGTAAAATCTTTATTACAGCTTTTAAATCTTAAGTTAAGTTTTTGTTGGGGTATTAATGACTTTAAGACCTGAGATTGCTAAGTTGAGGGAGTTGAAGGAGAAGGCGTTATTAGGTGGTGGTAAGGAATCTATTGATGCTCAACATGCTAAGGGTAAGTTAACTGCTCGAGAACGTATAGAATTACTAGCAGATCCTAACTCCATCTTAGAATTCGATATGTTTGTACAGCATAGAGCTACAGAGTTTGGTATGGATAAGAGGGTTGCTTTAGGTGATGGTGTTGTAACAGTTTTCTGTAGGGTTGGTGGTAGACCTGTAGTGACGATAGCTCAGGACTTCACGTTTTTAGGGGGGTCTTTAGGTGAGTTACATGCGGCTAAGATAGTTAAGGCTATACAGTACGCGTTAAGTACTGGAGTCCCTATAGTATTCCTAAACGACTCAGGTGGTGCTAGGATTCAGGAAGGTGTTGATGCGTTGAAAGGATATGGTGATATCTTCTACTGGAATGTTCAGGCATCAGGTGTAGTACCTCAGATAGCTGTTATAGCTGGGCCCTGTGCTGGTGGTGCTGTATATTCACCAGCTTTAATGGACTTCATAGTAATGGTTAGGAGGACAAGCTTTATGTTTATTACAGGTCCTAGAGTGGTTAAGGCAGCTGTAGGTGAGGAAGTTGATGAGTTTCAGTTAGGTGGTGCTGAAGTACATGCGTATAGGAGTGGTATGGCTCATTTAATTGCTGAGGATGATAAGGACGCTATATCACTTATTAAGAAGCTCCTAACTTACCTACCTAGTAATAATATGGAGGACCCGCCTAGAGTTGATATAGGTGATGATCCTGAGAGGAGGGATTACGAGTTAGATGATTTAGTTCCTGAAGACCCTAATAAACCCTACGATATGTATGAAGTGATTAACAGGGTAGTAGACCTCGGTACCTTCTTCGAAATACATAGGTTTTGGGCTAGGAACGCTATAGTAGGTTTTGCAAGGTTGAACGGATATGTTGTAGGTATAGTAGCTAATCAACCAGCATATCTAGCAGGGGTTTTAGATATTGATGCGTCTGATAAGATAGCTAGGTTTGTTAGATTCTGTGATGCCTTCAACATACCTATAGTAACATTTGTTGATGTTCCAGGGTACTTACCAGGTACTAAGCAAGAACATGGAGGTATTATAAGACATGGTGCTAAAGTACTCTACGCATATAGTGAAGCAGTAGTCCCTAAGTTAACAGTGATAGTTAGGAAAGCTTATGGAGGTGCCTACATAGCTATGGGTAGTAAGCACTTAGGAGGTGACTTCGTAGTTGCGTGGCCTACAGCTGAGATAGCTGTTATGGGTCCTGAAGGAGCTGCTGAGATCATATGGAGGAGGGAGTTAGAGAAGGCTAAGACACCTGAGGAGAGGGATGAACTACTTAAGAAGTTTGCTAAGGAGTATAGGGATAGGATTGCTAATCCTTACGTAGCAGCTGCTAGAGGCTATATAGATGCAGTAGTAGAACCTAATGAAACCAGACCTACACTGATAAGAATACTTAATTACTTATTAAGTAAGCGTGAGGTAAGAGTTAGAACACCGCCTAGGAAACACGGTAATATGCCTGTTTAAGTGGTTAGTATGTCTGAATCTCAGGTAGGTTCTCTAACTCTTGGGATGGAATTATCACTTATTGCTGTAGTATACGCTGTGGTAGTCCTCACAGTTCTAGCCTTAACCATTAAAATAATCACTTACTACATACGGCCTAAACCTCAACAAGTAGTGAGTGTAATCACTCCTAAGGAGGAACTCGTTAGTGAGGATGATAAGTTAATTGCCCTAGCAACTATAGCAGTCCATAAGTACTTATCTGAGAAGTCTGTAGCTACCTTCGGTAGAATAACCACTACACAAGGTTTAAACCCGTGGGTTAGTTCTTGGAGGATTGAATGTAGTACTACTCCAGACTACGTATATATGAGGAAGGTGAGGAGTAGTTAAAGCTTTTAAATCCTTCCCCACTCTTACTCTTGAGGTTCTTAAGATTGACTACGGAGTTAAGTAGGGTATACACTTTAAGGATTGATGGTAAAGACTACGTAGTTGAGGTTTCAGAAGTAGCTACTAATAAGTTTAAGGTTAGGGTAGGTGGTAAGGAATTTACTATAGAGTTAGTACCTAAGCAAATACCTACCCTACAAACACCTGAGGTCACTATTAAACCAGTAGTTAAGGAGGAGGTTACAGTACCAACTACAGTAGCTGGTGGTGAGGTTATTACAGCTCCAGTCCCCGGTAAGGTTGTTAAGGTCTTAGTAAGACCTGGGGATAGAGTTGATGAGAAGGGTGTAGTACTGACTTTAGAGTCTATGAAGATGGAATTAGAGATAACTTCTACATGTAGTGGTGTTGTTAAGGAGGTTAGGGTTAAGCCTGGAGATTCTGTAAATACTGGGGATGTATTAGTAGTTATTAGTAAGTCTTAAGAGTATTTAAAGGGTTTAAGTACTTTGATTAAATACGTCGTTAAGTTAGTCTCGTTAAACTCTAAGTCAGGTAAGACTACTGTAGGGACTAGATTAGTTGAGTATCTTAGGAGGAATGGTTATAACGTAGGAGTTATTAAGCATTGTCATAGAGGGATTCTACTAGATATTAAGGATTCCTCAAGGTATTTAGAAGTTGGAGCTGATGAAGTCTTAGCTAGTTCTAAGGATTTAATCGTGATCTATAGGAGGCCTTTAGTAGACGATCTTAGGAAGGTACTTGAGTATATGAACACACCGATAGTAGTAGTTGAGGGTTATAGAGGTTCAGATATAGGTGATAACGTAGGTGTTGTCAGGGATATTAATGATTTTAGAGAACTCTTAAGGATACTACCTAAGAAGTTAGATGCTGTAGTATCAAATGATGATGAGGTCTTTAAGGAAGCGTTAAGTAGTGGTATTAAGGCTTTTAGATTTAATGAGGTGGGATTACTTAGTGAGTGGGTTGAGAAGAGAGCTTTAGAGAGTATAGTGAAGTCCTTACCTAGGAAGGACTGCGGTCTCTGCGGTTATAGTAGTTGTGAGGTATTTGCTCAAGTGTATTTAAAAGGGGTTAATACTCGTTGTGTACATACTCAACAATTAGTTAGGTTGTTAGTTAATGATGTAGAGATCACTTTAAATCCCTTTGTAAGTAGTCTTATATCTTCGTTAGTGAACGGGTTAGTTAATACTTTAAAGGGTATACCATCAAGGAGAGATAGGATTGTCATTGAGGTAAGTAATAAGTAGTTATCCAGTCATTTAATTAAACCTTATTAAGTTAAACATAAGGAAATTACGGTGGTTTTAGTGCCTATTTGGATATTTAGAGAATACGATAGATGTAGCGGTTGTAGATATTGTGAAATTGCGTGTTCTCTAAAACATGAAGGTATTATATGGCCTGAAGCATCTAGGGTAAGAGTATTTGAGTACGTACCTGGGATAACAATCCCAATAATATGTTCACAGTGTACTGACTACCCATGTGTTCAGGCCTGCCCAACTAAAGCATTATACGTAGATGAAACTACTGGAGCTGTAAGAGTTGATGAGGGTAAGTGTATTAAGTGTGGTAAGTGTGTTGAGGTATGTCCTGGTAGGATACCACGTATACTACCGCAGAAGGACTCAGTAATCATATGTGATTTATGTGGTGGAGATCCTGAATGTGTTAAGGTCTGTAGAGCTCTAGGATTTAACGCGTTAGTAGTAGTTGATAAGTGGCCTGGTACACACTATAAGTTATACGCTAGAGATGCTGAGAAGATAACTAGGGATTACGTTAAGAAGTTATATAAGGTAGACCCTGAGGAGGTGATGTAGATGGGTTACGGATTCACAGGTAAGTTTGTTGAAGTAGATTTAAGCAGTAGTAAGGCTAAAGTCGTTGATGTGAGGAAGGACTTATATAGGAAGTTCTTAGGTGGTAGGGGTTTAGGTTCTTGGATACTTTGGGAGAGGTTAGGAGAACGTTGGGAAGAGGTAGATCCTTACTCACCTGATAACCTCTTAGTAGTTCTTACAGGTCCTTTAACAGGTTATATAGCTGGTGTTAGACTAGCTGTAACTGGTAAATCACCTCAGAGTGGAGGTACTGTAGGTTCTACAATAGCTAGTGAGGTAGGTTTAGAGCTTAAGTGTTCAGGTTATGACGGATTAATAATCTCTGGTAAGGCTAAGGATCCTGTCTACATATTCGTCCATGATGATAAGGTTGAGGTTAGAGATGCTTCTAAGGTCTGGGGTAAGGGTATAAGAGAAACTCATAAACTACTACTTAGGGATGTACTACCGGAGTTAAGGAAGACACCTAGATTCGGTGAACCTAAAGAACCTGCAATGATCTATATAGGACCTGCTGGTGAGAACTTATGTAAGTTTGCAGCTGTTGAGGGTAAGTACGCACATGCAGCAGCTTACGGAAGCTACGGAAGTGTTATGGGTTCTAAGAACTTAAAAGCTATTGTAGTTAAGGGTACAGGTCCACTACCACCAGTATATGATGTAGTTAAGTTGAAGGAACTTATCTACAAGGCTATAGAGTTAGTACCTAAGAAAGCACCTAGGTTAAGGATTTGGGGTACTGGTCAAGGTCCTTGGAGATACGGTCGAGACCTAAGCTCAATACCTGTAAGGAATTGGCAGGAGGAGTATTGGGTTGAGAAGAGTTATAGTCAGTACGACTTAGAAGTTTACGACTGGGTTAAGAGGTATTGGGCTGATTACGGATGCCCACTATGTTGTATGAAGGTAACTGTACTACATAGGAATGGTGAGACCGTGATTACAGATGCTCCAGACTATGAATTACTAGCTTATGAGGGTAGTAACTTAGATGTTTGGGATGTTAGGGATATAGCATACTTAATATGGTGTGGTGAGGAGTTAGGATTTGATATGATTAACGCTGGGAACGTGTTAGGTTTTGTAGCAGAGTTGTTTGAGAAGGGTATCCTAACTAAGGATGACTTAGGATTTGAGGTTAGGTGGGGTGATGTTAAGGCATTCGAACGTCTGCTTAAGATGATAGCGAGTAAGGAGGGTATTGGTAAGGTATTAGCTGAGGGTACCTACAGAGCTGCTTTAAAGATTGCTGAGATGAAGGGTCTTAAACCTGAGGAAGTACTTAAGTATGCAGTCCAGGCTAAGGGTATAGGTATAGGTGCTCACGGGGTTAGGAGTGGTTTAGACTATCCACTAATATCCTACGTAACATCAGTTCAGGGTGGGGACCATCAGTCAGTTGCTATGTTACCACTTGATGCACCACCAATAGTTAATGAGGTTTGGGCATCATTAGCGGATAGTGCAGTGATATGTCAGTTCAACATGTTAGGAGGTTTAGACTTAGTATTTGAGGCGTTAAGAGCCGTTACTGGCTGGAATATAAGTAAGGAGGAGTGGGTTAATGAGGATGCTAAGAGGATACTAACGTTACAGAGGGTGTTACTACTGCTTGGAGGTCCTGACGTGTACTGGGATCCGAGGGTACATGATGATAACCCACCTAGGTTCTACGAACCACTACCAAGTGGTCCTAAGAAAGGTCAAGCACCTACGAAACAGGATATAGAGAAGTTGAAGAAGGAGTATTATAAGGCTTTAGGTTGGGATGAGTTAGGTATACCTACTGAGGAGACTATAAAGCAGTTAGGTTTAACTGGTTTAGAAAAAGCTTTAGGTAGGATTAGAAAGAGGTTAGGTATTTAAAATAAAGTCTTTTTATTATTACTTAAGTACTTACTAACACAATTCTCAACACATTCTATGAATGACTCACCTGAATACCCCTCCTCAATACAGTACTCCCTACAAACTCTCACAATATGATATCTATCTAATTCTTCATACATTAATCCACCTATTAAAACTACAGCATCTAAATTGATAATGTTTTTATCTTTTTAAACTGTAGATTTTCTTAGGGCTATTTAGTGTCATTAAGATTTTACGTTTATGATGTAAGTTATGAGGTTGTTGGTAGAGAACCTCATATCCTCTTATGGGGGGTTAATGAAGATGGTGAGAGGGTAGTTCTTAGGGATAGGACTTTCAGACCTTATTTCTATGTAATACCTAGTAATGAGTCTGAAGTAGGTAGGTTAGTAGGTGAGATTAAGAGGTTAAGTTCTGTTAAATCACCTATAACTAATGTTGAGGTAGTTACTCGTAAATTCTTCGGTAGGTCTATGAAGGTTATTAAGGTAGTTACTGTAATACCTGAGTATGTTAGGGAGTATAGGGAGATTATAAGGAATATAGATGGTGTAGCAGATGTATTAGAAGCTGATATAAGGTTCTCTATGAGGTATATGATTGATAAGGGTTTAACACCTTGTTCATGGTTTGAGGTATCGAATGTTGAGGAGGTACGTAAGAACCCGTCACTTAAGATTTCTAGAGAGTATGAAGTGTTTGGAGGGTTCACACCCCTACAGATCCATAAACCACCTGAGATGAAGGTTTTAGCATTCGATATTGAGGTATATAACCCTCGAGGTGCTCCTAGACCTGATAGAGATCCTGTGATAATCATAGCGTTAATGAATAGTGAAGGTGAGGTTAGAGTTATTGAGAAGGTTGGTGAGGGTCCTAGAGGTGATGCTAGAGTTATTGATGAATTCGTCAATTACATACATCAATACGATCCAGACATCATAGTCGGTTATAACTCAAATAGGTTTGATTGGCCCTACCTACTTGAGAGGTCTAAATTACTTGGTGTTCGTTTAGATGTTGGTAGGGTTAAGGACGGGATTCCTAGGACTTCAGTCTACGGACATATCTCAATTCCAGGTAGGTTAAACGTAGACTTATACGATTTTGTAGAGGAGATGAGTGAGATTAAGATTAAGTCTTTAGATGTAGTTGCTGAGTATTTAGGGATTATGAGGAGGGATGAGAGGGTCTTAATACCTTGGTATGAAATTAGTAAGTATTGGGACGATCCTAGTAGGAGGGAGTTACTGATAAAGTATGCTGTAGATGATGTTAAATCAACTAAAGGTTTAGCTGATAAGTTATTACCATTCGCTATACAGTTATCAAGTCTTACAGGTCTACCATTAGATCAGGTTGGTTCGGCCTCAGTAGGTTTTAGACTTGAGTGGTATTTAATGAGGGCAGCATATAAGTTTAATGAGTTAATCCCGAATAGGGTTGAAAGACCTTACGAACCGTATAAAGGTGCTATAGTTTTAGAACCTATTAGAGGTGTTCACGATAATATAGCTGTTCTGGACTTCACGTCGATGTATCCAAACATAATGATTAAGTATAATATAGGTCCTGACACATTCGTTGAGAGTGAATGTAGTGAGGATCAATGCTATATCATCCCAGAGTTAGGTTATAGGTTTAGGAAGGAACCTCCAGGATTCTACAAAGCAGTTCTTGAGACTCTACTAGAGATGAGGAGGGGTGTGAGGGAGGTTATGAAGAAACTACCTCAAAATTCTGTAGAGTATAGAATACTTGATGAGAGGCAGAAGGCTCTTAAGATACTAGCTAACGCATCCTACGGGTATATGGGTTGGGTTGGGGCTCGATGGTATTTTAGACAGGGTGCTGAAGCAGTTACTGCATTAGGTAGGAAGACAATATCTACTGCTATAGACTTAGCTAAGAAGTTAGGGTTGAAGGTCATCTACGGTGATACTGACTCTCTATTCGTGGAGTATAATCCGAAAGTGGATGAGTTCATTAGATTGGTTATGGAGAAGTTAGGACTTGAGATAAAGGTTGATAAGGTGTATAGGAGGGTATTCTTTACTGAGGCTAAGAAGAGGTATATAGGGTTAACTACTGATGGTTTAGTCGATATAGTTGGTTTTGAAGCTGTTAGAGGTGATTGGGCTGAGATTGCTAAGGAGGTTCAGGAATTAGTTGCTCATACAATACTTGCTGAGGGTAGTGTATCTAAAGCTATTGAATTAGTTAATAACGTTATTAAGGATCTTAGGGAGGGTAGAGTATCTTTAGATAGGTTGATAATTTGGAAGACTATTACTAAACCGTTAGATGAGTATGAGGTCTCAGCACCTCATGTAGTAGCAGCTAAGAGATTGATTGAGTTGGGTGGGAGGGTTGAGATCGGTGATAAGATAGGTTATGTAGTTGTTAAGGGTAGTGGCCCGATATCGTCTAGGGCATACCCCTACATAGCTGTTAAGGTTGAGGATATAGACTCCGACTACTATATAGATCATCAGATAGTACCTGCTGCGTTAAGGATTTTAGAATACTTTGGTGTTACTGAAAAACAGTTAAAGACTGCTAGTAGGGGTGTTAGAACACTATTCGACTTCAGTAAAAAACATTAATGTATTAGTTCTTCATAGCTTAGTATTACCATATCAACAGGTTTCTTAGAAATTACCCCGACCCTAGCACCTATAACTATCTTAACACCTTTAATTGTAGCTGTATCTACAACCCTCTGAGTTACTATACCGTCCATAATAACTGCATATACGTTACTACCATCTAACTTCATAATATAATCAACTAAGTCTTTAACAGGTATTCTCCCAACTTCATTCCAGTTTGAATCGTATAGTACTGCCTCTAACGTACCACTTAACTTCTTTATCTCATCAATAACTTTCTGAGGTACTTGATAAGTAATTACACCCTCAATCTCCGGTATACTTGTCTCACGTTGTGCCTCAGTAGCTTGAGCTGTAGTTAGTTGTGGTTGTTGAACTACTTCAACCTTCTCAACCCCTTCCTTCTTCTCTATCTGTTGTAGGTATGTCTGTACCGGTATAACGTTCTTTAAAGCTTTAGCTATCTCCTTACCTGTTAATTCCTCAACTTCTTTTCCTGGAGGTGCTTTAACTACGTAGTCTACTTCAGCATTCCTGATTAACTCCCTAAGTATTAAGTCACCGGCATGGTCCCCGTCAACAAAGGCTATTACAGTCTTCTGTTTTGAGAGATTCACTATTGTCTCAGGGATCTTACCTTTAGCACCTTCTAAAGCTATCACGTTCCTATACCCATACCTTAGTAAGTTTATAACATCAGCTCTACCCTCAACTACTATTATAGTATCAGATTTATCTACATCAGGACCTGCTGGTAGTCTCTCAGGTCCGTAGTATACTACCTCAGCAGTCTTTATCGATGACTCTATATCCTTAAGGACTTCCTTAACATCTACTGTTTTCTCCTTAAGCCACTGCTGTAGTATTTCCTTAGCCCTCTCAGAAATCTTTTTTATCTTCTCAAGCCTAGCATCAATTATGTTTATAGTCTGTATTCTAGCATTGTAGGGACCTACCTTATCCACGAACTCTATCATAGCAGCAACTAATGCAGTCTCAACCCTATCTAGATTTGAAGGTATTATTATCTCACCAACTGTCTTACCACCCTGCTGCTTAGAATCTATTATTATCCTACCAATCCTACCCTTATCCTGTAAATCCCTTAAATCAAACTCATTACCGAATAACCCCTCAGTCTGACCGAAGATAGCACCAATTATATCAGGCTTATCTACAGTACCATCAACTTCAATCCTAGCTCTTATTAAGTACTTCATGAGTATACACCTAATGAGATTCTTAATAATAGTTGATTAAAAGGTAAATAAGCTATTAAGATGTTAGTAGAGTTAGGTAGTGGGCGTTTAAGGACTTGGTAAGTAAGCTTAAGGTTGAAATAACAGTAAATGATAGATGTAACCTATGCGGTATATGTGTTAAGTTATGTGTTACTCATGTTTATGAAATAGTAAACAGTAAGTTAAGCATATATAAGGAACACTGTATAGGTTGTAAAGCATGTGAAGTCCTATGCCCTCAAAAAGCTATTAAAATAACAATAAGTGATGAAGGACTAGAAATAGTGAAGTATAAACCGCTCTAGAAGAGTATTAACTACGGTAAAAGAAACTTTTAAACTATAACTTTTAAATTATGAAGGGATAACATACTATAGTGTATATGACTTAAATGCCGGGGTCGCCTAGCCTGGTAGGGCGCCGGCCTGCTAAGCCGGTGGGGACACCCCCGCGCGGGTTCAAATCCCGCCCCCGGCGCCATCCCTCTCTCCTTGAACTCCTCGTAGACAGCATAAATAACCTCAATGTTACCAACACATGCACCCTCCCCGTAGAGTTAGTAATTATCTCCCTGCTTCCGTATCAGTCACTTGGAAGGCACGGATCTGCACCCTCACTAGGGGTTTAGCTCTCATATAGGCTTATATAAGTTGATGTAATTTTCATTGCCTCATCCCTGTTCCCCTGCACCCCGCTCGGGTTCTCATAGGGTTTGGGGGCGTTCGGGGGCACCCCTAGACCCCCACATCTTGGGTATTTGGATGTGGATTTCTTGTACAGGTTCACAACTGCTACTACGTCTCTATCCCCTGTGAAGCTACATTTACGTGTATTAAGTCATGAGTGTTAGAGGGAAGCATTGCCAAATAATAGTTTCGCTTACTGCTATATTGTCTACTGTGAGCCTTGCTGTAACCCCCTCCGGCTTATAGCCAATAATTCTACTACCTGACAGTCGCCAAACCCTTATCCACTCAATTAAGTTCATGAGGATATTAATGCATATCTGTTAAGTTGGTAGAGTAGTTATGAGCTTATAAATTATGAGTTGATAGTTTAGATTTGGTGGGTTTAGTATGGAGTTTACACATTATCTACATACGAAGGTGGTCTTCGGTTTAGGGAGTGTTAAGAAGGTTGGTGAGGAGGCTAGGAAGTTAGGTGGTACTAAAGCTCTATTAGTAACGACTGGTAATTTACTTGAAGTTACTGGTTACTTAGGTATAATTTCTAAATCTTTAGAGTCTGTCGGTATTAAGTATTTAGTATTTAATGAAGTTGAGGAGAACCCAAGTACTACGACATGTGAGAAAGGTGCTGAGATAGCTAGAAGGGAAGGTGTTGATGTTATAATAGCGTTTGGTGGTGGTAGTGCTATGGATGCTGGGAAAGCGATAAGTGTTCTTAAGTCTTTAGGTGGTAAAGCTAGTGATTACTTCTTCCCGAAGATTGTTGAAGGTGTTACAATACCTGTGATAGCTATACCTACAACTTGTGGTACAGGTGCTGAAGTTACTAGATATGCTATAATAACAGAGTTAAGTAGTAAGAAGAAGATGACTATGGCAGGACCTGCAGTACTACCTAGAGTAGCTATAGTAGATCCTGAAGTACTTAAGAACATACCTAAGAAATTATTAGCTTGGACAGCGTTAGATGCGTTATCACATGCTCTTGAAGCATACACATCTAGAGCAGCAACACCTATGTCTGATGGGTATGCATTAATAGCTACAGACTACATACTTAAGTACATACTTAAGGCATATGAAGGTGATGAAGGAGCTAAAGGGAAAGTACATATAGCAGCAACGTTAGGAGGCATGGCTATTAATGATGCAGGTACTACGATAATCCACGGAGCTGGTTACTACCTAACAACTCATCATAACGTCCATCACGGATTAGCTAATGCCTTATTAATGCCCTACATACTAGAATATAATCTTAATTACGTGAGTGAGGAGAAGGTAAGTATGTTGTTAAGGGTTGTAGGGGCTTCATCAGTAAGAGAACTTATTAAGAACATGTGTAACCTCATGGATGTTTTAGGCATCCCAGACAGTATAGTTGATGTCGGTGTTAAACCTGAGGAGTTAGATATGATGGTTAAAGACGCTTTAGAATATAAGAGGAATGTAGCTAATAACCCAGCACCTTTAGATGAGAATGTAATGAAGGAGTTAATTCGTAAGGCATTACTAGGTAGGTCTAAGGTATACGGTAGTTAGTACTGAAAACATAACATATATTTTTAACTAATAGAAGTGAGTGTATGGGGAAATTATCATTTTATATTCTCCCTTTAGGGACTTACAACTTAGATATCGTTAATGACGTATATAAATTACTAGTTAATGTGTTCGGAGCAGATGTTAAGATATCAAACTTACTTTTAATTCCTGAAGACCTTAAAGACCCTTACAGAAGACAGTATAACGGGTTAAGAGTACTTAATTGGTTAAGTACGTTAATACCTTCAAGAGAGGGAGTTTTAGTAGGGATTGCTGATGGGGATGCCTACGTATCTGGACTAAACTTCATCTTCGGAATAGCTGATCCTACTACAGGAATAGCAGTAGTGTTTTTAGAGAGGTTAAAAGCTGATGCAACAATTGATAAGTTCTTAATAAGGGTTAGGAAGGAAGTTTTACATGAAGTAGGGCATGTACTCGGACTTAAGCACTGTCCTAATAAGAGGTGTGTTATGACCTTCAGTAACTCGATATATGATACTGATTATAAGGAGTATAAGTACTGTAGGCAGTGTCATTCAATACTATTAAAACTAGGCTATAGGATTAATACTGACTACGTTATTACTTGATAGCTAATGACTTCATACTTAACTACAACTTCATCACTTAACTCAGAGATCAGCACCTCAATTATATTGGTTGATACGTTATAATCCATTAAGATATACTTAAGGTCTTCGAAGTAATCATAGAAACAACATGAGGATAGTATCCTCCCAGTAAATCTTACTGTGAAGTAATTTCCTTTAAACTCTACTAACTCTGCATGAGCTTCAGGTGCTCTATACTTATTATATCTATTGATAGAATCTGTAATCACCTTTAAGATCTCCTGACTGTATTTGTTAGTCATATTACCTCACCACCTACTAATCTCTCAACATATCCTAACATTTCAGGACTACTATTTAAATCAACAGTTATTGGTGATATAGTGATACATCCCTCCTTCTCAAACGAGTATACATCAGTATCTACTTCTGAAACCTCCGGCTCCCCCTGCAACCAATAACAGATATTACCTCTAACATCTCTATCTATCCTATACCTAGCTCTCCACCTAATCCTAGCAGCTCTAACAACTCTATAACAACCTCTAAAACGTTCCATCCTAGGAATATTAATCGATAATACATCAACACCTTTAGGAAATCCAAACTTCATAGTATTAACAGTTAACACCCTCACTAACTTCTTAATAAGTTCTCTGAAGTTCTCATTATAGAAGTCTGAGAATTCGTAAACATCTGCTGATATAGCTATTGCTGGGATCTCCATCAAAGCAGCTTCAATAGCAACCCCAACAGTACCGCTGTAGAATATATGTTGAAGTGATAAGTTCTCCCCAACGTTAACACCTGATAACACTAGGTCTGGTTTAAAACCTAATACCTCAATAGCTAAGTGTATAGCGTCGACAGGTGTTCCATCAGTAACGAAGACCTCATAATCTAGATACTTAGTCTTATACAGTCTTAAAGGCTTATCAAAAGTTATTTCACGACCAGTTGCTGATTTAGGGTATTGAGTAGATATTATTAACGTATCGCATAGGTCTTTAATTGACTCATAAAGTAGGTAAAGTCCAGGACTTAAGTAGCTATCATCATTAGAGAGTAATACCTTCAAGTTTAATACCTAGGCAGTAATTTAACAACAGCCTTTTTAAGTTATCTTAATATCCTCACATTCAGGTATAGGGTTAATAACCTCAACAACAACTCTTTCCCCAACATCATAACCTTCAACATTCTCAGGAACTACTAATATCCCATTACCTCTAATAAGAGTTGATAATATTCCAGAACCAGTAAGTCTTAACGGTTCGATGTAGTAATCTCCGTTAGGATCACGACATATACTAACCCTATAGAATGACTTAAACCCTACCTCATTAGCTAACCTCCTAGTTAAATACCCTGAAATCGTTGGTTTAGGTAGTTCTTCAGTCTTATTCAAGTGATTTACTAAAGGTTTTAGGAATACTTCTAAAGCTACTAGACAGGCTACTGGAAGACCTGAGACTATTAGTACCGGTTTACCCCTAACTACGTAAGCACCAGTAGTTCTCCCAGGTCTCATAGCAACTCCGTGGAATACCTTAATAGAACCCTCAATACCTTCAACAGCTTCTGGGACTAAGTCCTTACCACCTACTGAAGTACCTCCAGTAATAATCACTATATCTGAGTTATTTAGAGCGTTAATTACTGTCCTCCTTATAATCTCTAAATCATCAGGTACTATACCGAATGTTACTGGTTCTACATTAATCATCTTTAAATAACTCTCTATCAAGAATTTAGTTGAGTTCACCACCTTATCACTACTTAACTTACTACCCAACTCTACTAACTCACTACCAGTATTTATTATAGAGACTTTAACCCTCCTATAAACTCTAACCTTAGATATGTTAGCTGATGCTAAAGCAGCTATATGCCACGGCTTAATCCGAACACCAGTACTGATGATAACATCACCTTCTTTAAAATCCTCACCTCTCCTCGAGATATTCGCGTAGGGGGGTACAGACCTTAAAATCCTAACTTCATCACCTTCAAGTACGGTATCCTCAATAGGTACTACAGCATCAGCTCCCTTAGGGATTCGAGCTCCAGTGAATACTAGATATGTATCATACTCACCTACAGGTCTTAAGTTAGATACATCATCACCAGCCTCAATAGTCCCTAAAACCTTAAAGTATATTGGATTAAACGGTGATGCACTAGTAGTACTTAATGCCTTCACAGCATAACCGTCTACAGCACTCCTATCGAAGGGGGGTATATCGTAAGGTGCTCTAACCTCCTCAGCACATACATAATTAAGAGATTCATTAATAGGTAATTCAATAACATCTAAATATACATTAACGTGGCTTAATAACTTCCTAACAGCATCTTCAACTTTAGTAAACTCCTTAAACCCTATCAACCTCATCCTAATACAGACCACCGTCATGATCAGTGATTAAGTACTTAAATCATTGTTGGTGAACATATTATATTGAGGTATTTAGATAGTTTATGAGGGTTACTACTATAGTGGTAAGGGTTAAGCATGTATTTAAGGAGTTTACGAGGACTGTACTACCTAACATACTATTTATTCTCATAATATTATTCCATATACACAACATCTATAGTTATGCTTATCATATCACTGATTACATATCTGATGAGTGTTGGTACGTAAGTAGTGCTAGGAACTTACTTATTAAGGTGTTTAATACCCAACCAACCTACGTAAGTAGTGATGGATTTTTAGGAGTTAATGTAGAGGTCTCTGATAGTAGGGTAGTACATGACGTGATCGTTAAGGTGTTAAATTCTGGGGGGAGGGTTGTAAAAAGCGATTACAGTAATATACAGTTAGTATATGTTGAAGTCCCGAACGTAGATATACTAAATGATCTAGGAAGTATCTCCGGTGTTAAGAATATAGTACTTGGTTTTAGATATCCGGATTCTAAGGAGATTACTGATTACTTAAATACTGAACATCCTCCTCTAGTGAAGTACTTAATAGCACTATCAATACTTACATGCGGTGATAAACCATTATGTTGGAGGATACCTTCAATGATAGCTTCTATATCAATACTAGTGCTGATATACTTGATAATTAGGTTTGTAGTAGGGGGTGTTACAGGTAGTTATTTAGGTGTAGTAGCAGCGTTAATAACAGCTTCTGATACGTTATTCAGGTCTTTAAGTGTAGTTGCTATGTTAGATATATTCACATCATTATTTACAGTACTAACTCTATACCTACTACTTAGAGACAGGATTTACAGTTCCTTAACAACCTTAGGATTAGCATTTATATCTAAGTATAGTGGTTTGTTTACAGCACCTACAATTGCTTACGTAATGATTAAGAAACGTATAGCTCCTATAAACACTATATTCTTAATGATGGTAATACCGTTAATAATGTTAGTACTCTCATCACTACCTATAATTAAATCCTTAGGTATTCAACGTTGGTGGTTTGAAGCTATTGAGAATGCTGTTAGATGGCATTTAAGTATAAAAACTATTTCAGGACCACCAACATCAGCACCGTGGGAATGGTTACTTGGTTGGAACCCGTTCATCCTCCACTACACATACGTAAGTGGTGAGTGGGTAGCAGACTTAATAGCTAGAGGTAATAACATATTATACCTAACAACTTTAGCAACTACTACGTTAGTACTCCCTCTAATCAGTAGATTACCTGATAAAGGATTAGCAACGATATATACTTGGTGTACGTTCTTAATGTATGTAATTATATGGTTATTAGGTGGTAAGACACAGTATAGCTTCTATATGGTTCAGATAACACCATTGATATACACCTCATTAATAATTCATGTATTCTGGTTAACATTTACTGATAACTTTAAGATATTAATTAGGAAGTGGTTAGAGATTATTAAGTATCTGATTAAGTGGCTTAGGGGGGAGGTCATAATAAAGATTTATGTGAGGCTTGAAAATGTAGAATTATAAAAAATTATAATTTTATTAAGGTATTAATAACATTTATTAGCTTCGGCCCACAGTAGTAGGGGGTTAGTAAGGTGATTAAGAAATACGTATATAGTTTTGAGGAAGGTGATTGGAGAGATAAGAAGTTATTAGGTGGTAAGGGAGCTAGTCTAGCTCAGATGGTTCAGTTAGGACTTCCAGTACCTCCAGGATTTACAATAACTACTGAAGCATGTAGGGATTTCTACGCACCTCAGGAGGAAGTCATAGAGAAATTAGTTAGGGAGTTAGAGAGAGGTCCTCCACCAGAGGTTAGGGATAAGTTAATAAGTGAGGTCTGGGGTATTATCGATAAATTACCACTACCTATAGGTCTTCTAGAACAGGTTAGAGATTACGTTAGATCTCTCGAGGAGAAGACTGGTAAGAAGTTCGGAGATCCTTCAAATCCATTACTAGTTTCTGTGAGGTCTGGCGCTGCGGTCTCAATGCCTGGTATGATGGATACAGTACTTAACTTAGGGTTAAACGATGAGGTTGTAGTAGGACTTGCTAAGTTAACTAATAATGAGTGGTTTGCTTACGACGCGTATAGGAGGTTCTTACAGATGTTTGGGAGGATTGTGTTAGGTATTAAGGAGGAGTTATTTGATGAAGCTTTTAATGAGGTTAAGAAGAAGTATAATGTTAAGTACGATGTTGACTTACCTATTGAGGGACTTAAAGAAGCTGTTATGAGGTTTAAGGAGATCATCAGGAGGGAGTGGGGTGAGTTTCCTCAAGATCCTTGGAAACAACTTGAACTAGCTATCAGGGCTGTGTTTAGGTCTTGGATGAATCCTAGAGCTATATTCTATAGGATAGTGAATAAGATTAGTAAGGAGGAGGCTGACTGTACAGCTGTTAATATAGTTACTATGGTATTCGGTAATATGGGTTGGGATTCAGGTACAGGTGTGTTATTCACTAGGGATGTAGCAACTGGTGAGGATAGACCTTACGGTGAGTTCCTACCTAATGCTCAGGGCGAGGATGTAGTTGCAGGTATTAGGACACCTTTACCGTTAGAGAAGCTTAAGGAGATTATGCCTCAAGTATATGAAGACTTGATAAAAGCTGGTAAGGTCTTAGAAAGGTTGAATAAGGATGTTCAGGATATTGAATTTACTGTTGAGAGAGGTAAGTTATACTTCCTACAGAATAGAGATGCTAAAATGACACCTCTAGCTAGGGTTAGAACAGCTGTTGGGTTAGTTAAGGACGGTATACTTACTAAGGAGGAGGCTTTACTGAAGGTTAAACCAGAACATATACTCTCACTCCTATACCCAAGGATAGATCCTAAATTTAAAGGTAAGCCAGTAGCTAAGGGCTTAGCAGCATCTCCAGGTGCTGTTAGTGGTCAAGTAGTCTTCCACCCAGATACTGCTGTTGAATGGGCTAGGAATGGGAAGAAGGTAATACTAGTTAGAGTTGAGACTAAACCTGATGATGTTCACGGATTCTACGCAGCAGTCGGGATCTTAACTAGTAGGGGTGGTTTAACTAGTCATGCTGCAGTAGTTGCTAGGGCTATAGGTAAGCCAGCGGTTGTTGGGGCTGAGTCTATAGTCATTGATTACGACCGTAAGGAGTTTAGAGTAGGTGATAATGTTGTAAGGGAAGGTGATTGGGTCACTATTGACGGTAGTTCAGGTGATGTCTACTTAGGTAAAGTACCTACTATAGAGCCTGAGTTAATTGAGGAAGTTGATATACTGCTTAAGTGGGCTGATGAGGTTAGGAAGTTAGGGGTTAGAGCTAATGCTGATGTCCCGGACGATGCTAGAATTGCTAGGAAGTTCGGTGCTGAAGGTATTGGATTACTACGTATTGAGAGGATGTTTAGGAAACCTGAAAGATTAGAACTTCTAAGGAAGATAATACTTGCTGAAGATGTTGAGACTAGGGTTAAGTATTTAGAACCATTATCTGAGATGCTTAAGAAAGACTTTAAGGAAATTCTAGAGGTCATGGACGGTTTACCAGTAATTATAAGACTTATAGACCCACCACTACATGAGTTCCTACCAGCACCTGAGGAAGTCTTAAAGGAGGTGTATGAGGCTAGGGTTAAGGGGGCTAGTGAAGAGACTATTAAACAACTTGAATCACTCTATAGTAGGATAGTTAAGCTTAAAGAGCATAACCCAATGATGGGTCATAGAGGTGTGAGGGTTGGGGTTACATATCCGGAATTCTACTACTACTTAACGAAGTCTATGGTTGAAGCTACTGCAGAGTTGATTAAAGAGGGTAAAAACCCGATATTAGAGATAATGATCCCTCAAGTAGCTATAGCATCTGAGATAAGGTATGTTAAGGAGAAAGCTATAATCCCAGCAATTAAGGATGTTGAGGCTAAATACGGTATCTCATTGTTGAGTAAGTTAAAGATAGGTACTATGATAGAGACTGTTAGGGCTTGTTTAACAGCTGATGAGATAGCTAAGGAAGTAGACTTCTTCAGTTACGGGACTAACGACTTAACACAAGCTACATTCAGCTTTAGTAGAGATGATGTTGAGGCTAAATTCCTACATCAATACTTAGAAGCTAAGATATTAACTCATAACCCATTCGAAACATTAGATGAGGGAGTAGCAAAGTTGATGGAGATAGGGACAAAGCTAGGTAAGTCAGCAAATCCGAAGTTAGAGGTAGGGATCTGTGGAGAACACGGTGGAGATCCTAAATCTATAGAGGTATGTCATAGGGTTGGTTTAGACTATGTAAGTGCATCACCTTATAGAGTAGTAGTAGCTAGGTTAGCAGCAGCTCACGCAGCTATAAAATATAAGAAGTAATTTTTATGTCTATTAACTCTAAATTAGTTTTCTCTCTATATTAGGACTATCCTTAATAACTCTAAAAGCTATGCTAGTGATAGATCTTCTGATATGCGGTACTTTTAATAACCTCTTAATGAAGTTATCCAACTCACTCACAGTTTTAAATGATGATATCACAATCACGTCATACTCACCAGTAACGTCATAAACAGCTCTTACATTAGGTTCTGACGCAAGTAACTTCTCAATTTCTTCTATGTAAGGACCTTCTACTTGAAGAAGTGTTATTGCAGTTACCTGATAATTTAATTTTGAGTAATCTATTAAGGTGGCATAACCCTTAATAACACCGATTTTCTCAAGTTTCTTAATTCTGCTTAGTACTGTTGATGGTGATTTATTCAATATTTTAGCAATCTCTCTAACACTGAGTTTAGCATCATTCTTAATAATATCTAAAATCTTCAGGTCTAACTCATCTACTTCTACTTCATTACTACTCATTAAGTACTTAACCTCTACATGATTAAGTACTTCTTAAATTATTAACAGATCTTCGTACCTGGTTTTACCGGTTCTAAAGTTGTGAGTATTACTGGTTTTTCCTCAGGACTGCAACCAGCTGCTAAGATCATTCCCTGAGACTCCAACCCCATCATCTTCTTAGGTTTTAAATTAGCTACTACTATAACGTACTTACCGATTAGTTGATTAGGGTCGTAGAATTCTGCAAGTCCAGCAAGTACTTGCCTCTCTTCAACTCCTAAATCAACTATCAACCTAATCAACTTCTTAGAACCAGGGACTCTCTCAGCATGTTTAACCACACCTACACGTAGGTCAACCCTAGCGAACTCGTTAATATCTATTAAATCCATAAGTTAACCCCTTTAGAAGTCATTCATAGGATTTAATAACGTTTACGTATTAATAAATAAGTTTTTAAACTCCCTGCATATAAAGATGAAATTGGTAGGTTAAACACTTGGGGAGGATAGCTAAATATTTCGATTTTATAGATTTCGGAGATATATGTAGGAATTGTAATGTGAACTGTTGTCGTAGATTTTATGCAGTCCTCCTACCTGAGGAGGAGGAAGAATATGAAGGTATTTCATCAACTGTAGAGACTGATTTAGGACCAGTTAAATGCTTAGGTCGTATAGGTAAGCCATGCCCGTTCTTAAGTACTGAAGGACTATGTATGAACTATAAGAATAGACCTTTTGATTGTAGGTTATGGCCTATCCTCCTCTACTACGACTTCGAAACAGGTGAGAAGGTCGTATACTTAGATATGGACTGTCCAGCAGTAACTGAAGGTAGGATTAAGCAGGAGTTCGTAGACAACGTAATTAAATTGTTGAAGAATATAGAGATAGATACTGAGTGGTTGAAGAAGTATACTCTAGCTCCATGGCCTAATAATCTTAAGGAGATAACTAGGTGGAGGTAGTTAACCTACTCTCCTTTTTAAACATTAAATAGTTTCTCAGACTTAACCATATCTGTTAGCTGCTTAACACGTATTCCTAAGTACATTGTCGAAAGTATTAATAGTGGGTATTCACTAACTGCTGTTATAACCCTATTAATAAGTGCTAATATACTAGCTATTTTTAGGTGTATCCCTAAAGATTTAAGTAGTATTATCTGTACAGCTTCTAAAACACCTATATTCCCTGGAGTTACTAGAGGTAGTAGCCATATAATCATGTATATAGAGTCAAAGACTATTAAGGATTTTACGAATTCTATATTAGTTGATACTAACATACCTAAGCATATACCGTATAAGGTATTAGATAATTTCTCAAGCAGTATCATTAACGTGGATATCATTAGTAATACCTTCCCAGAGGTAAATAATTTCTTTACAGAAGCCCTATACTTACTAGGGAAGTCATTAAATCGTAGGTTGAACTTACTTGATATACGATTAGTTATTCTCTCAAATATTTTTGATGAAGGTATCAGCAGCAAGGCGATATTCATGATTAATAAACCAGTTATAGATGTTGATAATAATATAGTTAAATCTAATGAAGCTTTTATAACATAGATAGCGATCATTGAAATAACTGCTGTAACTACCGTTAATATCAGTCTATGGGTTAAGAGGGCTGGTATAATCACATCCTGAGGCATTGATAGAATCTGTCTTAGTAGTAATACCTTAGCTACTTCAGTAACACCACCTATAGGAACTAGTAGTTCTGTAGATACAGCTGCTAAAGTTATAGTAAGTACTTTAGTAATTGATAATCTATTATAGTATACCTTAAGTATGAAATACCATGAAATTGAATGAAATATTAGAGCTAGTGTACGTAGTAGTAATGCCGGTATTAGAAGGGTTATATTTAACGACATAATAAACGGTATTGCATCATTTAAGTTAATGAATATTAAGTAGAAAATCACTGAATATATGGTTACAGCTATCACTACTACCATCAATACATTCTTACGGTTATTCATCATCTCATTAACCCGGGGTTTAAGGGTAGTTCTAAGGTTAACCTTTCTAAAATATTAACTATTGCAAATATAAGTGTTTACTTCTTATTAATGAGGGACTAATAGTATTAGGTTATGATTTCTAAGAGTTCGATTACTGTCTAAGTATTCTTAAGTTTATTGACGAAAATAATAAAAACCCCCTTCTGAATATTATAAGGAGTGCTTATGAGGTTATTCATTAAGGCTTGGTGTGCCTATATACCGAGGTATAGGAAATTCATTAATAATCTCTTACTCCCTGTTTTAGGACCTGATGAGGATTTAATAACTATGGGTTATGAAGTATGTCGTATCTTAAGACGTAATGGTTATGCTAACAGTATTAAGGCGTTAATATACTTATCAAGTGATAAGGAAGTCACTAATGTTAAGTCTGCACTACTTTCTGAGTTACTTAAGTTTAATGGTGTTAAGAACTATGATGTAAGTAGTTTTTACCACTTAGTAAGTATTGTTGAGGATATTATAGGACATGGTGATGTCTTAGTCATATCAGCAGATTCAAGTACAGCAGCTTCAGCAACTTCTATACTGTTAAGTAGTTCTGGAGGTCCTGTAGAGGTATTAACGTATGACTTAATGGTTAATACAGTACCTTTAATGCCTGGGAAGAATGCTAAGAATGACTTCCACGCAGAACTCTACATGAGTAAGCTGTTAATATCTTTGAAGGAGCTTCTGACTAAGGCAGGGGTCTCTCCAAAGGATATTAAGTATGTAGCTACTAATATTAGAGATTTAAGGTACTGTTCTAAGATTTTAAAATCTGTAGGTATTAGTGAAAATGCTTTAGAACCTACTAAGTATATTGGGAAGACAGCATATTTCGGTTTAACACATACACAACTCACACTAATTAAAGCTTTAGAATTAGCATCGGTTGGGGATAACATACTTGTTATAGATTTAGATGAGAGCTTCAGTTTTAAGGTTTCATTAATTTTAAGAGTTAATGAGGATCTAAGTAATTTACGTGGTTGTGTAAGTTTTATAGATAAGTTACTAAGTAATGATTCAGTAATAACACTACATTAAATACTACGTTATCGGTGATCATGTTGAGTAAGGTATACGTAGTTGGTGTTGGGATGAGTAATGTTGGGAGGTTTTATGAGAAGTCTTTAAGGGATTTAGCTGCTGAGGCACTTTTTAAAGCTATAGATGACTCAGGTAATTTAATACCTGAGTATATAGTAGTTAGTAATATGTTGAGTAGTCAGGCTGAGCAGGAGAACTTAGCATCACTTATAGCTGATTACTGTGGATTGAGAGGTTCTTCAGGATTTAAAGTTGAGGCTGCTTGCGGGTCTGGAGGTGCTGCAGTCCTCATAGGTTACTCATTAATAGCTTCAGGACTAGCAAATGTTGTAGCTGTTGTTGGTGTTGAGAAGTTAAGTGAGAGGACTACACCTGAGGTAGCTCGTGGGTTAGCTTACGCAGCTGATGCTGATTTCGAACTACCTTACGGGATAAGTTTCTCAGGTTTAAACGCATTAATTATGAGGTACTACATGATGAAGTATAATGTGAAGCGTGAGGAGATGTCTGCTTGGCCAGTGTTAATGCATGAGAATGGTTATTACAACCCCTACGCACATTTAAGGATGAGGATAACTATCGATGATGTTGTTAAATCACCAGTAATTGCAGACCCTATAAGACTACTGGATTCATGCCCTATAAGTGATGGGGCTGCAGCACTCATACTAACTTCTGAGGAACTAGCTAAGAAGTATAACGATACACCGATACTGATAGCAGGTGTTGGTAATGCCTTAGACAGTACTGACATATCATCTAGGTATGAATTAGATACGTTCTTAGCCTCGAGATTATCAGCTGAGAGGGCATTTAAGCTAGCTAAGTTAAGCCCTAAAGACGTAGATATTGCTGAACTCCACGATGCTTACTCTATAAATGGTGTTGTAACTTTAGAGGATGTAGGTTTCGCACCTAAGGGTATGGGAGCTAAATTAATTGCTGAGGGTAGGTTTAGAGTTGGTGATAAACCAGTTATAAATCCTTCAGGAGGTCTTAAATCTAGAGGTCACCCAGTAGGAGCTACTGGAGTTTACCAAGTATGTGAGGTTGTAATGCAGTTAAGAGGTGATTTCCCAGGTGTTAAGACTGGTGGTGAGGTTGGATTAACTCAGAATATAGGTGGTGTAGGTTCGAACATAACGACTACAATCTTAAGGAGGTGATCTGAGTGTCGTTTCAGAGGATGTGGAGGTTGAAGGACTTCCTACTGAATTTAGTTGGTACTAAATGCTTAAGTTGTGGTTATGTATACTACCCACCTAAGGCTGCATGCCCTAAATGCTCTTCAAGAAATATTGAGAAGGTGTCTTTAGGGTCTACAGGGAAGGTAATATCATATACGGTAATTAACGTACCTATAGAAGGTTTTGAGAGTATGTCGCCGCTAATAATAGCATTAGTTGATACTGGTAATGGTAGGGTCTTAACTCAGTTAACTAATGTTAAACCTGATGAGGTATACGTAGGTATGGAGGTTGAAGCAACTGTGAGGAAGTCTGCAACGACATTAGATGGTTATGTACCCTACATAATTAAATTTAAACCAAAGAACAGTAGTTAATGTCTTTCAGGTCTGTACTTAAGCTTAAATACATTTAATTTTACAGGTATGATTATAAAAGCAATTATAGCTGAGGTTATGATTATGAGGGATTCTAAGAACCTACTGAGTTGGTAGTTACTAATAATGTTTAAGGAAGTTACTAAGTACGTAGAACTGATCACTATTAATGATAGTGTTGATGTGAAGACCCTCCTCATAGTTGAACACTCTGCGGTGAAGGTAGATTTATCCACTATCCATACAACTATTAATAACCCAGCTATTAAGTGGATGTCTGGATATGTTAGTAGTTGAGATAGTATGAAGGTTATTAAGAGTAGAGTTGGTTTCAGATACATATTAACTCTACCTAAATATTTTACAGTCTTAGTAAACATTATATGCCCTACTAAAGAGACTGTATACCCTACCAACATACCTATAACAACATCTACTTCTGAATGCATTCTAAGAGCTACCCTAGAATAACTAGTTAGTATAGGTATAACCAACGCACATGTATAAGTAAGTGCCCCTCGAGTACTTAATGCTAGGGAAAGCCAGAACGTAGATGATATCTGAGCATGACCGCTAGGTAGTGAAGGTCCTTTACCAATGACTAACATGTTAATAACGTTCTTAATAATATCAGGTAATCCATCTAAGTTTACTAAGTAAGTGTTAGGTCTAGGAATACCTAACCAATACTTAAGTAATATGTTTAAGAAGGAACTTATAAGTACTAGACTTAGTAATCTAATACCAAGCTCTCTACGTATGAGTACGATCATTGATGAGATCGCTACATATACTAACTCATCACCTATTATCGAAAACATTATCAGTATAGCTATGATAGGATCCAGTACTTCACACCACTTAATTACGAAATCGTAATGTATTAAATGTTATTTCATTATAGGGTTTGTTCATGTTTAAATACCTTTACTATAAAGTAGGTTTTATGGAGGGTAACGTGTATAGAGTTAGTAGTAAGCAATACGCTATAATTAAAACCCTCAATAATTACTTAGTTAGTGGGTTTAGGTATGTTGATGTTAAGGAAGTAGCTAAAGTTCTAAACACTAGTGTTAGTGACCTTATGAGGGATCTTGCTGAATTAGAGAGTAGAGGGCTTATTAAGACCCGAAGACTTAGTAGGTATTTAGTTAGGTTAAGTGATTTAGGTGTTAAGTATTTTAACGAGGGTTTACCTGAATTTAAACTACTTCAAGTATTAATGAATCTTAATTCTAGAGGTGTTAAGAGTTTAAGAGTTGATGAGCTTAGAGATTTCTCTAAGTTAAATGATGATGAGTTCTCAGCCTCATTAGGTATATTGAGGAGGTTTAACATAATCTCAATAAGTAAGAATGTAGTTGATATCTCATTAGATGATGTTAAGATTCAGGAGTTTAATAAATACTTAGATGATGTTAAGGAATTACTAAGTAAGTTGTATGAGGGACTCATTGTAGAGTCATTAGATAGTAAGTTACAGAGTATTAGGAGGAGGGGGTTTATAGTTGTTGATGAGGTTAAGGAATTAAGTATAGGTCTTACAGATACAGCCTTAGAAGCTATTAAAAACAACCTAATAATTGCTAAGGATATAATCACAGTACTAACTCCAGAGTTAATATCTAGTGGTGGTTGGAAGGATGTAGAGTTTAAAGAATTTGATTTAAGTATTGAGGTACCGATGGTATACCCATCAAGAAAACACCCGTATATAGAGTTCTTAAACTATGTAAGAGACGTTGTTGTTTCTATGGGGTTTGAGGAGGTTAAGGGTCCTCACCTAGAGTTGGAGTTCTGGAACTTTGACGTCCTTTACGTCCCACAGTACCACCCAGCAAGAACTATAACTGATGTTTACTTCATTAAGGATGGGGTTCAAGTAGAGTATGACGTAGATAGGGAGGTGATGGAGGTTGTTAGTAAGGTTCATGAGGGTGGAGATCCAGCTAATTCCTTAGGGTGGGGGTATAGGTGGGATCCTAGGAAGGCGTTAAAACTGATATTGAGGACTCATACAACATCAGTTTCAATGCGTACTATATATGAGAGGGGTGAGGGTGAGTATAGGTGTTTCTCATTAGATAGAGTTTTCAGACCAGATACTCCAGACCCTACACACTTAATGGAGTTCCACCAACTTGAGGGTATAATAGTTGGTAGGGAAGTCTCCTTCAAACACCTCCTAGGATTCTTTAAAGAATTTGCGAGACTCTTAGGTTTAGGGGATGTGATATTTAAACCAGCATACTTCCCATTCACAGAACCTAGTGTTGAGGGTTACGTAAAACATCCTAAGTTAGGATGGATTGAGGTCTTCCCAGGCGGTATGTTCAGACCTGAGGTTTTAAGACCACTTAAAGTAGTTAACTGTAATGTTGCGGCTTGGGGTATAGGTATTGATAGGATAGCTATGATGGTGTTAGGTATAGATGATATTAGGGAATTATATAGTAATTCATTAGATGTGATTAAGGGTATGAAGATCCCTAAGACATTACTAAGGGGGTGAGACCATACCAACTATTGAGGTTAAGTTATGGGATATTGAAAGGATTGTGAAGAGTCGTATAAGGTTTGATGAGTTAGAAGGGTACCTCACTAAGCTTAAGTGTGAGGTTGAGGAAGTTCGTGGTGATACGTTAGTTTATGAGGTATCACATGATAGACCAGACCTATTCTCAGCAGAGGGTTTAGGGAGAGCTTTAAGGAGTTTAAAAGGTGTTGATAGCGGGTTTAAAGAAGTTGTAGTTAGGGATTCTGATGTTGAGGTAATAGCTTTGAATAAGCCTTCCTACAGACCCTACGTATTAGGAGCTATAGTTAAGGGGTTATCCTTAGATGAGGAATCAATAATACAGATAATCCAGTTACAGGAGAAGTTACATCTTAGTTACTGTGGTGATAGAGCTTTAGTAGCTATAGGACTTCATGACTATAGTAGGGTAACACCTCCAATATACTATAGAGCTGTTAGTGAGTATAGGTTTAAACCTCTAGGTTATGATGAGGAGATGAGTATTAAGGAAATACTTAGTAAGGTGGATAAGGGGGTTAGGTATAGACATCTAGTTAGAGATGGTGAGTACCCCCTACTAGTAGATTCTAAAGGGATGGTGTTATCTATGCCTCCAGTAATTAACGGTGATTACACTAGAATAACTAGTAGTACTACTCAATTCTTCATAGATATAACTGGAACTGACTTAGAGTTAATGAGTAGGGTTTTAAATGTAGTTATAGGTGCGTTGTTAGAGAGAGGTGATGAAGTCACAGTATTTAAGGTTAAGGTTTTAGATGGAGGTAGGATTATATGGAGTCCTAGATATGATGTAAAGGTCTTCAAAGTAGACCTAGATGATGTTAAATCGTTATTAGGTATTAACTTAAGTGTTGAGGAGGTTATTAAATGCTTAAGTAGTATGGGGTTTAACACTAAGGTATTAGACCTAAAGACTCTAGAGGTTAGAGTACCTCCGTATAGGATTGATGTAATGCATGTTGTTGATATTATTGAGGATATAGCTATTGCTTACGGTTATGATAAGTTAGTACCAACACTTCCACCACCAACACATAACGGTAGTATACATCCGATAGAGAGGTTTTCAAGAATTATTAGGGATTTAATAGTAGGTTTAGGTTTTAATGAGGTAGTTAACTTCATGTTAGTAGATTCTGAGTACTTAAGTGATTTAGGTATAGGTAATTACGTCTTACTAGAGAATCCTAAAATGAAGGCTTATTCAGCAGTTAGGAACTCATTAATACCTTCAATACTTCAAGCAGTTAAGATTAATTCCCTAACATCTAAAAATGTTAAGGTATTTGAGGTAGGGGATGTTATCGAGTTAGGTGATGGGGGGTTCAGAAGTTCTAGGAAGTTAGCTGTAGCTATAGCAACAACTGAGACTACATTAACTGATGCGTTAGTAATTCTTAAGTCTCTAATGAATATGTTAGGGATTAACTACTCATTAAGTCGTTGTAGTTCTGACTTAATGATCAGTGGTAGGTGTGGTGAGGTTGTAGTTAGAGGTGTTACTGTTGGGGTTGTAGGTGAGGTACACCCGAGAATACTTAATTACTTAGGGATCACGTTACCTGTAGCGTTATTAGAGATAAACCTATCATCACTACTACAGATAATTTCTGAGACAGATTAATTAAGTAGTACGTAGTAATTCCTTAGCGTTTTTAATTACTTCATAAGCTATCTTCTCACCAAATGTTGGTAGGTTAGAGAGTTTTCTCAGGTCAGTATTAGCTAAGTCCTCTAAAGTTTTAATACCGTTACTCGCTAATATCCTAGCTCTAACCCTACCAATACCTTTAACCATAGTTAACTCTAAGACATCTTCCTTAACACCGACTTCTATACGTTTAGATAGTATCTCTAATCTCTCAGCATGTTCTTTCAGACCTACTACATAACATACATGACCTGAGGCGTGAGCTACCCAACTCCCTGTATCAGTTAATGTGAGTAGATCACCTAAACCTACATCATACTTACTTATTATTGAATCCTCATCAATCTCGTTAATCCATTCATTAAGTACTAACGCTATTTTAAAACCTCTTAACCAGTCATCATAGTCAACCTCTCTTAAATTACTTATGTCAGGTATTAATCCTAGGTCTGAGTAGGCTAGTGCATCATCTTCTAACCTACTATAACCTGTAATCCTAACCCTACTGAAGTCTGGTGTTATTGAGAGTAGGTGTAGGTAGTAGAGATCCTTCACATCCTCTACCTTACTTAAACTCCTCACAACTATCTTAGCTGTTAACGGATCTATATAGAGTTTTGAGACTGTAATACCTAGGTCTGTAGGTACGTACCTACTTCCTCTTAACTCTATCATACCATCGTTTACTAATTCATCAATAACTCTACGTATGATGTATCTACTTAAGCTGAAGGTTGGTGTGTTGAAGGCTAATGTCTTATTGAAGAACATGTTTAACTCCTCCTCATTACTTACGTAACCAGAAGCTACAGCTGCTAAGACATGTATACGTAGGGATCTGATGTTTGTAAGTGCTGATGATACTGCCTCAACCTCTCCATATATGTACCTCCAACCCTCAGCAGGTGAGGATACATCAGCTAATACAACCTCACCGTAAGGGTCGTACTGTGGTCTACCAGCTCTACCACCCATCTGCTTATACTCCATAATAGATATAGGCTTCATAAACCCCTCCTCAAACCTCTTAGTAAATATTAACACCCTACGAGCTGGGACATTAATACCTGCAGCTAATGTTGGTGTAGCTATGACTACCTTAATCAAACCTTCTCTAAAACCCCTCTCAATAACTCTCCTAGCTATTGGGGATAGACCTGCATGATGGTATGAAATACCGTAACTTAATAACTTACTTAAAGACTCTACCTCACTACGTGATGGTGATTCATCCTTAATAACGTTTATAAGTTCTGATATCTGCGGTTTAAATCTATCTTTAACTACATCAATTAACTTAAAAGCAGTTAGTTCTGCTTGCTTCCTCGACTGTTTAAATATTAGTAGTTGGTAGTCATTATCTAATGCATGCTTAACACAGTGTATGACTATATCTGAGTTAACATGTTCTACTCTACCGTCATTAAATTCTATAACGTTCTTCCTTCTATTGTAGAACCCTTCAATAAGTTTAACAGGTCTCCAATCACTAAGTACTAACTCAGCATTTAACCATCTAGCAATGGTTTCAGGTTTCCCTATAGTAGCACTTAAACCAACTATCTGTTTATTCATCATTAACATCCTAGCACAGATTAACTCAACTATAGGACCCCTCTCACTATCACCTACGTTATGTAGTTCATCAACAACTAAAACCCCTATTCTACGAATCCATGAAGGCTTATGTCTAAGTATAGAGTCTAATTTCTCGTAAGTAGTTACTAGTATGTCGTACTTCCCTAAATGTTCTCCAGGTTCTTCATAATCACCAGTAGATATACCGATCTTCAGACCGTAACTACTCCAGAATTTAAACTCCTCAAACTTCTCTGATGCTAATGCTTTAAGAGGTGTTGTATAAATACCTATACCTCCATTAAGTACTGTATTCACTAGTACTAACTCACCAATAAGTGTCTTACCACTAGCTGTAGGTGCTACAACTACTAAATTCCTCCCTCTAAGTAATCCAGCCCTAAGTGCATCAGCTTGAGGTGGTGTGAAGTATGTTATACCTCTAACTTTAAGTCCTTCTAAGATTACCTTAGGTATATTAAACGAGTGAATATCCGTAAAACCGTTACTCACTCATCACACCACTACTACAGAACTACTTAAGTAAAACTCATAAAACCTCATACTAAACTCACTGAATTATACATTAAATTATGTTTTCTCAACCCATACACTATCCTCTTCAACGACCAACTAAACCTATGTATACTCCCTAGTAGTGAGTATCTCATTACAGGTATAGTATTCCCTACCCTCACAGATTCTAAGATATCATCAACAGTAAATCCATTAGTGTATATTATGTTGAATGCACTACCTATTAACTCACCTACATGTGCGTCTGAGTTAGCTAGTAAAGGTATGTTTAAATCCCTAGCTAGGATGTAAGTAATCGTGTTTGAGATAGGGTCGCTAGAACTATTGAATATTTCAATAGCATCCCAAATCTTAAGATTAATACCCCACCTAATACCTAATCTTAAAATATCGTAAGGATGTGATGGGACTAATAAACAGTTATTCTCTTTACAGATATCTACTAAAGTACTTAAGTCGTAAGATATTTTGATTGTGTGTGGACATAATAGTAGTACCTCTCCTAAATACGTCTTCACCTCAGCTCCATATATCAATACTTGAGACTTCTTATCAACATACTTACTAGCTACCACACTACCTAAGAAAGTATTATGGTCTGTTATAGAGATTACGTTAATAGACTTTAACCTAGAGATCTTAACTATCTCTGAAGGATGTAACGCACCATCACTTACTATCGAATGTATATGGAGATCTCCATAGAGTTTAAGCATGAATCACATCTCTTTAACATCCTTAACTAAGTATCACACCTCCCCTCATAAGCTCTACAATTCTACGTGCTAACCCCTCCTGCTTAAGCCAATCACCAAAGACAACCCCCCTACCTAGAAGCTTCATAAACTCCTTCTTTATGGTATCTGGTACTGGCTTTATACCGTATTTAGCTAGTGGGGTCCCAGGTAATGGTAAGTACGTATGGAGTCTTACCCTAACATTACCTAAGCTGACTAGTTTCTTAATAAATCCTAAAGTCTCATACATATCCGTTAATTCCTCAATAGGTAACCCAACTATGAAGTCTACATCAACACCGAATCCATACTCCCTTAAAATACTAACCGCATTAATAACATCATCAACTGTATGTCCTCTATTAAGTTCCTTAAGAACTTTATCAGAACCTGATTGAGCACCTATAGCTACCCTTCTATTATCTACGTAATTCTTAAGTAACTTAACTACATCACGATCTATGAACTCAGGTCTAACTTCACTTGGGAACGTTCCTAGATATACCCTCCCACCTAAACTCCTTAACTTACTCATAGATTCTAAGAACTCAACAACACTACTATAATTTAATTTACGTCCATCACCACCGTAAGCAAGTATATTAGGTGATATAAATCTTAAATCCTTAATACCTCTACTAATTAATAATCTACAATAACTTAATATTGAAGTTATTGATCTATGCCTCATAACCACCCCGAAGATATAGCTGACTTGACAGTACTTACAAGCGTATGGACATCCCCTACTGACTTCTATAGGGTTAAATAAACCTCTCTCCGCAGGGAATGGTGGGTACTCATCAAGATTAACAGGTTGAGGGGGAGTCCTAATAATTAACTTATCATTATCTATATAAGCAATACCTCCTACCTTAACTATATCCCCACCACTAACAATACTACTGAGGAATTCTGTTAATGATTCTTCAGCTTCCCCAACAAATACGTAATCAAAACCTAGAGATTTTAAAGAACCTAGAGGGTCTCCACTTACGTGAGGACCACCACCAATAACTAATAACCTATTATTACTTAACATCTTAAACTTTCTTAACCTCCGTATAAATGGTAGTAGATCAGGTAATTGAGTAGTCATTAATGATATACCGATGATGACCTTATCATATTTAGTGAGTAAGGAGTTGATTGAATCGAAGAAGTTATGAGTATTAGTTAGATATATATCTACATCAATCTTCTTAATCAGTATAGTAGCTATTAATACATGTATACTGTATTTGTTGAGGTCTGTATACAGAAATACTATACAGTGTTTGTTACCCATAAGCTACACTATAAGTTTAATAACTAGTTAACCTTTAATACCATTACGTCTTAATGTACTACCTAGTCTTAAAATCTTATTAACTACGTCGTTAGGGTCTTTACCTAATATAAGTATCATCGCCTCCTTACCGTAATCACCTTTATGGTAAATAACATCTGGAACGTAACCTAACCTCTTAACAGCTTCGTTAACACCCCAAGGTATTGTAGCACCCTCAACAGCTTTAACTTCTGGAGGTTCTTGAGACCTATCATAGAATGATACAGTGAAGCCTAACTCATTAATTGTTTTAAGGATTAAATCATCATATCTTATATTAGCAGCAGCTCTTATAGTTGGGTTGAACTCCATCACCTTAATCAACGCTCTAGCTAGGTGTTTAGATGTGTTGAAGTCTGGTGTTGCTATAGTTTTGATTGAGTTACCTACCTTGATAATCCTACCTGGAATTGCTGCAACGTCTTCAGGACCTGAGGTAAGATGTTTAGGTAGTGCATAAGCTATATTTAACTGTACATTAGGGATTAAATCTATCACTAATTGAGAGTTCTCCTCCAGAACTCTAACAGCCTTACTTAACTCCTTAATAACTCTATACCTCTCACCATCAACTACCTCCTGTATATATACCTCAGGTATGAGGTCATCACAACACCTAACAGCAAATTTCAAGGACTTCTCAGCTAGATTTACAGCGTCATTGAATACAGTACCTAACTCCTCATCACTAATGAGTTTTAACATCATATACGTTATTATAAGGTCTTTAGGGATCTTCGTAGGGGTATGTAACTCTAATGATGTGTCACTACTGTAGAGTATGTGAGTGAATACACTATTACGTACATAATTTAATAACACTATATTCTTCATACCTAATACGTTAGATAAGAACTTCAGTAACTTATGAAGTTCCTCACTATTAACATCAGATATATCAAGTAGTTTAACATCTTCTGAATTTAACACGAATATATCTAACTCTCGATGGATGCAACCTCTGCTTAAGTAGTTTATAATTTCTTTAATTAAGTCTTTAGATGTTAAGTTAGGGTTTACTGTTAATGCTTTTATGAAGAACTTAGCTGAGTTGTTGAGTAAGGTCTTAATAACATTTAACCCGGAAGCTATATCAATTTTTAAAGCTTTTAAAGACTTAATATCTACTCTACTAAGGTCTTTGATTATCTCCTCCTCATTAAGTTTTAATATAACTGTATCTCCTTTAGTGATTGCTGTTGTAACTAAGTAACAGTTAGTTCTGAGTAACTTACATAACTCTATATCTAGGTAGAGACCTTCTCTGAAGGTTAGGTCAAACCTATTTAATATTAATACATTACTTTCCATACCTACCGTGTAACTTAAGTAGAGGTTACGTTATATATGTATAGGTTTCTTAAGTGATATAAGTGCAGCTTCTTTAACTGCTTCGGAAACTGTTGGATGTATGTAGAGTGTATCTAGTAGTTCATTTACACTCCCACCCTTACTTATGATGAGTGAGGCTATATGTATTATCTCAGATACTTCAGGACCAATCATATGCATACCTAATAACCTACCGTTCTTACTAGTTATGATCTTAACAAAACCTTCGTAGGAATCTAGAGTAAGTGCCCTACCGTTAGCAGTTAACGGGAACTTACTCACAACGACATCACCTAATGACTTCCTAGCCTCATCCTCACTCATACCGACACTAGCAACTTCAGGGTCTGTGAATATAGCTATAGGTACTACTGAGTAATTTACCCTACTATTAAGACCTAAAGCGTTCTCAGCAGCAGTAATACCTTCTTCAAATGCTGTATACGCTAGGAAGTACTTACCTACAACATCCCCAGCAGCGTAGACGTTCGGGACGTTAGTCTCCATCCTCTCATTAGTTACTATCTCCCCACGTCTCCCAACCTCCACACCTAGTAGATGGAGGTTTAAGTCTTTAGTGTTAGGCCTCCTACCAACAGCTATTAAAACCCTATCAACTACTAATTTACTACCGTCGGATAAGTACGTACTAACACCTTCATCAACCTTCTCAAACCTACTGACTGAGGTGTTAGTATGTATTTGAATACCTTCCCTAGAGAGTATCTTCTGTAGTGTTAAAGCTACTTCACGGTCTATGTTGGGGAGTATATGAGGCATTATCTCAACTACGTAGACCTCACTACCTAATGTCTTGAAGATCTGAGCTAATTCAATACCTATAGCCCCACCACCAACTACTAATAACTTACTAGGTACCTCATTCATCACTATAAACTCATCACCACTTACAGTGTTTACTTCCTCAATACCTGGTATGTTAGGTTTTGAAGGTAGGGAACCTGTAGCTATTATGAGTTTATCATATTTAAACCTCTCTCCAGAGACTTCAACAACTCCATTATCGACGACCCTACCCTCACCACGTACTATCTGAACACCATTCTTCCTAAGTAAGTACTCAACACCTCTTACTAACCTACTAACTACGTTATCCCTACTAGCGAATACCTTATCAAAACTAATCTCTATATCGTTAATCAACACACCCTTCTTCTTAAGCTGTTTAATACGTCTTAACGTAGATGTTATAGATGTAAGAGCTTTAGTCGGTATACAGCCTCTATTAAGACATACACCACCTATACTACCCTTCTCTATAACTAATACATCACCACCTAACTGAGCAGCTCTTATAGCAGCTACGTAACCAGCAGGTCCTGAACCAATGATTATGACTCGAGGTTTACTCATAGTACTACCTTAAAACCTGTAATTCAGGCCTCACCAACTACTTTCTCAGGTATTTCTAAGAAGGACTTCAGAGTTGCTAGGAATTCAGCTCCGTAGTAACCGTCGATAGCTCTATGATCGAATGTAAGGCTGAAAGTACATGTAGGCCTCACTCTAACCTCACCATCGATAACTACTGGTTTATCAATTATCCTCCCAATACCTAATATCGCTACTTGCGGTGGATTTATTATCTGTGTAAACCCGTCAACAGAACCTAACATACCTATATTGGATATGGTGAATGTCCCACTAGTTAAGTCCTTAATACTTAACTTACCCTCACGAGCCCTACTAACTAAGTCATTAAGTTCTTTAGAGACTTCACCTAAGTTCTTAAGATCTACATTCCTAATTACTGGAGTTACTAAACCTAACTTCTCACTCTGTACAGCTATTGATATGTTAATATCATCTATAACTTTAACCTCATCACCTTCAATTATTGAGTTGAAGATTATGTGGTTTCTTAAGACATGAGAAACTAATTTAGTGAATATCGCGGTATATGTTAGACGTGTATTGTACTTTTCCTTAATTACATGTTCTAACCTAGTCTTCAAATCCCTAACGTAACCAACGTCAAACTCTGCATGTAGTGTTATATGAACTCTCTCACTATAACTCTTAGATAGCCTCTCAGCTATAGTTGCTCTAGGCCATGCTTTTAAAGAGAAAGTCTTAACTACCTTCATTTAATTACCTCATACCTTACTCAATTATAGCTACTGGTTTCCCTACAGGAACTACATCACCTACATTAGCTAAGATCTTCTTAATAACTCCAGACTTAGGTGCTTCTAAATCAAAAACTACTTTCTCAGCTTCTACACGTGCTATAACTTCACCCTCCTTAACAACATCACCTTCCTTCTTCAACCACTCAACAACCCTCCCCTCCTTCATTTCAGGATCCATCCTAGGCATGATGACCTCTACCAAGTTATCACCTAATGTGTCTCTCTCCCTAGGTTAAAATTATTTACTCCTCTTAACTAATGACTTGATCGTGTTGATCAGTCTCTCCTCATTAGGTAGGAACGCATTATATGCTTTAGGTGAGAACGGTGCTGGTATATCCTCAGCAGCTAATCTAACTACAGGTGCTTTAAGATAATCGTAAGCTTCTTCAACAACTATCGCAGTTACCTCAGCACCAACACCAGCTGTTTTATGATCAGGTTCTATAATTACTAAACGACCAGTCTTCTTAATAGACTCTATTAATGTCTTCTTATCAAACGGGTTTAAAGTCCTAGGGTCTATAACCTCAACACTAATACCCTCAACCTCTAACTTCTTAGCTGCCGAGAGAGCTACATGAACCATAATTGAGAAGGCGAATACGGTAACGTCCTTCCCCTCCTTCTTAACATCAGCAACTCCTAAAGGTATTAAGTACTCTTCAGTAGGTACAGGCCCTCTTACTCTGTAAAGTGCTGCACTCTCTATAAATATATCTGGGTTTTCATCCCTTATAGCAGATTTTAAAAGTCCTTTAGCATCATAAGGTGTTGACGGTACTTCAATATAAAGTCCAGGCGTGTTCATCAGGAATGCTGGGAAGCACTGTGAGTGTTGAGCGGCTGCATACCTATAAAATGCGCATTGAGTCCTAATTACAGCCGGTACTTTAAGTTTCCCACCAGTCATGAACCTAATCTTAGGTAAGTGATTAATTAGTTCGTCAGCTCCACACATTAGGAAATCCATATACATTATCTCAGCTACAGGTCTCATACCAGCTATTGCAGCACCTATTGCAGCACCGATAATAGCCTCCTCAGATATCGGTGTATCCCTAACTCTCTCAGGACCGAATTCCTCATAAAGTCCTTGAGTAACTTTAAAGACACCACCGATGAGACCTATATCCTCACCTAGTAGGAATACCCTCTCATCCCTTAACATCTCCTCTCTTAAAGCCTCTCTTAAAGCTTCTGCGAAGGTAATCTCACGTACTGACACATACATCACCTCACATATACGAATTGCTTAGTGAATTCTAGGTCTGTCTCCTCACTCTCCTCAGCAAACTTAATAGCTTCTTCAATCTCTTGAAGAACTCTAGCATCAATCCTTTCTAACTCTTGTTCAGTAACTACCCCCTCCCTCAATAACCTCTCCTTAAATAGCTTTATCGGACACCTCTGCTTCCAAGCAAGGACTTCCTCATCAGGACGGTACTTACCTAAGTAGTACATTCCATGATCAAGCCATCTATATGTTCTAGCCTCAATAAATGTAGGTCCTCCACCCTTACGAGCCCTCTCAACAGCTTCTAAAGCTACTTCATAAACAGCTAGTACATCATTACCATCAACTACCTTACCGGGCATGTTATAAGCTATAGCTCTATCAACTATCTCTTTAGCAGATACAAACCTACTAACATGTGATGAGATTGCGTAGAAGTTATTCTCACATACGAATATTACCGGTAATTTCCATATTGATGCTAGGTTTAGTGCTTCATGGAAAGTACCTCTGTTAGTAGCTCCATCACCAAAGAATGAAACAACTACTCGATCTTCCCTCCTCATCTTAAATGCTAATGCAACACCAACAGCTATTGGGATACTACCAGCTACTATAGCTGATGAAAATATAACACCGACTTCAGGTTCAGTACTATGCATAGACCCTCCAATACCTTTACAAACACCAGTCTTCCTAGCCATCAACTCAGCCATCAAGTACTTAGGATCTACACCCTTAGCGAGACTATGTCCATGTCCTCTATGAGTACTTAATATATAATCATCTCTCCTAAGAGCTGAACACACACCAACAGCTACAGCCTCCTCACCTATATAACCATGAGCTATACCTGGGATCTTACCAATCCTATACAACTCAACTAACTTCTCCTCAAACCTCCTTATCAACACCATCTTATAATACATATCGAGTAGTAATTCCTTACTTAACGACTTAACATCCAATATACTCCCCATAACTAAGTTATGTAGTATTTTATAACTCTTTCAGAATTAAGGGGTGTACTTCATTGTCTTAATAATCCCTGGATTTAAGGAGTATAACATAGCAGTTTAAGTACTTGTTAATGTTTTAATATCCTTACTAGATAATATCTTCGGTGGTTTGTTTGAGGTTGGTTGGTCGTGTAGCTATTGTTACTGGTGGTGCTAGAGGTATTGGTAGAGCTATTGCTGAGGAATTCCTTAAGGAGGGTGCTAAAGTAGTTATTGTTGATGTACTTGAGGATGAGTTAATGAGTACAGCTAAGGAGTTAAGTAAGTACGGTGATGTAACACCAGTAAAAGCAGATATAACTAAGAATGAGGATAGGGAGAAGATAGTTAAGGTGACTTTAGAGAAGTACGGGAGGATAGATATATTAGTAAATAATGCAGGTATTTTCTCAGCAACATCTATTGAGGATATGACTGAAGAACAGTGGGATAAGGTCATGAACGTTAATTTGAAAGCTGCTGTAATGCTCTCTAAAGAGGTTGTAAAGTATATGAAGACTCAGAGATATGGTAAGATAATTAATATGTCTTCACTTGCTGGTCATGTCGGTGGTATAATTGCTGGTGTTGATTACGCAGTTTCTAAAGCAGGTTTGATGTGTCTTACAAAATCCTTAGCTAAACGTCTAGCTAAGTATAACATTCTAGTTAATGCTGTTGCACCTGGAGTTATAGAAAGTCCTATGACTGCACCTTGGCCTGAGGAAGTTAAGAGAAGCTTCGTAGAGAAAATACCTTTAGGTAGACTAGGTAAACCAGAAGATGTTGCTAAAGTTGTTGTGTTTTTAGCATCTGATGATTCTAACTACATAACTGGACAGATAATTAATGTTGATGGAGGTCTTTCAATAGGTCCGTAAGGATAGTATAAAAACTATTTAATATTTTTCATAAATTTCAATTGACTTCATCAAGATCTTCTCTATTACATCCTTAGAAGCCTCTACAGGACTCTGTGCAAGTAGTCTACGCATTAGTAATGTCTTCTCAGCTATAGTAGGTATTTGAGACTCAGATATCCCTAACTCATTAAGACCGTTAGGTACTTTAAGACTCAACAATAACTCTCTAATAACTTCGATAGACTTAGTAATCTGTTTCTTTATACTTACCTCAACATCAGAACCTAATAGTATTGATATCTTCGCTACCTTCTCAGGGAGTACGTTAGCTATAACTTCAAGTAGTGCAGGTGCTGTAATTGCAGCACATATACCGTGCGGTACATCTACGATACCTCCTAATACTAATGATATCGCATGTGATATATGTGTCCCTGCATTCCCTAAAGCTACTCCAGCCATGTAGGAAGCTAATGACATACCATACCTAGCTTCTAGATCTTGACCGTTAAAGTAAGCTCTCTTAAGGTACTTCCCTATAAGTTCTATAGATTTCTCAGCAAAGGTATCAGTTACTGGGTTAGACCCTACGTAAACAGGTCTTAAATCACTCCTACTAGGTTTAGACTTCATGTTGTAGGGTTTTGCTGTATATGCTTCGATAGCATGCATTAAAGCATCTAAACCTGTAGATGCTGTAACGTTTTGAGGCATTGTTATAGTGTTTATAGGGTCTACTATCGCGTAAGTTGGTAGTAGGTACTCATTCGATATACCGAATTTAACACCGTCTTTACTAACTTTAAATACTGCAGTAGGTGTTGTCTCACTACCACTACCAGAGGTTGTTGGTATAGCAATTAATGGTTTTAAAGCTCCTGGGATGGGTTTACCAACACCTACTGGTTGTGGTATGTAGTCTAGGATGTTATGTGTTGGGTATGTTGTGTAGAGGTTTATTAACTTAGCAGTATCTATAGAACTCCCACCACCAACTGCTACTATAGCATCGAACTTTAATTCACTAGCAAATTTAATACAATCTCCGATAGACTCTAAAGATGGTTCAGGTTCAACACCACTCCACACATACACTTCAATTCCTTCAGCTTCAACAACTCTAACTAAATTCTTAGCTATCCCAACTCTATCGTAGGTGTTCTTACCACATATAAGTAATATCTTTGATAAATTCCTCCGTTTTAAATCTTGTCCTAATTCTTGAGTAGCTCCAATACCAATCTTAGCTGGAGTTAACTTAATAGTAAATACAGGATCTAGATTTAACTCTGAAACAGGTAGTATTAATTACGACCACCGGATCCATATAAAGCATGGTTAGGGTTTAAAAACTTAACTTCACTGACCTCCTCCCTGTCCTGAAGAGCGAGGCTTTCAGATGTAAGTCCTTAACGTTATTCCTGAGGAAGTAATCTCCTGAAAATACTATATCCCCATAACCACTATCTATTAATTAATGTCTGTATTAATGACTTAGTTTTATGAGGATTTGTATGTAATTTCTAACTTATTATATGTAATATTTATAAAGGTTGTAGTATTTCTTACTTAGGTAGTATTATGAGTGTGGATGAGATTAATAAGAAGTTAGATGATATGATTAAGCAAGCTAACGAGGAGTTTAGTAGGATTCGTGAGGAGTTGAGTAAGATTTCTGAGATGGTTAAGAGGAGGGAGGATATATGGTTGATTAAGGATAGAGTTGCTAAGGTTAGGAAGGATATTAGAGGTTTTATACGTAGGTTTAAAGAACATGTAAGGCTTATTAAGAGGGAGGTTAGGTCTCTACCTAGGGATATTAGAGAAGTTGTTGTTGGTAGGGTTGAGGATTTCGAAGATGAGGTCAGTGATATGATTGATGAGCTATTGACTAGTTTAGATGATATTAGGGAGGGTATTAGGAGTGTTTTTGAGGGTAGGGAAGTTCTGGAGTACCCGTTAATACCTAATATACTTAAGGTATCTACTGTAGCTCTAGATAGTATCTCTAGAGTTTTAAGTGATGTGTTACAGGATATACGTTCTGAGATTGAGAGAAGTACTACTAAAGGGGCTTCAAGTGTAGTTTCTGTAAGGATTTCAGATGATGATTTAAAACTTATTGATATGTTAGTTAATGTCGGTGTATTTAGGAGTAGGTCTGAAGCTGTAACCTTCTTCGTACGTAGAGGTATTAAGGCTAGTGAAGAACTCTTAAATAAGATTAAGGAGAAGATTGATGAGTTATCTAGGTTGAGGACGGAGTTAGAGAAGGAGTTTAAGAAGTCTTAAACATCTAAACCCTTAATATTGATATAACCTTGCTTGAAGTAATGTTTTACTTCACAGCAATTAGTAACTAAGTCAGCTATATCTAATATCCTCCTAGATACGTACCTACCAGTTACTATAGCATGGAGTACGTTGTTTTTTGAGTACTTACTTAGAATATCTAGTGTGAGGTCTTCAGGAACTAAACACATATGTATTGCTAAGCCTAACTCATCAAATACTACTAACTCCGGTTTAAACTCATTAATTATTCTAGGGTATTCATAAAGTAGGAAACCTACACTCTTAGCTATGGTTATAGAGGCTGAATCACTACCTAGGTTATCAGGGCTTACAAACTCATCAGTACCTAGACAGTACCATTTAATAGTGGTACCGTAAGTAACTAACCTCTTGTAGAAGTTATACTCCCCACTATTATAGGATTTCATGAATTGAAGGACTAATACCCTACCTCCATACCCTAAGAATCTGAAGGCAGTTCCTAACGCAGCTGTTGTCTTACCCTTACCCTTACCGTAGAATACTAAAAGCACGTACTACCACACTACATTACTCTAAACTAACCCTCTTACTGAAGTCGAATACTGTTAAACTAACTACTCTACGATTCTTTATCCTCACTACGACGTTATTATTCGTTAGTATGGATTCATCAGCATCCTCAACATCATAACCGAAATTTATGTACAGTATATCGTTTTGTTTATCATATTCAAACCATATATTCTCTAAATCACCTAATACTAGATCATTACCTCCACCCATAAACTACACCGTTAGTTAATCTACAGAAAAGTTTAAAAAGAAGTATTCTTAACATAATAATGTGTGGTGATGTGTATTGCCACGTCGTTATTACTATGCGAGGATAAATGTATAGATTTATGTATTGATAGAAATTACGATGAATTCCTTAAATGTTCTGATGATTGTTTAAGAATTTGTGTAGATGTTTCTTAATTATATGTTGTTTAAAACGTAAATTACTAGCTATTTTCCTTAAGTCCCTAACTCCCAACTACTTAAGTATCTCCTCTGTTCTTCAGTTAATTCATCTATTGATATACCCATACATCTTAGTTTTAATCTAGCTATGGACTCATCTATCTCATCAGGTAACTTATACACCTTCTTACTTAATCTACTGGAGTTCTCTACTAAGTATTTTATAGCGTATGCTTGATTAGCGAAGCTTAGATCCATAACCTCACTAGGGTGTCCTTCAGCAGCTACTAAATTAACTAATCTCCCCTCAGCTAGTAAGTACAGCTTCCTACCATTCCTTAAAGTGTACTCGACTACGTACTCCCTTAGAGTTCTCTTACTAGTAGATAATGATTCTAAAGCATTTACATTGATCTCCACGTTAAAATGTCCTGCATTAGCTAGGATAGCACCATCCTTCATCTTAGTTAGGTGTTCAGCATCAATTACGTTGATATTTCCAGTAGCTGTTATGAATATATCCCCAACCTCACATGCTTTAGCTATCGGCATTACGTCAAACCCGTCCATCACAGCTTCTAAAGCTCTAATAGGGTTAACCTCAGTAATTATTACTCTAGCCCCCATCCCCCTCAACCTATTAGCTATACCTCTACCAACCCATCCGTAACCAGCAACTACAGCTACTTTACCAGCTATTAATATGTTAGTAGCTCTTAATAAGCCGTCAATAGTTGATTGACCAGTCCCATACCTATTATCGAATAAGTACTTAGTGTATGAGTCGTTTACAGCTATGACGGGATACCCTAACCTCCCCTCCCTCTCAAGTATTTTAAGCCTATTAACACCAGTAGTTGTCTCCTCAGTACCTCCACTAACTTTATTACTTAAACCCTTAGAATGTATATACGCGTGTAAGTCAGCACCATCATCTACTACTATATTAGGTGATACCTCAGCAACCCTCTCAATACACCAATAATACTCATCCTTACTCTCCCCTCTCCAAGCATATACATGAGCTCCATACTCAACTAATGCAGCAGCAACCTCATCTTGAGTAGATAGTGGGTTACTACCAGCAAGCCATACCTCACCACCACCCTCAAGTAAAGTCTTAATAAGTACTGCTGTCTCCTTAGTTACATGTAGTACTGCCGAGATCTTCAAACCTTTAAACGGCTTAGAAATTCTGAACTCCTCCTTAATGAGTTTAAGTACTGGCATATGAGCTTCAGCCCACTCTATCTGAACCCTACCCTTAGGAGCTAATCCTAGATCCTTAACCTTAAAATCCATCTTACCCCACACAGAATGAATGTGTATAGCCCTTATATAATTAAATTATTCAGTACCTCTACATACCCTAACCTAGAAAGCAGTAAAGCATCTCTAAGTGGTATGGAGGTAATCGACTTCCTACAATACCTAACACCCCCATACTCTAAATCCTTAAGTACTCTAACTACTACATTCCCACTACTATCTACTAAACCGTACATTAAGACTTTATAATAATCTCTAGCAACATCTACTAAATCCCTTAATAACGTAGAATCTACAGAATCTTTAAGTTCTCCATCATAAACTAAATACTTCATACCCCTCAACATCGTTAAAGCATTAATGAACCTATCTAAGACCTTCGTAAATTCCTCACAAACAACTACCTCAAAGTTTAAACACCACGTAAGTATGTTGTTAACATATCTACTGATCTCAACTACTTCCTCATTAGTTAAAACTGTTAAGTCCTTACTTAATAACTCATTACTTAAGACCTTATATAACACCACATTAGTAACCGATTAGAATAAGCTATCTTAAGTATTTAAACAGATCTGTGGAATGAGGGTTTTAACTAAGGTATTTAGCCAATCCATAAGTAGATATTTAAATTATGTTTAAGAGGGTTAGAATTAGGAGGGGTATTCTTTAAGTCTATGATAACGTTATGAACTACTTTGAGTTCCTCCATTCACACTATCTTCAGATGTGTTACTGAGTGGTATGAGTAGTGATGGTTCATCAATTACTACCTCACCAACACTCCTCCTACTATTACCTCTCTGAATAACTGTTGTGATTACTATGTAATCACCTAACATATACGCCTTCACAGCCCTTACACTCATTTCCTTAGACTTACCGATACTACCTTCTACTTCATTAATCTCTACAGTCCTTACAGGCTTCCTAGACATCTTAATAGCTAGTGAGTAGTTGTAGGAGAGTAGGAAGAGTAGGAGTACGCATGTAATTATCAATATAGTAGCATCCAATACCAACACCACATAACCTTAATGATGTAGTATATTTAAAATAATTTAGACATATATGCTTATTGACCTATTTTTAAGGTAGTTTAAGTAGTGTTATGTGGTGTTTGTTATGGTTAGTACTTGTTGTAGGAGGTTTGAGGGTAGGGTAGTATTAATTGTTGGTGGTGCTGGAGGTATTGGTAGTGTTACTGCGAGGGAGTTCGCTAAGGAGGGTGCTGAAGTAGTTATTGCTGATATAGATGTTCCTAAGATGGAGAAGATTGCTGAGGAAATAAAGAGTTTTGGTGGTAGATGTACTACAATTAAATGTGATGTAACTATAGCAAACGATGTTAAGAATACCGTAGATACTGTGTTAAGTAAGTTTGGTAAGATAGATATCCTCATATATTTTACAGGTATTTTAGGTGAGGTAGCACCGATTTGGGAGAGTACTGAAGAGAATTGGGATAGGGTTATGAGTGTTAACTTAAAAGGTGCTTTCCTATTCTGTAGGGAAGTAGCTAAACATATGATTAAGAGGAGGGAGGGAAAGATAATAACGGTATCTTCAGTTGCTGGCAAGGATCCTAACCCGTACATGCTAGCGTATGATGCGTCTAAAGCAGGACTTATAGGATTTACTAGGGGTTTAGCTTTAGAACTAGCTCCTTATAACATCAATGTCAACTGTGTAGTTCCAGGTATAACTGAAACACCCTTCCTAAACTTCATGACTGAGGAAGCTAAGAAGAGATCTGCTAGTTTAGTCCCTCTAGGAAGATTAGGTAAGCCTGAGGAGATAGCTAAGATAGTACTATTCCTAGCATCAGATGATGCTAGCTTCGTTACTGGGGCTGCTTGGAATGTAACTGGTGGTAGATGTCCTTACTAATAACGATGTTGAGGTGTGAGTATCACTTACGGGAAGATCTTAAGAATTGATTTAAGTTCTGGGAGTGTTCGTGAAGAGGTATTAAGTGAAGATGTGTTTAAGAGATATGTCGGTGGTTCTGGATTAAATGCTAAGATACTATACGATGTAGTGAGGGAGAGAGGAGTTATAAAACCGTTATCAGGTGATAATGTACTAGTATTCTCTGTAGGTCCGTTAACAGGTACAGGCTTCCCATTAACTAGTAGGTACTTCGTAGCTGGTATATCCCCACTCACAGGTATATACGGTCAAGCTAGTTCCGGCGGTAGGTTCGGTCCTGAGTTAAGGAGGTGTGGTTATATATCGATAGTAGTTGACGGTACTTCCGAAAAACCAGTATATATTAAGATTGATAAGGAGGGTGTGGAGTTAAGAGATGCTAAGGAGTTATGGGGTTGTGGTACTTATGAAACTCAGGAGAGACTACATAGGAAACTCCCAAGATACTCTATAGTATGTATAGGTCCTGCAGGTGAGAGATTAGTTAAGTATGCAGCTATAGTAAATGATGAGGGGAGAGCTGCTGGGAGGACTGGTTTAGGGGCTGTAATGGGTTATAAGAAGGTTAAAGCTATATGTGTTAAGGGGTGGTTAACTCCAAGGATCGCTAATGTAGATGTCTTCCGTACTTCTGTAATGGAGGCTTTAGATGCTGTGAAGAAGGCTCCAGCAGCTAAGATACTTCATGAACTCGGTACTTCCGGTATGATCGAAGCACTTCATGAGTTAGGGGATGTACCTATTAAGAACTTCTCTATGGGTGAGTGGGATAAGGATAAAATTAGAGCTATTTCCGGAGTTACTATAGCTAAGACCCTACTTAAGGAGAGATATCATTGTGAAGCTTGTCCCGTAGGTTGTGGTAGGGTTATATACTTAGATGGTGTTAGGATTGATGGGCCTGAGTACGAGACTATAGCTTCATTCGGTACCCTACTATTAAATGATGATTTAAGGAGTATAGTACTTGCTAACCACTTATGTAATGACTACGGCTTAGACACTATATCTACAGGTGTTACTATAGCCTTCACTATAGAATGTGTTGAGAAGGGTTTGTTAAGAAGTGATGAATTCAATATTAGTTGGGGTGATGGTGAGAAAGTTCTTGAGTTGATTAGGAGGATTGCTTTTAGGGAGGGTTACCTAGGTAACTTACTTGCTGAAGGTGTTGCTAGAGTTTCTAAAGTAGTTGGTAGGGATTCTGAGAAGTTTGCAATGCATGTGAAGGGTTTGGAAATGCCTATGCATGACCCGAGAGCTTTTAAGTCTTGGGCTTTAGGCTACGCTACATCTAATAGGGGTGCGTGTCATACATATGCACCAGTATACTATATAGAGAAGGGGATGACATTCCCTGAGATAGGGCTTTCAGAACCCTTAGATAGATTTGATTCTAAAAGTAAGCCAAGAGCTGTTAAGTTAATTCAAGATATGGCTGAATTCTTAGACTCTATGGTGATGTGTAGATTCTGCCTCTACAGCGGTATTAAACTACCCCTGATACTGAAGGCATTAAATGCAGTCCTAGGTACAGACATAACTGTTGATGATGTTATGATTATTGGTGAGAGGATATTCAACACTAAGAGACTCATAAATAATATCTTAGGAGTAAATAAAGACTATGACGTACTACCTCAAAGAGTCTTCGAACCACCATCACCACCTGGAGGAGCTGGAGTATTAACTCCAGAAGAATTTAATAACATGCTTAAAGAGTATTACGAACTACGTGGTTGGACACCTAAAGGTGAGGTACCGGAAACCCTCATCAGGGGATTAGGGATTAGCTAAACTCAAATTAAATTAAAGTTATTCAAATTAACTTACCGTATATGAAAATTATCTAAAATGTTTAATACCTAATTCCTATCCCTTCTTAATTGATTTTAGTAGTAATTCCCTCTTCACCTCATATACTAAAGTGTCGTTTACATAGTATTTACTAACGTTTTCTTCTTTTACTAGACCTGCTTCACCAGAGATCCAGGAATACCCGGTAGTAATGATTGTTATGTCCTTACTCTCATTCATAAACTTGTCTACAAGTTTATACATAACTTTAGCACATAAGTAACTCTCACCTTCCCCTATAATTACATCCTCTAAATCTATAACTTCCTCCTCCCCAGTGAGTATTCCCTTATATTCCTTATTATTCATGATTAGTGTATAGTTACTTCTATACCTCCAACTCTTTCCCTTCGTTAGTGGGTACGGTTCTTCCGGTATAGGAGATTCGTAGATTACTTCAATACCGTTAGAAACCCACTTTATAAGACTTCCATTTCTATCATAGTAATAGTGGGTAGTTCTATTCGGGTATTCTAACCTAACCTCTAACTCGCTTACCCTAACCCACCTAAACATACGTTCCTCACTATCTACACGTTCTATGAAATACTTCTCAGTCCCTATAGGGAGTTCAGGTCTAGTTATCTTTTTCTCTGGAGTTGGTGGTGTTAGTTGGATCTTCACTTCAGCTATGATCGAAGCTAGATTAGCTATTAACTTATAGTTATCCTCTAAATAACAGTAAGGTTCTATAAGGAATGTTAGATCTCCAAATGCTATAACCTTACCGTTACCTCTCTCTACTAAAGCTATGACTGAATACCTTTCAGTTCTTTCAGTAACAGATGAGTACGTACCCTCAGATGCCCAGGCTATACCCTTATCTTGACTACGTATATGTGTTGCTGTGAAAAATATGAGGGAAGTTATACCTTGAGTTAATGGGTTCTCAGTAAATTCCCTTACGTAGATATTCCTATATATCCCGTAATTCTCCTCATTATTATAAAGATATCCCCTAGCGAATGAGATCCCAAATCTAGTGGAGAGAGAGTTTATAGGTTCGAGTAAGGTAGACATCTCTAACCACTCCATCGCCGGGTCGAAGAACAGTATGAGTAGTCCACCCCTACCTACAAACGCTTCAATAATCTCACACTCTTTGAGGGAATAGGGTTTTGTAGGTGAAGCTATTATAAGTGCTGAAGCGTTACTTAATATTGCTTCTAACTCACTCCATTGAGGAATAAACCTTACACTTACATCCCTCTTCACTAACTCCCATATAAGTATATCTAACTCTAACCACGAAACCTTATTTCCGTGAGAGAGGTCTATAAGGACGAGACCTCTACCTCCACCACCTAGAGAAAAGTCTATAACACTATCTTCTACCTTAAGTTCTGTTGAGGATGTATACTCAGTAAAAGCTGTTGGGGGTAAGTAGAGGTAGTATATTGCTGGTGGTGGGTGTAGACTCTTCAATACCTCTATAGTTAAGTTCCTCCACTCATCACATATGTCGTTAGAGGAGTTAACAGACCCTGTAAGTGTTTTACTTACTTGTGTTAAGTCGATTACCTCATACTCTACTAACCCAGCTTCTCGAGCTGCTTTCTCAATAGCCTTCTGTAATGAACCAATCTCATCAGCTAATCCTACAACAACAGCTTCACTCCCTACATATACCCTCCCACTCTTAAGCTGAGTTATAGGAAGTTTTAGACGTTCCCCCCTACTTCTCTCCACAGCTGATATAAAGTTCTCTAAAGCAAGTCTTAGGTTGTAGGGAAAGAGAAGTTTTGAAAACCCTGTAACTTTATACACACCAGTCTCTAAAGTCTCTTCAGATGGGATGAAAGTAGGGGGTGTCACACCTATAACTCCTACATTCCCTACAGCACATGTCGAACATACGTATATGTAGTCTGCTGCCACAGATATGTAATACCCACCGGAGAGAGCGGAGATTACAGATGCTATAAGCGGTTTCTTCCTCTTTAATTCTAAGAGATCTAAGTATATCTGCTCTATAAAGCTAGCATACCCTCCTGGAGAGTTCACTACCAAAACAACAGACTTAAAGGTATCATTAACTATCGCGTAGTTTATAGCATTAACATATTGTCTAAAGTCTTGAGAAGTTAAGACTGGACCCTCTACCCTTAACATACCAATAATACCTCTCTCTATTTTCAAGACATTCATCCCTAAGGATAAGACATAATAAAGATACCCTAGCCCGGCTGTGAGTAGAATGATACACAATAGAACTACGGTAATAGTCCTCTTCTTAATGTTAAGACCTAAACCTCCTCCCATTAGACCATCTCCGGAATATGCCATCCTACACAATATTTAAGTCTGTGTGTCCTTAGAGAATACGTAAGCACTCCAACATACATAACATGTGATATGTCCTTAGAGTTTATGAGTCCTAAGTAGGAACGTAAGCTATGTGGTAATAAGTGTGGTAAGCGGGCCCGCCGGGATTCGAATCCGGGACCACGAGCTATTGGCTTGGGATACGTGAAGCAGGTTCTCGAGAGTGGATGAAATTGTGTACTACTGGAAAAGGTTAATTGCCCTGGAGTGTACAGTATATGATGGTGAATAGGCTTGTCCAAGGTGATTAGGGTAAAGTACGAGAAGGGCTTGCTAAAGCCGCTAGAGCCCGTAGAGCTTGAGGAAGGTAGAGAGTATAAGGTTGTAATTGAAGAGGATATAGATGAGCTAGTTAAAAAGTATAGAGGTGTTCTCGGAAAATCTTCTGTTGAAGAGTTTTTGGAGCTTGAAGAAGAGGCACAGACACAGAGCTAACTGATATATCAGAGAGAATTATTCGTGAAGCTATTGTAGATGGTGTGGCGATCCCCATGATAGTATACAACGAGTTGCTTTATATAGTGGCTGCTAAGATTGCTAGAATAAAGTATGGTGTTAAAGGGAAATACTCTTTTAGAAAGCATATAGCTGTACACGGATTTCCCGAAGAAGCTGTGGAGAAGGTTAACGGTTTCCTAAAAGACTTTGAAGTAACCGTGCTAAAAGATTATCAAGACCCAGAAGAGCTGGTCAAAACTATTAGGCTTTACAAGTTAGTACCAAACGATGCACAAATAGTACTAACCTGCAAGCATAACAATATAGAAACAATAGCCACTTTCGACGAGGACTTTAAGCGTATTCCATGGCTTAAGGTAATTCCTTAGCCTTAAATATAGACGAAGTCATCAACTAAGATGTTTTGTTTTCTTCAATTATAGAATTATGGTTTTTCGTTAGAGAAGAGAGAAATTTACATAGCTAATATCCGAATACCTATGTGGCGGGCCCGCCGGGATTTGAACCCGGGACCACCGGCTTAGAAGGCCGGCACTCTGTCCTGGCTGAGCTACGGGCCCTATCATTTATTATTTATAATGAATTTTAAAGTTATTATGTTTCTTAATGACTTCCCTTAAATCTAAGATTTTATCCTTAAATTCCTTAGATATTATGTACCCGGCTATATCGAATACTCTACTAGCTCTCTTAAGTATTACGAAGTCGCTTGAAGCTATAACTCCTCCCTCTGATAGTACAGCTATATCTGCTTTAGATGCTAACACTATATTTATGTGTCCTAGTAACTCTGTTAGTATCTTCTTTAATTCTCCGCTCTTACTTACTTGTTTGTCGAGGATTATTATACTATCTATAGGTTTTAGAATGTTTATGTAGTTAATGAGTTTCTGAGCCGATTCTTTAATAATCTCTAACCCGAAATCTTTAAACTTAGTACTTCTTAAGTCTCTTACGAAGCAGTCATCACATAAATATACATCATCACCTTCAAGAACTGAAGTCACTGTTAGTAATGTGTTAAACCCATCAATTACCATCTTATAATTACTTACTTCAGAAGGTGTTAGAAGTTTCCTACATATCTCGGAAGCATCTACATCACTATGTACACATCTAAAAAGTAACATCCTCTCAGTACGACTCAACATATAACGTGAAGTTACTAAATCTAATGATGTTTTCTGATTATAACCTCTATTAAGTAGGTATTTATAGTCAAGTATTGCGTTAAGGACTTCATCTCTTAATTTGAGGGACATGATCAAGTCTTAGTAAGGTACTCCCTAATTATATTCTTAATAGTATTGATAACATTATTTAAGTCTTCATCAACACTTATATAACCACTTACATGATCTCTCTTACCACCACCCTTACCCTTATAGATCTTAGACACCTCATTAAATACATCAATAGCGTTAACACCTAATATATTAGGACTTATAGATATCTCTATGAAGACCTTACCATCACCTTCAGGGATCAAGGCTACAGCTATGATATTGTTCTTACTGGTTAACTCCTTAAGTAACTCCTTAATAACTTCCTTATCATTAACTGTAAATAACTTCACATTAAAGAGTATACCATTCACAACTTCAGAGGTCTTAACAACTTCATCATATGTTTGTTTAAGCCATAAACTCCTATAGGTACTTAATAAGTTCTTCATATTAGTTAACTCTTCATTAATGGACTTCAACCTCTTAATAAGGTCACTACCACCAACTAATGTGAGGGCCTCATTAACTAACTCCTCAACACCTCTTACATACCTTACTAACTGCGTCCCAGCAACGAACTCAAGCCTGATAACACCATCCTGGATCTTCTGAACATTAACTATCTTAATACCACCAACTTCACAAGTATTCCTTAGATGTGTACCGAAGCATGCTTGAGCATCAACACCGGGTATCTCAACAACTCTAATCACTGGTTCTAACGGGACACCGCCTTGATATAGTGTTAAACCGTATTTAGCTTCAGCATCATATCTAGGTAGGTATGTAGTATTAACATTAATACATTTAAGTACTACTTCATTAGCAAGATCTTCAATACGTAGGATATCCTCCTTACTTAAACTCTTATAATGTGTTATATCTAATCTACTACGATCTTCACTCTTCTCAGCACCTGCTTGCCATACATGACTCCCAAGTACTGACCTAGCAGATGCTAAGATTATATGTGTAGCTGTATGATGCCTCATTAACGAATACCTCCTAAACCAATCGATCTCACCTATGACCTCACTACCTAAGATGTTAGGGGGTAACTCCCTATCAAGTATATGTACTATGACATCACCAATCTTCTGAACATTAATGACTTTAAAGACTTCATCACCAATGAATATCACACCAACATCGTTTCTCTGACCACCACCTTCAGGGTAGAAAGAAGTCTGATCTAATGCTAAGTAATTCTTTAAAACACCTACAACCCTAGCGTTAAACCTCCTAATATAGGGGTCTTCATGGAATAACCTCTTAGTAGGTGGTAAGTCCTTAAAAACATCTATAACTTCCTTAGGGAGTTCAGCAGTTTTAATAGGCTTTATAGGTGGTCTACTATGTCTTGAAGCTATTAATGAGTAGAAGTTCTCCGGTACCTCAACACTAACACCTAACTTCCTACACTCCTCAGCAACTAAATCTGGTGGTAGGCCGTGACTATCGTATAGTTCTACCAGTTTATCAACGTCTAATTTCTTATATGTAGAGATGTACCTACGTAAAGTTGATGTAGTCCTCATCATAACATCATTAAACTTACTTAACTCATTCTCAACTACATCAAGTACGTACTCAGAATTCCTACCTACACTTAAATACATATCACCCCAGAAACGTATCTGTGTCTTGAATAACTCATAAACTATATCTAACTTATTGATTAGTTTAAGTATTCTGAAGACCCTCCTCAATACTAACCTAGCTAAGTAACCTTCACCAGCATTAGATGGTACTACACCATCTGATAACATAAGTAATGAGGTCTTAACATGGTCTAATAACGTAAAGACTCTTACAGTATTATCTAAGTATGTTGAAACTTCCTGAATATTAAGACCTAACTCATTAGATATAAGTGATTTGATTTTAGAGTATCCTTCAGATTTCTTAGCATCGTACCTACTGATCAACTTGATAGCCCTCCATAAGATATCAGGAGGTGTTACCTCAATATCTAGGAGTTTATAGTATGTGCTTATTAAGTCGTTATAAACTGAGTGGAAAGCAGTTGGTGTTTTAGATGTTAACCATGAAATCCTCTCAATACCGTAGCCAGTATCAACTATCTTAAGAGGAAGTTCTAAGTAGCCACCATCTAAACTCTTAAACATCATGAAGACTAAAGTAGCTACTTCTAGACCTCCAACACATACCTCTAGACAGGGTCCTGCATCACCACCACCCTCCCACCAAGACTCCTTAAACGTTATCTCCTCCTCAGGAACTCCTACCTCATCCCTGAAGAACTCCCTTGCATAATCTATAGTCTCATCTATAAAGTACACATACTTATCTGGGTAGTTGAAGGCGTGGTGACCACCCATTATAAAGTTAGTTAAATGCCTACCTAAGGTATAACCAACAGCATCTATATCCTCAAGTCTTATACAGGGTTGAGCTATAACTAACGGATTAGCTGGTGGTGGTACAATACCTGAAGTTACGTGGGGTTGGAAAACAACTATACTAGCTATTGTTAAGTATAGGTCATCCCTCCACCTAGCTACAACAGGTTTAGGTTCTATGACTTCATGACCTCTCCTACCGAAGAATTTTAGGAATGTATCACGGGATTGACGAACATTTAATTTAGTTTTAATAGGTATGTTGAAGAACGTGTAGTCACTACAGGGTACATCATTACATGTATCTCTAGGTATTAACGACCAGAAATTAGCACCACAAACCTTACACTTATACCTACGATAACCACTAGCTGGGAGGGTCTTAATCCTTAACTTCTCCCAATAACTCTCCACACCCATAAGTCTCTAACCGAAGAGTGATGATAAACCTTCAGCAAGTTCCTCCTCACTAACCTCCTTCCTCTCTTCCTCACTAACCTTAGCTTCCTCTCCACCACCCTCTACAGGCCTATCCTCACTAGGCTTTATAGTCTGTTCTACTTGAGGTTTAGTAATTATACCTAACTCAGGAACCTTAGTACTGATGACAGACGCTAACGCTGTAGCTTTAGAAATAGCTCTACTTAATACGTAGTTAATGTTCTCCTTAGATATAATACCTGCTTCAGCAGATAATACTAAGGCGTTATTATATGCTTTAGAAAGTATTGACGGTATGACTTCAGGTAATGGGATTACTAAAGCTGTTGCTAAGTCAAGAGCTCTTCTAACAGAGCTTAGTAGGTCATTCCTAAACGACGTAATATCAAGTCTTAACTCATCAGTCTTAGTAAATACTAAACCTTCATCGTATATGAGCTTTACCTTAAGACCTACATCAATTACCTTAATATCTAACTTCCTAAGTAGTGATGCTAACTCATTACTTATCTTATCACCTGGTTTAGCTACGGTTACGTCCTTAGCTACCCATATGAATCCCTCCCTAACTTGAGTCGGTATCTTCAACTTACCAAACATTGAGAGGGAAGGTCCTGGCGGGATGTTTGTAGGGCCTGAAGGTATTACTATCTCAGAAGTAGCGGTATCACCTGGTTTAGCATATTTCTTACTCTTAAGTCTTTCACAAAGTCTGAAGATCTCGAAAGCGTTTAGATTAGTTAGTAAGATAGCATTAGTACCGCTTAAGTACTTAACGATCTCCTCATAATTCCTAAGTTTTAAACTCTCTAAAGCTTTAGCTAGTAAACTATTCTTTACAACTTTAACAACTCCGTAATTACTAAGCAAGTTCTTCAACTCTTTAAACTGCTGTGTAGGTATGTTGCTTAAATCTATGATACATAAAGTCCTATACTTCATTATCAACTCACTTAACTCTCTAACCTTAGCTTCTTTCTCAAGTATAGATTTAGTTTTCTCAGTAATTTCAGACTTCTTAGAGAGTGATTTTAATACCTTAACATATCGTGCGAGAGTACGTGAGTTCACTTCATAACCACCTCTACAGGTTCACCCATAGTAGTCTTAATATAAACTCTACATACTGATTCTATAGGTTTCTTTATCTTCGACTCTATAAACTCTAGAACCGTCAGTATATTCTCTGTTACGTCGTCAGGATCCATATCCTCAGTCCCTACCCTACACCCAACCCATGGTTGTTCCTTATTCCTTAACCTAGTACTCATACTGTACTGCTTAATTATAGAGTCTAGATTAGCTGATGGTTGGATAGGTATTGGGAACTTACCTCTAGGGCCTAGAGAAGGCCCTAAAACCCTACCGACGATAGTCATTAAATCAGACTTAACTAAGAACCAATCATACTTACGAGCTATCTTCTTAGCCTCCCTCTTACTAAGTTTTTGAATTTCCTCCCTACTTAACACATCAATACCTAATTCTTTAGCTTTAGTTAGTAATTCACCATCAGCTATAACTAAGATCTTAGGAGTTTTCCCTAACCCCTTAGGTAAGTAGACAACATCTCTAAATTTAATATCCGGTGATTTAGGGTCATACCCTCTAAAAACAACTATTAACTCTACAGATTGTTTAAACCTCCTACCACTACCTAACTTTATAGCCTCTAATACAGCCTTCTTTATATTATCCTTACTAATCATTAATTATCACTTCCTACTTAACCACTTACCCTCATATTTTTGAAGAATTTCATCATATAAGCCTTCATCAACTTCCTTCAACACCTGTTTAAACTCCTTATTATCGACTGTAAGACCTATAGAACCAGCTGTTGATATAACTGACTTAACAGCTGATTTAAGTGTCTTAGCATTCAATTCATTCCCCTTAAGTACAGCAACTTCAACAACCTTCTCAAAACTAATATTACCGACCTTCTTATGTGCAGGGTCTCCAGATGGTTGTTGAGCACCAGCAAACTTAAGAAGAAGTGATACTGTAGTAGGTGATTTAACCTCAATTCTATACTCCTTAGTTGTAGGGTTGACATAGATATCAACACGTACTTCAAGACCTTCGAAATCCTTAGTTAATTCATTAATCTTACTTACGACTTCATTTACATCTAATCCAAACTGTTTTAATGTAGGGCCTAGGGGTGGGGCTTGAGAAGCCCTCCCACCCTCAATTCTAACCCTTACTAACCTCTCACTCATTCCCATCACTTCTTAACAGGTCTTACGTAATCACCTGGAACAGTAGCTTCAAGCTTATATGATGATTCAAGCATATTTAACGTTACTTCATTTCTTTGGAGGTTTACAGACACTACAGTAGCTTTTAAACCTTTAAAAGGCCCTGAAATTATCTCCACAAGATCTCCAGGTTTTAACTCTGTAATGACTGGTTTAGTTATTATTAACTTCTCTAATTCCTCAATACTTATAGACCCTGTAGCACGTCCCTTAACATGTTTTATATCTTTTATTAAGTTATAGATTAGGTGTAAGCCTTTAACCTCAAGTATTATGTACCCCTTAATATCTGGTGGGATAACTATTGAGTAGAGTCCATCACTAACATTTTTAGTCCTAGCTTCTATGAGGAGTGCTGCGTTGAGTTCTTGACGTGCTGTAGTTCTCAATATGAAGAATTTAGAGGCTTCACTCACCATAACCACCTTGAATAAAGTAGAGTGCTAAGTGTATGAGTAAGCCGATGATACCTACTAAGAATAAACCTGAAATAACTATACGTAGTAGTAACGTGTACTCCTTAGGTTCCGGTTTCTCAGCTATGGTTAGGATCTTCCTCCACGCATCAACTAACTCCTTTAAATCCATCCTAACACCTTACTATACTACCTTCTTAACAGTTTAAAGTACTTACGTATTTAAGCGATCATCCTCTTCAACAGGATTTCAGGATTATAAGGTATTAAATCCTCGTATCTCTGACCAATACCTAAGAAGATAATCGGCTTACCTAAGGAGACTATAATACTTAATGCAGTCCCTCCCTTAACATCAGCATCTAACTTAGTAAGTATTACAGCATCAACACCTACATACTTATCAAACCATGATGCTTGATTTAACGCGTCATTACCTGTTAACGCATCTAATATCAATACCTTCATATTAGGTTTTACAACTCTTATAATCTTCTTAACCTCATTCATTAGGTCGACATCAGTATGCATCCTCCCTGCAGTATCTACTAAAGCTACATCGATATTATTCTTTGAGGCATAGGTAATCCCGTCCTTAGCAACTGCTGCTGGGTCAGACCTATACTTACCGCCTATGAATGGTATGTTAAGTCTTTTAGAATGTATCTCTAGTTGTTCTTGAGCTCCAGCTCTAAAAGTATCTGATGCTATAACAACTGATGATAGATTATTAGTTTTGAGGAAGTAAGCAACTTTAGCTATGGTTGTAGTCTTACCAACACCGTTAACACCCATGAAGACCATTACGTAAGGTTTTTGAGAGTTCTTAATCTCTGAGATCAAGTCACCTCTATAACAACCCTTCCTAAGTATATCTTCAAGGGTTTTGAAGAATACAGTCCTTACATATTCTGAAGTATTTGAGAACCTACCAATCCTACTACCTACGATCTCCTTAGCTAGGGAGTCCTTAATGATCTGAACTACGTCGTAAGCTACATCAGCTTCTAAAAGCTCTACCTCAAACTCCTGGAAAACTTCGTTAAACTCATCATAACTTAACTCCTTAGTTGTTAGTACCTCACTAAACTTATTGATTACGTTGCTGAATACTTGCTTAAGCTTGTTAAACATCTATTACCACTAATAAGTAAAATACTTAGTTACGTTTATGTAGATTTAGCTTGCTGACTCTTTAATGCTTTACTCAGTACTTCCTGAAGTTGTTGGTAGTATGTTAATGCTTTATTCAACTCGTTCTCAACCATACGTAGTGCCTGTATCACATCATTCTCCTTCTTATCAAGTAGCTTAACAGCTAGTTCTACAGGTACTTCAGCATAGTAATTACTACCGATATGAGCTACTACAGACTTAACATCACTTATAACACCTCTTACGTATGTATGACCCCTCCTATCGAGGGATATTAGAGTCTCTAAACTACTCTTACCTGATAGTTCCTCAACAGCACCTCTACTTAATCTAATCTCCTGTAGTTCTGAGGCTAGTTGAGCAATACTACCCTGTAACCTATCAACGTACTTCTTAACCTCACTTAACTCAACTACTAATGCATTAACATCTACTCCTACTTTATCACTCAATAGACCACCCAGTAAAGAACTCTAACTCTCTAATAACTTTATACTTACTCTCCTCAGGTTTTACCTCCTTAACGTTAATTATCTTTATATGAGACCTCTTAAGCTTATGCCTACTCCCTAAATCTGAGTATACCTTCTCAACAGCATGTTCAGGTTTTAAAGCTCTTACATCTATTGTGAACGGTTGCCACCGTCTAACCCTATCCGGGCTAAAGAGTGCTAAACCCTCAACCCTATACACTCTAACCTCCCCATTCATTAACTACCACCTATATTTAATGCTTTAATTATCCTCATGATCTCAGGCCCTGTAGTCCTTTCACCAACTACTGCTCCATAATTATTCGCTACTAAACCAGTCTTTATAAATGCTACTCCAAAATTAACAGTACCTACATCAAGTTGAACATTTAAGACCCTAGATAACTCCTGTAACTCCTCATCACTAACATCTGGATGTACTAAACCTCCTACATCATTAATTACAGCTACTGAACCAACTGTAACGAATTTCCCTATAGACCTCCTAACCACCTCACTAACCCCTAAAACCTTCTTAACAACATCTATATCCCTATCGTGAAGCTCTGGATGTACTATAGCTTTCTTATTATTCGTTAGGATAACATTACCTAATGCTGTGAAGTTAGTGTATAAGATGTTAACGTTAATACCTAAACTCTTAAGTTCTTCAAACTCCTTATCCTTAACAATCCTAGGTAGTAGTAAACCATTATCGTTACCAGCTACTAAAATACCTATTAAGTTAGTACCTGCGACTCTACACTCTATAACATCTACGTTTAAATTATCCGCTATCTTCTTCTTAACGTTAGTATCGTTTACAGGGGGTATTAAAGCTATTCTATTATTAGCGAAGATATACACACCTATATTTGGATTACCAAAAATCCTTATTTTTTCTAGGGTCATCCCTACCTACCAAACATTAAGAAGTCTTACCTACTTCTAAAGCTAGGGAAACTTTAACTACACCTTCATCAATCTTAGTAACTTTAACTGCGATCCTCCTAGGGGGTTTATCGTAGGATTTACTGAATATGTACTCATTTACTGAGTTATCTATGAGGACTTCATTAGCTTTAGTATGCTTCTTAACGAATTCCTTAATCATTTTAATAGCTCTAGCTAATCTTCTATACCTCCTAGTCCAGTAAAGCCTGTTTAAGTTGATCACGTATATAGCCTCACTCATAATCCCACCCTAGATATTACCTAACTTAGACCTCCTCCAATGCCTCCTCTTAGGTCTAAACCTTAACTTCCTTAGTGTTTTAGGGATTACCCATAAAGGTATTGCTGAGTTAGATTTAAACGCGCTACATAACCTTAACTTCTTAGCTAATGGTTTATTCCGAGCCAACTCCTACCCCTTCCTCTTAACTGTTATCCTTATATCCCTCCTACTCTTCTCATCAATCTGTCTTAATATTTCCTTTAACTCTTCATCGTCAATAACCTTATTCAACCTACCGCTTAGAGATAAACTTACTAAGTAATCCTCAAGTGCCTTAGCTAACTCAGGCTTAACTAACTTGATATTAGCTAATCTCTCACGAGCTTCTGGAGTTAATATCCTCCTTAAGACTTCTTGCTTCTGAAGCTCTCTTAACATCTCCTCCTCCCTAGCTTTAGACTCCTCAGCAGCTCTCTTCATCAACTCAGCCATACGTCTCCTCTTAATAAGCTCTAACTCCTCGTCGTAATACTCATAGTTGCTAATGTTTATCACCCCGGAGCATACTTAGCTAACTCAGGTATTAACTTAACTGCTTCTTTAAAGACCTCATTAGCTATTCGAGCTAGTAGTGAGGTACCCTTAGGTGTTAAGACCCTACCCTTACCCCCAACTTTAGTTACTAAACCAGCTGCCTCAAGCTGCTGTAGTATATGTCTGATGATAGCTCCGGAAGCCTTCTTAAAATGAGGTGGTGCAGACCCCCTACGCTTCAACCCTCCATAAGCTGTCCTAAGAGTTCCAACACCTACAGGTCTCTCACTCATGTATAACCTCCTAAGAATACTTGCAGCCCTCACATACCACCAGTCAGGATCTTCAGGGAGTCTAGACTTGAAATGACCTGTCTTTACGAATAATGCCCACTGAGGAGGTCTTACAGCTGGTACGTTATTCTTTAGATAGTTAGCTAAGTATTTAATGAACATGTCAGCTGGTACTTCCCTAACATCAACCATCTCACTACACCGTTAATACTATTGGTACTTAATTAATAGGTTTTAATAATTTTATGAAACTTAAGTAATTAACAGACTTAAACTAATACCTAACTTAAATCTAAGTGATGGTGTAGGTTGTGAGGAAGGTGTTAGTCGTGATATTGAATAAGGATAACGCTGAAGGTCTTAGAGAAACTCTTAACAGTCTAGTTAATCAAGTAGGTAGTTGTAGGGTGTGTGAGTGTTTTGATGTGTTAGTTATTGATGGCGGTTCTAAAGATAAGTCAGCTGAGATTGCAAGTGAGTTTACTTCTAAGTACCCATGTATGAAATTTAAGGTACAGGAAGTATTAGGTGGTGTAGGCCCAGCTCGTTTAGAAGCTATTAAATATGCGATAAGTAATGGGTACGAGTATATTCTATGGGGAGATTCAGAGAATATATACTGTGAAGACTACGTAAGTCAAATGATTAAGACCCCAACAGATTGTGATGTAGTGTCTGGAAAGCCGTTACTTAGATGTCATGAACTATCGGATAAGTTATTTTTCTGGTACCACGCATATCATGTGTTATTTAAGTATGTTAGAGAGAGACATGCACCAGGGAATAACAAGTTAGTTAAAACTCACGTATACTCGAAATCTATATACCCACCAATAATTAGAAGTGATGACTTCTACTTCAGTATACTAGCTCTAAAGAGGGGAGTAAAATTCTGTTATAATGATGACGCTGTAGTCATAGTGACTACACCGAAGGATTGGCAAGGTATAAGGTCTTGGCAAAAAGCTAGGTTGTTAGGGGTAGTTCAAGGAGCTGTACTCATCAACAGTAAATTACCTCCGGACTTCATACCCTGGTTTACATTTTCGTTATACCCTATATACGTGATGATCTCGTTATACCTAATTATGGGTTCAGGTATAGTAACGTTATTAGGGTACTCACTCCTCACGATGATATTAGCAATTACCTCGTACATGATAATTAGGTTAAGTAAGTTATCTAAGGATGTATGTGTAGAGAACAAGTTATTTAACGGTTTCTTAGGGTTTGTAGGGATGTACCTTCACTCTATATTCACAACATACTATACTTTAAAATACGTGCTTAAATACTTAAAGACTGATATGAAGGAAGAACTCATAAGGAAATCCCAGAAAATTCTAGATAAGTACGGATTTAACATAGAGAGAATATCAACGGATATCAGCATTTCCAGCTTAAATCACTAATAATCATTAGACCCTCTTCTCATCACTCTAAAATTCTTTGTAGCAGAGTTATTAAGTTTAATACTATATTGTTATTATTGATTGAGAGAACTGTTTTAAGATTAAGATGGGTTGTTAATGAGGGTGTCCTCAAAATATATTTGTTAAAAGTTTATTAGGTAATATCTTAAGAGAAGTGTTGATGAGTGTGAGTAGATACCTTAAAACCAACGTTCTTAAACTTCAAACATTAGTTATTAATATATTATACGTTGATTTAGATAGTAGAGGTGTTTAATATATTAGGTGAGAAACGGGTGTGTAGTAACTTAATAAGTTTTAGTAAATACTTTAAACCACTAATAACTTACTTACTAACTCTCATCTTAACATTCTATATCTTAATCATACTTACGATATCTTCGTTAACCTACACTTACTACCTAGTAAGATATAGTTATACTTACTATACGTACGTATCATCAGTAATACTATTCATACTCTATACAATTCTACACTTCTCATTACCAAAATACAGTTTAATCAAGGATATAGCAATAATTTCCTCAATAGCTTTAATAATAACAAACTACTCCTACTTAATAACTTATAAATTAGTCAATCAATTAACACTACATGTGTATCCGTTAGTAATTATCGTAAGTGATGGTATGTTTAATAGTGTTGCTCTATTAGATTGGGGTCAAATAGCTTTAATGGCGTTAATACTGATATTACTTAAGCTAATACATTTAAACATCCTCAAAACACATCCTAAACGTACTTAAATTATTGAAGATCCTCAGAAATCCCTTACTTACACTTAAGATGATATACTTCATAAACTCTAATTCATATAGGTGTATGACATCATCATTTAGGCTTAATCACTAATACTAACTCACTATATCTTCTATCTTGTTTAGTGTTTAGTTCTGCTGATCGCTATGTACCTTAGCTTAGAATATGTTGATGGTCTTGAAGTTTATGTCGTAGGTGGTGAGGACCTTCTATAAAGTTCTCTCCGTCTAGCTTCTAGTAGGTTAGGTTCTAAACCTAGGAATTCAGCAGCTGTTATTACATTAACACCGGATAGGTCTTTAATGATGTTGAATACGTTCCTATAGTTAAGATCTCTTAACATGTGGTGGTCTATTACTAACTTACTAACTTTTTTAGACAGTATGGCTAGGTTCTCTATACATGACCTAATCTCATCTTCACTATAAGCATTATTAATTAAGTATGTAGGGGGTCCATCAACTATCGCTACATCAGCTCTCTCTATAAACTTCATAGAGTAATCATTTAAGAACCCCTCAATATCTGATGTAAATATTACTGAATACCCCTCATACCTTATCGATACCATCAGAACATATCCAAGCTTATCGTTATTACCGTGTTGTTGAGGTCTGGATACAGTTATTAAAGTCTTACCATATTTGAACTCCCTACTATCAGCTATCTTAATATTAGCTCCTACCTCCTTAACACCTCTTAAAAATTTAGAAGCTCTTATCCTCTGTGATACGTTAATCATGTTAACAGGGTCTTTAACTAGTAATTCCTTAGAAGCTAGTAACTCTAACGGTATTAGTTTTCCAGGGTCGTGGTGATCGTAATGGTAATGTGTTATTATTACGACATCACTAAAACTTATGTAGTTCTTAATAACCTCAATAGAGTTATGAAGTGTTTCAATCTCTAACTCATGAGGTGGTAAACCATATCTTAACGGAGCTAAAGATGCTGAAGGGTCTATGATTATGTTTACGTCGGGGGTTGAGATGAATGTAGCCATAGACCTAACACCTAAGCTATCGAAAGCTAATGGTTTTATCTCTAACATTCTACCACCGATTACGTAATTTTGTACTTTCTAACTCCTCCAGGTACCACTAATTAAATATTTTATTACTCCCTACGTAGTCAAGTTAGACTAGGAGTTACATAACTCCTTCGAGTTCCACTATCTATTTAGAATAAACCTTAAATTACAAAACTTTTAAAGTTCTGATAGAATAATAGTGTGATGTGGTACGGGTGGCAATATGAGTGCATCTAAAAAACCGCATTTAAATCTAGTGGTAATAGGTCATGTAGACCATGGTAAGAGTACGTTAGTAGGACATCTACTCATGAGATTAGGTTACATTGATGAGAAGACTCGTAAGGAGGTTGAGGAAGCAGTTAAGAAGAGTGGTAAGGAGGATCAGAAGTTTGCGTGGTTCTTAGATAGACTTAAGGAAGAACGTGAAAGAGGTATAACAATAGCTTTATCGTTTATGAGGTTTGAAACTCCTAAGTATTACTGGACTATAATTGATGCTCCAGGTCATAGAGACTTCGTAAAGAACATGATTACAGGTGCTAGTCAAGCTGATGCAGCGATTTTAGTAGTATCTGCTAGGAGGGGTGAGTTCGAGGCTGGTATGAGTCCTGAAGGTCAGACACGTGAGCATGTAATACTGGCTAAGACTATGGGTCTTGACCAACTTATAGTAACTGTTAGTAAGATGGATGCTACTGAACCTCCGTGGAGTGAGGCTAGGTATAAGGAGATAGTCTCCGTCTTATCGAAGTTTATGAAGGGTTTAGGATATAGGGTAGATACTATACCGTTCATACCGGTATCAGGTTTGTTAGGTGATAACCTTATTGAGAGGTCTCCTAATACACCGTGGTATAGAGGGCCTACAGTAGTAGAAGCTCTAGATATGGTTAAAGAACCTCCTAAACCTATAGATAAGCCTTTAAGACTTCCTATACAGGAAGTCTACAGTATCTCAGGTGTTGGTACAGTACCTGTCGGTAGGGTTGAGACTGGTAGGTTAAGAGTTGGTGATAAAGTAGTTATAATGCCCCCAGGTAAGGTGGGTGAGGTACGTTCTATAGAGATGCATCATGAGAAGTTAGAAGAGGCGTTACCAGGTGATAACATAGGTTTTAACATTAGGGGTGTAGCTAAGGAGGAGATAAAGAGAGGAGATGTTGTCGGACACTTAACTAACCCTCCAACAGTTGTTGATGAATTCACTGCTAGGATATTCATAGTTTGGCATCCAACAGCTATCTCCGTAGGTTATACCCCCGTAATACATGCACATACAGCCAGTATAGCTGCTAGGATTACTGAGATCATAGGTAGGTTAGACCCTAGAACAGGTCAGATAGTTGAGAAGAACCCGCAGTTCATCAAGGTAGGAGACTCAGCACTAGTTAAGTTTAAGCCTATAAAGCCTATGGTTCTTGAGAGGTTTAGTGAGATTCCGCAGTTAGGAAGGTTTGCTATGAGGGATATGGGTAAAACTGTTGGAATAGGTGTTGTAACAGATTTAAAACCTGCTAAGGTAGAGGTTAAAGGTTAAGCACTAACTACTACGATTTTTACGGTGTGAATTAATGGCTAATAAAGTAAGGATAAGGCTGTGGAGTGTTAACGTAGGTAACCTGAATTACGTAGTATCTCAGATAGTTGATATAGCTAAGAAAGCAGGTGTTGAAGTTAGAGGACCAATACCACTACCAACTAAGAGATTAGTAGTACCTACTTTAGTACCTCCACATGGTGAAGGTACTAAAGTATATGAGAAATGGGAGATGAGGATACATAAGAGGATAATAGATGTAAGTGCTGATGAGAGGGTTATGAGGCAGTTAATGAGGGTTAGAGTTCCTGATGATGTATATATAGAGATAGAATTATTAAGGTAGAATATTTTATAATTTATTGGAATACCTTAAAATATTTTATGCCGGGGTGCCCGAGCGGTCTAAGGGGCCGGCCTGGAGAGCCGGTGGGCATTAGCCCACGCGGGTTCGAATCCCGCCCCCGGCGCCTTCTCATATAGTTTAAGACTTATAATTTACCCGAATATATGAGGGAACTAATGAACCACCCCGAAGGGAGCTCTCGCCCTTCAGAGTGAGAAGGTCAGCTCTTAAGTAAGTCTTCAAACTGTAATACTTTAACAGTATTCAGGTATTAGTTAAAGGTCTGAGTGTTTTTAAGTTTAGACCTTTAAATAGCTATTTTTTCGGTGTGATGGTGCTTACTATAGATCAAGTTGAAAAATATTTAGGTCAAAGAATTAAGGATGAGTACGGTAGGTTTGTCGGGACTTTACTAAGTATATATGCTGATGTTTCAGGTAATGTTGAATCTGTTGAGATAGCTCTTAATGAAGATAATTACAAACATGTATTCAGTGATAGATTGAAGTTAACACCTGATGGGATCGTCGTTATTCAGGATTGGAAGGTTGAGGCTATAAACGTTGAGAATCAGTTAGACAGGATTAAGAAGAGGATGAGAGCTACTGAGGAATTGTATAGGAAGGGTAGTATACCTGGTCATGCTTATGAGGAAATGAAGAGTAGGTTAGATAAGGAGTTTAGTAGGGTTAAGGAGAAGGTAAAAGATGTTAAGTTGAAGCTTAGGCAGAGGATTAACGATCTTGAGGACCACATATTAAGACTTGAGAAAGCTATGTCAAATCTAATGGTTTTATACATGTCTAATGAAGTTGGTGAAGTATCGTATAAAGCTTCAATAGAGTACCTTAGACAGTCTAAAGCTAAGGCTCAGGATGAGAAGAAAGATATTGAGAAGCATTTAGACCTAATAGAGAAGTTAGAAACAGAACCAACTGAAACTAAAACCATGATACCTACAACAACTCAGCAATTACCTCTAGCCCCGAAGACTGAAACACCAATTCAAGTCCAGGTAGTAGATCATTAAGAGAGGGAGTATTAGTGAGTGTTGTAGTTAATGAGGACAGTGGTGGTTTTAACAAGATACTGAAATTATTTACAGATATAACTTCATGGGGTAGTAAGAAAACTTTAAAGAAGTCTCTACTAGAGATAGTGATAAAACTAAGGGAATATAAGGATATGCTTGAGGAGACTATGGGGAGGTTAAGGAGTAGACATGACGACTTATTCAGGTCTGCAATTACAGCATATGTTAAGGGGGATAAGGCTAAGTCATCTATTTACGTTAATGAATTAGCTGAGATAAGGAAGATAATAACTAATATATACACATCAGTACTAGCGTTGGAGAGAGCTATACTACGTATAGAAACTATTAAGGAGGTCAGCAACATCAACATAGCATTAGGTTCAGTACTCGCTATACTCAACGCACTTAAGGGGCAGGTAAGTAATGTAGTACCTGAGGTAGCTACTGGTATTGACGTACTCACATCAGAGATTAGAAACTTAATAACATCTACGACAGGGGCTACAGTATCTCAAGATAAGCTACTAGATATGTCTGCTGAAGCTCAGAAGATACTTCAGGAGGTTAAGGAGATAGCTGAGGCGAAGATGAGTAAGTCCTTACCTCAAATACCTGAGGAACTACTTAAAACTACCAACGTTACAGATAATCTTAAAACTATAGTAACTATAACTACACAAACATTAGATAGTAAGGTAGGTAGTAAGGATGTGAGAAATCTCAGTATGAGTAAGGAATCATTAGAAAATAAAGTACTTGAATATATCATAACTCATGGAGGATTTATAGACGTCTCAGACGCTGCAAAGAAGTTTAACGTAAGTAAGGAGGAGATTATACAGACTCTTAAGATACTTAAAGAGAAAAATAAAATAATATTTTAAATCCTTAATTAAAACCCTGTATTTTAATTCAAAAGTTTGAGGTGGTCTCTTGAGTCAATCACTTGAGTATCTCGAAGGTATAGCTAGGCAGTATGCTATTCAAGCAGTAAGATATGATAGGGAGGGTAAATTTGATGAAGCTGTAAAGAACTATAGGAAAGCTGTTGAGGTACTTAAGAAGATAATAGCGTTATACCCGGAAAACGGACTTAATAGTGTTTATAGACAGTGGATTAAGGAGTATGAGAAGAGGGTTAAGGATTTAGAGTCTCTTAAACTAGTTAGTGTTTCCCAAGTAAGTTCTGGAGATGGTGGTGATGTTGATGAGTTAATATTTAAGGAGAAGTTAGGGGTATCGTTTAACGATATAGCAGATTTAGAAGAAGCTAAAGAAGCTATTAAGGAAGCTATAATATACCCGACTAAGAGACCTGAGTTATTCCCGTTAGGATGGCATAGAGGTATACTGTTATTCGGTCCTCCAGGTTGTGGTAAGACTTTATTAGCGGCTGCAGTAGCTAGTGAGATTGATGGTGTGTTTATACATCTAGATGCAGCAACTGTGATGTCTAAATGGCTTGGTGAGGCTGAGAAGAATGTTGCTAAGGTCTTTAAGAAGGCTAGGGAGGTATCACTTTCCGGTAAACCAGTAATTATCTTTATAGATGAGGTTGACTCACTACTAGGTATATACCCTACTGAAGTCGGTGGTGAGGTTAGAGTAAGAAATCAGTTTCTGAAGGAAATGGATGGATTACTAGATAAGTCATTTAAGTACTTCATATACGTCATCGCAGCTACTAATAAGCCTTGGAGGTTAGATGAAGCCTTCATACGTAGGTTTCAGAAGAGGATATATATACCATTACCTAGTAAGGAGGCTAGAGTAGAACTCCTTAAGTTATACACTAAAAGTTTAAAACTCTCTAAAGACGTAGATTTGGAGAAGTTAGCTGATATACTAGATGGTTACACAAGTAGTGATATAAAGGATATAGTTATGGCTGCACACTTAAGAACTGTTAAGGAGTTATTCGAGAAGTATAGAGGTTTAGGAAAACCTAGAGAGATAACTTTAGATGACTTTACTGAGGTTATCAGGACTAGAAAACCTAGTGTTAGTAAGGAAGCTGTTAAGGTTTACGAATCATGGTATGAGAAGTTTAAAGCATTATGATAATACTCAAAGTAATACTTTTAATAGGGGTATATTATGAGTTACGACAGAAGGTTTAGAAGTTTAAATCATTACAGGATTATATGCTCCGTAAGCTTATATATTATGGAGGGGGTGTAGTAGTATCACTGCCTTACCATCGCAGGTAAAGGTGTTGAAGAAGGATGGTAGGGTAGAGGATCTAGATATTAGTAAGTTGAAGACATCCATAATTAAACCTCTTAGTAAGTATGGTCTACAATCATATCTAGATGAAATACTTGATGAGGTGTTAGAAGGTATTAAGGATAAGGAGAGTGTAAGTACTAAGTACTTATCAGATATTATAGAGAAGGCCTTCTCAAGTAGGATAATTAATGATTTGAAGTTTGAACTTGTTGCTAGAGAGTATGTATTAGCTAGGATATATAACGATGTTTATGGTAAGGGTTGTTGGAGAGTTATAGATGCTGAGGACTTCAAATTCACATTTCAAGCACTTAAGGTTTTAGAGTCTAGGTACTTACTCAAAGATCCTAAGACGTTAAGATACTTAGAGACTCCGAAGGGTTTATTTAAGAGGGTTGCGGAATTCATAGCTAGTAGAGAAGGTTCTAACTCAGAAGTGTATTCTAGGAAGTTTTACGAGTTAATGATTAATCAGAAGTTCATACCTAATAGTCCTACATTAATGAATGCTGGGACTAAGTTAGGGTTACTCTCAGCATGTTTTGTCTTACCTGTTAGAGATGCGTTAACTACTCCTGAAGGAGACGGTATTATGGACTCTCTAAGGGCTTCAGCTTTAATACATCAACAAGGTGGTGGTACTGGCTACTCATTCTCTGAGTTAAGACCTGAAGGTGATGTAGTAGCTAGTACTGCAGGAGTTGCTTCAGGACCGGTATCATTTATGAAGATGTATGATGCAGCTACTGATGTTATTAAACAGGGTGGTAGGAGGAGAGGAGCTAATATGGGTGTCTTACATGTATGGCACCCGGATATCCTTAAATTCATAAGGAGTAAGTCTGGAGAGTTAAAAGACGTTAACTTACAGAACTTCAACATATCTGTCGGTGTATACGACTCCTTCATGAGAGCTGTTGAGGAAGGCCGTCTATGGCAACTCATAAACCCGAGGTTAACATCCTTAACCCCAGGAATCAACGATTCCAGATACTACGCTATAGTTTGGGCTAGGTATTATATGGATGAGGGATGGGTTCAAGAGTATATAGTTGAGGAGTTAGAAAATGCTGGAGGTTCTATACCATTAGATAAGTCTAAAATAATAACCTTTGATGAAGCTCTTGAAATAGCTAGGAAGGAAAATGCTGTAGTGAACGTAGTAAGTGCTGTTGAGATATTTAACGAGATTATTAGGTGTGCGTGGGATTCAGGAGATCCCGGTCTACTGTTTATAGATACTGTAAATAGGAGGCATCCTGTATGGTATGTAGGTAAGATTAACGCTACTAATCCATGTGGTGAAGTCCCTGCTAGGGAGTGGGAGTCCTGTAACTTAGGTTCTATAAATCTTGAGAAGTATGTTACGTTAGTTAACGGTAAATCAGTCATACTATGGGATGAGTTAGCAGAAGATGTTAAACTAGCTATAAGGTTCTTAGATAACGTTATAGACCTCAATAAATACCCGCTACCTCAGATAGAACGTGAGACTAAGAGGACTAGGAAGGTAGGTTTAGGAGTTATGGGGTGGGCTAACATGTTAATAAGGTTAAACATACCTTATAACTCCGTCGACGCCCTATACCTAGCATACTACCTAGCTGAGTGGATAGTCTATAACGCATATCTAGCTAGTATGGAGTTAGCTAAGGAGAGAGGTCCTTTCCCAGCGTGGGATCCTAAACTCTATAAACCGATATGGATTGATGTTAAACCTCTGGAGGAGTTATTAAGGATTACAGGGATTTCAGAACAACCATCTAATTATGTAGTATCTTTAGTTTCTGAGAGACCTAAAGTTGATTGGGACTACCTCCATCATGAGTTAATGAAGTATGGGTTGAGGAATGCTACAGTAACTAGTGTAGCACCTACTGGGACTATATCAATAATAGCAGGTACTTCATCAAGTATAGAACCACTATTTGCTTTAGCTTTCGTAAGACAAGTTAGTGTCGGTACGTTTATAGAGGTTAATCAACTCTTCCTAGAGTACCTAAGTAATGCTGGTCTTGACGAACCTGAGGTAGTTAAAGTCATAGCTGAATCCGGTAGTATAGCACATAATCCCTTCATACCTAAGAATCTTAGGAGGATTTTCGTAACAGCTCATGATATAGAACCTATCTGGCATTTAATGCATCAAGCAGTTTGGCAGCAATGGGTAGATCAAGGCGTTAGTAAAACAGTTAATTTAAGAGCTGAGGCTACAGTAGATGATGTAAGGAATGTATACTTATTTGCTTGGAGACTTGGTTGTAAGGGAATTACAGTATATAGGGATAAGAGTAAGACCCGTCAAGTCATACAGTTCGGGATAAAGATAGCTGAGAGGTTAGCTAGGGAGGAGTTAGAACGTGAGTTAGGTAAGAGTTTTAGGGAGGCTGAGGAGTTAGTAGAAGCGAGTAAGGTAGGGGGTAAGAAGTTATTAGGTGATAAGTTTAGAACTCATAAACCACCACTATTACGTGAGGGAGAGATGGGTGATTGCAAATCTTGTGAATATTAGTGAGTTAAGCTTTAAACTCCTTAAGCTTTAACTACCGCCTACTGATATTGAGTTCTTGAGGGTTTCCTCGATTTCTCAATAATCCTACTCAGTAATTCGAATTCCTCAGGCACGCCTATGAATTCAATCTCACCATTTAAGACTATTGCAGGGACGCTAGTAACGCCGTACTTATCAGCTATATCAGGGTTTTCATAAGCTTCAACTATATCAGATACTATGTTCTTATTATTATTCTTATAAGCTTCAAAAGCGAACATATTAGCTAGGAATGCTGCGTAAGGACAGTAAGGACATGTTGGTGTTACTATAACCTCTATACGTACTTTCTTAGAGACTCTACTTAACATTTCTGAAGTCTTCTTAGATAAGCTACTATCACCATTACTTATCCTTAACACAGTCTCGATAAACCCTCTAAGCTCCTCACCTGCAGGCATTCCAATATACCTGATCTGACCTTCAAGCATAACAATAGACGGTATCCTACTAATACCATACTTCTTAAATACTTCAGCACCATCTCTCCTATAGTGATATACTTGATGACGGAGTAATGCTGTGTTATCTACTTTAGGACTTAACATCGCTAACGTATCAATTAATTTAACAGTTTCACTACAGAAAGCACATATATCACCTACGAATGTTAGAACTTCTACAGGGTACTTCATCTCAGCTAATATGTTCTTAAGAGCTTCTAAGTCCTCCTTCGAAAACCTTACCGTGAACATATCACTTATGTCGAACCCCATACTACCACCTCATAACAATATGAGTAGTTAGATCCGTAATAAGTTTTATGTTATCATGCTAAACGTGAAGGGATTATAGAGAGAACTTGATGATGGAATCTTCAATATTTAATGGTTGATCCATATACACTCTTAACATCATAAACGACGCGTACTCGTTGTAGTATGGAGGTCCTAGACGACTGAATAGAGTTACTACCCTATTACCATGATTTAATTTAAAACCATTAACACATGGTTCATGACCTCTTATTACTACTTTAGTGTTAGTGATGCTTAAAGCCTTCTCAGTTATCTTAGGTCCGAAGAGGTATCCAGCACCACGGTATGATGGTTCGTAATATGGTATATCCTCTGTCGGATCATTCCATAAGACCTCCTCTAATATCCTAACATAATCTGTTACTCCCCTACCGATTAAGTAATCATGAACGTTCTCTACAGAGTTTATATTCTGTGTTGGTGGTCCTCCATGAAGTAGTAGGGCTAGGTCCTTAATAATTAATGAATGTGGTAGTAGTTGGAATAACTCTCTAAACGTTTCATACATTCTAAGACCACGTTCTCTCCCATACCTATGTACGAGTTCTATAGGGAAGTCATGCGGGTAGACTGGTAAGAAGTCAGGTGGTTCGTGATTACCTCTAAGTAGGAATACCTTATCCGGGTACCTTAACTTTAATAGTAATGGTATGAGTATAGCCTCAACTTGGTTTTCTCCACGGTCGATATAATCTCCTAAGAATATTAAGTTGTAATTACTTAACCTATCAGTAAACTCCATTATATGTTTCAACGACTGTAGATCTCCATGTAAATCACCTACTATTATGTACGTCCCCTCATCAGGTATTATTATAAGACCGCGGTGTTTACTGTACTCATACTCTAGAGCTTTTATAGAATCATTTAATATGGAGTTAACGTAATTTACATCATACACATTACTACTAACTATGTTAACAAGATTTAATACCTGCATTGTTAAACTCCACTTAACTCCTTAAGTTTCTTGATGATTAACTTATTAGTTAGTTCTGGATTAGCCCTCCCCCTAGTCTTCCTCATAACTTGACCGACTAAGTAGTTAATCGCTTTAGGATTTACTAACGCATCTCTAAAAGCTTTAGGATTCTCCTTAATCACCTCATCAACTATCCTCATTAAGACTTCCTCATTAGATATATCAATGTAATTCTCCTCATACACTATAGTACTTACATCCTTATTATACTTCAGTACCTTCGGTATTATCTCCTTCAAGATCTTAATATTTATGATGTTGTTCTTAAGCATATATACTAACTGACATAGTTGGTTAGGTGTTAATATCTTCACAGCCTTACTTACCTCTATATCCATCTCATCAACCCATCGTTTAAAGTCGTTCACAATTATATTACCTACCATCTCAGGATTACCGCAATACCTCACACACTCTTCGAAGTAATCAGCTAATACCTTCTCAGATACTAGGACTGTAGCTAAGTAATCACTTAATCCGTAAGTCTTCATGAACCTCTCAATCCTTTGATCAGGTAGTTCAGGTAGTTTCTGAGATACCTCCTCAATAAGTTTTAACGAGATCTTTATCGGTGGTAGGTCAGGATCTGGGAAATACCTATAATCCTCTTCAAACTCCTTAACTCTTAACGGGACTGTAACCTTCCTAACAGTATCCCAATGACGAGTTTCTCGTCTAACTTTCTCACCAGTTTCTAAAGCCTTACTCTGTCTAATTATCTCGTAGGTTAAAGCCCTCTCCACATCCTTAGCCGAGCCTATATTCTTAATCTCAACTCTAGAACCTCCAGCTAAGGATATATTAGCATCAACTCTTAAAGCACCTTCTAACTCAGGATTTACCAATCCTAGATGTTCAAGGATAGATCTTAACTTATCTATAAAAGCTCTTGCTTCTTTAGGACTTCTTAAGTCTGGCTCACTCACAATCTCAAGTAACGCTATACCAGACCTATTATAATCAATTAACGTATACTTACTAGTTAATATTGAACCTGTAGGGTAAACAATTTTTCCAGGGTCCTCCTCTATATTTATCCTTCGAATCCTAACCTTCTTTAAACCCCCCTCAACACTTATAACTATATACCCATCCCTAGCTATAGGCATACTACCCGGACCATCATATTGTGAGATTTGGTAATTCTTAGGTAGGTCTGGGTAGAAGTAGTGTTTACGTGTGAATATCAGGACATCACTAATCCTACACTTCAATGCTAGAGCTACCATTAAAGCCGCCTTAATAGCCTCAACATTAACTACTGGTAAAGCACCAGGTAGTCCTAGACATACTGGACAGACATTAGTGTTCGGGGGCTTCCCCCTATAATCTGAAGAACATGAACAGAATAACTTAGTCTTTAAGGAGGTTATCTGTGTATGGACTTCTAAACCGATCTTAACATCAAGGTTAGACATACCCACTCACCACAGTAGGTACTAGGTCTTTAAGACCTGACTTAAGTTCGTGAATGTATGCTAAGTTTATTAAATATCCTTCAGAAAGTCTAGGACCTATCAACTGTAACCCTACCGGTACACCGTTGACTATATCTGATGGTATTGAAATCGCTGGTAGACCTGTTAAATTAGCTACTACTGTATATGTATCTAGTAAGTACAGTTTTAGAGGGTCGGTTAAAGCCTCACCAAACCTTGGTGGTAATGTTGGTGTTGTCGGTGTTACTACCACATCAACATACTCAAACAACTTCATGAACTCATCATAAAGTAATTTCCTGATTTTAGAGGCTTTTAAATAGTATTGGTCGTAGTAACCAGCACTTAACACAAACGTGCCTAATAATATCCTCTTCTTAACTTCAAGTCCGAAACCCTCACTACGGACTTCAGCATAGACCTCATCCCATGTCCTACCCTCAACACTTACGTGGTAACCATATCTAACACCATCATAACGAGCTAAATTAGAACTTGCTTCAGCCATAGCTATTATGTAGTATGCAGGTAATGCATACTTAATTATAGGTATACTCACCTCTAAAACCTCTAAACCCTCCTCCTCAAACCTACGGAGACTTCTACTAAATGCTGTTAGGACTGTGTTATCAACACCTTCACCAACACATTCCTTAATAACAGCTATCTTATACTTCTTCATAGGTGTTGGTTTTAGGAATTTCATGTAGTCTAAATCCTTAACTCTTAAGGTAGTACTATCACGAGGGTCGTAACCAGCTATAACACTTAATAATAACGCTAAGTCACTTACGTTCCTAGTCATAGGTCCTATCTGTTCTAGGCTTGTACCGTAGGAGATTAACCCATACCTACTTACTAATCCGTAAGTAGGTTTAATACCTACTACCCCTGTATAGGCTGCAGGTACTCTAATAGAACCACCGGTATCACTACCTAAGGCAATACTAGCTTCATAAGCTGCTACAGCAACAGCACTACCACCTGAAGACCCTCCAGGAACTCTATCAAGGTCCCAAGGGTTACGGGTCTTGAAGAAAGCACTGTTCTCTGTAGTTGATCCCATAGCGAATTCATCCATGTTTGTCTTACCTAATACTATACCTCCTTCACCTATAATTCTCTCAATAACTGTTGCGTTATATGGGGGTATGAAGTCGTATAATATTTTAGAAGCACATGTAGTCCTTAAGTTCTTAGTTATTATGACGTCCTTAACAGCTATTAGGAGGCCTGCTAACCTACCTTTAAAACCGTTTGTAAGCATCTCACGGACTTTAACCCCATCAGCTAAGACCTCATTTAAAGGTCTTAAAGTAATGTATGAACGTACAAGGTCTTCAACTCTATCAATAACTTCATAAGTACCTACTACGTACTCCTCAATCAATCTAGGATCAGATCTAAATAACTCAACAAGTTCTGTAGCCCCTTTACGTATAAGCCTACCCAGAGTAATCACCTAAGGATTAAGCAGTCCTCGGACCCTTTATAAAACCCCCCTCAACCTCCTTAACATTCTTTAGTACTTCATCAACACTAAGAGCCTCACCAACTTCATCATTCCTAACTACAGGTTCGTCTTTTAAGACCATGAATAAAGGTTCGACATTACTTAAGTCTAAAGAGTTTATAGTATTGAAGAATTCAATTATCTTCCTCATATCATTTAATATTGTCCCCTCCTCCTCACTACTAATCCTTATTAAGGATAACCTAGATATCCTCTCAAGCCATACCTTAAGATCCTCTGACATACCTATACCAAGTTCTTTAAGACCTCATCTACTTATAAAGTGTAGGTATAATGTATTCAGAGTTCGTGACTACAGCATCTATAGTCACTTAAGTAGTTTTAATTTACGAGTTATAACATTTTAATGGTATATAATGTCTACTATTGATGAATTCGTTAAGGCGTTGGGTAGGTTATTAAACTACGACTTACTAGAGAACGCGTTAACAGATGCTGAGATGGTAGTATCTAACGATGTAGTATTTAATGTAGCAGTTAATTGCTTATCAAGTAGATGTGTTGTTAAGAAGTTCAGGATCTTAATTAAGTATGACTACGTAAATAACGTTATTAGGAAAGTATCTTTAGAGGTTTACCTATCTTCAGAAGTAACAGTGTCGGAGTTCTTTAAAGGTTTAGGAAGTATTTTAGGGATGTTTAAAGGTGAGTTTGAATTAAGTAAGGAGATGGTTAAGGTAGTTTTTAATATTCCAGTAGATGATGTTGGTAGGATTTTTACGATAATAGATTTACTGAAGAAATCACTGAATACAGATTTTAAATTAGTTGTTGATGGTTATGAGGTGTTATTAAAGGATGAAGGGTAAGTTATATATCGTTGGTATCGGACTTACACCGGAGTACTTAACTATAAGAGCTTTAAAGATCTTAAGGAGGGTTAAGAAGGTATTCTTAGACAGTTATACTAGTTTATTAGTTGATGATGTTAAACTTAAGGAGGTTTTAGGCAGTGATTATGAGATGTTGGGTAGGAGGGATCTTGAGGATCTTAATGGTGAGAAAGTCTTTAACGCCTTAAACGAGGGGGATGTAGCCCTCCTATCACCAGGGGATCCACTCATAGCTACTACTCATGTAAACATAGTTATTGAGGCTAGGAGGAGGGGTTATGAGGTTGAGATAGTTCCTGGGGTAAGTATAGTCTCAGCAGCAGTAAGTTTCACAGGTTTAATGATATATAAGTTAGGGAAGATAGCTACAGTCACGTACCCTAAGGACGGTATCTTATATGAGTATCCCTATGATGTAGTGAAAGAGAATTCTTTAAGGAACTTACATACCTTACTATTACTTGAGGTTGATGTCGATAAGAGTATTTACATGAGTGTTAAGGAAGCTATTCAGATACTCTTAAGGATTGAGAGTTTAAGGAGGGAAGGTGTTATAACTTCTGATAGATTAGCTATAGGTATTAGTAGGTTAGGTGGTGAGGATATGAAGGTATGTCCTGATAGCTTAGGTAACCTCATGAGTATGGATTTAGGAGGACCTCCACACTCACTAATAATAACAGCCCCTAAACTACACTTTATTGAGGAGGAGGTTTTAAAGGTGGTTAAGGATGTCTACTGCAGATGAGTTAATAGCTATGAGGGTTTTAAAGTATATAATGGCTGTAGAGCAGGTACTAAGTAATATTAGGTTAGACGATGTTAAACATCCTGAGGTTAGGGAGGTAATAAACTTAAGTAAAGCATACTTAAACGACTCTAAATACTACTTCAGTAGTAAGGACTACATAACTTCATTATCATGTATAGCTTACGCTGAAGGACTCTTAGATGCTTTAAGGATTTTAGGTATTATTAACTTCTACTGGGAACGACCTAAAGTACGTAAGGTTATGGTTGGTGGGACCTTCGACATAATACACCCTGGTCATATACACTACCTTAGTGAAGCATCAAAACTCGGGTTAGTATATGCTGTAGTTGCTAGAGACTCTACTGTGAGGAGGATTAAGGGTAAGGAGCCAGTCAATGATGAATTAACTAGGTTAGAAGTAGTTAACTCCTTAAAATTCGTTTATAGTGCAGTATTAGGTAATGAAGAAAACATTTTCAAGAGTATTGAGGTAGTTAAACCTGATGTAATATTATTAGGACCTGACCAACCAGTTGATGAGCAGTCAATATCTAAGTACTTAGATGTTATAGGTTTGAAGGCAGAGGTTTTAAGACTATCTAGTAGGTATAAGTCTGAAATAGCTAGTACAACTAATATTATTAACAAGATCTTAAAATTATATTGTGGGAATCATATTATATGTAAGTGATGATGGGTGTAAGCTCTGAGTAAGTGATGTGGATAGAAGAGTTAATTTATACTGAACTACCTTTCTTCCTACCAGTTCTCTTAGCAGCAATATGTCCGACCTTCCTCCCTGGAGGTGTTGTTCTAGATACTGTTGAAGGTCTTGAAACACTCTGGTGTGAACCTCCACCATGTGGGTGTGATACTGCGTTCATAGCAACACCTCTAACTCTAGGCCATTTCCTAGCCTTAACTTTCCACTTATGATATGAGGCACCAGCCTTAAGTAATGGTTTCTCAATCCTACCAGCACCTGCAGGAATACCTACAGTAGCTCTAGCAGTACTTATTATAGGTCTCACTTTACCACTAGGTAGTTGGACTAAGGTGTAATTACCTGACCTACCAAGTATTAAAGCGTAACTTCCAGCCTGTCTTGATAATTTACCCCCATCACCGGGACTTAACTCTATATTATATACTTTAGTACCCTCAGGTATGCTACCTAATGGTAATGTATTCCCTATACTGATAGGGGCTTCAGGACCTATGTAGACCTCCTGACCTACGAACATACCTTCAGCAGCAGGTATGTAGTACTCAACACCGTTTTCTAGCTTAATACGTGCTAGTGGGACCCACCTACCCGGATCATGAATTAACTCTAGAACTACACCACTTAATGTTTCATTAGTTGGTGGTGGGTATTTAGCCGGTGCTGTATGGATATGACTTGGACTACGGAATGTTGGTGAGCCTCTACCAGCCCTCTGACTTAGGATTCTCTTACCCATTCACAACCCCTTACAGTATTCCTAGCTTAGTAGCTATCTCTGAAGCTTTAAACTCTTCCTTCAGCCTTACATAAGCTTTCTTCTCACCTTTAGGTGTTATCAACACTCTCACATCCTCAACCTTCACATTAAATAACTTCTCAACAGCGTACTTTACCTCATGTTTATTAACATCTCTACTAACTATGAAGGTTAAGGTATTAAACTTCTCAATGTAATTTAATGCTTTCTCAGAAGTTACAGGCCTTAACAAAATCTTTGTAGGGTCTTTCATAAAGTAATCACCTCAAACCTCCTGCTAAGCATATCTAATGCTTTAGTAGTAATTATAGTTAATCTACCTGGAACACCACCAGGTGCTAAGTGAACTACGTTTAACAGATCTACTGCAACTACGTCAACACCTGGTAGGTTTCTGAATGCCCTAACTGCGGGTACGTCCTTACTAGATACTATCACTAATAATGATTTAGGCTCCTTATACCTCCTCCCCCTCATCTTACCCTTACCAGACCTTATCCTTATACCTTCCTTAGCTCTAACAACATCATCCCATAACTTAAGCACCTCTAATACCTTCTTAGCCTCTGATGTTATGTTAACCTTCTCGAAATCATCCACAACAACTACTGGTAATATATCATTATTCACTATATGTCCTCTACTCCTGACGAAAGTGACTTCAGAAGTAGCTGAGAGAGCTGAAACTAAAGCAACTATTTTCTCTTTCTTGTTAACACGTTCGTATAACCTCTCATCAACTCTAGGCGGGTGAGCTAACCTACCACCTCTAGTCATAGGAGCTATAACAGCTCTACCATTATCTAATCGAGGAACTCTAGCGAGACCGTAGTTAATACCCCAACTCTCCCCAACCCTCCTCTTACCAGCTAAGGGGTCCCTACCCTTAGGTTGGAGTCTAGCTGTTAATGCTGAAATAACAGCTCTTTTGATGATATCCTTCCTTACCGGATAATTAAATATTAACGGTAATACTATCTCACTAACTACATTACCTCTTAAATCATATACACTTACCTTCTTTTGCTTAACATCACTCACCGGTAGTAATATCTTGAAGACCATTAAGTAACACCTCACATCTTACTCTCTAGACTTACGTACGTGATTATTGGAGGTCCTTGAGGAATCCATTTAGGAGGTCTTATAGGGTATCTCAAGACTATAGGTGCTTTAGGTGGACCCATAATACTCCCCTTAATTAATACATAGTCAGAACGGATGATACCGTAGTGTGGGAAGCCTCCAGCAGGTACGACCTCATATCCATTACTTCCTATCCTTAATATCCTCTTATTATACTCAGTCCTTCTATGGAATCCTAACTGACCTGCTTGAGGGACTGTACTTAAAGCACCTATAGTAGGACTTCTAGAACCTACCCTTCTACTACCCTTACGATGCTTATGCCACTTAGGTAATTCCTTAACACCAAATCTCTTTATAACACCTTGAAAACCTTTACCCTTAGTAACTCCAAGGACATCTACGAACTGACCCTCAGTGAACACGTCAGTAACTTTAACCTCCTTACCTAGGATTGATACAGCATACTTAATCTGTGACTGGATATCACTACCTCCAATCTTTACCTCTAGCAAGTCAGGCTTCTTCTTACTCAAACCTCCAGTAAGCTTAGGTTGAGTCGCAACTATTACTGAAACCCTACTGATGATACCTATGTTATCATTAATTACTGATAACTTCTTATCTAGGTCTGTACTCCTGAATGTCGGTATCTTCCTCCATAACTCTAACTCCTTAGGAGGTTCTACCCAAGCCTCACAAAATGTTGTAAGACCCCATACGTCCCTCCTATACGTTCTAATAGCTAATGGTATTAGTGGTGGTGTCTCTAAAACTGTGACTGGAACTACGATCTCTCTACCACTAGTTAGGCTATTAGGTCTATCATCAATCATGACGATATGTGTCATACCAGCTTTATAACCTATAAAAGCTAAGATCCTAGGACTATCTAACTGTACCTCAGGCCATGTCTTAATCCTAGGTAGTAACCTACTAGCTCTCTTCCTAGGTCTAAACGCTAGACTACCCCTACGAGGTGCTGAGGTCTTCCTACGTGCCATTTAATCTACACCACGCTAGGTATTACGTACTTCTACATTCTTAAAAGTTTTTGAGAAGGTATTTTAAATTATATGTACATCAGCACTATAGCTATCATCATACTCAGTACTCGGCAAACACATCATCTAAACTTTTATATGTTATGTAAGTATAAATCTTTAGTGGGGTAGTTATGGGGGGTAGACAGAAAACTACTCTATTCATGATACCTGAGGAGAAATCCAGTAGTAAGGGGGCTACTAAGGAGGAGGGTAAGGGCGGTAAGAAAAGTAAGTAAGTTATTGAAGGAGTTAAGGCCTTCCATCAATGTCTAATCTCTTCTCATGGCCTCCACCTAAACGTAAGATTAAAATAATTACTGTAATACCAGTATCTATATTACTAGTTGAGCAGACACTTTATGAGAAGACGTTACTTATAGGGTGGCTTGCTAGAGCTTTAGCTATGTTTAGAGTTGATGAAGTTTTAGTATTCAGAGATAGTGAGTCTAGTTATGAGGATTTAGAGGTTATGACTGATATCCTAAACTACTTATTAGTACCTCCCTACATTAGGAAATACGTAGTCGGTAAGAAGGATACCTTAAGGTATGTTGGTGTATTACCACCACTTAACATATCTACTCATCCATTACTAGATGATGATGTAGAGTTACTACCTATTAGGGAGGGGGTTGTACTTGATGTAAGAGGTTTACTTGCTAAAGTACATGTTGGTTTAAGAGATTATGTAATAGTTGAGATACCTAGAGGTTTCATTAATGACGTACGTATAGGGTCTAGAGTATTAATCAGGATCACTAAAAAGAAACCTCTTAGAGGTGTTATAGTTGATGCAGAGAGTTTACCGTGGTATGTAGGTTATAAAGTAGTTGTTGTAGAAAGTATTAAGAAGATAATAAATATTTTAAGGAGTCCTAACGTAGTTGGGGTTTTAACAACAAAATCTGGGAATGATGCTTACGGAGTAGTTAAGGAGGTTATCGAGGGAGGTGTGAGTACCCTTATGTTATTATTCGGTAATCATAAGAAAGACTTTAATGAGTTAGTAGGGCATGAGTACTCTACGTTATTAGATGATTTAATAAAATTTAAAATCAATACAATACCATTCCAAGGAGTACGTAGTGTTAGAACTGTTGAAGCTATATACTCCACATTAGCTGTAGTAAACGAACTACTACACGTTTTAGGACAGCATAAACACTAACACCCTCCTCACCCGGGTTGAAACCCTCCACACTACACGTTCTTAGGAATTGAAGGTATTAAATATATGATAAGTAATGAGTCATACTTAAACTCGTATTTAATGACTGTTAAGGATGGAATCCGTATGTTTCTTTAGTTAGTACGTTGAGGTTTAAAGATTTATAAATATGTTAGTTAAACTTAGATCTTAGTGGTATGATGAGTAGTGCTAACGTAGGTAGTGTGAGGGTTGATATCCCACCTGAGTGGAGGACGTTTAAATATAGAGGTAAGACTTTAGAGGAATTACTGAGTATGTCTATGGATGAATTTATAAAGTTACTACCTGCTAGAGCTAGGAGGTCACTCCTGAGGGAGTCTAACTCTAATGTGAGGACTAGGAGAATTCAGATGGGGTATAAGGAATCCCCGAGGATGAGGTTGTTGGAGAAGGTTATGAGAGCACGTAAGTTGATGAGTGAGGGGAAGAACGTAGTTATAAAAACTCATGTAAGGGATATGATAGTCTTACCAGTTATGGTTGGGTTAACCATAGCTGTACATAACGGTAAGGAATTCATACCTGTTAAGATAGTTCCTGAGATGATAGGGCATTACCTAGGTGAATTCGCACCAACTTGTAAGAAGGTTGAACATGGTGAACCAGGTCTAAAGGCTACTAGGAGTACGTTATTTGTTGCTATGAAGTGATTTTCGGACGTAATTCCTTAACTTAATCATATCTCTTTGTGTGAGTATAAATCTGTAAGTACGGTCCTTAGTCTCTAAGTAGACATCGTATATGTTTGTATTACTACCTACATACTCATTAAACATCTTCATAACATCCTTACTAATTCTCGATATTCTATTATACTTAATATCTATTAAGTCGTTCACACCTACTATGATTGTCCTCCCCCTCAACTTACTGAGTGTTTTATACTCTATTAGGGAGAGTGAAGACCTGTTATCAAGTAATTTAGAGTATACCCTACCACTTAATAATATCTTGATATACTCATCAGTGATTAAAACTTTACATTCCTCTAAAACATTATTATTAAGTAGTAATGCCTTCTCTAAAACCTTCATTTAATTCTTAACCCTTAGCAACACCTATAGGTCTTAACCTAGCAACTAACTTAGCTATATTAACTTTATGTGATACTAAAGCAACTCTATCAACATCTTTATAAGCTCCTGGAGCTTCTTCAGAAACAACACTCTTTGTAGCAGCTCTTAAGTATATACCAGCTCTACTTAACTCAGCTTCAACCTCAGTAGGTCTATACCTCCTAATAGCAGCTTCCCTAGACATCCATCTACCAGCTCCATGAGCTGCTGAATAGAACGTTCTAGCACCTTCCGGTATCCCTACCATTACGTAGCTAGCACTACCCATAGACCCCGGTATGAGTACTACTTGTCCAACCTCTTTATGGTCTTTAGGTATATCCGGATGTCCTGGTGGGAAAGCTCTAGTAGCACCCTTCCTATGTACGACTAACTTTAGTGTTTTAGAATCTACTGTATGTTCTTCTATCTTAGCTATGTTATGTGCTACATCATAAACTGTTTCAAGACCTAACTCACTAGGATCTCTCTTAAATACTCTAGCAAAGCTCTCCCTAACCCAATGGGTAATCATCTGTCTATTAGTCCAGGCATAGTTAGCTGCTGCAGCCATAGCTGCGAAGTAATCTTCACCCTCTCTAGAGTTTATCGGGACTGCAGCTAATTCCCTATCCGGTGGGTTTATACCGTACTTCCTCATAGCTTTCTCCATCATCATTAAGTAATCACTAGCTACTTGATGTCCTAAACCCCTAGAACCTGTATGGACCATAACAGTGATTTGACCTTCATACTCTATACCTATCCTCTTAGCTATATCTGGTGCGTATATCTTATCAACTACCTGGACCTCTAGGAAGTGATTACCAGCTCCTAAAGTACCTAGCTGAGGAGCACCTCTCTCTTTAGCAACTCTACTTACTTTACTAGCGTCAGCTGCCTCCATACACCCACGTTCCTCAATATGTTCTAAGTCCTCATACCATCCAAAACCCTTACCTACAGCCCACTCAACACCTTCCTCAAGAACTCTATCTAGTTCTGATATTGATAACCTAACCTTACCAGTACTACCAACACCACTTGGGACGTTCCTGAAGATCTCGTCGATAAGGTTCTTCACCTTATCCTTAACATCATTATAGCTTAAGTTAGTCCTTAACAGTCTAACACCACAGTTTATATCATAACCTACACCACCAGGGGATATAACACCATCATCATATCTCATCGCTGCAACACCACCTATAGGGAAGCCGTACCCTTGATGTCCGTCAGGCATTACGTATACAGCCTTAACTACACCGTTTAAACAGGCTACATTAGCTGCTTGAACTAACGTGAGGTCCTCCTCCATCTTCTTAAGTAGGTAATCATCAGCAAATACTATAGCATCTACATTCATACATTCCTTAAAACCCTTATGTATTACCCACGTATAATCACTTACTAACTTAAGCGGTACCCTCGACATATCGTCAACACCTAAGACTATACAATATAGCAAGTTTATAAGTTTGTGAAGTCGGTATTAAACTAGTTAAGGATATCATCATTTATGGTTAAGTACATCTTAATAGCTTATTAACCTTAGAAAGTTTTTTATGAGTAGCAGTGGGGTGTACACTGCTTGCCTATATGGCATTACTCAGTAATGGTTGATGAGTCAAGGAGTGCTAAGGCAGTATTACGAGACGCTCCAATCTCTAGAAAAGAAGCTTATGAGGTCTTAAAAGTAATAAGGGGTATGAAGTTATCTGAAGCTAAAAAACTAATTAATGATGTTATAAGTTTTAAAACCCCCATACCTTACACTAGGTATAAATTATCAATAGCTCATAAGAAGGGACTTTCACATCTTTTCCCTAAGTTTAAGTCTCCTATAGGTAGGTACCCGGTTAAAGTATGTAAGTACTTACTGAAGCTTCTTGAGAATGTAGAGAATAACGCTGTTAATAAGGGTTTAAACCCTGAGAACTTGATAATTACTCATGCAGCAGCTCATAGGGGTCCCTACCTAAAGAGGTGGATGCCGAGGGCTTTTGGGAGGGCAACACCTAAGTTTAGGTCTTTAACACATGTTGAGATAGTAGTTAGTGAGGTGTAGTACTTGGTAGATATTAAATCACATTTTATTAAGTTGAATTTAATTAAGGTAAAAGTTGATGAGTACTTAGCTAAGGTGTTTATGAGGGCTGGATACGCTAAAGTGGATTTAGTGAAGACTCCATTAGGTACTAGGATAGTTATCTACGCTGATAGACCGGCATTAATAATAGGTAGGAAGGGTCAGACTATTAAACAACTTACAGAACTTTTTGAGAAGTATTTCAATATAGAGAACCCTCAAATCACTGTAACACAGGTTGAGAATCCTGAACTTAACGCTAGGGTAGTAGCTTCTAGGTTAGCTTTAGCTATAGAGAAAGGTTACCACTTCAGGAGGGCTGCATTCGTAGCTTTAAGAAGGGTTTTAGGGGCTGGAGCATTAGGTGTTGAGATCGTAATAAGTGGTAAGTTAGTTAGTGAGAGAGCTAGGTATGAGAAGATTAGGGCTGGTAAGGTGTATAAGGCTGGAGAACATGTACATCAGTTAGTTGATAGAGCAGTAGTCCACCTACCACAGAAACCAGGTATCTACGGTATTGAAGTATTAATAGTTAAACCTTTAGAACCTGCTGATAAGATAGAGATAGTACCTCCTAAGGAGGTTTCAGTAACTACTCAACCTAGTCCTTCTGAGGGTAGTAAGACTTAATGGTGATCTCTAATGAGTTTATCAGCTACTGAGATTAGGAATATGAGTCGTGAGGAGAGGTTAAAACTACTTAATGAGTTAAGATTAGAACTTATGAAGTTAAGAGCTCAAGCTGTTATGGGTACGTTAACTAATACTGGTAGGATTAGAATTATACGTAAGAATATAGCTAGGATATTAACTGTATTACGTGAAGAGGAGATTAAGAGTGAGAAGAGACGCTAATAACTTAATATATCATGAGTTGATAGGGCTTCAGGTAGTAATCACAGACCATACTGATAAGACTTTAATCGGTCGTCGGGGTAGGGTAGTTGATGAGACTATGAATATGTTAGTTATTGATGAGGATGGTAAGGAGATTATGGTCCCTAAGTTAGGTTCTAAGATAATTTTTAAGTTACCAGATAAAGATGTAGAGGTATGTGGTGATATGTTAGTAGGTAGGCCTGAAGACAGGATTAAGAAGTATAGAGGTGTTAGATGATGTCTCGAGAAACGAGAGTGAATAATGTAGGTATAAGGATTGAGGGGTTAACACCACCTCAGAATGTATGTGATGATGATAAATGCCCATGGCATGGTCATATAAAGGTTAGAGGTCAGATATTTACTGGGAAGGTGATTAAGGCTAGGATGAGGAATACAGTTGTTATTGAGCGTGAGTACTTAGTGTATAATAGGAAGTATATGAGGTATGAACGGAGGAGGTCTAGAATACATGCTCACAATCCACCATGTATTAACGCTAAGGAAGGTGATGTAGTAGTTATCGGTGAGACTAGACCTATAGCTAAGTCTATTTCTAAAGTTGTTTTAGGTGTTCTCTCTAGAGGTGGTAGTTGATGGGTGCTAAGAGGGCTAAGTTAGGAGCAGCGTTTGGGAGGAGGGGTTACTCAGCAGGTATATGTGTTGGGACTAGATTAAGAGTAGCTGATAATAGTGGTGCTAAGGAGGTTATGGTTGTTGGAGTCCCAGGACTTAGGACTAGGTTGAGGAGGGTTCCGAGAGCTACAGTCGGTGACTTAGTCATAGTTACTGTTAAGAGGGGGGCTACGGAACTCTTAGGACAGGTTATGCGTGCAGTAGTAGTTAGACAGAAGAAACCTTATAAAAGATTAGATGGTACGTGGATAGCTTTTGAAGATAACGCATGCGTTATAGTCACCCCTGAAGGAACTCCTAAGGGTAGTGAGGTTAGAGGACCTATAGCTAAGGAAGCTGCTGAGAGATGGCCGACGATAGCTAATATAGCGACTATAGTTGTGTAGGTGTTTTCATGTCGTCAAAACCTAGTAAGCAGAGGTTAAGCTTAATTGAAGGACCCCCACATCGTAAACGTAAACTACTTACTGCTAGATTATCTGATGAGTTAGTTAGTAAGTACGGTATCAAACGTATTTACGTAAGAGTTGGTGATACTGTGAAGATCTTAAGAGGTGATTGGGTAGGTCATGAAGGTAAGGTTGTTAAGGTTAGTCTTAAGAGATGTAGGATTTATGTTGAGGGTGTAACTATTAAGAAAGCTGATGGAACTCCTGTATACTACCCTATACATCCATCTAAAGTTGTAATAACTAAGTTAGACCTTAGTGATAAGTGGAGGGAGAAGATCATCAATAGAAGGAAGAAGGGTTTAGTAGGTGATTAGTTATGGCTAGGATGGGGGGTTCTAGACATCTAAAAAGACATGCTGCACCAGAGTTCTGGCCTGTAGTTAGAAAAACATTTAAATGGGCTCTTAAACCATCACCAGGTCCACACCCGATTACCAGGTCAATACCTTTATTAGTGGTTGTTAGGGATGTTCTCAAGTACGTAGAGAGGGGTAAGGAGGCTAGGAGGTTAATAGCTGAAGGACATTTTAAGGTTGACGGTATTGTTAGAACTAATTATAAGTTCCCAATAGGTTTCATGGATGTTATTGAGGTTGTTGATACTGGTGAGACCTTTAGAGTTGTACCAGTACCTACTAAGTACATGGCGTTAGTACCTATAAGTAAGGATGAAGCATCATTTAAGTTATGTCGTATTGAGGATAAGACTACTGTTAAGGGTGGTCATACCCAACTTAACTTACATGACGGTAGGAACATCTTAATCAGGGTTTCAGACCCTACAAGACCTGTTGAAGATGTTTATAAGACTATGGGGACTCTGAAGATTTCAATACCTAATCAAGAGATTATCAAGTATATACCGTTAGAGGTAGGTAAGTCATTAGTTGTTGTGATTGGTGGTCGTAACGTTGGTAAGGTAGGTATGTTAGTAAGTATGAGTGAGGGTGTACGTAGGTATAGAAAGCAGGTAAAGATTGAGGGATTACGTGGTGAAACTATATATACAACTCTAGATAAGATCTTTGTCATAGGTATGGAGTCACCTGAGATAACGTTACCTGAGGGTGCTTTAAGTGGGTAGTCCCTCACCTGAACAACTGATTAGTAAATGGAGTGAGAATCCGATGTATATGCCTAGGATAGCTAAGGTAACTGTAAATATAGGTGTTGGTGAAGGTGGTGAGAGGTTACAGAAGGCTGCTAGGATTTTAGAGATGTTAACTGGTCAGAAGCCATCATTTAGAAGAGCTAGGAGGACTATAAGGGAGTTTGGGGTACGTAAGGGTGAGCCTATAGCTGTAGTAGTAACTCTTAGGAGGGAGAAAGCACTTAAATTTCTTAACATGGTATTTGAAGCTTTAGGTTGGAGAGTTAAGAGTAGTAGTTTTGATGATTTCGGTAATGTATCTGTAGGGATTAAAGAACATATAATGCTTCCAGGAGTTAGATACGACCCTGAATTAGGTATTTTCGGTATGGATATAGCTGTAACTCTAGAGAGACCTGGATTTAGAGTTATGCGTAGACGTAGGAAGAAGTCGAGTATCCCTAAGAGACATAGGGTCTCTAAGTTTGAAGCTCAAGTATTTTTTGAGAGGGTACTTAACGTGAAGGTGGTTTAGGATGGGGAAGTTCAAACAACCTTTAATTAGGAAGTATGGTCGTGGAGTTCAGGTATGTATTAGATGTGGTAGTAGGGATGCAGTTATTCAGAAGTACGGTCTATACCTCTGTAGGCAGTGTTTTAGGGAGGTTGCATATTCGTTAGGGTTTAAGAAGTATTCATGAGGTGGTTAGATGGTAGTGATAGATCCTCTAGCTAATGCGTTAACAACTATCGTTAATTGTGAGATGCGTAAGCGTAAGGAAGCTGTTATATGGCCAGCGTCTAAGTTAATAGCTATGGTTTTAAGGACTATGCAGAAGTATGGATATGTAGGTGAGTTTGAGTATATAGATGATGGTAGGTGGGGGAAGATTAAAGTCCAATTACTCGGTAGGGTTAATAAGGCAGGTGTTATAAAGCCGAGGTTCTCAATAACATATAATGAGTTGAGGAGTATGCCGTACTGGTTAAGGAGGTACCTACCGTCTAGGGACATAGGTATATTAGTGATCAGTACGCCTAAGGGGGTACTCTCACATAGGGAGGCTTTAGATATGAGGATAGGTGGTGTCCTTCTAGCTTACGTATATTGAGGTGGTTGAATGGTTAGGGATACAGTAGTTAAGGATGTTATAGAAGTTCCTGAAGGTGTTGAAGTCTCATGTAATGGTTTGAAGGTACGTGTTAAGGGTCCTAAGGGAGAGTTAGTTAAGGATTTCTCACATGTTAGAGGTGTTAACCTCTTACTTACGGGTAATAAGATAGTAGTTTACTCTTTCTTCCCAGATAGGAAGTCTAAAGCATTAGTTTATACTGTAGGAGCACATGTTAGGAACATGATCACTGGTGTGTTGAGAGGGTTTAGATATAAGCTTAAGATAGTCTTCTCTCACTTCCCAATGACTGTAAAGGTTAGTGATGGTAAGGTCATTATAGAGAACTTCCTAGGTGAGAGAGCTCCGAGGGTAGCTAAAATCGTAGGTAATGTTAAGGTTTACGTTAAAGGTGATGACGTCGTAGTTGAAGGTATTGATATTGAGGAGGTCGGACAGACAGCAGCTAATATTGAAAGAGCTACTAAGATTAGAGATCTAGATAGGAGGGTCTTTGTAGACGGTATATACATATATGAGAGGGGGTATGCTGATGGTGGGTGAAGTCCGTCTAGATAGGAAGGTCTTAGTTAAGTTAATTAGGAGGAAGAGGAGGTTAGTATTCCTTAGGAATGTATGGTGGAAGTTCACTAAGTTTGAGAATAATCCAACGTGGAGGAGGCCTAAGGGTAAGGATAACCCTATGAGGTTGAAGCTTAAGGGACATCCACCAATTGCTACTGTCGGTTATAGAACACCTAACGTAATTAGAGGTTTACATCCTAAGGGTCTTAAACCTGTCGTAATCCATAACGTTAATGAGTTAAGTAGGTTTAAACCTGATGAAGTCATAGTGTATGTAGGTAGTGATGTTAGCTTACGTAAAAAGTTAGAAATCTTAGATAAGGCTAGAGCTCAAGGTTTCTTAATAGCTAATGAGGGTGGGTAGGATGCCGGACCTCACACTACAGAAACGTCTTGCGGCTGAAATCCTCGGTGTAGGTGTTTCAAGGATAAGGATAGATCCTAGTAGAGTAGATGATGTTGCCGGTGTGATAACTAGGGATGGTATAAAGAAACTTATTGATGATGGAGTTATAACTGTTGAGTATGAGAAGGGTAATTCGAGGGGGAGGTGGAGGGAGAGACGTAAGAAGAGGAAGGCTGGTCATAGGAGAGGACATGGTAGTCGTAAGGGTAAGGCAGGTGCTAGAACTGAGGAGAAGGATATGTGGGTAAGTACTATTAGGAAGTTAAGGAGGTATTTGAAGTGGTTGAGAGATCATGAGGTTATAGACTCTAAGACTTATAGGAGGATGTATGTCCTAGCTAAGGGTGGGGTTTTTAAGAGCCTATCAGATCTTAAAAGATACTTACGTGATATGGGGATTGAAGGTATTAGGTAAGGTGTTTATGTATGGCTAAAGGCCCTAGGTATAAGGTACCTAAGAAACGTAGGAGGGAGGGTAAGACTAATTACTATAAGAGGTATGTGATGCTGAAGTCGGGGAGGAAGGTTAGGCTAGTAGTTAGGTTAACTAATAAGTATGTTATCGTTCAATTCGTTGAATTCTCATTAGGAGGTGATAAGACGTTAGTCGGTGTTAATAGTAAGACTTTATTTAAGCTTGGTTGGAAGGGAGATCCTAATAATACCCCAGCTACGTACTTAACAGGGTTAGTCGCTGGGTTGAAGGCGAAGAAGTTAGGTATTAATAGTGCTATACCTGATATAGGCCTCCACAGACCTATTAAAGGTGCTAGGGTGTTCGCAGCTATTAAGGGTTGTTTAGATGCTGGTGTAGATATACCTGTATCTGAGGAGGTGTTACCAGACGATGATAGGATCTGTGGGAAGCATATAGCGGAGTATGCTAAGGAATTACTGAGTACTAATGAGGAGTTATTTAAGAAGAGGTTTTCAGAAGTATTGAGTAGGGGGTTGAACCCGATAGACCTTCCAAATCATTTCATAGAGGTTAAGGAGTATATATTAAAGGTTTTCAGGTAGGTGGTTAGATGAGTTCATATCTAGAGGAGTGGGTTCCTAGGACTAGGCTGGGTAAGATGGTTAAGGAGGGTAAGATAGTTAGTATTAAGGAGATCTTCGATAACAACCTAGTTATTAAGGAGCCTGAAATAGTTGATTACTTACTCCCAGACCTTAAGTACGAAGTTGTTGATGTATCTATAGTTCAGAAACAGACTGATGCTGGTGAGTTAACCAGGTTTAGAGCTCTAGTCGTTGCTGGGAATTTCAATGGTTATGTAGGTATAGGTTTTGGGAAGGCTAAACAGTTAAGACAGGCTATAGAGAAGGCATTAGTTGATGCTAAGTTAAACATAGTTCCAGTAAGGAGGGGATGCGGTAGTTGGGAGTGTTTATGTAAAGACCCTCATTCAATACCGTTTGCAGTAGCTGGTAAGGTTGGAAGTGTTTATGTTAGGTTATTACCAGCACCTAAAGGTACTGGTCTAGTCGCTGGTGATGCTGCTAAGGTCGTACTTAGGTATGCAGGTATTAAGGATGTATGGACGTTTACTAAGGGTGAGACTAGAACTACACTTAACTTTGTTTCAGCTACTTACGAAGCACTTAAGAACACCTATAAATTCGTAACGGTATATGATTGGGTTAGAGGTCAGTAAGGATCATGACGTTACTACTAATTATTAGGTTAAGAGGTAGGTCTGGAGCACCTCCAGATGTTGAGCATACCCTACACCTACTCAGACTTACTAGGAAGTTTCATGCAGTGATCTACCCAGATAGTGAAAGTGTTAAGGGTATGTTAGAAGTTGTTAAGGACTGGGTTACGTGGGGGGAGGTAGACCCTAAAGTACTTAAGGAATTAATAATACGTAGGGGTAGGTTAGTCGGTGATAAACCTATCACTAACGAAGATTTGAAAAACATATTCAACGTATCTACTTTTGATGAGTTAGTTGAGGTTTTAATGAATGGTAAGATCTTATGGCATAAAGAACCTAGAGTTACCCCTGTGTTCAGGTTAAGACCTCCTAAGGGAGGTTTTAAGAGGAGTATTAAGAGGCCTTATAAGGCATCTGGTGAATTAGGTTATAGAGGATCTGAGATAAATGAGTTAGTTAAGAGGATGATATGAGTATGGTTGTGAGACGTGGGAAGAAGAGTAGGAAGTATAGGGGGTATAGGACGCATGGGTATGGAAGTATAGGACAGCATAGGAAGAGTGGTAGTAGGGGTGGTAGAGGTGCTGTTGGTTTTCATAAGCATAAGTGGTCGTGGACGTTAAAGTACTTCCCGGACTGGTATGGGAAGCACGGATTCACAAGTCCGTTGGCATTAAAACGTAAGTATAATGTTATTAATTTAGATCAACTTAATGAGTTAATCAGTAAGTTAGTGAGGGAGGGTAAGGCTACATACGAAGGTGATAAAGTAGTTATAGATTTACCCTCACTTGGATATGGTAAACTCTTAAGTAGAGGTCACTTAAACTATAAGGTTAAGGTCTACGTATATAAGGCTTCTAAATCAGCTATAGAGAAGATTAAGGATTTAGGTGGTGAAGTAGTTTTAACTATGAGGGAGTAGGGAGTCTAACTTGTCAAGTATTTTAAGAGTTTTTGCGGTTATAGGGGATTTCATCCCATCACCTCCTAAACCTACTAGGAGACCTGACTTAAAGTTTAGACTCCTCTTCACATTAGCTACTCTAGTAATATATTACGCTATGGCTAGTACTTTAGCATACCCTCTAGCTAGTTACGGTGTTACAGGTATTCAACTACCGCCGATAATAAACATTGTCTTCGCATCCCAGCAAGGAACTCTAGCACAGTTAGGTATAGGCCCTATAGTTACTGCTGGTTTAATACTTCAGATATTAGTTGGTGCTAAAGTACTTGAGATAGATATGAGTGATCCTTCAGGACGTAAGTTATTTACTCAGTCTCAGAAGGGGTTAGCAGTCTTAATAGCTGTTGTTGAGGGGTTAGGATTCGCACTATACTATAGGTTAAATATTTTCCTCACCTTAGCAATATTCATGCAGTTCTTCTTAGGTGCGTTAATACTCTTAATAATTGATGAAGCTGTACAGAAGGGTTGGGGTATAGGGAGTGGTGTTAGTCTCTTCATCCTTGCAGGTGTGACTAGGACTATAGTATGGGATACTCTAGCACCAGTTAAGGTTCCAGGAACTGACCACTACCACGGGTTCTTACTATACCTTATTCAGGGGTTATTAGGTGGTGGGTTAAGTAGTGAGAGGTTATTCTACGGTGTTACTGAAGGTGTTGATATGGTATTACCGTCGTTAACAGGTTTTATAACTCTTATAGTCTTAGTCTTCCTACTCACATACCTACAGAGTGTTAAGATCAACATACCTGTAACTACTCAGAGGGCTCCAGGTATTAGGGCTAAAGTCCCATTACAATTCCTATACGTAACTAACATCCCTATACTACTAGTCGGTATACTCTTCTCAGACTTAATACTGTTCTACAATATAAGCTCAGCTTATCTAAGTGAGTCAGCACCTTGGTTAGCTGAAGCTCTAGCTGTGATGATCACCTACCTATCACCGCCTAATTCATTACTAGAAATCTACTACAACCCGTTAAGAGTCTCTATATACTCAATACTGTTAGTCTCCCTCGCAGTAGTATTTGGGTATATATGGGTGGAGGTAGCAGGTCTTAACCCAGCAGCTCAGGCGGAGAACTTAATCAGAGCAGGTCTTGAAATCCCGGGTATGAGGAGGAATCCTAAGATACTTGAGTCATTATTAGCTAGGTATATATACCCGTTAACTATATTAAGTTCTATCATAGTTGCTTTAATAGCTCTTACAGCAGATGTTTTCAGTGCTTTCGGGACTGGGACTGGTTTACTCTTAGCTGTAGGTATACTACAACAGTATTATAACGTAATAGCTTATGAGAGAGCATTAGAAGCATATCCACTCCTTAAGAGGTTCATAGGTGAGTAAGTTGGTTAAGACTGTAGTCGTGGTCGGTATCCCAGGTGTTGGTAAGACTACAGTCCTTAATATAGCTGTTAATGAGTTATTAACTAAAGGTTATGTAGTGAAGGTTATTAACTTTGGTGATTATATGCTTCAGGAGTTAATACAGCAGGGTTTAGTAAGGTCTAGAGATGAGATTAGGTTACTCCCGCTTAAGATTCAACGTGAGGTTCAGGAAAGGGTAGCTAAGAGGATTAGATATGAGATTGACTCTGAACGTGATTTACATGGTGAATCTATATTCTTTATAGATACTCACGCAGTAGTTAAGACTTCAACTGGTTACTGGAGTGGGTTACCATATCACGTAGTTAAGTACTTAATGCCTGACGTCATAGCAGTGATTGAGGCTAGTGTTGATGAGATCTTAAGTAGGCAGGTTAGGGATAAGAGTAGGGAGAGAAGTGATTATGGAGATCCTAAGTTATTAAGTGATTTACTGATGATGAATAGAATGTTCGCGATCTCTAGTGCTACCTTAGTAGGTGCTCCACTCTACATACTCTATAATAGGGAGGGTAGTGCTAAGGAAACAGCTTTAGAGTTAGTTGATGTAATTATTAATCGTTTACGGGTTTAACAATGTTAGTAGCTCTATACATAGCTATAATCATAGCTATATTCATACCGTACTCCCTACTCTTAAGGTATATCCTACGTAGGTCAGGTATTGAGGATATCATTAAGGAGATTAGAGAGTTAAGTGAGAAGGCATCTAAGCTAAGTCCTAAAGATAAGAAGTTAAGGATGATTAAGAGTAGGTATGAGTTCTTAAGAAGGAGGGTGAGGTATGCATTCTTATTAAACTTATTCATTATGTGGTTAGCTATATTCACAGCTATTACAGTAGCTAATGCAGTAGTTTTTCATGTATCGTCAACATACGGGATAGAGAATGTTTTTACTAGTCCGTTAAGGATCCCTGGCATAACGTTAGGTAAGGATCAACTAAATATATTCTTACTAGTTCTAGCAGTTATAGTAGCTTACCAACCCCTACATAGTAAGATATCGTTGATGAGTACTATATACGGTACTTAAACTTAAGATAGTACTTAATTACGAATAACTTTTAAAGGTTTATAAGAAATTAATTGTGTGTTGATGATGGTGCAGAACCTGAAGTCTAGGTCTAAAAGTAGGGTGGTGAAGAGGACTCCAGGAGGGATTACTAGAGTTCACTACGAGAAATTACGTCTTTATAAAGTACGATGCTCTATATGTGGTACCTTACTAAATGGTGTTCCTAGGGATTACAGTATTGTTAGGAGAGGTCCTAAGAGTAGTAAGAGGCCTGAGAGACTTTACGGAGGGCAGATATGTCATAAATGTCTTGAGATGTTATTGAAGGTTAATATCAGATCTACTAGTTGAGGCAGGGTATTTTGAGGTGTTGTAGGGAGTCTTTAGTAGTAACTGTTAGTGGTAGGCCCGGTAGTGGTAAGACGACATTAGCTAAGTTATTATCTAATAAATTAGGGTTGAAGTACCTATCATCTGGTGGTTTATTTAGGAGGTTTGCTGAGGAGAGAGGTATTTCACTAATTGATATGTCTAAAATCGCTGAAGGTGACTACAGTATAGATAGGATGGTGGATGAGACTATTAGGAATGAGGCTATGAAGGGAGGTGTTGTAGTTGATGGTCATATATCAGCATGGATCTTAAAAGATATAGCACATATTAAGATTTTAGTGATAGCTCCTTTAGATGTTAGGGTTGATAGGATTGCTAGGAGGGATTCCCTAACATTTAATGATGCTTTAGAACTCATTAAAGTTTTAGAAGCTTCTGAAGACCGTAGGTTTAAAGCTATATACGGTATAGATCTAAATGACTACACAGCCTTCGACTTAATAATAAATACATCAACGTTTACCCCTGAAGAGTGTTTAGATATAGTGTTAGAAGCTATTAATAAAATTTTAAATAGGTGTGGTTAGGTAAGGATTAGAGGGAATTTAAGCGTTTGGGGTGTATGAGGTGCCAGCTATAGAAGTAGGTAGGATTTGTGTGAAGTTACGTGGTAGGGAGGCAGGTAGGAAGTGTGTAGTAGTTGATATAATAGATGATAACTACATACTAGTAACGGGGCCTAAATCATTAACTGGTGTTAAGAGAAGACGTGTTAATATAAGACATGTAGAACCTCTAGATAAGAAGGTGAATATAAGTAAGGGAGCATCTGATGAGGATGTAATTAATGCTTTAACAGCTTCAAACCTACTTGAGTTTATGAAGGAGGAGGTTAAGATTAGTAAGGAGTCTCTACTGAGGGTCAGGACGTTAGTTAGCAGTAGCTAGATCTTTAGGATTAGATTATCCATAATTACTTGGTGTTTTTATGGATATAACCTCTGAAGGTCTTAACTTCATATACAGCTTAGATAGTTTCGGAGGGGTTAATAGGAAGTGGTTGGTAAGAAGGGATGAGATTACCTCTGAGAAGTACGGTACGATCCCTACGTTAAGACCTTTAAATCAGTTACTAGATTATGGTGTAGTAGTTGTTGATAAGCCTCCAGGACCTAGTAGTCATGAAGTAGTAGCTTGGGTTAAAGAAATGTTAAATATATCTAAGGCAGGTCATGGCGGGACCCTAGAACCCTACCAATAACTCATTGGTGGGGTGGGGAGATCCTAAGGTTACTGGTGTATTACCTATAACATTAGGTAGTGGTACTAAAGCTGTAGGTATGTTAATGTTAGCTGATAAGGAGTACGTAGCTGTGATGCAGTTACATGGTGAGGTGGAATTAAGTAGGTTACAGGATGTTATTAAGGAGTTTACAGGTGAGATATATCAGAGGCCACCTGTTAGGTCTTCAGTGAAGAGGAGGTTAAGGATTAAGAAGGTATATGAGATTAAGGTATTAGATGTTAATTACCCTTACGTATTGTTAAGGATTGCTTGTGAGCATGGAACATATGTGAGGAAGTTAATTCATGATATGGGTGAGGTATTAGGTGTAGGTGCTCATATGCGTGAGTTAAGGAGGGTTAGGACAGGACCGTTTAGAGAGGGTGAGTACTTAGTCACAATGCATAAGCTATCAGAAGCAGTTTATATGTATAAGGAGTTAGGGGATGAATCACTACTGAGGAAGTATATATTACCGGTAGAGTATGTAGTATCTCATATACCTAAAGTAGTTATAGGTGATGGAGCTATCGACGCATTAGCTCATGGGGCAGACCTAGCTATACCAGGAATAGTAAGACTTCATGAAGGGATAAGTAAGGGGGATATAGTAGCAATACTATCACTTAAAGGTGAGTTAGTAGCGTTAGGGAGGGCTTTAATGAGTTCTCAAGAAATTATGGAGAATAGTAAGGGATACGCTATAAAGAATGTAAGAGTTATAATACGTCCTGGAACATATCCTAAACTATGGGGTAAGTATAGGAGTAGTTGATTACCTCAGCTAAGGAGTACAAATACAGATTCATGATTTAGACAGGTAATACGTTATAACGGTGCTTATAATGTTAAACATATTTAATTCTTGTTATAAAGTTATTAGTAAAGAGCCGGGGTGCCCGAGCGGTCTAAGGGGCCGGCCTTGAGAGCCGGTGGGCATTAGCCCACGCGGGTTCGA
>Ga0071330_1056760_pt1 | contig 131620 bp, 133 predicted proteins | sample GBScel77sediment_FD_63802 | JGI IMG/M metagenome (GOLD analysis project Ga0071330, IMG submission 63802) | Hot spring sediment microbial communities from Great Boiling Spring, Nevada - Cellulolytic enrichment Sediment 77C v2 (version 2) | ecosystem: Environmental > Aquatic > Thermal springs >... | reverse complement strand
CAGCCTACATCTCTCGCATAACCTAATCCCCTTCCACCATCGTACAGCACTTTAATGCTTAACTCTTCTCGGTATTTCTCAACTATTTTTAAGGTATTGTCCGTCGAGCCCGCATCAACTACGATGACTTCAGGCTCGAATTCACCTTTTAATTTCGCTACCGCTCCCAAGCATTTTTCCAAAGTTCTCCCTGAGTTCTTTGTTAAGATCACGAATGCTAGCTTCAATTTTCAAGCCTTTCAACGCTAAATATTATTTAAGGGTTTGGAACATCGCTTTCTCGAGAATGAAGGTGAGGTCCAATATAGAAGAAGATACCAATCTCAGGGTGCTTGTTTTAGATACTCTTTGGAGGGGAAACCTGAAAGGGGATTCCACTTATTCTCGACGGGCTTAAAATTCATGAATAAGAAGGCTTTAATAATAGAACTCTGAACCATGATGATTCAACGAGTTAAAAACAAAGAGCAGGACATATTGTGAACATTAAGCGGACGTAGGTTCTTGGATCTATAGACGTACAGCAAAATACTAAAAATCATAGCACGTAAGCGTCCCTTGTTATTATCGATCGGTGCCAATACCACCCTCAGTTTTCTTAGAAAATTATATATCTTCAAAATTAACAGTAAACCTCGTGTTTCGCGCCCCGACACTTGAAGAACTGTTGATCAGCTTCTTGTTAGCAGGCTGGGTACTCTTCGTCAGCCTCTTCCTGACCAAGAAAACTTACGAGATGTTCGTCGCACGAGGATGCACACATAACGTCGCCGTTTACTACAATAGGAAGATCATACATATGCTGACCGGCGGGCTGGTTGCCATTCTCGTCCCATTTTTATACAAAAGCTTCATACCCATAGGCATCATGGTCATTCTTCTGGCGATCGGCAACTATCTGCCGCATAAGCTGAATAAGCTGTTCTACTGGTATCAAGTAAAGGAAAATGCATACGAGGTTCACTTCATAATAATGTGGGGGCTTGTAATGATGGTCGGGTTCTTAATAGACAACATATGGGTTGCCGTAATCCCGATACTGTTCATGAGTTTTGGGGATGGTGTCACAGGTATCGTAAGGAATCTGCTCTACGGAAAGAGGACTAAGTCGTGGTGGGGGAACTTAGCTATGTTCGCAGTATGTGCGCCGATGGCGTTTGCTGTGTTTAGCTACGCGGGCCTAATCTCTGCAACGCTTGCAAGTATTGTGGAGAAGTTTGAGTTTGGTTTGATCGATGACAACATAACCGTCCCGCTCGTCGGCTTTGTATCTTTACTGCTCTTCACAGGCCCCCTAAAAATCATGTAAGTGCTCTAAAAGCGCTTGCAACCCGCATAAAGCGGTAGGTTGGTCAGCCTGCCCGTCGAGTATCATGAATCAACTCGGACGTTGCTCATCATCCCATACCGTTATTGGTGTCAGATTTATATAAGCATAAAAAATAGAATTTTGAAAACATCAGAAGGTCACTTTCCTAAGGCTTCGTTATCGTCGTCTTTGTAAAAGTCACGATCTCGGTTACCTTGGCGTTTTCCACATCAACCTTTACTATCGCTCTCGCCGACTCTTTGTTTAGTGTCACTATAGCGTCGGTTGCCTTCATCATGACGCTACCGTCATCTCCGACTATGGTTTTTACTATCGGTCTTACATTGGTGATAGCGTATCCATCGTTTAGCAGGTTCTGCACGTCCTCGTCACTCTTGGCTATGTTAATCACTTTGTCTTTAAAGCCCTCACTGACCTCGATGAATCCGAAGCATCTTTGTCCACGCATCATCCTATGCGGTCATCCAAATTCCCATTGCCCAATGCTGGAAAGTTCTTCTGTTCTCCGTTAATGGATAGGGTCGTGGCACTAGCGAGTGGTTGCGTCACCATTATCGCAATCAGTATGGCGACGGTAACAATGTTCAGCGAAGTGATTAGCATCTTCTCACTAACCATCAATTTAGAGTATATAGAGTTATTAGTTAAGCACGCGGAAAAATTTTTCCACAAATGCTGAACTAATTCCCCTTAGTGAAATTGCCATACGTCTAAAAAATTATATACCGCATCCATTCTTTTTACCGAGCTATGGAACGGCCCTGGTATAGGTTCTACCCTGAAGGTGTGCCCAAATCCATAGCTTACCCAGAGATACCGCTGCATGCTTTGCTGGAGCGCTCTGCGTCAACCTATCCAGAAAAGGTTGCGGTCGTGTCAGGTGAGAGCGGATACAGATTGACGTACCGTGAGCTAGATAACCTTGCATCTCGTTTTGCGAACGCGTTGGTCGACATGGGTGCTGCCAAAGGCGATAGGGTAGCCCTCTTCTTACCCAACATACCGCAGTTCTTAATAGCATACTATGGCACGCTCAAGGCCGGTTGCGTGGTAACCACCATAAGCCCGCTGGCACGCGAAAGTACGCTCCTCTTCCAGCTTAACGACTCGGAGACCGAGACCTTAGTCGTTTATGAGCCCTTGCTTCCTGTCTTCCTTAAGGTTGCGTCCTCCACCGCCGTTAAAAGGGTCTTCGTGACAAGCGGCGATGCAAGCAAGCCCCCGCAGCTACCGCAGGGAAACTTTTACGACTTTGACGCAATACTTTCGAAGTATCCTCCAGAACCGCCTAAGGTTGAGATACATCCGAAGAGTGACCTTGCCTGCCTTCAGTATACCGGTGGTACAACGGGTACGCCCAAAGGAGCGATGCTCACGCACTTCAACATGGTCTCAGACGCCATTGCATTCTCTTCTTGGACAAAGTGCAGACCTGCCGAAGAGGTCTTCTTAACGGTGTTGCCGCTTTCTCACATATTCGGGATGACGACATCGATGAATGCACCAATCTACGCCGCTGGGACCATCGTACTACTTCAAAAGTTTGACGTGAAAAAAGTCTTGGATACTATCCAGACTTATGGTATAACAGTTTTTTGTGGCGTACCCACGATGTACGCATTAATCGTCGCATCACCAGACGTGCAGTCTTACAATCTCAGGTCGGTAAGATGTTGCATATCTGGCGGCTCGCCGCTTCCTCCCGAGGTTCAGAAAAAGTTCATCCAGCTTACGGGTGGCGTGCTCGTAGAGGGTTATGGTCTAACAGAATGCTCACCAGGAACGCATACAAATCCTGTAGACCCCAGCATGAAGACCGTTAAGATAGGCTCAATCGGCTTACCTTGGCCTGACGTGGATGCGAAGATAGTCGACCTTGAAACCGGAAGCAAGACGTTGCCTCCGGGGGAGGTAGGCGAGCTCGTTATAAAGGGACCGCAAGTCATGCTGGGTTATTGGAAGAGGCCTGAAGAGACTAAGGAGGTGCTAAGGGACGGCTGGCTATACACGGGCGATGTTGCTAAGATGGACGAGGACGGTTACTTTTACATCGTTGACAGAAAGAAGGACCTCATCAAGTGTAAAGGCTACTCAGTATACCCGAGGGAGATTGAAGACGTCATATACGAGCATCCAGCCGTGAAGCTTTGCGCTGTCGTCGGAAAGCCGGACCCGATTGCTGGTGAAGTACCAAAGGCATTCGTCGTCTTGAAGGACGGGGCACAGCTAACGGCGGAAGAGCTCATCAACTTTCTGAAAGAGAGGCTGGAGCCGTATAAGTTGGTGAAGGAAGTGGAATTTAGAAAAGAGTTACCTTTGACGTCCGCGGGCAAGGTCCATAGAAGGCTTTTGAGGGAGGAGGAGCTCAGTAAATCATCAAAGTAGGTTCCAAAAATTTAAATATACTTTTTTAGTAAGCTACACTTCATGCTAAAAATTTTGTGGATTAATCCCGTAGGAACAGCCTCGTATGATGAGCACATGCTTAGGATACTCAGGGATATCAAGAGACCCGATGTCGAACCTTTCGTTACCCATCTAGAAAAAGGGCCTGACCATCTTGAATACCACTACTACGAGCACCTTGTGGCGGATGAGCTCCTCAGAGTCATAAGGAAGGCTGAATCGGATGGTTTCGATGCTGCGGTCATAGGATGTTTTTACGACCCGAGTCTGAGAGAGGCCAGAGAATTGGTCTCGATGCCTGTCGTGGCACCCGCAGAGGCCTGCTTGCATGTTGCCTCCACCCTTGGGCATAAGTTTTCTATTATAGTGGGAAGACGAAAGTGGATACCAAAGATGGAAGGAAACGTATGGCTTTACGGCCTAGAGAAGAAGTTGGCATCCTTTAGAGAGGTCGGTTTTAGTGTGAGAAGGATGATGAAGGAACCAGAAAAATTAAAGGAGGCTATAATCGTGCAGGCCGAGAAGGCCATAAAGGAAGATGGTGCAGAGGTCATAATATTGGGGTGCACGGCAGAGTCGGGCTTCATGAAGGAACTCAGCCGTAGGCTGGGCGTCCCTGTCTTAGACCCGGTGGTCATCGCATGGAAGTATGCCGAGATGTTAGCAGACCTTTACAGAAACCTCGGCGTAGCTCATAGCAAGTTATACGGATACGAGCCGCCACCTGTCGAAGAAGGATGGTTAAAATAAGGTTGGAAAATCAACCGGCCTCAGAGTCACTTAAATAAAAATTCCGAGATTCCCGGAAACTTCCTCAATTTTGATGGCGGCTTTGGGTAAGCTTTGCTACTGTGAACGAGTTTAAGTTCTGCCATAAGTTTGGCGAGCTTTATCGATACCGGCACCGGGTCTATGACGGGGACGCCAACAACCTCCTGAACTTCTCTTGCCATCCCTACCATTCCGGTGCATCCTAAGATTATCACGTCGGCCCCATCCTTCTCTATCGCAATCTTTGACTCATCGGCTAGCTTCTTTTTGACTAAATCCCTCTTCGTATCCAGCTCGAGTACTGGCACCTCCACGGACCTTACTGAAGCAAGGTTCTGTATGAAACCATATTCTCTCGCTTTTCTCCAGAAGAGCGGGACCACGTTTTCCAAGATTGTGATTATCGAGAACCTATCGCCGAGCATCGAGGCGATAGCCATCGTGGCCTGACATGGACCAATCACAGGTATCCTTACTATTTCCTTTGCCGCATTCAGGGCTATGTCTCCCATACAGTCTAAGAACACAGCATCGAAGCCATTAGCCTCGGCCTCCTTAACTTTCTCCAGTACCCAAGGTGATGCTATCCTATCGTCAAATTCCGATTCAATCGATGCTGGCCCTTGTTCTAAGCTGACCAATTCCACTTCAAGGGTTTCATCTTGAATCTGCTCGATTTCCTTCCGTGTAACTTCCTCAAGCGCTGGATTCTTCAGTATAGGAAGAACTACCAACACTCTTATCTTTCGCATGCAGTTATAAATAAAAAAGTTTGATATAAGATTTCTAAGTTCAGCGGATGGCTCCGGTTTTAGAGGAGCTTTTCTATTGGTACGTACTCTCCGGTATAGCCCAGCTCGGCGAGAACCGGACGGAAAACGGCAAGCCCTTCCGGCGTTCTCCACCTTTCATGGGCCTTTATTCCTATCACAGCAACCTCTAAGCCTTCCTTTATGTCGGCGTTGGTGAGGGGTTGACCATCCGTCGTCAACCAGCATATTAGGTCAGGCGATATGGCTACCGGTTTTCCTGCCTTCCAAGCTATCATGTTTTCATTCTTGTAATCTACGCGTACATCAGCAACGTAGACCTTTCCATAATCAAAACCTCCTCTGGTTTCTACCTCTTTCTTGGTAACCTTTCCTCTTGCGATTTCAAAACCATTTGTGACCTCTACCACAGCCTTGACGGGGTCTTTGCCCTTCTCTTTCGCCTCCCTGATGGCCCTGCCCACTTTCTCAGCCATCGTATAGGTTCCGCCTATCACCGCCTTCTTCATCTGCCAGCCTGCCATGGGATGGCATGCGATGCCTGCTTGCATACCAAAAGCCACGGTTATTCCCCTGGCCATCTTTTCGGCCATCGGGGCGTCTATAGGATAAAGAACTGCCGAATTCCCGTGAGCATCTGCCAGAGTGACTGGGGCTAACGGCAAGTTGTGTATGTAGAACATCGTCATCTCCAGTTGCGGTATGGCCCTTCCTACACCGTCGCCGTCGATTGCCGGAACGCCGCTTGCCACTGCGGCGTGAAGCGGGGTTATAGAGTTAAAGCCTCCGGTTTCAATTGCGATGATGTAATCCATCTTCCTGCCAACTACCTGCTCCAACAACCTGAGGGCAGGTATGTCCTCGTTTCTCCATCCCCTCTTAAGCAACACCTCCGGAGCGCCCATGCCCGCCACGACCGCTATCATGCTATAATCTGGCACCTCTTCTGGGCTGACCATCTTAACCTCGTCGCTAATCTCTAGTATACTCTTAACGAGCTGCATTCCGTTTTCAGGAGAACCGCCGCCGCCAGCTCCAAGCAAAGTAGCACCGTACACTATGTCTTTTAGCTCTCTTTCCCTTAAAATTCTCATTTTTAAATTCCTCCGACGGGCAGAATGGGGAGAGATACGTTTATAAATTTTTCGTGGACGTGAGTAAACTGGAAAGTCTCCTTTTAGATATAAACTGTGCCAAGAATTTAGACTAAAAAATATAAGTAGGGGCTAAAGCGTAATATCCTAAAAATAGAAGGCGTGGTACCGTCATGAGTAAGGCCTTAGAGACCAAGGAACTCGTGAAGTGGTACGGGAAGGAGGTCTTAGCCCTTAATAAGGTAACTTTCGACGTAGACGCGGGAGACTTCTTCGTCATAATCGGTCCTAGCGGATGCGGCAAGAGTACCCTCTTGAAGATCATCGCAGGCATATTGGATTACGACTCTGGAAAGCTTTACATAAACGGCGTAGATATGAAGGGCGTTCCACCTTACAAGCGGGACGTTTCAATGATGCTCGAGAACTATGCCTTATTCCCCCACATGAACGTTTTCGATAACGTAGCGTTCGGTCTCAAGATGTTAGGAAAGGACAAGTCGGAAATAGAAAAAGAGGTAAAGGAAGCCCTAAAACTTGTCGGTTTAGCAGGACTCGAGAAGAGGATGCCGCTCGAGCTGAGCGGTGGACAGAGACAGAGGGTCGCGCTGGCGAGGGCATTAGTCATCAACCCAAGCGTTCTTCTACTTGATGAGCCGCTCAGCCACGTAGACTACAGATTGCAAAGAAAGTTGATGGAAGATCTCAAGGAAATTCACAGAAAGGTAGGCAACACCTTCATCTTAACGACTCACGTTCAGGAACATGCGCTCAGCCTTGCAGATACTGTTATGGTTATGAACACAGGAGTAATAGAGCAGATTGGAAAGCCCGATGAAGTTTACAATAATCCGGCCACGGTCTTCGCCGCAAGATTCGTCGGTGAGATAAACCTGTTCTCAGCGCAAATTAAGTCTTGGGATGGAGGGTTGTGCTACCTTAACACCGAGATAGGTGAACTTAAGGCAAACCCCAAGAACAAGAACGCTCTCTCATCTGGCGATAAGGTAGCATATGCGGTAAGACCTGAACGTGTAAAGATAGGAGAAGAGGCCAAGCTATGCGACAATAAAGTAGAGGCAAAGCTCGTCAGCTACTACTACTTCGGCCACTACATGGAGTATGTGTTCCAAGCAGGCAATAACACAAAGATAAAGGTCTCCGTTCCTACGGAGAAGGTAGGCAACCTTACACTCGGGTCCACGTACCTCCTGGGTTGGGGTGCAAAGGATGCTCTGTTAATAGAGAAACCGTGCATGATAGAAGGGCTGGATATAGAAGAAGTAATCTACGGAAAGTAGGTGTGCGGCTTGAGTGCGCCTCAGTTGAAGCTGGGCCTGATTGACAGGGTTGCCAGGTACTCTCGTTACCTATTGCTTCTTCCAGGGTTTGTTCTGATACTGCTTTTTTTGCTGATACCCCTCAGCATGATAATCACCATAAGCTTCTTCGAAAGGTTTACGATTGCGGGTCCTGAAAACTTCACGCTGAAAAACTACATTGCATTCTTCACATCTCCCCAAACACCGGTAATATTGTTGAACACGTTTGGGATGTCTTTGCTTGCGTGCCTGATAACGTTCTTGCTCGGTTATCCTATGGCATACTTTTTGGTGTTTAGAGTTAAGAGTGCACGCGCGAGGTTTTTCGTAGTCAGCTTGCTACTCGTGCCCTTCCTGATTGACTGGAGCGTCCGTGTTGTCGCTTGGCTACCGATACTCGGAGAGAGCGGCATAGTCAACTATGCCCTTATGTCTTTAGGTGTGATTAAAGAGCCCTTAGAGTTATTGTTCGGGCGCAGTGCCCTACTCATAATCTGGCCCCAGACGTATCTGCTCTGGATGATATTTCCGTCGTATCTTGCGTTAACGAGAATAGATCCTGACATAATAAACGCGGCCAAGGTACTAAAGGCTCCGCCGCACCGTGTCTTCTTCGACGTAACGTTCAGGCTTTCGCTTCCCGGTGTCGTGATGGGCTTCATATTCGTCTTCGTAAGCGCATTAGGAGATTACATAACACCGGCCTTATGGGCAGGAGGTATACAAACGCTTGGCTTATCGGTAGCTAACTATGCCGCCAACTTCGTATGGCCCTACGCTGCCGCGCTCTCTACGATTCTGGTAGCGATAGCCTTACTCATACTCTACCTGCTCCTGAAGGTGGTTGATATAAAGAAGTTGGTGTATTAGTGAGGTGTTAAAGATGGGATGGGGAGATAGGTTAGCAAAAGTTTACATCGCCTTGATCATACTCTTCATATACCTTCCAGTCTTCTTCATGATATTCCTATCGTTCAAGAGCGGCTCTAAGGTAAGCTTCCCCATAGAGGGCTTTACGCTGGATTGGTACGTGAAGCCGCCGTCTGGTTACGAGTATTCTGCATACATTTCAATACTACATGACAAGAACTTCTTTGTGGCCCTAAACAACTCACTCTACGTATCAATCATAACTGCGCTACTTACTTGCCTTTTGGTCACTACGACCGCGCTAGCCCTTAGGAAGAGAATCGTAGGCAGGGACTTGTTGTTCTATCTATTCCTGCTTGGTTTCATAGTTCCCGGTGTCGCACTTGGCCTAGGCGTAACCTTCATGTTCAGGCTTTTTGGTATCGAATCGTCCCTTTTTGCTGTTGCTGCTGTTCTTACGGTCTACACGGTACCATTCGGCCTTATACTCATGATGTCGAGGTTCGACCCCGACCTAGCCCTATACGAGTACGCGGCTAGCGTATTGAAAGCAAGCCCGCTCAACGTATTCAGACGTATAACTTTGCCTCTGATAATATTCGAGGTCATATCGGCAGCTATAATAGGTTTCCTGCTTTCATGGGGTGAAGTGATCAGGACGCAATTCGTTATGAAAGGTACAGGAACTTTAGCAACCTATATCAGAAACGAGCTCTCGATAAACCCGATAACCCCGAAGTGGTTTGCGGCTGGCACACTCATCGCGATAATAGCCTTCATAGGCCTAGCAATATTCGCTTATATAATGTCCCGAAGAGTTCGCTAAACGGAATTTATATTTTCATATTATAAAAATTCGTTAAAAAGCTTAAATATCCCTTGCAAAAAAGTAGTTGTCAATGTCGGAAAAAATTTCTAGGAGAAAGTTCCTAGCCACGGTTGGAGGAATCGCCGCCGCTGCCGTCGTAGGCGGAGTGGCATGGTACCTCTATACAAGCGCTCCACCAACCCCGACACCTACTGTGACGAGGCCCTCAAGAATCAGATACTCAACGCATCCGTTCTACTTCCCACCTGATGCCGAGAAAGAATACGAGAGGATAACAGGTATTGACGTAGAAACCACTTATCTAGAATTCTTCGTCATGACCCAGAAACAACTGGCTGACCCTACTGCATGGGACGTGGCCGCCTCGGGAAGATACAGACCTATAATAGCGGAGGGGTTGGCGAGGCCGATACCTGTTGAGAAAGTGCCCAGATGGAGACCAGATAAGGTCTTAGACATATTCTACCATGTCGAGAAGTACTTTAAGCCGGCACAGGTAAAGAGGTTCAACTATTTGCTATGGCACGAGCATGGAAAGACCCTCATAGCCGTTCCAGTGATGTGGAACTTCGACTCCGTAACGTACCTACCTGAGTTCTTACCTTATGAGGAGCGCGGCGGTACAAAGAGGACGTTGGCCTATTCAGAACTTTGGAACCCAGAATGGAAAGGAAGGACAGGAATGCAAGACGAGGCTTTCACGGTGTTCAGTGAGACTGCAAACTACTTAGAAGCAACGGAGCAGATGACGTTTTCAGGTGCCATAACCTCTCTAACCGAGGAGGAGGTCGATGCCGTCTTTAATTATCTCCTACCGTATGTTAAGCAAGGCTTCATCAAAACATTCTGGTTCTCCTACGGAGATATCGTTTCACTATTCTCGACTAGGGAGGTGTGGCTAGCTAGCACATGGCAGCCAGTATGTTTTGATACGAGAAAGGCCGGTACGCCTGCATACTACGCAGCGCTACAACACGGGCCGTTCTTCTGGTATAACTCTGGCTACGTCTCTTCTTTGGTCTCGCCTGAGGTCGCAGAAGAGGGTATAAGGTTGCTCAACTGGCACCTCGAGCTTTACACGCAGATGCTCTACACTAGACAGGGATACCCGTCACCCGCTTGGGCTTGGGAGGATTATAAGAACGCTATGGGAGATGAGTTCTACGGATGGTTCTACGAGGGTAAAAGCACATATCTACCAATAGAGGAAGTGATGAAGATCATATGGCCCGATAAGCCAGAATTTGCGACGTTACCAGAAAGATTACAAAATGCGCTCTTCTTACCTGACGTATACTTCAAGCACTTCTGGACGGGTGAGCCGCCCAGAGAGGGTACACCGCACCCGAGGGGTAACCTTAGGGACCTTGGCTCCGTTGAGGATAAGCAGAAGATGACGAGATACTTCCTATCGCCGGACCTACCTGACAACAACGAATACTACGTGAGAAAGTTCGAGGAGTTAAAGGCCGCACTCCCAGTTTAGAACAATCTAAATATTTTTTTAATTTATTCCAAAGTTTCAAGACCGTATTCTTTCTTAAGCTCCCTCAGCCTTTCTGGAGATGTTCCTTTGATCCTTTTCACGTAGTAATACTCAGACTCCGATAACTTCCTGCCGGTTATTATTCCATCTATTCTAAGGATAGTGTACGCAAGCTCGAAGGCAGTTTTGATAGCCTGTTGCTTAACAGCGGACAACTCGTACAAGCCCAAATCTTTAGCACTCGCAACACCACCTTCAGAACTAACACATGCGTCAGCTTTTCCAGATTTGTGCTCTGACCTTAACTTACTCAAAACCTCTACGGAATCTTGACCTAGGTTTGTAGAGAGGACAGACACAACATCCTCAAACGCATCGGCTACGGCTTTAACGACCAGCTGTCTCTTGTCTGGAATGTTCTCGGCATATTCCTTAAGATGTAGTGATAGCTCTATCTCGAAGGCACCACCACCATAGACGACCTTACAACATTCTCTGACGAGGGAGAAAATTGGAAGTGAGTGCTTAAGACTCCTCTCTACATCGCTTTGCAGTAAATTTGTTACGCCTCTAAGCAGAACAGTAACGCTTTTTGGCTTTCTACATTTATGAATTAGCACCGCTTTCTTTCCATTAAAGTCAACCTCCTCCACGATTCCTGCCCATCCAAGGTCTGAATCTTCTAGTAGCGTCGTTTTTGTCGGTAGCGCATTAACCGCCCTAACTATCAGCTCTACCTCCGGATGTGGAAGACCATATATGGCAGCAATTCCTGCTCTTGCAAGCTGCTCAATAGCGATAGGGGTTACTCCTTTTTCGACAACGACAAAGCCGACGTTCAGGTCCTTGATTTTTTTAACCAAGCTGGATACGTATGCATTCTTACTATCCAATAACTTCTTTAATTCTCCATCCCCAAGTTCTAGGGAATAGTTTAACTGACGTCCAATTTTTTCATGTACCCTCAGTTCATCTTTAAGCACGGCAACCTTCACGGCCTCTATCCTTTTAGGCATGTCTGGGTGTGCCATTTCTTTGAAAACAGCAACACCATCCAAAACAATCGAGTCGTCCAGCGATCCACTCTCAACGGCTTTTATGTCGACCACTTTGTCCACATCGACAGATGCCAACTCATCTATTCCGACAATTTCCACCACCTTGTTTAGAATGTTTGCAAACTTGTGCCGAACGTGTTCAGGTAATCTATTCATCACACTCGTATTCATAATCAACATTAACATCTTTTCGCGTTGAGATGAAACATCAATAGACATGCGCTCCAACATGCACAGGCTTTGGTTAAGCGCATCCAGAAGTCCGTCAAGTATTGTCGATACACTAAGGCCTTTCAGCATAAGCTCCCGGCATCTTTCCAAAATTTTACCTCCCAAGATGATAGTATACACGGCCCCGTCGCCCACAGTTTTAGACATCGTCAAACCGGCACCCGCCATGAGCTGAGCTATTGGGTGTGCTAATCCTACTTTCCTCAGAATTGTTCTAACATCACTTGCAAAATATTTTAGACCTCCTTCGTCTGTTATCAACTTACTCATCCTGAACGGCCCATAAAGTCCTGACACGAATTCCGTCATCCATTGGACGACAGAAAATTTCTCGGATTGAGCGTCCTCCCCCAGCTTAAACTCGGAACTTATGCTGAGCACGGATGCCGGCTTGCCATCGAAGTATACCGTGGGCTCTGGCACGGATTCATGTGAGAGGGGCAGCAGTCTCTGGTCAACCTTAGCCAGCTTGGCGTAGCCCCTGTCGAGTTTTTCCAAGAGTAACCTATGTGAAATCGTTGGTACAAAATCCCTGCCTCTGAACCTGTGAGCGGATGCATTCATCTTCAACCAAAGCTCAAGCGTTCATATATAAGATTTCGCTAAGGTTTATTATGATACAAAATATTCATAGCGACGTATCATTGAGAAGAATTGTGCTATTTTGTACAACCTAACGCATACTGAGGCGTCAAAGGGACGTGAAAGATTCGCTTTAATTTGATACGCGTATGATGGCTATGATTATAAAAAATATTGATAAACCACGGAAGGAATAATAATAAAGGGGGTTCTGGTTGTACGAATCTTATGAGTTATTGAAAGTATTAGGGTTGTCTCTCAGCAAGATGTATAGAATGCGAGAGGCAAAAGTTCTTGAGGTGATTCTCTGAAATTATAAAGGTGATAGTGAATGTCGAGTCAGCATTTTAGAAAAGATGTCGATGTATGGAGTTTAGCCGACGAATGGGGACCAGAAAAGGTCATACAGGTCTACGATCCGCATACGAAGATGCAGGGCGTCTTGGTGATTGACAACACAGCCATGGGCCCAGGAAAAGGCGGGATAAGGTTTCAGCCAACCGTGACGCCCCAAGAGATTTTTCAGCTTGCAAGGGTCATGACCTGGAAATGTGCTATAGCTGGGCTACCGTTCGGTGGAGCGAAAGGAGGTATTAGGGGCAACCCTTTGGAAGTTGATAGAGTAGCATGGGTTAGAGCGTTTGCAAAAGCCATCAAACCTTACGTGCCGTTACAATACATAGCGGCTACGGATATGGGGACGACAGCGATGGATATGGCGGTGTTTGCACATGAAATAGGCGACATGAGGGCCTGTACTGGCAAGCCTACGGAGTTAGGAGGCATACCGCATGAACTCGGAACCACGGGCTATGGTGTAGCCATCGCAACGGATTTAACGGTCAAGATTCTGAACAAGTTAAACTTATTAAACATAGAACCAAAGGAGACTAGAGTCGCAATACAGGGCTTTGGCAATGTAGGCTCATTCACGGCAAAGTTCCTTGACGAGATGGGATACAAGGTTGTCGCCATTAACGATGCCTCAGCTTGTATATGCGATCCGAATGGTTTGGACATACCTAAGATAATGGAAGAGTTAAAGCTCTTAAGGACAAAAACGAAAGCGCCTATGCTTAATGATCTAAATATTATGCTAAAGGAGCCTAGGGATAAGATATTTGAGAAAGAGGTGGACATATTCATACCCGCTGCAACCTCATACACGATAAATGAGCAAAACGTGTACAAACTTATCTCCTCTAAAGTAAAGATTGTTGTCGAGGCTGCGAACATACCGACGACTAAAGGTGCAGAAAAGATATTGCAACAAAATGGTGTATGGGTGATTCCCGATTTTCTGGTTAACGCAGGCGGTGTCATTGGCTCTTATGTTGAGTACATAGGCGGAACCGAAATGCAGGCGTTTGAGCTGATCAAGTATAAGATAACTACCAATGTGAAGAGAGTTCTGATAGAGTCCGTCAATTCAAACAGTCCGCCCAGAATCGTTGCCGAAGAAGTGGCGAAGAGAAGGGTCAAGAAGGCGATGCTGTTAAGGGAGGGGGCAATAGACGTGGCCACAGAGGCTTATGCCCGCGAAGACCTCGAAGAATACATGTGGAGGGTCGAGGGTCTATAAACGTTTGGATGGGTCGGAAACCTTTACGAATTGCGTAATATATAACAAAAATTTTTACGAAAAGTATTTATGCCGACGGTTTGCTGGATTTCTGCCAAGTATGTCGTCAAACATGTCTTTCCTATCGTACGTTACAAGGCAGTTCGAAGAGGCGGCGCAGATACTAAATCTAAACCAAGGATTGCGTGAAGTTCTGGAGAAGCCCGAGCGCTCCATTATAGTGTCTCTACCTTGTAGAATGGATAACGGTGAAGTCAAAGTTTTCACCGGGTATAGGGTTCAGCATAACTCCGCGAGGGGGCCGTACAAAGGCGGCATAAGGTACCACCCAGACGTAACCCTCGAGGAGGTCACAGCGCTGGCGATGCTGATGACTTGGAAGTGTGCGGTGGTTGACATACCATTCGGTGGAGCAAAGGGAGGGATAAGGTGCGATCCAAAAAGCATGAGTCGAGCGGAGCTCGAAAGGCTCACTAGGAAGTATACGATGGCGATTGCAAGGGTCATAGGTCCCTACTTAGACATACCTGCCCCAGATGTCTACACGGACGCCCAGACAATGGCCTGGATAATGGACACGTACAGCAAGGTGACCAATGAACCGACACCCGCTGTTGTAACAGGCAAACCAATCGCTTTGGGTGGTAGCGAGGGTAGGAATGAGGCCACGGGGATGGGTGTGGCTATCATAACGAGAGAGGTCGCTAAGCATTTAGGGAAACAACTGAAGGGCTCGAGGGTCGTGATACAGGGATTCGGTAATGCAGGATACATATCCGCTAAGCTACTTCAGGAGATGGGTTGCAGAATCATAGCAGTAAGCGACTCGAAGGGTGGCATATATTCCAAAGATCAGCTCGATGTCGAAAAAGTATTAGAGCACAAAAGAAGGACGGGCTCTGTTATAAATTACGAAAAGGCCAAGAACATAACGAACGAGGAGCTTCTGGAGCTGGAGTGCGACTTTCTAATCCCTGCCGCCATCGAGAACGTGATAACAGCAAAGAATGCGGATAGGATTAATGCATCGGCTGTGATAGAAGCGGCTAACGGACCGACTACGCTCGATGCTGACAAGATCTTGTTTGAGAAGGGCACACTCGTCATACCAGACATACTGGCCAACGCAGGCGGCGTAACTGTCAGTTACTTCGAGTGGGTTCAAAACCTTACTCGCACTAAGTGGTCTGCGGAAGAGGTTAGGGCAAACTTGGAGAGGAAGATGGTAAAGGCATTCGAGGATGTTATGAAGACCGTCAAAGAGTATAACGTGAATGCAAGACAGGCAGCAATGATCGTTGCCGTGAACAGGGTCTTGGAAGCGATAAAGGCTTTAGGCAGCTGGCCTTAATCAAAGTACGATCATGCTGACATTAGATGTCGTTAGAATAGCCCTAATATTGACGATGATGGGTTATGCTTCATACAGCGATTTTAGGTTCAGGGAGGTTAGCGACAAGCTATGGGTGCTCTGCGGCTCTATTGGTGCAATCATAACGACGTACGACTTTACGATTGCAGGACTATCTAACTATACTTTTTTAGGTCTAATTTCTATAGGTCTGAGCGCCGCTGTAGCTTTTGGTCTATACTATGCTAGGCTTTATGGCGGAGCGGATGCAAAGGCTTTGACTGCGATTTCTGTGATCATGCCCATATACTGGCCAGCCGCTGCCATTCATCCTTTTACGGCAATCCACTCCTTCATGAACGGTCTGCTGATATCCGCAGTTTTACCGGTGAGCTTTGCGGTCTACAATCTTATACGCATACTCAAAGGTGACAAGATATTCGAAGGTCTAGAGCACGAGCCTGCCCTAAGGAAAGTCCTAGCTTGTTTCTTTGGAACGCTTTGCGAGAATGCGAGGGGTAAAAAGTTCTGGATGCCTATGGAAGATGTTTTGGAGGGCAAGCGTAGGTTTACGTTCAACATCTTTGTCGACTTTGAGCCGCAGATTGATAGGGACAGGGCATGGCTTACGCCTGGCATACCCTTGTTGGTCTTCATAACATGCGGCTTCATAGTCTCCGTATTCTATGGAGATCTGCTGGGATTAATGCTCCACAAATTACTTAACGTTTAAGAATAAAGCTCTATTATTAACATCTCTATGGCTGCCGCTGTAAGCAGTAACCCAGCAACTGCCAAAATCATTAACGGAAGTGCTTTAGCTTCGGACCTTAGCTTTTTCTTAAAGGCCGAGTATACTATCAAAAACCCTTCAGACATCGCCAGTCCATAACCTAAGAATTCTAATATGCCGTACGGTGACAAAAGGGTAAGCCCGACGAGGTACACAGCCGGTATACCTGACTGAACAGAATAGGCCGCAAAAACTGTTCCTGTCGAGTAAATGATGTACCCTCCGATGAAAGTACCAAACACTGGAATAAACATCAACAGAGCTATCTGAAAATTGTTGAGGAAGATTTTCCAGACACTTATATCGCGAAGGAGTTCGCTAACCTGCTGAATTTTCTCTTCGCTCTCCTCTTGGGTTAAAGTCACCGAAGATCCATAGAAAAGGATCATTATCAATGCTATCGTAGTGATAACGAACAGTAGCACTCTCTTCTCAATTTGGACGGAACCTAGCATCATGGTTCGACTTCAAACCTCTTTGCAACTTGCTCGAGCAACCTCACGTTGCTTACAATGCCCTCCCTCATAGATTTTATTCTGTCAATCCTTATAGGATTTACTCCTCTCATTATTGCCGCGTAGAAGCTTACATAATCGCATATAACCATGCTCGAGAGGATTCTGGTAGCATCATCGTCCCCATCACCAACAATCCTTGACACAGAGATGCCGAAGTCTCTCTCCAGAACGACCTCCATTCTATCCAGCGCTTCCTTAACAGCCGGATGTTCATCTTTGCACCTTAGCATAACGACCGCCAAGCAGTTGGCTACTGCTGGACTCCAACCCTCTATATCGTTGTGTAGGATTTCCGGCAAACACTGATTCACCGCCAGCATCTTGGCATTCTCGTTTAGCTGACACTTTAAACGGTAGCCAACGGAGGAGAGGGGGCCATGAGAGTATATGAAAGCCACCCTATTGTATATGCGGTTTGCAACCTGCTTTGCTACGTTCGACTCCAGCTTTACATGAACCTCCACAGATTCTTGTGTGCGTCTTGCCTTTTCGACAGCATTCTTGAGTTCATTGGTAGACATCTTTATGAGTCCAGCGTTCGCCAAGGCTGAAACGGCAGCGCCGAGCATGTGGGGAACGGCCATTCGTGGCAGAAGACCAGCCCTAATCTCAGCAGCCGGTATTCCCAACCTCTTACAAATTTTTCCCATCAAACCTCCTGAGGTAATGGCGAATATGGGCAGGCCCGCATCGTGAGCCTCAACAAGTGCGGAGAGTGTTTCAGCGGTATTGCCCGAATAGCTGACCGCAACGACTAGGACATCCTTCGTCAGGTAAGGAGGGATGGAGTAGTCCTTGTGACATATAATCGGTAAGTCCCTACGTTTTGCTGTAATATCTGACAAAAGGTCGCCGACTATCCCAGAGCCACCAACTCCCAAGAACACTATCGAGTTTATATTGCGATATGGTTTAAGCGAAATAGCTTCGGCGGACCTCATGCCCTCCAAGAAACCATCCAACTCGGCCCTTAGCTGGGCCAGGAACTCCCTTGCCTCGGACTTTTCATATAGTTCAAGCTCATCCAGCATCATTACTCTGTCGTTCCACCCAACGCTACTATTTTTTCCTTTAGCTCGTTCACAACTTGCTCCATTTCTTTCTCAATTTTCTCAGGCGATGGTGCTGTAGCTGTCAGATGTAACTCTATTATGGATGCGCCCGACTCCCTACCCTTCGGATGCGATTTTATGTAAATCGCAGGGTGTTTCGATATGACCTCCTTTATCACGGGAGCCAACGCTGATTCTATAACATCCTTTGCGACCAATGTCCTTTCGATGGTGTATACGCGCTTTATAGATTTTTGAATTATCGGCAGCAATTCGTTTTCAAAAATGTCCATCAACTCCGCCGGAACACCGGGTAAGCAAGCTATCCTTTGACGGCCGAACTTTATGAGCACACCTGGTGCAGTGCCCACGCGATTTCGTAGGGGAATAGCACCTGCAGGAAGTTCCGCCATCTTCCTACGCTCTGGTGTTATCTCCAAACTCTTTATGATGCCGCGCTCGAACATATCCTTGTATTTTTCGAATATCATCTGATAGGCTTGCTTGTTCAACCTTAACGGTCTCTTTATAGCCTTAGCGACACCGTTTAGTGTCATATCGTCGAAGGTAGGTCCGAGGCCGCCAGTCGTTATTATCCAATCCGTACCCCTTTTCAGTCCCTCCCTCACAACTGACGAAATTTCAGACAAATCATCCCTGACTTCCGTGACCCTTCTGACAAAACCACCAATCTCTGTAATCCTTTTAGCCAACCAGTTCGCGTTCGTGTTAACAACCTTACCTATTAGTAATTCATTTCCAACGCTTATTATCTCGAAGGTAGTTTGTTTGTATTGCGTCTTACGTGTCAACCATTCAGCACCGCAATATTGTTTTATCGCCTCATGCCTTAAAACTTTTCTTAAACCTGTCGGATGGCAAAATTCATATAGAAACACGGGTCAACTTTGAATTGCGGTTGGAATGTCAGGATACCGCTCGATTAAGATGTCCGACAATCTCCTAGCTACTGAAACCAAGAAGTTATTTGTTGAACTCTCTCAAAGAAGCCTCGACGACGTTGCCAGAAAATGCTCAGTCGCATACATACCTCCCCGCGAGTCAAGTCTCAAGGGCAGGTTCATAATAACTTTCCTCAATAGGACATACTCGGTCGAAGTTTCAGAAGAACGTGTCGTTGACCTGCTAACCGATAAGTCTGCACCCATAAACATCCAGTACATAATTCTTAAATACCTTATAACAGGCGACGGCACACCACTAGGCACCACATGGGTAAACTATAAGGACATTGTTGGTGCGGCCCCCTACCTTCGAGAGTTCGAGGATTTTGTCTTAAAGCGGTTGGTTAATAGGTTTGGTAATGTAGTCGATGTCTACGAGCATGCTTGCAAAATGTTGGGCGGAAAGCGGGAAAAGTTGGGAGGCATAAGTTTCTCTTTCACGATGCTTCCGAGGGTTCGAATCCTTTGCCAGCTTTGGGCGGCTGAGAAACAGGAATATGTGCCAGCGGTTGCTAACGTTTCATTCAGCGCAAATTCTGACAGGTTCCTTCCAGCCCGTGAGCTTGGGATGGCATCTCTATTGTTGGTAGATATGCTAGAAAAGGAAGCGAGTAAATACACACAATCTGAGCGTCGTTAGGATTAATCGCCCGTCATGTTTTTAATTTTTAGAACCTCTTCCTCGATGTATCCCCTAGCGTTTATTACCCTTGCCAGTATGAAGAGGAATGTGGAAAGCCTATTCAGATATGCGAGAAGGGTTTTGTTTACGTAGAAACTTGCTTTTAATGATACAGCTCTTCTCTCAAGTCTTCGAGCGACGCACCTTGCCATGTGCAATACTACGCTGCTCACGGCTCCGTAAGGTATTATGAATCCTTGAGTTTCGTGCACTTCAGATTCGTAACGCTCGATTAAGCTTTCAAGCTCCTTTACCATTCCTTCGTCAACGGTCTTTTTATGCGCTGATGTTCCGATAGATGCCACCTCAACACCCACGATGTACAGCGATTTTTGCACACGTAATAGAACGTCTTTTAAATCTTGGTAACCAGTTAAGGTTCTGGCAAGACCTATGATAGAGTTCAGCTCATCGAGGGTTCCTAATACCTCGACCCTTGGGTCGTCCTTTGGAACCCTGACACCTCCCAAAAGCCCGGTAGTGCCGTCATCGCCGCTACCGTACTTCAATCTTGCTCCCAGCCTTTTTGTAGACGTACTTTTATGGTACTGGTAGACCCTTATATGCCTTGTCCAGCAGCAATACCGGATGGATGACCTTTTTGCCGGTAAATCGTTCTATCTGAATCTTGCAGAGGCTACACTCTGTAACGACAAAATTCACGTCCGACTCAGATATAGCGGAAACGAGCGGCTCAGCAATTGCCTTACTTATTTCGTACCCCTCATAACCCTTCTTCATACCCCACGTACCTCCCATGCCACAGCAACCGTAGTCGATGAATTCTGTCTCTATCTCAAGCATTTCCAAAAATTTTAAGACGGGTTTGTCTTTGCTCAGATGCCTTGAATGACATGGAAGATGGTAAATGGCTTTTACACCCTTGTATCGCTTAAAGCTTAGGTCGAGCGCATTGTTCTCCAACATTCTTAAAAGGTAGCCAAAAAGTTCATAACTCCTTTCCGCTACCTTTTGTGCCTCTTTTGTTCCGAGCAGCTTGGGATATACAAACCTGAAGCAGTAGATGGCTGTCGGCTCTGTGGAAACCACATCGTAACCTTTAGACACGTATTCGTATACATTTTTCACGTTATACTCCGCAACCTTTTTCGTGGACTCTAGAAGACCATAAAGGAACGAGGGCATGCCGCTACCCTTCTGGGGCGGCATAGCAACCTCGAAGCCATTCTTCCGAAGCACGTTGACGGCTGCTAATCCGACATCAGTATTGATGTAGTAAGCCATGCTGTCCGCGAAGTATGCGACCTTTCTCTCACCTTCTGTACGTGGTGTGAACGTAACATCCACTAACTCGCGTAAAGTCTTCTTTGAAAATTTCGGAAGGCTTACCCTTCTATCTATGCCGATGAATTTTTCCAAAATCCATTTCATTATGTTCGTGTCCAGTAAAAAGTTCGACACATTCGATACGCTGCTCGCAAGCTTTACGAGGTCCTCATAACCAGCAAGCCTTCTGTCAACCCAACGATAACCATTACGCTCCCCATATCTTCGCTTTATCTCGGAAACCATTGTCGGCGTGTCTATACCAATGGGACACGTTTCTCGGCAAAGCCCACAAGATATGCAAAGGGATGCGAAGCCTGCTGCATTCTCAAGACCATGCGATATATATGTCCAAGGTATGCCCATAGGGCCGCTGTAGATGTAACCGAAGACGTGACCGCCTAAAACCCTGTATGTTGGGCAGACGTTGAAGCATGCAGAACACCTTATACATTTCAACGCCTCGGACATAATTTCGTCTTGGAGTGCGTTGAGCCTTCCATTGTCCAGCAAAATTAGATGGAACTCCCGTTTAGCTAACCCGTCGTTCGGTGATGGTGTTTCAGAGCCCGAGTTCAGTATCGTAATGTACGTGGCCATCTTCTGTCCAGTAGCGCTCTTCGGCAAAACGTCGAGTATCTTCACGGCATCTTCCCATGTTCTGACGAGTTTCTCGAGACCAACTATCGCTACGTGAATGCGAGGAAGTGCCGTAACAAGCCTACCGTTCCCTTCATTCGTAACGAGTACCAAGCTTCCGGTCTCCGCGACCACGATGTTCCCGCCAGTTATTCCCATGTCTGCTGTGAGAAACTTTTCTCTGAGGAATGAGCGCACAAATTTAGTAACCTCTTTAGGGTCTGCTGGTAGCTTGACCCCTAGCTTCTCTTCTATGAGCTTAGATATCTCGTATCTGGAAAGGTGTATGGCTGGAGCCGTCAAATGCGACGGTCTCTGACCGGCCAACTGAACTAACCACTCACCTAAATCTGTCTCGATAACCTCAAAACCCTCAGCTATAAGCCATCTGTTAAGTTCTATCTCCTCTGTGGTCATGGATTTAGCTTTAACGATTCTCTTAACACCCTTGAATCTTGCCAAGTTGACAACATATTCGCATGCATCTTTTGAGGTTTTAGCAAAGTAAAAATTGCATCCATTTTCCTCAAGTTTCTCCTTGAGTGTCTTGATGTTTTCATTGAGCAAACTTAGCGATGATTGCCTTATACTCCTTAACTCAGTTAATTCTCTCTCAGTATATCCTGCCATGGCAGCATCTCTTTTGTCCCTCATGCATAGCATGGAAGTTCTCAGATTCTCCATCTGGTTCTTGTTCTTCAGCGCCTCGGAAATTTCAGCGATTAAATTTCTACTCTTCACTCGACATCCCTTCCAAGATTATCACATGCTGTTCACAAGGTCCATGGACACCCATTACGATTTCGAGCTCTATGTCAGCTGTCCTACTCGGTCCAGTTATTATAGATACTATACGCGTGCTCGTAGCTTGCACTTTTCTAAGCCATTCAGCAAGCTCTAAGAAGTTATCAAGTATTTTCTCCTTTGAAATTATGGCGATGTGAATCGGTGGCAGGCATGATAGGAGCCTCTCAGCATCGTTCTCGCTTGCTATGACGAGTGAGCCGGTCTCGGCGACAGCTAGCTCTGCGCCCGTTATCCCTATGTCCGCCTTTTCAAGAAGCTTACGGAGGTCGCGTCTCTCAACATCGGTTATGTCAAAGCAGGATGCGCCGAGTGAAGTTATGGTCTCCGAGAGTTCAGAGGACAATCTGCGCTCCAGACCACCCATGAGTACCAGCTTAGCCCCTTTCTCCATTACGAATTCTGAGATATGTTTAACAACATCTGTGTGCGTTCTAAGAAGCTTACCAGTTGCCCCTAGTCTTTCCAATTCGCATATGAACTTTTTAACGGTGTCGGAACATCCATCCATAAGTTTATTTCCCAAAATAATACTATCCGTATTTGCTCCTTTTATACTTGAGTTTGCCGACGTGAAGTGCGTCTCACACTTACGTCTTCAGAAACAGGTCTTCGATTTCAAGTATGCTTTCAACTTTGAAGTCCACGTCGTTTGGGGCGGTGCCTTTTCCCACCATGACTGTCTTAATACCGAGGTCCTTTGCGGTCTTCAAATCGATATCATAGCGGTCGCCGACATACACAACCTCCTCAGCAGCCATGCCCGCGATTTCGAGGATCTTCAAGTATCCATCGCGGGAAGGCTTAGGTTCTGCATCATCGCTCGTGACCATTATGTCAAACATCGAAGGCTCTATTCCAAGGGCCTCGAGTACCTTAAGGGCAAGCGCTTTGCCGGAGTTTGTGTGTACTGCTAGCTTGAATCCAGCCTCCTTAAGCTTTCTCAGCAAAGTCTTGACATCTTTTGCCTCTTTTATGTAATTGGACGGGTTTACCCTCTTAGCAAGCTCTTCATAGAACTCCTTCAGGTTTATCCCGAGCTTTATTAGACACCAGCTTATGCTCGCAACATCTTTTCTCAAAGTCCTGAGCTTAGCTTTAGCCTCATCAAGACTACAACCGAGTTTTTCTGCTAACAACTTCACGATTTCCTTATGGAGATCTCTTTCGTACTCATCGCTCCTATACAATGTGCCGTCTATATCGAAAACTATCAACTTTTGTTTGAACATTCCATCCTACCATTACTTCGTTTGAACTATCATTTCGATCTCTACCGGAGCACCTCTCGGCAACTCCATGACACCCACCGCAACCCTTGAGTGCTTTCCTTTATCACCGAATACTTGAATGAGAAGGTCTGAAGCACCGTTGACGACCTTCGGTTGTTCGTTGAAACCTTCTACTGAAGCCACATAACCAACCAGCCTAACAACCCTTCTTACTTTTTCTAGGCTGCCGAGCGAAGATTTTATGATTGAGAGAGCATTCAACGCGGCAACTTTAGCCGCCTCGTATCCCTGCTCCAACGTGACCTCCCTGCCCAGCTTACCGGTATACAGCGGTCTGTCGTTCACCAAAGGCAGAACGCCGCTCACGAAAAGCAGTTTGCCTACTCTTACACTCGGAACATACGATGCGATGGGCTTCGGCGGCTCGGGTAACGAATAGCCCAGCTCCTTCAATCTGTTCTCATAAGTAAGCCTTACCAACCCTACCACTTGTAAAAAGAAAAGATTAGGCCTAGTTATAAAAGCTCTGATGTCCGATCTAACTTTTGAGGGTTCTTGCGATAAGCTTGCTTAACTCGACCAGCCTGCACGAGAAGCCCCACTCGTTGTCATACCATGCAAGGATCTTTACTAACCTGCCACCTACGACCATTGTGCTTAACCCATCAACTATCGCCGAATGGTTGTCTCCTATGATGTCAACTGAGACTATGGGTTCCTCCGTGTATGCCAGTATGCCTTTTAACTTACCTTCGGCAGCCTCTTTCAGGGCGGCATTTACCTCCTCCCTAGTAACGTCCCTCTTTAGCAGTACTACTAAGTCGTTTATGGAACCGTTGGGAACAGGAACTCTCAAAGCCAGACCATCTAGCTTCCCCTTCATAGCGGGCATAACATCCCCGATGGCTCTGGCCGCACCAGTCGTCGTAGGTATTATGGAGAGGCATGCGGCCCTAGCCCTTCTCAAATCTCTGTGGGGAAGGTCAAGCAACCTTTGGTCGTTCGTGTAGGCATGACATGTGCTCATGAGTCCGCACTCAACGCCGAATTTCTCATCGAGTACACGCACTACTGGCGCTAAGCAGTTGGTCGTGCAGGATGCCATGCTTATGATGTTGTGCTTTGCGGGGTCGTAGGCATGCTCGTTCACGCCCAAGACCAACGTGATGTCTGGTTCCTTCGCCGGGGCTGATATTATAACCTTCTTTGCGCCAGCCCTAATGTGCTTCTCCGCGCCTGCCCTATCCGTGAATAGCCCCGTCGATTCCAGCACGAGTTCCACGCCCAACTCCTTCCATGGGAGGTTTTCCGGGTCTTTTTCAGAGAACACCTTTATCCTCTTACCAGCTACGATGATTGCATTATCCTCAGCCTTAACCTCACCATCGAACTTTCCGAAAATGGAGTCGTACTTGAGTAGATGGGCCAATGTCTTTGCATCGGTTATATCGTTTACTGCGACAACATCTATCAAATTTAAAAACTCTTTATCCTTAAACGCCGCCCTAAGGAATCCGCGCCCTATCCTACCAAAACCATTTATACCCATCTTGACGGTCATGTTAACACACCCTATAAGATTGAGCTTTTTTATTTAGATGTTCTCCATTTTTCTGCTGCCCTCTTCAGCGCCTCGAAAAGCGGTAACTTCTTCCCTGCCAAGAACTTGATGAGAGCGCCACCAGCTGAAGTTGCGTGAGTAATTTTGTCCCTCAGACCAAACAGCTCGAGCGCCGTTAGTGTGTGAGCGCCGCTCGCGATTGATAAAGCATTTGAATTAGCAAGCTCTGTGAACAACGTTTTTGTACCTATCTCAAAGTTCTTTTTCTCGTACGCACCCGGAGGTCCGCTCACGATGACCGTTCCAGAATTTCTGATGACATCCGCATACTTTGAAACAGTCTTCATACCTAGGTCCAATATCGGCTTTTCAGAATTAAACTGGGAGATTGAAAATTCCTTCCTTTTACCATCCACCTCAACCGCAAAATCTTCTGGAAGGACGAAGGCCTCTTTAAAATCTGAGAGGAGTTTCTCTGCTTTTTTAACATACTTCTCTTCGTCCTTAATGCCTGTAGGTGCATCCAAATCTTTAGCAGCCTTCAAGAAAATAACGCCAAGTAGTCCGCAGGGCAGAATTTTATCGACCTTGTAGCTACTTATTATAGCCTCCAGCGACTCTATTCTGTCAGAGACTTTCGCGCCCCCTAACACCAGCGTTATGGGCGGTCTTAGTTTTTGTAGAACGGACACGAGCGACCTTACCTCTTGCGTAAGCAACCTTCCAGCGCATGTCGGCAAAACCTCAGCGAACCCTACGATTGATGGGTTAGCTCTATGCGCTGTCGGAAAAGCCTCAATGACGCATGCATCGAAGTAATCTTTTAGCGTCCTAATCATATGAGTTTTTGATGCCTCTTCTATGCTGAACTCGAAGTTCTCTTCTGCGACGAACCTAAGATTATCTAAAACGAGGACGTCCCCCTGCTTTAGGTTCTTTATCGCCTCCCTTGCTGCCGGCCCGATGACGTCATCTATGAACTTTACATTCCTTCCAACATACTCCTTTAGAACTTCTGCATGCTCCCTAAGCGATACGTAATCATAATTCCCAACCCTGCCCTGATGCGAACCTACGACGACCTTTGATTTTGATAGCTCTCTTATAGTTATTGCCGCCTCCCTTATTCTTATTGTGTTGAGTAAACGGCCTGTATTCGGGTCTATGGGCGAGTTTATATCGGCCCTGAGGAAGACCGTCTTTCCCGTCAGGTCTAAGTCATCCATCGTAAGAAATTCAACGTAATGCGCCAAATGTTCATTTACCATGTTTTGGTCCTAGAACTAACGGTATTTAATTTTTCCTATTCAGTTGTCGGTATTGGATAGTAGTATTCACCGATTGCTTTCTGTTGCCTGTCCAACCTGGAGTCAGGCTTGTTCGCTCTCGGCCTAAACGTCTGCTGGTCTCTTCTGAACGTGACACCCATCTCCTTTAGGAAAGTGTTGAACCCAGACCTAAGGTCCATAGGCTTGCTGGCACGTCCATAGGTGCCCGGTTCGCCTGAGAAGACCATTAGCCTATTCGATGCAAAGTCCAGCACCATAAGGTCGTGCTCGACGAGGAAGGTATACGCTTGCCTTTCGCGCGTTATCCTCTTCAACAACTTTGCGATTGTATATCTTTCCTCAACATCCAAGTAGGCGCTCGGCTCGTCTATCAGGTAGATTTCAGCATCCTTTGAAAGGGCCTCTGCTATCGCAACCTTTTGAAGCTCGCCGCCGCTTAGCTCTTTAACGTTCCTTTCAAATAGCTTATGGAGACCTAATGGTCTAATCAGCTCTGACTGGTAAATGTCTGTCTCGAACCTGCTCCCGGCGGCCTCCCTGAGAATTGCTTCGACTCTACCATCCCTTACCTCCGGATACTGCGGCTTGTAGCTTATCGTCCTATAAGGTAGCTGAAATTCCGCATCGGCTTTCTCGATGCCTGCCAATATCTTTATGAATGTTGTCTTGCCTATGCCGTTTGGACCCACTATGCCGATTACCTCGCCCGGGTATACGCACCCTTCCTCAACCTCCAGCCTAAAGGCATCATAGGTTTTCGTCAAGTTGGGCCAGCAAAGCGTCAGGTACCCTTCCTCGTAAGCTTCCGTTGGAGGCTTTAGCTGAAATGATATCCTTTCGTTTCTAAACCTTACGTTCTCGTCAGGTATGTACCCCTCTATGAATATGTTTATGCCCTCTCTGACACCGTAAGGCCCTGCGACGATACCGTATACCCCGGGCTCGCCATAAAACACGAAGACCTTGTCGGACATGTAGTCGAGAACTGCGAGGTCATGGTCGGATACGAGAACCATGCCTTCCCGTGCCGCCTCCCTAATTACCGAGGCAATTCTGAACCTTTGCTTGATATCGAGGAAGCTGGTCGGCTCATCTAGGATGAATGCATTAGCATCCCTCGCAAGACAGGCAGCTATCGCAAGACGTTGGAGCTCACCACCGCTGAGTACGGAAACGTCCCTATCCAACAGGTTACGAAGTTCCAGCGCATCTATTAGCTTGTTAACCCGGTCTTCCGGGCCTATCTTCGATAAAATTGCGCCAACTTTACCTTTAACGACCTTTGGTATCATATCGATGTATTGCGGCTTGTAAGAAATTTTCACACTACCATCGGCAAGCTTCGTCAAATAATCCTGTACAAGCGAGCCCCTGAACATTTTGGCAACTTCATGCAGAGATTTTCCCCCATCGAGTTTACCCAAATTCGGTACGATGCGGCCTGCGAGTATTTGCAGCGCCGTGGTCTTGCCTATGCCGTTCTTTCCGATTATGCCGATAACTTTTTCCTTCTCCAAGTACGGAAGCCTGTAGAGCCTAAAGGAGTTTACGCCATATTGGTGCACTAGGTCCTTACCAAGCTCTTCGCTTAGGTTGACTATCGTGATCGCCTTGAATGGGCACTTTTTGACGCAGTTGTGGACTACGAGTCCTGCAGCGTTGTACGTCTCGTCGTCCTCGACTTCTAAGTTCATCACGACGTAATCCTTTACAAGCTCGACGCTTACCGAGTCTAATGGATGTAGTCGGTAAACTTGTGACGGAGTGTTTTCTTTATCATCGCCGAGCGAAACCGTATAGACGTTTACGACTAAACACCCTGAGGTATTGAAGGTGGATAATTCCCGCTGCCCTAAGCCGCTTTCATTCATAACTATCGGAGCGCAAAGGTGGTCGTCCTCTTTCAATTCCGGTGGGGTTTTCCACACGAACGTAAAATCATTCCCTTCTTGACTTTTAGATGCCACGAGTATGGGATGCTCTTTGGTTATCGTTATCGGGTCCGGTATACCACGGACCCTTATCCTGTAGAGGGGACCGGTATAAAGCCTGACACTCTTCGAAAGAACAGGCTTAAACCTACCCCTATGGGTAAGCACCCTGTCGCCCGCCCTGATTTCCTTAATGGGCTTCAGGCCAGCCTCAGTTACCACCGGCGTATCGGGGTCGAGGCATATACCACAACCGATGCACAGTATTTCGTTGATTACCGGAAAACCCTTCTCGCCAAGCTTGATCGCCTCTATCTTATTCCTCACGGGCGGGCAGAAGGATATGCAAGGCTGGCCACACTTTGTCGGCTGACAGAAATCATAATCTATGACCGCAACTCTGTGCAATGTCGACCCACCTACAAATACGAGTTCAAGTGCTCGTGCAAGGTTTGATGAGCATTTAGCATAATTTAAGCGTTGGCGCCCGAGTAGTAAAGCCTAACTTCGTTTAATTTCTGACTTCAAGAACTCGACGAGTAGCCTAACACCGACACCCGTGGCCCCTTTTGGTATATAGCTCTTTTCTGGTGACGATTCCTGGGTCCATGCAGTTCCCGCTATGTCTATGTGGGCCCAAGGTATGCCACTGTCCACAAAGTTCATCAAGAAGGCCGCCGCGGTTATTGCGCCAGCAGGTCTGCCGCCAACGTTCTTCATATCGGCCACCTCGCTCTTTATCTGCTCGAAATACTCTTTCCAGAGTGGGAGCCTCCAGAGCCTCTCCCCCGTCTTTTCTCCTGCCTTTATAAGCGCTTCAGCTAACCTGTCGTTGTTGCTAAACAGGCCGCTCGCATGCGTTCCGAGGGCTATGACGCAGGCACCGGTTAGCGTTGCTAAATCTATTATCGCTTTTGGCTTCATTTCGGAAGCGTAGGCGAGCGCATCCGCAAGTATGAGTCTGCCTTCCGCGTCTGTGCTTATGATCTCTGCCGTCTTTCCGTTTCTGAACCTAATTATGTCACCAGGCTTAAGCGCACTACCGCTCGGTAGGTTCTCGACGGCAGGCACTATGCCTATCAGTCTTATGGGAAGCTTGAGTTCGGCTACCGCCTTCATGAGCGCGATGACCGCTGCAGCGCCCGATTTGTCGTACTTCATCTCCTCCATCTTCTCAGAGGGCTTTATGGATATACCACCACTGTCGAAAATTACACCCTTTCCTACGACCGCATAGGTATCACCACCGCCGTCGTACTTCATAACTATCAAGACCGGTGGGTTAGAGCTACCTTTTCCAACACCCACTATGCCTCCCATACCCATTCTTTCAAGGACCTCCATCTCAAACACCTTGGTAGAGAAGCCGCTTGCCGTACCAACCTCTGTCGCTATCTCCGCCAGCTTTTTGGGCGGTATGTCGCTGCTCGGCATGTTGGCTATATCCCTCGCAAGCTTCACAGCCTCTGATACTATAACGGCCTCCTGTGCCGCTGTGTCGCATAAGGTCTTCACATCTGGGTCGACCACAAGGCTAATGAGCTCTGGATACTTGCTATCCTCAACCTTTGACTTGTACCTGTCAAACCTATAAAAGGCCAGATTTACCGCTTCGACGACGCTGGCAACCATCTCAGGAGCAGAATAGGGAGGTAAGTTGGGTATGGGTACTGCTACGCTACTGCTACCTATCTCCTTAGCTTTCAGGGCTGCATAACCGTGAGCTTGTCTTATAGCCTCCAAGTTGAAATCTTGCTTTTTTCCCAGACCCAGTAAGAGAAAACAACGGGCCGGATCTGCCGATTTTGAATATATTGGAAGCACCTGGCCAAGTTTAGCCTTAAAGCCACCCGCCTCGATTGACGGTGCTATTTCCCTCCTAATGCTTTCAGGTAATGTAAGCGCACTCTCTGGAAACCCAGTACCTTCGAAGAACTGAATAACAACAGAATCTGCCCTTACATCCTCCAAATTTGCTGAAATTACTTCAAATTTCATCGTTTTTAATCAACCAACAGTAGTTTAATAACTTTTAATCAGAGCATTAGGGCTGGACGGCGGGAGTCAAACATCGGACCCTATCATCTTAGCACCCTCAATAACTCGAAACAGCGGTAGATTGAAGAAGTCTACTCCCAGACTATAAGCGTGGTCGTCGACCTGATTCTCTGGATGTGTCTTATCTTAGATATCATGGCCCTAAGTTTTTCGTGGTCCTCGGCCTCTATCCTAACCACTATATCATAAACCCCATATACCCTGCAGGCCTCTTTTACGTTGGCTAGTTGTTTTAACTCGGCTAGCGTTTCCTCTTCGTATCCGGGCTCCACAGTCAATAAAACGTATGCTATCTGCATACCATGCTTACCACAAAATGCTTAGTATAAAAATCTTGCTAACAATATCTGCATAATACGGGAAACTGCCAGCTTAGAAGATGCTGTATATGCACTAAAGGGAAAGCTTATGACAAACTAGTCAGTTAGGGGCAGGTAGCATGGTTAGGCTGATAGCCGGTTTCATAATCGGTATGGCTACCCTCACTTTAACGTCCGTCGTTTTATTTACGGGCAATAGTCCGCCGTGGCCAGAGCCTACAAGTTTCCAGCTTTTAGTGCTTTCGGTATTGCTCCAAGCATACACAGCACTACTGGCACCCCTCTCCACGGGTTTTGTGGGTGGTGGCGAGGGGTTGGTATGTCTTGCAATATGGGCAGCCGCATCCGCGCTCGCTGGATTGACAGCTGGTAAGCTTTCTGCATCAATAAAGCTAGCGCTGCTTATCCCTTCATTCACCATACTATTGTGGCTTGGCTTGACTGGTGTGGTTTTTTCGGAGGTTTATGCCCCCCAATTCTGGCTGGTTAAGTTGAATACATTCATAGAGAACCTCGTATTACCCCATCCGTTCAACCTCGTGATGCTCTACCTAGTCGTCTTAGTGTTTTCCGGTACGTTTGGGTTCCTATCATCGATGCTTTTAACCCGTAAAGAGACCGTAGTTGTTTGAGGGTTATTTACAAAAATATTGGGGGGTGATTTTGAGGGGTTAGCGCATAAGATGCGTTATGTCAGGCTTCCCCTTCAGCAGGGGCTTCTGGTGCCTTCTCTTCGCAGGCCTTCTTTGACTTTTTCTTCTTTTTTGCTTTTGTCTTCTTTGCCTTTTTCTTTGGCATACTTATTCACAACACTTTATACAAATTTATTGTTATAAAAATTTTTCGAATTTTGTAACAATTTCGCACATCGTTTTTCGTTGATGTGTGGAGTTATCATACCAAGTAATCTTTTTAAATGATTTAGAATCTGGATGCTTGAAGCTAGTTGTCGCAAGTTGACATATCGGAGTTCAAAAGGTTTGATTTCAGGGTAGGTTTGGTCGAGCATGCAGAGAGGGTACCGGGGACTGACAGACTCATAAAACTGATTGTCAATTTCGGTTCATTCAAGAAGAGGGCGATAACCGGCCTTGGTCACATATATGACCCGGAGCACTTCGTCGGCAAGAAGTTCGTGTTTTTGGTGAACCTCAAGCCGAAGACGGTTAGGGGCGAGGTATCCGAGTGCATGATATTGGCAGCCGCCGAGTCGGAGGACGTCATAGCCCCGATAATCCCCGAAAGGGATGTTAAGGTGGGGTCTCAAGTATTGTAAGCATTATAGGAAACATTCAAAGCATGCCTTGAACAGGGAGAGTGCTGGAATTGGCCAGAAGGTTACACATTGCCGACGCTTTCGAAGCGCCGGAGAACGAGGAGGTCGAATTATTCGGCTGGGTTAGGAATAAGCGGGTACATGGAGGTTTAGTTTTTCTGGAACTCAGGGACTCCACGGGAACCATCCAAGTTACTGTGAAGCGCGGACTTGCCGAGGAGGGGAGCTTCGCGGAAGCCTCAGAGGTTACAAGGGAATCGTCCGTCATAGTAACAGGTATCATAAAGAAGGACCCGAGGGCACCCGGCGGAACGGAAATTCACTGCAAGTCGTTTAAGGTTATTGGCAAATCGATAGCCGAATTTCCGATAAAGCCCGGTGCTAGCGTTAAGTTCCTACTGGACAACAGGCACCTACACCTCAGAAGCCCCAAGGTTACTGCTATAATGAAGATACGTGCGTTACTGACGGGGCTCCTCCACGAATGGTTTAGGAAGAACGGGTTTACTGAAATCCACTGCCCCACATTTATAACGGCCGCTGTCGAGGGAGGGGCCACGCTTTTTAAGGTAGACTACTTCGGCAAGAACGTCTACCTGACTCAGAGTGTTCAGTTCTATCAAGAGGCTGCAATATTCGGGTTAGAGAAGGTTTACACGATACAGCCAAGCTTTAGGGCTGAGCTAAGCAGAACCAGAAGGCATCTGACTGAGTTCTGGCACGTCGAGGCCGAAATGGCCAACGCTACGCTGGAGGACATGATGGCGGTTGTGGAAAGGCTCGTCGGCGACACTGTCAAGGCGTTGGCAGAGTTAGCTAAGCCCTATCTTAAAATTTTGGGCAAGAGTATAGACGCCTCAATCGCAGAACCTCCATATCCCAGAATAAAGTATGCCGAGGCGTTAGAGATTCTAAGAGGTAAAGGCTTCAACATAGAATGGGGACAGGATTTTGGGGCCGACGAGGAGAGGGAGCTTTCTAAGGAGTTCGATAAGCCATTTTTCGTTACCCATTACCCCAAGGAAGCAAAGGCCTTCTACCATATGCCGGACCCGTCAGACCCCAGAGTTACGCTCAGCGCCGACCTTCTGGCACCCGGAGGTTATGGTGAGATAGTCGGAGGAGGTCAAAGGATTCATGATTACGAGCTACTTGTCCAGCGAATAAAGGAAGCTGGTCTTAACCCCTCGGATTATGAGTGGTATTTGGATTTAAGGAAGTACGGTTCGGTGCCGCATAGTGGGTTTGGCCTCGGCTTGGAAAGGATGCTTTGGTGGCTACTTGGCATGATGCATATCAGGAGCGTCACGCTATTTCCAAGAACTCCGACAAGGGTTTATCCATGAACGAGGTGTATCAACCGTCAGAGGATACCTTTCTGCTAATGAATGTCATCGACGAAGCACCCTACGTCAGAAAGGCGTTGGAGGTAGGTTCCGGTAGCGGTGTCATCTCTGTGACCTTGGCGCATAAGGCCGATTATGTAATAGCTACAGACATAGACCTGAACGCGTGCTATGCCACGTTGGAACGGCTTCGTAAGCACAATCGAAGGGCTAATACCGATGTGGTTTGTTGCGATCTCCTCTCAGCCTTTAGGGAAAACTCGGACTTTGAGCTCATCGTTTTCAACCCTCCATACCTTCCTGATGAGTGCTTAAATGACGTTTCAATATTCGGTGGCAAGCATGGTGTGGAAACCTCGTTAGAGTTCCTAAGTCAAGCCCATCATGTGCTTTCACACGCTGGTAGCATCCTATTGGTGGTTTCGAGCATTTCGGATCTGGAGAAGTTATGGGCAGCAGCATCAAAACTGGGGCTCGAGTACAGAACTCTCAAATCCGTTAAACTGTTCTTCGAAGAGGTAAGCGTGGTTGAGTTTAGAAAAGGCGCATAAATAAAAGGATAGTTAAGTGATTAGTATCAAGCGCTAAAATTCTTCCTCTTCCTCAAATTCTTCCTCTTCGAACTCTTCTTCCTCGAATTCTTCTTCCTCCTCGAATTCCTCTTCAAACTCTTCTTCGAATTCTTCCTCTTCTTCGATTGAGAATATGTGTGGATATACCATATTAACCACCGTATTGAAAACTACGACCACATCTTGTTTTTAAGGTTTGCGGACTTCTTTGAGGCATCCAAGGTTGCGTAATATTAACGTTCAAGAGCTGGTGCCTCGTTTAAAACATATTTAAATCATTTTTAACGAAATTCCCGTAAATAACAAAGGCGGTCGTATTGAATACGAAAATTTCTTTTGTACTACTCAAACGAGCGGGGTTTAAAAGGTGTTGAAAAATGCTATGGTACGAGTGTCTGATACTTGTGGCTCTTGGTTTCGGAATAGGCGGGCTGGGGACGCTGATAGGAATAGGCGGTGGGGCGTATCTTGTCCCTGCCCTCATTTTGCTATATGGTTTCGAGCCCAGACTGGCGACTGGGACGAGCTTGTTTTTCGTCTTCCTAAACGTTTTATCTGGGAGCATTTCCTACCTGAGGCTTAAGAGGGTCGACGTTAAACTTGGACTCCTACTTACCGTTCCCACGATTCCGGGCGCGATCATAGGTGCGTACCTTGTGGGATATATTGAGCACTTTATGTTTAGGCTTATCTTTGCGGCCCTTTTGGTTTGGGCATCGCTTTACCTTCTAATTAAGCCTAAGGGTCAATTCGACACCGTTAAGACTGGAGGATATGGAAGGAAGATTATCGACTCTAGTGGCAAAGTCTACACATACTCAATTAACATACCATTAGGGCTTGTGACGAGCTTTGTCGCAGGTTTTGCATCCAGCATCTTCGGCATCGGCGGAGGCGTGCTGCATGTGCCCATCATGATACACATACTCGGCATACCAGTCCACGTTGCGACGGCCACATCGCATTTTATACTAGTGTTCACAACACTCTTCGGCTCCGTTACTCATTCTATGCTGAACAATGTCTCATTCGAGTACGCCATACTCTTGGGCTTAGGCGGTGTGCTGGGTGCTCAAGTGGGCGCGCGTGTATCGGGTCTCGTGGGCGACGTGAAGATCAAGAGGCTGCTGGGTCTTACGCTCCTGCTTGTCGCTGTAAGGCTGGTGCTACAATTCCGATAGACCTTGGAACGTCGGTATCTGGCCTCCTAGAATTGCAATTAAAGATGGGGGCGGCCGGATTCGAACCGGCGGTCTCCGGGTTTCTGCACACCCTGATCTGCTTCGCAGAGATCTGGAGCCCGGCGCCGTAGACCTTGTTCCCCGGAGACTTTTGCTCCTCTGGGCCACGCCCCCTCGCTTGAGCTTTTGTTCTAACACGTTTATAAATTATTTTTGCGATCCGAACGGTAAAGCTAATAATTTTCGGTTTAACCAATTATAACAGCCTCGGTAGCCTAGCCGGGTGGGGCGCCGGCTTGGTAAGCCGGCGGTCGCGGGTTCAAATCCCGCCCGAGGCTCTGTTTTGCTTTTAAAAACATTATTCGAACAATTATGAGACCCGTGTTGCTTGGTTTTTGCAAGACAGTTAGAGTTCGTGAATTATTAGCGCCCATTTTAATAAAAAAGCGAACAAAAAAGAAAAAATAAAAAGGGGATGTTTTAGATCATTATCGGAGGTCCGCGATCAGTTATTTTGTACTTAATCATTTTTAGCTTGAATACCTTTTCTACCACCATAGGGACCACCCCCGTTTCTCATTTCTCCATTTTTACAATATGAGAACGACAGTATATAAACTTTTCGCATTATAAAGAAATCTCAAAATGGGAAAGTTTATAAGTCTGAAAATACGGACACTGTGATAAAAAAGAGGCGACCGGAAATGAACAAAGGTTACTCGATTGAGGTTAAGTCCGAGAGTAAGACGGTCGAGGTCGAGTTCGGGCCTTCCATAAGCTTCGATATGGTAGAGGAGGTGCTAAATCAGTTAAGGGAATATATTGCCGAAGATTATCGTATCAAGTTAATAGGTTACATTAACAGGGAATATAACTACATTAAAGCCTTCACGTTGGCCCTTTCACTCTTCGGCAAAGAGGACCGCATAATTTTCGAGAATAAAGCCAAATTCAATAAGGCCGAAAGAAGGTTGAAGAAGAGGCAGATGCAAGAGTTAAGGCGCATGGGTTATAACGCTAAGCAAATGTCAGAGGAGTTGGGCGTGCCTTTAAAAACTATTTATCGTTGGCTAAAGGAAGGGGACAAATTCGCTTAAACGAGAAGAACGGAGATCTGACTGAACGCGTTATAAGCCAACTGTTAACCGAAATGGATGGACTTGAGGAGCTTAGAGGCGTTGTCGTTATAGCGGCTACAAACAGGCCGGACATAATCGACCCAGCACTTCTTAGGCCGGGACGGTTCGACAAGCTCCTATACGTACTACCGCCTGACATTGAGGCTCGAAAGGAAATTCTCAAAATTCACCTCAAAAAGAAGCCCTAACTGAAGACGTGGACGTAGAAGACATAGCTAGAAGAACCGAAGGCTACACGGGAGCAGATTTGGCAGCCGTTTGCAACACAGCGGTTATGCTTGCCATAAGAGAGCATATAATGAAGAACAAAACCCAGACGAGGCAAAGAAGAACGTTAAAGACATAAAGGTTTGTAGACGTCACTTTGAGGAGACACTCAAAAAAGTCAAGCCAATCTCGCAAAAAGAGTTGAGATGTACAAGAAAATCTCAGAGGAATTCGCAGCTAGGGTGAAATAAACGTATAATACACCTTTTTTACTATATGTCGAGTGGAGGAACATATCTGTGAGCATGCCTACATTCAAGCATGTCTTCGGTCCCGTAATGTCTAGGAGATTAGGGAGAAGCTTAGGTATTAACAATATACCGTACAAGACCTGCACGTACTCCTGCATATATTGCCAGCTCGGCAGGACGAGAAACCTTTCCATCGAAAGGAGGGCATTCTACAGTCCTGAAGAGGTGGTATCCGAGGTTTCCGAGTTTATTAACAATGTAGACGAAAAAGTAGACTACGTGACGTTCGTCCCCGATGGGGAGCCACTTTTAGACATACGCATAGGCCAAGAGATAGCCGAGATTAAGAAGTCGGTATCAAAACCCATAGCCGTACTTACCAATGCCTCGCTATTGTTTCGGGAGGATGTTAGAAAAGACCTCCTCGATGCAGACCTCGTCTCCGTGAAAATTGATGCTCTAACTGAAGATACATGGAAGAAGGTCAACAGACCGCACCCGGGCTTAAAGCTCGCAGACATACTTAAGGGCATTAAAGAGTTTGCTGGTATGTTTAAAGGGAAGCTGGTCACAGAGACAATGCTCGTAAATGAGTTTAACACTAGCCCAGAAGAGCTAAAGTTAATCGTAGACTTCATTAGGGACCTTGAACCATGGAGAGCTTACATAGCAATCCCAGTAAGACCTCCTGCAGAAGTGTACGCTAAGCCTCCGCCGCCGGAAAGGCTCGTGGAGGCATACACGCTCTTTGCCGACAAGCTCGGAGAAGACCATGTGGAACTGCTCAACTTGCCAGAACCTCCCGAACTTTCTGTTTATGGGAATCCAGAGGTTTGGCTCCTAAACCTAGTATCGGTACACCCGTTGAGGCTAAGCCATGCGGTAAGGGTACTTGAAAAAGTTGTAGATGACCCAGAAGGTCTCATACGAAAGCTTATAGATAAGCACGAGATAAGCGTGGTTACTTTTGCTGATGAAAAGTTTATCGTGAGGAGGTTTTCCTAGTAGTCGTGAAAAAGTGAGCGTTTTAAACACTTTTTATCATACTCGAAACCTATCTCATAAAAAGAGAATAGGTTATAATAGTTGCGACATAAGGAGGTTATCTAATCCTGCCTGCACCTCTCCTAAACAGCAGAGCAGCTACGACTATTGCTATGATTGCTACGGTTGCTATTATTCCTGCAAGTATGTCAAGAGGTAACCCTGCAAATTCCATTCCTGGTCCAGTCGTCTCAGTCTCTGTTAGAGTTGGGGTGGGTGTCGGTGTAGTTACAGTGGTCGGAGTAGTTTGAGTGGTTGTGGTTGGTGTAGGTGTTGTAGGCGTAGTCTCCGTAGTCGGTCTAGTAATGGTTGTCACATATGTTATCGTAGACGTTACTGTCTTTTCAGGCTCGGTTACTGTAACGGTAGTAGATGGCAGAGTAATTGTGGTGGCCATAGTCGTTCCAGGAAAAACTGTTGACTCGGTATATGTTGTTCCAGGTGTAATAGTCGTAGTAGTTATAGTTGTTGGCAATTCTTCTGTCATCTCTTCTATAGTAAAGGTTGCTCCTTCGAATGAATATGTCATCTCTGGGTATGCATAGTAGAATGTGGCAGGTACACTTCCCATGATAATCGTTACTTCCTGTACGACTTGTATTGTCTGGCAGCTTTCTATGATCTCTGCATATAGAGGTATTGGTATAGAGAATGTTTGTCCAGCTATTGTGGTAACAAGCTCTATGTACGTATATCCCGTAGTAGTTGTTACCCCATCTTCTTCATAAGTTATAGAATACTTGATCGTAGGCTCAGTAAATACAGTTTGCACAGTTGTTCCAGGAATAGTAACAGTAGTGCCGGGGATGGTTATTACTCCCTCAGTTTTTATGGGTTTTAATACTATTGAACACGTTTGGTCTGGACGTTTTTCTACGGCTATCAATGTATACTTTGGTATGACTATCGTTGCTGTAATTTCCCCACCTGGAAGAGTTGTAACATAAGTGGTTCCAGGTATTGTTATGAGCGTAGTCGTAGTTGTTGTTATTATTATTTGCTGAGCCGCACCTATAGTTAAGAAACCAAGAAACACTACTAAGAAGAACACAGCCTTAGGATTTATTTTCATTTATAAACACCGCATACTTAGATTTTGTTTTATTTATCTTATATATAAACGTAGCGTTTTTTGAGAAGGTTGAAAAGTTAATTTAAAAATAGCTATTTTGGTCTCTTTATTATTAAAAATTTCAAAGTTCCAATCATTAGTTATGCTCTGGGGGTTCCGGTCGTATATACAATTTAAAATGAACACTTAAAGTGCCAACAATATTCATTAAAGCTTTGAGGTTCCGCTGGTTACGTAAACTTAAAGTCAATGTCGTCACATTCATTTCTTGCTTGAATGTTTAAATTCGTCTTATAAACCATTACTGCGCGATTAGCTATGTTTATACAATTTAAAATCATCCAAAGTTTTAGTATTTAGGGTAAGAGGTTGAGAAATTTATGAAAAAAGTGTTGAGGAAGATAATCATCATCGCATCTACATTATCCTTTATTACATCGTATTTGCTTCACCATCCAAAGATTGGAGGGAATATCTATTCAGACATTATCTCTTTCTGGTATAGACCTCTAGTAATGGATGTTAGGATACCATACATACAAGAAAGTTTTGAGTATCCTCCATTGGCAGGATTGATAACCTATGTCTCATCAGTTATTGGTAGAGGAGAAATGATCCCATACTATAATGCTTTCTCCACCATACTCTACTTATTTTATATTCTCCTTGTTTTAACAGTCTTCAAGATAATGCGTGAAAAGAATGTCCCACCAATCTACATCTTTGTCTTCCTTATATTTTCACCTTCAATGATCGTCTATCTAAATTATAACTTCGATGTAGTCTTCGCTGCACTCTTAATCTTATCTTTAATGTTTTTTGAGAAGGGCAAGTATAAGATTTCAGCACTGCTATTCTCAGCCACAACCCTCGTAAAACTAGTCAATATTATACTTCTACCGATGCTGCTTGTTAGCTTAAAGGATTGGAAGAGTAGGTTAAATTATCTATTTTATGTTTTTATGCCTATTGCGATTGTTAATATAGGATTACAGATACTTAATCCAAGCTTCTTTAAAGGTACATACCTTTATCATCTTAATTGGGGGCTTGAGAATGCTTGGTTCGTTTACCTATTTCCTTCAAGAGGTTCATGGGATACAGCTAAGCTATTCAGCGCTCTTCTCATGGCTTATGGTTTACTGAAAATCTACCTAAGCAATGTCGGCAACCTCTATGAGAGATCCTTTATGTTACTATCAGTCTTCCTTTTAACAAACTATGTTTTCACTCCACAGATGGTTATATTTATTCTTCCTTTCTTAGCAATAATTGGTAGAATTCAACCAACATTCTATATTCTTGAAGGTGCTAATGTAGGAATAATTCTTACATGGTTTATGGAGAAGGATCCGCTAATGCCTGGGACATTACCTCAAAATCTTGCATTAATAAGAGCTGTGGCATTACTATACATGTTGGCTGAGACGTATCTTAGAGCTTCCGGGAAAAAGATGATCTTTAAAGAATTGATTAAACCTTTAGCAAGCTTGGTGAAGATTTTATGAGCATAGCCTTCTTAAGAAGACATCTAAGTAAGCTAGACGTCCAGTTAGCAATCTTGTCTATTATCATCCTCGTATTGAAATTATTGATAATAAATGAACCTTGGCCTAAACTCCCACCTTCCAACTGTACTAATCCACCTTTATCAACAGATTGCGCATTAATCTTTGATGAAGCTCACTATGTCCCGGCTGCTCGCAAGATGCTTATGGGAATGGCGGTGAATAATGAGCACCCACCCCTCTCTAAAGCATTAATCATATTAGGGATACTATTGTTTGGAGATAACCCAATAGGGTGGAGGGTTTTCATAGCGTTATCGGGAGCAATAACGGTATACTTACTGGGTAAACTTGCACACATAGTATTAAAGAACAATGTTTTAGCTCTATGTTCAGCAATACTCTTTGCTTGTGATGTTACTTCATTTAACATCAGCTCGATGGCAATCCTAGATGCCCCTGCTATGATGTTCAGCCTATTATCGGCAATATTTTTCCTTAAGAGGAGATATTTCTATTCAGGCGTCGCGATTGGTTTTGCATTACTATGCAAGATCTCGAGTTTCTTCATATTTGCTGCTCTACTACTATACTATTTCTTGAAAACGTCTTATTCGCAGAAGAGATTCATAAATTCGATTAAAGAGATGTTAAAGATCGTTGAGAAGACGTTAATAATTTCTCTATTAGTCCTGTTAGCTGGGTTAGCTATCTACGATTATTCTTTAAATGCTTATTCTACACCTTTTGAGCATCTCGACTATATACTAAACTACCATTCTACCTTAACATTTAAAGAGGGGGATGTAGTCCACATGCCCATTACTTGGGCTAATCCGATCATGCCTTTCTCCCGTGAATCATACTTTGTCGTAAAGGTAACTATTGATGGTAAAGAATATCATCCAATAGCATATTACGGCATGCAGACACCTTTATGGTGGACGACCTGGGTTATATTTGCGTTCTCAATCTATTCATCCATCCTCATATTGAGGAGTAAAGCGTTTCCAGACACTGAGATGTTAATACTTTCATGGATCTCTCTAACCTATCTAGTCTTCTTCCCTATTGCATACATACTCCATAGATGGGTATACCCGTTCTACTTCTACTCAACTGTACCGATAATAGCTATAGGGTTACCATACATACTCGGAGAAGACAAATTCTCAAAGATTATACTATTCTCTATGACTGCAGTACAAGTAGCATGGTTTATCGTCTGGTTTCCAGTTAAGCCTCAGTGGCTCATAGACTTTTTGCTTAAAGTTGGTTTACCTGCCTAAGGATCTTGTAGCCTGTTCTATTACATTAAAATCTTAAATTTTAAAAAATAAGACTAACTGCGAATCATTAAATGCATCTTTATGGCCCCCTAGAGAATTTCGTGGATGCTAAATTTTTCCTGCTATTACTTATATGCAGCTATAACAACAATTGTCGGCCTACTCTTCTAAAATGTCTTTGAAAGAATTTAAATTAACTCCAACAATACATAAAACAGAAACCTCGCCAATCCGTTATCCGATAAATATTTGATGTAATAAATTAAACCAAATCCTCGGAATTGACGATTCTCAAAAGTTGACCATTCATGCTGTATAGATAGAACTTGACTGAAATACCACCTGGTAGCGAATGGGTCCCGCAGGCGTGACATGGGTCATATGCTCTGAACGCCATCTCTACCATGTTTAGTATTCCTTGGTCTATCTGTCCCGCTTTGACGAGACTTCTTGCCGCTTTGTCTACCGAGAGCGCTATTCTCGCCGCGTTGTGCTGTGTTGCTACTAGCAGGTTTGCTTTCTTGATTACTCCGTTTTGGTCTGTTTGGTAGTGATGTATTAGTGTCCCTCTTGGTGCTTCTACTACTCCTATACCTTCTTCTGGTGTTGCTGTTGGCAGGTTTCTTACTTCTTTGCTTTCTATGTCTGGGTCATTTGCTAATTCTCTGAATCTTTCTGCCGCATAGATTATCTCTATTACTCTTGCCCAGTGGTTTGCTAGCGTGTGGTGGATTGGTTTTCCTCCCAGTGTTTCGTACATTTCTTCATATGCTTCCTGTGCTTTCGGTGTTGCCATTCCATCTGCTGCGTTGAGTCTTGCTAGCGGTGCTACACTCATCACTCCGCTATCTTCTCCGTCTATGAATCCTTTCCATCCTATCTTCTTGAGGTACGGGAATTTTATGTACGTCCATGGTTCTACGTGTTCTGCTATGTAATCCAGGTATTGATGGATGTCGAATTTTGCGTGTTCTATCCCTCTTGGTGAGACTACTCTGATCTTTCCATCGTAGAAGTTTACTCTGTTCTTTTCATCCACTAAACCCATGTAGTATGTCCTATGCGTGTACGCTTCGCTTGTTATGAGGTCTACGTATTCTTTGTTTGCTAAGACTACATCTTTGAAGATCTTGTATGTGAACTCTGCGAATTGTACCGCTTCTTCCGATACTTTCCTTGCTGTTTCAACCGCTTCTTGAGATAGCGGTTTTGATATCCCTCCTGGTAGGCCGAGGACTGGATGTATTGTTTTTCCGCCGATTATCTCCATTAATTTTCTAAGCTTCTTCCTAGTCTGGATTACTCTTAAACCGACTTCCGTTCCAACCTTCTTGATTACTCCTACGACGTTTCTCTCCTCTTTGGATGCCTTCGGTCCTACTATGAAGTCTGGTCCTGCTAGGATGTAGAAGTGGAGTGCATGGTCTTCAAGCATGAATATGTTGTAGAACATTTCTCTAATCTTCTTTGCAGGTTCCGGCGGCTCTACCTTGTAGAGGTCGTCTAGAGTTTTTGTTGAGGCCATGTGGTGGGCTGTCGGGCATACGCCGCATATCCTAGAAGTTATCTGCGGCATGTCTTCCGCATGTCTTCCTACGGCGAATGTTTCGAAACCTCTGAGTTCAGGTACTTGGAGGTATGCTTTAACACAGTTCCCAGCATCGTCGAGTATTACCACGATCTTGCCGTGCCCTTCAAGCCTCGTGATGGGGTTTATTACCACTTCTTTCATCTTGCTCACCTCCTCGTTACCGTTATCTTCCCTCTAAGCCTTGAGGCTGGCAGGGAGTATCTATAAAATATTCCCATCGGATCCAGAATCTTGCCCAACACTTTCTTAATTTCTTCTTCATCGCTATAATCCACTATACTTGCGAAGTACGATGCAGCTTTTCCACCATAGTCCATTACTTCGTTGAGTGGGCCGAAACATCCTGTGCATGGCATGGCTGCTTTTATGCAGAGTGCACTACATCCTCCACGGGTTACTGGTCCAAGGCACATTAGTCCTTGTGTTAATAAACATTTGGATGGGTCGGCGATTACTTCATGCGGTCTCTTGATATCTTTGATTAGTACTTTTTCAGGCTTGGTCTCGTTTAATGGACACTCGTAGCAGAGCGATTTATCTAATGCTCCAAGCACGGAGCCTTTAGCTGGAAGATTTCCGGACAGCAGAGTTTCTATTGCTTTCCATGTTACTTCTGGTGTTGGGGGACATCCTGGAATATAATAATCCACGTCTACTACAAGGTCTAGTGGGAGGAGGCGCGGGAGGACTTCAGGTAGCTCAAGCGTTGTCCCCTCCTCTGCTTTAATTTTTAATTGTGGTTGTATCTTCTGAGGATTTTCTACTGTTGGTGCTTCATGATATACGTATCTTAGTATCTCTTCTCTACTGTAGAGGTTTGCAAGGCCTGGGACTCCGCCCCACGCTGAGCATGCTCCATAGGCTACGACTAACTTGGATTTCTTTCTTAGCAGTTTTACCACGTATTCGTGTTCGCTAAGCCTGATTCCACCGTTTATGAAGCTGGCAGTAATCGATCCATCTGGAAGCTTCTCAACGTCTTCGATCTTGTAATCCATGGCGACTGGCCAGAATACTATGTCTACAAGGTTTACAAGGTCTAGGATCTTTTCTGCAAGGTCTACTTGTGCTTCTTCGCATCCTCCACAACTTGCACACCAGTATAGAGCTATCTTAGGTTTATTCATGAGTATTCACCTCTTTTAGTTTCAACGGACCTAGAGACTTTATCTTCTCAAACATTTCGTTAGCCACTTTAACAAATTTATCCGCTTCTGCTGCGGAGATCCATTCAAGCCTAAACCTCTCCTTCTCTATCCCAAATTCTTCAAGCATCCTCTTTAGAAGCGTCATCCTCCTCAACGTTTTAATGTTACCTTCAATATAGTGGCAGTCTCCCGGATGGCATCCCGCAACAAGCACTCCGTCTGCACCTCTTCTGAAAGCTTCAAGAATGAATTGTGGATCAACTCTGCCCGAGCACATAACTCTAATCACTAAAAAGTTTGGAGGATACTTCATTCGGCTTGTACCTGCGAGGTCGAGAGCAGCATAAGAACACCAGTTACACAAAAAAGCGATTATTTTCGGTTCAAAGTTTTGGCTCATCTGAATCACCTATGTCCACAACACCAACCTATTATTACAATATATGTGTTTTTAATCTTCATGTAACTCACCCGATAAAAGCTGCTACGAGTTGGTTCTTCAATTGATTGTCTTTGAAGCTATACTGTTGCATTGCACCCGTTGGACATGAAGCTACGCATGTTCCACACCCTTTACATAGTGCCGGGTCCACTTCTGCAACCCTAACGTTTTCTTGAACCTTTAATCTTATCGCGTTGTATGGACACATTCCTATGCATATTGCGCAGCCACTGCATATTTCTTCATTTACTACAGCAATTAGCGGTTCTACTTTAACTTCTTCTTTTGTAAGAAGCCCTAATGCTTTAGAGGCTGCAGCGCTTCCAGATTCTATTGACTCGGCTATGTTTTTCGGTCCAGTCACAGTCCCCGCAAGATATACCCCATCAGTAGTTGCTTCAACCGGCCTAAGCTTTAAGTGTGCTTCCTTAAGGAATCCTTCTGGACCGCATCCTACCTTTGTTAGCGTCCTAACTTTATCAATATCTTTTGGAGGTTTCATACCAACTGATAACACTACTAGGTCGGCGGGGATAGATATTTCTTCTTGAATTGTTTCTTCGAAGAATCTTACATTGATGCTCCCATCAGGATTGACGAGGAGGGGGAATTTTTTAAGGAGTTCGGTAGGCAATTTTTCACTACCCATTATCTCAAAGAGGCGGACGACGTTTGGAGCTTCTCTGTATCTTGCAAACCTGATCAGACCTTCTCCAGCTTTAATGTAAAGCTGCTCGTCCAGCCTATTGTACGTTCTTATGTCTTTGTGTAGGATGTATATGTTTGCTTCTGGATATTTCTCTTTGATTATTAATGCATTCTTTATCGTCGATGCACAGCACATTCTGGAGCAGTACGGGTATGCGTTTGGAGTTGTATTAAGCGATCCCACACACATTATGAATACGATGTTTTTGGGTTGTATACCATTTATCTTTAACTCACCGTTTGTTGGACCTTCTGTATCAAGCAGCCTTTCAAGCTGGAATAGCGTTATTATTCTATTCGATAAACCGTACCCGAATTCTCCGACTGGCGGTTCGTATGGTTCGTGTCCTGCGGCAACTATTATTGCTCCAACTCTTAATTCTATTTCCTCAGGTTTCTGATCTAAGTTTATAGCATGCGTTGGACATACTTTAACGCATTCAAGACATCTTGTACAGTTCTCTGAGTCTATTACGTAGAGTGGTGGATAGGCTCCTTTATATGGTAGATAGATCGCTTTCCTTTTTGTTAAGCCGAACTCGTATTCATTTGGAACCTCGACTGGACATACCTTAACACATTCACCACACAGGTTGCAGTTTTCATTGACGTACCTCGGATTCTTTATCAGCTTAATCTTAAAATCTCCAACAGAGCCGTCGACGTTTGTTAGCTCAGTGTTTACATATATTTGGATGTTTGGGTTGTTTATGACGTCCTTTGATAATTCCTTCACAACATCTATTCCTTTTAATTTTGTATGTACGAGCCTCCCAAGTCTAGCAGTGTTCCCACCAATTACAGGCTTCCTTTCAATAAGGTAGACTTTGAAACCTTTGGCGGCTAGATCCCTAGCAGCAGAGAGTCCCGCAACCCCTCCTCCTATAATCAATACGTTCTTATTGACTTTGAATTTTATATCTTTAAGTGGTTCAAGTAATGATGCTTTAGCCACAGCCATTCTCACCAATAGCTTAGCTTTAGCGGTTGCCGCCTCCTTGTCCGAGTGAACCCAAGAACATTGTTCTCTGATGTTCGCCATTTCTAGCAGGTACGGGTTCAAGCCAGCTTCAGCCAGCGCATTTCTAAAAGTAGGTTCATGCATAGTTGGAGAGCAAGCTGCTACTACAACTCTGTTCAGATTATGCTTCTTTATGCCTTCTTTAATGATGTCCTGACCTGGAGCAGAACACATAAAGACATAATCTCTCGCCTCTACGACGTTTGGAAGGTTCTTTGCGTATTCAACTACTTCTTTTATATTGACCGTACCTGCAATGTTTAATCCACAATGGCATATGTACACTCCTATCCTAGGTTCTTCACTCATGTTTTACACCCCAGCCAATATAGATGCTTTAGCTGCTGCTGAACCCGCTTGTACAACAGAGTCTGGGATGTCCTTTGCGCCCGCTGCTACACCTACAACGTATATCCCGTCTATAGTTGATGCTATAGATTCCATGATTGGGTCCTTTAAACATACGTACCCATCCTCTCCGATTTTTAAAGGCAACACTTCTGGGTAAACGGGTTTAACACCCACAGCTAATACGACCATATCTACCCTCATAGTTCTCTTAATGCTTGTTAATGTATCATCGTAGGTTATTATTAAGTCCTTGGTCTCAGGGTCTTCTTCGATCTTTGCGGGTTTAGCTCTGATGAACTTTATATCAAACTCTTTCATGGCTCTATTGTAGAATTCTTGGTATCCTTTCCCGAATGCTCTAAGATCCATGTAGAATATTGTGCAGTCGACTTCTGGCAAATGTTCTTTTGCTAGGATTGCATGCTTAACTGAAGCCATGCAACAGAAAGCTGAACAGTTCGGGTTTATCTTAACGTCTCTGGAACATACGCATTGTATGAAAGCTATGCTCTTCGGATGCTTATTATCTGACCTCCTCACGATCTCTCCTCCAGTCGGTCCAGTGGATGATACAAGCCTTTCAAACTCTAACGATAGATATACGTTTGAATATTTTCCATAACCATATGTTGCTGCGAGATGTGGATCCATCAATTCGTATCCTGTAGCGATTATTATGGAGGCTACATTAAGCTCCAAGGTTTCAGGTTTCTGTTCAAAGTTTACTGCTTTGGTTGGGCAGATCCTTTCACATACACGGCATATGTTCTTAGTAAAGTAGAGGCAATGTTCTTTATCTATGGTTGCTTTAAGCGGAACGGCTTGCGGGAATAGGAAGTATATCGCTTTTCTCTGACTCATACCCATGTTAAATTCATCCGGAACTTTGGATGGACACTTAGCAATACATTCCCCACATCCTATACACTTATCTTCATCGACATACCTTGGCTTCTTCAACACTTTTACATGGAAGTCTCCAGCCGAGCCCTTAACCTCCACTACTTCAGAGTATGTTAGAAGTTCTATGTTAGGATGCCTCGCAACCGAAACCATCTTAGGTGTAAGAATGCATGAGGCACAGTCTAAGGTTGGGAAAGTCTTGTCAAGGCGAGCCATCTTACCACCTATACTAGGCAGCTTCTCTACTAGGTAGACCTTAACACCTTGATCGGCAAGGTCGAGCGATGCTTGTATACCCGCAATACCGCCACCAATAACTAGGACTGGTTTAGCCACCCCTACCACCTCCCATTATGCCTCCTATAATCGGGGATTCTCTTACTGTACTATCAATCCAGAGGGCTAGAGGTCTATAAATTGCATGGGCAAATTTAGTAAATGGGGCAGAAATTAGTAAGTCAAATACCACTATTAAATGCACTGCATACGTTATGTAAGATTCCATGGGCAAATTTACTTTTACAAATATTGCCAGTAAGAATCCAGTAACGCCCGCAAGAAACAGCAGTATTAGAAAGACCCAATCAGTATGATACGAATACATTGCGTAGGTTTCCTTCTTCTTTAATCTTGCAATAATAAAGTAGATAGAGCCGTAAAGCATGACTACCCCGGATATAACACCAATAACGAAAGGAACAACCCTCGATATCTGGAGCCCATAGAAGTCTATTCCGAAGACTATTAGCGTTGCTACAAATAAACCTAAGAAGCCCCAGAATAATGCCAAGTGTGCAACATATCGACTTTTCTTTAAACATTTACTATATTTTAACTGTGCAGCGACTTCGTAGATTATGGTTTTAAAGAAGTTCTTAATCCACAACGCAGGATTTCTGCTCTCTACTTTTGAGTAAGAATATGAAATACCCTTAGCGATGCTCCGATACATGCTTATGAGATTCAATAAAGCAAACAGTCCCACTACTGCCCCAACTGCTAGTCCGGCATCATGTATAAAATCTATTGATAGAAAAGATGATAAATCAACAGTTTCAAGATTTGGGGAGTGTCCTCTAAAAAAGTAAATACCTAGAGCAGCTATTATAGTTAAAACTATCCAAGTTATCGCAGCGGCTATTTTATTGAAAAATGCTTTAGAAACTATCGAGTATTTTTGGATGAGCAATCTTCTTAAAGCCATCATAAAACTTCCAGGGTCGGCGTCCCTAGGACAATAATCGCTACATTCACCACAATAGTAGCATAACCATGGATCAGCAGAAGACGTTACTCTCTCTTCTAAACCCATAACGGCGTAACGTATAAGCTTCCTAGGATAAGATGCCTTATCTTGGGTCAGCGGGCAGATAGCCGTACAATTGCCACAATTAAAGCATCTATGAAACCTCTCCGCTCCCAACTTTATAATTGCATTTGGGAATTCGGGGTCTATCGCAGTAATTGTTTTAGCATCAACTAAAGTTTTCGTACCCTTTACCCCCAAGGATGTTTTACCTATTTCTGAGGTTAATTTATATTTTTCACTTTTAAAAAAAGATTTTTCGAAGTGAGTATATATTGTTTTTATCGCCGATCGATTGACACATACTTCAGCAGATGGTTGGAGATTATTCTGCAAATTTTTCCTTCTACACCTATTGTTGCCATTCGTTCAGATGTTAAGGCAAGACTAATCAAAACTAACGCAAGCAATGCTAATGGTTATGGAAGAATAGTCTGTTACGTTTGCTTCGGAGAAAAACCCTACATGTAGGCAGATGCGACTGAAAATCGGGCGAATATTAAAATTGGACGAATGTGCTCTAGACAGAGCATAACTATGTTTGCCCAAAGTTAAAGGCTAAATCCCAGAACCTTTCATTTTTTCTTTTTGGTATCCCGCGATGTTAAGTTTTAAGGATTCTGTCTTAAAGGCAATAGAAGAATACAACAAATATAGAAGCCCTGAAGCTAAAGCTAAGCTTGTTAAGATAAGCGATAGAGAGCTCGTGTTAGATTTTGAGGGAAGTTTCTGTAGGACTTGCGGAGTGGTCGACTATTTTGAAGATTTCATTTACGAATTGCGGGAATTGATTGATGTAAAAATGAAAATCAAAAGTTTCAAGGAACTTGGACACGAAACCATCAGAGTTAAATATATCATTGAAAAATAAAAATGAGGATCAGGCGAAATTTACTTTGTAGGGACGTACCGCTCTTCGATGATATTTTCGTAAACCTCAGAGGCTACATTGTTTAAAAATATAAAGTCAGTTATGTCACTTTTAATTCCTTAAATAAAACATTGACATCAGTTATAGGCGAACCTGCATCATCGCAGATTTTTTGTTTCGCCGGTGGGTTTTCAACATAAAACGGTATTCTTTGGGTTATACGTTCTTGAAATGTGGGGATTAGCTCATTCTTATAGAAAACCCCGACGGGGATTTTATCGCCCCATTCCCTAGCTTTTTCCATAGCAACAAGTTTTTTACTAAAATCTTCACTTAAATCATGTACAACTGGGTCGTAGCCCATCTCTTCTAACTTGTAAAGTCTAGGTGTCGGTTTACCGGTTTTGGGATCTATCCGATCTTCGCCAGCATACCACTCTTTTGTATTTATGTTATTGTATGTTGGACAGGGTTGCAGTATGTCTACTAAGGCCAGTCCTTTATGTTGAATCGCTTTTTTTATTATTTCTTTCAAATGTTTGGTGTCGTAAGCATAGGATCTTGCAACAAAAGTGTACCCCGCCGCAAGAGCAATGATCACTGGGTTCACGGCTTCATTAATGTTCGGTCTTGGCATTGCTTTAACTTTTAAGCCCAACTTAAGTGTTGGCGAGGCTTGTCCCTTAGTAAGTCCATAAACCCCATTATCGTGTATCAGATAAGTTATGTCCATGTTTCTTCTTCCTGCATTGACAAAATGGCCCATGCCTATCCCTAGCCCATCACCATCACCGCCTATGGCTATAACTTCTAAATCTGGATTCGCAATCTTTATTCCCTGTGCGAATGGCAAAGTTCTACCATGAAGCACGTGAACTCCGTTAACTTTTACGAAATGTGAAATTTTGCCAGAACAGCCTATTCCGGACACTAATACGACTTGGTGGGGTTCAAGGGCCAGTTCTGCCAATGCCATCTGCAAAGCCGTAAGTATGCCGTAGTTTCCGCATCCTGGACACCAATCAACAAAAACGTCTGATTTAAAGTCTTGCCATCTAAGTACCATAGGTCAACACCTGCCTTTTTGGTGCCTTACCATCCAAAACAAGTTTTAAAGCGTTATAAACCTCAGTGGTGGTCATTGGTCTACCGTTATATTTGACTATTTGAAAGTCCATTAAAATCCCGGTTTTCTCTGTTATAATTTCACCTAATTGTCCAGAATAATTCATTTCAATATCAATTATTCTCTCAGCTTTTTCGAGAATTTCCTTTACATATTCTCTTGGAAGGGGATGCACCATTCGAACTTGCAGAAAACCTAAACTATAGCCTTCTCTGGATAACTCGTTTAGGGCTTCGACAATTGCACCTTTCGTAGAACCCCAGCTTACAATCATGTTTTTAGCGCTCGGCTCTCCAAAAAAGTTAATTTTCTCCGATATTGGCACCTCTTTATCGACGGTTTCAAGCTTTTTCATTCGTTTCTCCATCATTTTAGTCCTATTATGCGGCTCCTCACTTATGTGCCCATACTCATTATGCTCATCACCAGTGTACCAGTGCACGCCATTTTTTGTGCCGAGTAGAACACGAGGCGAAACTCCCGAATCAGTAAAAGCAAAACGTTTGTATTCCATGCCTTCAAGCATTTTTTCACCTAAAATTTCGCCCCGAGATATTTTAATCCCACTAATGTCAAAGATTGGAAAGATTTGAGAACTATTGGCAAGCGCCTTGTCTATGAGGTGAATTACAGGTAGTTGGAATCTTTCAGCATAGTTGAAAGCATTTATCGCGTCGTAAAAGCATTCTCTAATGTCACCTGAAGCCAGCACTATACGTGGAAACTCTCCATGTCCAGCATGAATGGCAAATCTTAGATCATCTTGCCCGTGCCGTGTAGGCAACCCGGTTGAAGGTGCGCCTCGTTGATAATAGGTTATGACAACTGGAACCTCGTTGTTGCCAGCCCAAGATAAACCCTCAACCATTAATGAGAATCCAGGCCCAGAAGTAGATGTTGAGGCTCTAGCACCAGCTAAAGCTGCCCCTGAAGCCATATTTATGGCTGCGATTTCATCTTCTGTTTGGAGCACAAGCAAGCCGGCCTCCATGTCTGGAATTTTTGTGGAGAGTACTTCATGAGCTTCTATGTATTCACTCTCATCTGCTGCTGGGGTTATGGGGTAGTAAGTTTGAACCCTACATCCACCCAAAATCTTACCAATTGCAACAGCTTGGTTTCCTGAAAGGAAAATTCTCTCTTCGTTCACGACCCTTTCTGGGAGACGGTAGTTAAATTCTTTTGAGAAATTGTTTTTCGCATACTCATATGCAATCTCCAATGCGAAGAGGTTCATTTCGACAATTTTCGGTTTTTCTCCAAAAATGTCTTTTATAGCTTTTTCAACCAAGTCAATATTGTACCCTAATAGACCAAAGGATATACCGATTGTTAACACGTTTATCATTCGCATAACTTTATTTAATTCCCCTATGCCGAGCTTACTTGCAATTTGTTTAAACAACTCCATGTACGGAACTTCAAAAACATGGATACCTTTATCCCTCGCATATTCAAGCAGATCTGCTAAAAGGGTGCCTATACCGTTTTCTTTCATAAATTCTTGGAAAATTTGTTTAAATTCCATTGGTAACGTGGGAATCTCCAAAATTTTAGTGTCCAATTGGTTTTGATCAACTATTATTCCTCCGTTAGGAACTATTTCGGATATATGCCTAACAACAGTTTCGGCGTCAAAAGACGCCAGCATGTCCACATCGTTCACATTAGCTGAAACCTCATTGCTTGAAACTCTTAGGTGGAAGTAGCTATGCAATCCCTTTATGTTTGAATGATACTCGCGGCGTCCATAAACGTACAAACCACCATAACCACATGCTCTCCCAAAAATGTTCGCGGCTGTGTCTACACCACTTCCTTGGGGTCCACCGGTCATCCAATTAAACCCTTTCTCCACTTTTTCACCTACCATTTTTCTTGATGCTTATTTGATTGAAGATTTTGATACTTTTCAGCGCATTTCTGACAACAAAAAACGTACTCTTTTCCGTTGATAGTAACGCGATAAGTTGCTAATTGGCACGTTTCTAACGGAATCGGTATGTTACAGAACTCGCACCTAATAAACTCTTTTTTCATTGTTTTTCCACCTTTCCTTTCTGTTTTTTGTAATAATCTTCAATTGCAGCTTTGAGGGCGTCTGCCGCTAGATTTGAGCAGTGCATCTTTACTGGCGGAAGCCCTTCTAGGGCGTCTGCTACATCCTTACGTGTTATTTTTAACGCTTCTTCCAGAGTTTTTCCTTTTGCCAATTCAGTTATCATGCTGCTTGTTGCTATTGCGGCGCCGCAGCCAAAGGTTTTAAATTTTATGTCCTCTATGCGGTTATCTTTAACTTTTATGTATATGGTCATCATGTCTCCGCAAACAGGATTTCCGACTGTGCCGACACCGTCAGCATCTTTGATTTCCCCCATGTTTCGGGGATTTCTGAAATGTTCCATTACTTTTTCGCTATACATCAACCAAGCAACTCCTTAGGCGTTAAGGGAGACATGGCTCTTAACCTTTTTACTATGTTTGGCATTATTTGAATAACATAGTCTACTTCGTCTTCTGTGTTTTGTCTTCCAAGGGTGAATAGTACTGAACCGTGGGCTTCTTCATGTTTCAGTCCAATTGCAAGCAGTACGTGGGAAGGCTCTAAAGTTTTTGCGGTGCAGGCAGAGCCTGACGAGGCTGCCACCCCCATCATGTCAAGGCTTAATAGTATGGATTCGCCTTCTATAAAGTTGAACCTCACCGCGGCGTTATCTGGCAAGCGGTTTGTTGGGTGACCATTCAAGAAAGCGTATGGTATGGATTCTAGTAAGCCTTTAATGAGTTTGTCTCTAAGCCTGCTAAGCCTTTCACTTTCGGCTTGCATCTCATTAACAGCTATTTCCGCCGCTTTTCCAAACCCAACTATGCCTGGCACGTTTTCTGTTCCTGAACGTAAACCTCTTTCTTGGCCGCCGCCATGGATTATGGGTTCAATGCGTACTCCGCTACGAACATAAAGGGCCCCAACCCCTTTAGGTCCATACATGTCGTTGGAAGATAGTGTTAGAAGGTCAATTCCGTCTTTTTGAACATCTATTGGGATTTGTCCATTGGCGGCCGTAGCATCCACGTGCAGATATGCGTTTTTTCTGTGGACTATTTGACTTATTTCCCTTATTGGTTGAATTGTTCCTATTTCATTGTTAGCATACTGGATGGAAACGAGAATCGTTTCTTCCCTCAACTCACGTTCTAAACTATTGAGGTCGACTAAACCGTACTTGTCTACCGGAAGAAAGGTCACATCAAAACCTTTAGTTTTTAAGTATTTACACGGGTTAATTACCGACATATGTTCGATACTTGAGGCTATTACGTGTTTACCCTTATCTATATTTCTATACGCGACACCTTTGATAGCCATATTGTTACTTTCTGTGGCCCCAGAAGTGAAAATTATAGACTCAGGGCTTTCGGCGTTTATAAGTTTGGCAATTTTCGCTCTTGCTTCCTCCAAAGCCTTTTTCGACTCATATCCAAATGAATGAATCGATGATGGGTTACCGTAAAAATCCTTAATGAATGGTATCATGGCTTCTATAACGCGGGGATCAACAGGTTTCCCAGCAACATGATCCATATAAATTTTTTTAGGAGTTGACATTTATAATTCCTCCTCTAGAAGCATATAACCGCATCTGCGTTTAAGGCCAGATCATTCAAGGTCGCTGCGCCTACTATTTTGGCTTCTGGTGTGAAGTCACCCCGTGGAATGCCAAGCAACATACAACTCTGTTCACACACCATGAGTTTAACTCCAGCCTTGACCGCTTGATCCATAACTTCCTTCAAGGATGGAAAACCACCCATCTTTATTTTTTCAGCCTCGCCCTTCTTAACTATAGTTACACCCTTTATTAGAAAATATATTGTAGCATCGATTCCCATCATGGCTGCTGTAGTTGCCAAAATGAACGGGGCATAGGCACGTTCAGGGGTGTCAACTCCGCTTGTTTGAATATACAAAATTTTTTTCTTTTCCGCCAACGTTTCACCTCATGACCGTTTATTTAACTTTTTTAATCAGAATTTGAACTTGATTTCCCCTTCTGGTTACGCTTATGATCTCTTGTCCCAAATTCTTCACTAGACTTTTAATATCTTCTTCTGCAGCAGGATCATCTGCTAAAACTTCAAGAACCTCGCCAACCTTCATCTTGTCAAGCTCCATTCTTGTCCTAAAAACCGGCTCTGGACAATAAAGCCCCAAGCAATCTAATTTTCTATAAGAACTGCCTCCCATACGATTTCCTTAAAAATAAATAAAGTCTAGAAGAAAAATAAAAATGTTACCTAAAGCTAGAATTTTTTGATATTTAAGTCTTTAATTTTTTAGCCCAAGTCACGAGATTTTCAAGCAGTTCCCGGATTTTGGTCCGCGTTTCATCGTCCTTCAACCGTCCATTTTCATCAAACTTTTCCTTAGCGAATGGCACAATAACCTCAGGCTTATTTATTGGATACATATTTAAAGATACAAACACTTGTCTAAGATGGTATTGAGCGCGGACGCCTCCCAACATTCCGATGGATGCGCTCATGATGGCTACGGCTTTACCCTCAAAAGAATTGTCACCCAGTGGTCGAGAAGCCCAGTCTATAGCATTTTTTAAGACTCCAGGAATCGAATAGTTGTATTCTGGCGTAGCCACGAGAATTGCGTCTGCGGACCTTATCTTCGCTTTAAACTCCTTAACTTTTACTGGCAGTTCATATTCCAAATCTTGATTGTAAAGGGGGATTCCTTCAATATCAAAAATCTCAAGCTCAGCTCCTTCCGGAAGTAACTCGGCTGCAGCGCGAAGTAACGCTTTGTTGTATGAGTCTTTTCTTAAACTGCCCGCAAAACCCAGAATGACTATATGCTTCTCCATGATATAATGCTTTTTAACCAAAAAACAATTTAAATTTATTGTTTATAGATTTGTTTTGCGGCAGTTCCCACTTTTAAGTTTAAAGTTGAAATTGATCCTATTATGTTTCACACGTATGAGTTTGCCGTTGATTGATTAATTTTGAGATTTTGTACTATCTGACTCATGTGTAGACTTCGTCTATCAAGAATCAAAAGGCATTTTCGCCCGACTTAACAATGAGCATATCGCCAACCTTTACTCCCTCAATTGAAATTTTTAATGAAATGCGGGGGGTGGGATTTGAACCCACGAACCCCTACGGGACAGGGTCTCCCCTCACAAAAGAATCTGAGCCCTGCGCCGTTGACCAGGCTTGGCAACCCCCGCTTCCTGTCTATTGTAGCCCACCAGCAATTATAGAGATATCCTCTACTTTTACTTTAGCGTTTCCAAGGGAGCGTAGACGTCCAGCTCGAATTCCGACAGATGGACCCTCCCAGAATCGGTTATGACCATGTGGTAGGTTGACTTCGGAGGTAGTTTTCTCCTTTTTAGGCCAGCATCTCTCACGATATCCTTGGAAACAGGTAGCCCAAGCGGCCCCGGTTCCACCACTATAAGCGGCGAATCGTAATCGAAGAACGACACAGGAACCCTACTGCACCCAAGCCTTTTCAGTATGTTGTAACGGTGGTGTCCATCTAGGATTACCATGGTTTTGTAGTCTACTGCCAAGGACTTCCTAAGGTAGCCGTCGCTAATTATCTCTGCCTTAAGCTCCTCTAAGTGCACGGGGTCTATCTCCTCATGTTCAATGAGTGCGTCTATACTTACAACCTTCACCTGCAGGGGTCGCAACATCATTATCTACGGGCAAAAACATCGCCTCTATTAATCTGTTTTCTTAAAACCTATTGATAATAAGCATTTAAGGCACCTTGTGCTTAAAAAACTAAACCGATTGTGTTCCTGATATACTCGCTAAGCAACCGGTGTAAATTAGGAGGTCGTACGACTTGAAGATTAGTGCAAAGAATTTAGCGATATCGTCGGTTCTGGCATCCCTTTACGCAGTCTTGGTGGTGACCTTTGCGCCCTTCAGCTTCTTACCTTTTCAGTTGAGGGTTGCTGATGCTCTTCTTCCACTCTCGATAGTATTTGGAGTCCCGGCAGCGTACGGCCTATCCATAGGTTGTGCAGTTGCCAATTACGCTGGTGGTCTGATACTTTTTGGCGGTGCATCCGTGATAGACGTGACAGGGGGTTCTGTTGCCAACTTTCTCGCCTGCTACCTTGCATGGTTGATAGGAAGGCACGGTGATATTGTGAGAAGATTTGCCGCAACGCTTGTCCAGACAGCTGTTGTCACGTTGATAGTGGGGAGTTACCTCTGGGTTTTAGTGGGCATGCCCGGCTCCTATAATATCCTTGGCCTAGAATTGCCTGGTCTGCTTGCCGTTATCTTAGGCGTGGCCATAGGTTCCGTGTTGGCGATAAATGTCATGGGCTTTATGTTGGAGGAGGCTGTCAGAAGGGCTCTCTACGTAACGGATAAGTAAGGGACGATGCTTTTTGGGGTTTAGTATGAGCGGTGGTGTGACCGTCGCTTTTCAGGGCGAGCTTGGTGCTTACAGTCACATAGCTGCCTTAAAGTTCTTCGGGACGATAAACGCCCTACCGCAGAAGACGATAGCAGATGTCTTCGAGGTTGTTGAGGCGTCCGAGGCCAAGTATGGCGTCGTACCATTCGAGAATTCGTTGGAGGGCAGTGTTAATGAGACCTACGACATGCTTCTCGAGACTAACTTGCATGTTGTGGGCGAAGTGAAGCTAAGAATAGTTCACTGCCTTATAGCAATTGCGGATGCCACAATCGCTGACATAAAACGCGTTTACTCGCACCCTCAAGCGCTCGCGCAGTGCAGGTCTTACCTCAGGGCTATGGGCTGGGAAACCATCCCGTATTATGATACTGCTGGAAGCGTGAAGATGCTGAAGGAATCTAACATAAAGGATGCCGCGGCAATCGCGAGCGAGCTGGCCGCCGAGATATATGGGATGAAGATTCTTCAAAAAGGCATAGAAGACTTCGCTACAAATTACACGAGGTTCTTAGTGATTGGCAAGGAACAAAATCCAAGAACTGGTAAGGATAAAACCTCAATAATTTTCACAACAAAGCACGTGCCCGGTGCACTCTACATGGCACTCGAGGAATTCGCAAAAAGGAAGATCAACCTGACGATGTTGGTATCGAGGCCGACGAAGAAGACGCCCTGGGAGTACAATTTCTACGTAGACTTCGAGGGGCATGTTTCAGATGAACCCATAAAGCATTGTCTAGAAGCGCTAAAGGATAAGACGGTCTTCCTAAAGGTTTTGGGCTCGTACCCAGCTGCGACTGACATATAAGCACCTGTGTAATATTTTTAAGTAAACCCGAAAGTCTAGGGTATCGATGATTAAGGTCATCGCCCTCTCGGATTCCCATGTGTCCAGTTTGAGTTCGTTACCGAGTAAAATTTTGGACGAGCTTGCTAATGCAGACTGGGTGGTTCATGCTGGAGATTTCACAGAGGCAAACCTCGTCGATGAATTAAAAACTTACGGGAACTTTAAGGGCGTTCGTGGTAACATGGACTCGCCGGAGGTGAAGGCTCTGCTTCCGGATGTCGAGTTACTCGAGGTTCGTGGTTTCGTAATAGGGATATGCCACCCTGCCGAGGGCGGGCCACCACTAAGAATCGAGGAGAGAATAAGGAGAAAGTTCGAGAAAGTTGATGTCATAATCTACGGCCATACCCATAAACCAAAGAACGAGGTCCGGGATAACATCCTGTACCTCAACCCGGGTAGCTCAACCGGTGCTTGGCCGGCTGCTTACGCTTCCTATGGTGTATTAGAAATCGGGGATACCGTTAAGGCCAGGATAGTACGCATATAAACATTTTTGAATATCCATAACAATCCTGTTTTGGAATGGCTGTTTGGTACTTCGCTTATGGTGCCAACCTCAACAAGGAGTTGATGAGGAAAAGGGTTGGTGAATGGAAGGATTGTAAAAGGGGTGTGTTGGAGGGTTACAGGTTGAGCTTTGGTGTTTTCTCGAAAAGCTGGGGAGGTGGTGTGGCAAATATAGTGGAAGAAAGCAACTCCAAGGTTTATGGTGCGGTTTATTTGCTTGATGAAGAACAGCTAAAGGTTTTGGATAGGTACGAGGGTGTTCCAAACATTTACCTTAGAAGGAAGGTAATCGTGAAGACGGACGATGGTGAGGTTGAAGCCGTGACATACGTCGCCGCTAATCCGAGACAATTCGTTAAACCGTCGGCAGAATACCTTGCGATGATGCAAAAAGGATTGAAACAACACGGATACGGTGATGAGGTTCTGAAAGAGGTCAAGAGAATAGCCGAGGGGTTCGGGTCAAAGGCTTAATATCGACTCCGTCGTGTCTTAATAATGTTGAAGATAGCGCTAGACCTTGATGGTGTCTTAGCTGACAGCATATCAGTGTGGCTGGCGATATGGAATGCGTTGAAGGGTAGCTCGCTTAAGCTCGAAGACGTAAAATCTTGGGATTTTTGGAAGGAGTTGGGAATCACCTCGGGCGAGTTTCATAGAATATTCTACAAGACGTGGAAAAATTGGCAACTAATACCACCAACGGAGCCGGATCTTGTTTCTAAGGTATCCATGTTAGAGGAGTTGGGAAAAGTCGATATTGTAACCTCGAGGCCGAAGAATACTAGAGAATACGTCCTAAAGTGGTTGGAAAGGCATGGACTTGGTAATAAGAACATAGTGTTCGTTAAAAGCAATAAGTCAGAACTCGACTATGATGTTTACATAGACGACTCTCCAGTCAACGCCGAGGAGATAGCATCTGCAGGAAAGCATGTAGCCTTGTACGATAGGCCATGGAACAGATACGTGAAGGATACCGACAGGATAAAGCGCGTCATGAACTTGGAGGAGGCGTACTTATTCATAAAAACGCACGTGTTAAAGTTCTGAGAATTTATTAAACCCACTCTGTGTGAAAAGTTCCCGGCTTGTCAATTCTCTCGTATCCATGCGCACCGAAGCGGTCCCTTAATGCTTGTATGAGGTTTGCTGGTAAACGTTCACGCCTAAAGCCGTCAAAGTAGTCCAAGGCAGAAGTTATCGCAGGGCATGGGATGCCATTAAGTTTTGCCGTGCTCACGAATGACCTCCATTCCACTTGCCTATCGCACAACTCTTTTGCATAAGCACTATCGAGCAGAAGATTCGCCAGGTCTGGTCTTCTGGAGTAAACATCCATTATCATGTTAAGTAGTCTCGCTCTTATGATACACCCACCCCTCCATATCTTGGCCACCTCCCCAAGCTTTGTGGCATAGCCGAATTCCTTTGACGCCGTAGATATGAGGGACATACCTTGGGCAAACGCTATGAGCATCGTGCAATAGAGAGAAGACCTTGCCGCATTTATAAGAGACGATTTGTCAACATGCTTTACATCTGCTGTATATTTTATGAGTTTAGATGCTGCGACCCTTTCCTCTTTCAACGATGATAGGTTTCTTGCAGAAACCGCAGCGTCAATTGTAGGTACGGGCACGCCCAAGTCCATTGCTGTCTGCGATGTCCACTTTCCGGTTCCTTTTTGACCTGCCCTGTCCAATATTAGCTCAACAAGTGGCCTCTTAGTCTCATCATCCATCTTTGTCAGAACTTCAGAGGTTATCTCTAAGAGGAAGGAGTTTAGCTCACCAGCATTCCACTCAGCAAATATTTCTGAGATGGTCGCAGCATCTAACCCGAGCAAGGTCGTGAAGGTATCATAAACTTCTGCTATGGCCTGCATTATCGCGTACTCGATGCCGTTGTGCACCATCTTCACGAAGTGACCAGCACCGCCGGAACCCATGTAACCGTAGCATGCTTCACCTTCAACCTTTGCGGCAATCTTTACGAATATAGGTCTCATGAGTTCCTCAGCCTCCGGAGGACCGCCAGCCATTATACAAGGTCCTTTCAGCGCACCCTCCTCGCCACCACTTATCCCAACACCCATGAAGTGTATACCGTGCTCTCCAAGCCTCTTCATCCTTCTTTCAGTATCTTTGAAGTGTGAATTACCACCATCCACAACAACATCTCCCGGCTCGAGCCATGCCATCAGCTGGTTGAGAAATTCATCAACTGCTTCACCCGCCTTAACCATCAATATTATCCTACGAGGTTTATTGAGAGATTTAACAAAGTCCTCCAATGAAAAGTGTGCGGATATGTTTTTTCCCTTCGCCTTATGCTCCATAAATGCCCTGGTCTTCTCTGCGGTTCTATTGTAAACTGATATAGCAAACCCCTTGTTTTCGATGTTGAGGGCAAGGTTAGCACCCATAGTCGCGAGTCCTATAAGCCCTACGTCCGACCCCCGCATAACCATATTTGTTCTTCAAGCTAGCAAAAAAAGCTTATCGTGACCAAAACGACGTGCCGGCATAAAACTATAATTCTAACCTTTCTTCATGGATTTCGAGAAACATGACCCAAGCCGTTAGTAGTTTAGGTTACATTAATAGGATATTTCAAAATATAGAGCTCGTTGACGCAACGCAACAGGAGAATTTCTATTATAGTCTCGTGAAGAGCGGTGTGATAATCCCATCGGCCGAGGGAAGGTCCAAGGGCGCGCTCAGCATAATATGCAGCGAAATGGCCAAGATGAGCAAAGGGAAGATAATAGTGGACAGGAGCGACCTTGGTTTTCCAGGAAGGAGCATTTCCGAGGCGGCACCAATCCTAAAGCATAGATACGGTTATGTAAGTCTACTGATAAACAGCGGTAGCGGAAAATCGCTCATGCCCCTTATAGACGCTCAAAGCATGGCCCTTTACATCGAAAAGACAGGAGATGTTAAAAACTTCAGCATAGACGTCATGACCTCTGACCCCAACTCGCCAATAGGAAAATTGGGTGAGAAATACGGAAACGTGCTCGTAATCAAGGGACGGGAGGAGAATAAACGGACAGAGGGTGAAGCAAGGGAATTCCAAGCGTATGGTATACTGGAGGACGTGTTCATCTTGAGTAGCATGGTATTGCTTTACGGCATGGCATGTGCCATGAACGATGAGAAGCCACCAGAAAAGATACGGGATTACATACGCCCACTTTCAGTAGAGATCGGTAGCATGGTAGATGACATTATCAAGTCAAAATTCTTTGAATTCTTGTTGGATAATCTGGAGGAGAGAAAAGCGTGCTTCTTTGCCGGTCTCGGTAGCGGTCAGGAAGTTGCCAGGATGACCGCCGTAAGGGTTGGACACGTGAAGAGGGCGATAGGTGACCATGTATACGTTGCGGGCGAGTCGAGTACACCCGCTCCAAGGGCTGGTGACATTTTGATAGTTATTTCTCAAAGTGGCGAGACCGAGATAGTTCTGAGTTGGTGCAAGAACTTCAAAAGGCTTGGCGGCAAGCTTGCTGCCATAGTGGGAAGACCTGGTTCAACACTACAATCAATTGCCGATGAATCGTATGTAATAAGTGGCGAGAGGGTTCCTGGCAAACCCAGCGATTTTTACATCAAGGCAGCATTCGCGCTAAGTCCTTTGCCTATATACTTGGTTGGTCGTATCGAAGAACGCGGCCTAAAGCTCCCTGAATACATACTCAAATGGTACCATTCAGTAATGTGAGTTACTCAACAACTTTCCTTATAGGTTTATCCAGCATTTCGTGGAATTCCCTCATCCAAGGCAGTATATCCCTTCCAAGAATGCTGATGAACTTTTCCTCATCTGGGCTAGCACTGTGTATGTATACTATGTCAAGCCTCAGTTTAAGGAATTCCGCAAGTTCCTTGAATATGTCGTCTGGATCGGTCGTAATAAGCCACGTTTTTTTGATTTTTTCTACCTCTTCTGGACCGACGTTGGCCTCTAAATCTCTCGGGTCGTAAAGCTTTTCCCGCTTCTCCCTCGGTATAGCTGTTGACGCCCAGAAGAGGGCAGAGTTCAATGCCCTATCATAATCCACATCGTACGATACTTTGAATTCCATAGACTTTACAAGCGTTGAAGGGTCTCTTCCTGCCTCTATTGCAGCCTTCTCCATAGCACGAACTATCTCGTAGTATTTCTCAAGGCCCCTAGGATTTATCAGCATACCGTCGCAAAGCCTTCCGGCGATCTTCGCAACCTTTGGACATGCTGATGCCACATAAATCGGTATCTTCGTCTTTGGCTTTGTGTAGAGCTTCGCGTTACTCAGTCTGTAGTACTTCCCCTCAAAATTTACGAAATCGCCCTTCCATAGCTCTAGTATTATTTTGATAGCTTCCTCAAGTCTTCCGACCTTCTCTTCAAAACCTGGCCATTCAAATCCCAAAGGTTTTTCATTCATAGCATGGCCCGTGCCGACTGTCAAGAATACTCTGCCAGGGTACATATAATCTAGCGTTGCGAAAGCTTGGGCCACGATTGCCGGATGATACCTAAACATCGGCGTGGTCACAGCAGTACCTACCTGAACTCTTTTCGTTCTTTCCGCAACCGCTGCAAGCCAGACCCACGGGAAACCCGCCTGTCCACCAGTGTCACGCCATGGATGGAAGTGGTCGCTCGTGGCTATTATGTCAAAACCCGCGACCTCTGCTCTAACCGCAAAGTCCAGCAAACGGACTGGATCATATTGTTCTTGCGCCGCCCAATAACCCAGCCTAAGCGTTCTCATATTCACCTACCCGTAAGCGGAACTAGACCCTATTTAGCCTTACTAATAAATCCTAAAATATTTTTTATTTAACGATACGATATATTGGTCAAAATCGGGTTGGGTCTATGTTTATACTACTTTCGCATAAGCTCAGCACAACGACACCAGCATATGCCGGAGGTCCAGGTCTTACACTGAAGCCGCTAAAGCAAATAGCCAAGGGTGACAGCAGCAACAGCTACCTAATAGAGATGCCAAACCATTTGGGAACACATATAGATGCTCCTCGACACTTCGACCCCTCCGGACGCTCGATAGCAGAGTATGGAATAGAGGACTTAACATTTAGAAGACCTTTGCTGCTTAACATACCGAAGCAAGATTCAGAGCTTATCACAGCCGAGGATTTGACGGCATATAAGGAGAAGATTGCGGAATCTGATATACTCCTAATAAAGACCGGCTTCCAGAGGTTCAGGGAATCCGACCCCGAAAGGTATAGCATGCACAACCCAGGTTTCTCCTCCGATGCTGCCAGCTACATCGTTAAGAACTTTCCGAAGCTCAGGGCCTTAGGTTTGGACACCGTATCCTTGTCTTCCGTCGACCATAGGGAAGATGGTAGGCTTTCGCATAAGATATTGCTGAGTGGCCGGGATTTCTTTATTATAGAGGATATGGACCTCTCTAAGCTCGTTGAAAGTCCAAAAACGGTAATAGTCTTGCCTCTTTTCATAGAGGATATCGATAGCGCGCCTTGTGTCGTGCTCGCCGAAGTTTAGCCCTAATATCAAGGATAAAAGATGTACCCTTCTTGAAATTTTTCGGAATAAGTTTGCACTTTAATGGAAATATATGCGCATTATTTTACGAAAAACGTAAACATTATTCTTAAATACGCATTATAGTAAACGATAGACACACGGATCGGACATGGGGCCGGTTATCCTCGATTCGACGTTGCGCGAAGGTCAACTTTACAGGATTTTTAGTCGTGAGGTTAACAAGCAGATAGCCGTTCAGCTAGCGGAGATAAACATTCCAAGGATAGAGTTAACAGTCGATTATCCGCCTAGGACCACGTACGAGGATGTTGCATGCATTGTAGATGCACTGAGCCCTTACGATGTGGAGGTTGTGATGCACGGCAGGGCCTATCAAAGAGATATAGAGGCTATGAGTAAGTACGACATCGAAGGTTGTGCCCTCTATCTTGCACCAACAGACATCCATAGAGAGTATAAGCTGGGCGGCATATCTTATGAGGAAGCCGTTCAGAGAATGGAGGAATCAATAGAGTTAGCAAAATCCTTCGGTTTTAAGTACATAAGAGCGACAGTAGAGGATGCGAGCAGGTTTTACTTAGAGGGCCCAGCTGGTATGGAGAAGCTCGTGAAGCTTATTGACTTGTTGGGTGATGTTGGTGCCAGCTTGGTCAGCATACCAGACACCGCTGGCATGTTATCTCCAACTCAAGCCAGGGATTTTGTATCGAAGGTAAAGCAGAAATGCAAGACTCCAATAGCATGTCACTTTCACAACGACTACGGTTATGCCTCAGCCAACACCGTCGAGGCGGCAGCCGAAGGTGCGGACGAGGTGCACGTGTGCATACTCGGAATTGGTGACAGGAACGGAATAGCTGACCTCTATGAGGTTGTTGCGGGGCTGGAGGATTTATACAACATAAGCACCGGTGTGAAGCGAGAGGCTATTTCTAAGCTTTACGAAAAATTTTCAAGGCTTACAGGCATAAGACCCTACTTTTCTCATCCGCTTTCAAAAGAGGCAAGAACTGTTAGAGCAGGTGTGCATCAATCTATGGTTGTTAAGATGCCGAAGGGATATGTTCCCGAAAAGAAGCTGATATACGACTTCAATGGAAGCCTCATGTTTGAAGCCACTCCCTACTTGAGCCATAAGATTGTTGAAAAACTTCTATCAAAATACGGAATCAAAGATGACGAGGCAAGGAAGATTACAGAACTTCTCGCCTCTACTGCGAGCAGCAAGGGAAGGAGACTCCTACCCTCAGAGGTTAGGGAAATTCTGGTGAACGCCGGCATACCCATCACGATGGAGGACGTCTCAAGTTTGTTCGGAGCTGAAAATGCATACATCCTGATAAGGCTAAAGCCTCAGTTCCCAGTATCGAAGATAATAAGCGAGCTCGTAGCATGGGATGATGTGGAAAGTATCGATGAAGTTTACGGTGATGTGGATATGGTAATAAAGGCAAAGCTGTTGCCGGGTGACAATAACGTGGTCTCCCGCCTAAAGAAGACTTTTTCTGGTGTCGTAGAAGATGTTAAAGTCCTGATCACTGACTAATAAGCTCGTCGATGTATGCTTCAATCATTTCTGCACTCATTAACCCTTTGAATCTCATGACTATGTTTCCGTCTTTATCCAGCAACACCAGGTACGGCACCCCAGTTGCTCCAAAAGCATTCAGAAGACTGCCCGTAGTGTCTATTCCCGTTAGCCAGGAAACACCGTGAGCCTCGTTGAACAAGGCAACATCCTCAACCGTAGCCCCATGCACTATACAAACAGAGAGTACGGTAACGTTATCATGATATTTTTCCACGATTTTCTTTAACTCATAAGCCTGCATGCCGCAGTACTTACACCAAGGCGACATGAGCTCCAACAGCAAGGGCTTACCCTTAAAATCCGATAAGGTTACAACCTCACCATTCAAAAGTTCAAACTTCGCATGAAGATGTGGCTGAGTAGCAGGCCCTAACACCCCACCAACGTATGCCGTCGCTAACACACCCACTATACCGATGAACGAAACCATCAACGATATTGTCACGGTTTGTTTCGGTTTGATTTGAAAAATATCCTTTTTATAGGCGTAGATTAGCAGAAGCAACACCCCCAAAATCAGTGTTGGAACCAGAAAACTTAGGTTAATCTCTAACATTCCAAATTTAGCATAATATCCCAGAAGATTAACAAGCTCAGGACTACAAAGACAATCAAGGCCGGCCTCTTTCGCCGCGAAGTTCGGAATTCCCGCAGTCGCCGCTACTATGCCGGACACTAACCATACGGCAAACACTACGAATAGTCCAAAGATTAACCTGACCAAAAAACGACCCTTTACTTTCTTTTTAGAAGCCTCCGTCTTCTTTGATGTCAACCCAGAGCATTATAAAGACACACATATTCGATAATAAAATTTTCTTCTCAACCCGTGAGCTCGTAGATATATACGTATGCGTAGCTAGTGTATGGTTGGCTTGACGAGTAAATGAGTCTGAAGCCCTTTACGTTAGGCTCTTCGTAATAGTGCGTGATGATGTTACCCTCTGTACGCGGCTTATAGGGTATAAGCTGACCGAGCAAGGTATCGTTCCAGAATTTTTCCGTGGCGCCCTCGGTTAACGGTTTCGTTGCGTCATAATACTCATTTTCGTTAAATGGTTCTATGCCGAGCTTTTGTGCCTCTTGATTCGCTATCTTCAGCATCCAGACCCATTTTCCCTCGTCACCATAACCAAGCAACCTTGGAAAGTACGTACCGGCGTACGATCTTACCTCATGCGTTACAAATATTAAGACATGTGTCACGCCATGCTGCCTCAGTATCTGGGCAGCTTTTTCAGGCGGCGACATGAATGCTAGGGCCAATACTCCAATCTGTGTGCTATTCGTGGTCGAGTTATCAGCAAGCGTGGTTTTGTTCCCCATCACGGTAATCCAATAACCATAGTCCCACCATGCTGCAACGACTGCATTGTCCGGGAGGTTGTCTCTCATCCATGATAAGGCATTTATCCAATCAGGTATATTTGCGGCGACCGGTAGCGTAGACTGTATCACTGTAGGAGGGAAGTATGCTTGGTCTACCGGTGATAGACTCGGCAAACTTCTGCCGATAAGGAAAGAAGGTGCTAGCGGGATTGCCAACAGTAACACAACGAGTATAGGGGTCGCAATCGCGTATTCTATTGGAACCTTTTCGCCCCTCCTCCTTTCGGTCCTCCTCGCTATTACGTTCCCGAGAGATTCGAAGAGTCTGCTAATTGCATACCCGGAAGCTATGGCGACGAATGGTGCGGCTAGCACAGACAACCTCACCATGGATGCTGCGAAGTATATGCTCAAGACAGTAAGGGTAGAGATGAATATTGCCTCGTCAGTTCCTTCCTTCAACATGTAATAAATCCCAACTGGGACGAATATCAAGAAGAATCCCAAATCCGTGAATATTGTTGCCCAGGTGCTCATTTGGTTCTCCGCAACGGATATCAGAATCGGTAACTCACCCCTTATGCCTGGCAGTATCGTTGAAAGGAACTTCGTGCCCGGAAGAACGGCTAGGATGCCAAGCGATGCTAATAAAGCTACTGTCGTAATCCTAGGTATGAAACTTCTCAAGAATTTACTGTTGAGATTGTTCGACAGCTCGAAAACTACAAGTAACACGAGGACGACCAGTCCACTCATTATGGTCAGCTCATTTACATAACTTACACCGCCTAACTTGGGAACGGACGTGGCTATCGTTGACGATAACCCAAAGGTTATTGAATAAGCTATCAAAAGCTCCTTTCTGTACCGCCCTATGAAAGAAAGCAGCAAGGTTATTATAGGTATAAACATGAACGGGAACCTATGGGCACCCCAACATGTAGCAACATATCCTAGGAATAGACCGGATAATACAGAGCATACAACCACGTGTTTGTAGCTCTTCCCCCTCTTGATTGCGTATGCATACATGAGAAAGCTTAGTAACATAAGAGGTATGGAAATGCTCTCATCGTCGAACCAGCCCGCATGCGTTCTGCCTATGTATGCATTGCTTATCGCTAAAGCAAACGCTGCCAATAGGCCGGTTGACCTCCCACCAACCTCTTTACCTAAGAAATAAACTGCAAGTATCGCTATCATAGACATTATAACAGGAAAGACGACAGCCAGTTCCAAAAGGTTGACGTGTATACCTATCGATGATAAGGAAAGATAGATGAATGCTAGTGCGAAAGGAAGTCCTGGGTAAAAGCTCCTACTCACCACTTGTCCATAGGGATACCAGCGCTCCATGTCTACCCAAGAGAAGTATTCGGAGAAGCCTGACCATCCTCTTTCGACGATGAATTCGGCCTGGCGGAACTGCATCCATGGGTCAAACTCTGACAGGAGGGTGCCCCATCTAATAGGCAACATCCTGATTGTGAAAGCAATAGCTAAGATGGACAACAAGGCTGCAATCTCTAGGACGATGGGCCTGGATCTAAAAAATGAGCGAAGACTGCTTTTAATCTCCATAGACCTCACCCTTCTCCCTTTAAAATGCTAATTTTCTGGACTGATGGTTTAAGCGTCTTTCCACAGTTAGGACAGGTGTTGGCATATTCCCGAACCACCTCATTAAGCGTTTTTAATTCGTTACCTTCGTACAGCACGTAACCACAGTGTCCGCAGACTATTGTCAGCAAGCCCGACCACCAAGCTACTTGTAAGAAGTGTTTGTTAATGAGTTTTATATAGCTTTAGGAATCTTTAAAACTAACCGCAATCGCTTAATATATGCAACGTTCAGTCATCACACTAAAGAACGGTGCGCGTGAAATGGAAAAGAAGCTGGAGGAACTTTACAACCGCCTTGCTGGGTCGGTTAGCAAAATTATTTCGGCGAGGCAGTTCAAGACAGGCCTTCCGTTAGCTATTGCGCTGCTCGTCATAATCTTTATGAGTGGTCTCCTGTACTGCATCACGAACCCGACCGCGGCAATAATATTTATAGGAGGTGTAGCACGTATTTTCATTCCCGAGTTCATGATGCAGACATCTGGTGAGTTGTTCGTCATGTTCACGTACTATCTTATGGCCTTTATCGGCGTTATACTTTACATTATGGCAGGAAAGGAGAGCATTGTAAGCAGGAAGGTAAAGTACATGTACGTTTTTAGTTTCATACTTTTGCTGATAGCATTTGTCGGCATAATACTGGCTTTGCAGGCAAAAATTGCATTATAAACCTAAAACCTCTACACCCGCATCTGTTATCCTAAACCTTTGCTCAAACGACGGCCCACCCTTTTCGACTCTAAGGATTCTTATAGCCGTATGAGTGTTCTCAAGCCTGAGTATGACGTCAGACCAGTATCCGACTATCCTAGATGCCACAGGCTTTGTACCCAACCCAGGTACCTCATGGACCTGACCCACTATGATTATTGGTATACGGTTTGTAAGGGCAACCTCCTTGAGCGCGGCCGTTTGAAACGTCAATCTCTTGAATATTGGCGCGTCCTCTTTCACTTCACCTTTCATCGCTATCCTGTGTAGATATGTGTAATCGTCAAGCACGATCAACCTCGTACCGGGTGATGTACCTTCAAGCAAGCTTATGATCGTTGTCTCTTGCTCGTCAAAATTCCTAACAGGGGTGAGTATGAGTTTAGAGGCATCTGCTCTATTCGTGGAGAGTACTTGCAAAAGTCTCTCAACATGCATTCTTTGCCCACAATCAACCCATAAGACCTTACCACCGAGTTTAATGGCGTTTGCAGCCGCTAAGAGCGCGAGGCTCGTTTTACCGCTTTTCTCCTCACCATAGATAAAGTGAAGCATGCCACCTACGTAGCCGCCTATGATTTTATCAAGCTTCGGTAGACCCGTAGGGATGCGCACCATTCTCCTCAAATATCCCTCCTCAAACCCGCATTAAACGTTTAGCAAGATTACGGATATTGAGAAGTTTGCTTCAACAACTCTTTAATATTAAGAAGTTTCAGAGACGTCTAGAGGTCTCATAGAATGGTAAGCTTGGCCGAAGTCGTTGCTGGCCTGCCTGAGACAAAAAAGCTTTACCTTGACGACTCTTACAAAAGAGAGGCAGAATCTCATGTACTTCGTTGGGTAAAGGATGCGGGAAGAAAGGGCTACGTTGTCGTTAGGGAAACGATAATGCATCCAAAGTCTGGAGCCCAACCATCCGACCACGGCGTCTTAGAGTCTGCTGGCACAACCTTCACAGTAAGCAAGGTCATGGAATACAATGGTGTCATCGTACATTATGGAGAAATAAGCGGCGGTGATTTTAAAGAGGGAGACTATGTGAAACTGTCCCTCGACTGGGAAAGGAGATATAAAATAATGAGGACGCACACTGCTGGCCATATAGTCGATTACGCGGTCGTAACAGTCTGCGGAAGATCTTTTCAATCTCAATCGGCGATACATGATGTAGGGCACGGTTTTCAAGAATACCTCGGTGAATATTCTGGTGATTTGGAAAAAAGGATAGAAGAAGTTGCCAACGAAGTTGTGACATCAAGCAAGCCAGTCTTTGCAGAATACGTGAGCGCACATGAACTAAACAAGAGAGTCTTTGGTGCACCCAACTTGGGTCGGTTACCTCGTTTGGATGTTTATAGGATAATAGTGATAGAAGGGATAAACGCGATACCATGTGGCGGGACTCATGTGAAGAACACGTCCGAAGTTGGGCATATAAAAATTGAGTCGATTGAGCAGATTGGGAACTGTTTTAAGATAAGTTACAGAGTTTTAGATTACTAAAATTCTCCAGAGAGGTTATACTTTCTTACAAACCAATCGCCGATGTTTGGGGATAGAGTATTTAGTGTGAGGAAAAACTTGACACTTATTGGATTAGGTATTATGACCTCGGCCTTACCTTTTTCTACAGCATCGAGTATTGCAGCCGCCACCTGTTCTGGTGGAATAGGCTTTGTTGCTTTAATATCAGGCAGCCTCAGTTTCTCTATCAAAGGCGTCTTAACATATCCAGGGTAGACGCCCACGACACGTATGCCTGTCCCGTACAACTCCTGCCTGAGAAGGTCCGTAAAGCCTGTAAGGGCAAACTTGCTACATACATAGCCAGGAGGGTGCTTCAAGGCCTTCTTGCCCTCAACTGAGGATACATTTACTATGACACCTTTTCCCTTCTTCAGCATCTCCCTCAAAGCCCTTAGTGTGCAGTAAACTGGTCCAAAGAAATTTATCCTCATGACCTCTTCTATATCGGCCGGGTCCGCTTCGGTCACCCTCCTTATGTCGTACACTCCAACACTGTTTACGAGTATGTCTAAGGTTCCAAAAGTTTTGACTACCCATTCTATAAGCCCCTCAGCCTGCTGTCTGATACTTACGTCCGATGGAAACGGATAGGCCTCGAAACCTTCAGAGCGAAGAGCTTTTGCTATAGACTCAAGTTTATCGGCAGAGCGCGCGGAAAGTATGGTTTTCGCCCCTTCTCTTGAGAATGCTTCTGCCGTAGCCCTTCCTATCCCGCTGGACGCGCCAACAACGAGGACAACATGATCTTTGAAGCGTTCGCCCTTTGTCATAACGTGCATTATATCTCACGGTATTTTTGAATTTTATCATACTTCCATACGGAGGCTTTACAGATAAATTTTCATAGACCTCTAAGGTATTTAGTCCATTTTATGATCTACGTTCTGCCACTTTACAACTAACTTCAATTTTAAGCGTTTAAGTAGTGTAAGAAGTAGAGCGCCGGGGCTGGGATTTGAACCCAGGCGACCCTCACCGGGTCAGCGGCTTTCTTGACCAGCACCTCTTGTAGAGATCTCGAGGCCGCCCCTCTACCTGGCTAAGGGACCCCGGCTCAGGTGAAGTATAACGTCCCTTAATATTAATTTTGTAAGACGTCCACTATTTTTCCTTATCCTCTTTGTGCGTATCTTCTTCTTAAAATGTAATTGAGTAGGGAGAGTTAACTTTGCAATTCATGCTACATTAAGTCGCCGCACTCGCATAGAGCTTCATGGATTAGTGTGTAGAGGTCGCTCATACCTTCTCCTGTCTTAGCTGAAGTCTTAACTATCCTAATGGTTTTAGAGAATTCCTCAATCAATTCGAGAAATCTCGATGCCAAGTCCACTATCAACCCCCTTTCTTCCGATATCATCTCTTTTTCTAGATCATGCAGATTCTTTGAGAATTCTTCAACTTTATAGATCTCGGGCAAATCAGCTTTATTTATCACCGAGACGACTGGGACACCTAATCTGAGCCTAGTTATCATAGGCAGCAAGAGTGATGTGGCTAAACCACTTAGAGTGGAGGCCAGAGCCGGATCAATTATGTATACAGAGACCGTCGGAGAGTGTTTGGCTATCTCTTCGATGAATCTTGGGCCCATAGGTCTAAATAAAAAGAGCTCCATTTGTCCAGGAGTATCTATCAGCTTAAAATCCGACCGCAGGTCGTGAATTTTCCTAGATACTTCGAAGATTTTCTCTTCTATTATTTCAGCTGCTCTAACCATCGCTCCGTTAGGTCCCAGCCCACGCTTCATCAACTCATCGACAGTTATTATTTCTCTTACATCATATGAGGGATTGTATGGTGTTATATAGACTCCGGGATCTAGATTAACGTAAGATGTATTTGCATCCAGTTCATTCTCTAACCATTTACCGAAGGCATATGTTAAGCTAGTCTTCCCGCACCCAGCTGTGCCGATGAAAACTATGTTTAGCATCCCTTTGTTTGATGTATGAGGTAGAATTTTAAGGTCTTGAGAACAGCTCCTACGACGCCTTAAATGTTATCCCTATTTTGGTAACCACTCATTTAGCAGCTTACGATACCATTTATCTTCCTCACATATTTCCTCGTATTTTCCACTCTCCGAAGCTATCTTTGCAGCCAATAGATGGTAGCACATAGGCTTCTCATGACTTAATACCCTGAAATAAAAATCATCGCATGTGCAGTAGCCTGCTTTAAGTAAAATGAGGTAATCTTGCGTCCTACCCACGACAACCCACCTAATCTTACCACTCGGCCTAAAGACGTAACGTTTCACGAGACCCTTTTCTACAGCATTGATTGCCTCTTCGTACATCGGACCATATTTTTCCTTTAAAGAACTCAGCTCATCCTTCATGCAAACTCCCTCAAGTCCGAAACCTTACCCAGATGCGTGCCGTCAAGCATGTAAACCTCGGCCTTAGACAGGTCGAATAAGCCAGATTTCATCACTGGCCCCAACAACTCTCGCCCCTCTGATACAGCATTCACAGCAACGCCCGAAAGGAAGTCGTTAAAAGACGGCATCACCAAAAGGCTTAGACGCCCCTTCGGAACCTTCGAGCTCCGTTGGTGCTTCAGCCTCCTCACTAAGGAAGCCCTCTCGGTTTCGAGATTTAACCAAACCCTTTTCCTGATAGTATAACCAAGTTCGGCTCTTAGTCTGACGACAGGATGCATGTGTCCCATTACCAGTATGTCGGCATTAGAGAGACTTAGTGATGGCCATGTATGACCATGGAATAAGCCGAGCTTACGTTCCCCGTCTTCGATTATAAAACCTCTCGATGGGGCATAAGTGACGGAATTTCCAAGTATCTTGCCTATACCGGCATCGTGGTTTCCTGGAACCAGTACGATTTCCTCGACAACCCTTCGAACTTCCTCGACCATACTGGACAAGTACCTCCATTCAATCTTAGAGGTTCCAGGAACCTTGTGCTTGAGGTCGCCTAAGATTATTAGTCTTTTGGCCTTAGTCTTTTCTATTAATTGCTTGATTTCCTCGACAAGTTTCCAGCTTTGGGAGGGGACCCTGAAGCCAACCTCATGAAGTTCTTCCTCGAAGCCTACGTGGACGTCTGACACTATGAGACTCTTAATGGGCCGCTCAATTAGTAGGGCAGGTACTTCTGGTATCCTAAACAAAACCAGCCCCTAATCATAGTGTAGAGCAATAGCGCAGGTATTAAACCCATTCTCCATTCAAAAATTGGTGATTAAGCCCATTACCTCTTGGTCAGCTCTGCTAACCTTTCGGGTAAGAATTCCTTTACGATAAACTCTAGACCATACTTGGAAAAGGCCTCAAGCTCTGCTTTTCTTCCAATTTTTGAAAACACGCCCAGTTCTCTTTTCCATGGGTCGGTCTGATATCGCGGGTCTCTTTTTAGTTCTTCCAACCTTTTCGCGTCCTGTTCAGTAAATTTCATAGAGGGGAGTTTATACTTGATGATGTCGGATGCGTACAAACCAGCCCATATGGCATCTGGGATGTTCAACTCACGTAAGTGCGCCGATATTGCCGAACCATGTATTAGTACTGATGCTATGTGGACACCGAACGGGTCAGCATCCGCAAAGATGTAGACAGGCAGGTTAAGTTCCTCGTTCAACCTCCTAATCAGCTTTCTCGCATTTCTCGGAGATTGGCCAGCCGTGTGGATGAGGAGAGCCTTATATTTCTTGTCAGCTCCTTCCTCCACGAACCTTGCGAAGACTGCACCCTTCTCTATAACGAAAAGAACTTCGGCACCGCATTTAACGAATTCAGCCGTCGTAAGAGCCGGGCCTATGGCAAAGCCATCCGGGTGCGATGAGAGGTCGACCCTTTTACCCCTAAAACCTGGCACCGTATACTCTATTACCAAGTCGCCGTATATGGATGCCCTTTCTTCTGGGAATATGTTAAAGTCCTCTCTAGGATGGCCCAGCAAGCTTTCTAACTCGATTATTGCTTCGTCGCTTTCATTCTGATCTTCGAAATCTATGCCCTCACCTATAGCAACGTAGTAAGTATCCCTAAGGGTGGAAGTTTTGCCAGCCTTTATCAGCTTCTTAGCGAAGCTACTGATCCAGACTAGCTGGGCGAATGGTCTGAGATGTTTAACATTCTTTGTTGTCCTTAAAACCTGCTTATTCCCTAAGACGTACTGTCTTAGATTAGGATCGTATATTATATTACTTGTTGACCTTAACGGAAGCTGGATTTCTGGAAAAACGCCTTCCTCAATACTATTTACTATCTTCTCGCCGAGCTGCATCAGAGATTGCAATACACTCTCCTTAATTTTATCAACTTTGTATGAATGTGACGTATGTTTTTTGTCCTGCCCATCCTCCACGGTCATCACCGGTCTATTTTTTCATTTCCTTTTATTTATAGCTAGACATTAACGCATATATACAGAGTCGCGCCCGCTCACCATATTAGGCTGAATGTTGTAAAGCGGGCTAAGGTTTATCTTAAAGGGATATTCTACTGGTTGTTAGGCGTGTAAAGTTGGATGTCGAACTAGAAGTCAGAGCACCCCTAAACCCGACCGAAGACGGGGAAAAAGTTGTGAGGAGTATACTTAGCATATTTAAAGTCAAGGTGGATACGGTGCAGGATGAAGTGATAGTCTGTTCAGGGAATATAAATTCTCTTGAAAAGCTAAAGCGCATGATAAGGCAGAGGAAAATAAGGTCTGCTGCCAAGGCCGTTATGAGGAGCGGTATAAAGGGCAACGTTGTGGAATTCTATCTGCATAAGCAGGCAGCATATGCTGGTAAGGTGTCGTTTTCGAATGCTGAAGGTGAATCACCGCTCGGCCCTATCAAGGTTACAATAAAGACGGACGATCCGAATAAGTTGATAGAGTGGCTCACCGAATAAGGATGTAAAAGTATGATACCGTGTGTATCAACACTCTTCGTTCACGAATCACCATTTAGTAAAATTATAGAATGGTTGAGGCGTATAGAAGTTAAAGCATGGGAAATAATAGACGAAAAACCTAACGAGCTAGACATCAAAAAGATTGAGAGTTACAAAAAAGCTGTATCGAGCGACTTAACTTTGATAAACGTTCACGGCCCCTATAACCCGTTAGCATTCGGACCCTTTTCGTTTAAAAGGCTTGAAAATACGATATCTTTGGCTGGGCTTTTACGCTCCAGTTATGTTGTAATTCATGCCCCGAAGTGTGAAGATTTTGAAGTTACGCTTAAGAACTTAGAGAAGTTATCATACGTCGCCTCGAAGTTTGGAATAAAATTACTTGTTGAGAACTGCACGTCAAACGAAAGCGCATACTTAAACACCCTTGAAGATTTTATCATACTATTTGATACAACATGCGCAAAAAACTTGGGCCTATGCCTAGATTTAGGTCATGCGTATATTGAGAAGAACATGGAGGATTTTTTGAGCCGTCTTTACGAAAGACTCGCGAACGTTCATTTGCATGATAACGATGGATTGCACGACCTGCATATGCCCCTAGATTCTGGTAAGATTCCATGGCGAAGGATTTTAGAAAGTTTGGCTAAAAAAGGATATGAAGGATTCGTGACGTTAGAATGCAAAAGCAACGTTGAAGAGAGCTTAAACAAATTGAATGAAACCTTGCTAAGATTCAAAATTCTTTGAATTGAACAGAGCACGAGAATTTTTAATTTCAGTCTTACTCTGAGGGGTATGGTACATCAAATTGCATAAAATCTTCGGATAGGTACGTTTGCGGGAATATGCTCCTTGCTTCGGACAAAAGTTGCTCTGGATTGTCATCGTATCTAGGACTTATGTGAAACAAGTACAACCTCTTCACCGCGGCCGCGGCAGCGATTTCTGCAGCCTCCTTTGCTGTAGAGTGACCCTCTATTTTTGCCCTTTCGAGGAGCTCATGAGAGAACGTTGCATCGTGTATTAGGACGTCTGCATTCCTGCTGAACTCCACAATCCTCTCCGTAGGTCTCGTGTCTCCTGTGTAAACAACAACCCTACCCTTCCTTGGAGGACCGACCGCTTCTTCCGGCGTTATCCTTCTACCTTTGTAAACCACGGCGTACCCTCTTTGCAATTTACCCCATAAAGGACCTCTTGGTAGACCTATACTCTCTAAATATTCCACGCGCATCTTACCCGGCCTTTCTTTCTCTTGAAGCTTGTAAGCTAACGACTCAGTAGTATGCTCCGTTTTGATAGCCTCTATTTTATATTCTCGTGATGAATACACAACGCCTTCATCCACTTCAATTATCTCTATTGGAAAACCTACCGTGCCAGATGTGGTAACAAGCAAACAATCGATAACCTTTTTCGTGCCGGCAGGACCGTAGATCTCAACGGGGTCATCCCTACCTAACATGGACATCGTATACAATAAACCCGGCAAACCTAGGACGTGATCCCCATGAAGGTGGGTTAAGAATATCTTAAAGTCCTTCTTAAAACCTACACCAGCCAATATTGCTTGTCTTTGTGTTGATTCGCCACAATCAAATAAAAGCACACCACCAGCATATTTTATTGCTATGGCTGGAAGTCCACGTCTCCTGCTCGGCATGCCACCCCCAGTACCCAAGAAGACTATTCTCATAATCGTCAATCGACATTCCTGCCGATGATTGTTTGAGGTCTTGATTTTAATAATTGTTTTATCGCATCCTAAAAACTGTTATGTTTCTCGTCAAGGTCCTGTGTACCTTGATGGTGTACGTTTCTAAGACTTCTAAACCGTATGCTTTCCCTAGGGAGATTACATCGATGTCCGAGGGCGAGGCCATGCATACGCTCCCTCCCTCTATAAGGAGGTCTGTTAACTTCGATAGAAAATCTTCTAGTAAATTGGTTAACGAGTTGGCCGGTATCGTCGTGGACCTACCATAGGGAGGGTCTGTCACAATTGAGTCAAAGCCCCTCCTTAATGGTGCAGCTCTTGCGTCGGCATTTATTATACCTAGACCGCCAGGCGCATAACGCTCCAAGTTTAGCCTCGCACCCTTACATATCCAGTATTTTATCTCCAACCCTACAGGCTCATATCCTAACAACCATGCCTCGCTAAGTATTGATGCTGAGCCAGCGAATGGGTCGAGGACTCTACCACCAGGCCTAATCCTAGCCAAGTTAACCATACATCTAGCAATTTTAGGCTGAAGGGCAGAAGGTAACGTGAATGGTCTCTTGCCTGCCTTCCTCTCATAGAACTCCTTCTTTCTCTTCTTTGCGATCGATAGTCCAAAGAAAAGCCCATGCGGTGTCGCCAAAACTACGAACCTTTTGTCAGGTTTTTCCAAGTTTACTGAGACGTATTTTCCACAATTCAGGATGATTCTTCCCAACTCTGCTTCAACTTTTTTTGTCTCGTACTCCGCACCCCAACATTTTACGCACCTTACCTCGAACGTTTCTCCATCATTCAGCAACTCATACAAAGGTGCTGATTTTACGTTATTGAGTAGCTCCTGCATATCTGTAGATTTAGCCACAAGCAGTGCCGCTTCCTTAACGTAAGCAGAACGCTCTACGGCTAAGACTGCGCAATCTTTTGTAGTTTCCGCTATTCCAACGTTTTTAAAATCCAAAGCGACCTTTGAGGAACTATCGAATGTAGAGAGTATGGCCTTTAGCTCGCCGAAAGACAGCTCGGGATACTCGCCCGACAGGTGGAAGAAATATCGTGTTCTTTCCTTCATAATTTTCGCAAGCTTTCTGCTAGAAGACCTGCTACAGACACGAAAGCATACTTGTTGGGAACGGTATCCGTGGCCACTATAGTATCCGCACCCGATGAAATAATTTTCTTATCAGCATCGTTTACCATTATCGCATGGACACAGCCGACGAGTATTCTTCTAGCTCCGGCCGACTTGAGGGCATTCACGGACTTAACAATCGTGCCACCTGTGCTTATCATGTCATCGACCACTATAACATCCCTACCCTTAACGTTTACATCCTCTAAGCTAACCTCCACAGCTCCCGTATTGATGTCCCTTTTTGTTTTAATAGTACCATAATCGGCATTCAAGACCTTTGCGGCAGCGGCACTCATCTCCTCCCCCTTCTTTCCTGGTGCCAAGATTATGGGGTTTTTTAGGTTCATTTGGGTGATGTAGGAGGCGAGTATACCGATAGCATCCAAGTTCTCAATAGGGACTGGTGATCTATCGATAATCCACGGCGCATGTATATTTACTGTCAATATTTTGTCTACACCGGATTGCTTAAGGATGTTCAACACAGCATCTATGCTTACCACCTCACCTTCCTTGAATCGCTTGTCCTGCTTAGCATACGCCAAATAAGGTATAGCTGCCACAACACTACTAGCACCTAAATCCTTTGCCCCGCTCGATAGAAGGCAAAGTTGAAGTATATGCTTGTCTTGGGGCGGATGGGTGCCTTGGAATATCACTACATCTTCATTTTCCACACTATCTACATACCTAAAGTAGGATTCGCCGTCTGGGAACGTCTTATGTTCCAAGTTCGTTAACCTCAGACCTAATATGCCAGACACCTTAATTGCAAGCTCCGTGGATGCAGGACCCGGGACTAGCTTCATTTTAACCAAGATTTGCTTGATTACAGTAGACTATAAACTTCGTGGAGAATTAGGCAATAGGCCGGGACGTTGTTACAAAAAATCTAAAAAGGTAGACTTCATTCATAAATGCGATGAAAGTTAAGCTGGTAAAAGACCCAATATGGGGATACATAGAGCTTGATGAGTACGACAGGCGGGTCGTTGATACGGTATCTTTCCAAAGATTAAGGAGGATAATGCAATTACCCTTAGTTTACCTGGTATACCCTTGTGCGAGGCACACACGGTTTGACCATTCATTGGGTTGCTTTTATCTCGCAGGAGAATATGCTAAACATCTCGAATTCGATGAATATTGGTCAAGAGTGTTGAGGTATGCAGCATTAGTTCATGACATAGGCCACACGCCCTACTCCCATCTTCTGGAAGCTTTGTTAATCGAAAAAGGCATGAATCATGAAATGATGGGTGTAAAAATATTAAATGAGGATGCCGAGCTTGCATCCGCGATAGAAGCATCAGGCATTAGGGTTAAGGACGTCATAGACGTCATTGAAAAACGCAGACCAGAATCCGCCATAATATCCGGACCGACGGACGTAGATAAACTCGACTTCCTCATAAGAGATTCTTACTTTACCGGTGCCACATACGGAATAGTGGATGCTAAGAGAATAATCATGATGACAAAAATCGTCGACGGAAAAACTATGATAAGCGTTCGTGGGTTAGGTGTGTTAGAGGAATTAGCGCTAGCACGCTTTCAGTCTTTCATGAATATTTACTTCCATCATGCAGCCAGGGCTGCCCAGTCTTTATTCTTAAAGGGTGTTCGGTTAATCGAGCATCTCTTGGATTTCTCCTCCATGTCGGTCGAGGAGTACATTTCGCACGACGATTACACGGTGTGGTGCATGATGAAGTCCAACGAAAAGTCGAGGGAAATAATAAAAAGAATAGAGAGAAGGGTGTTGCCAAAACGGGCTTTTGAGGGCAGAATATCTGGTGAGAAGATCTCATTAACCATTCTGAGCAAACCACATATAAAAAAGAGTGTTGAGGAAGAGATAGCTTCGATGGCTGGAATAAGCGCTGAACACGTATGGGTAGATACACCGTATGTTCCACCATTGCCGCTTTCAGATTCTCAGGAGGTTACGTTCTACGAGGAGAGCGCCGAAGGCATAAGAGAGGTGAGCGTAGAATCCTTCTTGCTCAAATCCGTAAGCGAAGTTTACAACATAATCAGGGTCTATACAGAAAATGAATATAGGGAAAGGGTGTATAAAGCCGCCAAGGAATATTTTGAGACCTTTCCAAGGGCCACGAGAATAAGCTTTTGACGTGGCAACATTCTGCGATTCCTACGACCTCGACAGGTGTCGTCAAAAAGTTAAAGCTTATATTAAGTCTCTCGACCCATATTCATGAGAATCCGGTGATGGTTAATAATTAACTCTAAAAATGATAACGAGGTGATAATTTTTGAGCACAGGAATAACATCCGTCAAATATGTAATAGAGGCTAAGATAGAGGTTGACGGGGTTGTTGACAAAAACGACATAATCGGCGCAATATTCGGACAGACCGAGGGGATATTCAGCTCGGAGTTGGATTTCAGAGAGCTCCAGAAGACGGGAAGGATAGGAAGGATAGAACTAACTTCAACATCCCAAGGCAACAAAACTACGGGAAAAATCTTTATCCCTACAAACCTTGACAGGTTCATGACGGCCCTTATAGCTGCGATGGTAGAGAGCATTGATAGGGTGGGGCCTTATCATGCGAGGGTTACCATAGAAAAGATTGAAGATACGAGGGCTGAAAAGAAGAGAAAGATTATCGAAAGAGCAAAGGCCATACTTTACGAATGGGAAAAGGAAAAGATTCCAGAAGACGACTATGTTCTTAAAGAACTTGAAGAGGTCGTTATCAGAAGCAAGGTCATAGAATTTGGACCTGATAGACTTCCCGCTGGACCTGATGTTGAATCCTGTAATGAATTAATAATAGTCGAGGGAAGGGCTGATGTGATAAACCTCCTACGTCATGGTTATAGGAATGTCATAGCTGTTGAAGGTGTAAAAGTACCAAAATCGATCTCAGAGTTAACGAAAAGGAAGAAAACTGTCATAGCATTCCTCGACGGTGATAGAGGCGGCGATTTGATACTTAGGGAATTGTTGCAAAATTCTAAGATAGATTTCGTGGCAAGGGCACCTTACGGTAAGGAGGTCGAAGAACTAACGGGCAAGGAAATATCGGAAGCTTTACAGCGTGCCGTAACGGTAGAAGAGGCCATTAAAAACATTAAGCACTGGGCTGCAGAAAAATCCGCTCAAATACCCGAGGAACTCGTACAATTCGTGAGAGAAGTTGATGGAAACCTCGTGGCAGTAATATTGGATGAAGCGTTTCAAGTGTTAGCAAAGATGCCCGTGAGTGAACTGGCTCAAAAGATGCCTGAATACAAAAATATGAAGTACGTGGTATTTGACGGCGTGGTGACTCAGAGGCTCGTAGATATTGCAGCAACACTTGATCACGATGTGTACCTGATAGGAATGAGAATAGGCGAAATATCAAAGAGGTCACCAAATGTTCATATAATATCAGCCGACCAGCTTGTCAGTAATTAAGTTTCACCGGATACTTTAATATACCTACAATGCTTCCGAATGCCCTTATTTTCTCACCTGCTTCCGTACCAGGAAGCACTATGTGCATTTCGATGCGTCGTTCATCAACCAAATCCATAATTCGCTGGAGCCTTTCGTCATGCATTTTCTCCCAGATAAAATCTTCAGTTACTATGATGTCTTTAATTGCTCCCAACTCTACCGCCTTGCAAACTTCTTCAAACCCTATGGCGACGTTCGTCGAATTTTTCGACATAAACTCTATGAATTTTTCGACAATCTCTGCATCCCTTACCGGTTTGATTGAGCTGCCAACGTCGTCAAGGAGTTTATTCCTTAATGCTTCCTGTAGTCCTGCAAAGGAGCCGTCCGAAACGTAACCAATTTTTTTGATAGTCTTGAAAACTTTCTCTCTATCCTTCTTCAAGAATTTGATAAAATTTTCCACTGCTATCTCGTTCCCTAAAACAACGACGATTGGTTTTTCTATCTCGAGCTTTCTTTCAATGGTTTCAGCGATCTCCGCGTAAATATTTTCTACGCTTTTTACGTGTTCATCTGGTCTCTCTTTATTCTGCGAAACGAATCTGCCTTTATGTACTACCTCTATACCTGAGTTGCTTAAAGACGTTATTGTGAATTGTTCATCATCTAATAACACACAGAGCAAAAATTTTGCTTTACCTAATTTTCGATAATGTTCCGCAAAACTTTCCAACCTAGAAAAGTCTTTTTCGGCCTTTATTCCCAGCTCAGTCCCGACATCCACATTCAATGAATGGTGCTTTCCGATTAAATCGAGATCTACATCAGCATGCGTTATCCTACCAAGGAGGCGGAGCCTTTTCATGAGGGGGTCTAAAGACTTCTTTTCGAGCCTCACACCTATGGTGACTCTAACCCTTTCGCTGTCAACTTTTCCGTTCGCCCTTTGCTTTTTGATTTCCCTGCTCGTATCAGAGTAAACGATATCGCCTACAGATATTATCCTGTAGAGGTTAAGCAGGTCAAGCGTCGTCTCGGGTATCAGCTTTACAAACCTCTTGCTGGGATTTACCGATATTATTTCCAAACCACCATACCCCTTAGCTGCAATATGCGAGCATCAATGAACGTCTCTATTATTCATATTCTTTAAGTCTTCTCCTAAGCGACGGGGATGTATTTATTAGCCTTTTCAGGACACTTTCGAAGGAATCATCGGGTTGGAGTAGAATCGACCTATAAACACCAGTCCTGCCTATTTCTTTTCGTCTTTTAAGAACGTACACCCTCTTTCTGAGTACGCTAGGGTCTACAGAAAGCACTTTCGCCGCCTCTTCTATTCCACCATCAATCGCGAGTTCATAATGACCTTCTTCTGTTGGTACAATAAGCATCAACTCTTTGTTTATACCAGGTTTCCTTACATCCTTTATTAACTCATCCAGGTCTGCTTTTCCCGCGAGTGAGTAGAACATTTCTTCCTCAATTCTCATCGGAATTAGGGGGAAAGAAACTGATGTTAATTCATCAACATAGATGTATCCCTTTACGACGTACGAAGGTGTAGCTTGCACAACTTCCCTTGAAACTATGCTGTAACCAGCACTCATTAGTGCCAACTCGATATCTTGTGATGGTACGACGTAGGGTATGAAGATGTCAACATCGCTGGTCGGTTTGACGTCGCCCCTTACTATGCTACCGTAGGTTAAGGAAAACAGGTTACGTCTCCTGAGCGCTTCCATGAGGTTGATGGCTTTTATCCGGAGGTTCTTTAGTAACCTCCAATGCTCATCGTCATATGTAACATATCTTACGGGAAAGCGGTGCTTCAACTTCGTCTGTTGTGATTACTTCAGTGATTCTAATTAACATTTGTTGGAAACATTAGCAAACCCGTAATTCTACTCATAAAAGTAACATTTTTTAACTGGTTGTGCTAGACGGGTAAAAGAAAATGTTAAAGCAATCTCTACTCAGCAACGAAAAAGGCAAACGTGTCATCCTCTCTGGAAACGAAGCCATCGTTAGGGGCGCCATAGAGGCCGACGTCAAGTTTGCTACATCTTATCCCGGAAATCCGTGCACCGAGATACTTGATACTTTTTTATTAGTGTCTAAGGAACTTGGCATATATGCCGAATGGTCCATTAATGAAATGGTGGCTTTGGAAGCCGCATCTGCAGCATCGATTGCGGGTCTCAGGTCTCTTGCTGCGATGAAGCACGTTGGGTTGAACTGGGCCCTTGACCCTCTGATGTGTATAAGTCTCAGCGGCATTGAGGCCGGCATGCTTGTGGTGGTCGGCGATGACCCGCAAAGCAGAGCTTCGCAAAACGAGGAAGACATAAGGTTCCTAGCGTCCATGAGCGAGCTCCCCATGCTAGAACCCTCAGGCCCGGCAGAGGCAAAAGACATGGTCGTGTGGGGCATCGAGGTTTCGGAGCGCATTAAACTTCCAGTACTTTTACGTTCAGCACAAAGGGTTTCACACGGTCTTGAAGATGTTGTTTTGGGAGAGATAATTAGGTCTAATGTTAAAGCCGAATTCAAAAAAGATGAGAGATATATAGTCGCAGGTGCTGGCGGAAGGTCGGTAAGGCTTCATGAAAACTTGCATAAAAAGCAAGAACTAATCGAGTCAATTATTGAACAATCACCATTTAACAAAATAGTAAAGCGTGGTAACGAAAAATGGGGACTAATCTCAGCGGGAATGAGTTATGATATTGCTGTGGAGACTTTGAAGTGCTATAACTTGGAGGATAAATTTGCGATGCTTAAGTTGGCAGCGCCCCATCCACTACCAAAGAAACTCCTCATGAATTTCTGCAACGATCTTGATGCTGTTATTGTAGTGGAGGATGTGGAACCCTACTTACAAAATAACATAAGGGCTGTCTTAGCTGAGAAAGGGATAAATTGTAAAGTGTATGGGCGTGATAGCTTTAACCCAAGACTTGTAGGCGAGGTTACGTTCAGTGAGGTAGTAAGATTGCTCGAAATGGTAACTGGAGAGAAATTATCTTATCCAATACAAGAAAGGCCCCATGTTGCTAAGTTTAGGCATATGTTACTTTCCAGACCGCTTACCATGTGTAGCGGTTGTCCTCATAGGGCCACTTTCTATGCGATGAGAAAGGTGGTTAATAAAATGCTCAAAGATAAGGCACTATTCTGCGGCGACATAGGCTGCTATAGCTTCGCATCTCAACCTCCATTTCAGCTGATAGACCTGAAGTTCTCGATGGGTGCAAGCATAGGTTTGGCCTGTGGTTTCGCAAAGGCTAATGTTGATAGCAAAGTGTTTGCAATAATCGGCGACTCAACATTCTTCCATGCAGGCATACCTGGTCTGTTAAATGCTGTGTACAACGACGCTAGGTTCGTTATAGTAGTGCTGGACAACCTCGTAGTCGGTATGACCGGCCAGCAACCATCGCCAAGCCTAGGGCTGAATGCAAACGGTAGTAGTACTGCGCGCATACTACCGGAAGATATAGCACGGGCCGTCGGTGTAAAGTTCGTAAAAACGTTCAATCCTTTAGACTTGAAAGAGGCTGAAAAGGCTTTCGAGGAAGCAATCAATTTCCAAGGGCCTGGACCCGCTATGCTCGTCTCACGCTCTCCATGCGCAGTATACGTAGCTAGGGAGGCTAGGATAAAGGGCGAGCGGTTACCCAGATACGTAGTTTTAGATGATAAGTGCACCGGTTGCGGCATATGCACACAGCAATTTGGGTGCCCTGCCCTTGTAATAAGTGAAAACAACAAGGCCAAGATAGAGAGTAGCGATTGTACAGGCTGCGGAGTTTGTGCTCAGATTTGTCCATACAGAGCTATCGTTAGGGAGGTGTCATGATGGATAAAGTTTGGAATATTATAATCGCTGGCGTAGGCGGCCAAGGTGTAGTAACCATTGCTAGAATTTTAGCAGAGTCGGCGTTAGCTTCGGGTTATAGGGTCAAGACCACAGACATCGTAGGCGGTGCGCAAAGAGGTGGTGCTATACTCAGCCACGTAAGGTTCGGCAATTACGTGTACTCATCGATAGTCCCGGATGGATTTGCGGACATAGTGGTTGGAATAGAACCACTGGAAGCCTTGAGAACGTCTCTTCAATATCTTAGGCAAGACGGCATGGTTATATTTAATGAGAAACCCGTCTATCCTTTAACGGTCCAACTAAAACAACAAAAATATCCTCCACTGGATGACATAAAGTCAGCCCTTACGAGCATCGCAAAGAAGGCATTTGCGGTTAATGCGTCCGAGCTAGCCATTTCAGCTGGCTCAAGTTTAGCCGCGGGTACTGTACTGCTTGGGTTTATGAAAGCCGTCTCTGATATTCCAATACCCAAAAACAATTTCCACGCAGCGATAGAGGGGATGTTTGCGGAGAAGGTCGCAAAAATTAACATCCGGGCATTCGAAGCTGGCTTCTCCAAAGGGCTTGAGGTAAGTAGCCAGTTAAAGTAGTCAAGAGTATTTTTATTGAATTGAAACCTCTCTTATTTTAAGCTGCTTAAGTATCTCGCATGCTCTGCAAATTCTTCTGCTAGTAGGGACACCGCACACCTCGCATTTTTGGAGCGAAACACTCGATGGTTTTATCAACTTTTCAAACGATGTCAAAGCCGTGTAAAGCGTCCCAGGATAGTTCTCTTCGTACTCGGTTAAAAAGTTCCTAATCATATCGCGCATCGAGGTTCTCGCATATGGACAGACGTAAGATTGGAACGGTATATTGTGTAAGTATGCGTACATTACAACCTCACTCTCCGGTGTGAGCTTAAACGGTGCAACCCTTGGAACGAAACCTTCGATTTCCATTCTTATACCAAACGGTTGCTTGTCTATATCGCCCCTGAACATATTCATGAGGTACGTCTGGACGACATCATCCAGGGTGTGGGCTGTTGCTATGACGCTCGCACCGACTTGTCTAGCCGCGATGTCCAAAGCTCTCCTTCTGAGTATGCCGCAAACCGTACAAGGTTTAATGCCTGCCCTATCTACATCACCATTTCTCACTACATCGTCTAAGGTAAAGCCGAAAAGTTCTTTGAAGCTCACCTTTACGTGTTCGATATTACCCATTTTAGAGATGAAGTCTTCTGCATTTTTTATAGCTTCATCTCTGTAAACGCTTATACCCTCATCAACCGTTATTGCGACTATACTCGATTCTGGAAATTTGGCCTCAATTTTCGCTAGAACCCTCAGTAACGCCAGGCTGTCCTTTCCTCCAGAGACCGCTACCGCTATCCTATCATCGTATCTCAGCATATCGTATTTAGCTATGGTCTTCGCAACCCTCTTTTCGAATGTCTTCGTAAAGCACCTTGAGCACAACCTCTCGCCAGAATACGCCCTAAAGTATACGACCTTGCCTTTGTTGCATACATTACACAAATCTTCTCGTGATTCGCTCAGGGCTCTACACCACGTACATTGTTGGGTCTACTTACAATTTCATCTTACGCAAAATTTAACTTTTTGTAACATGCATGCTTCATTGAAGGTCTGCAAAAGTTTAGCCTAACCTTTATATTGCATTTTTATGAAAGTTCCTAGCGACATATGTCAAGGGAAATAAGACTTTCGACCGTCAGGGGCATGGATGACCTACTACCAGAAGAGATGACGGTCAAGAGAGCAATCGAGGATGTTGTGAGAAAAGTATTCAACAAGTATGGCTACCAAGAGATAGAAACACCTACCGTCGAGCATTATGAAATCTTCGAGGCAAAATCGGGCGAAGAACTGAGGGAGAGGATGTTTACCTTCGTGGACAAATCCGGAAGGAAACTCGTCCTTAGGCCTGAGATGACAGCGCCAGTTGCCAGGCTCGTGGCCACTAAACTTAAGAGTGCACCGCTGCCTATTAGGTTGGGATACATAGCAGACTGCTATCGTTATGATGAGCCCCAATGGGGAAGGAGAAGGAGATTTTACCACGGCGGCTTCGAATTGTTCGGCAGTTCCAGCCCTGCAGCAGATGCTGAAATAATCCAGGTCAGCAGGGACGTGTTTAACATGGTCGGCCTGAAAGAGCACTTTTTTAAAGTCGGTCACGTTGGAACACTCAGGTCTTTGATGGAGACTGCGGGCATGAGTGAAGCCGAGCAAGACGTTGTGCTCTCTTTGCTTGATAGAAAAAGGTTTACTGAGGCACTTTCGTTCATGAAAGAATGTGATGAGAAAAAAGTTATCGAGAAATTGGTAAACATCTCCGGCAGTGCCGAGGAAGTTCTGAAAAAAGGTTACGACCTAATGTCGTCATGGGATAAGGCTATCAAGGCATTAGATAATTTGTCCGAGATAATAGACTTTGCGCGTAGTGCGGGTGTTGATTCGAAGATTATTGTAGACCTCGGTTTTGCTAGAGGCTTGGCCTACTATACGGGCTTCATATTTGAACAGTATGTGCCGGGCATAGACATAGCCTTTAACGGTGGCGGTAGATACGACAAGCTTACGGAGTTGTTCGGTGGAAAGTCTTTGCCTGCCGTGGGTTGCGCCATAGGTATCACCAGAATCCAACAGTACATTGTAGAAAAAGTCGGAACACAATATTACAATACACCAAAGATCGATGCCCTCCTTGTGAGCGTTGGTGAGGGAAGCTTACGATACGCAGTAAAGGCGGCCGCGACTATACGAAATCTAGGCATGACGCTAGAGTTGGATGTTATAGGAAAAAGGATACCAGCGGCCATAGAGTATTGTGAAAAGAAAGGCATAAGATGGTTAGTCATAGTCGGTGAACGAGAAGCTCAGCAGAATACTGTTACAATAAGAGATTTAAAGACGAGGACGCAAGTGGAGACGAAGCTTGATGACGAAAGCGCACTCTTGAATGTTTTCAAGAAACAATAGGGGCATCTACTTTGTTCTCGGTAGGGTTAATCATAGAGGCGACAATCGTTATGGTAATCATTACGCTACTCTCCATCAAAGCAGGCTTCGTCGACCCAAGCGGCCTGATTTCGTCATTTGTCGTTGGTTACACAATATACATATTCGGTGATAAGCTCTTCTTTGTTCCACTACTAATATTCTATATCGTAGCGGGTTTAATGACAAAAATACGTTATGAGGATAAAAGGCTCAAAGGTGCTGCAGAGGAGAAGCTCGGTGCTAGAGGATGGAAGAACGTGCTTGCGAACGGCGGCGTAGCAATGGCGATTGTTTGTGCATCTGCATACACAAACAGCACAACAAGACCTGAGTTCTTGGCAGCATATTTGGGCGCCATCTCAACCGCCTATGCTGACACACTTGCTACAGAGATAGGTCTGTTATACCCGCGGGAGCCGAGATTAATAACAAACATGAAACCCGTACCCGCCGGAACACCCGGAGGGGTATCGCCCTATGGAACCGCAGCGCAGCTTCTCAGCGCTTTTACGATAGTTCCGGCGACCGTGTTATTTTTACCTGCTGGAGATAAGCTGTCGGTATTTTTGAGCTTGTTAGCAATCGTAATCATATCTAGTTTCCTAGGCGCTACTTTTGATAGCCTTATAGGAGCCACGGCACAGGCAGTATACAAATGCAGGGTATGCGGTAAGATGACCGAGAAGAATGTCCATTGTAACGTCGAAACTCAGCTCTTGAAGGGGATTAAGTACATCGATAATAACATGGTAAACCTGATTGCGACAATTGTAGGTGCCATAACCGCTTACACGCTTGTATATTCTGGATTGATATCGTTAGAATTAAAAATGTGATTTACTTTAGCGGTACGTACATGCTGGATCTTGTAGCACCGACGCCGGCCCTTCCATGTATAACACGCTTATTCGTTATCGCAAACTCACCCAACCTATGGCCGATCATCTCCGGAACTATCTCAACCGGTACGAAATCCTTTCCGTTGTGTACATGTATAGTTAACCCAACCATCTCGGGCAATATTATCATGTCTCTTGCATGCGTCTTGATCGGCTTTTGAATCCCAAGCTTCTTGTACTTTCTAATTTTAGCGAGAAGCTTCAGTTGCGCCTGCGTTAAACCTCTCTTTCCCAAACTCCTTCTCTGCCTACTCGGAAGTAACTTAATGAACTGGTCCATGCTCATGGACTTGAGCTGCTCCAGTGTGTAACCCCTGTAGAGGAATTCCCTTACCATTTAAGGTCAGCAAGGATCATATCATAACGGTTTTTATTAAGGGTTTAGGTTTTCTTTTTCCTTCCGGTTCTCCTAGCAGCTATAAGACCGACCTTTCTTCCAGGAGGTGCATTCCTAGAAACCGTTTCAGGCCTGCCTATGCGCTTATGGCTACCACCACCGAAAGGATGGAAGGCAGGTGCCATCGCGACACCTCTAACCCTCGGATAGGGCCTTCTTTTAGCCTTCATCCAGTAGAATTTCTTGCCAGCCTTCAAGAACGGTTTATCTGGTCTTCCGCCCCCTGCTACCACACCGATTACCGCAAGGGCCTTAGAGCTCAACTCCACGATCTTCTTTGACGGCAACCTCACTAACGTCTTGTCACCCATCTGTGCCATAACGGTAGCGTAAGTACCCGAGGAGCGGGCTAATTTACCCCCATCTCCAGGTCTAAGCTCGATTGAAGACACTACCGTTCCTTCTGGCAGTTTACCAAGCGGAAGGATATTCCCGGGTTGGACGGGTGCGTCCGAGCCTATGTAAATCTTTTGTCCCTCGCTCATGCCTTCTACTGCTGCTATAGCGAAGCATTCACCATTTTGGAGCTCCACCTCAGCCACGGGAGCGCCACGGCCAGGGTCGTGATAAAACCTTCTCACGATACCTACGAGCGTCTTCCCTGCCTCTACAAGACTTGAGGGGAATCCCAGTTGAAACTTTCTCCTAAGTGAGGCGACGAAGCTTGGCGAGCCTCTGCCGAGTCTTTGAGCCCTTATGTTTCTTCCCATACTGATGCCACCATCTTAGCCCTAAGCGACCGTCGAAAATAGCTAAGAACTACCTTAAGAGCTTTTGATAGGTTTAGAATATTCCGAGCTTAACCGCAAGTTCGGATGCGCTGTATTCTGGCCTAAGCTTCACGAATGCCTTCTTCTCACCGAGCGGCGTTATCAGCGTGTTAACCTTTTCCACTTTAACTTCGTAAAGCTTCTCCACGGCATCCTTTATCTGCTTCTTCGTTGCCCTAATGTCGACTATGAACGTTATCTTGTTCTCTTTCTCGACAAGTGGGACGGTGTCTTGGGTTATGACGACTCTTTTTATCACTTTTTGTGGGTCCATGGCAGAAAGCATACTAAAGCCGCCCTATTTTTAGTTTTTTGAAAAAATAAAAAAGAAAGGGGAAATTTAGGGGGATATTGGCTGGCTATCCTAGGTTCATTAGTGGGTCTATAGAGGGCGGGAGGATGCGCTCGACGGTCAGCATCGCACCGACAGCAGGCTTTATTTCTACGACGAACTTATCGTTCGCTCCAACCTTAATGTTCGTCAAACCACCATAAATCACGTCCATCTTTATGGTTATTTGCCATGTTTCACCGTACTCTATTAGAACGTCGCCGTCACCCCTTACTTCGCTGACTATTAGATTGGTACCGTTGATTAACCGTGCAACATGAACGTGCGGGTCCATATAACTTACCGTGAGTGTTTTGTCGCTCATGTCTATAGGTTCCTTCCCAGGGCCGGTTTTGATGTAAATCGTTATGTTAGACACGTATCGCTTGCCATTCACTTCCTCAGACCTTGCTATAACCCCACCGCTCAACTCTATCGCAGAGGTGGCCTCACTAAGTCCCGCCCTTATGACCTCCGAACTCTTTTGGGTCGTCGTGAAGCCGAGGTTCAACACGGCAAACGCAAAGGCAGCAGCAACTACCACGAAGGCAATAAGTATGATGGCGGTCTCCAACCCCGTTAACCCCCTATTTCGTGCACGTTTTTTCTGTATTGGAGTACTTTTCATGTCAATCACCACTTTTACTTCAGTAGTATCATAATATTACAGTTATTTAAATTTTTCGAGCAATTTTAGAAAAACTTAAATAATATTTTGATAATACAAAAATCAGACAGAGGGTGAATAGGTAATGACGCAAAAAAGCATGCATGGGGAAGTTTTAGAATGGCGTACCCTGCTTTATATAAGTAACATACTCGCAAAACTGTTTGGTAACTCAGCATGCAACGCGATATTCTTCATGCTTGGGGTTGCTGAAGGGTGCAAAATTGTCGACTCATTCTTACAAGAAAACGACTCCTTCAATAATAAGAATGGATTAGACATTCACGAGGTTTTTAAAAGAATCTCGAAACTTCTAATAGAAAACAACTATGTCGAAAAGGTCTGGTTTTTTGAATCAAAAGTCCCAAGTAGTAATGTTGAGGAATATCATATCCGCGTTAGTAACAATCCCGTCTTGTTTATGCTCTTAGAGCAAGAACACAACATAGACGGGCAAGAAAATTCGCGCTTCTGCAATTTTATGCGTGGCATGCTAAAATCGATATTCGCAAAGCTTCTGGGGAATAGGGTGCATGTTGTTGAGAGTGAATGTCAACTGAAGAACAAACAATTCTGCGAATACGTGATCAGAAAAGTGTGAAGGGTGACGTAAGTTGTCGGTGGATAAAAAGCATGACGATATAGAAAAAAGAGTCAAGACGTTAGAAGAAGAAATCCAGAAAATGAAGGAGCCTCTAGAAAAGACTTTGATGGATATCAGGGGTTTGATAAACGAACTAGAGAACCCATTTGAGTATGTCACGAAACTCATCGGCACATTCCCTGTGAAGGAGTTAAGGCCTAGCAACGGAATTGGAAAAGCCGAGCAAAACCCGCACCAACAGATGACCCAAGCAGAGCGTACCTTGGAGGGGACAGCTCACTCACGTTCACCAGCCAGACATTGTAATTCAAGTGTAACAAAATTTCTTAATGTTTTGGTACTTACGAGTTTAATGGTGAGGCTTATAGGACATGAACGACTGCTGAGTATGCTTAGCTCCACATCGTGGAGGTCGCTAATACCATCCGATGTAATTATTCAAATAATAGAATCCTTGGAGATACTCAAGAAGTTCGAAAACGAAGCACAAAGTCCAAATTCTCAAAAGACGTTAATGATTGAAGATGGTTTGATATCCGCGTACCTTTTGAATAAGTTAGCGGAAGGGGACGATGATCCGCTCTTTATGCTTCTGTTACTCATCATTAACAAACTCCAGCCCAATAACGCAGCACATAGAAGGGAGTGATGTTGTATGGTCTCGACGACGTTTATCAGCGAGGCGATAATAATGGTTGCCGCAATTGTCGCCACTTCAGTGTTCGCAACCACCTTTATGTCCGGTCTATATGCGGTCTCTGATGCAAACAAATTTGCAATCAATCAAGCAGGGCGCGAACTAAAGACTAGTGTGAAAATAATCTTCGCCGCTCCAGTAAGCGATACAGTAATTAAAGTTTGGTTAAAGAACGTCGGTCAAGAGGACATACCCTCAGATCTGATGGAATTATCAGACATCTTCTTCGGTCCTAAAGCATCTCTGCAGCACGTACCTTACGGAGGGGCGAATCTACCAAGATGGCGATATGAGCTTGTAACCGATGTTGATAACGACGGCAGATGGGACCCCGGCGAAACAATTGAGGTAACGATAGAATGGGCATCCAGTCTGCAAAGCGGGGATTACTTTCTTAGATTCACTATCTACACGGGCCAGTATACGGACTTCACGTTTTCCATAACGAGGTGATCGTATTGGGTAGCTTTGGTACGTTAATCGCAACAGGCATTCTTGTGATAATTATTGTGATGGTTCTCGGTCAATGGTCCTATATGATGCAGACAGGGATTAGGATGTATAATGAGGGGTTAGAGACCTTTAAGCATCGCATCTCATTAGAAAAGACTGACATAAGGGTACTTGATGTAACGCCTCAAAGCAACACGACGATTTACGTCAAAATCAAGAACGTAGGCTCCTATCCAATACCGATAGCCCAATTTGACATGTCGGAAGTTTTTGTCATCGGTACATTGGTAAACCATACATGCCCAACCGTCGTAAGGGTGCCGTTTGATCAGCTCTCAATTAGAGATGAAGGTTGGCGAGTATTATCCGTCTCCACCAATGGTGTTGTGGGCGAAGTGCTGAATCCGATAAACCTACCCTACGCTTCGAGTGGTAAGTGGGACCCATCAGAAGAATTGTTTATTATAATTAGCTTAAGTAACGAGCACGCACTCAATCTGACGTATCCAGTTAACATAGTATTCGTGACACCGAATGGTGTATCCACAGCAGAAGGGGGTTTTTAAATTGAGTGAGAGGCTCACAGTAGGTATCTCCAAAAAAGAATTCACGTCTTCCAACTCAGAGCTAGATAGAAAAATAGGCCCAATAAAGATTCCGTCGATCGTACTCATAGAAGGGCCTAACGATTCCGGGAAAAGTGTGTTATCTCAACAGTATGTTTATGGAGCTTTGCAAAGCGGTCTCAGAGTCTATTATGTCACAACGGAAAGTGGTTATAGACAATTACTCAAAAACATGGAGGATGTCTCGTTTGATGTTAAGTATTATTTCCTCACTGGCGATTTGAAGATCGCTGAACTTCATGTAAAGGAGCTAGAGTGGAAAAGGGACCTGGCGAAAAAATTTCTAGATCTGATCATAAACCTTATTAAAAACAATCCAACGTTCGACATCTTTGTCATAGATTCGCTTACATACATAGCCACATATGCTTCAGAAGAGGACATACTAAGCTTCTTCACAGATGTGAGGAATCTGGTTGAAGAGGAAAACAAAACTCTCATCATAACCGTTCACACGCACGCCTTCACCCAAGAAATGATGTTGAGGATCCGCTCAATTTGCGATGTACATTTTCTGCTTTCAATAAAGGAGATAGGTGACAGAATGGTTAGAATATTGCAGGCACCAAAAATTAAGGGCGCAATAAAATCGACATCGGTTATCCTAAGCTTTGAAGTGGATACAGCCTTCGGTATTAAGGTGTTACCGTTCTCTCAGGCGAGGGCATGAGTATGATGGCTTATGAACAGAAAATAAAAGAAACGGATAAGAGCCTAGCAGAGGCCGTTAAAGCGAACCCTCATCTCGCAAGGTATCTGACAAGCCTGCGTAGCAAGGGGATCGCTCAGCCGGCGTATTATGTTCAACTTTCAAGGGACATGAGGTACATGAATAACATAAACATACTTTATCCCGTTGGAGATCCGATATTCATCCATGTTTACGAGCGCGCTAAAGGTGAGAGACTCTATTATCAAGTAGTCGAACCAACTGTGCCGAAAGAGTTTAACGAATTGTTGAGAGAAGTCGATAAAGCCCTTGCGGCATTGATAGGTAACGAAGAAGTTGAGGACAATGAGTCTGAAAAAGAAAGGATTCTGTTGTCAAAACTTAACTCCCTGGTGATTATAGACCAGAGCCTTCCAACATGGAACTACAGGGTCTTGAAAAAATCCGGCATTCCGATAAAGATAAGGATAAACGAAGAAACATTTTCGGCCCTCAAATATCAGCTGATCCTTCATAAGGTAAAGTTGGGATTAATCGAACCATTCATAAGGGATCCGTACATCGAGGACATATCGTGCGATGGTGTAGGGCCCATATTCATAGAGCATAAAGTGTTCGGTAGTTGCGAGACGAGCGTAGTTTTCGAAAGTGAAGATCAGCTGGATGAGTTTGTCATCTCCCTATCAGAAAGGGCCATGAGGCCCGTCACCTACAGAAGACCGATAGTCGATGGTTCATTACCCGATGGTTCCAGAATAAACATAGTCTTCGGCAGCGATATCAGCATGAGGGGGTCGAACTTCACAATAAGGAAGTTTGCTGATATACCGATAAGCATTACTCAACTCATAAAATGGCGCACAATAGACGCAATCGCATCGGCCTACTTATGGCTTATGCTAGAGAGTGGGATGAGTGTTTGGTTCTGCGGCGAGACTGCCTCGGGTAAAACCACGCTTTTGAGGGCCACGTGCGTATTCATAAGACCTGAGGCAAAAATAATATCTATAGAGGATACGCCTGAGATAATCGTTCCGCATGATAATTGGGTTCGCGAGGTAACGAGACAAGGAGAAGATGCGGAAAGCAGTATAGAGTTGTTCGACCTATTGAAGGCATCTTTGAGACAAAGACCAAACTATATAATCGTTGGGGAAATAAGGGGTAAGGAGGCATACGTGGCTTTTCAAGCGATGCAGGTGGGAGCACCAGTTATAACGACGTTCCACGCCGGTTCTGTTCAAAAACTGATACAACGCCTCACCGGTGCGCCGATAGACATACCGAAAAGCTACATAGATATATTGAATTGCGCTGTGATACAAAGCGCTGTTAGGCTCCCGTCTACTGGTACGCTCGAAAGAAGGGTTTTGAGCATTAACGAAATAGTTGGTTACGATTCTGTAGAGGACCGGTTTGACTTCATAGAACTATTTAGTTGGGACCCGGTAAGCGACACCTTCATCTTTAGGGGCGAAGGGAGCAGCCATCTCTTAGAGAATAAGATTGCTATAATGCGTGGCATACCTAGAAGAAGGGTCAGGGAAATCTACAAGGAGCTCGAAAATAGAGCCATCTTTCTTGAGAAGCTGGTGGAAAAAGGTGTTTTGGATTACTTTGATGTTTGGAAGGCAGTAAAGGTTGCATGGAAAGTTGGGGTAGAAGAGGCGTTAAAGATGGTTTTAAGAGGTGAAGAAATTTGGAAATATTGACGAAATTTCATAGACCCATTAGGGGCGGTCTTCACAAAGCCGGCGACTTGAGCGAATTTTACACGATGATGCTACTCCTACTGACTTGCCTTTCCATGTCCAACATCAACGTCAAGGTAATCATCAGTAGAATGGCATCGGCAATAAACGTGATCGGCCCTTTATCCACAATATTCCAAAAGATAAAGTCATTAACGGAAAAGTGGTCCTACGGACTCCATGATGCTTATTCCACTGTGCTGGAAGAGGTGCGAGATAAAAAGATCAAAAGCACACTGCTCAGGATGGGACAAACCATCAAAGTAGGAGCTAACATTTCGGACTTTGCAAAGATAGAGTTTGAGAGGTTCATGTCAACTTCTGAGGCAGAGTTCGATAGGTGCATGGATAGGCTCAAAAGGTTTTCCGAGGCCTACTCTGCACTTCTGACCTCTTTCGCATTCCTAACTGTCTCGATGCTATTAACTTCAATGATATATGGCAGCGTACAACCTGAGCAAATTCTAATAACCTCCGCCGTCATGATGGTATCAACATTAGCCTGCACAATATTTTTAATCTATAGAAGCGCGATAAAGTTTCCGGTTCTCCACTCTCTAAAAGAGAGGCCGGACGACATAGCAAGATTTGAGAAGCTGATACTGCCAACAATTATCGGAAGCATCTCGACTACTATTATAGTCGGTGTGGTTCCCATCTATTTTGACTTGACCGGTCCAATATCTTCGCTATATCCTGTCCCCCTTCCATTCTTCCTTGGCTCTTTAGCTCCTATTGTCGTTGGAACATTAGGTAGGAAGGTCGTATCCCGAGTAAAAGAAATGGAGTCGGCATTCTTATCCTTCATTAAAGCCCTTGCCGACTCTTTATCAGTAACTAGTTCCCTCAAGCTAGCTTTAAAGCCAGTACTGCTTAACGATTATGGCAGGCTTACGAAACTCATAAAGAGGTTGATGAACAGGCTTAAGGTTGGGTTCGATGCGGGCATATGCCTGCACCTTTTTGGTGTTGAAAGTGGCAGTAAGACCATAGCTTCATGTTCTTCCGTATTGGGCGAGTGTATAAGATCCGGTGCCAAGGCGAGTGTCTACGGTAAGGTTTTGGGTGATTACACAAACTCCGTACTGATAAGAAGGAACAAGCGCGCCCAAGTCGCTGGCAACTTGAAGGGCATCGTCATACCGCTACAGGCAACGTTGTGTAGTGTTCTAGCCCTAATCAAAGCCCTCACTGGAATATTTAGGAATCTAATGCAAATGGTCTCGCCATACATTTCCCTAATACAAGTCCCACCTGAACTTACAGTCAACATATACTTCTTTTCTGTGGTTCTTGCTGTTACTATCGGCAGTAGCCTTGCCATATACTTCGTCGAAGGTGAGTCGCGCTTTACGCTCCTCATGTACCTTGGTCTGCTTATGGTTATCTCAGCAGCCTCATTCTTGGCAGTATCATTATCCGTTGAGTCGTTATTCCGTGCAATGTTTAATATAGAAGAGTTGGGCGGTCTCGTGAAGGTGGGTTAAATGCAGAATTTGTCCGATACCGGGTTGATGTTCATACTCTTTCTCTTCTTAGCAATATTTTACATATGCGTGGCCTTGTTCTACGTAAAGACTAAGACGCCTAAAGCGGCAACCAGTACTCTAGGAGATGTCCAGACCCGATACATATTCGGCCAAGTCGAGTACTCAACTCCCCATGACAATTTTTATCGTAATACACTTGGAGATAATGACAAGACCGTAGTGCAAGCTACACAAGCACCCCAACCAACAAAGGCTGATTCAAAAACCGAGTCTTCTTTACCGTCGCAACAAACCCAAACAAAAGGTGATGAGGGGCTTAGTCTTAAAGGAGGCACGGATGACGCTAGAGAAACCATGGAAGTAATGAAGAGTTCAGTAAAGGACGCAGAGACGACCAAAGAAGCGGAAAAGATGGATACCTTAAGTTCAGAGCAGAGCAAAATCTCTGATGATTGGGATGGGTCAGGGCATCGTGTGGTCTCTGAGGATTTTGTTAAAAGTCTAAATGATCTGAAAGATGCAATTGATGAACTCATGAGGCGCATAAACAGGGACGTTGTTTTCTGAGACATAAAAACATACAACTTAAATATAGGAGAGTGTCCAATCTTCCTTGGTATGGTAACAGCAATAACGTCAAGTACCGCCTTAAGCTACACTCCAAGCTTTGAGCTTCTAAATAGATGGGTAATTGAAAAACAACTCTGCTGCTATTGCGGCACATGCGCAGGCGTATGTCCTAGGATAGTGTTGAATGAAAAACTTCCAGTACTTATAGATTACTGTTCCGCGTGTGGAAACTGTTACAAGCATTGTCCCCAGACCTACACACCTGTAAAGGAAATTGAGAAAGAGACATTTCCTGGCACAAACAAGGAAGATTATTTGGGCTATTATGAAAAATGCGTACTTGCGCAAAGTACTGACGAAAGCATACTCTCAATAGCGCAAAATGGAGGTTTAGTGACTACGCTGCTGATTCATGCTTTGGAGACCGGGATGATAGATGGTGCCATTGTGACGGTTGCAGACAAAGATTGGAGGCCGAAGCCGATACTCGCCAGAACTCCTGAGGAGATAAAGAAGGCGGCAGGCTCGAAATACGTTATGTCTCCAATCATGCTGGCTTATCGTACGGTAATTAATGACCCGAGTATTAAAAAGGTCGCCATCGTAGGACTCCCATGCCAAGTCAAAGCTGCAAGGAAGTTGCAAATGGAGCCTATCATTCCCGTTGAAAATGGAAAGATCGAGCTTATAATAGCGTTGTTCTGTCACATGAACTTCTCTTATGAAGGACTTATTTCAGAAACTGTTAAAAAGACTCTAAATATCGACCTATCAGAAGTAAAGAAGTTTGATATCTCAAAGGGCAAGTTTAAAGTGTTTACCAAAGACGGGAAACAGGTAGAATTACCGGTAAAGGAACTTGCCAAATATTCTTGGTCGTCATGTTCTTCCTGTACAGATTTCACGGGAAGGTTAGCAGACATATCTGTCGGAAATGCTGGCGCCATAGATAACAACTGGAACATAGCAATAGTCAGGTCTAAGAAGGCAATGGAGCTCTTGAATGATGTCGTGAAGGCTGGAAAGCTGAGGATAGCCGAATGCGGGGATGCTTTAAACGCCGTATTAAAAGATGCACGAAAGAAAGCTGAGAGACGTGAAAAGATCAGTGAGATAACGTATCAGTACTTCTCCGAGCTTGGTGTACCTTCAGAAGAAGTGCAGGCGTACTTTACTCTATTGACGCTAGGAGGTGCCAGTTCTGAAGAACTCTCAAAAGTACTTAAAGTCAGCGCAGCAGAATTGGATAGTATTCTTAAGAAGCTCCACGAAAAAGGATGGCTGATTAAGCAGGAGAATTATTACATACCCACTAGACCGTCAACTGTTATACGAATTGAGGCGGCAAGATTCAACAATTTGATTAAGAAGATTTTGGAAAGAGAATCTGAGCTGGAAGGTATTTACGCAAGGAAGTTTGGCTAGCTGCGCCTTCTTTTCATCTCTTACCTACTTTACATAGTCAGCATTATCTAAAGCCGATGCGTTAACATTAACGATAATCACACAAACTTAGCTGTAGTAAGAGAGCGTTCATTTCTGAAGTTTGTGTTAGAGATAGACGTCATTAAGTATAATTTACCCGGGTTCAAAAAATCTTAGCGCCCTTCGGCGGGCAGGGTTTCGACCCTCCCCATGGCCGGGATTTGAACCCGGGTCCGGCGGGCGACAGCCGCCGATACTAGACCGGACTATACTACCAGGGCTTCATCTTTTTGGCAAAAAAGAGACTCTAAAAGCAATTCTTAAAGTTTTTCTATACTGTACTCGAGATAGCAACGAATTTATCCGAGTTTGAAAAGTTTGGGCTATATGGAGCCGAGGGAGATTTTAAATATAATAAAAGGAAGAAGGTCCGTCAGGAGTTTCTTGGATAAGAAGATTCCGGACGAGCACCTGAAGCTCATAATGGAGGCAGGCATATGGGCTCCGAGCGGGAGTAACATACAACCATGGCAGTTTGTCGTCGTAAGGGATCCCGAATTGATAAAGAAGATAAAGCTCGTATCTCCGGGTCTGTTTGGCAACCCTGATGCGTTAGTCGTCGCGTGCGTAGACAGGAAGAGATACGAAAGGGCTGGAAAGCTGGGCTATACACTATCGCTCATGGACGTATCCATGGCTGCACAGAACATGATGCTAATGGCATACAGTCTCGGCATAGGGTCATGTCCGATAGCCTCTTTTAACAAGCTGGCCGTTAGGGAAATCCTCGAGCTTCCGGATAACTTCGAGCCTGTTTTGATGATAAGCCTAGGCTATCCTGAAAAATGGCCTAACCCTCCGGAGAGGAGGCCCCTTAGCGAGGTGGTTTATGTAGATGGTTACGGAAAGCATTATAGAGGATGAACACTTTAAGCTCCTGACTTTCCTCATAGTTAGCGCAAGGGGTTGCGTGGAGGAGCCGCCAATCTACGGACCTCTCAGACTGATAGATGCCGCAGAGAGGCTGATAGCGTTGATGGATAACATGGGAAAGGCGGACGAGCGTTTGAGGGAAATAATGAAAACGATACACGAGGGGAAGTTTAGCGTCATGAAGGACGAGGCGGAGTTCATCAAGCTGCTGGACGATCTTGTCCTAAAAATTTCGAGAATAATCAAGGAGGCGCAACCTACAAAATGACGTGCGTGATTATTGTTATAAAAAACAGAAAATCTTAAATTTGTTTGGATCCAATGCTGTTCTTCTTGTAACACCTTCTCCCTCTCGTAGAGGGAACGAAATCAATAATCGAACCTAAATCCATATATGCAACCTTCAAAATAAGGTAGCACCGACGGGCCCGTAGCTCAGCCAGGATAGAGCACCGGGCTTTTAATTATTCTAAGAAGATACCCGGGGGTCGCGGGTTCGAAGCCCGCCGGGCCCGCAAATGTACCGAGCCCATGTTAGAGACATAACTGATACCGCGTCTGAGTTGGTACGATAAGTCTAAACCTTTTGAAAGTGTTTAAAAGACAACATCTAAAAGAAAGCCGGCGTATGCAACAAAGACCTCTTTAACCTCTATAGGGAAGGTGTATCTGAGGTTGGCTCAAAGATAGGTTATGGAACTGCGATTTCTATATCTCGTTGACTCCTCAGGTCTAAAAACTTCTCCGTATACTTTTCACTTCTGATTTAAATTGTGAGAGGGTCTCCATGGTAGTTTATCATTTTTAGGCTGTCCTTCCTCTTTAAGGATTAGCCCAAACTTTCACATCAAACTTTATTCATCAAAAAACAAAAGAGTAAGTAGTACTAGCGTGCTAAATAACTTAGCACCATTTACAATTCATAATAACAACTGTTAGTTGAAAACCGGTCTCAATCCAGATCTAGAAAAGTAATTATTTTCAATTCTCTTTATGGAGATAGAGAAGGAGCTACAGCAGGAGCTGAAGAATACCGATGCCGAGGAGGTCTCGGGAATCTCACACTTTTTAAACCCGTTGTCGAGTTCAAAGTTACTGAAGTCTACGAAGTGTTAATACAGCACCAGTTGATTATCTACCACCGATTCCTAGATATCGGGATGGTTGGAGGATAACGGGGGCGACTTCAACAAGAAGATCGCGAGGCATAAGGTTGAGCGTATTGCAGAAGCCTTCACGCTACTTTTCCGAGCTTCAGGTCCCTTATCTGGAGGTAGTAGTCCAGTCCCTGTATTAGGGCTTCAAAGCTGGCTTCGATAATGTTCGTTGAGGTGGCCGTGGTGGTCCAACTCTCGTGACCGTTCGTGAATTTTATGAAAACCCTCACAAGGGATGCTGTATCCCTCTCGGCCTCCGGTAAAATCACCCGGTAGTCTATCAGCTTGACCTTCTTGAGTTCTGGGTATTCTTGCTCCAGAACCTTCCTGAGGGCAACATCCACCGCGTGAACCGGGCCGACTCCCTCACCACCCTCAACTATAACCTTATCACCGACTTTCACCTTAACAAGGCCGTATGCCTTTGACCTATCCCCACATCCCACCAGCGAGGCCCATTCTAGGATCTCAAACTTGGATGCGTATCTCTTGAAGTACTTCAGGAAGATTAGGGAGATTGTCCCTGTGGCATCATCTAAGCTGACCTCTTTCAGCCCCAGCTGCTTAACCTCCTCGAGGATTGCCGACAACTCCTCGGATCTCTTGTCTAGCTCTATTCCAAGGAGCTCGCTTAAGCTGGCTATGAGGGCTGATTTGCCGCTGAGATCCGAGACTGTTATAAACCTTCTATTTCCGACAAGCTCCGGATCTATATGCTCATATGCCCTTCTGTTCTTCATTATCGCATCTATATGTATTCCGGCCTTATGCGCGAATGCGTATTCGCCGACATACGGCTGATACCTGTTTTTCGGTAATCCGGAGAGTTCATAGACCATGTTCGAGAGGTCCGTGAGCTTCTTGAGACCTTTGAGACCAGATTTTATCGCCTTAATCCCGAGCTTCAACTCCAAGTTTGGTATGACTTGGCATAGGTCCGCATTCCCTGTTCTCTCCCCAATACCATTTATGGTCGTCTGGACGTGGGTTACTCCGGATACGACGGCCATGAGCGTGTTAGCCAAAGCATTTCCCGAGTCGTTATGCGTGTGGATGCCGATGGGTCTCTTAATCCTCTCACTCACCTCAGCAACTATCTCCGCGATCTCATGCGGTAGGCACCCACCATTCGTGTCGGCGAGCACCAAGGTCCTTGCGCCAGCCTCTTCGGCCGCCCTGAGAACGCTCAACGCGTATTCCGGATCCTCCTTATAACCATCGAAAAAGTGCTCAGCATCAAATATCACCTCGAGACCATGTTCTCTGAAATATTGGATGCTGTCCGCCACGATGTTAAGATTATCCTCCAGAGTTGTCCTAAGAACTTCTTTCACATGAAGACTCCAGCTCTTACCAACAACAACCGCGACGTCAACGCCACATTCGAGTATCTCGTTTAGGTTGGAATCTTTGTCCGCCGGCACATCCTTCCTCCTCGTCATGGTGAAGGCCGCGGCTCTAGCATTCTTAAGCCCGATCTCTGAAAGCTTCTTGAAAACCTCCCTGTCCTTTGGGTTGGCGGCGGGCCAACCAGCCTCGATGAAATGGATTCCGAGATCATCCAGCTCCCTGGCAATCCTGATCCTAGCATCCAGTGTGAAGTTGACACCCCTACACTGCTGGCCCTCTCTTAGAGTCGTATCGAGAATCTCGACCTCACGCGGAAGATTTCTAGAAGTAGATTTGTCGACCGCCTACCATACTTTAGCCTCCCTAGAGCTTGCCTTTATGGAGCAGGCTATCTGTTTATAAACTTATTTCCTTTTATTCAGCTCTCCGCACTAGCATAAAGCTCGGGATGATGAAGTAAAATAAAAAAAGCACAGGATATGTCGACCACTACGTATGCGCAATAATACCTATGTTATACCGCTTTCGCATAAATGAGTCAATAATTCAGATACACAATTATCTACCAAACCATATATTGTAAAACATCCGAGCTGCCTTTGAGAATGTTGAAGACGCTTCCGCACCTCGCTTCTGCGCCGCGATGTAATCGCATACTATAAGGGAGTCTAGAAGGAGGAATGCTATTTTTTGAAACTCCGGCCTGTATTCTTTAATAAAAGCCTCATCAAGTTTTTTCTTCAAGTTGTATCTTAAGTATGCCGGACTCAGGATGCTCTGCTTCTCAAACCATAGCCTCTCCATACATTTCTTAAGAACTTCGCGTTCATCCTTCTCCAAAAATTTTTCCAAAGTATTCTTAAGTTCGTTCGAATACCTAGAGTAATTTTCCGAGACGATCTTACATACATATGCTAAATTTTGTTCTTCTCTGAGACGTGGATTCATGGCATGATGATGATAGAGGACGGAAAAGGGCACTGCCAAATAAACTTCATACATAGTTTCAATATTCAGCTCTCTGATGAATGTATCAGCAAGAATAGCAGATACAAACTCGTGCCCAGCGAAGCTCAAATACTCCTCTCCGTTTTTTAGTTTTTTTAAGTTTTTCTGGAAGAATGCCTTTCCCGAATCGTGAAAAATTATAGCGAGTCGCAACAATCGCTCAAAATCTGCATTTCTCATTATACTTCTAGCAAACATAATAATCCGCGAATCAGATAAACTCCAAAGACCATTTAATGCCGTTTCTATATGGTCACTTAACAGCTCTTTAAACTCAGCACCATCCGGTTTTTTCAGATAAAAACTCAATAATCCGCTATTCATCTGCAGAACCTTCAAGCAATAATCCAATTTCTGGATCGTATTTGCAGTTAACTCTAAACGAGGCCACATTTTCTTTGATGATGTATCTGAAGGTTGTTTTGAAATCTTTCAATCTCGAAACGTCGATTTCTTTTTCTGTATTATCGGTTAAGATTACCGATGTAACTAGACCGTTTTTAAGCAGACGGTTGAAAAGCGGATAACTAACAGGAATGGTCTCACTCGCAGAGGGTGGGCTTACTGGAATTATCTCTGCGTCTCGAACGAAGCTACCTTCAAGTTCTAAAAATTTATTCACAGCATTTGCTATACTATCAAAATCCGTAAATGTCGACAGCAAAATATCCACCCATTTTTTATCAATCGAAAAATGTTCTAAACAATAAACGTAGTTAATCAGTTTAGCGTAACCTTCGTCCATGTTTGGTATGTGGAAATTGAGCCTTTTATGGTTCTTTTCTAAATATTCCAAGGTTTTCCGGCACAGCTCTCCGTTGTATACCTTATATTTTTCATCGGCCAGTTGGCTTTCGTACCAAATGTATGCACATCCATTTTTCTCGTCGTCGTATCTTAGGAATCTACCAAACCTTTGGACTAATGAGTTCGCCGGTGCCAACTCAGATATAAGAATGTCAGAAGACATGTCCACTCCAGCCTCAACTACTTGGGTGGCTATTACGACGTATCTCTTACTGGATTTGAGTTGATTTAATCTCTCAATCTTGCGTCTTCTGTCCATCTCACTAAATCTAGAATGAATGAGTACGAGATGATCCGTTCCATTTTTGGAAGCATACAATTCGTAAAATTTGATAGCGTCCTTAACGGTGTTAAATATAATTAATGCACGGTTTAAACCGCACATTAGGGCATCTTCAACCCAAGATAGAAGCCTTTCATATTTGTCTGTGTCTGATAGATATTCTAATCGTACCTCGTAGGTTTTCTCTTTGCGTGAGCTAACGAAGTTATCATCCTGTTCAAAATTTAATAACAAGATCTTGTCTCTTAGACTGTACAGGTCTTGAAAGATTTTCTTTTTGAAGGCATCGGGCAGTGTAGCCGACATTAAGACTATTTTCTGATCGTAGTTGACGGCATGCTTGAACAATGAAGCTAGGAACGTCAGCGATTTAGTCTCATCCGCCAAGAGGTGGACCTCGTCAAGTACGATATCTGAAAGTATTACCGATGACCATGAAAACAGATAGTGACCGCTGCTCCCCTGGAGCGTTCCTGTCCATTCATGCCAACTTTTGAGTACGGTGTTGAGGTCTTCTGGAGCTAGGCCGAACATCGTTAGTGAAAGTGTGTCGACCGTCGTTAGGGTTATTGGTTTTATGAGGTATAAAGAATCGTATTCGTGCATGTACTTCTTTCCTATAACGTCTTCATCTCTAATTATCGTTGAAATCTTTTTGTACTGATCTTCTAACAATGTCCGTAGCGGAAAAGCCACTATAAGTTTTCTCCCTTCCTCGAATGTCTTTAGAGCCAACGTCGCAGTGATCGTGGATTTGCCATAACCAGTCGGTGCTTCGATAATGAAAACATTCTTTTTGTCCCAGCTGTCCTCCAATGTTTCGACTACATGCGATAAATAGGGCCTCTCGTACTGGAAGTTATACATCGATAAGATGCGTTTATAATATTCAAGGAACATTTAGTAGTCCCGGGACGACGTGAGTTAGCAAGTATCTATACTGTCCAGCAACTTTTTGAGACTTCTCGTCACTTTTAACTTTGTGGTATGCATTGTGCAGCTCTCTGATCATCGTGAATAGGCCTTGCTGATCGTTCAGTATAACGTAGCGGTAAAGCCCATTTATCGCCATGATTAAATTGTTGTATTCAACGTTATCTCTTTTGGACAGTCTCGAGAGCAAAAAACCGTCGGGGTTGATAATGTCGTATAAAACCTTGGAGGCGAATTTTCTCTTCACGATGGTCAAAGGTATTATTTGATAAATCTTGTAGGTCTTACCTTCGTGAGCAATCCTCACCAACATTAATGATAATTTTTCTAAGTTATTTTTCACCATCTCATCTTGTAAAGCAACGTTGACAAGTATCTCAGCTATCATGAGCTCTTCGCTGAAATGCTTACCAATAACTTTCGCAAGTTCATCACGCACCACGTTCTTCATATTCATAATATTCTCTACATTCTTGTTGCTGTTCAGTATGTCAGCTATTTCTCGCGGGTCGAATAATAGAAAATAGTAGTTGAAGTTTTTTTCTCTAACTGTTTGAACGTAAGAGGAGTATATGCCGAGCAGCCCTATTAGGAGAGTCTCAGGAGATAAATATGTTGTAAGCTGTTTGGTTGAATATGTTAGTTCCGTGGAGGTTATTCCGGTGTAACGTTCGACCTTAAATAACTGTAGGCTAATTCCCGTATTCTTGTTTAATTTTTGACCGCCAATGCTAACATTTTTCCGCTCCACTGATAATTGCAAAGTAATTTTATTTTGCTTAATAATGAGCTTGTTAGCATTTTCTTTAAGAGTATTGATAACGTTATCGTAACTCGAAATTTTGGTGCTACTTGAAATTCGATACGATTTTAGAAATTTGCTAATTGGCTTTTTATCGTTCCCAGATATAAAAAGTCTTATCTTACTTATTCGTTGCTGGTCGAGATTATTATACACAGCGGCCAAATCTTTTGGGTCTATCTGCAACTCGTGGTTTTTTCTCTGCGGTGAAGTTTCTCTCATGAGATATATAATTCCCTCGTATAGCACAAGGTTGGTAAACGAACTATCTGTTGGTAGTCTTAGCTCTATTGTTGTTGACATATACCTATCACCTGATCGTTATCAACTTTATAGCCGCATGAGTTGGGGCTTAGCTTAACTCGGTAACGAGGCTGTGCAGCTAATTTTATAGGTTGCATGTATTGTAAGACGTTAACCCCCTGTAAGTAGTCAATGACTGGATTTTGTTTCTCATCATAAGATTTGATTGTGAAAGGATTTACAACTGTCTCTCTTACCCATGAGGATGAATCTTCACGCAGCAAGCTTACACCGTCTATTAACGGAAAAGAATATTCCGTATCAACATTCCCCTCTATCTTGTTAGGATGAAAATCTATCGCGTCAACCACGCTTACGAGGCTTTCTTTTGATCCAATTCTATGAATCCCCCAAATGAAATCGGACGTTATTTCAATTAATTCATTCCGTAGATTTATTGTTTTATCTTTAAAGATTACGATGACCCTTAAGCAGGGAGGCTCTCCCTCGAGTGGTGATAACATTGTCTTGCCTACTGCTGGCGCGTCAAAAGAGCCTGCAATGTCATCTGGCCGAGGATAGAGTTTATTTCCCCCTATTATTTTTAATGTGATAAGACGGTTCACATCTGAGAATTTTACTGGCGTGCAGTTTAATGGTTTTATACCCAATGCTAGCAGATTGGCGCTTAGCAAGGGTATTATCTCTTTCCCCTTTTTCTCGCCTATCTTATACTCTTTGGCGATTTGTTCAGCAATCGCACCGAGTATCGTCGTAGGCGGCGGATAGTAAAATGATGGTGATGACTTCGATAGCCCGACGACTTTACATTGAAAGCCCCAGACAAACTCTAAGTCAAAACGAAAACCAATCATCTAGGGCTATCCCTTGAGCCGCGCCTTTATTTCTTCTATAGTATCGTGTAGGAAACTTTCAAACCCGCTTCCTTCGTGGACGTAGAGCTTAGTATTGTAGTTAATCTTCTCGCATTTCTTTTTCGCATTGTTTATGTAGTCTTGTGTAAATGGACTAGGCACCGTCCAAGGCTTGTCCGACACGGCTATGACCATGCTTTCCCAGCCTATTATCGGGAGAAATCTGGTCTTCTTCGCGCCGAAACTATTTTCGACTATGAGTGCCTTCGCTGCATCTAGTAAGACATAGGCCCTTTTAAGTCGTTCATCACTTGATATGACTTCTTTGCCCGCTTCGTTAACGTCAAACGTAAGCCTGCCTATGTATCGCGTGTCAATGTCTAAGCTGAAGGTATAGACGGAAGAGGTGAGTTCAACATAGTACAGCATCTGCCCTTGCTCTTCGACGAACTTCGTTCCAAGAGCGTATCTACTGTGAAGTTGTGGCTCTATAACTACATTCTTAGCAACTTCATAGACGGGAATCATGTATCCAACGTAGAAGTTAGAGGTTCTCTTCACGTTAGCAGCCTCCGCGTAAAGGAATCCTCCAAGGTCTTCGACGACGCAATTTTCTATAATTGTCTTCTCAATATTTTTCTCGTCCGCGTCTTTGCCGAAAGATTCTTTAAAAACTTCCTTATTCGTGCTTTTAAGAAATATTCCCTTCTCGCACAGTTTGCATACCTTTAACCCGTTTTCCTTGCTAAGTGTTGCGATTGCTGCTTGAAGGCCGTGAGCTATACTCTCTCCTGATATTGCTGGCATAAAATAGACAGAGTAACTTCCGTCCGCGTCTTTCAGCATTACTGGTACTCGTCTGTGTTTGACATAATTTCCGACGGACTCGGTCATGTTGAGTGCTTCGACGTTTATCGCAACCCTGCCACGAATACTTATAAAGGCATCCTTCATTTGGATTTCACCTCGATATATTTTGAGGACTTAACCAGCGCCCTAGAACATATGTAAGATAGCATCTCTCGTAGCTTTCCCGTGTCGTCCCCTTTTTCTTGTATCGTTCTTATTTCAAAGTCTAGGTAGTCGGGATTGATCTCTTCTATGAGTTTCTTAACGTCCTCTGGAAGGTCACCCGGCGACCTTTTAAGGGCATGAAAAGCGCGAGCGGCCTCACGTAGATAATATAGCGCCAGCCCCTTAGAGTTCGAGTAGGCAAGCCTATCTACGTGCTCATAACCTCCGGCTACAGTTAATACGGCTAAAAGACTGGGTATCTGCTCAAATCTTTCACGTGCTTCTTCCGGAACCATAGACATAGTGCTTCATAGATGCTTAAAAAAATTTCTGCGAATTTTAAGCATTTTATTGCAGATTGATGGAAATGATGAATATAAGTCAATGAGGTACCCTATAATACGTGGAAAAGAGCATAGTCCGATTGTTAATAACGTTTCGCGTCACCAAACCTATCATCATCCCTCCCTTCTCGGCTAAGGTAAGCAAACTGATCCTTCACAGAATTTCTAACCAATACGTAAAAATAAGTCAAACAAATCGGTTGTTCAAGCCCATATCCGTCTCGCCGATATACCTCGATGATAAACCTCTCTTAAAGTTCAGCGACGAGTCGACTATTCTTCACTTACAACCAGAGCGTTTATACAGTTTTACGTGTAGCATGATAGTCGATGAAGACCTGCCGATTCACGAGGTCGTATCCCTCGAGCGCTCCGAGGTGGAAGAGGTCTTCGGCGCCAAAGCGTTGTTAGAACAGGTAAAGATAGATATCAGAAATTTTTCGTCGCTTGGATTCGGGAGGCCGAAGGGCATAAGAATGGACTTCAAATCCCCCGTACTTCTCCAGCTACCGAGCTTCCGAAGGTTTAAAAGAGGGAGATATGTTCTCTTTCCGATACCCTCCCTAATAATTGGCTCGCTGGTCGACCACTGGAACGCAAACTGCGACCCGAAGATGCTGATAAAGAGGCCCGCTTTCCTCTCGATGTATGCTAACTACTTAATGATGGAATCCGCGTACAATCTCAAGCCTGTCACGATTGTTTATGATGAGAAAAAGAAGATAAGAGGGTTTATGGGCTGGGTTTTCTACGATTTGAGGAAGTGTAGGAATAACCTCAGTTTTAAACGTGTTATGGCCCTTCTCGATTATGCGCAGTACGTAGGCGTCGGGAAGTCCCGCGCTACCGGATTCGGCCAAGTAAAGGTTAGCTGTACCTACTAAGGGTTATTTTCAACCTATAGCAAATTAACTGCGTGTCAAAGAAGGCAGTCTTCGTAAACATAGGATTTGACCCAACGGCAGCCCTAGATGTCCTGGCTGCCCTCGGATTATCGACCGGCGATTTGCTCATGTTAGTGTATCCCGCGGCTACTGACGGCTCCTCAAAACTGAGGAGTGAGCAGACAAGGACGCAAATAAAGACGCACCTAGACCTTCTGAGAACAAGGGGACGTAGCATAACATTGAAAGAAATGGAGTTGAATGTGGCTGACGTTAAAGCTTCGCTGGCTACTTTGGTGGACGCGATAGCTGAAGTTAAGAGGGCGGGCTACAAGGTCTATATCGAGCTCACCGGAGGTGTCAGAATAATCACAGTATTGATGATGCTGGTTTCGGCGTGCTTTTCCAACTTAGTGGACGAGGTCACTTTAATATCAGAGGTCACGCAGGAGAGAATATCGCTACCAATCGTTCCACCACCCGTTTTGAACGAACGATTACTCGGAGCAATCCTAGGGGTATTAGCAAACAAGGGCAATGCAAAACGAAAGGAGCTAAGCAAGGAAATCGGTGTTAGTGAAAGCAGCGTTAGTAGAGCTGTTTCTAGACTGAAAAATCTCGGATTATTAAATGAGAGTCTACGCACGCTTTCCATCTCAGACAGGTTTAAAAACGTATCGCCGATTTTTAGCAGGCTCGTAGAATATCTTCATTTTCAGGAATTGAAATAATCACATAATTTTTGCAGTAAAGACTGAAAAGCAATCGTCGACAAGTATGTCAGAGCATGCCGTTTTACAGTCACGATGATGTATTAAGAGTTCTGCGGCAGATACACGAAGCTCCCTGCGAAGTTAGTGAGGGGAGCGAAGGCCAACATACAGATTTATCCGCTAACGCCTGCTTCCTTCAGTCAGAGAAGAATAATAGGAGCGCAGATGGATTACGAAGCCGAGGAGTATCTGATTTAATGTCCGAGGAGCTCGGATACATTAAGGTTGTCGATGTGAAGCACTACGGCTACTGTCCTAGGATTGTATACATCACTCACGTCCTGCATTGCGACGAGGTCGTCTCGGAGGCCATGGAGATGGGTTTGGAGAGGCATGAGGCAAGCCACATCGCACCGCTAATCGCTAGGCTTAAGCCGGTAAAGATTTTTCGAGAATTGAAGCTTGAGAGCGATAGGCTAAGGCTCTCGGGCGTCGTGGACTACCTGTTAATTACCGGTTTAGACGAGTACGTGGTGGCAGAAGTTAAGTGGTCCGAAAGTGCTCGTGGAGGCGTTAAGTTTGACCACAAGCTGCAACTGGCTGCGTACGCGCTACTCGTCGACGAGAACTTTGGGAGGGATGTTAAGAGGGCATTCGTCTACTATCGCGTCGACGGGAAGGTCGTGGAGGTCTTTCTCTCCGAGGGGCTTAAGAGGCTCGTCGAGAGGGTCGTGGAGGACATCCATAGAATCATACTGGATGAGAGGGCACCTCCCGTAAGGACTACAGAGGCCAGATGCGCGAACTGCGGTTTTAGGAGGTACTGCAGGCCTGGCGCCCCTTCAGGAGGGGTATATAAACAAGCCCGTTCCAGAAGGGGTCCTGAAAGGTAAAATCGCGGAATTCTTGAATTCTGGGCATTTTTGATTTGGATGGGGTCCTAAACCTGCATAAGGTTTAAATAGAAGTTAATTACTAAAATAAATAGTTTCCCTTGAATCCAAAAAGGAATTGAAAGAGCTCATATTCAGTGCATAATGCCTGCAAATCCGTACCTTGAATCCAAAAAGGAATTGAAAGCCTAAAATGACTTGGAAATCGGTGACCCCTTCATAAGATTCTTGAATCCAAAAAGGAATTGAAAGAGCATATGGTAAACTTTATCATCGAAATCAAAAGCAAAGCTTGAATCCAAAAAGGAATTGAAAGCAAAGGCAGAAAGAAAAGAGGGACAAGGAAAAGATGGCGGCTTGAATCTGAAAAGGAATTGAAAGATCAGTTTTACGGCTTTGTATGCCTGAAAGTCTTTGGGAACTTGAATCCAAAAAGGAATTGAAAGTATCACCTCCTCCTCCCCCTGAAAAGGGAGGCACTTTTGGCTTGAATCCAAAAAGGAATTGAAAGACCCTTTCAGTGGCTTTCGCATCGATAGAAGGTATCACTTGAATCCAAAAAGGAATTGAAAGTAAAACGTTATCGAATAGTTTAGCTATGAGCTTATCATGGCTTGAATCCAAAAAGGAATTGAAAGTTCCATTCGTTAAACTTTCGCCATCGAATCATTTTTTCACTTGAATCCAAAAAGGAATTGAAAGCTACTTGTCTTGTTGCATGCCGACGCTATTGACAGCATAACTTGAATCCAAAAAGGAATTGAAAGACCCACTTTCCGCTCAATGGGGAGAGACAACTTGCGTTCCACTTGAATCCAAAAAGGAATTGAAAGTTCTCGGGCGACCACTCATCCTTCCACATAAAAATCGTCTTGAATCCAAAAAGGAATTGAAAGACCATTTTCCAGCCTTCGGCGGTGAATATGTAAATCTGCTTCTTGAATCCAAAAAGGAATTGAAAGAATTGCCCTCGCCGTCGGGACAAGCCCTCTGGACGAAAACTTGAATCCAAAAAGGAATTGAAAGGACTGGTGGCTCATGACAAATCCGGTGCACGGTGGAGTCTTGAATCCGAAAAGGAATTGAAAGAAAACTTCGACAGCTTTCTCTAATTCCTTAAGTGTTCCTCTTGAATCCAAAAAGGAATTGAAAGCCGAGAAGTAGCTCATGGCCAGGCCCGTCACGAATCCCGTTACTTGAATCCAAAAAGGAATTGAAAGTACAGTAGCCAGGAGCGTTGTCCCATTCTTTCACCCAGCTTGAATCCAAAAAGGAATTGAAAGTGTCCGATTAGCCATAAGGCGCGGGACGGAACAACCGGCCTTGAATCCAAAAAGGAATTGAAAGAGCTTAAGCGCCCTTCCCTTCCCGCAATGCACGGTATAACTTGAATCCAAAAAGGAATTGAAAGCGAATAGGGCCCGCTCCGCCCCGCTCGTTTCGTTTTCTTGAATCCAAAAAGGAATTGAAAGAAAAACACATCAACCTCTTCAGGTGTGGGCATAACCTCTCTTGAATCCAAAAAGGAATTGAAAGATATTATACAGTATTGCGGTATTTCTTATGACTCAAGGGGCCTTGAATCCAAAAAGGAATTGAAAAATTCTGACCACGCAAATAGCGACTCGAATGCAGAATAGAATCGAATGGCACTGCAGCACCAAAAACAAAGGTCGCAGCGAATTAGTTCAGCAGCATGGAAAAATTTTTCCCGAATGCTTAACTATATACTCTATATTGAGGCCAAATAAACTGAGAAACACGCGGCACTTTCGCCCAACCCTCCCAATAACCTAGAAAAATTCTTATCTAAAACCTATCCATACTTCATCCGATAAATCTTGGCGGCCTGTAAGGGCGAGGGCGAGCACATCCCGATTACGCTTAAGATAAAGAGGAAAGGTTTCGAGGTGATAATCCAGGGAGACATACCCACGATAACCAGACAGCTCGACGCTTTGTCCGAGTTTATGGAGGCGCTCGATGAAAAGCTGCACGTGGGGGCCGAAAAGGTTGAGGTGGAAAGACCGCCTTCTCTCCAAGAGCTTTCCTCGGTATCCACTTCGGACATCCCCACGATAAGGCCGTCGAAGAGCACTACAGAAAATCTAATCAACATATTCCAGACGCCCTGGGGGAGGCAGCCGCGCACTCTGGCAGAGGTTATCAAGGCCCTCGAGACGAACGCCGTACCGGACACACCGGAGAAGGTCTCGGTTTATTTGGCTAGGCTCGTGAAGAAGGGCTTCCTCAGGAGGATAGAAAAGGACGGCAAGTGGGCATACTTTCACGTCGCTGAGTCCTGACGGAAACCTACGGCTTAAATATTTAGAGAGCGTGGAAAAGTCATGAGTGGTACCGCAAGGATTGTGGTATTCTTCTTGGCCGTTGCCTTCGGGATTGCCAGCCTTTTCACTGGCTTGGTCCTATACTTCTGGCCTAGCGGCCCTAGGTCGGGCTGGCTGGTAATCATGGGGCTGAACAAGGGCGGCTGGTCCGACCTACACGTGTATTCATCAATTCTAGCGTTACTCGTGATAGCGGTTCATCTGATTTTGAATTGGAAATCGATAAAGCTCTACGTAAAATCTCTCAAAGAAATCTAAGCTTTTGTTGCTTCCTGCTGTGAATTCTGCGCGTCAGCCCTATTGAGAAGAAAACCTACAGTCCTAATCTCCTAGCCAGATCGTAGATTATCGGAGGAGTCCAGTAAACATTCTCGAGCGACTTTAATATGCCGAGTATCCAAACCACTAGGAGGAGCACACCAAACAGCGCGCCGAGAGCCAGCCCAAGAATGTTTATGAATGGTATGAGCGATAGAATGTAGGCCACGATACTAGCGATTATCGCGACTACGAAGAAGGATACGGAAAGGTAAGCCCAATGCCTTGCATACCTGTAGTCTGGCTTAAGCACCAAGACCAGTATCCCCCCGACGAGTGGAATCAACCAAGCTATAAAACCCCAAATTTTTTCTTCACTCCATGATGCTGAATTCATAGAGATTGTTCATGCAAGAATCTAATTAAAAGATTTTGGGATTATGTGAATGGGTTTAATAACCGACTCGTTCGTAGAAAGCTTATGATTGGAGAGACGCTGACGCTTACGGCGGCTTTATGCTGGGCCGCTGGTGCCAACCTTTACAAGGTAGGCCTAAGGAGCATGGGCCCGATTAAGCTAAATCTCGTCAGGAGTTGTGCTGCAGCGGCCATTCTTTTGATATTCGTGCTCGCATGGGATAAAGGCGGATACTTTCTTTTGCTGCATACACCATCAGCCGCTTACCTTATCGCAGCCTCCCTCATAGGTTGGGCGCTTGGCGACACGCTCTACCTCATCAGCCTAAAACACATAGGCGTAGCCCATGCGGTACCGTTAACCTATTCCTATCCGCTCTTCTTAGTCCCGATGAGTATGTTCATACTCAGAGAGTCATTTACTTTGAACATCGCCGCAGGCACAGTCTTGATAGTGCTAGCGGTGTGGTTGCTCAGCGGACAAGGGAGGCAAGGGAAATTACAGCTTGATGGTTCTGCTAAGCTTGGCTTTATAGCTGGAGTCTCGACCGCTATCTGCTGGGCTCTGGGTGTGACGCTGTTCAAGTTAATCGTGGAAAGCTTTGACCCGGTGTTCGCGGCGTTTTTCAAGATACTAATCGTCCTACCTTTCCTCGCAGCATACCTCAAGGTTTTTGGCTCCCGGGATTCATCTTCTTTAGCACCGCCAAAAAGGTCAGAAGTCATCGCCGCAATAATGGGCGGAATCATCTCTGTAGGGCTAGGCGACATGATTTACCTAGTAGGCTTAAGCTTAACGCAAGCAAACACCGCCGTACCCCTCGGCTCCTCAACTCCCATATTCTCTGCAATACTGGCTGCAATCTTCCTAAAGGAGAGGTTAACGAGTAGATCCATAATAAGTTCGGTACTGGTCGTGGTAGGTGCAATCTTGCTCTTAAGCCCCATTCGTTAAATGGGTCGCTCTCAGCATTCCAATCATGTAAACGTCAGCATTAGAGGGAACAGCACAGCGAAGAAGCCTACACAACGATTGCTTAATTTGTAGATAACAGCAGACCCTCAAAATCATCATCTAAAACATCAAGATTTTACTGTTCAACAAGCCTGATTGCCGATTGAGATATCTCGATCGTCCCGCTTTCCTTGAGCTTTTTCAAAGCCCTGTACACAATCCTCTTCGAAGCAGGTATCTCTACGAAGATCTTCCAGAACGGATAATACCCTTTTTGCTCCTTCAAAGTATTCAGTATCGTTTCTGCCACTTTATTTTCATAAGCTTCAGCTTCTAAACGTTCTATTGAGAAGGACTCGACCTCAGCACCACTTATGCCCTCGCTAATTGGCACTTGGAGCATCTCATACTCGATTCTATACTTCCGTAACACCTGCTCTGGATCCGTGTAGTAGGCGTATATTTCCCTGGCTACATCATTTGTCTCGAACACTTTATTCCTAACGAGTGCCCTTAGAAAGGCAGCTCTTCTCATTATCTCGAATATCAGCTCCTCCTTCGTTTTCGCAAGCCTTATCGCTATCATATCTAGGACGCTACTATTGGAGAAGTCCACTTTGAAGGAGTCGGTGAGCGGGTCCCATTCTGCGATCGTCAAGTATCTGTTGTAATCCTCGACCTCCCATACGTAACGCATTCTCCTGCCATAGGTCTTGCCCTCTAAAGAAGACCTCGCAAGGCTTACACGTTCGATGAGTGCAACCGCATCCAGTAGGGGAATGTGGCTGGGAGGAATGTTCATCGGCGGACTGACAAGCCTCTTGACGGCAGACTCTATACTCTCCGCATGGATTGTCGAGAGGCCGCCGTGTCCTGTTGCGATTGCTTGGAATAACACGAACGCCTCCTCTCCCCTAACCTCTCCAACTATGAGATAATCCGGCCTGTATCTTAGGCTCGTTTTGACAAGATCGTAAAGCGTTATCTCGCCGACCTTGTAGGATCCGAGTCCATAGCTCTCTCTCGTCATGAATCTAACCCAGTTATCGCTCGGTATATTCAACTCCGCCGTCTCCTCGCAGGTGACTATCTTCATCCTAGGTTTTATGAAGCATGAGAGGGCGTTTAGGCTTGTTGTTTTTCCGCTTCCTGTTGCTCCAGCGACTAGTATGTTTGCTTTGTTCTCTATCAAAACCCAGAAATAGGCAGCCATCTCAGGACTCAACAAATTGCTCGCTATGAGCTCGGTTATAGCGAAGGGCTTCTCCCTAAACTTTCTTATCGTGAAAGTGCTCCCCCTAGGCGAAATCTCCTCCCTGAAAGTCGCAGCGAGCCTGTGCTTACCATAGATCATGGCATCGAGGATGGGGAAGGCGGATGAAACGTGTTTCTCAGACTTGTGGGCTAGCTGGATTATGAAATCATCTAAGGCCTCTCGGTCCGTGAAGATGATGTTCGTCGGGATGCTTTCATAATCCCTATGCCAAACGTATACGGGCACGTTCAAACCGTCGCATGAAATGTCTTCTATCTTGTAGTCCTCCATCATTATGTTGAGTGGGCCAAAGCCGGTCATGTCTCTCTCGAGGTAATAAAATATCTTCTCTTTTGACTTCTCGTCAAAATTCCCAAAAGCCTTACCATATTTTTTAAGAAGCTTGTCGGCAGTGTTCAGCAGGATCTTCCTAGCCTCTTCTTCCTCTCCAATCCTAGGAGGTTCGAGTTCCTTTGAGAGAATGTCTTTTAACTTTTCTAAGAGCAAGATCTCCTCAGGAGATAATTGAACCTCTGTCGCAAAGTATTCCGGCTCTACCATCTGGCTGGAATGTGAGGCTATCACAACCTCCGCAATACCTTCTTTTATTGGATAACGCTCTAAAATTTCATAATTTTTAGGGATTGGCCTAATTTCTACCCCTTTCCAAGGGTTTGGGACCTCTTTTATCTTATCTTTTTTCTTCCAAAATGCTATTGAGATGCTCTTACCCCACGTCACTGTTAAGATATTAAAAATACCGCAATATATCCTCTGCGGCGACTCTTAGGAAAATGTTATAAGTTATAAATAAAGAAAATTACGAATTGGTAATGGTCGAGGTCGTGATACTCACTAATGGTTCAATAGATTTTGCGTTAATAGGATTATTGTTTATCCTTTTTGGGAGGTGGTTTAAGAGGGGGAAGAAAGCGCCTCCTCCACAAACGACCACAACACATACCGAGGAGCAGGTTCCGAAAACTTCTGAGGAGGGGCCCAAGGCCGAGGGTGGTGCGGAAGTAAAGCCCGCCGAGCCCGAAAGGTTAGCTAAATTTGCCTCCCTTGAGGAGCTGGTCTCCGCGATTGGTGCCAAGCACCTCATACTCTTCAACCAATACGGAATACCCATAGAATCCTATAATGTCCGTGAAGGGCGCGAAATTTCAATTTCACTAGCTGACTTTATTTCAACGATGCGAAAGCTTAGTCCAGATTTTGATTCGATGATTTCCTGGGATGGGCGGAAGGTCGTTCTCTCATCTATCGGGAAGGTTGGAGATATTGAGGTCTTTGCCCTCGCCTTGAGTGATTCGGAAATGAAAGTTAAAGCGGATGAGGTTCGGGAATTTATAAAAACATATCTCTTGGAGAGTTTGGGGAGGCGTGAATGATGGAGGATAGTGAGGAGAAGTTGCTGGTAAGCCTAATCAAGGCGAGCAGCCGCGGTTCTATCGAGATGGTTGTGATTTTATCCGAAGATGGGACGCCTATAGCTTACGAGAGCGATAATAGATACTATGACCCAGAATACGTTGCTACAGCTGCCGCAGTTATCACTGGCGCGGTATCCTCGGTCATGGAGCTTGTAAATGCCAAAGGTTATAAGCAGGTAAATGTAGACCTCGAGGATGGTAGGAAACTTTTGATAAGGCAATATAAGAAGCAGAAGCATTATCTCGTGTGCTTGACCAAAACCAATCCCAACTTGGGATTTATCGAGTTATTGCTGGAGGAGCATCTCTTCAAGTAAGCTGGGAGGATAGATGGGTTTCAAGGACGGGTTTGTAGGATTCTTCTATACCAGGTTCAGCGTACTTGGGTCGCTCCTTCTGAAGGTCTTTCCAGGAATAGCCTCAAAACTCGATGCAGCCATAATCAGGATTCATCCTGAGGCCTATGCCGCTACGGTCGCGGGCCTGACACTCATCGCGACCTTGGTATGCGTTCCGCTAAGTGTTTTGCTTTATCTTTTCACCGGGAATCTTCTATCCCTTGTAATCCTAGCGGTTCCGCTTATAGTCATGCTTCTTGGGGTCTTCTACCCTTACTCTCAGGCCTCCTCGATTTCCTCCGTCTTCGAGAGCGAGGTCCCCTACGCCGCCACATATCTCGCGGTCATGGCCACTGGCGGAGTTCCACCTTACATGAGCCTGAAGAGGCTTTCTAAGAGTGAGCTGATGCCGAACCTTGCCAAGGTGGCAAGCGTAGCAAACATCAAGGTCGAAGCAACAGGAGAGGACCCAGTATCCGCTATTGAGGACATGGTGAAGAGCGTTAAATCGAAGGATTTCAAGGACCTTCTCTTGGGCTACGTCTCGACGCTCAGGAGCGGCGGAGATGTTGTCCACTTCTTAATCAGGAAAACCGAGATGATATTCCAGACCAGGACAGCGAACATGAAGATTATCGGCGAGAGGCTCGGTATGTTGATGGAGGCGTACGCGGCCACCCTCATGATGACCTCACTAGCCCTCTACATAATCTTCATAATATCGAGGGGTCTTCCGTCGGAGTATTTTGTCTTCCCCGCGGAGGAGTTCGTGGTCCTATCCTACCTCATCATGCCGCTTATGGCGGGAATGTTCATCTACATTGCAGATATCACTCAGCCCAAATATCCGCTAATGGATAAGAGGCCTTATAGGACCTTTTTGATGTGGTTGCCGCTTGGGATAGCCTTCTTCATACTTTTCGTTACGCCATTCTACGCCGACGCCCTAAGATACACCACACCATTCAACTTTACAGCGGACCTGATAGTCAAGCTCAGGATGCTGATGGGGCTCGAGAAGGGATACGAGTCGACGATAGCCATGTGTTTAAGCTTCCTCGTCTTCTTTGCACCCGGTGCAATCGCTTGGGAGAAGTATGGCAAGGAAAACGTATCCATCCTCCATGGCATGACTAGGTTCCTCAGGGACCTGACGGAGACCAGAAAGACGGGAATGAGTCCGGAGAAGTGTATCAGGATTTTAGCGGACAGGAATTACGGCGGATTCACCAAGCATCTCAAGCTGATGAGCAGGCAGCTTGGCTGGGGCGCCTCTCTGAAGAAGGTCTACAAGGATTTTGAGAGGAGGGTTCACGGATGGCTCGCAAAGGCCGGAATGTTCATACTGGTAGACTCCATAGACGTCGGCGGTGGTGCTCCCGAGGTGCTCGACGCAGTAACCACGTTTATGGAGGACCTCGAGGAGATGGAGAGGGAGAAGCGGGCAACGCTCAGGCCCCTCATGCTCGTCCCATACATGACGGCTATGATGATTGTCATAGTCATCGTGATACTCGTCGTGTTCATGAGGAGCCTACTCCAAATCGCAAGGATTTACATATCCTTGGCGGAGTTCGTCCACATGTTCCTGCCGCCTGTCGTGATAATAGCGGTCATCAGCGGCCTGGTCGCGGGGAAGATTTCGGATGGAACGGTCGCCGCTGGTTTCAAGCACGCCATGATAATGGCCGCGATGAGTTTGGTATCCGTCTGGCTCTCAGGAGCACTGAGCATACAGATAGTAACGATGCCGACGTAATACCAAAAAATCCATCAATTTAAAAAATCTTTTATAGCTCTTTTGCGAAACTTAGAGGCATGAACAGAGGCAAGTCTGGAATAAGCCCTGTGATGGCTACTGTGATTCTGGTGGCTATCGCCATCGTCATCGCTATCGCCGTGGCTTTCTGGGCGACGGGGCTCGTCGGGGTTTTCACTAGGTTTGAGAAAATGGAGGTCGTAGCGGCAGTATACGATACCACAGATGGGGATGTCGAACTATTAGTTAGAAACACCGGAAGTAGCGCCGCAACAATAGACAACATCTACGTGAACGGGCAACCCGCCGGCACATATACATTATCTGGGAGCGGGAATGTCGTTAATCCGCCGACAGACGCAACTATATGTACTATATCATCAGATAAGACAACAGGAACCTGTGACCCAGGTGAATACATAGTTGTGTCAATTACTGAGCCAGCGAGTGGAGCAACCTGGGTTCCCGGTGTGACCTACGAGGTCGCCGTTCATACCGCCAGCGGCAAGACTTATCCAGCATCTGTCCTAATACCATGAATGTGAGCTCCTAGCTCCTTAAAGTTTTTTTGCAAACTATTCCGAGTCCGATTGATGCTCGAGGTCTTCTTTCGTACCTTTTCTTCGACGCTGTAGAGGAGTAAATATACAAAAAATTTAGGGGCTATGCCGGGGCTGGGATTCGAACCCAGGATGGCCTACGCCAGTGGGTCTTAAGCCCACCCCCTTGACCAGGCTCGGGTACCCCGGCCTTCACAGAATCCGTTACAGAACCCAAATTTATCCATACTCGTTAGATATTTATCCATCTAGCGTACAACCTATGAATTATGAAGATAGAAAGCGTTAGGGCCTTTATCCTTAAAAAACCGCTCGAAAAGCCCCTTGTAACTTCCAAGGCTGAGATAAAGGAAAGGGCCACCGCCATAGTCCAGGTCAGGACCGACGACGGTATCGAGGGGCTGGGCGAGGGCGTCGGCGTGCCGAACGTGATAAAGGAGGTAGTCGAGAGGAATTTCGCGCCCATGCTAATCGGAGAGGACCCGTTTGACGTAGAAAGGCTATGGAGAAAGATGTTTCAGAGGTTGTACTGGGAGCCGAAAGGAGCATGGGTCTGCGCCATAAGCGCGGTCGAGATGGCTCTTTGGGACATAGTCGGCAAAGCCATGGACGTTCCCGTCTACAAACTGCTTGGAGGATTGTACAGGGATAAGCTGGAGGCTTATGCAAGCGACATATTCTGGGACGATGCCGAGGAGATGGCCAAGAGGGCGGCCTCCTTCGTCAATCAGGGCTTCAGGTACGTGAAGTGCCACATAGGCAAAGGGTTCGGGCAGGACGATGTGAGGGTTAGGGCCATGAGGAAGGCGATTGGAAAAGATGCCGAGCTCATGGTCGATATAAACTGCGGCTACGACAGACCCACGGCCATAAGATTTGCGGAAGTATTCGAGGAAAACGAAGTTTTCTGGTACGAGGAACCTTTGCCACCGTTTGACTTGGAGGGCTACAAGCTACTGAAGGACTACACTGACCTGCCGATAGCTGCTGGTGAGAACGAGTTCACGAAGTACGGGTTTAGGGACATGTTCCTTAAGGGCGCGGTGGATTATGCCATGCCGGACTTAGCGAGAGTTGGCGGCATACTCGAGGGGAAAAAGGTCTGCGCGCTCGCAGAGTCCTTCAACGTCATATGCTCGCCGCACGTATTCTCGACAGGCATATTGATGGCTGCGACTCTGCACCTGATGGCTAGCACACCTGGAACTGAGTTATTCGAGCTCGACACAACGGGCACCGGTGTAATAGATGAGCTTCTGGTCGAACCTCTAGAGGTCCGGGATGGTTACGTATACGTGCCAAAAGGACCTGGTCTGGGCGTCCAACTCAGTGAAAAGGTAAAAAGATACTTAGTGTAACGATGCGAAGGTCCGGGTGCTTAACGTTTCGTCGATACGTTTTCTTGCTTTCCAATACCCTCAAACATTTTTTACGGTTAAGCCGTTTCTCAGCCGATACGATTATCATACGAAGCAATTCGGAGTATGAAATACTTGGCAAGGCTCGCCATCTTGTTGAGGTGACCGTCCCACACCCAACCTAGATTTGAATTGAACAACTATGGTTCACAAAGCTGGCTTTTAGCAACAGAGCCCTTCTAAAATAACCAGTGTCTATGGCACAACCAACGTTCCGACGTTTTCACCCATTATGGCCCTCTTAACGTCTTCCAACTTCCTGCCGTTCAGGTACACGCACGTTATCTTGGACCTTTGTAGGATTGCTATGGCCAGATTGTCAATCAGCGGATATTTGCCCGCGGTCTGCGGAAGCTCCGCTATCATCTTGGACAGCTCAGACAGCGAGATGCATGGCAACAGCTTCGCGTGCGGGTCAACCTTCGGGTCCGCTGTGTATATGCCATCAACATCCGTTGCGACTATAAGCCTTTCAGCCTTTATGACCGATGCGGCCAGGGCAGCAACCGCTACCGTCGACTGACCTGGTTGAAGGCCACCCATCACCACTATCTTTCCGTTGGTAGCAAGCTCCCTCAGCTCTTCTGTTGAGGTAGGTATGCGTTGCTGTGCGATGTCACCAAGGCATGCCGCAACCAACCTTGCGTTAGCCCTCGTTACCAATATAGCCACTTCATCGCACATCACTTCATCCGCACCAAGCGACCTGGCTGCATCGACGTACCTCCTCGCAATCTCGCCGCCTCCGACCACTACTACCCACTTACCCTTACCCCCGTACAAATCTCTCAAGAGCTTCGCGTAATCCGCTATCAGTTGGTGGTTTATCCTGTTGCCGTCTGATATTAAGTGCCCACTAAGCTTGAGGACCAAATTCAAACCGTACGCGCCCACATAATGCTGAGGTGAACGGTTATTAAACGCTTTAGGGATTTTTGTAAAATTCGGAAAAAAGCTTAAAAATGAATTAAGGGGCAAATTGGTTGTTATGCCCAGCTTAGGAAAGATTGTCACGGTCACGCTAGTAGTAATCGCTTCTTTGCTAGCGGCATGGTTTGCCATAAACACAGCCTCAACTTTGGTGAGCCTCAATGCTAAGGTTTCAGAGCTCTCCGATAACCTCTTGAGGCTTTACAGCATTCATAACGAAGTACTGAGCAGGCTTGAAAGTTTAGAGGAAAGTATTACGTACACTACAGTCACAAGGACCGTTATTGCTACCAGCCCCGTCACGGAAATCTATGAGCAGGTTAAAGATTCTGTCGTTTTAATACGGGCAACGTCTTACTACGGCACTTCTATCGGTTCCGGATTCGTTTACGACAAGTTAGGCCACATAATCACGAACAACCATGTAGTCGAGGGTAGCTACAGCATTACAGTAACATTTCTCGATGGTACGTCCTTAACCGCCTCGGTCGTGGGAACAGACCCTTACAGCGACCTAGCCGTCCTGAAAGTGAGACCAGATGTTGTTACGCTAAAGCCGCTTAAGCTCGGGAACTCTTCGGAGCTTATGATAGGTGAGCAGATCGTCGTGGTCGGAAGCCCGTTCGGTTTGGCCGGAAGCGTGACTACAGGCATCGTAAGTCAGAAGGGCAGACTCTTGGAGACCGCTTACGGGTATTCTATACCAGGAGTCATACAGTTCGATGCTGCCGTGAATCCAGGGAACTCAGGCGGACCGTTGCTCAATATGAAGGGAGAGGTTGTCGGCGTAACCACGGCAATAGAGTCGCCCATTAGCGGCTTCGTAGGGGTTGGCTATGCAATACCGTCAACAATAGTCGCGAGGGTCGTGTCATCCTTGATAGAGAAAGGAAGCTATTCCCATAGCTGGATTGGTATAGTGGGCACAAACATGAACGAGGAAATTGCCGAAGCTATGAAGGTGAACATAACTAAGGGCGTTTTGATAACGGACGTCATGCCAGGAAGTCCGGCCGATAAGGCAGGCCTCAGGGGCGGAGACAGAATCGTAAGGATAGGGGGCCAGACGATAAAGATAGGCGGTGACGTCATCATAGCAATAAACGGCATACCAATCAAGACGATAGAAGAAATACTAACGTATCTTGAAGAGAGGACAAGTCCAGGGGATGTTGTGGTGTTTTCCGTCTTGAGAGGTACGGAGATGCTGCAGGTAAGGGTGGTTCTGGGAGCGAGGCCACCGCCGGGCTAACGTCTCAATAAGATATTTTAATAAGAGGGAAAGCCAAATAGTCAGAGAGGCATGCTCCAGTTGAAAAGGAGAGCTATAGTCTGTCAGAGATGCGGAATGTCTGGGAACGTACACCTAGCAGAAAATCTGATGGCTGGCCCCAGTTTTTAGCAACCGCATAAAAAGGTGTAAAGTCCTATGGTTCAGAAAAAGAGCTCTATAGAACTCTATAGGTTCAAAAAGTTACTAAACGAGTTGGCAAGTAAGGAAGGGAAAGGTACGGAGCTTGTTTCGATTTACGTGCCACCAGACAGACCGATATCGGACGTTATCAACTACCTTAGGCAAGAGTATGCTACGGCTTCCAACATAAAGTCCAAGACTACAAGGAAGAACGTTCAGGACGCGATCGAGAAGGCTATACAGAGGCTAAAGCTGTTCAGCGACGCAAAACCCAACGGCATAGCGATATTCAGCGGCGCGATACCCCAGAACGGGCCTGGAACGGAAAAAGTGGAGGTCTATCACGTAATACCTCCAGAGCCCATCAACACCTTCTTGTACAGTTGTGATAGCAAATTCAGGCTTGAGCCACTTTTCGAGCAACTGAAAGAGAAGGATGTTTATGGAATAATCGTCATAGACAACGAGGAAGCAGCCATCGCCGTTGTCAAAGGTAAGAGGTTGGAGGTCTCAAAGACGTTCACCTCGGGTGTTCCAGGAAAGCATAGAGCAGGCGGTCAGTCCGCGAGGAGGTTCGAGAGGTTAAGGGAGCAGAACCTTAACGAGTACTACAAGCGCGTTGCCGAGCATGCAAATGAGATATTCCTATCATATCCTGATATACGTGGCATAATCGTCGGAGGTCCTGGTCCAACCAAAGAGGCGTTTTTAAAAACTGGCTACCTCCACTACACTTTTAAGGATAAGATATACGTCGTTGATACGTCGTACTCGGGAGAGAGCGGCATAAGGGAGGCAATTGCCAAAGCCTCGGAGCAACTAAAGGAGTCAAGGTTCGTAGAGGAAAAGCAACTAATACAACGTCTAATGAGCGAGGCAGTATCTCAGAACGGCAGAGCGGTTTACGGCGAACAGGCTGTGAGGAATGCTTTGAGGAGCGGGATGCTCGAGTTGCTACTCATTTCCGAGGACCTAGACAGGGTTGAGGTAAAAATTGAGTGTAGTAATTGCGGATACACAAAAACAGAGACCCTAAATAACGATGAGGTCCAGACGGTGTTGCCCAGCATACTCTCGCAAAAATGCCCGTCATGTTCTAATCAGACGCTTCAGGCAAAGAAGGTCGTTCCCTTGATAGATGTCTTAATCGACGAGGCCGAAGAAAGCGGAACAGATGTTGAGTTAATATCCGGAGGGCATGAGGAGGGCGAGATGTTTAAGAAGGCATTCGGTGGGCTGGCTGGTTTCCTGAAAGGCAGGATGGGTTCGTAGAACAAAACAAATGCTACTTCTTTTCCCCTATATACTTTAACCTGCAAACCTCGCACGTGTCGTTGACGGCACGTTTTATGTGTCCCGGTTTAGTCTTACAACCACACTTAATGTAGATTATCCCATCTTCTTTGCATGAAATGTCTCCGCATTCGCAGATGGTAAAAACTATGCCGCTGTAACCATTCACCAGAGACTCAAGGTCCAAGTCCCTAGAATAACTACCTCTGAAGACATAGTATATGTTTCTGTACAGAGTCTCACCATCAAAAAGCCCGTCGCATATGCTTTTTAATCTTTGCGCGACATAGGCACCGATATTCTGTTATGGAATAAGGGTTATAATATGCATCATATTATGCTTAGCCAACATGGCATGGGAGTCGCTCATACCCACCGTGATGCTCCTATCAATCTCTGGCGCACTCGCACCCGGCCCGCTATTCTTCGCGACCATTACCTACGGAATCAAAGGTGGAGCAAAGTCCGGCTTCATGGTAGCTTTGGGACATACTGCCTTTGAATTCCCGCTCGTTATCGCCGTGGCGCTGGGCACGTTATCGGTGATAAACGTAGCACAGGCCAAACCCTTCATAGGGCTCATAGGTTCTGCCGCGATAATAATATTTGGAGCGTTACAGTTAAAGAGCGTACTTAACAACGAGAAAAGTCTCGGCAAAGGTGCGGGTTTCAAGATCCCTACCAATGCTTTTTTAGTTGGCTTACTCTTCACGGGCTTGAATCCTTTCTTCATAATTTGGTGGCTTACGATAGGCATGAAGCTCATAATGGACTCGCTACTGCTTGCATCCTTGGTAGGTGTCTGCATCATGTACGTGTCGCACGTCTGGATAGATTACGCTTGGCTCGCATTCGTTTCACATATCGCACATAAGGCGTCAAATCTCATTAAAGAAAGATGGATGAAAGTGCTTATGGTATCTCTGAGTCTCGCACTGATAATCTTTGGAGCATTAATGGTAGTAAACGTTTTATTGGGTTGAATATGGCTAAGCATAAATCTATCCATGTTTGCTTAATACTTTGAAGGTCATGCTACATCCGGACGTTATAGTAATACTTATCACGTTCATAGTAACTACCTCCGCACTTGTCGTCGTTTACCTCACACGGGCTCATAAGGTCAAACAGAAGGTTGAGGAGGGGTCCGTATCCACCCCCGATACCGTTAAAATTACGTTCCCCGAGGTGAAGTTAAAGAATTCTGAAGGGTTGCGTGCTGCTATACTCGAGTTTAAGGGTAGAAAAAATTCGGAAATCGAAGAACTTTTTGAAAGACTTAACACCGCGAAAGAGTCTCTCAAGAAGCTTATGGAGGAGTTGGATGATGCAAACCGTTAGCGATAATAGAATATTAAGGGCTAGAATGGCGGCGATCACCGACGTTCTTTCCAGAGAGATATCCAACGACATTATCATCGGCATAGGGAGTGGGTCAACGGTCGAGATGCTGCTTAGGGAGTTGGGGAAGTTTGTGAGGGAAAGAGGTTTGAACATAATTGTCATTCCGTCATCCTATCAATCACATATGATAGCCATCGCTGAGGGGTTGAGGACGGCGTCGCTTTATGAGTACAGCAATTTGGACCTAACGATTGACAGCTTTGATGAATCAGATGAAGAGAACAATGTAATCAAGGGCGGTGGCGCAGCATTGGCCAGGGAGAAGATAATCGCTCACGCTGCCGAGCGCGTGGTTTACGTCGCAGATTACGCGAAGATGAAGAAAGTCCTCAGCATGCCCGTACCGCTCGAGATACTCCCCTTTGCTCTACCGCACGTTAAGAACGCCGTTAAGAAACTTGGTGGTGAACTCAAACCTAGACATGGTACGGGAAAGTGCGGACCAGTATTCTCCGATAACGGGAACATGATAGCCGATGCGGATTTTGGTGAGCTTAAGGATCCGCCGAGGCTCGAGGTCGAGCTTAAACAGATAGCAGGGGTTGTTGAGAACGGAATATTTGCAAACGTCTGTCACGTGACCTACGTAGGGCAACAGGACGGCAGTGTGAGAAGGATAGAATGGAAGTAAGCATAAAAAATTTATCTTGGTTAGGAAATCGCTTATTAGGTGGCTAGTAAACCAAATCATAGGTTGCCGCCGTAACTTAGCCTGGCCAGAGTGGGGGGCTCATAATCCCTTGGCGTGGGTTCAAATCCCACCGGCGGCACTTATTTTGAGCTCAAATGCCGCGGGGATTAAATACCGGCATAAAGAGGGCCCAAGTAAGCATGGCCCAAAGTCTCGACCCTCATCGTTACGACGAGAAGCTCAAGCTTGCTTTGAATAACCTTGAGAGGAAAGTCGGAAGGAGGAACGCAGCATTCCTCAGGTCATTTGCCGGCTATTTGCTCTCTGAAGGGATAAGCCAAGGAAGGGTGTTGAAGTACCTCATGCATCTCGTATCGGTAGCTAGGATGCTAGGCAAGGATTTTGACAAAGCTAACGTCAAGGATATACGAAATGTTGTCTCAGAGATCGAGAGAAAAGATTACACGGACTGGACCAAGCACGACTACAAACTGGCGATAAGGCGCTTTTACAGGTGGCTGAGGGGGACAGAAGACCCGCCTGAAGTAAGCTGGATAAACCTGAGGAAACATAGCACGACAAAGCTGCCGGAAGAGCTCTTAACTGAGGAAGAGGTTGAGGCTATGGCGAGCAAGGCCATGAACCCAAGGGACAGGGCATTCGTCCTCGTACTCTACGAGTCTGGCGTTAGGATAGGCGAGATGCTCAAGCTGAGGATAAAGCACGTAAGCTTCGATAAGTACGGCGCAATACTGATGGTCAACGGAAAGACTGGCATGCGTAGGGTTAGGATAATAGCATCGGCACCTGCGTTGGCAGAGTGGCTTGAGAATCATCCGATGCGCGACGAAGGCGAGGCACCGCTTTGGATCGGTATGTGGACCAAAAATTACATGAAGCCGCTCGATTATCCGGCAGTTATTAAAATCCTTAAGACGTTGGCAAAGAGGGCGGGAATAAAGAAAAGACTATACCCCCACCTCTTCAGGCACTCTAGGGCAAGCCATCTCGCGAACAAGCTTACAGAAGCTCAGATGAAGGAGTACTTCGGCTGGAAGCAGGACTCGGACATGGCAGCGGTATACGTTCACCTCAGCGGTAGGGACGTCGATGCTGCTCTACTAAAAGCGAGCGGGATACTTGCTGAGGAGGAGTTGAAGACTGAGAAATTCAGATTGGTAACGTGTCAACGTTGCGGCGAGTCGAACTCTCCTGGCTCAGGGTTCTGCAGGAGGTGCGGCTCTCCGCTATCGCTCGCGGTCGCCCTCGAGGTGGACAGGTTCAAGGACGAAGCGATCGAGTCGCTCAAGAGTACCGTAGAGAATTTCAAGAAGCAAGTCTTGACAATGGCACACCTCTTAGCTGAGATAAACCCGCAGGCCGCAGAGAGGCTTGGAATATACTACGGCGACGACGGTGATGGAAGCTACTCTATGGCAGTCTCAATTCCAAAGGAATACGTGTCGAGCAGGATGGCGCTAGGAGGCCTCCGCCGGAAGAACGAAGCTGAAGCTACTTAAGACGTTCTTGCGGATTTTTGAAAAGAAAAGCAGAGCATATTCATCGAGGCTGTCATATCTGGTTCTGCGGATACTGAGAAATAGGATAATGGGGAACGAAGGAATTGGTGTATAATCTGTTAACAAATCTAAGACGATGTGCATAGGGACAGTAAGGAGCGCAAGGAAGATCCCAATTGTGGATGCTACTCTTTTTCCATACAAGCATCAAAATTGGCTAGGTATACTATAGTGAAATCGACCTATGATACTCTTCTACGTTATTGGATTAACCAACATCCTGGGTCTGTAGCCATCATATCACCTGTTACTTCGTATGCCCTCCCACGACATCCAGCGCATACATCTCTAAACTTACATCTACCGCACTCATCCTTAAGCAACCCTCTAGATCTTAAAGTTACAAGTATCGATGATTCTTCCCATATATCCATGATGCTCTTTTCCTTAACATTTCCAAGCTTAATTTGTAGAAGCATGCATGGAATAACATCTCCGTTAGGAAGTATGGTAACGTAACCATTTGGCATACCTGCTGCACATCCTCTATCATAATACGGTATCCTTCTCAAAATATCCGCTGGAAAGTGCTTTGGTTGAATATTCTTCTCCTTGAGTATAAGCGTGTACATAGGACAGCCAGGAACTCTAATTACTATTGGGCAGTCTCTTTGAGCTTCGGCCAACCACTCCATAACCTTCTTTCTTTCAATTTTACTTAAAATCTCCTTCATACATTCTCTT
>Ga0071330_1063548_pt1 | contig 131753 bp, 127 predicted proteins | sample GBScel77sediment_FD_63802 | JGI IMG/M metagenome (GOLD analysis project Ga0071330, IMG submission 63802) | Hot spring sediment microbial communities from Great Boiling Spring, Nevada - Cellulolytic enrichment Sediment 77C v2 (version 2) | ecosystem: Environmental > Aquatic > Thermal springs >... | reverse complement strand
CTTATACCTACTGGTATTACATTAAGTTCAAGAAATCTTGCATAATTCTCTTCAAGAGATTGCATTTGTTTTGCACATACAGAAGTCCATGCCAAAGGATGAAAAGAAAGAAGTACCTTTTGTCCCCTAAAATCAGATAATTTAAATTCTTTTTCATCTTGATCTTTTAATAAAAAATCTGGAGCCAACTCACCTATTTTGAGCCCTTTTTCTTTTGTCATGATACTCCCCCCTAAATAACAATTTATAGTATTTTAGCATGATTTCCATATTAATAGTAGATATTAAACCCTTATTCCTATTGTAATCCTATCTATAAATTCTTTAACAAGATCTAACCTTTCTAAGAGGGAGTAAAGCTTAAGAATATCTATTTCTATATATGGTCGTTTCAGAAGATCCCTATACTTCATAAGTTCCATAAGTTTTTCAACTATAATTCTATCCAATATTTTCATATCTCCTAACATGGCAATACATTCTTTAAAATTTGAAACACTTTCAATACCTTTCTCATTTAAATATGCACAGGCAATTTCACCTATTCCAGTAATACTTAAATATATTCCGTACTTTAAAGCATATTGTTTAATTTTATCCAATTTTAATTCATTTATATCAAAGTTTTTCTTCATGTATTCTAAAACTTCTAAGGTTTCATTCAACTTTTTAATTCTTTCTTTTATCATAAAGAATACCCTCCTATACATTTACAGAGCATAATTCTAAGGCTTTTCTTTCGTCATAATCTTTAAGTAGTTCTAAAATAATCTTTTCAGATCTATCCCATATTTTTCTTTCCACCTTATAATTTCCTTCGATAAAGCAAAAATCTATATATTCATAAAGTACTATCTCAAAAAGAGCGTCTTTCCCCCATCTTTTATTATAATACACATTATAAACTTCTCCATTATATATGAAAATTAATCCCTCATTATGGTTTATAGAAATCTCTAATATTCCTGTTTTATTAGAGTAGGTAAGAAATGAAATTAGGGTTATAAAATCAAGGGCTTCCAATTTACCTTCTAAAAACATAGCTTACTTACCCCCTTTTAATCTCATGGGGGGATAGATACTCTATCCCCCCTAAATTTTTTACTTTGATATAGATACAGAAAGTTCTTTACTTTCAGATGATAGAATATATTCTTTGAAAGGATCTATACCAATCAAACTGCAAAGCTTTTTATATAAATCTGTGTTATCATAATATCCTCTAAATATATGAGAACCAGCACCTATTGCATATACGGGTACAGGAGCTCCAGTATGGGAATAAGATGTAAAACCAATACCCGCTTTTTGATTCAAAATACGTGTAACCACAACTGTCAATGGATCATATCCTCCATATAATATATATGATCTATAGTCCTTAGGTCTTTTTTGAGAATCCATCATAGATACACTAAAGGCTTTTCTGATTTCTTCTATTTCATAATCATTAAGGGATAGTTGAAGCTTAATTTTTGCCTCCTTATCTCCTGACTTTGCCTTTTCTTCTAAAGCCTTCTTAGTGCTCTCATCAAGAATGGAAAGTCCATAATATTTTTCAATAAGTGGCAACAAATCTTCCAATTTAGCTTGATCTCCTGCTTTTACTCTGTAGTCTTGTACTATTTTTGAAAATTCGTCATAGGAGATTTTTTGATAAGAAAGAAGTTCTGGAAATACTTCATATTTTGTACCTGCAAAACCAATACTCATACCTCCAGTTTCATGATCTGCAGTAACTATGATAACAGTCTCAAAAGGATGCTTCTTGTAGAAATCTAAAGCAACTTTTATGGCCTCATTGAAATCTAAAACATCATATATAACACTCGCAGCATCATTAGCATGAGCTGCCCAGTCAATCTTTCCACCCTCAACCATTATAAAAAAGCCTTTTGGATTATCTAATACCTCAATAGCCTTTCTTGTAAAGTCAGCAAGAGAAAGTCCTATATTTGCTCCTCTAAGTCTATTTATTGCAAAAGGTAAAGCTTTGCTATTATCCAATATAGGATTAATAGCTATAACCTTATCATCCCCTTTTCCAATTAATCTGATATTTTCAATATTATCAACAATTTTATATCCTTTTTCCTTAGCTATTTCATATATATCCTTTTGTTTTCCATCTTTTCCTTTAGGCTGTAAGAATCCTCCACCCGCAAAATAATTAAAATTACTGTCCAAAAGTTCCAAAGCTATCTCATAATAATTGTTTCTGCTGGGTTGGTGAGCATACATACCAGCAGGAGTTGCGTGATCTATAGATACACTTGTCAAAACTCCTACTTTATATCCCATATCTCTTGCCATTTCTGCAATAGACTTATATTTTGTCTTGAGGGATGGATCCATATTTAATACACCATCGTAAGTTTTCTTTCCAGTAGCCATTGCAGTAATAGCAGAAGCAGAATCAGTGATATAACTGTCTGCAGCATAAGTAGTCATCCATCCTATATTAGGAAATCTGGTAAAATCAAGATTTTTAATAGATGGCTCTTTACTTTCTCTTTCTAAAAACATTTCTGTAGCATAAACATGATTCATTCCCATACCATCTCCAATAAACCAAAAAACATACTTAACTGGCCTACCTGAATAAAGGGTAACACTGTTGGACAAGGCATCTACCACATTAGAAGAAAAGAACAGAAAAGTAAAAAGAAGAAAGGAAAATAGCAGAATCTTTGAGAGAATCCTATCCATTTTACTCATATGAAGCACCCCCTTATTTAAAAATTTCTCAGTTTATAATTTAAATCACTGGTTTTAAATATTAGTTAAGGAATTATAAAATATTGATAACTATGTGTTAAAATAAAATTAACATATTTTATTAAGGGGGTTTACTAATGCATAAGAAAATAATAGTAGGATACTTCCCTGAATGGAAAGTAAAAGAGGAATATTTAAATTACTCTATAGAAGAACTTCCGTGGAACCTACTTACTCATATAAATTATGCCTTCATGAAAATAAAAGATGGAAGGGTCTCTCCCATCGATGAAAATCTATTCGCAAAAAACATGAAAACATTTAAAGAGTTGAAAGAAAAGCATAAAAATGTAAAAGTTTTAATATCCATAGGAGGATGGACTGATTCAGGAGAATTTTCAGATGTAGCCCTTACTCGTGAGAGCAGATTAAATTTTGCTAAAAGTGCATTAGAAATTATAAGAGAATTCAGCTTGGATGGTATTGACATAGATTGGGAATTTCCAGTAGAAGGAGGCTTACCTACCAATAAGACAAGACCTGAGGATAAACAAAATTTTACATACCTTCTTAAAGATATAAGAGAGGAACTTTTAAAAGCAGAAGAAAAAGATAATAAACATTATTTATTAACCATAGCAGCCCCTGCAAGTTTTCAAATAATTCATAACACAGAACCAGATAAATATCATATCTATTTAGACTTTATAAATTTAATGACTTACGATTTCCATGGTGTTTGGGATAAATATACCAATCATCACTCCCCCTTGTTTTCCAATCCTAAGGATCCTAATCCTCTAAGCAGAGAAAAAGCTAATTGCGATTTTGCAGTTAAAGAATATTTTAAATATGGTGTACCATCGGAAAAAATAATTCTTGGGGTTCCATTCTATGGGAAGGGATGGATATGTGAAGATGACGGAGATAATGGATTATTTGCAAAAGTTATAGGGATACCTATAGGTATTTATGACTCTGAAGATCATCCTTCAGGTAGCAATCCTTTCTTCTTCATAAAAGGAGTCTTAGAAAACAATCCTAATTATCTCAAGTTTAGAGATGAATATGCAAGGGTACCTTGGCTTTGGAATCCAAAGGAAAAAATCTTTTATACTTATGATGATGAAATATCTATAAAAGAAAAATGCAAATATGTTTTAAAAAATGGTCTAGGAGGAATTATGATATGGGAGATAACTGAGGATTACCCTTATAAAGGTAATACTTTATTAAAGATCATACATGAAAACTTTAAGGGGGAATAAATTATGGAAATAGTAAGATTAAATTCTTCATATATAGATGAACTCATCGAGCTTTGGAGTCAATCCTTTATACTTCCTTATGAACAGGTAAGCACTTGGGTAAATGAAAAAAACATCAGAAATTGCATAGGTGCTATCGAAAACGGGAAGTTAGTATCTGCATTAAGCATAAATGCATTAGAAGGTTATATTAGAAATGAAATTTTTTCTTTTTCAGGTATAGGTGGTGTCGCTACATTTCCAGAAAAAAGAGGAAAAAAACATGTTCATTGTTTATTAAAAGAAGCAATAAGAATATCAAAAGATGAGAAAAAGATTTTCTCTTCTTTATACCCCTTTTCTTTCGAATTTTATAGAAATTTTGGATGGGAACTTGGCGGATTTAAAAAAAGATATAAAATAAAAACTTCTCTCATACCAAGATACCAAGAAATAGAGAAAGTCAAAAGAATACCACTAAGTGAATGGAAGATAATAAAACCTATTTATGAAACCTATGCTAAGGGCTTTTCTGGAGCAATAAAAAGATCCGATGAACAATGGGAAAGTATTATCTTTAGGACAAAGAACCTTACCTACCTTTATATATATGAAGATCAAAAAATAGAAGGATATCTACTATATAATGTTGAAAAAACCAATATAAATAAAATTATAGTTAGAGAAATGATCTGTTTAAATAATTCCGCATATAAGGGATTTCTATCACTATTCTCAAGACAAGCTATGAATATAGAGGAAATAGAGATCACAACCCCATTAAACGATATACTTCCCTTTATTCTTCCTAATCCAAGCGTAGAATGTAATATTGAGCCTACATTTATGATAAGAATTGTTGATGTAGAAAAAGCCTTGTCAAAAATAAAATATAATGTGAAAGATAAGATTTCCATAAAGGTTAAAGATGAATATGCAGAATGGAATAACGGCGTATGGGAAATAGAGATCAATGATGAGGTAAAAGTTTTGAAAAAAGAAGATTCAGATTATGACTTATCCTTAAGTATTAATACTCTTTCCCAAATAATCTCAGGCATTTTATCACCAAAAACTGCCTATGAGTTAGGTCTTATAGAAATAAAAAATATTCCTATCCTTGAAAAGATGGAAAACCTATTTCCCGAACATCCTACCTTTTGCTGGGATTACTTTTAAAGAGTACTTTTACTAACCACATTAAAAATAGACAACTCTTTTATATCTTCTAAAATTCCTTCGGTATTAACCTTATTTTCTAAATCTTTTGAAATTCCATAAGTAATATTTTCAATTTTTAAAGAAAAGATATCTTTTCCAATTATCCAGGGTACTTTTCTCATATAATCTGGAAATGGTATATTAGCACTTGGAGATAGATCTAAATACTTACCAAAGATTTCTCTGTTTTTACCTAAATTAATACTTATATCTATATCTTTTAAAACCACATTTTTTATATTCTTATTCTTGCCATATATCAATATACCATTTTCTGATCGAGATTTTATATTACTTATACTCACATCCTCTATAGTATTACCATATTCAGGAGCTAATATTGCAATGGGTTCTCCTTTACCCCACCAAGTTCCTGCGAAGATCTTGGTTTCCATAATTATATTATTTATTATGATAGAACTTACATAACCAGATCTACCATTTGCAAAAATTCCTATCCCCCTATTTGAATTCCTTATGATTGAATTAGACAAAATAACATTCCTCACTTTACTATCAAGATGACCAATTCTTATTCCTGCTGATCTTGTTTCCATAACACAATTACTCACTATTACATTCTCACAAGGTATATCCCAATTAGTAATTCCAGTTATAGCTATACAGTCATCACCGCATACAAAATTGCTATTTGAGACCTTTATATTTCTTGATGAGCAAAAATGTAAACCATCACTATTAGGCACCCTCAAATTATTTATTATCTGTATACCATCCACTCTTATATCTTCTGATGAATTTATTGATACTGTCCAACAAGGAGAATCTTTTATAACAATATCTCTTATAGTAATGTTCTTACAATTATAAAAGAAAATAGGTTGTTTTGGACGATCTTTGGTTTTACATTCCGTTTCTTCAATCTGTTCCTCATTCAATGAAGATAATTCAGGGAAATTATTATGAGTTTTTGAAAAATCCATGAAACTTTCACCAGAAAGATCTATAATCCCCTTTCCTTCTACAGATATGTTTTTCTCTGATAAAGCATATAAAAATGATGTAACTTCACCCCATTCATTATGATAATAACCTATATTGTAATAATCATTAATATTTGATGAAGCCTTTAAAATAGAACCTTCCTCCAAATAAAGAGTTACATTGGATCTTAACCTCAAGGGTTTACATAAGTATATACCTTTAGGAATTATAACATTTCCCCCTCCATGATCATAACAATAATCTATTGCCTCTTGAATTATCTTCGTATTATCTGTTTTTCCATCTCCTTTAGCACCTATTCTTGAAATATTTACTTCCATCAATAAAACCCCCAAACAAAGAAAAATAGAAATATATAAAGAGTACATAAAAAGGTGCCACAGGCTCAACGGACCCCTCAGTACTTCCCATCTGCACTTTACTGAGAACTTTCAGTCTCAGGCTTTAGCTCCAGGTTTCATGAGAGTACCAGGCTTTACCAATACTCTCATTACTCTCTGGCACCACCTGAGTACTCGGTAAGGAGGCTTGCTCCAAACCTTTCCCCAGCCCCTGAGACTTACTCCGTCCCAGCCAAGCGCATCTTGGGATTCCCTACGGACCCCTTGATGCCTGTGGCAATTATAATTTTAACACAATTTTAAATTTTGTCAATATGTTTTTAAAAAATTTTATTCTTGGTCTAAATTCTTCTCTCCTTCTCCCTTTATTTTTAATTACTTGCCTCACATCATCAATATCTTGTATCTTATTATTCTTACCCTTAAAACTCAAAAGTTTTAATAAAGAAAGAAAACCTTCTTAGATCTGTCTTTGTATCTATTCTTCCATCCTTCCAATCATCACATATTGCATGGGAAATTCCATAAAATCCTGCTACAGAATCAAGCCCAGGACATTTATAACGATCTTCTCTTTCTTTCCTTGTTAGACTCTTTGTACTCTGAGATATATAATCCTTCACATTAAAATCATCCTTCTTTAAATATAATTTTAAAAAATTGGAAATAAAATATATACATGTTTTATTCTACTATAAAAAGGAGATGATAAGATGAAAATTTCAGCAGTTATCTTTGATATGGATGGAATAATTTTTGACACAGAAAGATTGTACTATCAATTTTGGAAAACTGTTTTAAATAACTATGGATATGACCTAACAGAAGAAATTTATAAAGAGACTATAGGAGTAAATATTAGAGAAACAGAAAAAATCCTTAAAAAATATTATGGCAATAATCTACCTTTTACAGACATCTATCAAAAAGTTTTAGCATTAACCCAAGATCACATAGAAAATAATGGTGTACCAATTAAAGAGGGACTATTTGAATTAATATCTTTGTTAGAAGAAAGAAAAATCCCAAAAGGTATCGCCACATCTACCGAAAAGGCTAAAGCCTTTTATCTACTAAAAAAAGCAAGTATTATAGAAAAATTTGACACCATAATTTGTGGTGATGAGATAACAAAAAGTAAACCAGAACCTGATATCTTTCTAGAAGTTGCTAAAAAACTTAATGTAAATCCTTCTGAATGTATAGTTTTAGAAGATTCAGAAAATGGCATTTTAGGAGCTTACAGAGCTAATATGATCCCCTTTTTAGTATTGGATTTTAAGCACCCCAAAAAAGAAATTATGAATCTTGCTTACAAGGTTTTTAACTCCTTAATAGAAGTCAGAGAATATCTAAAAGAAATTCTATAAAATAATCTCATTTATTTATTTAACATAATCTTAACTTGCATTTTAATTTTTCATATGCTAATATGGGCAAATGGGAAAATTAAGGAGGTGAAACAATGATAAATACAACTGATAGGACTATCGAAGAGTTTAAAAGAATTCTTTCTGAAAATAATAAAGAAGGAGCTTGAATAAGAATATATTGGGTAGATCTTCTTACTGTGGAGGATCTCTCATACTTGAGATTATAGAAGAAGGAGAGTTAGAAGATAAAGTTATAGAAAAAGATGGAATAAAGATTTTTCATAAACCAAGATTTATATGAAGATCTATCTTAAGTAATTATTGACTATAATGAAAGCTTCTTTATTGAAACTAAACAAGGTGAATTTCTCCTATGGAAAGATACGAAAGAATTTTTAAGGTCCTTTCTGATAATAAAAGGCTAAAGGTTTTTACCCTTCTTTTAAAGATGGGAAAAGAATATTATGTTTGTGAAATAGCAGATGCTCTTGAAGAATCCCATTACAATATTTCTAAATATTTGAATGAACTTAAAAGAGAAGGTTTAGTTAAGGAAAGGAGAATTGGAAGAGGAGTCTTATATTCTGTAAAAGAGGCAGAAGACGAATTCATGAAAAACATATATAAGGCTATATTAAGTATTCCCGACTCTTTTTTACTAAGAAATATGGAACTTCTAAACTTGAGAGTTTCTCTAAGACAAGAAAATAAATGTGTAATAGGAGTTAATGATCCGCGTTGGTTAGAAATAGCAAAAGGATTGAAATAAAAATAGAGAAAGAGACCACTTCAGAGATTGATAATGAAAAGATGGAGGTAAAGAGGTATGTCCAAAATTTGGTATCCTGTAATAGATTATGAAAAATGTATTGGATGTCTTGCTTGTGTAAATTTCTGTCCTCATGGGGTGTATGAAGAAAAAGATAGAAAACCATATGTAGTACACCCAGAAGAGTGCATAGACTTTTGCAAAGGCTGTTTAAAAGGAGCCTGCCCAGTTGGAGCTATTAGCTTTGTAGGAGATAAAGTAAAAATTATGACTGATGGAGGTGAAACTCAATGAAGGGATTACTTCTTTGTGTATGTCAGGGTACCTGTCCATCCTTCCAAAATATGAATATATTTGAAATTCTCAATACTATAAGAAGAGAGGGACTTGTAGATTTTGTGGCTATTCATCCTCAACTTTGTGCAGATGATGGTGACAATTTTTTAACTACCCTTACCGAAAGTAACGAGCTTATTGAAAAACTCTATGTAGCAGGATGTGACCCAAAGATGCAAACAAAAATGTTTAGAGATGCATTTGAAAGAGCAGGGTTTGATAGGACAAAACATATAGGAGTAGATATAAGAAATATGAATACAGAAGAAGCTCTTGAGGCTATAAGAAAACTAATAAAAGAATCATAAAATACAAGTTTACTGAAAATCTTTTAAAACCCTCCCTTAAAAAGGGGGGTTTTATTTTTTATATCATTCCTCTTTACTTAGAGTTTGCTCTAATGTTTATAATTAAATCAAACTTAAAAAGGAGAAGTGATAATATGAATCAAAAAATTCTTATTGTATATTATAGCTGGTCTGGAAATACTCGTAAGATAGCTGAGATTATACATAAATATGTAGATGGCACTCTAATTGAGATCATCCCAGAGAAACCCTATCCAAAGTCCTACAATGATACAGTTCACCAGGCTAAAAAAGAAATCAGAGAAGAATATAAACCTCCTATAAAAAATAAAATTGATAATATAGACGATTATAATATTATATTTGTAGGTACACCTAATTGGTGGAGTACTATTGCACCTCCTATTGCAACCTTTTTATCACAATATGATCTTTCGGGTAAAACTATTGTACCATTTTGTACTCATGGTGGGGGTGGAAAAGGAAGAATTGTAGAAGATATCTCAAAGCTTTGCAATAATGCAAAATTTTTAGATTGTTTTTCTATATATGGTGGTGAATCAAGGGATTTAGAAAATAAAGTTGCAGAATGGCTTAAAAAGATTGGACTATTAAAATAAAGTTGGGAGGGATTTTTATGAAGATAAAAGAAGTAAGTGAAAAATATGGAATTCCTAAAGATACATTGCGATACTACGAGAAGATAGGATTAATTCTTCGTATAAAACGTAATAAAAATGAAGTTGGAGAATATACAGATGCAGACTGCAAATTAATTGAACTTATTAAACATATGAGAAGTGCAGGGTTTAGAAATAGAAGCTCTCATAGAATATGTAAAGCTTCTTCAAGAAGGTGATTCTACTTTAGAAGCAAGAAAGAAAATCCTGATAGAGCAAAGAGAAAAGCTTATAGCACGTATTGAGGCAATTCAAAAAGCAATAGACAAACTTAATTTTAAGATTGAATATTACGAGAGTCTTCTTTTATCCTTAGAGAGAGAGTTTAAAAAAGAAAAAATAACATCAAAGTAAAAAAAGAGGGAGGATTTGGCGTATGAAGCTTAGAAGACTTGGAAGAACAAATATTGAGGTTTTTCCTATAGCCTTTGGAGGAATACCTATCCAAAGAGTAAATGAAGAAACTGCTGTGAAAATTGTAAAAAGAGCCATAGAACTTGGAATTAATTTAATTGATACTGCAAGAGGTTATACCGACAGCGAAATAAAAATTGGAAAAGCCCTAAAAGGTATAGATAAAAAAGTATATTTATCATCAAAATCTGCTAATAGAACTAAAGATGGTATCTATGAAGATGTAAAAATAAGTCTTAAAAATTTAGGGATAAACAAAATAGATATTTATCATATCCATGGTGTTAATGATTGGGAGACTTTTAAAAAAATATTTGAACCAGATGGGGCCTATTTTGGACTATTAAAGGCGAAAGAGGAAGGATTAATTGACTTTATAGCGGTATCAAGTCATAGCAACGATATATTAGCAGAATTAATAAAGACAGATAAATTTGATGTTATACAAGTTAGTTATAATTTTATAGAAATAGAACCCGAAGAGAAAATATTTCCTTTAGCTCTTGAAAAAGATATAGGAATAATAGCCATGAAGCCTATGGCAGGAGGAGTACTCCCGAATCCTCGCCTATCATTGAAATTTGTACTCCAAAAAGAATTTATATTACCAGATCCAGGAATAGAATCTATAGAAGAGTTAGAAGAAGATGTAGAAGTAGCATTAAATCTTACACCTTTAACTCACGAGGAATGGGAAGAAATAGAGAGAACAAGAAAAGAGATAGGGACAACTTTTTGTAGAAAATGCGATTATTGTCAGCCATGTCCTCAAGGAATCCCAATATCTACAATCATAAGATCTGAGTCTTTTTTAAAAAGACTTCCTGAATCTACTATAAGGCAAGGATGGTTTTATGATGCTTATTTAAAAGCTCAAAATTGTACAAAATGTGGAATATGTACTACAAGATGTCCTTATAATCTTCCAATTCCTGATCTTATAGAAAAGAATGTAGCATTAGTAAAAGAATATTTAGGAGAATAAAAAAGGAGGAAGCCATTTCTGGCTTCCTCCTTATCCATATCTTATTAATACCGAACTTTATTAGTTAGTCTTAAGATTTAAACAAGGACAATTTTGATAATTTTGGAATCCTCTTCTACCACCTCTAACAATATTATTCCAAGGAGAATTTTGTAAATTTAGTACTTCTTTTCCATCAACACTCGCTTTTACTGCTTTAAACACATTAGTAACTGGAGATACAAAACCTTCCACTTCTATTTTACTTCCTACTTTCAAATCCTTAATTTGCAGCCAAGCAGGACCTAAAATTACTTCTTTGTCTCCAGACACTGTTTTTATCGTTACTGTAAGCGCTGGAGTATTTGTAATTTTGCTTACTGTACCAGATATCTTTGTAAGTTGAATATTTACATTAGCCATATAACCACCAAACTTTGGGCCATAGGCATAAGCTAATGAAAAAACACTATGAATCACTAAACTTAGAATTACTAAACTTTTGAATTTCATAATACTGCACCTCCATTTTTTATTTTTTTTCTCAAGGTTATCCTTGAGACTGAAAATAATTTTAAAAGTACAAACTTAGACAAAAATTAGAAAAAACTTAAAAATTGCTTAGAAAATTTTCACTTTATTTAAAAATTTTTCTGTGATAAGTTATTTAAAACAAAAGAAAGAAGGACGAATTATGAGGACATTTTTATTAGCAATACAAGGAGTTTTAGAAATAGTCATAATCTTAATAGTTGGATATTTCTTATCTAAAAAGAGCTGGTTTGATATAAATACTGCAGACCTTTTCGCTAAACTGGTTTTGAACTTATCACTACCACTAAATATGATTGTTAACCTTACTACTTTTTTTAAAAGAGAAGATTTGATCCATTCTGCTAAGGGACTCATTATTCCATTTTTATCTATTGTTACTTCTTATATTATAGGATATATATTAGCCCTCATATTTAAAACCAATAAACATAGAAGAGGACTATTAGCAGGAATGTTTTCTCTTTCTAATTCCATATTTATAGGCCTTCCTATGTCTCAGGCTCTTTTTGGAGAAATAGCCACTCCTTATACCCTTCTCTATTATATGGCAAATACAACTATATGGTGGACTATAGGCGTTTATGGCATTATATTAGATACTCAAGGAAAAATAGATAAAGGAATTTTTAATATGGAAACATTAAAAAGAATATTTAATCCACCTTTTCTTGGTTTTCTTGTAGGTGTAATTCTTATCTTTTCCAATTTAAAAATACCTTCTTTTATCTTTAATAGCTTTAAAATGATAGGAAATCTTACTACTCCGTTATCTCTCTTTTACGTAAGTATTATTATTTATCAAATGGGTTTTAAAAAATTTAATCTTGATAAAGATACCATCATCACATTCATAGGAAGATTTATAGTAACACCCTTATTAGTAATAATATTAAACCACTTTATTCCTCTTCCAAAAATCATGAGAGATGTTTTTGTCATAATGTCTGCCATGCCTGTAATGGTAAATTCTGCCATAGTCTCAAGAATATATGGAGGAGACTATGAATTTGCTGTAGTCATGATAACCTATACCACCCTTCTAAGTATCGTAATCATGCCATTTTACATGGTCTTAATTAAAATCATTTAGAGTTTATGATAAAATATAATTAATAATTACAAAATTTTTTGCGGATGTGGCGGAATGGCAGACGCGCAAGATTCAGGATCTTGTGGGGAAATGCCCCGTGGGGGTTCAAGTCCCCCCATCCGCACCAAATAAAATAGGGGGTATCAAGATGTTAGAAAAAATATCCTACATTATTCTTTTAATCATAGTTCTCACATATATAATAGCTATAATTTTAGGTTTCATTATGGCTTTTCCTGTTGGCATAATAGGTCTTTTAGTTATTATAGCTATGGGACTTCTATTTATAAAAGTATTAAAAGATAAATTTACAAGTAAAGGCAAAGAAGAAAAATATAAAGATATTAAATGGTAGGAGGTGTATATTATGATTATAACCACCACAGATTTTATTCCCGGATATGAGATCACTGAAATACTTGGAATTGTTAAAGGGAGTTCCGCAAGGGCAAGACATTTAGGAAAAGATATTTTAGCAAGTTTAAGAAATGTTGTAGGTGGAGAAGTAGTAGAATATACAAAATTAATCGGAGAAGCAAGAGAACAAGCTATAGATAGAATGAAAGAAGAAGCAAAAAGACTTAATGCAGATGCAATAATTGGAGTTAGATTTGGTACAACTCAAATCATGCAAGGTATTGCAGAAATACTTGCTTATGGTACAGCTGTGAAAATAAAGAAAAAGGAAATATAGTTGACAAAATTCTTTTAATATTATATAATTTCAAAAAGAAACTAAAAATGAGGAGGTGAACTTTAAGATGGTTTAAATAATATAAATAAATTATATTTTTTAGTTTCTTTCAAGAAGAAATATTTAGGGGGAAGTAAGTATGAAAAAGAATCTATTAAAAATCATCTTAATTATTCTCTTAATGGTATTAGTAGCTGGCTGTGCTCCAAAGGCACAAGCCCAACCTCAAGTTGAAAATCTTTTATCAAATGGAGATTTCTCAAATCCTCTAATCTACATATCTGAATCCTACCCTGAACTGCCAGATGGAAATTTTGATACACAAGGAACATGGCTATTTAGAACAGGAGATGGTGCTTCCGCAACTGGCACAGTGGAAAATGGAGTATTAAAAGTAGAAATAATAAATGGAGGGCCAAATTCCTGGTCAGTACAAGTGCTACAATCACCAATAAAGATAGAATATTTAGGAATATATGAGGTAAGCTTTGAGGCATGGGCAAGCAAAAATAGAAGAATAGGTGTTAAAGTAGGAGGAAATGCAAACAGAGGATGGACACCATATAACCCGGGACCATCTGGACAGGTAGATCAATCAGGAGGATACGCTATAAATATAACTACCACAAAACAAACCTACACTTTCCAATTCAAGATGGTATATGAAACCGATGAGAGAGCAAGATTTGAATTTCAATTAGGTCAAGATGATGGAACAATTTATATTGATAATGTAAGACTTGTCAAAGTTGGCACAGCTGAACCTCCTGCTCCTCCACCAGCATTAGGACAAAAATATTGGTATCAAACAGTATGGGAAGAAAACTTTGATTCTCTTGATGAAAATGTATGGAGCTTTGAAATTGGAAATGGACATGCCCAAGGAATTCCTGGATGGGGTAATGCTGAGCTTGAATACTATAAGAAAGAAAATGCATGGGTAGAAAATGGAGTTTTAATAATAGAAGCGAGAGAAGAAGATGTTTCTGATGATCACGGTACATATAACTATACATCTGCAAGAATGAAGACTCAAGGTAAATTCAATGTCAAATTTGGTAGAGTTGAGTTTAGAGCAAAGCTTCCAAAAGGAAAGGGAATATGGCCTGCTTTATGGATGCTTGGAGAAGATATTACCCAAGTTGGATGGCCTGCTTGTGGAGAGATAGATGTTATGGAGCTTTTGGGTCATGAACCAAACAAAGTATATGGTACAGTACATGGACCTGGATACTCTGGAGCAAGTAGTAAAGGAGGAAGCTATACTCTACCAAGTGGAGACTTTACGCAAGATTTCCATACATTTGCAGTTGAATGGGATCCGATAGGAATATCCTGGTATGTTGATGATATTAAATTCTTCACCATAACAAGACCTGAAATAGAACTTTACGGAAATTGGGTATTTGATCATCCTTTCTTTATCATAATGAACGTGGCAGTTGGTGGATATTGGCCCGGATATCCAGATGAAACTACAGAATTCCCTCAAAGAATGTATGTAGATTATATAAAGGTATATAAAGGTGTAACAATGGAAGAAATAAATAACGGTGACTTTAGCTTCCCATTTACTAATGATCAAGCAAATTGGCCAGATGACTGGTTCTTATGGTATGGATCACCTTATGGAATGGGAGGTACAGCAACAGCAGATATTGATACTACTAATAAGATTGCCACTATAAGTGTGGAAGATTACGGATGGGAGTCTTGGCATGTACAATTCAATCAATGGGTAGGACTTACAAAAGGAAAAACCTATAAACTTACTTTCACAGCTAAGGCAGATAATGCAAGAGACATAAATGTAAAATTCCTCCATCCAACAACATATGCTCTTTACGCAAATCAAAGTTTCAATTTAACCAATGATTGGCAAACCTTTGAATTACAATTTACATTCAATGCTGATTATCCTGCAGCAAATCTATCCTTTGAGCTTGGAAAAACGCAAAATCCAGCAACTGGAAATATATATTTTAAAGATGTCAAATTAGAATCTCAATAAAACTTCTCAGGTGGGAGGATAAAATCCTCCCACCTTCATTTTATGGTTCTACATAAACCCAAAGTTTATTTTTATACTTAGGATCTTTAGGATTTATACCCTTCCTCCTAAATAATTCACTTAAAGTAACAAACTCATACCCTTGCTTCTTAAGTTCTGGTATTATGATATCAAGGGCTTCTGGAGTTGGATGGGGTTCCGGTTGTACATCGTGAAGAAGAATAATTGCCCCATCTCTTATCCCTTTTAAGACATTGTTTGCTATATTCTCTGGAGTTCTATCACATCCAAACCAATCAAATCCAATTACTCCACTTACAAAAGGCATATCTATCACATCAAACATGGTCTTACTAATAGCTAAATTGGGTGGTCTAAAAAATGATGGTTTCTTACCTGTATACTTTTCTATTACTTCATTTGTACGAGCAATTTTATCTATTATTTCTTTTGGATCAGCTTTATCAAGGGGATTATAGTCCCAAGAATGATTCTCATATTCACAACCAAGGGAAAGTGCTCTATCAATTACTGATTTTGTAGTATCATTTATCCTAAATCCTACAACAAAAAAGGTTGCTGGTACTCCATATTTTTCCAGCCTATCAAGTACACGTGGTGTAAGTTTTGTATCAGGTCCATCATCAAAGGTAAGAGCACAAATCTTAATAGTATTTTGTACCGCAGAATTCACAGAAAAGAGACTTAAAGTGATTAAGATTAATGAAATAAATAACTTTTTCATAAACTACCCCTTTATTTTATAATAAAACATTTGCATAAACATTTTTCCGAAATTATATGACAAAACTCTTCTACAGTCAATCCCTCTTTAATTTTACCTTATGTTATCTGGATTATACACAAGAGTTGCTTTACCGTAAGTAACATAAAAGCCTCCAAAATTACCATAGGGGTATGGTTCACCCTTAAGTTCTCCTGATACAACTTTTTCTACTGCCTTTATCAAATCGAGAAGGTAATCACTGGAATAAGGCGTCATATTACACTGAGAAAGATGCCCATTATATATTTTCTCAAATTCATCAATTCTTTCACGTAATTTATATAAACTCTGAAGATATGAAGTTAATGGCAAACATCCCGGAAGCTGTAGCCAAGTATGTCCTGCTCCCAAAGCATCACCACTAAAAAGAAGTTTATTTTCTTTATCTAATACCACAATTGAACCTGGAGTATGTCCTGGTACTTCAATAACCTCTAATTTTCTATCACCTAATTCCAAGATTTCTCCATCTTTCACATCTTTAATCCTATCTGTCTTGATATTCATGCCAAAAATCTCTAATATTTTGAAGTCTTTATGATTCATGTATACTTCATCAAATTGATCTATTTGCATAATATGGTCCCAATGAGCATGAGATATAATAACCTTTAATGGATTTTTAGTAATATTTTCCACAAAAAATCTAAGATCACCTTCTCCCATACCTGTGTCAAAAAGTACACTTTCCTTTTCTCCCTCTATTAAGTACATGCTATCATTCCTATAATCCGAAATATGCCAAACTTTTGGTTCAACGAGAGTAGAAACATATTCGTTTTTTTCCATCTTTAAACCTCCTCTTAAGAATTATTATTTATTATAGATTAACGTTTATTTTTTAATTTGACAGAAAAAATTTTTATGCATAAAATTTTATTAAAACGTTTGTATAAGCATTTCAATAAGGGGGGTTATATATGAGGAAAATCCAATGGATTGTACTCCTTTTAATCTTGTTAACCTTACTAAGTAATGGGCTTCTTGCCCAGAAAAAATATAATGAATCACCCATGCTTGAATCTCTTGTAAAACAAGGAAAACTTCCACCCATAGAAAAGAGACTTCCTAAAAATCCTGTTGTAATAAAACCTTATGAAGAAATTGGACAATATGGAGGAACTTGGAGAAGAGCTTGGCTTGGACCTGGAGATAGATGGGGAATAGCAAGATTATCAATATCAGCTGCAAACCTATTAAGATTTAGCTCCGATGGTAAAAAAGTATTACCATGGCTTGTAGATAAATACACTATATCTTCGGATGGAAGAGTATATACTTTCCATATAAGAGAAGGAATTAAATGGTCTGATGGCACCCCATTTACAACTGATGATGTCATATTTTGGTATGAAGATATTATCTGCAATAAAGAATTAACACCAACTATGCCAGCTCAATTTATATCTTCCAAAGGAGAGATTGCAAAATTCGAAAAAATAGATACATATACTTTTAGAATCGTATTTCCAGAACCTAAACCACTATTTATTTATGATATTCCAGCTCAGGGATGGTATATAGATAATACTTATGGTTCTCTTTCATATTACGCTCCTAAGCACTATTTAAAACAATTCCATCCTAAATATACTCCTCAAGATGAATTAGATAAGCTTGCAAAAGCTGGTGGTTTTAATAAATGGTATGATCTTTTCAAATTCAAGGCTGACTGGTTACAAAACCCTGATCTTCCGATGACATCTCCATGGAAAGTAGTAAGTAAATCTACCAATGATCCAGTATTTATAATGGAAAGAAACCCATACTACTTTGCTATAGATCCTCAAGGAAATCAATTGCCATATATAGATCGTATAGCACATTATTTAGTGAGTGACGCAGAAATGGTAAACATGAAGGCAGTAGCAGGAGAACTTGACATGATGGACAGACATACCAGACTTTCCAATTATACTTTATTCATGCAGAACAAGGATAAGGGAAATTATAGAATAATTCGTTGGAGATCAGCTGTAGGTGCTGATCCAGCTATATACCTAAATCAAAATGTAAAAGATCCTGTAAAGAGAAAACTTTTCCAAGATGTAAGATTTAGACAAGCCTTATCCCTTGCTATAAACAGGGATGAAATAAACAAAATCCTTTACTTAGGACTTGGAACTCCAATGCAGGCTGCAATACCTAAGGGAGCATCCTATTACGATCCAGGATGGGAAAAAGCCTATGCTCAATACGATCCTCAAAGAGCAAGAAAACTTCTTGATCTTATGGGGCTTAAAGTTGGAAAAGATGGGTTTAGAATAGGGCCAGATGGAAAACCTATAGAATTAATAATAAGCTTTACAACATATCCTGGAAATGCCAATATTAATGTGATGGAATTAATAAAGAGCTACTGGGAAGCTATCGGAATAAAAACTATAATTAAACAAATAGACAGAAGCTTATATACCACTAATTGTAACTCTGGAGATATAGAAATTGGAGTCTGGGTTATGGATAGATGTTCTAACTTCATTCTCAGTCCTGGAAGAATTTTAGGTACTATAACCGATGGTCCTTGGGCACCTCTTTATGCTAGATGGTATTGGACAAAAGGAAAAGAAGGAGAAGAACCAACAGGAGATATAAAGAAACTATATGATTTATGGGACGAAGTCAACCAAACCATAGATGCTAAAAAGAGAGATCAACTTATTAGGCAGATTGTAAGCCTACATAAGAAAAATATATGGATTATTGGTACTGTTGGGGCTCTCCCACAATTAGTAATAGTTAAAAATAATTTTAGAAATGTACCAGAAGATCTAATCAGTGATGCTCCTCTTTTCACTCCTCTAAATGCATTCCCAGAACAATTTTTCATAAAACAATAGTATCTAAATATATAAAACTTTCATCTTGTAGGGGGACTAAGGTCCCCCTCTTTTTTATCTTTACTTTTCAACTCAAAAGATTTGTGTTAAAATACATTTAGATATTTATCTAAATAATAGAAACATTAAAGTATGAGGTTTAATCTTTTATTCAAGGCCTTGAGTGATGAGACAAGAAGAGAGATATTAAAAATACTCTCCGAAAGAGACATGACTGCAGGAGAGATTGCTGATAGATTTCAAAAATCATGGCCCACTATTTCCCACCATTTAGAGATATTAAAACAGGCAGAGCTTATTACTGATGAAAAGAGAGGAAAATATATTATCTATTCCCTAAATACCACTGTGTTTCAAGAGATTATTATTTGGTTTATGAACAATTTCATAAAGGAGGATAAAAAAACAAATGTATAGTTTAAAAGGCTCTATAAAAAAGGATATAGCAATTATTATACTAATTACCCTTATGTTTATTATTGGAATCTTTTTCTATCCTTATTTTCCTGAAAAAATCCCAATGCATTGGAACTTTAAAGGAGAAATAGATAGATATGGCTCAAAATTTGAAGGTCTTTTTGGCATACCTTTAATGAGTCTTGGTTTCTACTTATTATTTTTAGTACTTCCTTATTTAGATCCCAAAAAGGAAAATTATCAAAAATTCGAAAAAGTATATCAGATAATAAAATATGCCTATATCTTTTTTTTATTTACACTACAGATGGCGATCATTATAGTCACCTTAGGAGGTCCTAAAGATTTAATACCTAAAATAACACCAACATTAGTCGGACTTCTTTTCATCATATTAGGAAACTACATGCCAAGAATAAAGCCTAATTGGTTCGTAGGAATAAGAACCCCTTGGACCTTATCCAACGAAAAGGTATGGAAAAGAACCCATAGATTCGGAGGATACATATCTATTATTGGTGGAGTACCTATTATATTTACAGGCTTTCTACCACCACTTATGAATTTGATAATTCTCATATTATCAATACTTCTTATAGTTTTAGGTACCACTCTTTATTCCTTTATCCTTTACCAGAAATTAGAAAGAAAGGAGAAAAACTAAAATGGAATATTTAACTAAAAATTTTCCCTTATTATTACCTCTTATTATTATACAGATAATCTTTCAGTTTACAGCATTAATTGATTTAATAAAGAGAAACAAAGAAGAAATAAGATGGGAAAATAAGATTCCTTGGGTAATTATAATCTTGGCCTTGGGTATACTAGGACCAATTTTATATTTTATCTTTGGGAGAAAATCATGAATATAATTGAAACTTTTAACCTTTGTAAATATTACAAAAACAAAAAGGCATTAGATAATCTTAATTTAGAAGTGCCAGACGGAATAATCTTTGGATACTTAGGACCAAACGGTGCAGGAAAAACAACCACTATAAGGCTGTTATTAAATCTGGCAAAACCGACTAATGGTTACGCAATAATTATGGGAGAAAATATATTAAAAAGTAAAAATTATTTAAGAAAAATCGGATTTCTACCAGACGTACCAAATTTTTACAATTACTTTACAGCTAAAGAATACTTGAAAATATTAGCCGAAATATTAGGAGTAGATAAAAAAAGAGTAGATGAAGTACTCGAATTGGTTGATTTGAAAAATGAGAAAAAAAGAATTGGTACATTTTCAAGAGGTATGAAACAACGCCTTGGTATTGCTCAAACATTGCTCCATAACCCTAAACTTCTAATATTGGATGAACCTACATCAGCCCTTGATCCACAAGGCAGAAAGGAAATCTTGGATCTTATTAAATCTCTAAAAGGTAGTAAAACCATATTTTTCTCAACACACATTCTCTCAGATGTAGAAAAAATATGTGATAAAGTAGCTATAATAAAGGATGGAAAGCTTCTTCTTAATGAGAATGTAGAGGAACTTAAAAAGAGATATGCTAAAAGATTGATCACTATTGAAGTAGATAATAAAGATATACTATTGGAAAAACTTAAAGATAAACCTTGGGTTATAAATATTACAACTCACAATAAAAGCTTATTATTAAATATCAATAATATATCTATGGCACAGAAAGAAATTCCCAAAATTATTTCTGAGAATAACCTCTCATTAATACATTTTGAATTTCTTGAACCTACCATTGAAGACATATTCTTTGAGGTGATATCATGATATGGAAATTAATGAAAAAGGAATTAAAGGAGTTTTTAAAAACAGGAAAAATTTATGTTCTTCTTTTTTCCCTCCTATTCTTTGGAATTTCAAGTCCTATAATTGCTAAATTTACACCAGAAATTATAGAAAGTCTTGTCAAAAATCAAGAAATGCAAGGTCTCATAATACAACTTCCTCCTCCTACTTGGAAAGATGCTTTTATGCAGTTTTTCAAAAATTTAAATCAGATAGTATTTCTTATTATAGTTTTACTTTTCATTGGAAGTATCTCTGAAGAGAAAAATAAAAACACTGCAAGCATCTTTATTGCTTTAGGTATTGACAGAAAAAAATGGATACTTTCTAAATTCCTTTTTCAAATAATAATAACCTATACCTTTCTACTAATCTCCTTTATAGCTTGTACCTATTATACATATTTCCTTTTTTCAAAATTTCCCATACAAAATTCACTTTCAGCTATGTTGCTATATTTTATCTATATCTTTTTTATTTTATCACTTATTATCTTCTCAAGCTCCTTAGGCAACAATTTCATTCAATCAGCAGGTATTTTCTTAGGAATATTTATTATTTTTAATCTTCTTTCTATATTTCCCAATATGGATCCATACAATCCTATGTCTCTCTCTTCTTTACAAAATGAATGGATCTTAAAAAGTGTAATATGGAAGGATGCATTAAAAAATATAACTTTCACCCTCATATATTCTTTCATCTTATTAATATCAGGAATAATATCTTTTGAAAGACAAGAGCTTTAAATGATATAATCTATCCCGAATATGATTGTAGGATTATTTAATGATTCCTTTCCTCCAGTAATAGATGGAGTAGCTATAACAGTTAAAAATTATGCATATTGGATAAACAAAAAACATGGTTTATCCTATGTAATTACTCCTGCATACCCTAAATATAAAGATAATGAAGAATTTGAAGTTATTAGGTACTTTTCATTACCTCTCATATTTAGACCCCCATATAGACTCGGAATTCCTTTTTTAGACATTAATACAATAAAAAAAATTGAGAAAATTCCTTTTGACATAATACATGCCCATTCTCCTTTCTCCACAGGACTCTTAGGGTTATATATAGCAAGAAAGAAAAAAATACCCATAGTAGCTACCTTTCATACAAAATATTATGATGATTTTAAATCCGCAACAAAATCTGATCTTATAAGCAAAATAGCAGTAAAACTAATAGTAGAATTCTATAACCAAGTAGATGAGGTTTGGACAGTAAATCATTCTACCGCAGAAACTTTAAGATCATATGGCTTCAAAAAAGATATAAAAATAATGCCTAATGGGACTGATTTTATTCCTCCTGAAAATCCTCAAGAATATAGAGAAAAAATAAATAAAATCCATAATTTAAAAGAAGACGAAATTTTATTTCTTTTTGTAGGACAAATAATAAAGCAAAAAAATATAGAGCTGTTATTGAAATCTTTCAAAATACTAAAAGACAGAGGCTATCACTTTAAAGCTATTCTTATAGGGACAGGAAAGGATGAGAAATATTTCAAAGACTTAACACATAAACTTAATCTTGATGAAATTGTAATATTTACTGGAAAAATTTTAGATCGAGAACTTCTAAAAGCATACTATGCAAGAGCAGATTTATTTACATTCCCATCCCTTTATGATACCTCTGCGATTGTTCTTCAAGAGGCTTCAGCTATCAAATGTCCTTCCTTGGTTATTGAGAATTCAAATATAGCAGAAGAGATTATAGATGGGTATAATGGCTTCTTATCCCAGAATGATCCATATATTTATGCTGAGAAAATCTCTCAAATAATCTCTGATAGAGAAAGATTAAAATCTGTTGGAGAGAATGCCCAAAAAACCCTTTATAAACCATGGGAAAAGATTGTTGATAAAGTAGTAGAAAGATATAAAAAGATATTAAACCTTCAAAAAGAACATATAAACTTATAGACATGGGAAAATTTTTTAATTACGATTAAAAATAGAAAAAAAACTTTTTAAGAAGAAAATTTTCTACAAATAAGAGATAAAGATAATCCCCAAAATATTGTAGTAAATATTTTTTTGTATATTACTATAAAAACAAATCAAAAAATCTATTGAAATTTTTCTTATTTTTTGCTATAAAAAAACTGAAGGTAGATTAAAATTATTTTAAAGCCTAAAGTTTTATAATATACGATTTTAAATGAATATAGAAGATTTGGTATTTTTAAATAGCATGAAAAATTAGATTTTAAAATAAGGAGGTGATAACATATCCCAAAATCGCAAGCCAAAAACTATAAATGGGGGGGTTATACCTATGCGTTTAAGAACATTTATCGCTATCTCTTTATTTTTGCTTCTTCTTTTAAATATTGGAACCAGCGTAGATTATCCCAGAAGACCAGTACAGATAATTGTTCCATGGTCTGCAGGTGGAGCAACAGACGTGCTCTTCAGAGCTATAGCCTCCGTATTTCCTAAATATGCCAATGGACAGCCATTAGTAGTGAATAATATTCCCGGTGGTGGAGCAGTTCCTGGTACTATAGAGTTCCTACGAGCAAAACCTGATGGCTATACCTTACTCTCCTTCGCAGCTCCTATACTAATAAAATCTCATATGGATCCTGTAAATTTTGATGTAAATTCTTTTGAGCCTGTAATTTTAATCGTCAATGACCCATGCTACATATTAGTAAGAAAAGACGCTCCTTGGAAAGATTTAAAAGAGTATGTAGAGTATGCAAAACAGAATCCAGGAAAAATTACCATAGGTAACGGAGGAGCAGGTGGAGGTACACATCTTGCAGCTCTTGCCTTTGAAAGTTTTACAAAGATTAAATTAACCCATGTTCCTTTTGAAGGTGGAGGTCCTGCCGTGACTGCTTTAGTTGGCGGACATATTAACTCTTACATGGGGGCTGCTCCAGAAGGTCTTAACAATGTAGATGCTGGACAATTAAGAATATTAGGGGTTTTTGGAGATAAAAGACTTGATAAATATCCTGACGTACCTACTGCAAAAGAACAAGGATTCAATTTTAAATTTGGAATGTGGAGAGGAGTAGCTGTCCAGAAAGGTACCCCAAAAGAGATTGTAGATAGACTCCATACTATCTTCTTGAGATGTATGAGAGATCCAGATTTCGTAAAGAAGGCAAAAGAACTTTCCTTAACCTTAGAATATAGAGGACCATCTTCTTTCTCAAAATTCATACAAGATTACAATGCTTATTATGAAAATCTGATTAAAACAAATAAATTAGGAACCAAATATAAATATTAAAAACCTTCCCCCTACCCTCTATGGGTAGGGGGAATTTAAGATTTAGGAGGGTTATCTTTTATGAAATTAAAAATTAGCTGGGACACCAGAATTGGATTGGGAATAATTATTTTAGGAATTTTCATTCTTATTAATTCTTTTTCACTTCCAAAATCTCCCTTAGGACTTGGAGCTGGAGATTTTCCTATGATTATATCCTATGGCCTTATCATATGTGGTCTTCTATTAGTATATCAAGGAATTAAAAAGACAGAAGAAACAGTAAAGTTATACTCTTTTAAAGATTTAAAAAAGATATTTTTATTAACTCTTCTATGTTTTTTATATGTTTATCTTGTATCCTATATAGGTTTTCTGTATCTTACACCATTTTTAATGATGGCTACACTTTATCTTTTTGGATACAAAAAATGGATATTCGGGGTAATCATTAGTATTGTATTTACAATATTAGTTTATTATGTATTTTTTAGCATATTTAAAGTACCCTTACCACTTCCAAGTTTATTTTGATTAGAGGTGAAAGAAAAATGATTAACTATTGGTTAGAAGGCTTAAAAATTGCAATCCAACCTGGTAATTTAATCCTTATGTTAATTGGAACAGTAGGAGGAATCATAGTTGGCGCCCTCCCAGGTGTTACATCATCTATGGGGATAATATTATTACTTCCATTTACTTATTACTTAGATCCTAAATTAGCCCTTTTAATGTTAGCAGGAATGTATTCTGGCTCCATGTTTGGAGGTTCTATCTCAGCAATCCTTCTTGGAGTACCAGGGACTCCCTCCGCAGCAGCTACATTAATTGATGGCTATCCTTTAGGAAGACAAGGTAAGGCAGGGAAAGCTATATTTACAGCTTTAATTGCTTCTGTAAGTGGGGGCATTTTAAGTGGCATTATTTTAGCTTTATTAGCTCCTCAACTTGCAAATTTTGCCCTTAAATTTTCTCCCATAGACTATTTTGCTTTAGCAATCTTTGGATTATCAATCATTGCAAGTGTTTCTGGCAAAAATTTACTAAAAGGAATTATTTCGGGATTATTGGGTCTTTTTATCTCAACAGTAGGAATTGAAAATATAAGAGGCTCTACAAGATTTATCTTTGGAATACCATCTCTTTCTGCTGGATTTGAACTTTTACCAGTGTTAATAGGTATTTTTGCTATAACTGAGATTATGATGGAACTTGAGAAAGAAAAAGAGGAAATAATACCAAAACAAAAAATCTCAAACATATTTTTATCCAAAGAGGAATATAAATCTATAATAATACCTATATTGGTTGGAGCCATAATTGGCATAGCTTTAGGCATAATTCCAGGAACAGGAGGAACTATTGCTACTTATTTAGCATATAACCAATTACGAAGTTGGTCAAGAAAAAAGGAAAAATTTGGAAAAGGGGCTATTGAAGGTATAGCTGTTGTAGAATGTGCTAACAACTCAGTAACAGGTGGAGCTTTAGTTCCTACTCTCGCTCTAGGCGTACCAGGAGATGTGGTTACTGCTGTTATGCTCGGAGCCATGATCCTTATAGGAGTTAGACCTGGACCACTTCTTTTCCAATCTACTCCTGACCTTGTGTACTCCTTTTTTGCAGGTTGGTTTATAATTCAATTTCTTATGTTAATAACAGGATTCATATCTACTTTAATTGCTCCATACATATTAGAAGTTCCAAAGAAAATACTAATGCCAATTATATTGATATTCGCAATTATTGGGTCTTTTGCCATTAGAAATAGCTTATATGATGTTGGAGTAGCAATAGCCTTTGGACTCTTTGGATATTTCATGAGAAAACATGCCTTTCCTTCAACCCCTTTAATCTTAGGATTGATATTAGGACCTATGGCTGAGCAAAACTTAAACAGAGCACTAATCCTATCCGGAAATGATTGGACTATTATGTTTAGAAGCCCCATTTCGTTACTTCTTCTTGTATTATCAGTACTCTCAATAGTTTTTGCAGTATTTCCTACAAGAAAAGGAAGTAAAAGGTAAGGAGGTTAAAAATGGAAAGAAAACAGGAAGTAAAAATAAAGTTAGAGAAAGTTAGAAAATTTATGGAAGAAAATAAATTGTCAGCTATGCTCATTAAGAAACAACCAAATTTCTCATGGATAACAGCAGGTGGAGTAAATTTTGTAGGAATAGCAACAGAGATGGGAGTCACATCAGTATTAATTACTCGTAATGATCAATTTGTAATTGCTAATAAGATTGAGGCACGAAGAATGAAAGATGAAGAAGTAGGAGATATTGGCTTTGAAGTTCTTGAATATGAATGGTATGAAGACAAAGAGATGGAAATAGTAAGAAATATAGTCAAAAACGGAGAAATAGGATGTGATATAGTTCTTCCAGGCACACAATTTGTAGAAAATTCCTTTAGAAAACTTCGCTTTGAGCTTACAGAGGGAGAAATAGAAAGGTATATATTCTTAGGAGAAAAATTATCAAGAATAGTAGAAGAAGTGCTGATGTATGAAACAAAACCTGGCGATACAGAATTAGAAGTAGCAGGAAAAATATCAGCCAAATTATGGAAAGAAGGAATAGAACCTACAGCTTTTATGGTTTCCTCTGACGAAAGAATTAAAAATTATAGACATCCCATATCCAAAAACAAAAAAATAGAAAAATATGTTATGGCGTCAGTAAATGCTCGATACAAAGGTTTAATTGCCACTATTACCCGCATGGTATATTTTGGGAACTTACCAGAAAGTCTAAAGAAACAATATAGAGACAATGTAGAAATCGAATGCATTATGATTGCTAAAACTAAGATTGGAGAAGAAATGAGAGTTTCAGTTTTAGCAGCTATAGAAGAGTATGAAAAAAGAGGATACAAAGATGAATGGAAACTACATCACCAAGGAGGATGCATAGGTTATTATCCCAGAGAGATAAGAGTAACACCATCTACCCCAGATAGAATTTTAAAAAATCAGGCTTTTTGCTGGAATCCTTCTATTTCAGGTACTAAATCAGAAGATGGATTTATAGTAACAGAGAAAGGACTATTAATGATTACAAAACCAATTATTTTCCCCACTATAAATTTGGAAATAGAGGGAATAAATTTTGTTAGACCGGATATTCTGGTAATATCGTAAAGGAGGGGCCTTATGGAAAAGGTAAGGATAGGACTTGTAGGTACAGGTTTTATAGCTAAAATTCATATAGCTGCATATAAAGAAATTGCTCCATATGCACAAATAGCAGGGATTTGTTCCAGAAAAAAAGAGAACGCAGAGAACTTTGCAAGAGAACATAATATTCCTAAAGTATTTGATAATTTTGAGGAATTATGTACTTCTCCTGATATAGATATAGTTGATATATGCACACCTACCAACCTACATGATGAAGTAATAATTTGTGCTGCTAAAAATAAAAAAAATGTGATATGCGAAAAACCTCTTACTGGGTATTTTGGAGAAGACAGTGAAAAGGAATTTGTCGGCATAGAAGTACCAAAGAGTCATATGTATAAAAAGGTATTAGAAAAAATAGAGAAAGTAGAAAAAGCCATTAAAGAAAATAATATAAAGTTTATGTACGGTGAAAATTTAATATACGCTCCCTCTATTGAGAAAATGAAAAGAATGATATCAGCTTCTTCCTCTACTATCTTAGAAATTCGGGCAGAATGTAGCCATTCTGGCTCTCATGCAAGTTATGCTAAGCTCTGGAGAACATCAGGCGGAGGAAGCCTGATGAGACTTGGGTCTCATCCTGTAGCTGTTGTTCTTCATTTAAAATATTATGAGGGAATCCAAAGATATGGAAAACCTATTAAAGCAAAATCTGTGTTAGCAGAGATAGGAAATCTTACCAAGATAGAACCTTTTATAAGAGAAGAAAAGCACTACGTAGCAACTGCCTGGGAAGATGTAGAGGACTGGTCAATCCTTATAATCAATTTTGAGGATGGAACAAAAGGAATTATATTCTCCAATGATATTAGTTTGGGAGGTCTAAAAAATTGGATTCAAGTATCTCTATCCAAAGGTCAGATATATGCAAATATAAATCCAAACAATATGATGGTAGCCTACGCTCCTGAAAAGGAAATTTGGAAAGATGAATATATTGCTGAAAAAATAGAAACAAAAGAAGGCTGGAATTTTCCATCCCCTGATGATTTCTGGACCAGAGGCTTTCCTCAAGAATTAAAGGACTTTGCTATATCAGTAATAGAAGATAAAGAACCTATATCAAATTTTGAACTTGCTAAGGAAACTATAAAAGTAATATATGCAGGATATCTATCAAGTGAAGAAGGAAGAAAAATAGAGCTTTAAAAAATAAGGCTGGGAAGAAATCAAGAATGTTCTTCCCAGCCTTAAAATAAATAATAGGGGGGTTCTATATGAAGAAATATTTTATCTTAATTTTAACCCTTTGTGTAGTATTTGCCATAAACAATATCAATGCTCAAAACATTACTACTATAAAAGCAGCTACACCTTTCCCCAAGGGACATATCATAACTGATGCTATGGAAAACTTTAAGTCTATAATTGAAGCAGAAACAAAAGGAAGAATAAGAATAGAACTACAAATTGCCCAAGATACAGAAGAAGGCGTAAATGACAAATGTGCAAAAGGAGAAGTCGACATGCAATTCACTGGTGGCAGAGCCTTAGAAGTATTTGCTCCACAATACTTCTTTATAAATGCTCCCTTTGTTTTAAAAGATTACGAACATTTCTTCCGCCTAATGAAAGGACCAATTGGAGAAAAAGCTAAAGCAGAGATCTTAACAAAAGGTAAAATGTATACTCTTGGATATCTATATCGAGGCTATAGACAAATGACCTCTAACAAACCAATACTTGGACTAAAAGACTTAGAAGGGCTAAAACTCAGACTTCCTGTAGTACCAACTTGGATTAAAGTTTGGGAAGCCCTTGGCACTAAGCCAGTCCCTGTACCTCTCACAGGATTATATCAAGCCCTAAAAGAAGGGACAGCTGAAGCTTCTGAAGGTGATCTTACTCAGATATCTGGATATAAATTATACGAAGTACAAAAATATCTCATAATCACAAATCACCTTGTTTCCTTCGGATGGGTACACATGTATAAACCAACCTTTGATAGGCTAACCCTTTCAGATCAACAATTATTTAGAGAAACAGTTGAAAAGGTATGTGACCAAGCCACTAAAAAACTCCTTGAAAACGAAAATAACATACTAAAGTCTCTTATAGAAAATGGTATGACAGTGATCTATTTAGATTCTAAAACAATGCAACAAATAAGAGAAAAAGCAAAACCAGCTGTTGAAGAGCTCTTTAAAACAACATGGCCTGTAACAACATGGGAAGAAGTCTTAAAACAATAAAAGAAAGCCATTGAAAATTATGGAAAATTTAAAGAGGCTGGCATATGTCAGCCTCTTTTATAAATAAAAAAGAAGGTGAGCTTATGGGACTTAAAGGAGATATCTCAACAATGTCCATGTGGGAAATATTCCAGTTAATCTCCATTAGCAAAAAAAACGGCAAACTTCAATTAGAATACAATGAGAATCTGGCAGAAGTTTATTTTTCAGAGGGAAAAATAGTTTATGCAAAGTCTGGAAAATTAGAAGGTATAGATGCCCTAATAGATATATTCTTATGGTCAAAAGGAAATTTTAATTTTTTACAGAACATCAACCCACCCAAATCTACCATGACATTAGATATTTTTGAAGTTTTATTTCAACTGGATACATATGTGGATAAAATGAATTATTTCTCTGATTTTATTTTAGTACCGATAAATATGGAGGATTTATCTGAAGAAGAATACAAAATTGTTTCTATTCTTGATGGAATAAAAAACGTTAAGGAAATTATAGGAGAATACAAAGGAATAAAAACAGAAGGATTAGAAAACATAATAAAGCTCAATAAAGACAAAAAGATCATAAGAATTACTGATGATACTAATATCTTCTGGTTTTATCTCTTTTGTCGTATATGGGATTATTTAATAAAAGAATCCAATAAACTAAAAATTAATGAACAAAAATTAAGAGATTTTGCCAGAAAATTTATAGATAGAAGTGGATCATATCTTAAAGAGATTTTTAAGGAGATAATTTCACCTTATAATATCTCCCCTCTTCATTTTTATAAATACATTAAAGAGGAAACTATCAACCAAGAAGATATAGAAAATGTTTATGAAAACTTGATTTATGATGAAAAGATTCCTTGGGACCATATCTATAAAACTATAAAAGATTTTTCTCACAAAGCCATACAAGATTTTGTAAAAGACTTTCTGATAAAACTCTTTTCCATAGAAGAACCTTTATACAAAAAATATCTTGACTTAAATACAAATCACTTATATCAAAACTTTAGTGACAATCAACTAAGAGACCTATACATATATAATGGAGAGATATCTTCTTTGGAGGAAGAAATCCTTTCATGGTTTTTGAATGGTAATAGAAATTTAGAAACTTTTGTAAGAGATTTTATCTTTGACGAGAAAAAGAACCTAATTATTTTCAGCAAACTAATAGATGAAGGTAAAATTATTTCTATATTTGGAAAAGAAAAGTCGACAATTATACATAAATTTATTGAACTTTGGAAAGATATTAAAAATGAATACAAAAATAATAGTAAATATATAGAAATTTACAAAAAAGTGCGAGAGTTTATAGATAAAGATTCAAGAGATACAAGATTTATAGTAGAAAAGATTATAGAAGACTATCCCATCAATTGGAGGTATATCTTAAATAAACTTACATTAATTTCAGAGGAAGAAGTGAAATTGTTTACATATGATATTTTATCTTTATTTGAAGTAAGTAATAATCCCAAATTAAAAGATAAGATATCGACTCTTAAAGCTTCCCTATAATAGTAATAAATAAGGGAAGCCCGAAGGCTTCCCTTATTTTGATACGGTAATGGGGGTAGGTGACCTCTATACAATCCTTGATGTTAAATAGTTTACTACAGGAGATTCAATTATTAAATACTCAACTTCTAAATTTTTTACATTTCTTTCTTCCTTCTTTATAGTCTTTATCTCTTTTTCACTTAATGTTGGAATTATATTAACCTGTTTAAGGATTGCTTTCATTTAGCATCCCTCCTTTTTCATTGTTTTCGAGTACTATTATAATTTACCCGTGTTAATATAAATTTAAAAGTTAATTAAATTTATTTTAGACAATTTAAAGAATTGTTTAAATTTAATCTTGTTAAACATTATTTAACACTTATTTACCTCTTTTTCAAAAGAATTTAACATCTTTTAAATCATATATAAAGATAATTATCTATAAAAATATCTTAAGGAGGTAATTTAAAATGAAAAAATTTCTTATCCTCATTATATTAATTCTATTATCCTCAACAGGTTATTGTAATAATAGTTTCTTAATAGGAACATTAAACCATATATCTGGAATTGAATATGAGTCTGTAACCCAAAAAGGCATCACAGATACATATGGACATTTTAAATATATACAAGGAGAAAAAATAACTTTTAAAATTGGAAACTTAATAATTGGTGAGACTATAGGAAAAGACAATATAACATTATTAGACTTAATACCAAACAGTATTGATAAAAATAATTACCCCTCAATAAAAACTATAAAAACATCAATTCTCCTTTATTCATTAGATGAAGATAATGATCCTACAAATGGTATTCAAATAACAGAATGGCTTAGAAACAAATTTAACAATATAACACAAACTCAAATAAACGATGATACTGATTTAGACGATTTAATTAAGAAATTGGATATAAAAATAGATCTTATAGACCAAAAAATAGCTTTAGAAAATCTATTAAGTAGTTTGTCAGAAATCTATGGTACATATAATGTAAAATACACGGATGGTCCTATTTCTGAAATTCATATAAAAATAGTAAACACAAATGATTATGATATTCCATTCACTATTGATACAAACACACATAATATTCCAATTTCCATCGGTTCAGGACTTTGTTTAAAATTTTACAATAACAATAAAATCATATTCTATGCATTAACCGATAGAGGCCCTAATACCCCAGGTCCAAGTGGAACACAAAATGATCCTGCGGTTAAAACTACCAATAATACTTTCATTCAGTCTGTAGTTTTTCCTGTACCAGAATTTACACCACAAATATTAGAAATAGAGATTACTGACAAACATGCTAAAATTACAAAAAGCATTCCTATAAAGAATATTAAAGGAGAGTATACCTCTGGAAGACCTATACCTCCGGGAGAAATAGGCTCTACTCTTGAAGCACCTTTAAGCACTGATCTAAGTAAATTATTAGATTTTGATCCAAACGGTATTGATCCAGAAGGAATCGCTATTGATAAAGATGGCAATTTCTGGATAGCTGATGAGTATGGGCCTTTTATTTTAAAAGTAGATTCATCCGGGAAAATTATTAAAAAATATTCTCCAGGACTAAATTTACCCCATATGCTAACAAATAGAATTCCTAATAGAGGATTTGAAGGTATTACGATAGATCCTAATACAGGTTTAGTTTATGCAATAATGCAAACCCCCTTAAAAGGAAATGATAGTTATATCTGTTTAGTAGAACTTGATCCTAACACTGATGAAGTCAATCTTTATGCAATTCCTTTTGAAAATATATTTAAACCAAATCAAGTTAAAATAGGTGATATTGTATCCTTAGGTGACGGTCAATTTTTGATAATTGAGAGAGATAAAGTTGTATACATTGTAAAAGTAGACATCTCTTGTGCAACCAAAATCACTAAAGATATGTACGAAAGTAAGCAACAATTAAGAGAGATTGAAAATATAACTCCTGCTAAAACCAAAATAATCGTAAATTTAGCAGAATATGGCTTCCCTTTAAAAGCAGAAGGTTTAACAGTAATTGATGAAAAAACATTTGCAATAACTAACGATAATGATTTTGGGATATCAGCTATCTCCTTTTGTACTCTAAACGGAGAAAAGATTTACTTAGATCCTGCTAAATTAAGATTAGAGTTTACAAACAATTCACCAATAATAAAAACTATTGAGAGAAATGATTATGATAAAAATAGTATTAAATACACTATAACAAAAGGTTCTCCTGTAGATAAAAGATCAAGATTATGGATAGTTAAACTTACTAAACCAATAAAAGAATTTTAAAATCCTTATACAAAAAATATAAACATAATATAAGGCAATAGCTTTCCTTTGTATGTTTTAAAAATCAGTATTGACAATATAATTATATAAATGTTAGAATTCCTAAAATAAATTTTTGAAAATTACTAAGGGAGGTGCATAATTTATGTCCTTTTCTAAACCTAATTTCTCAGAAGCCACTTTGACCCGCCTTCGTCTAAAAGATTATTCTCCATTTAGTGGAATGTGTGTCACCTGTTTGGATGGATGTCCTGGATATTGTGAAATTGCAAAATCAGCTGTAAGAGGAAGAGAATATATTTATCCAAAGCCTTACGGTAAAGTAACATCAGCCTCCGAAAAAGACTACCCAATAGATTTTTCCCACTTCAATATCAATGGTACCTGTGTCGGAGCTCAAGGAGTAGAACCAGATCCTGATAAAGCAACTTTTCCTGCAGTAGACATAGAAACAAAAATAGGTAACATTAAATTAAGAGGTCCATGGTTTACTACAGGTCTCGGATCTACCTTCATCGCAAGAGATAACTGGGAAGGCGTCGCTATTGGATCTGCCCTCTTCGGTACAATGGTAGGAGTCGGTGAAAATGTATGTGGTGTAGATCCAGATGCTGAATTCAAGAATGGAAAAGTTGTAAGATCTCCTGAAATGGAAAGAAGAATTAAATTATTTAAAGAATGGCAAAAAGATGGTTATGGTGGAGTTATAGTTCAAGAAAATGTAGAAGATTCAAGACTTGGTACATTGGAATATGTGATTGAAAGTTTAGGAATAGAATTTGTAGAGATAAAATGGGGACAAGGAGCAAAAGATATAGGAGGAGAAATAAAACTCTCTGATATTAAGAGAGCAAAACAGTTAAAAGATAGAGGATATATTGTTTTCCCTGATCCAGATGATCCTGTAATTCAAGAGTTATTTGCAAAGGGTGGAATTAAGGAGTTTGAAAGACATTCAAGACTTGGTATGGCATCAGTAGAGGGATTTGTAAAAAGAGCAGATGAACTCAGAAAAAGAGGAGCCAAATATATATCATTAAAGACAGGAGCTTATAGACCAAAAGATCTTGCCCTTGCTTTGAGAGCAGCATCTGAAGGTAAGGCAGATTTACTAATTGTAGATGGCGCTGGCGGTGGAACTGGAATGAGTCCATGGAGAATGATGAATGAATGGGGTATTCCTACCGTCTACTTGGAAGCTTTAACCTACAAATATGCAAAGATGTTAGCAGAAAAAGGGAAACATGTACCTGCAATAGCAATAGCTGGTGGATTTACCTTAGAAGATCACATCTTTAAAGGTCTTGCATTAGGAGCTCCATATGTAAAGCTTGTGGCTATGGGAAGAGCCACACTTACTGCAGCTATGGTAGGAAAAACTCTTGGAAACTTAATTAAGAGTGGAAATATACCAAAAGATTATGCAGAGTATGGTAATGATGTAGAAGAAATCTTTGTAGCAGTTGCAGAAATGAAAAAACTCTTTGGAGAAGATTGGAAAAAGATTCCACCAGCAGCCCTTGCAGTTTATGGATATTTTGATAGATTAGCTGTCGGCTTAAAACAATTTATGGCAGGAGCAAGAAAATTTAAGCTTGAATTTATCTCAAGAGATGATATTGTAGCTCTTACAAAAGAAGCTGCGGAAGTTACAGGTATAACCTATGTAATGGATCTTGATCACGATGAAAGTATGAAAATCTTATTCGATTAAGAAATAAGAAAATAAAGAGGGGATAGGGATAATTTTTTAATCCTTATCCCCTCTTATCCTTTTAGTTTCTCTTTTTTAATTCTTTTTTGTTCATACATGATTTCATCGGCTTTTTGAAGAAGATCTTCTAAAGAAACAGGATTCTTAGGATCATAGGTCACAATTCCTATACTTATAGATATCTTATAGGGTCTATCTTGCTTGCTATTGAATTCTTCTATCTTTTCTAAAAGCCTTTTAAGGACTATTTCTTTATGATTTTCTTCCCCTATAATACCCATAATTACAAATTCATCTCCACCAAACCTTGCTATAAGGTCGTTCTGTCTAAGGGTTTCTCTCAAAATATTAGCTAAATCAATAAGGGCTTGATCTCCCACCTGATGTCCATATTTATCATTTATTTCTTTCATGTGATCAAGATCAATAAACATAACAATTATCTTTTTATTTAATCTATTAGCTATAGAGAAGGTATGCTCTGCCAGAGTCATAAATCCACGCCGGTTGTAAAGGCCCGTTAGAGCATCGGTTATAGAGAGTAACTTTAATTCTTCTTCTAACTTCTTCCTATAAGTTATATCAAGAATTGATAGGAGTATTGATTTTTTACCTTTATAAAGAACATTAACCATAGAGATCTCTAAATATGCTATTTCGTTATTTATTTTTCTTATTCTAATTTCATCTATTATATATTCAAAAGTATTTTCTAATATCTGATTATACCTTTCCAAAAATCTATTTTTGTCCTCTTCATAAACATATTTTGTAAAATCATTTAGAGTTTCAAGTCTTGGTGGATAACCAAGGATCTCAACAAACCTTGAATTAGTGTATATGAATTTATTATCTTGTAATAAAGAAACACCAGTAAGAGACTGTTCTGCTAAAACTCTATACCTGGCCTCAGATTCCCTTAACGCTTCTAATAGCTCAATATTCTCAAAGATTATGGCAGCTTGCATAGTAAGTGTTTCTAAATTGAGAATATCATCCTGTTTAAAAGAATTCCTTTCAAGAGACTCTAAAACTAATATGCCTAATACCTTCTCTTTACCTAATATAGGAACAGCTAAGACAGAATTTGATACTGGATTAACACATTTCATATCTGTTTCTTTAGTATAAGGTATATAAATAGTTCTTCTTTCACTAAGAACTTTTTTTAAAATACAAGAAGGACTTTCTAAGTCCTTTGAATAATCTAATACATTTTTTGTGGATTTTTTCAGAAGAAAATTACCATCTTTTATCAAAAAAAGATAAACAAAGGGAGTATTACTTATTTTTATAGCTCCTTCAAAAAGTTTATCTAATAATTCTTCCCTATCTAAGGTAAAAATAGATTTTTGAATATCATTTAAGATCTTTAAACTTCTTATTTGCTTTTTGTAATTTTCTTCCCTTTTTACCCTATCTGTTACGTCTTCAATTATCGCTATTATGCCTTTTTCCACATTTCCCTCTAAAAGAGGAAACATCTGTACAGTTTGTTGCATATATTTATATTCTTTATCCTTTATTTCAATAGGTATAAGGTATTTATGAAATTTTTGAGAAAGAATAACTGAACTTCCTTGCAATACCTGCTGAAAATAACTTTCAAATTTTTTAATTTCAGGCAGCACCTCAAAAATATTTTGGCCAATGATATTTTCTTTTTTTATTCCTGTATTTACTTCAAGCCACTTATTCCAAAATATAACTTTAAAATTGGTATCTGTAATGAAGATACCCCATATACTGTATTCTTCAAGCCATGTAATGAGACTACTAAGAAAAAGTTCATTCATATTTATCCAATCTTTTCAAGGCTTTCCAAAAGTCTTTCTAAGGAAGAGACTCCCAAGATTATTACCAAATATCCCTTTATACTACTATCTCTCACCTTAAACTGAGTTATAGCTATTAAGGCATATTTTAACTCCTCTTGAGATATTACAAGAGTGTCAAGCATCACATTGAGAGCTTCTAGATGGATTTTAGGAACAGAAAAGGTAATATGAAGCTGCAATAAGTTTCCAAACATTCCAAGACATGCATTAAGTAGAATATTTCCTATCTCCATTAATACTTCTTTTAAAGATGGGGTCAAATAATCAACTTCCAAATCTTCTCCAGATAATAGGTTTGTAAGTTTTACAGCACCCTGATAGTCTAGAAGAAGAAGTGCATCTCCTGCTACAGGTCCTGAGAATATCTGGTGTACTGTAGTCACATCGCCATTAATCTCTTTCATGAGCCTACCCTGCAATTCACCAATAGGAACTATATCTACCTTAGGTGGTTCCAATAAAACTCTGTCTCCTGTAATCTCTGATAAAGAGGCTGCAGCTCTTGAGAAAGCAATATTAATAAGCTCGGAAAGAGCATCTTTTTGATTCTCATTTAAGATCATATCTTATCCTCCCGAAATTTTCTTAAGAATGTTTAAAACCTCTTCCTCAACAACTGGCTTATTTAAAAAAGCAGTAGCCCCTTTTTGCGTGGCAAGCTCTTTCGTTTGTCTTTGTATATCAGCTGAAACTATTATAACCTTCGCAGAGTTATCTATTTCCTTAATTTTTTCAAGAACCTCAAGCCCATTTAATCCCTCCATAGTAAGATCCAAAAATACCACATCAGGCTTCTCAAGATAAAATTTTTCCAACCCCTCTATACCACTTCCTGCCTCAATTATTTCATGATTTTCCTTTTCTAATACTCTTTTCAAAATCCTTCTTGCAAGACTTGAATCATCAATAAGAAGAATTTTCATTATTGCTTCCCCCCATAACAAAATTTATTATCTCTTCCGCCATATTATAAAGAGGAATACTTTTATCACTTAATCCTCTCTCTTCGACAGCTCTTGGCATGCCGTAAATTATACATGTTTCCTCAGATTCGGTAAATACAATTCCCCCTTTTGATTTTATTACTTCTACCCCTAAGAGTCCATCATTTCCCATCCCTGTCATTATAATACCAAGAGTTCTACTACCAAATATTTCTCCTGCAGATTTAAACAAAACATCTGCTGAAGGTCTATGAAGAGTATCTAAAGGTTTTAAATCCAGTCTCACCAAAACCTTATCATCCATTTTTTCAAAGAACATATGTTTGCCTGCAGGTGCAATATACACCTTTCCTCCCTGTAAGATATCACCATCTTCCGCTTCTTTGACCTCTAATTCAGATATTTCATTTAATTTTTCTGCAAAAATTTCTGTATATCCTATTGGCATATGAATAACAATAGCTATTGGAACTGGAAAATCCCTTGGAAATTTTGGTATTAAATACCTCAAAGCCTGTGGGCCTCCAGTAGAGATTCCAATAACCACAACATCTACTCTGGTCTTTTTAATTTCTTTTTTAATCTCTAATTTAGGTGTGGGTGAGCTGATAACTTTTTTGACTTTTTCAAGAGATATCATACTTGCATTCTTCACTTTTTCTATAAGCTCATTGGATATCTCGTAGATCTTTTCAGAGGCTAATGCAGTGGGTTTCTGTATAATATCTACTGCACCTAAATTAAGAGCCTCAATAGCTAAATCTCCTGTCTCACTCGCTATACTTACTATTACAACAGGAAGAGGCCTTCTTTTCATTTGTTCCTTTAAAAAGCCAATACCATCAAGTCTCGGCATAATAAGGTCCAAGGTTACTACATCAGGTTTTAATTCTTCCACCTTTTCAAGAGCTTCTTCTCCATCTCGTGCAGTCCCTACTACCTCAATAAAAGGACTTTTAGAGAGAATATTAGTTAATACTTTTCTTACAAAAGCAGAATCATCTACAACCAGTACTCGGATTATTCTATCTGGATTATTTTTTGACATATACAAAAGCACCTCCAATAATTTGTAAATCAAAGGAATGGGAAAATCTAAGTAAGGACTCTGATAATCCAATAAAGAGATAACCAGGATTTTCCATATTCTCTTCAAATATCCTTATAACTTTCTGTATTATGTCATCAGAAAAATATATAAAAACATTTTTACAAAAAATAATCTTTGACTTCGATAAATCCACTATCTCTTGCTTACTTACCAAATTTGCTTTTTTCCATATAACCTTTTTATGTATATCTGGTATTATTTTATACCCATTTTCTACTTTTATAAAATATTTATCAATTAAATCATTTGGAAAATTTCTAAAAGACCTTTCTTTATAAATTCCTTTTTTAGCCTTTTCTAAAGCAGAATTACTTATATCGCTTGCAAATATTTCTATTCGCATCTTATCAAACCAACCCTTTTCATTTAAAACAATAGCTATAGACAACGGTTCCTCTCCTGTAGCACATGCACTACTCCATATCTTTACATATCTTTCCCCTTTTTCATAAAGATCAGGAATAATATGTTCAGATAAAACTTTTAAATGTTCATATTCTCTGAAGAAATAGGTCTCTTGCACAGAAAGAGCATCAGCTATTTTATCCCATTCCTCTTTTCCCTCAGGGTCATATTTTAAGAAATAGTAATAATCAACAAAGTTAGTAAAATTCCTTTCTAAAGCAAGGGGAGTAAGTTTATCTGCTAAAATATCTTTCTTCGAATCATCGTAATATATTCCAATTTTATCTTTGATTAAATCTCTGAGAAGAGAAAAAGAATTTCCAGGAAAATCTAAAGTCTCTTGATAGAAAATCATATTTCCCTACCTTCTAATATATTTTTTACAATTTGTATAATTTCAGAATCCTTCTCTTCTAACAAGAAGTCCTTAAGGATTTTATATTCTTCTATTGAACCCAAATTGTGTAAAGAAAATATAGCTTGAATTTTTACATCCCTATCATCGTCTTTTAAAAATTGAGCAATATATTTTGTAACCCCTTTCCTTTTTCTCTCTAAAGCAAGAATCAAAGCTTTCTTTTCTATTTTTGTTATATTGTTACATGCTTTCAATAAATTTGGGATTTCTTCTAAAGGTATTTGAGAAAGAGTATCAATAGCCATATCTCGCTTATCAGCATATAAACTGAGAGACAATATAGCCCTATAACTTTCTAAGATACCCATTTGTAAAAAGGCCAAAAGAGCTTCTTTTATTATATCCTTATCATTTTCTGTTATAGTGCACCAAAGTATATTTTGTATCACTATAGGATTTTTCTTATTTTTTAACGCTCTTATTGCTTCTTTTTTTAAATCTTTATCTCTGGAGTTAAGAAATTGCAAAAGCAAAGGTATGGTCTCAGGATGATCTATGTTACCAAGAGCAGATATGGAATTTAATATTAAGTCTTTGTTATCAGAGTCTAAAAATTTTTGGATTAAAGGTATAGCTCTTTTATTTCCTATCTTTCCTAAGGATTCAATAATAATAGCCTTTACTAACTCTGACTCCTCTCTGTGTAATAAATCTTCAAGCAAATCAATAATATAGGGAGGATTATGGAAAACTAAGGATTTTACTGCATAATACCTTACCCAAGGAGAGGAATCTTTTAATGCTATCTCTATTAATGGTAATGCTTTTTCTTTTTCTATATATATTAAAGCTCTTGCTATCACTTCCCTTATTTTTCTTTTCTCTTTTTCTAAACCACTTTTAAGAATCTCAAAAATTCTTTCATCATCAAAAAATACTATATTCTCATATACTGCTTTCCTTATTTCTTCATTATCCTCTTCCAAAAGTTTTATTAAGTCGTCTTTATACTCTTCATATCCAAAATATCCTATTATCTTTATAGCAGATTCCTTTTCATAACAATTATTACTTACTAAGAGTTCTTTTACCCTTTCTCTCATTTCAGGATGCCCCAAAGAATTCAAGGCAGATATTATTGACTGTCTTATATAGGGATTAGGATGTCCTAATTTCTTAATTAATGGATCAAAAGCCCTTCTATCTCCTATTTTGGCCAACGCTCCTGCACAAACAATTGTAAGATTTTCGTCTTCTAATTGTTCTAATATGTAAGGTACTGCCTTTTTACTTCCTATTCTTCCTAAGGCCATAATAGCTAAGGTTTTTATCTCTATATCTTCATCCCTTAAGCTTTCTATAAGCAAATCCTCTATTTCTTTTCCATATTTAATAAGCACCTCAATAATTTCATTTCTCACGTTTGGATTTCCAATAAACTTTATTAAATATCTTTCCACAGTAGGATCCTTAAGGTAGGCAAGAATAGGTATGATGTTTTTTAGAGTTTCCTCTCTAAGTTTAAAAATAAAATCTAAAACATTTTTTAACCCTTGGGGTGTTAAATTGTCCTTTATCTCTTTAGCAATATATTCACCCTCTTCGTATATGTTCTCATATCTTCTATATATTTTTCCTAAGGCCTCTAAAATATCTTCTATATATTCAGGCGATTGATTTAAATGATTTACAAGTATTTTTACTGAATTTTTATCTCCCAATTCTCCTAAAATCTCTATTACGTGAGGTTTAAAGAGTTCATCTTCAAAATAAGGATAGATTTTCTCAATAATAGTTGGATCATTTATTTCTTTTAAGGCATTTAAAATCGCTACTCCTAAATAATAGTCTTTACTTTCAAGAAATTTCAAAAGATAAGGTACTGCTTTTTGAGATTTTTTATTCCCCAATCCTTCTATAGCTGAAAACACCACATTAGGATTACTATCTGAAAGGGCAGATATTAAAAGATCCTCTGCTTCTTCAAAATTAATATTTGAAAGTATCTGAACTGTATAGAGTCTTAAATCTGGATCTTTATCCTTCAACATTTGAGAAAGGGCATATAAAATATCTAAATCAGTAGTGGAGGATAGAATTTGAATCACACTATTCAATACACTCAAATTTCGGTATTCTTCTTTCATTCTCTTTAAAAGTTCATAAGCAAATTTTCCACTTTTTTTCTTTATCTCTTCCACCGCAATCTTTCTTACTTTCCAACTTTCATCATTAATAGCTTCTACTATTCCTTCATCTTCCCTTTGACTTAACTTCTTTAAAGCCAAAATTCTCTCCTTTTCATCAGGGCTTTTCAGTTTCTCTTTTAACTCCATTTCTTCTTCTAAAATCTGAGTAACATCCTCAATAGTTATTATCAAACCTACAACCTCTTTCTCTGTCTTTAGCGGGGCAATAGTAACTCTCTGTCTCATTTTATCAAAATACTTGGAAGGATAGGATAGTTCAATAGGTATAAGATACTTGTGAAATCTTGTAGATAGAATTCTTACCACACCATTTTGAAGTACTTCTTCAAAGATTTTAGTGATACCTCTATCTATCAAATCAGGATATATCTCAGTGATTAATTTTCCAACTATATCCTCTCTTGGAATTTTTGTTTTTTCTTCTAACCAACTATTCCAGTAAGTAATTATAAGATTTCTATCAGTAGTAAGAATACCATAATTTTCTTTATCCTCCATTTTCTCTTTCCTCCATTTTATCCATACCTTCTTGTATCTTAGAAATACTCTTTGATAGAGCCTCTAAATTACTAATATTTCTCTTATTAGCTTCTGCTATTTCTTTTATCTGTTTTGCTATTTTGGTTATATTTTCAAACACATTTTTATTGGCAATAACTTGTTCATCCATTCCTTTCTTTATACTATTAAGTTGTTTCCTTATCATCTCTATAGCCTTCACAATTTGAGATGATGCAATAGCTTGCTCAGATATTGCCTTACTTATACTATTAATTAATTTACCTAATCTTTCAGTTTCTTTCGCAATTTGATCACTGGCAATAGACTGTTCTTGCATAGCTTTTGCAGTGTTTAATGAAATTTTTCTCATTGAATCCACTGCTTGTACAATCTGGTTAGCTCCTTTTGCTTGCTCCTCTGTAGCCTTTTGTACTAAGCTTGCAAGTCTCGAGGTTGCTTGCCCTGATCTTAATATTTCCCTGGCAGCTTTTGATTGTTCCTGCATAGCTTCAGTTATTTGTTTTGTTATTCTCCTAATATTGTTTACATTTTGTACTATAGAATGGGCTGTTTTATTTTGCTCTGAGGTTGCCTTTGCAATCTCTTCTGATTGTTTAGAGGTAATATTTACGGTATTAACCATATTTTGACCTGCCACCAACTCTTCCTCACTGGCTCTTGCTATTTGAGAAATCATAAGAGTTGTCTCCTCTATTCCAGAAAGAATTCTCTTTAAAGCATTAGCTCCTTCTTCTGAAAGATTTGTGCTTTCCTCTACTACTCTTAGTCCCTCCTTAGAAGCTGACACAGCTTCTTGGGCCACTTCTTGCAAATTTCTTATAATCTTTCCAATATCAGAAGTAGCCTTTGTAGCTCTTTCTGCCAAATTTCTTATCTCCTCTGCAACCACAGCAAAACCTCTGCCTGCTTCTCCAGCTCTTGCTGCCTCTATGGAAGCATTTAAGGAAAGAAGATTAGTTCTTTCAGCTATAAGGTCTATAGTATCCACTATTTCATTAATTTCTCCTGCCCTTTTTCCCATTTCTTTAATTACCGATGATATTTGTTCCATCACATTTCTTATCTTATTGATACCTTGAATAGCTTTTTCAATTGTAATTCCCCCTTCTTTTGCCTCTCTCTCAAGTCTCTTTGAGGTTTCATCAGCTCTTTTTGTAATATCCACTACCGATCTTATAGACTTATCAAGCTGTATAGCACTTGTGGCACTATTTTGTACCGCTGAAGTTATATCTTCAGCTCTCTTTGCCACATTCTCTATAGATCTTGCCATCTCTTCTATAGCAGTTGCTATTTGTTCCACTGATGAAGATAAATTTTCAACTGAAGCTGTTACCTCTTCAATAGAGGAGGCCATCTCATTTATAGAAGAAGTTGTTATTTCTGCAGACTGCGAAAGTTCTTTTGCATTATCTGCTACTTGCTGAATTGAACGAGATATTTCCTCTATAGAGGATGCCGTCTGTGTTACTGCAGAGGCAAGAGAATCAACATCAGCCGTAACCCCTTTTATAGATTGGGACATTTCCGTGATACTTGCAGAAATCTCTTGAGATGATGTAGCCATCTCTTGGGACATCTGATTTACACTCTGGATCGAATTAGACAATTCCTCTATACTTGCTGAAATTTCCTCTACTGCAGAAGAAAAACTTTCAAGGTTTTCTTTGAGTTCCTCTATAGAAGTAGAAAGTTCATTAGTAGAAGATATGATATTTTCTGTTGAAGAAGTTATATTTTCTGATTCAATTGTTATTATCTTCAAATCTTCAGTCAATTTTTCTAATTTATCCAAATCTAACTCCTCACTTTTTCTCCTTTTCATCTTCTAAGCCTCCTTCTTTTAGAATCTCTTTAGGATTTAATATCAAAATTAATCTATCTCCAAGATTAGCAATTCCCTCCAAAAATTTTTCCGATATACCAAAAATATTTTCAAAAGATTCTTGAATCTTATCTGGTGGTATAGAGATATATTCACGAGCAGAATCTACAATAAGCCCTACCTCTTTATCTTCTATTTTAATAACAATCATTCTTGTTTTTATATCATACGGAATTCTCTCTAATCCCATTCTTGCCCTTAAATTAATTACTGGTATTACTTTTCCCCGAGAAAGGGTAACACCATCAACATAAGGTGTTGCATTAGGCACAAGGGTAATATTCTCCACCATCTCTATCTGCTGAATATACTTACTTTTTATATCGTAAAAGGTTTCACCTATTTTAAAAACCACATAAGAATTTTCTTCATCAATGATGTAAAACACTTTTTTCACTCCTTCCCTTTAGAAGTCCATCTATATTTAAAATCAGTACAACTTTTCCATCCCCAAAATCTGTTCCCCCCATAATGGCAGGATTTTTAAGTATAATAGGATCCGTAATAGGTCTTACTACTGCCTCTTTCACACTTATTACCTTATCAACTCCTATTCCAATATCTTGATTTTCCTTTGTTACAATAAGAAGATGATATTTCTCTTTCTTCTCTGTAGGAAGGTTAAAAATCTCAGAAATAAATAATACAGGAATACTTTTGGCTCTATAGGGAATCATTTTTATCCCTTTGAACCTTACAATATCCTCATTTTTTACCTCTATGATCTCCTTTATATAGGATTGAGGAATAGCATATCTTTCTTTTCCTACCTCTACCAATACTGAATCCAAAATAGCAAGAGTTAAAGGAAGTTTCAAAATAAATCTTGTGCCTTTATCTTTCTCACTACTCAAATAAAGATTACCACCCAATTCCTGGATGGTATTTTTCACTACAGACATACCTACTCCTCTTCCGCTTTCTCTATCTGCCGAATCTCGTGTGGAAAAATCTGGAGAACATATAATTTCTAACACCTTTTCATCCGAATTTAATTCATCTCTACCTCTTATCATTCCAAGCTCTAACGCCTTATCCGCTATTTTATCTCTATCTATTCCTTTACCGTCGTCTTCTACTTCAATAATCACATTATCTCCAGAAGTATAAGCTCTTAAATATATATTCCCATAAGGATCTTTACCCTTTTCCAATCTATCTTTCTCTTCCTCAATTCCATGACTTACAGCATTCCTTACAAGATGTAAAAGAGGATCTATTAATCTTTCCACGATATACTTGTCAAGTTCCGTTTCTTTTCCCAATATATGTAGATTTATTTTTTTCTTGCTTTCTCTAATAAGATCTCTTATAACAAACTGCATTCTTTCAAAAGCTTCTCCTATGGGTACTAATCTGACTTTCATAAGACTTTCTCTTAAATTTCTTAAATTCTTATCTAAAAGTCTTATGGTCTCAGAAAGTCTACTTTGCATTATTGGTGATACTACCGATTCTATTTCTTTAAAATCTTCTTGTAATCTTGACTTTGTAATTACCAATTCTCCCACAATCCTCATAAGTTCATCTAATTTGGAAAGATCCACTCTTATAAATGTGGTAGGAGAAAGGGTAGTTGGAACAGATTTTACTTTTTCCTCTAATCTTCCTTTTTCTTCTTCAGGATAATATTGAATATTCAACTCTTTAAGAAATTCTAAATTTGATTCATCATCACAAGAGAACAAAAACTCAAAATATATCTTTTTATCCTTATCCACTTGTGGTATGGCTTTAAGTAATTTGGTCTTCTCTTGAAGATTTTTTCTTAAAAATTCTACATTTATACCTTTTTCAGATAGTTCTTGAGAAGGATAAAAAACAATTTTATATACCCTTTCTTCTTTTTTCTTTTCTACCTCTTCCTTAAATTCCTTAGGAGTCTCATCATGAGTAGTGAGTACCTTTAACTTGGAAAGTGCCTCTTCTATATCAGGAATTTCTTTATTCTCCTTTTTGCACAAAATGACTTCTTCCAATAGCTTTACACCATCTCTAAGTAATAAAAGATCTTCTTCTTTAAAACTCTTTTTTCCAGTCCTCAGCAATTTAAGATAACTTTCCAATTGATGTGATAATTTTTCAGCTTGCAATATACCTACCATGGCAGAAAGACCTTTTATGGTATGAAAACTTCTAAAAAGCTCATTTATTATCTCCTCATTAATTACTTCTTTGTCTAAATAATCTTCTAAAGCAATAAGATTTTTCTTTATTGATAATAGGTGTTCATCACATTCAGCAAAATAATCTTGCAATAAAGAATCTAAAAACTCCTTATCATCTTTCATCTAATTTCACTCCTTAAACAAAAACCTCTTAACATTATCCAAAAGTTCCTGGGGATTAAAGGGTTTTACCACATACAAATTAGCTCCTTCTTTTATAGCTGTTTCCTTCATTTCTTCGTCTCCACGAGTAGTTAATATAATTACAGGAATATCTTTATATAAATCATGCTTTCTCATGAATTTCAAAACCTCAATTCCATGCATATCTGGCATATTAAGATCAAGAATCACTAAATCAATCTTTTTTAATGCAAGTTTTTCAAGAGCAAATAAACCACTTTCAGCTTCCTCAAACTGAACCTTGGGAATCTTTGATAATACAGTCATAAGCATTTTACGGATAGTCTTAGAATCATCCACTAATAATATTGTCTTCATATATTCTTTTCCCCCAATTTTTTCTATTATTTCGTCAATATGAGAAAACAGCTCTGACTTTGAAATAAAGCCATCTGCTCCTACTTCATTACTTGCCTTTCTGTATTCCTCGTTATCATATAAAGTTAAAATAATTGTTTTAGGTGGATTCTCCATTTTTTTTATTTCCTTTATAGTGGCAAAACCATCCATATCTGGCATAACTATATCCACAAAAACAAGATCAGGTTTTTTTTCTCTCACAATTCTTATTCCTTCTTGGCCTGAATTAGCAAAACCTACAACTTCAAAATTCTCTTCTTCCAAAATCTTTACTGCAGAATTTATAAAATCTTTACTATCATCAATAAGCACTACTTTATACATTTTTCTACTTCATCCTCCTTGTAAAAGGATAGAATAGATATGGATATAAATCTATAAGGATTTTCCTTAAGATTTTTTAGGGAAAGTTCTTATGGGTACATATAAATTAAATATCAGTTAATCCATGTTTAATGGCATATTTTACAAGTCCGGGTATATCATATATTCCTAACTTATCCATAATTTGAGATTCATGAGTTTCAACGGTCTTTACACTTAAGTTTAGTTTATTAGCTATTTCTTTAGTAGAATATCCCTCTGCTATTAACTTAAGAATCTCCTTTTGACGTTCTGTAAGAACCTCTAATGGGTTTTCAAGGAGATCCAAATAATCCTTTACTAACATTTGAGCTATCTTAGGACTAATGTATATATTACCTTCATATACTGATTTAATTGCGAATTCCAATTCAATGAAGGAGGAATCTTTTAATATATAACCTTTAGCCCCATATCTAAAGGCTTCTCTTACATATTCTTTAGAAAAATGCATAGATAAAATAATTATCTTGGTTTCAGGTGAAATTTCTTTAATCTTCTCACAAAATCTTATTCCAGAAACCTTTGGCATTGAAATATCAAGTATTAAAACATCTGGTTTAAGATCGGATGTTTTTAATAACGTTTCTTCTCCATCTCCTGTCTCTGCAATTACCTCTATGCCCTCAACATCCTTTAAAAGAGATTTAATCCCTTCTCTTACCAAAGTATGGTCATCAGCAATTATAATTTTTATACTCATATATTTCTCTCTAAAGGAATATTAATTTTTATTTCTGTACCCTTTTGGATTTCACTTTTAATCTCAATTCTTCCGTTAAGTAGTTCAACCCTTTCCTTTATACCAAGAAGCCCTAAAGCCCTTCCTTTACTAATATCCTTAAAAACCTGTTTTATATCAAATCCTTTTCCATTATCTTTAATAAATATCTCAATTTCATCATCTTCTTGTATTACTCTTAATAAAACCTCTGTAGCTTCAGCATGTCTCACAACATTAGTTAGACCTTCTTGAATTATTCTGAAGATAGTTATAGAAAAATCTTTAGGAATATCCTTTTGTTCAAGTTTCAAGGAGAGTTCTATATTTAGATTACTTTTTTCCTTAATTTTATCTACAAGCCATTTTATAGCCGAAATTAGTCCTAAATCATCAATAAGGGAAGGTCTTAAGTTTAAAGAAATATCTCTTACCTCTTCTATAGCTCTATTTATTAAATTTATATTTTCTTCTATTTGCCCTTCAAAATCTTTACCTATTTTCCTCTTTAGTAATTCCAGGTTAATCTTTATAGCAGTAAGTATTTGCCCTATTTCATCATGTAACTCTCTTGCAATCTTTTTTCTCTCTTCTTCTTGAGCCTTTATTAAATATCTGCTAAGATTTACCCAATCACTACTGTCCTTTGAGTTTTCAAAAGATTTTTCTTTTTCAGAAGATATAATCTTCACCCCTTAATTATTTAACTTCTTAAAAATTTATATAATAAATTATAACTAATTTCAACTAAGTATCATTATCAGAAATAATCACTATAACTATATCATTCACATTTGTATGCGTAGGTCCAACTTTGATTAAATCACCCAACTTATCGAAAAAATGATATGAATCATTATTTAGAAGATATAATACTGGATCTAATCCTAATTCTCGTGCCCTTTTAAGAGTAGTAGTATCGGCATATGCTCCAGCTGCATCACAAGGACCATCTCTTCCATCTGTGGCAAAAGCCATCATATAAACCTTCTCTAAATCATCTATTTCAATAGCAAAAGATAAAGCAAGTTCTTGATTCCTACCCCCTAAGCCACTGCCCTTTATAGTAACTGTTGTTTCACCCCCAAAAATAAGAGCACATGGTGAAGAAATAGGATTTCCTGAATATTTTATCTCTCTAACTATACCTGCAATTACCTTAGCTACTTCTCTCGCCTCACCCTCTAAAAAACCTGAAACAAGAATAGTATTGAAACCTAATTCCTTTAACCTCTGCATCACTTTCTCTAAATAATCCCTATTAGAAAGGATAATCAAAGCATAATGCCTACTGTCGATAGATTTTGGAGTCTCTGGAATATCTCCTGCCATTCCCTTCTTTATAAGCTCTTTAACCCTATCTGGTATCTTTTCCCATAAATCATATTTAATAAAAATATTGTAAACATCTTGATATGTGGTAGGATCAGGAACAGTAGGACCAGAAGCAATACTATCCAATGGATTTCCAAGAACATCAGATATTATTAAAGTAACAATTGTTCCTTTACATATATCAGCAAGTTGTCCACCTTTTATCTTGCTTAAATGCTTTCTGACAGCATTTATCTCTTGTATTCTGGCAGAACATGATAACAAAAGTTTAGTGGTCTCTATCTTATCCTCAAGCAATATCCCATCTCTTGGTAATGGAAGAAGAGCTGATCCTCCACCCGATAATAAGAATACTAATATATCCCCTTCCTCCATACTTTTTACAAAATCATAAATTTTCTCGGCAGCTTTAACCCCATTCTCATCGGGTATAGGATGAGAGGAATGTATAACCTCAATATTTCCCTCAAAAGATCCCTCATATCCATAAGGTACTACTACATATCCTTTATTTATCAGATCTCCTAAGATTTCTATAATCCCCTCGGTCATTGTAAAAGATGCTTTACCAACGGCAAGAAGATATACTTTGCTTTTTATTTCAAACTTTCTCTCCTTTACCTTTAACAATTTATATTCTGGATCATAGGAAACATATTTTTTAATTGCATCTTTTGGATTCAAACTTCTTATAGTATCTATAATGATATTTTGTAATAAATTTTTCACATTCTTTTATTTCATGACCTCCCTTTTTCTCAAAAAGATTAATATAATAATATTTACTGCTAAAACTATTATAAATACTGCAAGATATAGAATCGAAGGTCGGAATTCAAAAATAGATATAAATCTTTCTTTTCTTTCCACAAGATTAAAAGATGATGTATTTCCAAGTTTTGTCATTATGAAAACTTGTCCATAAATCTTTCCTATATTCCTTATATCATCTAAAAAATTATTAAACTTAATAAGAGAACTTTCGTCATTGTATAAGATAACATATAGTTTCCCATTTCCTCCAAGAGGAGAATAATCAGATTGCATAACTATATCTGTTGTAAAACCATCGAAGAATATACCTAAATCTTTTTTAAATATAAATTTATTACCTTCTGGTTTTACCCATAGATTTTTCTCAATTTTCCTTAATCTATCATCATAGAAACTACCTATAAAGAAGATATCCTTATCCTTCATTTCCTCTTTCAATTCATTCCCTAAAATTACTTTAAAGTTATAAATATTACCTGTGTTTTGCGAAATCTTTCCTATCAATGTAGCCATTAAAGATATTTCGTAAGGAGTTGGATTTTGAGGAAACCATATATAGATATCCTGGTAATTTCCACTCCATATGTTCCTCAAATTAGGATATTCTTCCGCATAACCTTTATTTAAGTAAATAACAGAATCACCATCTATCTTTGTCCATGCAATCTCATCATACCTTTTATCACAATCCCCATCTTTCAATGCATGATAAACTTTTATTTCAATATTCCATTCCTTTTCTTTCAAAAGATCCTTAGGAAAATATGCTTTTAATCTTCCACTTTCTATATTCCCACCATATAACCTTTCTGCTTTTACAGGAATCCCGTTAATATACAGAGTTATACCTGATTTCTCGGGATCTAATACAGGAGAATGGGAAAATTTTAGCTCTATATAAGAACCTGTCTGTATTGATTGATAACCTATAGGTAATTTTAAGGAGAAAGAAAAACTTTGATGATGGGCTCCTGAAATTACCACATTACTATAACTAAGATCCTTTAAAGTCAAAACCTTCTTACTTTCAATTTCTCTTTCAGATAAAGAAGGCTCCGAGGTTATGATAACAGGATTTGTCTCTGTTAATTTTACCTGCTCAGGATTCAATAGATATTTTATAGACTTTTCAATACCCTTTCCTTTACCAGAAATATATATTTGCAAATTATCATTGTATTTAGCTAAATATAATAAACCTGAATCCTCATCTATGTTAGTAAAACTTTTATCATTAAAAATTCTCCATCTTTCTAAACTTCCAATTAATATTTGATTTTCTCCTTTTTTAACATAAGGATCATCCAAAAACACCCTAAAAGAAAGCCTTTTATATCTCTCCTTTATCGAAAGATTATTTACAAGCTTAAAGAGAATATCTAAATTTTGATTTGATACCTCATTTAAATAGATATTGGAATTAATCACTTTTAGAGATAATAAATCCATAAAGGGATAAGGGAAATAAGAAATTTTATAAGGCTTATCTGATGTTTCAAGATGTAAAATAGAAGTATTGTTAATGATGAACCAATTAGCATCATTATCCAAATCCTTACAAGGTCCCTCAATATTTCTTTGTCTTGTAGAAATTGTTAATTCATTGAAGCCGTGCTTTAATCTCCTTACAGGAATCTTAACAGTAAGTTTCACATAGTTTCCTTCTTTTTTTACAATAGAACTACTGGATATAGGATATCCATTTATTAAAATGGTAAAAAAAGACTCATTAGACTTTATGGTCTCTGAATAAAAGTAATTTAGATTTAAATAACACTTGTCCAATATATTTACACCTTCCGGAATATAAAACCAAAAAGAGTACCTATTTAAAGGTAAATTAAGAAGAACATCTTGAGAGGTTATAGGTAAATTGTACACTTTTATATTATCATAGCCAAAAACAGGAACCATCATTAATATTATGAGAAAAAGAAACAAACATCTCCTCATTATTCTGAACTCCTTTCTGTTTTATACCATTTCACAGTTTTACCTGTTATTCTATCTTTAAGAGTAAAATAGATTGCCCTGATAACAACAAAAAGCCATAATTGACAGTATGTAAAATACATAAGACATATAAGTAGAAGATTTTTTAAATTACCTTCTCCCCTTTCCAAGCTCAAAGATATAAAAGTCTCAGTTATAAAAAGTAAATATGCTAATATCCATATAGTAAATAGAGGCCCTCCCAAATGAAGTTTTATAACTTTTAAAAGCCCCAACCCAAAAATAATATCTGATATTAAAATGGCAGAAAAAGCCACAAGATAGATGTAAGAGAAATAAATAATATCAAAAGCAATTTTGCTTCTTAAACTAAATATATTCTTCAAATACTGAGCAATAACAGAAATATTACCTCTTGCCCATCTTGTTCTTTGTTTTATCCAAATCTTTAATCTTTCTGGCTCTTGCTCCCAAGTTACTGCTTGTGGTATCCATTTTATTCTATATCCCTCCTTATATATCCTTATAGTAAGCTCTGTGTCCTCAGTAAGGGAATGAATATTCCATCCTCCAATTTTTTCCAAAAGATCTTTCCTAATTATAAAATTGGTACCAGGAATAGTAGTAAGACCTAAAAAATAGTTTCTTGAAGCTTGAATAAGCCACTGGAAACTAAGTGTTTCTATATTTATAAACCTTGTAAGAAGATTTTTATCTTTATTTCTCGTTCTAAACTTTCCTACCACTGCTCCAAGATTATCATCCTTAATTATAAATCTCACTAAATTATAAATTGCTTTTCTTTCTGGAGTATTATCAGCATCATAAACCAATATATAATCTCCCTTCGCTATCTTTAATCCTTGATTTAGAGCATTTGATTTACCCTTAGCTCCTAAGGGGGGCTTAATCTCAAGTACTTTAAGATTTGGATATAACTTTTGTTTCTCTTTTAATACTTCTCCTGTCCCATCAGTAGAATTATCATTAATCACTATGATTTCAAATTTATCACGAGGATAATAAGCCCTCGCTATAGCATCTACTGTATTGCCTATAACCTTTTCCTCATTATGAGCAGGCACCAAAACAGAGATAAAAGGATACTCTTTTATCTCTTCATCTTCTTCAAAGTCTAAACTTATAAGAAAATAGCGATATCCAAAATAGGTTAGCAAGATATGATATAAAAGAACAGACCAAGTCATTACCATGGATATTACAAAAGCATAATCCCAGAAAGTCAGAACTTTCACTGCCTTTTTCCCCTCTCATATAATCTGATTCTGGAAAACACAAGATAAAGAATAATAACAATAAAACTTGTTACTACGAATATCAATATAATTCTTAAATATTCAACAAATTTTTCAAAAAACCTTTCTAATCTACTTTTTGAATACGGCAATACATTGCTTACAACAACTTTTTTCCCATTTTTATTCATTATTATTAAATTATTATTCTCCACATGATATGGCTCTTTTAAAAGATCAAGAAAATCATAACCCAAATCTTTCAAACCCAGTATAAGCCTTTCTATGTCTTCCCTATCTAAATATATAGGTATAGAAATTCCTAATATGGCATCCCTCAAAGCCAAAAAATCTTTTGCTTTTCTTAAAATTAAATTCACATTCTTTGGATCCTTTGGATTATAAAAGCCTGCATTTATTGGATAGATAAGTGTATACAATCTTTTTGTAAAGACCAGATCATCACCGAGAAGGATCCTAAAGAATTTTGCAGCATCAATATATCTCTCTTTATAAGGTACACCGTAAAATTTAAAAGCAATGGGATGTATTCCATAACTTGCCAAAAGATTTAAATCACTATTTATCTTTGAATCGTAGTTTTTCTCATAATAACTTCCCTGTATTATACCAATATTACTATTTTCTATTTCCAATAATACCTTACTAAGCTTTTCATTATCACTAAGATAATATAATTTTCCATCCTTTTTTACTGTGGGATACACCACTATAGAATAAGGAATCTGATGACAACAGACCGTTTGAAGTTTTCCTTGAAGGAGAGATGCATCAGTAAAAGGATTTATTTCATCAATAATTATAAGAGCTTTTTTAAAAGAAGGATACTTAATTCCTAAAATATCATGTAAAAGATCTAAAAAAACTATTCCAGTACTATCTCTAAAATCTAATCTCCCAAAATAATAAAGATTGTCCACTCGAAATACATAAGGAAAATTATTTAAATCATCAGATACATAAGACAATACATTGGCTTTTTTAGGAAGAACTATATGAATAAAAGTTTGAGGATCAAAAGAAAGTTTATAACCCTTATAACTTAACTCTATAAAGCCGTATCTTTTTCCTACATCCTTGAATTCACTACATCCTATATATTTTGCAAACTGATCTATATTTTCCTCAATCCAAACAATCTTTTTACTCTTTGAAATCTCTTTTAAAAAATCCCTTTTTAAGAGCTTCTCTTGAAACCCCAAATATATAACAAGATCATATTGGGTTACATCAGGTAAAAGCTCTTCACTATTTACAGATCCTACATATACTCCATAGTGGGACAAATATTCTTCCAACTGATTCCCAATTGGATAGTCTTCTCCTATTCTTGAAAAACTGTCATAGATTACTAATACTCTCTTAGTCTCCTCTGCAAAGGAGAGGGTTAAAATAATTAAGATAAGAAAGATAAGAATTATCTTAAACTTATACATCATATTTACTACTATCTTTTGCTCTTTCCCAAATAATCAGTGTATCTTCACCTTCCTGGAATTCTGCCTCACCAATTTTAATTTTTAATGATATAACCCTTCTTTTTCCTCCTATTTCAACAATGATCTTATCCAAAGCTCTATGAAGTTTCTCCTTTACTATTTTTACGGAATTGATATCAGTATCTGGCAATATGATGCCCAAAACTCCATCTTCTATTCTTCCTTTTATGTCTGTAGTCCTTGTATTCTTTAAGATTTCATTTGCAATTACCCTTAAGATACTCTTATATCCATCCTCTCCATATATATTCTTCAATTCCTTCCAATCCACAATATTAATGTAAAGTATAGAAAAAGTCTCCTTATACCTTTGTGCCCTCTTAATCTCTTCTTCTAATCTCTGAAAAAACCCAAAAGGATTATAAAATCCAGTAACATCATCTAATAAAACCAATTTTTCCCTTTCCTCAAATTCTCTAAGCCTTTCCTTCAAAACCCTAAATTCCCTCTCCAAACTTCCCGAAAGAAAAGCTCCTACAGGAAACGAAACTAACCAAAAAGCATATTCCAATTTAAACTCAGAAATAGTATTCAATACTATAATGGAATATAAGAGATAGGATCCGTACCCAAAAACTAAAAATAAAGAAGTAATTAAGCCAGCTACTATCCTAAGATTATAGGCTATCAACATATTCAAAATAAGAGCAGAAAACAATAAGTAATTAATAAAATTTACATTATAGCTAGTACTAAATATTACTATTAGAATTAAAAGCCAAAAAATTAACAAAAGGCTAAAAATAAGATTATCTTTCATAAAATTCCTTTCCATCTACTCCTCCATATAACTTAATGTCAATAATACTTCTAATTGATCAAAAGCATAATAGACCTTCCCTAAAAAATCTCCGTAACCCGAAGAAGATCTACCACTAAATTTTTCAACAAAATTTAATATCCTCTTAGCCCCTATTCTATCATTACAAAAAATAAATAACCTTGCTAAAATAGCATATATTGCTACATTCTCTTCATCTTTTAGCACTTTATGATCCATATAGAATGTATTTAATTTGTTATAGTTATTTATTTCATTTTTTACAAACTCTAAAAAGCCTTTTATTTTATTCGTATCATCAAAATTTATAGCAGTAATTACCTGTTCCAACATATTTAGAGGATAATAGGTCTTATAGGAGAAAGTAAAGAAGTCAAATTCCTTAGGGAAAAAGGGACTATTTATGGATACGGAGTTTTCAAGGATCTTTTTTGATGTAATGTAGTATTTATTAAAGGAGGGCAATATTTCAGCTATCTTTTTCAATTTCCTAAGATCTAAATAGAATAGAGAAATTTTATTAGCTTTTTCTTTCATATTTCCATCATAATAATCTACAAAAAATTCTCCTGATGAATTAAATTTCAATATTCCATCTGCTACTTTTTCTCCCATTTCCATATACTTTTTATCCTTAAAAGTATCATAAGCACATAAAAGAGCATACAAGATCCTTATAGAGTCTATTAAAGCAGTACTATTATCAGGTCTCAAGTTTAACCTATTTATCCTCCAATATAGATATCCTTCTTTACTATAAAAATATTTATCTACTATTGAAAGAAGAATATCAAAAAGATTTTTGTCTCCCCTTAATAAAGCATATTCCATTAATTCCCCATAGGATTCCAGAAGGGAATATTCCAAAGGCTTTCCATTTTCTATTTTTGATATGATAAATCCCCTGTTATCAATAAAATCTCTTCTAATAAAACTTAATAGTTCTTTCTCTTTATATGATACACTCCTTTCCATAGCTTTAAGTTCATTTTTTAATTTAAATCCATAATAATAATCTTTTATTTGAAAGATAATAATAATCAATATAATAGAAAACAGGAGAATTAAGAATAAATTTCTTATTTTATTTACCCCATAATTTTAAATACTAAAGGATAATCTAATTTATCATAATCTGGAATATGTATTCTAAGACCCTTCTCATCTCTTTCAAATCCAATTTCTCCTATTCCCAAAATCTCTACCTTCTTAACTTCTTTATTATATAAAGTTAGATTTGTACTAAGAGACTTTATTAAGGCTTCTCCTTTTGTAGGCTTTTCCATTAAAATAGCATAAAGATCATCTCCCTTTGTAGTAAATCTAAAATCTTCTCCTGTATAACTTATTTCCTTTTCACTAAAAGGCCCATGAGCTTCTTTTGTAGGACCTTCACCATAAATTTTCCATGGTCTTGTACCATAAATAGCAGGACCATTTTTAAGAAGCCAATTACCTATCTCTAAAAGAATATCACGAGCAATATCAGGTATAGTTCCATCAGCTTTAGGACCTACATTTAAAAGAAAATTCCCATTTTTACTTACAATATCTATAAGTTCCCAAATAAGTTCTTTAGCTGATTTATAGATATCATTTTCTATATATCCCCAAGAAAGACGAGAGATGGAGGTATCTGTCTGCCAATATATGGGATCAATATCTCCAAGCTTTCCTCTTTCTATATCCCATACTGCACATTCTCTCGGTACCGCATAATTTTTATAATTTATTACTACTCCTCTTCCCCATTGATAGGCTCTATTGTAATAATAGGCAAAAAATTTCTTTAGATAAGGTTCAAAAGCAGGTTGCTCTATCCACCAATCAAAATAAATAAGCTGAGGCTGATATTTGTCCACAATCTCAAAAAGCCTTAAAAGCCAATCCTCTAAAAATTCTTCTGTAGGTTGCATACTTTCAGGCTGGGCAGGTCCATATAGGTCAAAATAATTCCTATCTCTTACATCAGAGTCAAATTTCATTCCCTCATGTAAAAACCACCAATGTTCTGCCCTATGATAGGAAACTCCAAAGGTAAGATAATTTTCTCTCACTGCTTTAGCAAGTTCTCCAATAATATCTCTTTGAGGTCCCATTTTACTGGCACACCATCGGGTATAGCTACAATCATACATAGCAAAACCATCGTGATGTTCTGCAACAGGTACTACATACTTAGCACCTGCCTTTTTAAAAAGATCTGCCCATTCATATGGGTCAAACTTCTCTGCCTTAAAAAGAGGAATAAAATCTTTATATCCAAACTTTTTATGGTCTCCATAAGTTTTCAAGTGATGTTCATATTCTTTTGTACCCTTTATGTACATGTTTCTTGGATACCATTCATTACCAAAGGCAGGCACTGCATAGACACCAAAATGTATAAATATCCCAAATTTAGCATCCTTATACCAATCCGGAATCCTATAATTTTTCAAGGATTCCCAAGTAGGCTCAAAAGGTCCTTCTGGCATTTTATACCTCATAGGTTGACCTCCTTAATAATTTATTTAAATAATCTCTTTCACTGCTTTTTCAATTCTTCTAAGGCCTTCTTCAAGAATACTACGGGGACAAGCAAAGTTAAGACGGGCAAACCCTTCCCCTGATTTACCAAAGATATAGCCATCATCAAGACCAACCTTCGCATTTTTTCGGAGGAATTCGCTTAAGGTATACTTATCCATACCAAGTTCTCTAAAATCAAGCCATGCAAGGTATGTACCTTCAGGTTTTATAACTTTGACCTTTGGAATTCTCTTCTCCACGTAATCCATAAGAAACTTGAGATTTCCTTCAAGATATTCAAGAAGCTGTGAAAGCCAATCATCACCATAACGAAATGCAGCTTCTGTTGCTACAAGTCCAAAAGGATTTGGATTTGATAAAAGTTTACCTTTTGCTTCAATAAATCTCCTACGGAGTTTTTTGTTTGGAATAATTATGATAGAGGTTTCTAATCCTGCAATATTAAAAGTCTTACTTCCTGAAATAAGGGTAATAGAGTTATCTGCAAACTCTTCTGATATGGATGCAAAAGGAATATGTCTATGACCTGTATAAACAATTTCACAATGAATTTCATCAGAAATGACAACAACTTCATTTTTAATTAAAATCTCGCCAATCTTTGTTAACTCCTCTTTTGTGTAAACTCGTCCCACAGGATTGTGTGGATTACATAAAATCATTGCCTTAATACGATTTGAGCCTGTAAATATCCCATCCTTGCCTAAAAATTTATCCTCAAGATAATCAAAATCAATTTCATAATGATAGTTTACAAGTTTTAAATCATTACTTACAATATGAGCCCCATTATCCCTTATTGCACTGAAAAATGGATAATATACTGGTTCTTGTACAAGTACACTATCCCCAATAGAGGTAATTGCTTTTATTGTTATATATAAAGCAGAAACCGTACCAGGCGTAAAAATAAGCCACTCAGGTTTAACATCCCAGTTAAACTTTGACTTAATTCTTTCAATCACTGCATCTATAAGAGATTCAGGAATAGTAGTATATCCATAAATTGCATGTTCAGCCCTTTTCAAAATTGCTTCGTATATAGGCCTCGCAACTTCAAAATCCATATCTGCAATCCACATGGGAAGAACATCTTTATCCCCAAATATATCATGAACAGCATCCCACTTTAATGAGGCTGTATTTCGTCTATTTATAACTTTATCAAAGTTATATTTCATAACTGCCTCCGACAAAATTTATTTTACAACATTATAAAGCATAATGTACTAAAAAACATACTTAACCATTGGTATTGTCTCATTAGTTGTACAAATCTTTGAGAGGTATTTTAAATTTATTTCACAAGGAGGTCAAAAAGCTACTTAAACACCTTTTGGAAAACCTCATGCTTGGAAAGCAATATTAACTTTTTGAATTATCCGAAGGAGATAAGACAATTTATATACACAACAGATCAACTTTGAGAGGCTATTATACTTGATTTTTTAAGATGGGAGATTAAACTCAAAGAGATTAAGGGACTTAAGGGAGTGTAAAATGGATACTATACCCTTTAAATAAAATTTTACATAATAAAAGAGATGCTACGAAACCATTTATTAATATTTCAATTCAGAATCTACAATTTTTTCAAACTTTCTTCAATTTTCAAACTTTCTTCTATTATGATAATATCTATTATAGATAATACTTTCTGAAAAAAGGAGAAAATTTTAATGTTAAAAGATGTAATAATATTCATAATAAGCTTATTCTTTCTAATAAAAGGATCCGATAAATTTACTGAATATTTAAAAATAATAGGGATAAAACTAAGAGTAAAAGATTTCGTTATTAGCCTTATACTAGCAAGTATTGCCACAACACTTCCTGAAATCATAGTATCCATAATCTCCTCATTAAAGGGAAATAGTAATTTAGCCCTTGGTAATGCCTTAGGAAGTGTTATTGTTAATACCGCCTTAATTCTTGGTATATGTTCTCTCATATCTCCCATGAAAGTGGATGATTTAGCGTGGAAAAATTCATTTTTTTTATTATTTATTAATTTCCTCTTATTTTTATTAATGTTTGATATGAAAATATCAAGATTTGAAGGCTTTATTTTATTAATCCTGTATGCTATATTTATCTATATAATTTATAGGGTTAAAGGAGACAACAAGTCTGAAAATTACCAAGACCAAAACTCAGCAATAAAAATTTTTATACTTATGATACTTAGTATAGGAGTAGTTATTGTTAGTTCAAGATTTTTAGTAGAGAGTAGTATAAATATTGCTCGCTTTCTCAATATTTCAGAACTTATAATAGGCCTTACATTAGTAGCATTAGGTACTTCTCTTCCAGAACTTGCTAATTCTGTTATTTCAACAATAAAAAAAGTGCCAGATATAGGAGTTGGAAATATAATAGGTGCAAGTATACTAAATGTATTAGTGGTGATAGGAATAGCATCTATAATAAATCCCATAAAAGTTGATCAAAAATTTATCACTTATATAATGCCAGTAATACTAATCACCTTACTTGCATTGAGTATATCTCTTAAAAGGGATAACATTATAGGAAAGAAAACAGGGCTTATCCTTCTTTCTTTATATTTCATTTCTATAATACTAAATTTTATTTTTTAAAATTAGGAATAATTACAAAATTTTTATGTCTAACATATTATGGGAAGAATCTAATCCATAAAAAGGGAGGTAGAGAAGATATGAACAAGAATCTTCCAAAATGGTTTCCTTACGTAATTGTGGTGATTATCATGGTAATAATTATAGGAGTGATTATCTCAACCACAGGGAAAAAGGCTCCTGAGCAAGGATCCACTCCTGAGACCCCTGCTGTTACTTCTCCTGTGGAGACTGTAAAGGAAAAAACACCAGATGAAGAGGCGTATGAAAAGGCAAGAGAATTATATTATGATGCTAAATATAAAGAAGCTATTGAAGCATATAGAAAGTTTATAAAAGACTTTCCTGACAGTGAATACGCAGACGATGCCCAATATGAAATTGCATTAAGCTATGAATTCCTTGAAGATTACAAAAAGGCTATAGAAGAGTATGAAAAATTAATTAAAAATTATCCTAATAGTGAATATGTGGAATCTGCAAAATCATCAATAGATTATTTAAAGGATTATTTGAAACAATAAAAAAATAAAGCCCCCTATTCTATTTAGGGGGCTTTTCTCTAAAACCTAATCTTTATTTCTTTTATACCTTTATTTGGCTTAATTAATATACCTTTATCTGTCTTTTCTAAACTACCGCCTTCTACCTTTTCTATCTCATATGTATTAAATAAAAGTACAGAAAACATCTTTCCAGAATCCTTTTCTACATTTATTACTATCTCATCTTTATCTTTTAACAAATTCACCTTTAATTCTACTTCTCTTTGCTGATTATATATTTCACAGACTGATACTTTCCCATCTTGAGGTTCAAAAACATACAAAGTCACACCATCTGCATAGTCATAATCAGTTCTTTCCTTATTATTCCCAATAGCAATTATGCTTCCAGGTCTTGCCATAAGAGGTAAAGAGAAATAATCATACTTTTCTTTGTACCACTTACCCCCTTCTTTTCTCTCTCCTGTTATAAGATTTGTCCATATACCTACATTAGGAAGATAATATTCCACTTCTCCCGTTTCTGAAAATATGGGAGCTACAAGTAAAGAATCTCCAAGCATATATTGTCTATCTAAGAAATGACAAGTAGGATCTTCTTCAAATTCAAGAAGCATAGCTCTCATCATTGGAATTCCTTTATTTACTGCTTCTACCGCCTTTGCAAAAAGATAAGGCATTAATTGGCATTTTAAATTTACAAAAAATCTCAATACATCTACAGCTTCTTCGTCATATAACCATGGAACCTTATAATCATGATTTCCATGAAGTCTTGAATGGGAAGAAAGAAGTCCAAATGCTACCCATCTCTTATAAAGATCAGGAGTAGCAGAACTATCAAATCCTGCAATATCATGACTCCAAAAGGCAAATCCACAAAGACCTAAGGAAAGTCCTCCTCTTAATGTCTCTGCCATGGACTCATAAGTAGATAAACAATCTCCCCCCCAATGTACTGGAAATTTCTGACTTCCTGCAGTAGCTGATCTGGCAAACACTATAGCATTTTCCTCTCCAAGCTCCTCCTTTAATGCTTCAAAAACAGTTTTGTTATATAGATAGGTATAAAAATTATGCATCTTTTCAGGATCTGATCCATCATAATAAACCACATCTGTAGGTATCCTTTCTCCAAAATCTGTCTTAAAAACATCAACACCCATTCTAATAAGCTCTTTTAACTTATTAGCATACCATTTTCTTGCAGATGGATTTGTAAAGTCCACAATTCCCATGCCCGGTTGCCATTCATCAGTTTGCCATACATCACCGTGAGGCTTCTTTAAGAGATAACCCTTCTCTTTTCCTTCCTCAAAGAGTTTTGATCTTTGAGCTATATAGGGATTAATCCATACACATATTTTCAAGCCTCTATCTTTTAACCTTTTCAACATATCTTCGGGATTAGGAAACACTCTTTGATCCCATTCAAAATCAACCCAATGATATTCTTTCATCCAAAAACAATCAAAATGGAAAACATGTAAAGGTATATTTCTCTCCTTCATTCCATCAATAAAACTTGTTACCGTTTTTTCATCGTAATTGGTTGTGAAAGACGTGGTAAGCCAAAGTCCAAAAGACCAAGAAGGAGGAAGAGCAGGCCTTCCTGTAAGAAGGGTATAATTTTCAATTACTTCCTTTAAATTTTCTCCTGCAACTATAAAGTAATTTATCTTTTCACCCTTTACACTAAATTGCACCCTTTCAACATTCTCTGTAGCTATCTCAAAAGAAACCCTCTCTGGATGATTTACAAAAACTCCATAATCTCTATTTGTTATATAAAAAGGTATATTTTTATATGTTTGATCTGAAATAGTTCCTGCATCAGCATTCCACATATCCACCTGTTGCCCATTTTTTATAAAAGGACTAAATCTTTCTCCAAGGCCATATACCAATTCCCCTACAGAAAGATCTAATTGCTCTACCATATAAGGAGTCTTGTTTTCATCAATAGCATAAGCCATATGCTTGAATCCAGAAGACGTCAATTTCTTATCTTTCCAGAAGAAGGTATATTTAAACACTCCTTTTTTATTAATTTCCACCCTAAGATTTCCAGACTTTAATATGATCACATCCTCTTTATCTAATATCTCAGGTTTAAAATTTTTATCTTTATTTAACTCGAAAGATGGTCCTTTCTCTACCACCCCTTTAAAATGGTACGATATCACCTCTATAACATTAGGAAATGGAGCTGAAAAATGAATTTCTAAAAGAGGACCAAATAGAGTTTCTCCCCTATTTCTAACAAAGGTATAAGGTGCATATACTATAACTTCTTTTTCCTTAACTTCGTAATCCCAAACCATGAAAGGATAATGTATTCTTATACCTTCTCTAATACGCCAATGCCCATCAGTAAATCTCATAAAATCATCCTCCTCACTCAAATTTCAACCAATTTATTTTTACTTCCTTTTCTCCTCTTATATACATATCTTGTTTACCTAAAATATTCTCATCTAAAACAAAAACAATTTCTTCCCATTCATTAAAAGTATCTATTACATCAAAAGAAAATTCTTTATCAATTTTGCTAAAATATAAAAACATTTTGGAATTTTTGGTAGTAGATATTTCCATCCTTATCCTTTGAGAGGGTCTATAAAAATTTAAATCCTGAAATAGTATCCATGAATCTTCTTTAGGAAAGATTACATAAGTTTCTTCCCAATTTCTTTTTGTATTGAAAACTAAATTGTATCCATCATCAAAATTAAAAGCTTTTATTCTCTCAAAAGGATCTCTATCTTCAATTTCCTCTCCCCCCACATAAATTCTTCCTCTTAATCTTATATCCTCTGATGAAGCACCAACTAAAATCTCGTATTCTCCTTTCTCAACTAAATACTTCTCTTTTCTCACATCCCATATAAAAAGCTCCGAAACAGGTACTGTAAATTCAACCTTAACCTTTTCTCCCTTTGGAATAAATATCCTTTGAAAACCTTTTAACTGAAGCTTTGGCCTTTTTATCTTTGAATTAATAGCTCTAACATAAACTTGTGGTACCTCATCAGAATCCATATCTCCGACATTTCTAATCTCAAAACTAAGCCTTATTTCATCTTTTATTCCATAATTTTTAGAATTTAAAAATAAATTACTATATTCAAATTCAGTATAAGAAAGTCCATGTCCAAAAGGAAAGAGGGGTTCTTTATCAAAATACATATAGGTTCTCTTTCCCCTTATTACATCATAATCTATCATGGGAGGTATATCATTTACAGATTTATACCATGTAATACATAATCTTCCTGCCGGAGAATAATTTCCAATTAATACATCTGCTATAGCATTTCCCATTTCTTGTCCCCCATGGGAAGACCATAAAATGGCTGGTATATGCTCCTTTGCCCAGTTAATAGCGTAAGGATAACTACTAATTATTAAAAGCACTGTGTTAGGATTTACTTTATAAATCTCTCTAACAAGTTTCTCTTGGTGATCTGGTAAAACAATGTCTACTCTATCTTCTCCTTCTCTTCCATTTACTAAAGGATTATTTCCTACACATAATACTACTAAATCGGATTCTTTTGCTATATTGCAAGATTTTTCTATACCATCTTCTAATTTCTCAATTATAAATTTTTCCTCTGGAAGGTTTTCAAAACTATCTTTGAATTTAATCAAATTTCCATTCTCTTCATCTATATAAAGATATTTTCCATGCCAAGTCTTAATATAGAAGGTACCATCTCCTAAGGAATCTATTTGGAAAAGTTCCTTTACAAACCACCCAAATACTTCTTCTGATGCAGACAGGATAGAAAAATTAGAGTCATCACAAGTTAAGTATTTGTTATTTGCTAAAGATTGCAGGCTTTTATTGCCCCATCCCCAATCTATAAATCTAAATTTTTCCCTTGGGCCAATTTCTTCACTTATAGCCCATAAAGGACTGATCTCTGATTCTATAACTCTCAAATATTTATTATTTTTTACCGATTTTATTGCAATAATATCATAGGAATCATAATATTTTATTTCCTTATTATATAATCTGTTTACTATTCCTTGGAGAATAGAAACTTTATATGGATAAGTACCACTATACCAATCATTATAGTTTTTATTGGCTAAAGGACCTATGACCGCAATATTATTTATTTTTTCTTTATTTATAGGAAGGAATTTATTCTGATTCTTTAAAAGTACAATAGATTTAAGAGCAGATTGATATGCAAGCTGAGAATGCTCCTTATCACATATTTTGTTAGGAGAAACATAAAATTTTTTACTTATTTCTTCATCAAATTCACCAAGTCTAAATCTTACACGAAGGGTATTAAAAACAGCCCTATCAATATCCTCTTCAGTTATTAATCCCCTTTCAAGAGCTTTCCATGCTGATTCTATAACAAGATCAGGATCATCAGTAAAGGCATCAATTCCAGCTTTCAGAGCATAAGCCATTGTTTCATAATGATTATCAAAAGTTTTATGTGAGGTAACTGTTTGGCTAAAATCTGCAGCATCAGTTACTACATATCCAATTAATCCAAATTTTTCTTTTATAACCTTCTTTACTATTGGATTTACTATACAAGGTACACCATTTACAGCATTGTAAGCAGTCATTATTCCCATAGCTTTTCCCTTTTCTATAACCCTCCTAAAAACATCTAAGTAATATTCATACATATTTCTGGGATCAATATTGGCGGAAAATTTATCTCTATCCTTCTCATTATTATTAGCAAAGAAGTGCTTAGGAGTCATTGCGGTTTTAAGATATACTTCATCATCTCCTTGCATACCTTGTATATATGCACTTGCCATTTCTCCAGCAAGATAAGGATCTTCACCATAACCTTCTTCCATCCTACCCCATCTTGGATCTCTTTCCATATCTACAGTAGGAGCCCAAAGCATAAGTCCCCCAATCTTTCCCCTCATATAGTAGTAAGCTCGAGCCTCTAATGAGACCACTTCTCCTATTTTTTTCATAAGATCTCTATCAAAGGAAGATACAAGACCAATAGGTTGAGGAAACACAGTGGCTTTTCCCAACCAAGCTACACCATGAGCGGATTCCCCACCTATATGAAACTCTCTTATATCTAATCTGGGTATTGGTGCTTGTCTGGTAGGAAGCAACTTAATCTTTTCTTCAAGGGTAAGAAGAGAGAGAAGATTTTTTACTCTTTCATCAATAGGGAATAAAGGGTTCTTAAAAATATATTCATCTGCCATAAAATATTTAAAGCCTCCTTCACAAAATAATTTTAATTTAGGATTATATAATGATACATGAAAATAATAAATTGCAAGATTTTACTAATTTGAGTTAAATTCATAGTATAAATAGCTATTCACCAATTATTTTTACAAGTACTCTTTTTCTCCTCATTCCATCAAACTCACCATAAAAAACCTGCTCCCATGGACCTAAATCAAGCTTACCATCAGTAATTGCTATTACCACTTCTCTTCCCATTATGGTACGCTTTAAATGTGCATCAGCATTATTTTCACCCACATTATGGTAATATTGATTATATGGTTTTTCAGGAGCAAGCTTTTCTAACCATATTTCAAAATCTTTTAAAAGACCTGGCTCATCATCATTGATAAAAACACTTGCAGTAATATGCATAGCATTACAAAGAAGAAGCCCCTCTTTAATTCCACTCTCATCTACACATTTTTGCAAGGTATCTGTGATATTCACAAACCCCCTTCTTGTTGGAAGATTAAACCACAATTCTTTTCTATAGGTCTTCATACCTTTGATCCCTCCTTAAATTATAAAAATGTTATAATTATATTACAAATTTATAAAGGAGTATTAGGCAATGAGTAAAACCTTTAGAGATTTATCCCTTGAAGAAAAAAGAAAATATATAGAAGTCCGAAAAAGACTTGAGGAAGAAGAAAAAAAGCTATTAGACATAAGATATGAAAAGGCATTAAATTTAGCAAAAGAAATCTCTGAAATTCTTTATAAAAAATATAAAGCTAAGAAGGTATTATTAGTGGGATCTCTTAAAGATAAAGAATTATTTACAAAATGGTCTGATATAGATTTAGCTGTATCAGGAATATCTGATAAAGATTATTTTAAAGCAATATCTGAAGTTTTATCTTTAAGCACAGATTTTAAAATAGATATTATTGATTTGGATAGCTGTGAAGAAGAAATTAGACTTAGTCTTGAGAGAGAAGGTATATTACTATGAAAAAAATGTATTTATTAATTTCAAGTAGGATAAAAAACGAAATTATAGAGATAGAAGAAACAATAAAAAGAGCACAAAAAGCATGGGAATTAATTAAAGAAGAAGATTCGCTATATATAGATAGTGTAGCACTAAACCTTCATAACTTTTATAGTGGTTTAGAGAGAATTTTTAGTTTAATCGCTAAAGAGATAGATGGTAAAATTATAGAAACACCAGATTGGCACAAAGAACTTTTACTCCAAATGTCTATAGAAATTCCTTATGTAAGACCTGCAATTATTTCTAAAGAGCTCAAAGAAAAACTTGAAAACTACAGAGCTTTTAGACATGTTGTTAGAAATATATACGCCTATAAGCTAAAACCTGAAAAGATAAGAGATCTTATAACAAATCTTCCTATAATATGGGAAGAAACTAAAAAGTATCTTTTAGACTTTTGCAACTTTTTAGAGATGCAATGAATTTACCACTTTATCTATAATATTTTTTGCCTCATCTATATCATCAAAGGATACATCTTTGTGAGTCACAAATCTTAAAGTCTCTTCATCAAAACTTGTAGCAAGTAGTCCATAGTCTTTGAACCTTTTAATCAAATCAGAAGCCTTAAAACCATTTTTTATTTTTACCTTTAAAATATTGGTTTCTGGCTTTTTAATGTCAAAAATTGGTATAGTTTTGAGAAAATCATATAAATTGTAAGCCTTCCTATGATCCTCCTCTAAGCGATCTATCATATTATCTAAAGCCCAAAGACCACAAGCAGCAACAACTCCAGCCTGCCTCAAGCCCCCACCCAACCTTTGCCTATTTTTTCTTGCCCTCTCAATAAAATTTGAAGATCCCACAAGAAGAGAACCCATAGGGCAAGAAAGACCCTTGGAAAGACAAAACATCACTGAATCGGCATATTTAGCTATCTCCTTTGCAGGAACCTTTAAATAAATGGAAGCATTAAAAATTCTTGCCCCATCAAGATGAATAGGTATGTTATATTCTCTACTTAATTCATATACCTCTTTCATATAATCTAAAGGAAGTACCTTTCCTCCAGCCCTATTGTGAGTATTTTCTAAAACAATTAAAGAGGTTTTTGGAAATACCTTTCCTTGTGGTCTAATCGCTTTTCTAATCTTTTCTATAGGCATCATTCCATCTTCACCTTGAATAAGGAATGGTTGCACCCCAGCATTTCCTGCCATCCCACCTGCTTCATAATAGTACATATGGGATTCTGCCTCAAGAATAACCTCGTCTCCTCTTGATGTCCAAGAAAGAAGAGCCACCTGATTCCCCATAGTTCCTGAGACTACAAAAAGAGCGGATTCTTTACCTAAAAGCTCTGCTGCTTTTTTTTCTAATAGATTTACTGTAGGGTCCTCACCATACCCATCATCACCTACTTCAGCTAAATACATAGCCTTTCTCATCTCTTCTGTGGGCTTTGTAACAGTATCACTTCTTAAATCAATAATTTTCAATTTTTTCACCTCTTCCTTATACGTTACTCTTTTAGAAGTTTATAACTATTATATTATCTTGAATTTTAAAGTGTAAATGAAAACTTTGAGGAAATTCAAAAAACAAATAATATTGAAAATAAGAGAGCCTTATGTGTATAAAAAATAAGAAAGAAAAGAATTGATAAAAAGGTAGATTTTCCCTCTTCTACAAAATATTGCCAGACTATAAATTTATAAGTATAATTAAAATAAAGCTTAATTAGGGGGTGAAAGGATGAACATCGGGAAGACTGACGCCATCATTAGGGTGATCGTTGGTATGATTTTACCTCATCTTACAAAATGGGGAATTGTTTCAGGGACTGCTTGGGGTATAATCTTACATATAATAGGGTTTATTTTAGTATTTACTGCGGCCGTAAGATATTGTCCTCTCTATAAACTTATAAATAAATCTACAGCTTAAAAAAAAGAGGGGGATTTTCTCCCCCCTCTTTTAAAATCTATTTATAACTATCTTTCCTGCCTTTTTCTCTTTTAAAAGTTTTAATCCTTCATTTATTTCTTCTAAGGATATCCTATGAGTTATCATTTCTCTGAAAATATCCTCATGTTTTTCTATGAATGTTACAGCCTTTCTAAAGTGTCTTGCATCACTTACCCATACCCCTTGAACATTCAAATTCTTTGAAGAGATATCATAAAAATCTATGGGTATTTTATCTTGAGGTGTAGCAATTCCAACTATTAAATATGTACCACCTTTTCTAAGTAATTTTATCCCTTCAGTTATAGCACTATTAAAACCAGTAGCCTCAATTACCACATCTGCTCCTTTTCCGTATGTTACATCATATACTTTTTTTATTCTTTCTTCCTCAGTAAACTCGTCTCTTTTTATTACAAGATCAATACCTATCTTTTGAGCTACCTCTATTCTTTTTAGGCTTCCCGTTATAAGCACTACATTTTTAGCTCCCTGATACTTAGCTAAAGCAGCAGAAAAAAGCCCCAAAGGTCCTCCCCCTTGAACCACCACAGTACTACCTAACAGGTTATCCTTCAAATAGTCAAAGGCATGAACTGCTGTAGCTCCTGAACAACCAGCTATCACCATTGTTTCTAAATCTACTTTTAAAGAAAGTTTTATGACTTCAGTTTTTTCTTCTAATATTATGTACTCACTAAATGCTCCAAGAAGATAGGGGTATTCCGAAAATGATCTATTAATTCCATAAACTTTTCGGTTTTCACATAAAAATGGCTCATTTAATACTTTACAGTAGAAACATTCTCCACACACAATCCCTCTATTCCAAATAATTAGATCTCCTTTCCTTAATGATACCCCATTAAGATCCTTCTTTTCTCCATTAATTTCTACTACTTCTCCTACCCCTTCATGACCTAAAATTATAGGCAAAGGCACTCTGGGATCCTTTCCCTCTATGATGTGCAGATCTGATCCACAAACACCTGATGCGACTAATTTTACTAAAAGTCCACCAGAAGGAATTTCAGGTATCTCTACACTTTTCAAAACTAAGGGTTTATTAAATTCTTCCAGAACTGCAACCTTAGCCTTCATAGTTTTTAGGTCTTATAGGTTCTTTTATTTCATATTTTAACTCTCCATCTCTTTTATAAAATATTATGTACTTATTCCATTCAGGTCTTTTAGGAAGGAAATCCATAACAGGGGGATTGAACTTTTTAAATCTTAAATGAGGACCTCTACTTTCATCCCTTATTAAAATAGCATTTAAAATTAATTCCGCAATATCTAACATATTTAAAGTCTCATAGTAATAGAAGATCCCATTCTCATCCAAGGAAACACCCTCTTTTTTAATTTCCTTTATTAAAGATATACCTTTTTTAATATCTTCTTCCATTCTAACTAAAAATCCATATTCAGATACAATATCTCTGATCTTTTCCCTAACTAACTTTGAGGGTAAACCCCTTTGAGAAATTCTTTCTTCCACCTCATCCAAATTAAAATCTACAAAATCTACTTTAGAAGCGTATTGAACTGCATTTTCTCCCGCTATTTTACCAAATACTTGAGTATCAAGGAGTGAATTTCCCCCAGGACGATTGGCACCATGTTGCCCACCTGCTACTTCTCCAGCAGCATAAAGCCCTTCTAAACTTGCTCTTGCATCTTCCCTTATTTTTACCCCTCCTTGAAAATGTTGAAGAGCATTTTGTATGAGAAGTAATTCCCTGGAAAGATCTATATTATAATTTTTCAGCCATTCAATAATTGAAGGATTTATTAATTTAAGCCTTTCATAGGGAGTAGTATCTTTAAAAATCTCTTTTCCAATCTTTTCACTCCATTTCAATATTTCTTCTGGAATACTTTCATAAGATAAGTAAGATGGATTTTCCATAAAATTCATATATACTTTGTGGCCTTGTTTTATATGATGATAGACAGCCAAATCAATTACCTTTGTAGGTGATTCGTAAGATACTGGCCAATGAGCTCCCTTTTTAAACTCAAGAACACAAAGATTAGCTTTATCCTCTTCTGAAAGATAATCTAACAAAAATTCTCTACCATTTTCATCCACTATCTTAGGCAAAGCTCTAAACATACTTCCTGATTCAGCAAAGAGAATCTGAGGATGGCATATACCAATCTGCATAAACTCCATATTAACCATTTGAGCCCCAGCTCTTAAAGATATTGCATATCCATCACCTGTCATTTCTGAAGTAAATACATTTTGACGATATAAAGATCCTGCTCCACCTGTAGCAATCACAAAAGCCTTTCCCTTAATAATTATTTTTTCTTGCGTACTCATATCTATAGCTTTTGCTCCAACAACCCTATTATCTTTGACTATAAGATCATAAACCATTACATTTTCATAAGTCTCAATATTTGTTTCTCTTATCTTCTTAGCTAACGCTTTAGCTATCTCAATAGAAGTGTTTGGTCCTACATAACACGCCCTGGGATATTCGGAACCATCGGTAAGAAATTGATCAATCTTTCCATCGTGGGTTCTGACAAAAGGTACCCCTATAGATATAAGGTAGTTAATAGCTTCTTCACTATTTTTAGCCAATATTTCAGCCAGATTGTAATCCGATACTTCTCCTCCGATCTTATATATATCCATAGCATGATAAATATAATTATTTTGTATAGGTAATGTATAGGATAATGTAGCATGAAAAGCCATTCTATCTGAAAAGGCATTAGCAGTTACGCCACCTTTGCCAATCGGTTTCTTAGATAATAAGATAATTTTCAAATTTGGATTTTTTTCATAAGCAGTTAAAGCAGATCTAAGACCTGCCCCTCCAGCACCTATAACTATCACATCACCCTTAATTACTTTCATTGTCTTTCCTCCTTGGTATCATGCGTATTGCTTTTACAGGGCAAAGCTTTACACATAAACCACAACCATCACATAAATCAGTAATAATATATTTTCCATTTTTCTCGATTGGAGCATCATAAATACATACCTTCTTACATATCCCACAAGAGGTGCAAAGATTTTCATCTATATATGCTTCATAAAGATGTCTTCTATCAATATCATTATTCCCAAGAATAACCTTCCCTGAAACTTTCCCCCTAAACTCTAAAGGACTTGTATAATTCTTTTTCTCCATGAATCTCTTTAATCCTTCTAATATTTTTGAAATGATTTCATAACCCATAAGATAGACCACACTGCATATTTGAACAACATCAGCACCAGTTAGTATATACTTAGCCACATCATCTCCACTCCCCACTCCTCCAGAGCCTGCAATTGATAATTTCAAATGAGGACGAGAGGTTGCAATCCATCTCAGAACATAATTAAATGCCCAAGGACCACCATGTCCAGCATAACCACCATGTAAAATAGGCTTTTCTGTATCAAGATCTATATCAAGACCCGTTAACCTATTAAACATAACAACTCCGTTAACCCCAATATCTTCCAAAATTTTAGCTATTGCCAGAGGAGATGAAAGTTGCATAGGCAGTTTTACAATTATGGGAATATTTACATTTTCTCTTACCATTTTCGCCACTCTCAAGATAGTATCATCCACATCTTGTCCTCTAAAGGATATGGATGCATGAGGACAAGAGACATTAAGTTCAAGAGCAGGAGCACCTACTTCTTCCGCCATCTTTGAATATTTAAACCAACCCTCATCGGTTATACAATTTATACTGGGGATTACTGGTATAGATAAGGTATTTAAGGCCTTACTAATCTCCTTAAAATATTCTTCAGGACCAAAAGGGCTTGCCTGCTCAAAGGAATAAAATGTCTGAGATCTAAGAGGTCCCATGGTCCTATTTATTATCTCAAATCGAGGAGTAGGTGATATCCTACATATTTCTTCCTCAAAAAGAGATTTTACCACCACCGCCCCTGCTCCATTTTCTTCACATTTTTTCATATTTTTAACATTTTCTGTAAGTCCTGAAGACGCAATAATAATAGGATTTTTAAGCTTCAATCCTACATAATTGCAAGATAAGTCCATACAAATTTCCTCCTTTATTTCTTACCCCTTAAAGCATTAGATATTTTCTCGCAAGTTTTCAAAAGTTCAGAGAGATACATATCTTTATTTTCCTCTACCGATAAGTAGTATCCAGATATAGAGACTGCAGCTACAACCCTCTGAGAAAAATCAAAGATAGGAGCACCAATACATTTTATTCCTCTTTCATTTTCCTCATTATCAAAAGCATATCCTTGATTCCTAACCTTCTGCAATTCTTCTCTTAATTTATTAGGGTCTGTAATAGTTTTATCTGTTCTTGGAATCAAAGGTACCTTCTTAAGATAATCCTCTATATAATCGTCGGAGCTAAAAGCAAGAAGAACTTTACCAAAACTTGTTGAATAAAGAGGCATTCTCATACCTATTCTTGACATCATAGGAAGAGTCCCTGGACCTTCTACTTTGTCAATATATACTCCTTCATATCCATCTTTTATAGTTAAATGTACTGTCTGCTTTGTGTTCTCCATTAACTCAATAAGATAGGGACGAGCAATATCTCTTAAATCAAGACTTTGAAGAATATAGGAAGAAAGTTCAAGAATTCTAAATCCTGGCTTATATAATCCTGCAGGTGTCTTTCTAACATATCCCTTATCAATTAAAGTTGACAGATAACGATGTACAGTAGATATGTGAAGCCCAATCTCCTCCGATATCTCTTTTAAAGAAACCTCTCTTCCAGCCAAAATTATATACTCAAGAATATCTAAAGTTTGCCCTGCAGATCCAATACCTATTTTAGATTTCATCTTTCTACACTCCATTCATTATTAAAAGATTCTAAAAACCCTTCTAAAGTCTCTTCATCCAATGCTAAAAAGTCACCAAATACACTCATCTTTAGTGATGCTAATATATTTCCATATTTGGCACATTCTTCAAGAGTTTTACCCTTTAAATACCCATAGAGAAAACCAGCAACAAATGCATCTCCCGCCCCAATTCTATCTACCATATCTGTAGATAAAGCCTTTTGAAGAAAATATTTATCCCCATAAAGTACAGAACATCCTTCTTCCCCTCTTGTAAGGACATAAATTTTTTCCTTTCCAAACCTCTTCTGAAGATTATATAAAATTTTATCATCTTCTACATTATTTCCAAAGAGTAACTTGTAATCTTCTTTCTTAATAAAAAGTATATCTACAAAGGGAATCACTATATCTAAGAATCTACGACATTCTTCTACACCCCATAACTTTTGTCTAAAATTTACATCAAAGGATAATTTTTGACTCTCTTTTTTGGATGTACAGATCTTTATCACATTATTTTTACATATCTCACTTAAGCTGGGAGTTATTCCAGTAAGATGAATAAGTTTGGCTTTTTTTAGATAATCAAGATCACTATCAGAAAGAGGAGTTAAGGAAAAAGAAGAATTTTTTCTATCATAAAGCACTTTTATGCCTTTTGTTCTATGATGAAGCTCCACAAAATACATTCCCATTCTTCCTTCTGATATAAGCCTCACCCTATTTGTTCCAACACCATATTTTCTAAGCTCACTTAAAGCTCTATAACCCAAAAAATTGTTAGGAAAAAAAGATATAAACTCAGTTTTTAATCCTAACAAAGAAAGGGAGATAAGAACATTAGCCTCTGTACCACCTATTTCCACGTTCCAAGTATTACTACTTAGAAAAGTACGATATCTCTCAGGGGTGATTCTTACCATCACCTCACCATAAGAAATAATATCCACCATATTTCCTCCCTCTTTCTATGGATTTATTCCCTAAACTTTACTACATACATCTCACTATTAGCAGTACTAAAAGACTCAGATCTACCTACGATCACTACATAATCAAGATCATATATAGCTCCCCAACCCTCATCCAAATCCGCTCCACCAAAAAACTTCTCCCAAATAAGATCCCCATCCTCATTAATCTTCACCACATATACATCACTATTTCCTGCCCCTTTAGAATTAGATCCGCCTACTATCAAATATCCCTTTTCATCTTTAGAAGGCATAATAAGGAAGCCCGTCTCATAACCTTTACCACCATAAGTTTTCTCCCATATTTTGTTTCCATCTTTGTCTATCTTTATTACATATAGATCAGGATTATCAGAAAAAGAATTGGAGTTTCCAACAATCATATAACCATCCCTGCAAGAAGTAATACTGTATGCATAATCAAATCCCTTACCCCCAAAAACCTTATCCCAAATCAAGTTTCCTTTTTTATCCACTTTTATTACATATATATCCTGAGATTCTGAAAAAGAATTAGATATCCCTACAGCCACATAACCATCTTTATCAGACACTACCCCATATCCATATTCGCTCATTTTATCTCCAAATGCTTTTTCCCAAAGCTTATTACCCTTACCATCGATTTTTAATAGATAAAGATCATATTGCCCTTTTCCAAAAGAATTAGTCCTTCCAACTATGACAAAATTACCATCAGAATCCTTTGTCACTCTCCAACCTTCTTCAAAACCTTTACCGCCAAAAGTTTTTTGCCATAAGAGATCTCCATTTTCATCTATCTTTAACACATATACATCACTATTTCCTGCTCCCAAAGATCTGGTACCACCAACAACAAGATATCCATCCTCTGCCTCATTTATAGAATAGGCATAATCATCCTTAGACCCGCCATAAAATTTCTCCCAAACTTTTTCCCCTTTTCTGTCTATCTTAAGAATATAAACATCTTTTCCTCCACTACCAAAAGATGAAGTCTCTCCTACAAGAATATATCCATCCTTACTTTTAACTATTCCATAACCTTTTTCACTTTTTTCACCACCATATACACTCTGCCCAAAATCCAACATTTCTTTTTCTTGAGAAAAAGAAATAACAAACAGAGAAAAGAAAGTTAAAAAGAAAATCAAAAACCTTTTCATAAACCCTCTCCTTTAAGGTAAAAGTACCTTCTTTCCTGCTCCTGCTCCTTTTTCCAATAGATATGGAATCACGTCAGCTTCATCTAATTCATATTCATAAGGAATATTAAAGTCCTCCAATTCTTGAGTTATATTATTTTCTCCACATTCCCAGTAAAAATTATTAGACTCTTTTATATACCCATCCTGTGGACTTTCAAACTGAGTAGTCATTGGAATTTTTACATTCTCAAAATAGTTATTTTCTACAATAACTTTTGCCCCCATTCTGGATGCAATACCATAAAGAAGTATATTTTTATAATAGTTATTAAAGATATGGACAGCCCCAAATCTTACAGAAGGATTTCTTGAATTAGTATTTCTAAAGATATTATGGTGATAAGTTACCCTTGCATCTACATCTACAGTAGAGCTATCACTACTACCTACTTGAGTACATTTCCAACTATTCTCAAAAATATTCCATGAAACAGTGACTCCTTGAGATCCTTTGATAATATCTAATAATGCATCAACTCTATCCTTTTCTTTTTCTCTTTCTGGTACCACAATCATATCACTGGTTAATGTGCAGTGATCTATCCAAACGTTTTTAGAGTTTTCAACAGTTATGGCATCATTTTTAGGATTTTCAAAAGTATTTTTAATGGTTAAGTTTCTGATAATTACATTACTTACTCCTTTTAAATATAAGCCCCAGCCAACAATACCTGCATCTTCTGTTATACCAATAATAGTCTTATTAGATTCAATAGTAATCTGACCCTGTTCTTTACTAGTATCTATAATTCCTTTTACAAGAATAATATATGGATCTTTATCTTGTGCATACTTTTTAAAATCATTAATATTATCAACAGTTACAACTTTTCCACCTTGCCCACCTGTTGTCCCTGCCCCAAAACCTACTGGCTTATCATCAAGAGTAAGTATAGTTTCATCTATATTTTCTTGAGAGAAACCAAAACTCATTAATAAAGCAATAATTAGTAATAGAATAAAAAGCTTCTTCATGACTCTATACCTCCTTTATTTTTCTCCAAAATATTTTAGAAATCTTTTTGTACCATCAATCATTCTATCAAAAAGTTCTTTGGCTTTAGAATGATTTAATCTTGACTCTACTAATGGATCATTATAAAAAGCCCTAAAAGCAAGCTTTAGATCTTTTTCCAAAACTGCTTGAAGGATCATTTCTTGATTCATAATATGCCTCAAAACCCATGAATTCACATCATTAGGTAATTTTCCTGCATATATAGGTAGTATATTATCTCTTGTTATATATACATTGGTTTCAACTATCACATCTCTTGGTACTCCATCCATCTGCCCAACATTAGGATAATTAACATTAGTTATGAAATCGGAAAGCCCAAGAAGAGCTTTCATTATTTGGACTCCTACCTCTCCAGAAGGTTTAATAGGAAATTCCATCTCTCCTTTAGCAAGTTTTTGACTCATCTCATAAAGTTCTTTTGCTTGCTGTCTTCTAAAGGATACAGGAGTTAAAGAAAACTTCCATTCTTTTACCTTTTCAGGATTTTCCAAATACCAGTAAGCAGGGAAAAACTCTGCTAAATGTCTGTCACCAGCAGCTGCAATTATTCCATATCTTTTATAAAGATCAAATTTTACCCTATTAGCAGAGGCAAAATAATCCCAAGTCCATCTACCTTTCTCTTCTTCATAACCTTCATAATAATATTTCTCGGCAAATTCACCATAAATGGGTAATAGATCCATATTTCTGTAGGAAATCTTATCTACCCATGTAAAATGATTAATTCCTAAAACATTTTGTTTTATCTCAGAAAGTGAGACATCAATATTCTCCTTTTCCTTTAACATGAGAGACAAAATCTTAGGGATTTTAAAAACTTCATGACAACAACCTATTGCTTTTATCTTAGGAAATACTGTATATAGAGTCCTCACACAAAGAGCCATAGGGTTTGTGTAATTAATAACCCAGGAAGTGGGAGAATATTTTCTAATAGCCTCAGCAAATTCCATATATATAGGAATAGTTCTTAAAGCTCTTATAACTCCTCCAGGTCCAGGTGTATCTCCTACTGATTGATAAATACCATACTCCTCTGGAAGATGCACATCTATTTCCATCTCATCCAATGTACCTGGAAGAATGGAAATAACTATAAAATCTGCACCTTCTAATGCTTCCCCTATCTCCTTTACCGCTTTATATCTCCATTTACTTTTAGCAGACTTCTGTTCACTTATTCTATTTCCAATAATCTCATTAATTTTTGCAGACTCAAAATTTATATCATAAAGTCTTACTTCTCCAGAAAAACTCTCTTCAAGAGCAAGATCTGCCATAAACTTCCAAGCCCAACCCTTAGATCCTCCTCCTATGTATGCTATCTTTACATCATTCATTTTTTTAATTCCTCCTCTCCTCTATCCTCTAAGCCCTGACGTGGTTACACCTTGTACAATATATTTCTGGAAGAATACAAATAATATAAGCACAGGAAGTAAAGATAACGTAGACATAGCAAAAACTGCTCCCCAATTAGTTACTGCAGAAGGATCTGAAAAAGCTCTTAATGCTACTGAGACTGGATATTTTTCAGGACTATTTAAATATACCAAAGGTCCCATAAAATCATTCCACGCCCAATAGAAAGAGAATATGGTAGCGGTAGTAATTACTGGTTTTAAGTTGGGAAGAATAATATGATAAAAAATACCAAATCTTCCTGCCCCATCAATAAAGGCAGATTCATCAAGTTCCTTAGGTATTCCTCTAATAAATTGCATGATCATAAATATAAAGAAAGGACCTCCAAGAAAAGCCGGTACTATAAGAGGTTTAAATGTATTTATCCATCCAAGCTTAGAAAATAAAATATACCTGGGTACAATCTGAACCTGCATAGGAAGCATCAATGTAAGAATTACAGTAGTAAATATGATTTTTCTTCCTGCAAAAGGAATTCTGGCAAGTCCATATGCTACAAGAGTTGAAGATATAACTGTTCCAATAGTATTAAGACCTGCTAATATAAAAGAGTTTTTAAAGAATGTAGCAAAAGTTATACCACCAAATCCCCCCCATCCTTCTATATAGTTATTTATTGTAGGTTCCTTAGGTATAAGATTTAAAACATCACTAAAAATCTCCCACGGCTGTTTAAAAGAACTACTTAACATCCACAAGGCTGGATATACCATAATGAAGGCAAGAAAAGTAACAAAGGTATAATAAATTATATTATTCAAAGTTTTCCTTTTCACTTATACTCCCTCCTCTGCTTCATAATAAACCCAACGATTAGAGGTCTTGAAAATGATAATAGTAAATAAGCCAACTAAAGCTAACATAAACCAGGCAAGGGCTGAAGCATAACCCATTTCAAAATCATTAAAAGCCTTCCTATACATGTAAACTGCATAGAACAAAGTTGAATCTAATGGACCTCCCTGAGTAATAATATAGGACTGTGTAAAAGCCATAAAACCATGTATCATCTGGTTAATAAGATTAAAAAGAATAACTGGTGTAATCATAGGAAGAGTAATAGATGTGAGTCTTTTCCAAAAACTTGCACCATCAATAGTCGCAGCTTCATAAAGCTCAGTAGGAACCTGTTTTAACGCTGCCAAAAATATTAACATGGGAGATCCAAACTGCCAAACTGCAAGTAAAATAAGAGTCCATATAGCAGTACGAGTATCTCCAAGCCAGTTTATACCATGAATTCCAAAAATAGAAAGAAATGCATTAATGATTCCATCATATCCCCATATCTGTCTCCAAACTACCGCTATAGCTACACTTCCTCCAATAAGAGAAGGTATATAATAGATAGCACGATATAAATTAAGAATTTTACTTTCTTTCATACTAAATATAAGAGCAACAATAAAAGCAAAAATAAGCCTCAATGGCACCTCGAATAAAACATATTTAAAAGTTGCTTTTGTAGCACTCCAAAATCTGGGATCTTGAGTAAACATTCTTATCCAATTCTGAAAACCAATCCATCTTGGTGAAGTCAAGATGTCATATCTGGTAAACGAAAGGTATAAAGAAGTTACAAGGGGAAAAATTATAAAGGCAATAAAACCTATCAACCAAGGACTTACAAAAATATATCCCATAAGTAGATCATGTTTTTTCTTTTTAGTAAGTTTTTTCATAAATCTCGCATTACCTCCTCAAAATATAATAGGGAAGGGAGTTTGCCTCCCTTCCCTAAATAAAATTTACTTACCTCTTTAATATCTGTATTACTTGTTCTCTGAACTTCTTTGCTGCTTCTTCTGGGGTAATCTTCTTATACATAATCTGGTCATATAGAGGAGTGTAAACATTATTATAAATCTCTTGCCATCTTTCAGGATCAGGTGCTGGAGTTGGAGCTCCATATTTTTCAACTATAGATATGAAATTAAATATTTCTTTCTCCACTGGAGAAAGAAGAGGTTTTAGTGCAAGTTGTACTCTCTTGGAAATAGGTACTCCCCTTTCTGCCATTAATATCTTTGCTGCTTCAATATCATTAATAAAGAAGTCTATAAAAGTTGCAGCTTCTTTGGGATATTTAGTTTTTGCATTTATTGCGAAAAACATGGAAGGCTTTAAGAAATTACCTACTTTTCCTTTAAGTGTAGGAAGCATATAAAGTCTTAATTGTTTTCCTTTTAAAGCTTTACTCATAGCAGTAAGCTGGTTACTCCATGTAAATTGCATAGCAGATTTTCCAAGACAAATGAATCTTTGCTCAGGGCTTACACTTCCTCTTGCTATTTCTACATCTCTTGATGGAATTACACCCTCATCTTGTAGTTCAAGAAGCATTCTATAGAAGTTGGCATAAACATTATCATCTTCATATCCAAGAGATTTTCCATCGTCACTAAATAGATAGCCACCATTCTCTATAGTCCATACTCTAAATACATTATGGTCTCCTAAGTTTTCTGCTGCTCCATATATTCCAAGTTTTCTATGAATTATCCTTGCAATTCTCTTGAAATCTTCCCATGTCCATAAAGTTGGAGGTAAAGGTACACCTGCTTTTCTGAAAATTTCAGGATCAATAGCAAATGCTTGAGAGTTATTACCCAAGTTTATAGCATAAAGTTTTCCCTTTAACTTTCCTGAATCTACTATACTCTTTGCTACATCTTTTAGATTTATTACTCCTTGGGCTACTAAATCATCCAAAGGAAGCAAAAATCCTTTTTCTACCCATCCCCTTAAATAGGCATGATCCTGTTGCATTATATCTGGTAAATTACCACCGGCAGCCATAGTAGTAAGCTTTGTATAATACTCTGACCATCCAGTATACTCAGCTACTATCTTTATGTTAGGATACTTCTTTTGGAATAAATCAATAACTTTTAAAGTTCTATTATGTCTATCCTGAGAGCCCCACCAAATAATTCTTAAAGTAACCTGCTGTTGAGCTGGAGAAATGGCTAATAAGAAACAGACTAAAACTAATAAGATCATCAGTAATCTAAAATTTCTTCTCATTTTTAATCCCCCCAAACTAAGTTTTTTAATAAAAGAAAATCAAAGCAAAGCTAAAAATTTTTTTATTTCTTTATACACCTCCTTTGTATATTATGAAATTCATTTGTATTATATTATAACCACATCATTAAAATTTTTCAAGCAAATTTTAAATTAAGGTTAAAAATCCCCTTGAGAGTTGAGTTTCGTAATTAATACATCTCCTAAGGATGCTCCCCAAGATCTGGTTAGTCCAGCCAAAATATATCCATTATCCTCTGTTTCTATTATTGTTTTACCATCATCATCTCCGTCTCCATCGTATACTTTTTGCCATAATAAGTTACCATCAGAGTCTAATCTAATTAAATATACAGCTGTTCCGGTAGTTCCAAATGATCTTGTACTTCCCGATATTATATATCCTCCATCTGATGTTGTTCTTATACATTCACCTTCATCTCCCGAATCTCCACCATAATACCTTTCCCAAAGCATATCACCATTAGGATCAACCTTGATAATATAAACATCACTATAGTTACTATAAGAAAGTGTAGATCCAACTAATATGAAGTTTCCATCCTTTGTCTTCTCAATTCTATTTCCCACATCATCTTTTGTTCCTCCATAAGTTTTATACCAAATTACATTTCCATTCTTATCAAATTTTACAAGTACTACATCCTTACTCCCATTACCAAAAGACATAGTATATCCTAACACCAAATATCCGTCTTCTACTTCTACTACCGAACTTGCCTCATCAAAATTCCTTCCACTCCATGTTTTACTCCATATAAGATTTCCATTAGGATCTAATTTGAGAACATAAAAATCAGAGTTTCCTTGCCCAAAAGACCTTGTCCATCCCACAAAAATATAATTTCCATCACTATCCTCAATAACCTGTCTTCCGCCATCCATATCTATTCCACCGAAATTTTTAGCCCAAGCAAGATTTCCTTTTGCATCATACTTTATTGCAAAAAGATCCTTTGAAATTCCTGTAGCATAAGAATAGCTTTCACCTAAAAGTAAAAGTCCTCCATCACTAGTTTCTATTACACTTTGAGCATTATCATCTCTTTCACCAAAAAAGAATATCTCCCAAAGAATATTTCCCCATTTATCAATCTTTAGAAAATAAAAATCATCTTCTCCATTAATATTCTTAGAATTGCTCATTCCTGCAAGAATGTAATTTCCATCCTTTGTTTTTATAATATCATTAACATATTCATTGCCTGAATATCCATGAATCTTTCTCCAAGTAGTCTTAGGAGTAAAATAAGTACATCCTGAAATAAAAATAATCAGAAGTACTACAAATAACATCTTCAAATATAGATATCTTTTCATTTTGTTACCTCCTTTTAACCAATAAAACGACAAGGTTTCAACGGGGAGTCCCTAAAAGGACCCCCCCCTATTATTACTCATACTTAACTATAATCTTTCCAGCTCCTGCCTTCTCTAAGATTACGCTTGGCAGGTTAATAGGATCTTCAGGTGAGTAGTTATAAGGTATCCAATTGGATATATTTAGCCACTCATCTGCTCTATCTCTGAAATCGTAATTAATACCATCTGTCAGTTGATCTAAAGTAGGTAAGTTTTTCTGAGGAGTACCACTCTCTATATAGATATTTGTATCTCCGTTTTCTGGATCCTCTTTAGAAAAAACAATAAACCCTGGAGGAGAATTATATGTACCTGAGGCAGGAATCTGAACTCTCTCAAAGTAATTATATTCTACAAGAGCTCTTACAGCACATGTACCATTAGGACCAAGCTGAACATCAGTATAATAATTATTGAAAATATGTACTATTCCATACCTCATTCTGGGATTTCTTCCAGCGGTACCATTGAAAAAGTTATGATGATAAGTAACCCTTAAATAATCAGCATCATCTGATAATTTATCATCACTCCCTACTATACTCACACCTTTTGCTCCTACATTCTCAAATCTATTCCAAGAAAGGGTTACATAATTTCCTTGTCTTGTTATATCTACATTACTATCAACAGCCGATTTAAAAGTGCAATGATCAATCCAGATATTTGAGGAACCCCACCATATAGATATATTATCATCAGGAGCATTTTCAAAAGTTATATTTCTTATAACAATATTTTTTTCTGGATCTCCCTGTCTTCCAATTCTTATACTTATTCCAGAAATAGTTGCACCATCTCCAAGCCCAAGTATAGTTTTATTAGATGCAATATTAATTGTATTTAAATATTTGGGATCTATAAGATAATAACTTGGAGTATATGTTATAGTACCATCCACAAGAACAACTCTTGGAGTATCATCAGCATGATAAACAGCATCAAAAAATTCAAAGTAATCATGTACTACAACAACTTCTCCCCCAGCACCACCAGTAGTCCCCTGCCCAATAGTTGCAAAACCAATCATAGGTTCATCATATCCTTCAATTGTTATCTTTTTAGTTGTAGGTTGTCCTCCAGTAGATGGAGCTCCACATCCTGCTATTACTAAAATGAAAAGAAATATTAAGATTAAAATTAGATATCTTTTTAAACTTCTCATTTTGATAAACCCCCTTGTTTTCAGAAACTTAGTGAAACTACATCCTCAAAAGTTAAAGGAACAGTAGTATCAAACCATCCATACCCAAAGTTCCAATTCTTATAGATTCTCAAGGTATTAGAGATTTTTCCCATGGTATAACTTAACCTAAAATAAAACACATCGTAATCTCTGAAAGAGGTATATCTTCCATACAAGGTATCTATATTACCAAAATTCTGAGGAGGCAAAGCAAGTGAAAGATACATATAGTTAGCAGAATCAGGAGCCAAGAAATAGGCACCATTTAAAGTCATTTTAGGTACAATATCTTTTAAATCAAACTCTAATTTATATCCCCCATCACCTCTATAATATCCTGACAAAGTTAAATTTGGTATAGGTTTCAAAGATCCACCAATAGCCCATTGTCTTGAATTATTCCCATATTCAAAGAACAAATTTAATAATGATAATGGAGATACTTCAGCTCCCACAACATATGTTTCAACCATGTTAAGCATATCTTTGTCGTATAAACCATAAATATTCAATCCCATCAACTTCGCAGAAATAGGGGAAGTCTCAATCTTAAGGGTTAATCTTCCAAGATTAAAATCTACATCAGATTCAATTTGCCTTGGAATATAGGTGGCAGTAAATTTTATGGGTTTATTCAAAGATACTTTAACTCCATTAATTCCTCCTAACCTACTGTATAAAAGAGAATCAAAAAGTGCTCTTGTTCCCTCTATATTTAAGTAATATTTAGTAAAATACACATTTAAAGCTCCTAATAAATTTGAAATATTTAAATAGCTTCTCCAACCTCCATCTCTTATATCAAGATAAGCATCAATATTAGTTTCTTTATAGCTAAATTGTAGAGAATAATTAGGATTAAAATTGAGCTTTTTAGAATCAGGATAATATTTTGTAGAAAACTCTACTTTATTATAGATATTAACTTGGGCAAATGCAGGTCCCAAAAGCATTAATAATATTATTAAAAATATTATTTTTCTCATATTTACCCCCCTTTCATTAGCCTTCCTAATTCTCATAAAGATTTAAAATAAAACTTTCTACATCCCAATTTCCCAAAAAAATCTCTTTTGAATATAGAGTTATATCATCTCCTTCAAGCTGTCGCCGTTTATTATTAACAACAGCCCCCGGACCATAATTTTGATACTCAAAAAATCTCTCTGTATCTGGATAGAACCAAATAATCTCACCTGTATTAGGATCCTTAGAACTCATCGCAGTCCATCCATCAAGATGGATATGTTGATCTAAATAGCAATTTCTAAATACCACATTTGAATTAACACTATAAGGATCTGAACTAGGGTGCCATGGTCTTCCCAAATATACTGAATTAGGTTCTGTAATATTTGTTAACAATTTACAGTTAATAAACAAAAATCCCAGATTTCCAATCTTTGTACTTGCTGCCGTAATGTAACCCTTTGGTGTTATTCCAGGACGATCTATAGAGAAAATTACACAATTTTCAAAAACTGCTTTTCCATCTCCAAAAATAAAATCCACATCTCCTTCTATATAACAATCAACAAAATAATGGATTCCTCCTCTTACATATAAAGTATCTTGATTTCCAATAAATTTACAATTTTTAAAAACAGCTTTATTTGATTGGGTAAGAACAGCTACCGCCTGCTTACTTGTAATAGTAGTATTAAGCTCATCAAAAGAATTTTCAAATGTTATATTTTCTGCTGTAAAACCAGTTGCACTACTATTTATAGTAACACTTGCACTATTTGATGTTCCTACAGTACCTCCCCCCGGCAATGGTGTTCCTGCAGCAAGATCATAATAAATTTTTGTTGTATTAACATCTTCACCTATCAAACTAACATTGGGAAATCCAATATTAACTTTTTCATAATAATCTCCGCTTCTGACAAATACATATACTCTTTGGTTATTGTAATTACTCTGATTTAGCATTATATAAGTAATAGCATTTTTAACACTCTTAAAATACTTCCTTCCATTTATTTCCATTCCTTCTTCACCTTGATAATTCTTGTCAACCACTATTTGAACTTTCGGAAGAAATAGAATATTTTCATATTTATATTCCAATATTTCACCTTTCTTATTTCTTATCTCAATTCTCAAAGAATTACCCCTCGACTTTTCAAATGAAAATTGAATAGAGTTACTTACTTTTCCTTTTATTTCTTTATCCTTGTATACTTCCTTGTCATTCAAATAAAGGCTTAAATAAGCATCTTGATTAGGTATAACTTCTATAACATATGGATTATCTATCACCACAGATTTTGGAGAATTATTTATAATTACATTAAATTGCTCCTCAATCTGTTCAGCAGAACATCCAGTTATTATAAAAACAGAAATTATAAATATCAATAAAAAGATTCTTCGAAACATGTTATTTTGTACCTCCTGTAAAACCTTCTAAAATGGAGAGGGCTTATTCTTGAGCCCTCTCCATACACTTTTTTTAAGGATTCAAATTGAAACCTTCAGGAAGTTTTACCTCATTTGGAGCAAAGGCCCCATCAAAGGTCCAGAATATCCAGTCAAGCTGACTTTTATACAAGTTAGAAGCTGAAGTTGAAGTATCACCAAGCCTCATAAACTGAGGATCAGGTGGAGTAGAAGGAGCAGCATTTATAATACCTTCAAGAACTGGAGTAGAATTATTATCTACATATAATTTGGCATATAAGCCATCTACAGTGTAATTTACAGTAAACCAATATATATGCCAATCGGTAGTAGTCATGGTATAGGAAGCTAAAGTTGATGTCCCATTTAATATTCTCACTTGAGTTGGATTAGTTTGAATCTCAAAACCTCCTCTATATAAAGCGGTCTGAATATCGAGGGTCCATGCTCTTGTCACATTTGTTCCTACATCTCCTTTAGCTTTGAGTACTATTGTCATACTGAAGGAATTTGGAGCACAAGCTTCAAAATTATACCTGAAACTTGGTGTTGCACCAGCAGTATATGTAGTATCAAATATTAAGATTCCATCCTGTACTGTACAGAAGTTTTGCATCGGATAATTTGCATTTCCATCTATCCATCCACTTGGAAATTCAAAAGTGTTAGTCCAATCATGAGTGCCCCATGTAGGTGAGTATAATGGTACTATAGAAACTTCATTGGAATAATCACTATCTCCTGCAGAGTTATATGCCTTTACTCTGTAATAATAAGTTGTACCTGGAGTTAATCCTGTATCGTTATATGTATTTACATTTGCACCTACTGTTGCTATTTCAGACCATTCTCCATCTAATGTTTTTCTTTCAATCTTAAATCCTTCTTCATTATTAGAATTATCTTTCCATGCAAGTCTCACTTCGGTACCTGAAACAACTTCTGCAGTCAAATCTGTTGGAGCATTCGGTTTAGTAGGCTGTGGTTGAGGCTGTTCTGTTTTAGGAGTACATCCACTTACTAACAAGATTATTAAAATAACAATCAAAATAAGACTTAAATTTCTTACTTTTTTCATAACTTTTGCCCTCCTTAAGAATTTATTTTTCAATAAAGAAAATATTTAGTAATTCACACCCCCTTTCTTTTAAAAGTTAATCTTTCCAACACCTGCATATTGAGTAACAATTTCTTTTACCTTATCAGCTGGCGTAATAGTATAGTTATAAGGAGGAGTATAAGAACATGTAGAAGTTGTAGGCATACTACCTGAACAGTTAACAAAAATATTACCTACTACATCCCAAAATCCAATTTCTTGACTGTCCCAAGATCCTATAGGATTTCTTACATTTTCAAAATAGTTATGCTCTATCCTTAATTTTGCACCCATTCGTGAATTAATAGCTGAACTTGAAATATCTTGATAATAATTACTATAGATATGCCCTTCCCCAAATCTAAAACTTGGTAATCTCGAATTACAATTTCTAAACCAGTTATGGTGGTAAGTAATAGTCCTATTGTAATTATCAGAATCAGAACTTCCTATTAGACTTGTCTTCCAACTATCATGAAAATAGCACCAAGAAATAGTAACATAATCTACAGCCCCATTAATATCTAAAAGCCCATCGTAATAATCTTTATCAATCCCTTGGAATTGATTATAAAATTCACAATGATCAATCCATATATTTCTTGAAGGACCTTCAATTGTAATACAATCTGGTCCTTGACTTGCTATATTAGGGTCTTTAACATGATGAATCCTAAGATTACGAATTATTATATTGTTAGCATTATTAATTTTTATTCCAACTCCATTTAGTTCCCCATTTGTACCTACGCCAATAATGGATATTCTTGACACATTTTTTACATATATCACATACTTTCCTGAACTATTTTCTGGAGTTATAATTCCATTAACATATATTATCCTTGGCCCTCCTTTATTTATTTCATTTTGCAAGCTAATTCCATCACTTACATAAACAACCTCTCCTCCTTCACCACCTGTAGTACCCCCACCTAAGGTTGCAAAACCTATTAATGAGAAATCAACACCATTATCAATTGGGGCAACAAAAACAAAAGCTACATTAGAATATTCACTCTCTACATTTGAATAATATGCCTTTACCCTATAAGAGTAAGTATTTCCACAGGTAACATCATTGTCAACATAAACATTAATATCTGAGGTTACAGATCCTATTTCTATCCAATTACCATTATCATTTTTCTCTATCTTATATCCTTCCTCTATCTCAGATCTATCTTCCCAAATTAACTTAACCTTTCCATCCGATGTTACACCAGCCGATAGATTAGTAGGAGCAATAATAACGGGAGTAATACAAACAAACTCATTTGAATATGAACTACTACCATAAGCATTATATGCTTTTACTCTATAATAGTATTTCCATCCTGGAGTTAAACCTACATCAATATAACTTGTAATATTAGCTTGAATATTCTTAACCTCTTGCCAAGTATCTCCCTCTTTTTTTCTTTCAAGAATAAATCCTAATTCATCATTAGATTTATCTTCCCACATTAATCTAACCCTTACCTCAGATAGAACTAAACCAGTTAGATTTTTAGGTGGATTAGGAACACTTGTAGAAACATTATTAACTTTCGGTGAACATCCACTTGAAAGAATGAACATGAAAAATAATAGTAAACCAACTTTTATATTTAAACTAGCAACTTTAAACTTCATTATAAACCCCCTTTGCACATTATACAATAACATTGCATTTTAGTAACAAAATTATATACTTATGAATTTTTTAAGTCAAGAAAAAAATAAAAGATATTCAGAGTAATATATGGATATATAAAATACTTTAATTATAAGTTTATAAAAAATTCAATATTTTGTTATAGCAAAAAAAGGAGAGCCCAAAAGGCCCTCCTCTAATAAAACTATACTCTTTTAAATCAAAATATTAGAACTTTAATTCTGCAGAACCCTCCCAAAGTCCGTGAATATTACAATAGGATAAAGCAAAAATCTTTCCATCTTTTTGAGTCTTAAAAACAAATTCTACTATTGGATCTGTGTAAACAGTACTTGTATCTGGACCCTGTGTGGATGCCCCATGAGATGTAAATTCAAATCTTCCAAGCTGATATGGATACTTCTCTCCCTCTGGCAAGAAATATACTTCAATCCAAGCAATAAAATGAGAAGATGTATTGGGATGTGGAATCTCTTTTCCTACAGAAACCCTTACTTTAACCCCTTTTTCTCTATCCTTTTCAAGTATATCTATCACAGGAACATGTTTTTCTCTTGTCCAGTCGGCTTCTTGTAAAAGTTCCTTCAATTTTTCCATAATTTATCCCTCCCAACTTAAAATTATTATATTTTATTTTATATCTTTTTGAGAGGGATTTCAATCTAAAAGAAAAAGGTTTCTTAAATTATATTTGTAATCTCCTTATATCTCTCATACATTTTTTGCCATTTCTCAGTATCCTTTGGATAATAAGTTTTCATATCAGAAGAGGATTCAATAATTTCTCTTGCTTTTTTTATATCTTTTATTGCTCCCTTTGTTATAGCTTGTACTACTATATTCCCTAAAGAAGTTGCTTCAACAGGTCCAGTAATAACTTGTATACCAAGAACATCAGCAGTAAATTGTGAAAGTAATTGGTTTTGTGAGCCTCCTCCCACAATATGTAAAACTTTGATCTTCTTCTTTAAAATTCTCTCAAGATCATCAAAGACCTCTTTATACCTAAAAGCAAGAGATTCCAATATACATCTTGCTATTTCTCCTTTTTTCTCAGGTATACCTTGATGGGTTTTATAGCAATAATCTTGAATTGCTTTTACCATGCTCGGTGGATTTAAAAACGATACATCATCAGGGTTTATAAAATATTTAAAGGGTTCTTCCTCTTCAGCCAATTTAGTAATCTCAGAATATGATAGGTCACACCCTTCTTTAGCCCATTCTCTTTTTACTCTCTGTAAAAGCCAAAGTCCCATTATGTTTTTCAAAAATCTATAAGTCTTACCATAACCACCTTCATTAGTAAAATTTGCCTTAAAAGATTCTTCATTTATAATAGGTTCTTTAAGTTCAACCCCCATCAATGACCATGTTCCTGAACTAATATATGCCCAATCTTCACCTTTTCCAGGAACTCCCACTACAGCACATCCTGTATCATGTTCACAAGGGGCAATTACAGAAACATCCTTAACATTTAATTCTTCTTGAATCCCTCTGTATAACTTACCTATCTCTGTACCAGAAGGAACTATAGTGGGCATTATGTACTTAGGAATATTAAATTTATTCAAGATTTCTTCTTCCCAATCATCTTTAAAAGGATTATACATCTGAGAAGTAGTTGCAATAGAGAACTCAGTTATCATCTCTCCCGTCAACATAAAATTAAATAGATCAGGCATAAATAACAGTTTATGAGCAGAATTAAAGAGAGAAGATTTTTCATGCACCATACTATAGAGTTGAAATAAGGTATTAATTTGCATTATTTGTATTCCTGTCAATTTATAAATTTCTTCTTTAGACATTACTCTAAAAGCCTTTTCAAGAATCCCATCTGTCCTATGATCCCTATAGCATACAGGAATCCCTGCTAAATAACCTTCCTTCGTAACCAATCCAAAATCTACACCCCATGTATCTATCCCTATACTTTCTATATCTTTATATTTAGAAAAAGCCTTACTCAAACCCTCTTTAATATCTTGAAACATCTGTGTAACATTCCAGTAAAGTCTCCCAAGAATATCAACAGGCCTATTTACAAACCTATGAATCTCTTCAAGAGTTATTCTATTATCCTTCAAGGTTCCCAACATAATTCTTCCGCTTTCTGCCCCAAGATCAATAGCAATAAACCTTCTCTCTTTCATATTTATCACCTCATACTCTCTCTTTAACAACCTTTTCCATATAACCACTTTCTCGAAAAGTCTTCAATGGATCAAGAGGAACTCCCATTTCTTCTCTTACTTTATAAATTAATGGCATAACATCAGTATCAAAGGCTTTTACCAAGGTATTTTCTGCCATGACAATATCACATTCCTCTTGATATTTTCTTAACAATTTTCTGTTTACAATTAAAGCTTTTGCATAAGTTTTAAATATATTTTCAACACTTTGTATCATCTCTTCTATTTTGTTCTTAAGGTTGTGAGATTCATCTATCATATATGCAATATTCATCTTTAAACCATCTTCTTCCGCAGAAACCAGTTCATTAAATATCAAAAATAATTCATAAGGATTTATAGAGCCAGTAGTAAGATCATCATCTGCATACTTTTTATTGTTAAAATGGAATCCCCCAAGTTTTCCTTCATCTACAAGAATAGCAACAATCTGCTCTATATTTGTCCCGAGAGGATGATGTCCTAAGTCTACAAGTACATAAGCCCTATCTCCAAGCTTTCTTGAAAGAATCATTGCTGTTCCCCAGTCAGGAATATCCGTATGATAAAAAGCAGGTTCAAAAAACTTATACTCTATAAGAAGCCTCATATCGGAATCCAAATAAGAATATACTTCTCTTAAGCTTTCTTCTAATCTATGTTTTCTCTTTCTAAAGTCATCTTGCCCAGGATGATTAGTACCATCAGCAAGCCAAAGGGAAATATCTTTAGATCCAAGTCTTTTAGCTATTTCTATGCATTCTTTAATATGATTTATAGCCTTCTCCCTTACTTTTTTATCAACATGAGTTAAACTTCCTAACTTATACTCATCATCTTGAAATAGATTTGGATTAATTGCACCTGGTTTAACTCCAAGAGATTCAGCATATTTTAATAGTTCATCCCAATCATCATACATATCCCATGGTATATGAAGAGCAACTGTAGGACATATTCCAGTTAATTTATGCACCATAGCAGCATCTTGCAACTTTTCCTTTACATTTCTTGCAGATCCTTTTTGCTTAAATACAGCAAATCGGGTTCCAGAATCAGCATAACCCCAAGAAGGAGTTTCGACCCTAAAATTCTTTAACTTCCTCTCAACCCCCTCTACATCTATACCTTCATCTTCTAACATATTCCTTAAAATCTCATACCTTTTTTCATAATTTATCATAGTATTACCCCCTATATATTTTTATTTTTCTATTTATTTTTTCAAATTTAATTTTCATTTTTTATTGTTTTTATGTTTTATTTTTATCACAAAAAAAAGTTATGGTCAATAATAAATAAAATCAATCTTTGATGTAGATTTGTGTAATATTGCCATCATTTTTCTATTGTTGAGAGTATAAAAACTATGAATTCAGAAAAAACCTTGGTAACCCTCCTCTAAATTGCCGAGAAGGATTACCAAGGTACTTAAGTGGCCTTTTTATGGTAAAGAAATAAGTACTTACTAACTCTTAGTGGGAATAGTGCTCTTTCATCTCTTTATTAAAAGGTAAATTTAAAATTTCATCTATAACTTCCTTTACTTGTTCATATGATCTTGTTCTTGGATCTCTTATCAAAACTTCTTCCAATACTCTTCTATCACCAGTAACAAATGCTTCTATAGCAAATTCCATTCTCATAATTCGAGGTGTTAAATAAAATTTCTTAACTCTATCTGTTAAATCAGGCTTAATCTCTTCAAGATGTATTCCATTATCATCTACTATTACTGGAACTTCCACCACCACATTCTTAGGAATATCAGAGATAATTCCATTATTAAGGATATTTAAAACTAATCTCTGTTTTTCCCCATTTACAATTGCATTAATAAAAGGAATTTGTTGTTCACCACTCAAACTTTCCCTTTTAAGTTCAGGGAAAACATCCAAAAGATTTACTTTATCATCTTTTGATAATTCAATAAGCCTTCTCTTATAAACTCTTAAAGCTTCATAGAATTTAGGCCTTTCTATCTCATTATCTATGCATCCAAATTTACCATACCATTTCTTTTTCGTCTCTAAATCATAATGATATTTCCAACTTCCATTTCTACATGTATCTCCAATGGGCATCATCCCATAAAATCTATACATATCTATAGATGCAGGACTTAATTGGGCATCCCATGGATTTTTAGGTTCCCATTTTGATGAATTTTCCTCTATCCATTTATCAATAAGAGGATATGCATTCTCACCATTGTATAAAAATCTATTTAGCCAAATACCATGATTTACTCCAGCAACTTGCCAATCCACTTTTTTAGGATCCAAATTTAAAGTTTCTATCAAATCAAAAACTCCACCATAACCATGACAAAAACCTATTATTTTTGTATTAGTCTGGCGTAAGACAAGCTGAGTAATTTCAAAAACAGGATTTGCAGTCTGCATCATATAAGCAGAAGGAGCATATTTTTCTATCACCTTTGCTATATCAAGAGAAAGTTTTAATTGATTATAGTTAGTAAAAGTATAATAATCAGAAACCATATTAAACTCTTGACTATCTATACCCCGATAATAACCATGTTTCTCTCCAACCTCTCTCATAATTTCATATTGTACATATCCATCTTCATGCCCCTCAGCCCTTGCAAGAGCAGTATTAATAACAAAGCTTGCTCCTTCTACAGCAAATCTTAAGTCTGTAGTTTTCTCTATCCTAAGATTTGCTCCAAGTACATCATTAATTTTTTTTGCAAGATTGTATACAGCATTCAATCTTTCTTCATCAATATCCATTAATGATACAGAAGAATCATTTAATCCCTTTACTTTACAAAGATCTGAAATAAGAGTTAAGGTATACCTGACACTTCCTGCTCCTACAAAAGCAATCTTAATATTTGCCATTTTTAGACCTCCCAATTTTAATTATTAAGAATTCTATAACTTTGATACAGAGGTAGTAGCAATACCTGTCTCCATATACTTTTGGAAAAATATAAAAATAATAAAAATAGGAATAAGCGACAGAACTGACATAGCAAAAACAGCTCCCCAATTTGTAATAGTTGTAGGATCAGCAAAAGCCTTTAAAGCAAGAGCTACAGGGTACAACTCTGGTTTATTTAAATACAATAAGGGTCCCATAAAATCATCCCATGTCCAATAAAAAGCAAAGATTACACTGGTGATTAAAGCAGGTTTTAATCCTGGCAAGATAATGTACCAAAATATTTGATATTTACTAGCCCCATCAATAGATGCAGCCTCATCATATTCATAGGGAATTCCTCTTATAAACTGCATCATCAAAAAAATAAAAAAAGGACCCCCAAAAAAGGCAGGAACAATTAAGGGTTTAAAGGAATTAACCCAACCAAGTTTATAAAAAAGTATATATCGTGGAACAATAAGAACTTGTCCTGGAAGAAGTAAGGTTAACATTATAGTTGTAAACCAAAAATTTCTTCCCGGAAAAGCGATTCTTGAAAGTCCATAGGCAATCATGGTTGATGATATAACTATACCAATAGTTACTCCAGTGGATAAAATAAAAGAATTTTTAAAAAAAGTAGCAAAGGTTATACCTCCAAATCCTTCCCATCCCTCTATATAATTCTCAATCGTAAATTTTTTAGGAATAAGTGATGTCATATCTGAAAATATCTCCTGATGCGTTTTAAATGACGAACCTATCAACCAAAGTAGTGGATAAATCATTACAAAGGCAAAAATACTAATTAGGATATAATAAATTACATAAAAAGTTAAAGTTTTCTTTATCATAAATTACTTAACCTCCCCTGCCTCATAATATACCCATTTTTTAGAAGTTTTAAACAAAATAAAAGTCACGACTGCTACCACAACTAATAAGAACCAAGCCATTGCAGATGCATATCCCATATCATAATCTCTAAAAGCCTTTTGATATACATAAAGAGCATAAAATAGAGTAGTATCTAAAGGTGCTCCTCCTGTTATAATATAAGCTTGTGTAAAAACCATAAATCCTCCAATTGTTTGCATAACAAGATTAAAAAATATAACAGGACTTAAAAGGGGCAATGTTATTTTAAATATCTGTCTCCAAAATCCTGCCCCATCTATACTTGCAGCCTCATATAGTTCTACAGGTATCTGTTTTAACCCTGCTAAAAATATAAGCATAGGAGATCCAAATTGCCACATTGCAAGTAAAATTAAAGTCCATATTGCAAAACGAGGATCACCAAGCCACATAATCTTTTCTGAATACCCCAAAATATTCTGTAATATATAATTTACAAGTCCATCCATACCAAAAATTTGTTTCCACATTACTGCTACTGCAACACTTCCCCCAACAAGAGAAGGTACATAATATATAGCCCTATATAATCTAATTATCTTATGTTCTGAAAGATTTAATACCAAAGCAACGATAAAAGCAAACAGTAATCTAAAAGGAACAGCAAAGACCACATATTTAAGAGTTGCTCTCAGTGCATTATAAAAACGCCTATCCTCAAAAAACATTCTATACCAATTATCAAAACCTATAAATTTAGGAGTACTTAATACATCATACTTAGTAAAAGATAAAAGAAAAGAAGCCACAAGTGGAAACAAAATAAATGCTAAAAAACCTATAATCCATGGAGAAATAAAAAAATATCCTGCTAAGATATTGGATCTTTTTTTCTTAGATAGCCTCATAATATTATCTACTCCCCTTATAAAGTATAAAAGGGGGAGAATTTTATTATTCTCCCCCTAAAACATTAATTACCTATTCAATATTTTCTCTGCTTCTTTCTTAAGAGTATCATAGGCCTCCTCTAATCCAATCTTCTTGTATCTAATTTGCTCCCATATAGGAGCTATAACATTATTTGATATCTCTGCATGTTTAGGAATATCAGGAGGAGGTGTAGGCGATCCTTCTTTTTCAGCAAGTCTTACAAAAGCAAAAGCCTCTTTCTGAGAAGCCTCAATATATGGTTTTAAGAAAGTTTGTACTCTACTTGAAATAGGAACTCCTCTTTCTGCTTTCATAATCTTATGAGCATCTAAATTGTTAGTAAAGAAATCAATAAACATAGCTGCCTCTTTAGGATATCTTGTCCTGGAATAAATAGAGAAAAACATGGAAGCTTTAAGATAGGTACCAGATTTTGATTTTTTATCAAGCCTTGGGAAAAGAACCATCTTTAAAGGTCTGCCAGCAGCTTTTGATATAGCAATAAGCTGATTACTCCAAGCAAGAGACATGGCAGATTTCTTTTTAACAATAAATTGATCTTCAACTCCAAGACCTGTCCTTGAAACATCCACTGTTACATCTGGAGCAGCACCCGCATTCTCTATATCAAGCATCATTTTCCACCATTTTACAAATGTGTCTTTACTAAAACCTATGGACTTACCATCTTGAGAATATAACCATTCTCCATTCTCAATTAACCAAATTTTGAAGCATTCTATTTGACCTGTAAAGCCTTCAACACCATAAATACAAAGTTTTTTCTTTATTTGTATAACTGTATTTTTAAATTCCTCCCAAGTCCAATCATTTTTTGGAAGAGGAAAACCAGCTTGTTTGAATAATTCAGGATCATAAACAAGACCAAGAGCATTAACACCAAGATTTATACCATAAAGTCTACTATTTACTATTCCAGGCTTTATATAATTAGTAGCCACATCTTTTAGATTTATTACATTATCCTTAACAAAATCATCAAGAGGTAAAAGTAATCCTCTATTTACCCATTCAGTAATATATTGATAATCATGTTGTATTACATCAGGTAAGTTTCCAGCTGCAGCCTGTGTATTAAGTTTCGTCCAGTAATCACTCCATGATGTATATTCTGGCGTTATTTTAATATTGGGATATCTTTTTTCAAACAGCTTGATTACTTCAAGAGTCTGATTATGTCTGGTTTGGCTTCCCCACCAAGCAACCCTTAAATTTATAGGCTGTTGAGAATAATTAACTGTCAAAACGATGAGAAGAAGTAACAAAAAAACTAAAACCCCTTTAAACTTCATAAATCTAACCCCCTTTTAATATTATTTAGGAGAGATTTTTTAAATTTACAGATCACCCCCCTTTAATATTATGCAAAGATTTTGTATATTTTTACGTCTATATTCTATTTTTATTTTTCATTTCTGTCAAGATTTTTTTTCATTATCAATGTCATGATATAATAAAGCCATGGTTAACCTTGCTAAAAAGATAGCATTAATAACAGGAGCAAGTAGAGGGATTGGAGAAGAAATTGCAAGAAGGCTTGCAAAGGAAAAGGTTAATCTTGCTCTTATAGCAAGAGATGAAAATAAATTAAAAAAAATAAAAGATGAATTATCAAAAGAAAATATTGATGTATTTATTTTGCCAATAGATTTGACAGAGAATAATGCTCCAAAGTTTGTTATTGATAAAGTAACTAAATATTTTGGGGGATTAGATATATTAATAAATAATGCTGGAACAGCTCTTTCCAAACCTTTATTAGAAACGTCAGAGGAAGAATGGGATAATTTAATGACAATTAATGCAAAGGTTCCTTATTTTTTATGTAAATATGCCATACCTTATTTGAAAAACTCAGAAATTCCAACTATTATAAATATATCTTCAGTAGTAGGCTACAAAGGATATGTAAATCAAAGTGCCTATACTGCATCTAAACATGCACTTCACGGATTCACAAAAGTCCTTGCTCAAGAAGTGCATGAATATGATATAAGGGTACATTTAATATCTCCAGGGGGAGTTGCCACTGATCTTGTTAACAAAGTTAGACCTGATCTTAAAAAATCATTCCTCATACAACCCTATGAAATTGCAGAAATTATTGTATTTCTATTAAGATTTAGAAATAATGCAGTTATTGACGAAATCCAAGTAAGACGAAGAGATAATATTCCTTGGAAATAGTTTAAAATTTATCCTTTAATAATTTTTTTCTATATTTTTCAACTTCTAAATTATCAATTTCATCTATTTGTTCTTTTGTAAAGAAGCGCATCTTTCCAAAAAGTTTTGCTACAAAAATTACTTTAATTGAAGATTCAATAAGTAAAGTTCTATATAACGCCTCTTTTAAATTACTTCCAACTGTAACAAGACCATGATTCTTTACTAAAACCCCATTATGATTTTTTATAATCTCACCTACTGCCTCAGCAAACTCTTTACCTCCAGGAACTACATACTCAATTACTGGAATCTCTCCTCCAAGGAGAGCAACCATATCAGGGGTAAAGGGTTTTAAAGATTCATCTTGAAAAGCATATGCAATAGCATATACAGGATGGGTATGAATCACTGCCATTACATCTTCCCTTTGCTTATAGCACTCAAGATGCATCCAAATTTCTGAGGAAGGCCTTTTATCACCGTCTACAACATTTCCAGAATCTATTTCTACTCCTATATAGTCCTCTTCTATAGCATCTTCAAAGGAAGATCCACTTGCTTTTATATATATTCTATCTCCAAGCCTTGCACTTATATTTCCTCCAGGCCCAACAACTAAGCTTTCCATAGAAATTCTTTTTCCTATCTCTATAAGTTCTTTTTTAAGTTTTGCCACATCAGAATTCATAATAAATTCCTCCCTTAGGAATATAATTTCGTAGATAATCAGAGGTCTTTTTAAGCTCTTCTAATACCTTTTCCTCAGTTTTTGTGGAAGGTGGAATAACTTCAACTATAAGTACTATTTTATCTACTGGGTTTAAATATTTAGATACAGGATTTTCTTTATAATTTTCAAAAGACGACTTTATTGCAGAAAGCACCTTCTCAATTTTGACATGTCCAATAGAATTATATTCTTCTGTAAATGGCCAATGACTACTTGAATCTGGCTTTGTCTGTTGTAAATGAATAATGGGAGAAAAACAAGCAAATCTTCTTAACCATTCTTCGTAGGAAAGATCGTCTCCTGTAAGTCCGTAATGCATACCAGCCTGATGGCCCACATCAATAGTTAAGTAAACAGGAACCCCTTCATTATCTTTATTTACTTCAATAAGAAATTCTTCAGCCTCTTTTAATGTCCATGGTTTTTCACTTGGTATATACATCTGTTCATTAGAAATGCCTAAAAGCCCCTTATCTTTAGCAATCTTAGCAAGTTCCTTAAAAGTATTATAAACGTAATTAATTCTTTCTCTTTTTTTGCTATTATCTTGCAATACTTCTACAGAAATAGCATCCCAATGTCCTCCAAGATATTTTGCCCCCATCTCCCTTACAATATCCATGGCAGATATGATCCATTCTTTCATTTTCTTTCTAACTCTTTCATCACTATGAGACAAACCATGGAACCTATGGGTTGCCATCCCTGTATAGTAGTCCCATATATCTACATCATATTTTTCTGAATACTCCTTTATTTTCTTTGCTGTCTCTATTTGATATTCCTTATCGCCACTAAAGAAGGGATCTAAAACATCACTACAGAAAGAATGGTAATCATACCCAAGTTCTTTTGTAAGCCTTATAAAATTTTCAGGTTCTTCCCACCTTCTTGTTAAAAAGGCTCCATTAACACCAATATCTATATGTACTCTCATTTCTTCACCTCATCTCTACCCCACCACTAACATTAACAGCATCTCCAGTAATATAGGATGCCTCATCACTGGCAAGAAATACTACCACATTTGCCACATCATCATAAGTACATGCTCTTCCAAGGGGAACCTGTTTTAAATACCTTTCTCTTACCTCTTCTTTGCTTATCCCTAATCTCTTTGCATATTGATCATATAGACTTTCTTTCCACAAAGGTGAATCCAGAAGATCTCCAGGACAAACAGCTATCACTCTTACATTATATGGAGCCAAATCTAATGCAATACTCTGAGTAAAACCTATTCCTCCAAATTTAGATGCAGAATAAGCAGAATTCCTAAAACTCCCTTTTTTACCTGATTTTGAATTAATCTGTATTATGACACCTGATCTTTGTCTCACCATAACCTTTGCCGCCTCTCTCGCACAGAGAAAATAGCCTGTCAAATTTACATCAATAACCTTTTTCCAATCCTCAAGAGGAAATTCAGTAATATCATGAGCTATCAATATTCCAGCATTAGCAACCATTATATCAAGTTTTCCAAAAACCTCAACCGTCTTTTCTACCATATTTTTCACATCTTCCTCATTAGTTACATCACATTTTATAGCTAATGCCCTTCTTTTATATTCCTCTTCAATTCTTCTTACCACTTCTTGAGCCTTATCTATTTTTATGTCAGCAACAGTAACATCACAACCTTCCTTAGCAAGCCTATAAGCAAGAGCCTCACCAAGCCCTTGAGCTGCTCCAGTAACAATTGCTACTCTATCTTTTAATCTTTGGCAATCACACATCTATTTTCTCCCCCTTTTTCAATATATAATCTTCTGCTTCTTTACACCACCATCCATTATTCTCTTTAACAATTTGATATAGATCTCTATAAATATCTCTTAATTCGGTAGGACCTTCAATGCTTAATCTTTCAAAATCATCAATATCTGACAAAGGAAACTTTATGTGGGTGTAGATTAATTTCTTTCCTCCAGGAATATTGGGAAAATTTAAAAGCACATCCCTTGCCACATTCAAACCCCCAACATGTGTAATCATAGGAGAAGGATCTATAATGCCTTTCTGAATAAGATCTAAAGCTATCTTCATATCATTAGCATTTCCCCCAGATGTAGCCACAAAATGATGCTTATCATAATGAACCTTATAGAAATTAACACATGCGGTAAAATTATGGTCTGTTGGTCCTGCAAAAAAGTTTAGACATCCATCTCTGTCAAGTAGAGAGTCTGCTTCCTCAACTAATTTAGGACTGGGATATAATACAAAGATATCATCATATTTCACTTCTTTATATGATTGATCTTTTGTAGGATTAATAAATCTAATATCTATGCCCTTTTCTTTAATCTTATCTACAGGAAAAGCTCTAACAGCCCTTTGAAGCTTAGAATCATCAATATCAGTAATAATTAACAATCCAGGATTTTGAGGACCATAAATAAGATAAGCAAGAAAAGCAAGACCCATAGGACCTGCTCCACCTAAAATCGCAGTTTTACCTCCAGGCTTTATACCCATTATATGCTCATATGAATTTTCCTTTGTATGATATTGAGCATTAACAGCACCAACCACACAAGACAGAGGTTCCACTAAGGATGCCTTATAGAAAGCATCTCCTTCATATATTAAAAGACAATCTTGTTCCATCACTTCATTAGGAATAATGACCCTTGTAGCAAGCCCCCCTAAATATTTGTATGAATAACCAGGAGCACTTAATACACCTACAGGACCTTTTTCATATAAAAGGGCAGGTTGAATAGTAAACTTTTGTCCTTCTTTATATTTATCTTTCCATTTTTCTCCAATTTTTAAAATAATACCTGCCATTTCATGTCCCACAATAACAGGGTTTTTATCAATATCCTTTGGTACTCTCGGATGCTCTGACCCCTGCACTATCTCTTTATAAGTAGATGGACAGCTGGTATCTGAAATTATCTCTGCAAGTATTTCATCTTCTTTAATATCGGGAAGCCCAAATTTTTCAAGCCTAAGATCCATCTTTCCATACATTCTTAAAGCTATGGTTTCCATTTTTATTATCCTCCTAAGTTAATAACAGATTAGGATTCTCAAGAAATTCTTTTATCTTTACAAGAAATTTAGCACCATAAGCCCCATCTATTACTCTATGGTCTGCTGAAAGTGTAATATCCATCATTTTCCTAATCATTATCTCACCATTTACAGGAACCACTCTATCTTGAATAGCCCCAAAAGTAACTATAGCAACTTCAGGTGGATTAATTATAGCTAATATGGACTTTATTCCAAAAACTCCTACATTATTTACTGTTATACTTCTATTAGATATATCTTCAACTCTCAGTTTTCTATTTCTTGCCTTCTCTATCAATAAAATCCTTTCTTCATATATCTGAAGAATATTTTTCTTATCAGCATTTTTAATTACAGGCACCACTACACCTTCATCCCCTAAAGCGACCGCAAAACCAACATTTATCTCCTCTAAAAGTTCTATTTCTGTTTCCTTAAAACGAGAATTTATTAAAGGGAAATCCTTTATAGAGGATGCTACAGCCTTGATAATAAAATCATCATAAGATATTTTTACATTATTTTTATTTATAAACTCTTCTCTCACATTCACTAAGTTTGTAGCATCCGTCTCTAACTCAGCATAAAAATGAGGTATATTTTGCTTACTCTTCAAAAGTCTCTCAGCTATAGTCCTTCTTGTAGTACCCAAAAGTATCTTTTTAATCTCATTATCTCCACTCAAAATTTATGCCCCCTTACTCTGGAATTTCCTCATCTAAGGTATCAGTAACATAAGCAAGAACAGTACCTACAGGAACTGTCTCTCCTTCTTTTACTAATATTTTTCTTAAATAACCATCATATTCACTCTCTATCTCCATTATTGCCTTTTCCACCTCTATCTCTAATAATGGTTCTCCTTTCTGTATTTTTTCTCCTTCTTTCTTAAGCCAAGTAGTGACAGTTCCATTTTCCATTACATCACTAACCTTTGGCATAACAATGTTCTTCACCATCCTTATCCTTCCTCCTTTCTAAAATAACTGTTTAATCTCATCTATTATTCTCTTATCATTGGGAAGGTAAGCTTTTTCAAGAACTGGAGAGGCTGGGGGGGGACAATAAGGAGCCCCTATCCTCAATGGTGGTCTCTCCAAATATGAATTTGCTTTTTCAAAAAGTTGAGTAATTATTTCAGCTGATAATGACATAAACTCTACTGCTTGAGTTACAATCGCAAATCTTCTTGTCCTTTTTACCGAATCTATTATAGTATCCATATCCAAAGGATAGAGACTTCTTAAATCTATAACCTCCAATTCAATTCCTTCCTTTTCTAACTCTTCTGATGCCTTTAAAACCGCATATAACATGGCTGACCATGAAACTACCGTTACACTTTTATCGTAATTCTTAGCTTTTCTTTTAATATCTGCCTTCCCTAATGGAATGATATATTCTTCTTTCGGTACTTTTCTTTTCGAAAGAGATAGAAGTAATGGATCTTGAAGAAGATTTTGATGCTCTATATAAATCACAGGATTTTTATCCCTTATAGCTGATATTAAAAGCCCCTTTGCATCATAAGCATCTGATGGAGCAACAATTTTCAATCCTGGAAAATGGGTTAATATGGACTCAATACTTTGAGAGTGTTGTCCAGCATATCCTTTACCACCACCAATAGTAGTTATTATAGTAAGAGGTATTTCTGCTTGACCACCAGTCATATAACGCATCTTAGCAGCTTGGTTTGCCACTTGATCTAAAGCAATTAAAATAAAATCAATATACATGATCTCAACAATAGGTCTCAATCCTCTCATAGCAGCACCAATTCCTGTTCCTACTATTGCAGCTTCTGATATAGCAGTGTTAAATATCCTATCTCTCCCAAATATTTCCAATAAACCTTTTGTTTCTCCAAAAGAACCACCATAATCCGCAATATCCTCTCCCCACATGAGTATCCTTGCATCTCTCTTCATTTCTTGATACAAGGCTTCAATTATAGCCTCTTTATAATTTATCTCTATCTCTGGATCCCTATCTTTAAAGGCTGGTTCTTTTAACACAGTAACGTTTCTAAACTTTTCAGGTACATAATCGTCAATAGGAGCATCATTAAATACATATAAAGTCATTTGTTTAGGATCAGGATTGGGAGATTCTATTACCTTTCCTGCTATTTCTTCATTCTTTTTGCGAGCCTCTCTCTTGAGATTTTCTACTTCTTCTTCTGTAAGTACCTCAGCCCTTATCAATTCCTTTGCAAAATTTTCTATAGGATCATATTTTTTCCATTCTTGAAGCTCATCATATGTACGATATGTACCATCTTCTGGTTTTTCCAATGTATCACTTAAAGAATGTCCCACAAATCTATATCCCCAAAACTCAAGCAAAATAGGTCCATCACCATTTCTTGCCTTTTCCACTGCTCTTTTTACCGCATCTCTTACAGCAAGCACATTCATAGCATTTACAACTTCAGCATGCATTCCCTTTTTGTTATAAGCAAATCCTCTTTCTGCAATATAATCTATTCCCGTGACCTCTCCCTTTTGTTGACCTGATTCTCCATATTGGTTATTCATAACCATAAATATGACTGGTACACCAAACTTTTTCTCCATCAATCCATTAGTGAATTGAGCCATACAAGCCATATTCAATGCCTCATGAGCTATACCCGTATTCATAGCCCCATCTCCAATAAAACATAGGGTTACTTTTCCATCCTCCATATATCTTGACGCCATAGCAGATCCTACTGCAATTCCCATACTACCTCCAACTATGGCATTCGCCCCTAAATGACCTACACTGAAGTCCGCAATATGCATGGATCCTCCTCTTCCCTTACATGCCCCCCATTCCTTTCCAAATAGTTCTCCTATAGCCTTAAAGAGTTCTATATCAAGAGCGTATTGATATAAAATATTTTTATTTTTGTTCTTCCAGGCATAACCTAAAAAATTGGCAATCTCTTTGTTACTTTCTATAAAAGAAAAAAGCTCCTCTTCTGACATATCTTTTAATCCAAAGTAACTTTTAGCTATTGCATCCCCATGTCCTCTATGAGTACTTGTTATATAATCATCCTTCTTAATAACTGATATTCCACCCGTAGGTACTGCTTCCTGTCCTATAGATAGATGAGTGGCTCCTATATATAAATAGCGTATATTCCCATACTTCCCTTTATTTGCCCTTAATTCATATATCATCTCTTCAAAATTTCTAATCATAAGCATACATTTAAAAAGATCAATACTTTCTTCCCTTGTTATTGTTCCCTCTTTTAATTCATCCTTAAGGGATTTATTATATTGAAACTTTGGGACTTTCCCACCAACCTCAATATATCCTGGTTCAAACTCTGGGAATACTTTTATCTCTTTGGGCAACTTTAGCACCTCCTTTTTATTTTTCTTTTATTTATTTTTATTTTTTATTTTCATTTCTTTTTCTTTTATATTAACATTACCCCCTTAAATGTCAAGCATAAAAACATTAAAGAAATATTAATTAATCGATATTCCAAGGAATAGCAGTCATATAGGCAAGATTGGGTTGTCTTGTGTCTAATCTTGAATGTTGCACTACAATTTTTACATTACTCTCCACTTTAATTGCAAAAGGTACATCTCTTTCTAGCTTCACCCCAAGAATTTCTTCTGATCTATCCAATCTTACATGCCATGTTCTCTTTGCAGGCACAACTATCTCCTTTGACTCTATTGGATCTCTATCTTCAAAATAGAAGGTGAATTTAACAGTAGCAGGTTTATCATTTACATTTAAAATACATGTAGACTCATGACTTGGTAAATTAACATCACCCACACCCGGTAAATATGCATCTGGTATAAGCCAAATCTTAGCACCAAGTTCTCTCTCCATTTATTAAACACCCCTTTCAAGATTTTACAAGTTTTCTTCTTTGCTCTATAAAGTTAGAAATTAAAATCGTTGATACTAATAATAATCCAAGTATAATAGTTATCACTTGGCTTGGTATATTTAAAAGATTAAGACTATAAGTGAGATATCCAAGTAAGAATAGAGAAAGTACAACCCCAATCATATTTCCAGATCCACCCAATATGCTTACTCCCCCTAAAACCACCGTTGCTATAACTTCAAGTTCTAAACCACTACCTATGTCAGGCCTTATACTGCTTAATCTTGATGTTAAAAATATAGTTCCTAAACCTGACATAAAACCTATAAGAGTGAATAATATTATTTTTATTTTTTCTACTGGTATACCTGAAAATTTACATGCTTGCTCATTGTTCCCTGTAGCATATATGTATCTTCCCAAAGTGGTTTTATGTAATATAAAGCCAAAAATAAAAGCAAAAATAATATATACTACTAATGAAAAGGGGATGGGAGTGTTTCCTATGTACCCTTGTCCTAAGTACATAAAACTTTCAGATTCAATTCCTACTGCTGTGTCTTGTAATAAAATATAAGCTATTCCTCTATAGAGAGCATAAGTACCAAGAGTTATTGCTATAGCAGGTAACCTAAATCTAACAATCAGATAACCATTTAAAAATCCTCCTAAAGTAGCTATTAGTAGCCCTATTAAAACACAAATCCAAATATTAGTACCTGCTCTATGAAGGACACCCATAAAAGCAGATGTCATTCCCATATTTGATGCTACTGAGATATCTATATTTCCACTAATAATAATATACGCCATAGCAAGGGAGATTAATCCTTTCTCCATAAAATTAGTGGTGTTATCAAGTAGGTTTACTATATCTAAAAAATAAGGAGACAAAATACTGCTTATTACAAATACTAATATAATCAATATAAGTAAGATTATTTCCCAAGTAATTTTAATTTTTAACTTCATGATCTCCTCCTATACCTTTTTTGAGTTCTTTCTGCTATCAAGGAATCTATTACTATTGCAGTCAAAAACATAAGTCCTTGTAGAGCAAGCTTATAGAAGGGAGAAATTCTCATAATATTTAATCCATTTACTATCATGGTCAACAATAATACCCCTAAAACAACCCCTCCTATTTTTCCTGATCCTCCAGTAGTTTTTGCTCCACCTATAACTACAGCCGAAATAGCAGATAATTCAAACCCTACAGCAGCACTACTTTCGGCAGAGGCAAATCTTGATGTATATAAAACACCACTTAGACCTGATAAAATTCCTGATATTAGATAGACTAAAAAAAGCACTTTTGTTTTATCTATACCAATATAGACCGCAGATTGGGGATTATTACCTACTGCATATATACTTCTTCCTATAGATTTGTAGTTAAGTATATAGTAAAAAAGAAGAAAAACTATAAAAGCATAAATAATCAATATAGGAATACCAAAAACTTCCACCCTTGTTAAGAGCTTATAACCTTCAGGCATTTCATGAGCATTAACCCACTTTCCCTGACTTATAATATAAACAAGTCCTCTAAAAATATACATGGTAGAGAGAGTGGCTATAATCGGGATTACCCTACCTTTTGCTACAAATAAACCGTTTATAGCCCCACATATACCCCCAATAATAATACCTAAAATTGGTGCTAAAATAACCGGAAGATTAGGCAAATCTCTATATAGCATAGAGACAATCATACCTGTCAAGGCAAGATTAGAGCCAACAGAAAGATCTATTCCCCCAGTCAAAATTACCATCATTTCTCCTATAGCCACAATGTTCAATATAGATGCATCAAGAAGAATATAACGAATATTCTCCCAGGTCACAAAATATGGATTTCTTATGGCTATAATTAGACCAAAAAAGAAAAGAGGAAATATTATGCCTATCTCTCTCAACCTTGATATATTACTATCTTTCTTTATTCCACTCATAGTATCTAACTCTGTCATAAACAGCCTCCTTTTATCGTTAACTCTTTACCAGATGTCCTCTTCCCAGAGCTAATGACAAAATCTTTTCTTGAGTTGCTTCCTTTCTTGAAAGACTTCCCACTAATCTTCCCTCATGCATCACCAAAATCCTATCACTCATACCTATTACCTCAGGCATTTCTGAAGAAATAAGTATTATTCCATAACCTTCTTTAACCAATTTATTGATTAGGTTATAAATAGCTACTTTAGCTCCCACATCTACACCTCTTGTAGGTTCATCCAAAATAAGAATCCTTGGATTTGTAGCAAGCCACTTAGCAAGGACAACCTTTTGTTGATTTCCTCCAGATAAATTCATAACTTTTTGTCTGAATCCAGTAGCTCTAATATCTAACAATTCATAGTATCTTTTTGTAAGAGTTTCTTCTTCTTGTTTATTAATAACTCCTTTATTGGCTAAACTTTGTAAAATAGGAAGAGTAACATTACATACAATATCCATAGGTAAAAGTAGTCCATGCTGATGCCTGTCTTCAGGAACATAGACTATTCCATGAGTTATAGCATCTTTAGGACTACTTATTTCTACCTCTTTTTCTCTTATATATATCCTACCTCTGTCTTTTTTTCTTATTCCAAATAAAGTTTGAGCAACCTCTGTTCTTCCAGAACCTACGAGTCCTGCTATTCCTAAAACCTCTCCTTCATAAAGTTCAAAGGAAATATCATAAAATTCCCCATGTTTTGTTAATCCTTCTACCTTAAGCAGAATATTACCCTTTTTAGCCTCTACCTTAGGATACATATCCTCTAATTTTCTTCCTACCATCATTTGAATCAACTCATCCATATTTGTATCTTTTACATCTCTTGTTCCTATATACTGTCCATCTCTTAGTACTGTTACTCTATCAGCTATTTCAAAAACCTCTTCCAACCTATGAGAAATAAATATAATAGAAGTGCCCTTATGCTTAAGATTTCTTATAATATTAAAAAGTCTTTGGGTTTCTTCTAAGGTCAAGGAAGAAGTAGGTTCATCCATAATTAAAATCTTAGGATTTATGGATAAAACTCTTGCAATTTCTACCAATTGCCTTTCAGCTATACTGAGATTTTTTACAGGAACCTTAGGATTCAATTCTATCCCTAAGGAGTTTAATAAATTCTCAGCTTCTTTATATAGGTTCTTCCAATCAATATTTTTAAAAAATGGACTATATTTATAATGGCCTATAAATATATTCTCAGCCACACTCAATTCCGGAAATAAGGCAAGCTCCTGGAAAACAGCAGCAATACCATATTTTTGAGCATCCATAGAATTTTTCAGATGGATTTTCTTTCCTTCTAAAATAATCTCTCCACTATCAGGTTGCAATACACCACTTATAATTTTAATCAAAGTAGACTTTCCAGCCCCATTTTCTCCCAATAAAGCATGAATTTCTCCTCTTTTTAAATTAAAATCAACATTTTGTAAAACTGGTTTTGTTCCTGTATAAGTTTTATATATTCCAAAAACCTCTAATACATAATCGCTCATATGCTTTATTAACCCCTTCTTTCAATAAAAATATAAGAAGGGGAGAGATTCTCCCCCTCCTTTTTAATTAGTATACTTTTGACCAATAATCTATATTAGATGCATCAAATACAAATGGAGGTCCAAGAATTATCATTCTTCCACCATTGCCTTCATCAACTATTTTTCTTTCTCCAAGCCTACCCAAATTAACTTTCTCTCCTACATTACCCTTTATCTCTTTTGTTAACAAACGATAAGTAGCGTATATTGTTGCATAACCTAAATCTATAGGATTCCATAAAGCAAAAGCTTTACATGTTCCCCTCTTCACATATTCAGCCATTTCACTTGGTAAACCAAGACCTGTCAACTGCACTTTTCCAGAGAGTCCTGCATCTTCAATAGCACGAGCAGCAGCTGCAATACCCACTGTCGTTGGTGCAATTATTCCCTTTAAGTTTGGATAAGATTTAAATAATCCCATTGCTTCATTATAACTTTTCTCTCTAATATCATCTCCATACACTATGGCCACAAGCTTCATCTTACTATATTCTGGTTTTTTGAGTTCTTCTTTCATCCATTCTATCCACGTATTTTGATTAGCCATGGTAGAGGCAGCACTTAGTACAGCAATTTCGCCCTCATAATTTATCATCTTAGCTAAAAGTTGAACTTGAATTCTTCCTATTTGCTCCATATCTGCCTGATTTACAAAAAGCTTTCTTCCTTGAGGTTTCACAGCAGAATCAAAAGTCACAATTGGAATACCTCTGAGTTGAGCCTTTCTACACACTGGAACTAAAGCATCGGGATCATTGGCAGAAACACAAATTGCACTAACTTTTTGAGCAATCATTGAGTTAATAATATCAATTTGCCCTTGAACGCTTGACGCAGCTGGAGATTGATATAAAACAGTAATTCCTAATTCTTTTGCAGCCTCTTGAGCTCCTTTATTTACTGCTTCAAAAAATGGGTTACCAGCAGTTTTACATACTAACCCAATAACAAATTTTTTTTGAGAAAATCCTTGTGTACCTAAGGTAAGAAGAACAATTAATAAAACGGTCAAAAACTTTTTCATAAATAATCCCCCCTAATTAAAAGATTTTTATATATCCGCATGAAATCTTAGATACTTAACTACTCACCTCCCCTCTTTAGCATAAATTTTCATCTTCTTTTATCTTTTTCTTTCATTTATTTTTATTTTTTATTTTACATATAATATGTATTTTTGTCAAAAAATTGAAAGACATCAAAAAACAGTAAGAATCTTAACAATAAGAATATATTTTTCATAGAAAAGGAAAAAAACATTTAGATTAGTTTATCTATTTTATCTATAAAGTTTTTATATTCATTGACAAAATAAGTTAAAAATGATATTAAATAAACAGTATAATTAAAAATAATTCAAAATATATAAAAAAACATATTGTGGAGGGAAAAATGGAGATTAAAGTTAAATACCCTAATCAAGAGAATTTCAAAAAATTTGGAACCTTAATAGTTCCTCCTTTTAATAATCCTCCTGCAGCAAAATCAGAAGTCTTTAACTATTATCACAACATCGCTGACATTTCATCTCTCGGAAGTGAGGGATGTTTAGGATATTTAGAAATCAGAAGAGATTTCAATAGAGATTTTATCTTAGAAAAAATAGAAAGACATAAGCAAACCTTGGAAGCCTTTATTCCTATATCGGGAGTTGGAATAATTTGCCTTGCTCCTGCAACTCATGGGAAAAATATACCTGATTTAAATTCCATAGAAGCTTTCTGGATAGACAGCACAGTATCTTTTGTCCTTAATGAGGGAGTATGGCACTGGTTACCTTATCCTATTACTCCTGAGCTAAGATTTATATTGGTATTAAAAAAGCCAACAGTAGAAAAAGATATTGAAATTGTAGATTTGCCTAATAAAATAAAAATAAATCTCTAAAAAAAGATAGTAATAAAGAAGGGGAAGGCAAAAAAGCCTTCCCCTTCTTTATTTACCTTTTTCTATCTCTTACTCGTATAGACACTCTCTTATCTTAGGATCATCAATATTTGTCTTATCATACCAATAGAAACCACTGTCTATGAATTTTGGTAACTTTTCACCCTTAATCGCTTTTACAGCAGCCTCAACAGCCATATAACCCATTCCAACTGGATTTTGGGTTATAGCACCTTTCATTAAACCAGATTTAATTGCTTCAATCTGCAGTTTTCCAGAGTCATATCCTATCACTACTATCTTTCCTACCTTATTCATCTCTCTAACTGCATTAATTACTCCAATAGCAGACCCTTCATTCGCTCCAAAAATACCCTTCAATCTTGGATGAGCTTGTATAATAGCTTTTGTTAGATCTGTAGATTTAAGATGATCACCACCACCATATTGAATATCAACTATTTTTATTAATGGATACTTTTGTTTAATCCTATTTACAAATCCATCTCTTCTATCAATTCCAGTTCTACTTGTTTGGTCATGTACTACTAAAGCAACTTCACCAATCCTTCCTATAAATTCTGCCATCTTATCAGCAGCATGACCCGCAGCCTTTATATTATCTGTTGCAACTGTTGTTACAGGAATATCACTATCTACTCCAGAGTCAAATCCAATTACAGGAATACCCATTTGACGTGCTTTCTCAAGATATGGTATAACTGCTTTGCTATCAAGAGCTGCAATACAAAGAGCTGCAGGTTTCTTAGCAAGAGCTGCTTGAAGCATTTCAATCTGTTTATCTACCATTGCTTCAGATTCTGGACCTTCAAAGGTTATAGTTACGCCTAAATCCTTTGCTGCTTTTTCAGCACCACTTTTTACTGCTTGCCAGAACTGATGCTGGAACCCTTTGGAGACCATAGCAATGTATGGTCTTTGGGCGGACGTAATGGAAAGACCAATAAGGAAAATGAACATTAAGGATACAATTAGGAAGCGCTTCATTTTTTAAACCTCCCCCGTTAAAGGATTTTTTATAATATTTGCCTTTTGGGCAAATATTACCCAGATTATCATATCTCTCTGCTCCTTCTCATCATATCAAGATAAACAGCACCAATAACTATAATTCCACTTACTACAATCTGCCATTCTTGAGGTACAGAGAGAATTCTTAAACCATTAGTTAAAGTACTCATAATTAATGCACCTATGACTGTTCCTATTATAGAGCCCTCTCCACCCCTCAATGATGTGCCTCCTATTACTACAGCTGCAATAGCATCCAATTCATATCCTTGACCTAAAGCTGGTTGTGCAGAATTTAATCTTGAAGCCATTATGACACCAGCAATACCCACAAAAGTTCCACATAAGGAGTATATTATTATCTTCCATTTATCAACATTCAGACCTGATAATCTTGCTGCATCTTCATTGCTTCCTATAGCAAAGGTATATCTTCCAAGAGCGGTTCTGTTGAGAAGAATATTCGCAATAATTATGAAAAGGATAAACCACAAAATCGCATTAGGGAATTCTCCGATACCTGGTATTATTTTTCCTATAATAGAACCCATAGCAATCTTATTAAATATAGGAGCATCCATAAAGTAAATTGGTTTACAGCCTGATATAACCAAAGCCAAACCTTTTGCAATCATCATCATACCCAGAGTTGCAATAAAAGGAGGTAATTTCATTTTTGATATAACAAACCCATTAATAAAACCAGCTAAGGTACCTGTTAATATTCCCCCTAAAACACCAATAAATACTGGTAATTTCCAAAAAGATATAAAAACACCACTCATCACAGAGGATATAGTCATAACAGTACCTATAGAAAGGTCAATACCACCTGTTATAATAACAAAGGTTACACCAAGAGCGAGAAGACCATTTACACAAGTAGCAAGCAAAATCGCAACCACATTTTCATAAGTCAAAAAATTAGGTGATGCAATTGAGAAAAAGGTAAAAAGCAAAAAGAGACTTGCAAACATTAAAATTTGTCTTAGTCCACTCTTAGAGAAAATAGTTGATAATTTATTAACCATTTAAATTAAAACCTCCTTTTGGTCTTCATACATGGTAGCATATTTCAATATTTTCTCCTCAGTGGCTTCTTCAGAATTCAGAATCCCTGTTATTCTGCCTTCACACATAACCGCAATTCTATGACTCATTCTTAATATTTCAGGAAGCTCCGAGGAGATCATTATAATTGATTTTCCTTCTTTTATTAATTCATTAATAAGCTTATATATTTCATTTTTCGCTCCCACATCTATACCTCTCGTAGGTTCATCAAAGATGAGTATGTCACAATTTCTTAAAAGCCATTTTGCGACTACAACCTTTTGTTGATTTCCTCCAGATAAATTCATAACCTTTTGCCTAATAGATGGTGTCCTTATCTTTAACCTCTGAACATATTCATTTGAAACTTTCTCTGCCTTTTTATCATCAACAAAACCTAATGCTTTTAAAAATTCACTCATAGAAGGCAAAATTATATTTGTCTTCACATCCAAATTTGGCATTAAACCATATCTTTTCCTATCCTCAGATAGATATCCAATACCGTGCTTTATAGCATCCCATGGATTTTTAATATTAACTTTTTTAGATTTTACGTATATTTCTCCGGAATTGATAGGATCGGCACCAAATATTGCTCTTGCTAACTCTGTCCTTCCAGCTCCTATTAATCCTGCAAATCCTAAGATTTCCCCTTTTCTTAATTCAAAATTAATATTTTTTAATATCTTTCCTCTTCTTAAGTTTCTAACAGCTAAGACAATTTCAGCCCCTTCCTCTACTTCTTTTTCTCTAAGAGTCTCATAAATCTCTCTACCCACCATCATGCTTATAATCTTATCAATGGTCACATTTTCTATGTTTTCTGTTCCTATATATTGTCCATCTCTCATTACAGTTACTCTATCAGCTATTTGTTTTAATTCTTCCAATCTATGGGAAATATAAATTATCCCTATTCCTTGAGATTTTAACTTTCTTATGATACTAAATAACTCTTCTGTTTCCGCTTCACTTAAAGCAGCTGTTGGCTCATCAAAAATTATTACCTCTGAATTAAATGATAAGGCTTTAGCAATTTCAACCATTTGCTGTTTACCAACAGTTAATTCTGAAACTTTTACTTTTGGATCCACTTTTAAATGAAGCATATCTAAAAGTTCTTTTGTTCTTTTATTAATCTCGTCATCATCTAAGAATATTGGTATATTTTTCTTTTTTGGTTCTCTACCTATAAAAATATTTTGAGCTACTGTGAGATGAGGCATTAAATTTAATTCTTGGAAAACCATACTTATACCCATCTCTTGTGCAACACGAGGATTAGGAATGTCTACCTCTTTTCCTTTATATACAATCCTTCCTGAATCCTTTCTATAAGCTCCAACTAATATCTTCATTAATGTAGACTTCCCCGCTCCATTTTCTCCAACCAATGCATGTACCTCACCACGTTTCAGCTCAAAATAAGCATTCTTTAAAGCTTGTACCCCAGGAAAGCTTTTATTTATATTTTCCATTAAGACTAAGGTTTCAGTATTTATAGTTTCATCCCCCTTATTTAAAATTTATTATCCTCTTACTTTTTTATAGAGTGGTCCAAAGTTTAAACAGGCTCTGAAATCAGCTCCTTCTAAATCTTGAGTACCAAACATAGACCAAGCACTTGGTCTAAATATTCTATCTTCCTCCACATTATGCATACAAACAGGAATCCTTAAAATGGAAGCAAGGGTTATGAAAAGATCACCCACATGCCCATAAGTAATAGCACAGTGATTTGCCCCCCAATTTTCCATTACTGAGTAAACACTTTTAAAGGCACCCTTTCCAGTAAGCTTAGGCACAAACCATGTAGTTGGCCAAGTTGGATCTGTTCTTCTATCCAGAATATCATGAACATGGGGAGGAAGTTCCACTGTGTAACCCTCTGCAATCTGTAAAACAGGGCCAAGCCCCTTAACTATATTTAATCTACTTATAGTTACTGGCATGCCTCCTCTTGTAGTAAAGTCCGTAGAAAAACCACCACCCCTAAAATATCCAAGGTTAGCATAACAGAATTTAGTGACATTAATACATTTCAAAACTTCCTCATCAGTTATCTCCCAGAATGGCTTTATAGCTGGTTTTCCATCTATTTCTTGTTCTCCTGTACCGTCAAGAGCAGCAGGTCCAGAATTTATTAAATGAATTACTCCATTTTGGGCTAAACCTTCAGGCTTCCATCCTGTAACCCTATATATTGCTTCAGGGCTCCAATAAGTTCTAACATCAGCAAAAATCTGAGCAGTGTTAGTTAGAAGATGACCAAATAACATACATACTCCATTGAGACTATCATTCTCTGTTGCCAATATATAAGGTTGTCTTAATCCATTCCAATCAAAAGATGAATTTAAAATAGCCTCTGGAAAATCACCATTTGGAAAATGATCTGTCCATTGTCTTTGCCCTTGAAATCCCGCTACAATAGCATTATGTCCTAAACTTTCTTCAGGATAACCAAGTTCTTCTAACTTTTTATTTCCAACCATTAAATCTCTGATTATTAACGTCATCTTCACTACAAATTCCCATACTTCCTGCTTTTTCTTCTCATCAACCCTTTTTTCAGGTGGATTAGGATCTTCCCCCTCTTTCAAATATTTTTTAACCCACTCCATTGCTCTGTTGAATTCTTCTTCATCATAAATCTTTCTTTCAATCCTACGAATTATTTCTGTCATATCAACATACTCAACCCTCATCCCTAAATAATCCTCAAAGAAGTCAGGATCAACAATAGATCCTGCAATTCCCATAGAGACACTACCTATAGAAAGATAAGACTTGTTTTTCATAATAGCTACTGCTAAAGCACTCTTTACAAACTTAATTATCTTTTCTTTTACGTCAGAGGGGATAGTGTAATCATCTCTATCTTGAACGTCTTTTCCATAAATCTTAAATACTGGAAGCCCTTTTTGATTGTGAGCAGCTGAAACTGCTGCAAGATAAACTGCTCCTGGTCTTTCTGTACCATTAAATCCCCAAACAGCCTTTGGAATATCAAGACTCATATCCATTGTTTCCGCTCCATAACACCAACAAGGAGTAACAGTTATAGATACTCCCACTCCTTCTTTTCTAAAGAGCTCATCTGCCATTCTTGCTTCTGCAACTCCTCCAATACATCTTTCTGGGATTACACATTTAACTTTTTCTCCATTGAGAAGATAAACATTATTTTCAATAAACTCTGCAACTGCCTTTGCAAGATTCATAGTTTGATCTTCTAAAGTCTCTCTTACACCCCCATATCTTCCATCTATAGTTGGACGAATTCCTACCTTAGGGTAATCCTCTATAAACCTTTTTTCACCAACTCTAATAGGAAATAATCTACTCATAGAAAATATCCTCCCCTCTTAATTAATTCTTAGGTGGAGCTGTAGACTTCCTTATAATTAATTCAGGAGTCAACATAATCTCTCTTTTTTCTTGTATCTTATCTATATTCTCTATTCTCCTTATTAAAAGTTCCGCAGCCAAAACTCCCATTGTATAGGCTGGCTGTTTTACTACAGTAAGAAAAGGATATACCTCAGACAAACTCTCAATATCATCAAAAGAAACAAGAGAAATATCATCTGGAATTTCCAATCCTTTTTCTTTAATTGCCAACATAGCACCAATAGCCATTAAATTGTTACCCCCAAAAACAGCTGTTGGAGGATCTTTTATCTCTAATAACTCTTTTGTTAATCTATATCCATCTTCCTTAGAGAATTTAGATCTCTCGCTAATTTTTATTAAACTATCATCAATAGGAATTTTTGCCTCGTTCAAAGCCTTTTTATATCCTTCTACTCTATCTCTTGCTGTAGAAATAAATGTACTTCCAACCACAATTCCTATTCTCTTATGCCCTAATTCAATTAAATGTTTTGTTAACAAATATGCCCCATATACACTATCTCCTCTTACAATATCTAAGTCATTAACACCTTCAATCGTTCTATCAATCAAGACTATAGGTATATTTTTAAGGAATAAAGATTTTAAGGGAGCTTTTTTCCCAGACGCAGAGGCATAGATAACACCATCTACTTTACTTTTAGCCAAAACTTCTACATACATTAATTCTTTTTCAGGATTTTCATCTGTACTACATATTATTACTGTGTAATGTTCAGAAATTGCAGTATCCTCTACACCACGAGCAATTGTTGTAAAAAATGGGTTTGTTATATCAGAGATCACAAGTCCTATAGTAGAAGTTTTCTTTAATACCAAGCTTCTTGCAACAGAATTAGGAACATAGCCTAATTCTTCAATAGCTTTTAAGACCTTCTTTCGGGTACTTTCACTTACATTTTTACTCCCATTAATAACCCTTGAAACGGTCATTACTGATACTCCAGCCCTTTTAGCCACATCTTTAATAGTTACCAATCTTAGATCCCCCTATTCATTTACTACTTTTATGTTAACGGTAACATAATACTATAAAAATTAAAAATCGTCAATAAGATTAAAAAATTAAAAATTAGCGAATCCTTAAATATAGCTTATTTAAAGCTATAACAAAGATAAATATTATTCTCCATAAAGCATAACTTAGATGGGACCTATACATCTAAATATACAAGATGAAATTATATAACTTTTGAACAAAAACTTTTTATAATTTATTCCAGAAAAATATGGCTAAAGGTTAAGAAGAATCTGATACGTGAGGGAATTTCCCCTTTTTTGACAATCACCAATTTTTTATGTTATTATCCAGAAATAAAATAATTAGGTGATATAAATTATGCTTCCTGATGAAAGAAGATCCAAAATACTTGAGCTTTTAGAAAAAGAAAGAAGTATCAAAGTTAACGACTTAGTTAAATTATTTAATGTAACAGGAGCTACAATAAGAAGAGACCTTGAAGCCTTAGAAAAAGAGGGTTTTCTTAAGAGAACACATGGTGGAGCAATACTACCTCATAGTTTTTCCTTTGAACCTCTTTTTACTACTAAAAAAAGACAAAACCTTAAAGAAAAAATGGCAATTGGGAAAAAGGCTGCAGAGATCATAAACGATGGTGAATCCATATTTATTGAAGCAGGAAGTACTACATTACAAATAGCAAAAAATATAAAAAATAAACATGATCTTACAGTGCTTACCAATTCAATAGAAGTAGCAAGAGAACTTCTGAACGCAAGAGGCGTAGAAGTAATACTAACAGGCGGTGTTCTTAGAAAAGAGACTATTGCTCTCATTGGACCATTGGCAGAAAGGGTTTTAAGAGAATTTAGAGTTGATAAGGTATTTTTAGGTATATCTGGAATTATACCTTCAAAAGGTATGTATACAGCAAGTATAGCTGAATCCCAAATTAAAAAATTAATCATAGAGATGGGAAGAGAAATTATAGGAGTAGCAGATCATAGTAAATTTGGAAAGGAATGTTTCTCATTCGTAGCACCCACAAATGTTATGCATAAAATTATCATTGATGATAATGTTCCACCCCATTATATAGAAGAGCTTAAAAAAGAAGGAATAGAAGTTATAACTGTACATCCCGAAGAATAATAAACCCATAACCCCATTATGGTATAATTTTTTAAAATAAACCCTAAAAAGAAAGGAGTATGTCTTATGTTAGAGGGGAAAAAATTTGCTGTTTTTAATGTAGCAAATAAGAAAAGTATTGCTTGGGCTATTTCTCAATCTATAATGAAATTTGGAGGAGAGGTAATTATTGGGTATCAAAATGAAAGATTAAGAGAAAATGTAGAAGAATTAATAGCTGGCTTAAATCCAAAACCACTTATTGTAGAATGTGATGTATCAAAAGATGAAAATATTGAAAAGGTAGCTGAGGAAATTGAGAAAAATGTAGGGAAGATAGATGGATTTGTACATTCTATAGCCTATGCACCATCAGATGCTTTAAAAAATCCCTTTGTTGAAACCTCTAAAGATGCTTTCTTAACTGCCATAGAAATAAGTGTATATTCCTTTGTAGCTATGACCAGAATATTCAAAAGAATATTAAACAAACCTGCCAGTATAATTACCCTAAGCTATTATGGGGCTGAAAAGGTAGTTCCTAATTATAATGTGATGGGAGTTGCAAAAGCAGCATTAGAAGCTTCAGTTAGATATTTAGCCTATGATTTAGGAGAAGAAAATATAAGGGTAAATGCTATCTCAGCAGGACCATTAAACACCTTAGCTGCAAGAGGTATAGCTAAATTTAGTGACATGCTTGAATATCACAGAGAAAAAGCACCTTTAAAAAGAAATATTGAACATAGAGAAGTAGGAGATTCTGCAGTTTTTCTTTTAAGCGATCTTGCATCTGGAATTACAGGAGAAGTTCTCTATGTAGATGCAGGATACAATATTATGGGTATATAAATTTTGAGGAGGAAATAAATGAAATTACCAGAACTTAGAATTGGGGATTTAGTAGCCAAAATACCAATAGTACAAGGAGGTATGGCTGTTGGAATATCTCTTTCAGGACTTGCATCAGCTGTAGCAGAGGCAGGAGGTATAGGCGTAATTGGTACAGCAGGTATTGGTATGGATGAACCAGATTTTTTTGAAAATTTTATTGAAGCTAATATTAGAGCGTTAAGAAATGAAATAAGAAAAGCAAAAGAAAAAACAAAGGGTATAATTGGAGTAAATATAATGGTAGCCCTTTCTAATTTTGCAGATATGGTAAAAACTTCAATAGAAGAAAAGGTAGATATTATTTTTTCAGGGGCCGGTCTTCCTTTAGACCTTCCTAAATATCTTATAAAAGGAGCAGTTACAAAATTGGTCCCAATTGTCTCCTCGGCAAGGGCAGCTAAAATCATAGCCAAAAGCTGGATTGAAAAGTACAATTATGTACCTGATGCCTTTGTAGTAGAGGGGCCATTAGCAGGGGGTCATTTAGGATTTAAGAAGGAAGAATTAGAAGACCCTAATGTAACCTTAGAGAATAGATTAAAAGAAGTATTAGATGAGATAAAAATCTTAGAAGAAAAATATGATAAAGAAATTCCTGTAATTGCAGGTGGTGGTATATATGATGGAAAAGATATAGCAAAATTCATTAAATTAGGGGCGAGTGGCGTACAGATAGCTACAAGGTTTGTAGCTACCTATGAATGCGATGCGGATGAAAAATTCAAACAAGAATACTTAAGGGCTAAAAAAGAGGACGTAGTTATTATAAAAAGTCCAGTAGGGCTTCCTGGAAGAGCCATAAAAAATGAGTTTTTAGAGGCAGTTGAAAGGGGAGAAAAGAAACCATACAAATGTGTATTTCAATGCATAAGGACATGTGATTATAAAAATACTCCATATTGCATAGCCTTGGCATTACTAAATGCCAAAAAGGGAAACTTAAAAGCAGGATTTGCTTTTGCAGGAGCTAATGCTTACAGGGTTGACAAAATTGTAAGTGTAAAAGATCTGATTAATGAATTAGTAAAAGAGGCGGAAGAGAATTTATGAAAGCTATAGATTTTACATTAAAAGATCAAAATGGAAAAGATTGGCGTCTCTCAGACTTTAAGGGTAAATGGGTAGTACTGTATTTTTATCCAAAAGATATGACATCAGGTTGTACAAAAGAAGCTGTAAATTTCTCAGAAAAGATCGAAGAATTCAATAAAAGGAATGTAGAAGTCGTGGGAATAAGCAAAGATTCTATAGAAAGTCATAAAAAGTTTGTGGAAAAAAATAATTTAAAAATTACTCTCCTTTCTGATCCAAATGTAGAGGTAATTAAACTATATGGGGCATGGGGAAAGAAGAAAATGTATGGTAAAGAGACGGAAGGCCCAATAAGAAGCACCTTTATTATCTCTCCAGAGGGAGAGATTGTATATTCATGGAAAAATGTAAAAGTAGATGGACACGTAGAAGAGGTACTCAGTAAATTAGACGAACTGATAGAAAAGAAATAACGTTATAATTTTTCCTCTACTACTTTATTCCTTAATACACCTACTTTTTCTACTAAACACTCCACCACATCTCCAGGATTTATAGGAGCAATACCTGAAGGTGTACCAGTAGCTATAATATCTCCAGCCTCTAAGGTTAGATGTTTGGAAATGTAAGAAATAATTTGGGGAATTTTAAAGAGCATATTTTTAGTATTATCCTTCTGTCTTACTTCCCCATTTACCCTAAGTTCTATATTTAGGTTATGAGGTTCTTTTAAATCCTCTTTGAATACTAAAAAAGGGCCTATAGGACAAAAAGTATCAAAACTTTTGGATCTAAACCAAGGATTAGTATTTTGAAAATCTTCTGCCTGCATGTCTCTAGCAGTAACATCATTTACTATAGTATAGCCAAGAACATAGTCCCAAGCATCCTCTTCTTTAATATATTTACCTTTCTTCTTTATTATCACTCCTAATTCTACTTCAGGATCTACCCTTGTAAGGAATGAGGGATAAACTATTTTATCCTCGTGTCCAATAAGGGAAGATGGTGCTTTACTAAAAAAGACAGGCTCCTTAGGTATTTTATGTCCTAACTCTTTTGCATGTTCAGAATAATTTCTGCCTAAGGCAAGAATTTTTTGAGGCTTTAATATGGGAGGAAGGTACTTAAATTTTTCTTCTGTAAGGGTATAAATAAAATTATGCTCAAGAATAAAATCAAACACTTTCCTCAAATATTCACGAAGATCATCTATATAAAGAAGATCATCAATTTTATCCACATTCTTAGAAGTCTTTTCATATATGGATGAATATATATGGATAGCTTTAGAAAGGTTTAACATTTTATCTTCATAAAAAAGGCCAACAAAATTTCTCTCTCCAGCCTTACAATTGGCAATCTTCATAAGCCTTCCTCCTTTTTTATCTAAAACTTGAAGATAATTATATCATATACTTTACATTTATAAATTTATATGGTATAGTTAATCCTGCAATTAAGGTTATCTATATGTTTAGATTTTTGAAAAAAGAAGACAAAAGTAAAAGAAAATGCTTGAGAATCCTTTGGACCCACCAAATGAGTTCTCAAGCATTTTTATTTTCCAGAAAGAGAGGTGAAGTGTACCGAGCAGTATCCTATTGTTCCAAGTTCTCAGGGGTTCTGGAAACGCTCCCGTAAAAAGCTTTCCCAATTTAAAAAATCTAAAACTTTCCATGAGGTGAAAAAATGAGTAAGACTTTGTATGTTGGTAATTTACCTTGGTCTACAACAGAAGAAGAGCTAAAATCTATATTCTCAAATCACGGGACTGTATATTCTGCAAGAATTATCTCTGACAGAAATACGGGAAGATCTAAGGGATTTGGATTTGTTGAAGTAGATGACAATTCTGCTGCAAAAATGATAGCTGAACTTAACAACACAGAAGTAAAAGGAAGAAAAATTGTTGTTAATGAAGCAAAACCAAGGGAAGAAAGACCACGCGAAAGAAGAAATCGTGGTCAATAGTTTAGACTAATCTAAAATATTAAAATAAAAGACCCCTCCCAAAGGAGGGGTCTTTTATTTAGGTATATAATAATATTAATAAAAGAAGTAAAAATTGGAGGTAAGAGACATATATGAAGAAGTGGAAAATATTTTCAATAGGAATTCTAATACTCCTATTAGTACTTATAGCAGTAGGAGTTGGTGGATATTATTATATCCAAGGAAGTTATAACTACACTCCTACTAAAAATTATCCTTCTTTGGATAAAGTAGATCTCTTAGATGTAGCTCTAAATCATGTGGATAAAATAAATGTGGTTCTGCTCGGTGTAGATGAAAGGAAAGATGATCCTGGAAGATCAGATACCATAATGATTTCTTCCTTAGATCTTAAAAATAAAAAGGTATATATACTATCTATTCCAAGAGATACAAGGGTAAATATACCTAATTATGGATATACAAAGATTAATCATGCCTATGCTTATGGAGGAATTGATCTATCTCTGAAAACCATTGAAGAATTTATCGGTATTCCTATACATTACTATGTAAAGGTAAACTTTCAACAATTTGAAAAGTTTATAGATGCCATAGGCGGTGTAGATATAGAAGTAGAAAAAAGGATGTATTATAGGGATAAAACAGATAAATTCCTTGTAGATCTTAATCCTGGTCTTCATCATTTAAATGGTAAAGAGGCTTTAGGATATGTGAGATTTAGACATGATTTAATGGGAGACTTAGGAAGAATAGAAAGACAACAAAAATTTTTAAAAGCCTTATTTAAACAAGCAAAAGAGAAGGTAAACCTTATTAATCTTCCCTATTACATATCACTTGCTGGCTCTATTCTTTCTACCAATATCTCTCTTATGGAGGGTTTAGTGATAGCAAGTAAGTTCTTGGATATAACTGAAGAAGATATTAATACTTTTCTAATGCCTGGAACTCCAGAAAATATTAATGGAATAAGTTATATAATTCCCGATAGAAACAAGTTAGATGAGATATTAAATCAATATTTTAGAGTTAATAATACAAAGGAGGGGTGATGAATTTCTTGGAAAGCAGAGAAAAAGCCTTAAGAGTTGCTCAGATTGTATCGGAGAAAAAGGGAGAGAATATAGTAATTATTGATGTCTCAAAAGCATTAGGTATAACCGATTTTATAATAATATGCACAGGTGCTACTCCACTTCAAAGAAAAGCAATTCAGAGAACTATAGAAGAAGAAATGGAAAAACTTGGATTTACACCAAGAGGAGTAGAAGGAAGAGAAGGTACTGGATGGACCCTTCTTGATTACTACGATTTCATAGTTCATATTTTCTCTCCCAGAGCAAGAGAGTTTTATGGTCTTGAGGAACTTTACCAGAATCTACCGAAAATAACAGAATTTTAGAATAAGAGATTAAATGTTTCATATCCCTATAGAATGGGAAGAGACCGCAAGAGAGCTCCTAAATAAGAAGGGTACTATTCTTGTCTTAGGACTCACAAATGCTGGTAAAAGTACATTTGTAAAATATCTTGCAGATTTGGGAATTCAGAATGGATTAAAAGTAGCAGTAATTAATTCCGATTTAGGACAAGCGGATATTGGTTTACCAGGTACCATTTCTCTTATCTATCCAGAAGGAGAACTATCAAGCTCAGAAAATATATTTGTAGATAGTTGGTACTTTGTAGGGGAAATTACCCCTGTAGGAAAATTTTTACAAGTAATAACAGGAGTAAGAAAGCTTCTTGATGAAGCAAAAGAAAAGGCAGATTTGATAATTATAAATACCTGTGGCCTTGTACAAGGAAGATTAGGAAAAATTTTAAAATACTACAAAACCTCTCTTATTAATCCAGATTTTATTGTAGGAATATACTTTTTAAATGAATTAGACTCATTATTAAAAATTATAGGAAGATTTGCCAAAAAGGTTTATAAAGTACCAAGAAGTCCATATGCAAGAGAAAGAGGGCCAGAAGAAAGAAAAGAATTCAGGGAAAAAAGATATGAAAAATATTTTCAAGATAGCAAAATCTTAGTTTTTCCTCTTTTCTTAGTTTACTCAATAGACAAATATGTGGATTTCACAAAAGAAGATTATAGAGAAAGGTTGGTAGGTCTTTTAGATAAAAGGGAGAAATTACTTTCCTTAGGAATTGTGAAGAACATAGATCTGGAAAAAAGAATCATATATATATTTACACCTTTAAAAAATCCTCAAGAAGTAAAAAGAATTGAAATTGGAGGAATAAAACTTAAAATTATTAAAGAAACACAATAAAGGAGGAAGGCAAAAAGCCTTCCTCCTTATATTTCTCTATCTTCTTAAAGCAATATGTACTACACTTCCTAAAGGTACCTTTACTGCCTCCATAATAGCCTCTGGAAGAGTAGGATGGGTATGTATGGTATCTGCCACATCATCAAGAGTAAGATTGTTCTTAATAGCAAGAGCAAGTTCTGCTATCATTACAGAGGCTTCTGGACCCACTATTTGAGCTCCTATAAGTACCTTATCCTCTTTTCTTGCAACCACCTTTACAAGTCCATCAGTAGCATTCATGGTAACAGCCTTACCATTAGCAGTAAATGGAAATTCTCCTATTAGCACTTCCATACCTTGTTCCTTTGCTTCTTCCTCAGTTAAACCACAAACTGCAATTTCTGGATTAGAGAATATAGCCCATGGTAGTACTCTATAATCCATTTTCTTTTCTTCCCCTGCAATAATCTCAGCAACTACTTCTCCTTCTTTCATGGCCTTATGAGCAAGTAAAAGACCACCTATCACATCTCCAATAGCATATATATTATCCACATTTGTTCTTAGATATTCGTTAACTACTATTCTACCTTTTTCAGTATTTATTCCTACATTTTCAAGACCTATATTATCCGAATTTAATTTTCTTCCAATAGAGACAAGCACTTTCTCACTTTCTATAGTTTCTCCTGTGGATAAAGTAGAATATACTTTACTATCCTTAACCTCTATATTCTCTATTTTTGCCCCTGTCTTAATCTCAATTCCCTTTTTACTTAAAATTCTTTGTAGAAGAGCAGCAATCTTCTTATCCTTCAAAGTAGGTACTACTTGAGGCATCATTTCCACAATAGTTACTTTGGAACCAAAAGCATTATAAAAGTTTGCAAACTCTATACCGATAGCTCCTGCCCCTACAATGAGTATATCCTTAGGGATTTCTCTTAATCTTAAAGCATCATCGGATGTGAGTACATTTACACCATCAATCTTAAAAGATGGAATTATAGCAGGCTCTGATCCTGTAGCAATAACAATATTATCTCCTTTAATTAATTCTTTTCCTTCCTTTGTTTCTACTTCTACTGTGGTATTATCAAGAATTTTCCCCTTTCCTTTTTTCAAAGTAATTTTTCTTGACTTGAATAGGTATTCTATACCTGTTACTAATTTCTTAACTACATTTTCTTTCCAATCATATATTCCATTCACATCATATCCAAAAGAATCAACCTTTATTCCAAGTATATGTCCTTCTTTAATACTGTTATAAATCTCTGCACTCTTTAAAAGAGCTTTTGTAGGTATACAACCTCTATTTAAGCAAGTTCCCCCTAAATCTCTTTCTTCTATCACACATACTTTCTTTCCTAAATCTGCTGCTCTAATTGCTCCTACATAACCTCCAGAGCCTCCGCCTAAAAAAATTACATCATACTTTTCCATTTACTTGGGCCTCCTTAAGATATAATCAATTCGTTCTTTTCAATTAATTCTACCCAACCATTATAATCTATACAACTGTATATGCTATCTTCTTCCCTATATCCCCTGGCTTCTAAGTCTTCCTTTAATGTATACACAGAAACACCATCTTTTAAATATTCTTTACTTTTTTCATTTATAGCCCAAAATATCCCATCTTGCACCAAAATAATAACATCTCCTGGTTTTGTAATTTCCCACATCCTTTTGCTTATATTTTCAACAGGACTTTTCTTAATTACTATAAGTGCCATTTTTTACCACCTCATTTAGAAGAAAATTACTCTATCAAAAGAATGTATAAAATCAGAAAGATTATCCTTTGAAATGATATTTACCTTCCATTTAGGTTCCAGATCTTCTTCCTTTACCTTTCTACTCTCCAAATCTTCCTTCACTACATATACAGGAGTTCCATACCTCTCCAAATATTTAAAAGAGAGAGAAAGAGAAAGACATCCAAGATTCTCAGGGTGAGTATTTTGGTTGACTGCAACCACAGCATCTTCCATTAATAGAATAGAAGGCTCTAAATCTTCACCATACATACCAAAAGCACTACGAAGAGCTTCGTTTACCCAAATAGATCCTCCTGGACTTTGATATACGACCAATAAAACCTTTTTCATTTCTATTCCTCCTACGGCATCAAATTTATATATCTATCTGCATTAAAAATTAAAGATGCCATTTCAGGAACCCCAGAAAATTTAGGACCTTCAACAGTATTCTCAGAAGATAAACCTCTATAATCAGCACACAATCCACAAATATGAATCTCTACCCCTTTTTCTGACAACTCTTTCATCTTTAAAGGAATATTTCTATCTACTCTAAGAGGTTTAACTTTTGAATTTACAGAAAGAACTGAATCAGCAAAAAGAAATATGGATACTTTATGCCCTCTATTCAAAGCTGCTTCTGCTAAATGGATTGCTGTATCTAAATCCTCATATGTATAGGGGGGAACATTTACTTGTATAGCAATATGCATAGTATTTTATTCACCTCACTCATTGTTTCCTTTGATATAGATACCAATACATAAACCAATTTCCTAAAACAAAGAAAATAGTAGCCAAAATAGAACTTAAAGCAAGATGAGGAAGACCAGAAAGAACATGACCTATATTACACCCTGCAGCAACTCCTGCTCCAAATCCCATTAAAATACCACCCGCTATAACCTGAACATAAGTCTTAGGATCTTTTGGAACCCTTAATTTGAACTCCTTATAAGCTAAAGTAGATATAAATGCTCCAACAATTATGCCGAGAACTTCCATTCCTATCCAATTATAGCTTGTTTCTGTTGTCGTTGCCCTTAACAAATTGATCCATCCTCCAGTAATACCTAAAGCATATGTCTTTTGAGAAAGATAACCAATGATTCCTACTATTCCAAGAGCTATACCACCTGTAATATAATTAAGCCCTGTAGTTTGTCTTTCAGTAGTCTTGGTACCCCATATATAGATAGCTAAAATAATTGCCCAAATTATAGCTATAATCCATGGATTAATCCCCAAAAGAGTTGCAAGAGTAGGATTTACCTTTCCATCTACTGCATTATATATACCTGGATCTTGTAAGTTAACAGTTATGGGCTTACCAAACCATGAATTCACAAAATTTAATTTTCCTCCTCTTACAGCAGAAGCTGTTATTCCAAAGGAAAGACCTGCTAATATAGAGGTTATATAACCCTCTCCAATTCTATATGTAACACCACTTGCACAACCACCAGCCAGTACCATTCCCATTCCAAATAAGAATCCACCTACAATCTGAGCAAGTGGGATAAAGGGTAAGGGATTAAGTTTAATAAATCCTAAGGAAGCTACCAAATGAAATCCTATAGTTTCTACTAATATAGCTAATGCTGCCATTTTAAGTAGATAATTATCCTTACTAAATTTAACATCTCTAAAAGCAGAATTAAAACACATTCTTGATCTCTGTAAAACAACTCCAAAAAGTATTCCTACTAAAAGCCCTTGCCAAATCATAAATCTCACAACCTCCTTCTATAGTTTTTTAATAAGAATTCTCCATTCACTGGGACCTATCTCTTCAATTGTAAGGACTTCCCCTCCAACCTCTTTTACCCCTTGAGGAATTCTTTCTTTTGAAAGAGCGTAATCGATAAGTACTTCAAGAACCTCTCCAGATTGCATCGTCTTTAACTTTCTCTTTGTTTCCACATCTGGTACAGGACAAACTTCTCCTCTGACATCCAAGGTATAATTAGGTTTTACATCCATTCTAAAATCCCTCCTTTAATATTGTTAAAAATTTAACAATACATATATTACAATAGAAATTATAGCATTTCAATAATACAACACTTATTAAATTTCACAAATTCTATAGAAATATACATTTATTTTTGATCTTTTATCCACAAAGCTATATCTTTAATTACATATTCTGGTATGTTCCCTACCTTGTTATATTCATCTGGCGTACTTTTTCCCGTACCTTCCATGAATAAGTGATTTAATTTAGGATATAACTTTAATGTAATATTCTCTTTGTTAGATAATACACTCCAACCCTCAAAGTCTTTTATAGTTACTTGATAATCCCTTTCTCCTTGCATAATTATGGCAGAAATATTTAATTCAGAAAGAGTTTTAACTGGGTCATGATTTTTTAAATCCAAAAAGTATTTAACAGGAGCACCTAATATATTCATGGATAAAGGGTATTTTGTTGCTATTTCTGGATCCTTTAATTTTTCAATTTCCTTTTTTATCAATTCAAGTTGCTCCTTCTCCTTCTCATCTATTTTGCCATCTAAATTAGCAATATAATTAATTTGTTCCCATATTAAATCTTCTAATGGTCTTGTAGGTCCTGCCATGATAATAATTCCCTTCACATCCTTACTTAGGCTTGCTATTCTTGGTGCAAGCATTCCTCCTAAGCTATGTCCTAAAATAAATATCTTTGATTTATCAATTTCTTCTTGAGTCTTAACAAACTCTATGGCATAAAGAACATCTTCTATCACTTCTTCCATTACTGTGAAACCATCTTCATACTTAGAAAATTCTTGAGGATATACCTTTGTTCTTTTATCATATCTCAAAGTAGCAATCCCAAAACTTGAAAGCCCCCATGCCAAATCCCTAAATATCTTATTAGGTCCTATCGTCTCATCCATATCATTTGGACCACTTCCATGGACAAATATGACTACTGGGAATGGCCCTTCTCCTTTTGGTATAGTAAGCTTTCCAGGGAGAACAAAATCTTTACCAATTTTTAAATCCTTTTCTTCAAAAGCCTCAAGATTTACATATGGTGGTGGAGTGTTAAAGCTTTTTATTTGGGCGGGTAAAAAGAATAAACCAACAATATTTTTATTTAGAAAAACCATCTTGATATCTATATAAGCATTAGAAAATTTTGTTGTTAAGTATATAATTTTATAATTTCCAGATTCTTCAGTTCTTTCCTCAATTATACCCTCATAATTTCCTACTCCTTTTATTAGACTCTCCCATATCTCTTTCAACGAAGAAGAGATAACAGCAGATACTGAAGAATCAAAATATCCTACCGTCTTTTCATAATCACCTTGAGACATAAGATATACAAAATCCTTGGCTATGGATATCTCTTCTTGAGCAAAGGTCATAGTTATAATAGTAATAAGAGAAAGAATAAGGATAATATATCTTCTCATAAAATATTCCCCCTTTAAAATTATATGTTCAATAACCTATTATACTCCTTATAATTTTTCCCCTCTCCCTCCCAAATACTCCTTCAATCAGCTATTAAGGTCCTCTACTAATTTATAAAAAAGTTTTTCTACCTCTTCTGGATCTGCCCCTCTTCTTACATAATAGAATATCATTCTTCTCAAACAATCATTTCTTAAATAATTTTCTGGCCTATTTATTGCAGATATATATGATGGTATAGAAAATCTGTTTTCAAGTTCCAATAAAAATTTTTGAAGTTTTTCCCATGCCACAGGATCATCTAAGATATCACCAATAGTGGAATTAATATGATACTTTCTCTTAATTTGTTTTGTAGATTTCACAAATACTGTATCTTTGAGTACTATATCCCTGGATGATCTTCCT